>JAABUN010000312.1_pt1 | contig 127204 bp, 119 predicted proteins | sample 5559311 | NCBI WGS metagenome assembly JAABUN01 (sample SAMN10711877, study PRJNA513370) | rock metagenome | isolation source: Antarctica rocks | place: Antarctica: Victoria Land, Siegfried Peak sud | reverse complement strand
TTACAAAAGCAGCAGCGCAGAGTGGTTTGACAACTCCGCCTGTACAGCGTTGCCAGAGTGCCCGAAAATTTTCACTTTCTTCTCTATCTTTGAAAGAACTTGCATGGCACAAACTAAGTACACAAAGCTATACCCTCTGTGTGCTTTGTGGCTTTGTGGGAAAAATATTAACGACATAATAAAGTTGACACGACAGTAGTAAGATTTTTTTAGTTTGGTAAAAGAAGATAACGCAACAGGAATGCTTACATTTATATTACAAATGAAGTTGGTAAAACTGCATTTTGGTAACTAATTTACAGTATTATTATTTCTACAAAAAACCTTCAGCTATGAAAAAACTTACACTTGCTTTTGTCGCAATTTTTATTGTGTCTCTTATTTCTACATCCCAGCCGGTAATTTCCTTTCAAACCATTACAACTGGCCTAACATTACCCGTTGATGTAGTAAACGCAAAAGATGGACCTAACCGTTTGTTTATTGTTCAAAAAGCAGGAACTATCAGGATATGGAATGGCACTTCACTGCTTACCCAGCCTTTTCTCGATATTACACCTATCGTTAGATCAACCGGCAGCGAACAGGGATTACTGAGCCTTGCTTTTCATCCCAACTATTCTGCCAACGGTTATTTCTTCGTCTGGTACACTAATACCCTTGGATATGTTACTTTAGCCCGCTACCAGCGAAGCAGTTTAAATGTTGCCGATCCGGCATCGGGTGTTATTCTAATGTCGTTATACAAACCTTTTGCTAATCATAATGGCGCTGATCTCAACTTTGGAGCCGATGGTTATTTATACTTTGGAACAGGCGATGGCGGCAGTGCCGGTGACCCTGCTAACCGTGCTCAAAACGGAGATTCGTTATTAGGTAAAATGATACGCATTGATGTTAACAACCCAAATCCTCCCTATTATTCTATTCCGCCAACCAATCCGTATATAAATGATCCTGCCATTCGCGATGAAATAATTGCATTAGGCATGCGAAATCCGTGGCGTTGGAGCTTCGACCGGCTAACAGGTGATATGTGGATAGCTGATGTTGGCCAGGATGCATGGGAAGAAGTAAACTTCCGACCCGCGGCTAATATCTTAAATGTAAACTATGGATGGCGATGCTACGAAGGAACACATCCTTATAATACTACTTCGTGCACTGCTCAACCAAACAATGTTTTTCCCATTTTCGAATACCCTCATAACAATACTACCGGCGGTTTTTCTATAACCGGGGGCTTTGTTTATCGCGGCGCTGAATTTCCTTTTTTGCAGGGTTATTATATTGCTTCAGATTATGTAAGTAATCATGGATGGTTAATAAAATCTAACGGCAGCGGCGGATGGAATACTAACCTGCAATCAACATGGGCAACCAGTATTTCATCGTACGGAGAAGGTGAAGATGGAAGCATATATGCAGTGTCGCTAAGCAGCGGTACATTATTTAAGTTAACTGCAAGCAATGCTTTGCCTTTGCATATCACCTCTTTTACAGGAAAGCCAAACGGCAATTACCACGAATTAAACTGGCAGGTACAAAATGAAGAAGCAGGTGATATTTATATATTGGAAAAACGAACAAATGCTGCCGATCCCTTTGTTGAAGTAAGCCGCCAAACATCTCCCGGTAATAATGCAACTAATAATTACACTACAAAAGTTGCCGCCGCTAACGAAAGAACTTATTACAGGTTGCAAATAAAAAGCATAGATGGCCGTGTCTCTTACTCTTCAATAATTGTTTTGGAGAATGATGCAAAATCAGGCGTAAAGGCAATTATAGCAGGCAGTACATTACAACTTTCACTTCCGGTAAAAGCAACTTCGTTAGCAATATTTGATGCTGCAGGAAGAATGGTGCTTCAAAAACAAATTACCAACAGTGCACAAGGGGAAAATATTCCTTTACAAAATATTGCGAAAGGGATAATAACTATTCGGGTTCAAACACAAAACGATTTAGAAACGATAAGGGTTCTGTATTAATGTTTTAGTTTGAAGCTGTCTTAAATTTAAGACAGCTTCAACTAAACTCCTTCAAATCTTTAACGGGAAAGTGAATGATATATATGAATGTGAATGATAAATATGAACAATAAAAAAGCCACCCGAAAAACGGATGGCTCTTTGTTTTGTATTTACCTTTTCCTTATCTCTTTTGTCTGCGCGTGGGGAAGAAGTTTCCGGACTTGCGTTTATTTCCTTCAGGTGATCCGAAGAAAGTCATCGCACAACGGAAGCCTACAGTATTACTTGCCTGGTCTTCCTCTAAAAAGCGGCGTGTACCGGGACTTAGATAATAGGGCCTGTCATTCCAGCTTCCACCTTTAACCACTCTTGATTTATCGCTTATTAATGTTGTAAACCCGTAACCATATTGTGAAAAACTCAGAGAGTCCCCATCTAAATAATTGATAGCATAAGACCTTTGGTAGTTGCGGCGTAAACGCAAAGTTGAGTCTACTTCATCAATCATTTTTATTCTGCCCAGGCTGTCTCTCAGGTTTCCTTCTCCTCCACTCATATCGGTTTTTTGAAAACGGTTACCCCGATATGGGTTAAAGTCATCGGCATCCATATTGGTTAACGGACGATAAACATCAGCAACCCACTCACTTACGTTACCGCTCATATTATATACGCCAAATCCGTTAGGGAAAAATGAAGTAACCTCAGCAGGTATAGCTGACCGGTCGTTCAGGCCACCTGCAACTCCCATGTTATCTCCGCTTCCGCGTTTGAAGTTAGCTAAAAAACTACCCTGCCATGCACCCCGGCGTGTAGAACGAAGGTTATCATAACCATCATTTTTCCAGGCATAAACCTGTTTATTAGTAATGAGTTCCTCACCACGGGACTTCTCGCTTTTACGAACCTGCGGGTTAGAGTTAATATAACCTAAAGCTGCATATTCCCACTCTGCTTCTGTTGGTAAACGGTAGCCTGGTAATAAAATTCCATCCTCAAAATTAACACTTGTACGGGGACGGCCTTGTGCGTCTTTTAAAGCATTCTTGCGCGGTTTACCGGGTACGCCCTGGTATTCGCCCATCAGGTATGCTTTTGTATTAAAGTTTTCCTGTCCGCCTCCTGCTAATTCGGTTTTTACTACATTTTTGTTCTGATAGCCTGCTTTAATTAATTCATTTTCATTTACCCTGTCGGTGCGCCAAATACAAAAGTCATGAGCCTGTCTCCAGGTTACCCCTACAACAGGATAAAAATTATAAGAAGGGTGACGAAAATAATATTCAACATAAGGCTCGTTGTAGGCAAGCTCGCTTCTCCAAACAAGTGTGTCGGGCTTAGCGCCATCTATTACGGCAGCATATTGCGGATCGCTGAAAACACTCTCTATCCAGTGAATATACTCGCGGTAGTGAACGTTTGCAACTTCAGTTTTATCAATAAAAAATGAGTTTACAGTTACACGGCGGGGAATATTATTCCAATCGCCCATAACATCTTCCTGAGTAGCGCCCATAGTAAAAGTACCACCCTGCACAAACACTAAGCCGGGGCCGGTTTTAATGTCTTTAGCTTTTGCCACGCTAAAACCACCCATGTCTTTGTCGTTGTAGTTCCAGCCGGTCATTTGCGACTGTTGAGGCTTTTTCTTGAAGAGACCCCCATTTTTACAAGAAGATAATAATACAATGGCTCCTAAAATAAGGGTGAAGTTTTTCAGACGCAATACATTTTGCATTTTACACATTTTTACTCGTATTGAATTTTAAACCGTATTACAACAATATTGGATGAATGTAATTGATGAACAGTTATGATAATGCGAATATAAAAGAATTATCGCGATATCGCAGTAAAGCTTTTGCGGTAAGAATGTTATCAAAAATCTAATTTTTGGCACAAATATAAATTCAGTAGCGCCCCTGCATTGACAGCGATAGGGGTAAAAAGAACTTTTGTTGCAGTAAATGCCAACCATTTTCAACTAAAAAAGCGTATATTTTAGAAATATTGTAAACCTCATGCAGCTTTTTTACATAAATTGAAATCTATAGTTTATCTGTAGAGCAGAGTTATTTTATGAGAAACGACTGTAAAAAACCAATAAAGCAGAAAAGCTGTATATATTGCAGTATAAACCATAATCCTTTATTTTGTAAAAAAACCTGATTACTATCGATAAGAGCTATACTTCAAAAAAATCGAAAAGTGATAAAACAACTAACACTAAGAACGGCTATTGCATTTTTAGCTCTTTCAGTTACTACAGCCAGTAAGGCGCAGGATGCCAACAAGATAAATGTGGTAACCTCTGCCGTTCCTTTTTTAAGAATTTCTCCCGATGCACGTGCCGGTGGCATGGGCGATGTTGGAATTGCTACAACCCCCGATGCCAATTCAGCTTTCTGGAATCTTGCCAAAACCCCTTTTGCAACAAGCCGTACCAGTATTGCAGCTACCTATACTCCCTGGTTAAAAGACCTTGGATTAAATGATGTTTATCTTGCATCGTTGGCAGGCTACCACAAGTTAGACGACGTTTCTGCTGTGTCGGCATCTCTCAGGTATTTCAGCCTCGGAAATATTCAATTTACCGATTTCGCAGGAAATGATCTTGCAAAAGGGCGGCCTCGAGAGTTTTCGGTGGATTTTGGCTACAGCAGAAAGGTAGGGGCAAACTTGTCTGTTGGTGTTGCATTACGGTATATAAATTCAAGCCTTGCTAGTGGTCCTTATAACGGAGTAGTATATAAAGCGGGTAATGCAGTTGCGGGCGATCTCTCGTTATACCATACCAATTTAAACGACGAGGGACAAGGCTGGAACTGGGGAGTTACCTTAAGCAACCTCGGATCAAAAATTGGTTATACCACCGATGCAACACAGAAAGATTATATTCCTGCTAACTTAGGTATGGGCGGCGCTTATACATGGGTATTTGATGAGAGCAACCGATTAACTGCCGGCGTTGACGTAAATAAACTTATGGTACCCACTCCGCCATCGTTAACTGATAGTTTCGGATTAGCAAATTATCGTAATAAAAGCCCCATCAGCAGTTGGTTCAGCAGCTTTGGCGATGCAGGAAGCTTTAGTAACGAGCTAAAAGAATTTCAGGTTTCGCTGGGTGGCGAATATGTTTATAACGAACAGTTTGCACTTCGCGCCGGTTACTTTTACGAAAATAAGTTTAAAGGAAACCGCAAGTATTTTACTTTAGGAGCCGGTATTAAATACAATGTTTTCGGATTAAACTTCTCTTACCTTGTTCCTTCAGGTAATGGGGTTAACCGTAACCCGTTATCAAACACACTACGCTTCAGCCTTATTTTCGATCTTGACAGCGAAAGCAACGGCACTGCCGGAACGAGATAACAATCGCATAATTACTTTAAATATAAAGCGGAGGTATATTACCTTCGCTTTTTTTGTGTGAAGCCCCGGCCCTGAAGGGAGAAGAGAGAGGTATCTAATTAATTGATTAAATAAAGTTAATGAACCGTATCCGCGAAATCATAACTCTAATCCATTAATCCGCGATCCGTGTAATCATAAAATAATCCTTTTAATCCGCGATCAAATCCGTGATATATAGAATAGGTTCAGGAATAGATTTTCATCAATTAGTTGAAGGCAGAGACCTGTGGTTAGGTGGTGTAAAGATACCACACACAAAAGGCGCTTTAGGGCATAGTGATGCCGATGTTCTGTTGCATGCTATTTGCGATGCCTTACTCGGAGCTTTATGCCTGGGAGATATTGGCATTCACTTCCCCGATACTTCTTCAGAATTTAAAAATATTGATAGTAAAATTTTATTGAAACGCACTTATAATTCAATTCAAAGCGAAGGTTACAAAATTGTAAATATAGATACTACATTAACCCTTCAGTCGCCGAAAATAAAACCTTATGTTGCTGAAATGCAGCAGTTGATAGCAGGCATTTTAGAAATTACCACCAAAGATATTTCTATTAAAGCTACCACAACCGAGCAAATGGGCTTTGTAGGTCGTGAAGAAGGCGTGGTAGCTTATGCAACCGCACTTTTACAAAAGCAATGATTTTTAACATTCCGGTGTATAACAAGTTACTTTGCTGTTAATCTCAATAATTACATTTGCTTTAAGTGGATAAACCAGTCGTTAACATAATCAATCGTTCCAACAATCCATTACCGGCTTATGCAACCGAAGGTTCCTCGGGAATGGATTTGATGGCCTTTATTGAAAATGTAATTATACTTGAACCTTTAGAGCGAAGGCTGATACCCACAGGTTTGTTTATTGAACTTCCAAAAGGTTTTGAAGCGCAGGTGAGGCCGCGAAGTGGGCTGGCAATAAAGCAAGGCATAACTTGTCTCAACAGTCCGGGTACTGTAGATGCAGATTACCGGGGAGAATTGAAAGTGGTATTGATTAACCTGTCTAACGAACCACAAGCATTACATCCGGGAGACAGGATTGCGCAAATGGTAGTTCAAAAAGTTGAAAAGGTAACGTTGGTACAGGTACACGAAATTAGTTCAACAACAAGAGGTGATGGTGGATTTGGGCACACAGGAAAACATTAAAACAACCTTATGAAACTCTGTATTAATCATGAAGGTTTTTGGCACAAAGCATTAAATACTAAGTTCTGTAAGACCACAAAAATAATTAAACACTGATGAAAATTGTAACCATAATTCTGTCTTTATCCATTGTAATGTTTGCTTGCCGTCCGGCGAAAAAAGTTCAAAAAATTCAGAACGCTATTTCTAAAGTAGATACCACTTCTGTTAGGGTTGTACCAAAAAAAGGCGGTAAGGGAGTTGACTCCGCGCAATTATTACATGATGTATATAATAAGGTTCTTAAAAACAAAATTGATTTTAAAACCTTTACTGCCAAGGTTCGTGTACAATACAGCGGCAAGCAAGGCGGCGATGAGGCAACGGCATACGTAAGATTACAAAAAGACAGTGTAATATGGCTCTCGTTAAGAGGCGCTTTAGGTATTGAAGGATTTAGAGTTCTGGTAACTAAAGACAGTGTAAAAGTGATGAACCTTTTAAAGAAAGATGTACAGTTAAGAAGTATAGGATACCTGCAGGAGATAACTGAACTTCCTTTTGACTTTACCACGCTTCAGGACGTTATAATTGGCAACCCCATTTTTGTTGACAGCAATATAATTTCGTACAGAACAAATGCTAATAACGAACTGCTGGTGTTAATGGTGGGTAAACTTTTTAAACATCTCGTAACGCTCGATAATAAAGATTTTAAATTGTTGCACAGCAAACTTGATGATATTGATGTAGTACGAAACCGCACATGTGATATTACCTTCAGTGATTATGAATCCAATTCCGGAGTTGCCTTCTCTACCAAAAGACAAATATCAGTAGCAGAAAAATCGAAGCTCGATATTAATCTCGACTTCAAGCAATATTCGTTTAACGAACCTGCTTCCTTCCCGTTTTCCATCCCTAAAAATTTCAGAAGACGCCGGTCTTAAACGGTCATTATAAAGTGAATTAAAATTTTTTATATGGTGAGGAAAATAATTTTTTTGTTGTTGTTATCAGCCATTGCTTCTTCGGCTTTTGCGCAAAGCAAGGAAGAATTGCAAAAAAAACAACAATCGCTTTTAAAGGAAATTAGTAATCTGAACCAGACATTAAAAGAAATAAGAAACAGCAAAAGCAAATCGTTAGCTAATTACAACCTCGTAAAACGAAAAATAGCAGCACGTGAAGAACTCATTCAAAATATTAATAAAGACGTTCGCATTATAAACAAGAATATAGCTACTTCTCAACTTGAAATAGACCACCTTAAAAAACAGTTCGACACTCTAAAACAAGAGTATGCAAAGAACCTTGAATTTGCTTATAAAAACAGAAATACTTACAATTATCTGAGTTTCATTTTTTCGGCAGCAACCTTTAATGATGCCATAAAGCGTATAACTTATTTAAAGAGTTATCGCGAATATCGCGAACAGCAGGTTGCTAATATTAAGCAGACCCAGCAAATGATCAGCAACAAAATTGCAAGCCTTAATAACAGTAAGAATGAAAAGAATATGGCCTTGCAGGATCAGAGCAAGCAACTGAAGGTTTTAGAAGAAGACCGTAAAGAGAAAAATGAAGCGGTAACAAAACTAAAAAGCCAGGAACAGGATTTGGCTACACAAATAAAGAGACGCGAAAGAGACCGCCAGCAAGCCCAGCAAGCTATAACTGCTGTTATAAGACGTGAGCAGGCTGAAGCCCGGAAAAGAGCACAGGCTTTAGCCAAGCAAAAAGCGGCAGAAAAAGCCCCCGCAGATAAAGCAGCAGCAGATGAAAGGAAAAGAAGGGAGGCAGAAATTGCAAAACAAAAGGCAGATAACGCCACCAGGGAAAATCAAAAAACTGTTGCTAATAATCCACCTTCTGAAAATACAAAACCTAAGGAAGATGTAGCTGTTGCCCCTGCACCTGCAAAGCCTGCTAAAAAGGAGAGAGAGTACAGTCCCTTAGAATCAACTGATGAAAGTAAAGCCTTGTCTATAAATTTTGAAACCAGTAAAGGAAGATTACCCTGGCCGGTTGATGCAGGCACGGTAACAGTTCCTTTTGGCACTTATACCATTCCCGGAACTAAGTTGGTAGGCAGAAATGATGGCATTATTATCTCACTTCCTGTAGGTTCGGCGGTAAAGGCAGTTGCGGATGGAGAAGTTACCTCCATATACGATTTAGGCGGCGAACAGGCTGTTATAGTGCTACACGGAAAATATCTTACCACTTACAGCCATTTGTCTTCCACTAATGTAAGCAAGGGGCAACAGGTACGACCGGGAACAATACTTGGCAAAGCAGCAGCAAACGATGAAGGCGATGGAGGTGAAATATTATTTATGGTTTCAAACGAAAGAGCGGCAGCGTTAAATCCTCTTAGCTGGTTAAGGCCAAGATAATGGATGCTTTACCACATAGGCACATAGAAACATAGAAACATCGAAAAAAATTTAGAATACGCTTATGTATTCTATGTGCCTACTGTGCCTATGTGTTTAAAAATAAAAATCATTTACAATCCATCCTGCAAAACCTGCTGTAAAGTTTTTCATAAACAGGCACTATGTTGCTGATATCAAACTTACATGCCTGTTCATAAGCATTCTGTTTTAAAGTGGCAAGCTCATCTTCATTTTGTAAAAGATCAATGGCATACCTGCTCATTGTTTCTACATCACCCACATCCGCAAGAAAACCGGTTATGCCATGCAAATTTATTTCGGGCAGGCCACCGGCATTGGTGCTAATAACAGGCATTCGGGCGGCCATTGCTTCGAGCGCTGCAAGACCAAAACTTTCATAGTCGCTTGTTAAAATAAAAAGATCACTAACCACCAATATTTCTTCAATTTGTTCCTGCTTTCCTAAGAATCTTACATCTTCAGTAAGCTTAAACTCTTTTACAAGATTTTCCATCGCAGGGCGTTCAGGTCCGTCACCAACCATCAGCAGCTTTGCCGGAAGATTTTTTCTTACTTCTGCAAAAACTTTCACTACATCCTGCACTCTTTTCACCCCTCTGAAGTTGGATGCATGAACCAAAATCTTTTCACCATTTGGTGCAATCACTCTTCTGAAAGCATCAATAGGTTTTTTACTGAAACGGGCAACATCTACAAAATTGTAGATCACATCTATTTCCTTTGTTACCGAAAACGAATTGAAAGTTTCTTTTCGCAGGTTATCGCTTACTGCAGTTATGGCATCGCTTTCATTTATGCTGAAGGTTACTACAGGCGCATACGTTTTATCCTTTCCAACCAATGTTATATCGGTGCCGTGAAGTGTGGTTATCACCGGAATTTTTCTTCCCTGTTTCTCCACAATTTTTTTTGCCAGGTATGCAGCCGATGCATGCGGAATGGCATAATGCACATGCAACAAATCAAGATTATGATTAAGTATAACATCTACCATTGTGCTTGATAGCGCAACTTCGTAAGGGGGATAATCGAACAAAGGATAAGTTGGAACACGAACTTCGTGATAATAAATATTTGCACTAAAAACATTTAGTCTTACCGGTTGCTGGTAGGTTATAAAATGCACTGCATGACCTTTGTCGGCCAAAGCCTTGCCTAATTCTGTTGCCAGCACTCCGCTACCGCCAAAAGTGGGATAGCAAACTATACCTATTCGCATATCAGCATTGGTTTTTTTGGTTATCCTTCATCTTCTTGCGTGCACATTTCCGGTAATTTATAAGCTTTTCTTATTACTTCAACTAAACTTAGAAACGTTCAATTATTTTTTAAACTCACTCCTAACTTCCCTTTAGGGGTTGGGGCTTCGCTTTGCAAGTAACAATAAATTCTGCTATTGGTTCACATGCATTTATCTGCTAATAACCTAACATTGCATAATTTGCTTTCAAACTTTATAAATGCGAAAATTATTGTTGTTGTTTGCCTTGCTTCCATTAATGACTACTGCACAAAAAGCAGATTCAATTTTTATAAGAAAGATAGCAAACGACATTTTGGTAAATGGTAAAGCTTATGAACATCTTCGCTACCTGACCAAACAAATTGGCGGAAGACTCGCAGGCTCACCGCAAATGACGATAGCCGAAAACTGGGGTCTTAAAACACTTAAAGAATTGGGCGCAGACAATGCTTATTTGCAGGAATGTATGGTGCCGCATTGGGTTAGAGGAGGTGAGGATAAGGCAACAGTAATAAGTGTTGATGGTAAAAAACAAAAAAGACAGTTAGATGTATTGGCTTTAGGTAATTCGTTAGGCAGCGGTAAAAACGGTGTAACTGCCGAAGTAATTGCTGTAGCTTCTTACGACGAATTAGAGAAGCGAAAAGATGAAGTGAAAGGTAAGATCGTGTTTTATAATTATCCTTTCAATCCAACCTATATACGTCCCGGACAGGCTTATGGAGAGTCGGGAGTTTATCGCAGAAGCGGGCCAAGCCATGCAGCTAAGTATGGAGCCGTTGGTGCTATCGTTCGTTCGCTAACCGAAGCAACTGATAATAATCCTCATACCGGTGCTACACTTTATAACGACTCATTTCCTAAAATACCTGCAGTTGCTGTAGGCATTCAGGATGCAGAATATTTGTGGAAAACATGCAAGGAGAATAACAATGTAAAAGTTTCGCTTACAACCAACGGACATTTTTTACCGGATGCCGTTGGACATAATGTAATTGCAGAATTAAAAGGAACTAATCCCAACGAATTTATAACTATCGGCGGTCACCTCGATAGCTGGGATGTAAATGAAGGAGCCAGTGATGATGGAACGGGAATAGTGCAAACCATGGAAGTTTTACGGGTACTTAAGGCATTAAATTATAAGCCAAAGAAAACAATTCGTTTCGTGCTTTTTGCCAATGAAGAAAATGGCTTGCGCGGCGGAGAAAAATATGCAGAGCAGGCAAATGCAAATAAAGAAAAACATGTGTTTGCATTAGAAAGCGACAATGGCGGATTTACTCCGCGTGGTTTTTCGTTTAGCTTAAGTAATGCAGGCTTACAAAAAATTCAACCCTGGCAGGAGCTATTGCAACCTTACGGTGTGTTTGAACTTATACCAGGCGGAGGCGGAGCAGATGTTACCCCTTTAAACAAAAATATTAATACACCTGTTGCTGAACTTTTACCCGACAATCAACGTTATTTTGATGTTCATCATGCACGAAGCGATGTGTTTGAGCAGGTAAATAAACGCGAACTTTTGTTAGGGGCTATAAATATGGCAGCTTTGGTATATCTTGTTGACAAATACGGTTTATAAAAATTATAAAAATGGGAAAATTTATAGGTCTTATAATTATTATAGTTCTTATTGTAGGTGGAGGCATATTTTATTGGAGGTATTATTATACCTACAGCGATGGTAATCGAACCGGTTTACTGCAAAAATTTTCTCATAAGGGTAATCTTTTTAAAACTTATGAAGGTGAGCTGGTTTTAAGTTCGGTATTGCAAAACAACACCACTTCTTTTTCTACAGAGAAATTCTATTTCTCTGTTGACAATCCACGAATTGCGCAACAACTCATGAGCTATGAAGGCCGCAGAATAGTTGTGCATTACGAGCAGAAGAACGGTGCACTTTGGTGGAGAGGCGAAACACCTTATATAGTGGACAGCGTAATGAACGTACAATAACTATGAAGCATAAAGTAAAAATATTGCCAGGCGTTTATGAATGTCGGGCAATTGTTTTTTCCACTCGGCTATAGATTTTGTTCTGATACTTTCTGCAGGTGCAGTTATGTCAACTGCAATGCATAGTTGGGTTTGAGGTTTGCAGGTTTGCATAATGTCTTTTACCAATTGATTATTGCGGTAAGGTGTTTCAATAAAAATTTGGGTGCAATTCTTTTTAGCCGACTCGTTCTCAAGTTCTTTTAATGTTGTTTTTCTTTCATTACTGTCTATAGGCAGGTAGCCAACAAATTGAAATCGCTGCCCATTCATGCCGCTTGCCATCAGCGCTAATAAAATACTGCTTGGTCCAACCAATGGTTGTATGATTGCTCCTGTTTTTTGAGCAGCATTCACCAATAATTGCCCGGGATCAGCAATGCAGGGGCAGCCGGCTTCACTAATAATACCTATATTGTTTCCCTGTTTTAGCAGTTGTGTAAATGATTGCTGAACTTCTTTTTCCGCTTTATGTATAGTGAACCACTTATAATCATCAATCACCATTTCGCGCCAAAGCATTTTTAGATAACGTCTTGCAGTTCTTTCATTCTCTGTAAAAAAAACCTCACATTGCTTAACTGCATCTACTACATAAAATGGAATGGTTTCAGCAGTCTCTTCATATAATACAGTTGGAATTAAAAACACTTTGCCTAAAGCCCTGTTACTTGTACTTACTGCTTTATCCTGTTGCTCAATTACTTTATTCATTGTATTGTCTATCAAAGTTTGCTAAATTTCTATTGCAAAGTATAGCCTAAAATATTTTTCCAAATACTCAAGGAGTTGTATTTATGATGCTCAGAAACAGGTTATTACAAAAGCATTTACAGTAAAATATTTCCGTGCAATCCTTTCAATCCATCAAATCCCAGTTCAGACATTCTTCATCGGGTACATACTGAATGTAGCAGCAATCACCGCATAAGCAGGTGCTAATACCCAGCCAACTATTGGTATTAAATGCATCGCGTAAAACAGCAGGCCGTTACCAATTGCCAATCCTTTTCGGCTTCCGATAAAATGAATACTTTCGGCGGCTGTAAGGTTATGGCGTTCGCAGCTATAGTCGAGCATAGAAAAACCATAATAATAACATTCGATTAATATTGTAAAAACCGGCGTAACCCAACCAACAACCGGAATGAGAGAAAGTATTAAAAGAGAAACGATGTAAACGGTTTGCCACAATGAATTTCTTAATGCGATCATTATTCCTCTAAGGATGTCGTTTATTAATATGCGGAAGCTGAAAGGATAATCTTTTTCTTCGATGATTGCTTCAGTTTTTTCGCTCAGATACGCAAATAGTGGCGAGCCTAAAATGAACCACAGGTATTTAAATAACGAAAAATAAAACAACATTAAAATAACCCAAAGCATCATTCCGCCAATGGTAACAAAAAAACCAACCAGCCGGCGTGGTGTATTTTCAACCCACTTATTTAAACCGCTTTTTATACTTATATATTCAATAACAGAACTTGCGCTTTTACCAAAAAAATACATACTTATGCAAAACAGCAGCATGTAAACAATGCCGGGGATGATGATCCATTTCCATAAGTTATGGTGGCGAATGAAACGATGCGCCTGTCCATAACCCTGAAAGGCAATGATGATGTCTTTTAGCAAATAAGTTTCTTTTAAAAATAAATTTAGATCATGATTTATTGGATTTGCAGAAGTATGAGGAAATTGGCTGATGCAAATGTAAGAAGCAGAAGGCTGCGAAAGGCTTTTTGATTGAACAGTTAGAAAAATGCATATTCAGTAATTGAAACAAAGCATAATTGAACAAATGAACGATTGGAAAAAATTGCCTGCTGCTTTTTATGGGCGTAATAATGTTGTTGAAATAACCAGGGAACTGTTAGGTAAAATACTTGTCACAAAATTTAATAACGCAATTACAGCCGGGCGGATTGTTGAAGCCGAAGCCTACAACGGCCCTTTTGACAAAGCATCACATTCGTATGGCAACCGCCGTACAAAGCGAACAGAAGTTATGTATGCGGCGGGTGGAGTTGCTTATGTGTATCTATGTTATGGCATTCACCAGATGTTTAATGTGGTTACAAATGTTCAGGACATTCCCAATGCTATTTTAATAAGGGCTTTAGAACCAGTGATTGGAATAGATACAATGCTTGAACGTTCTAAAAAAAACCTGCATGGTTTTGATCTTACCAGGGGCCCGGGAAATGTAGCCAGAGCCTTAGGACTTCATACGTCTCATACAGGCATTAGCCTGCAAAGCGATGAATTATTTATAGCAGATGATGGCTTGCGATATAATGAAAGCGAGATTGCAGTTACCACAAGAATTGGAGTTGATTATGCCGCAGAAGATGCATTGCTGCCTTACCGCTTTATTGTGAAGGGAAATAAGTATGTGAGCGGGAAGAAAAGCGAAAGATAGAAGATAGGAGATAGGAGATAGAAGGTAGAAGGCAAAAGGCAAAAGGAAACTTAGATAGTAGGGTAAATTAGTGGCGGAAGCAAATAATAAATATTAATTTGAGGACAGTTACCATATAAAAAATGAAAACGATGTAATATGAAACAAACACAATTTAACCGCCGCAGGTTTATTAAAAATACAGCCACCACAGTGGCAGGCATAGCAGGACTTTCTGCTTTATCTGAAAAAACTTTGGCTGCCTTTAAGGTGAATGCCGTTACAAGTGGTGATGAACATTATACAAAGTATAATGCTGAGACGCGAATTAAGTTTTCGGTCATTGGTATTAATCACTCTCATATAAACTCGCAGGTAGAAGCTGTAAGGAGGGGTGGCGGCGAATTTGTTTCATTTTATGCAAAAGAGCCTGACCTTGCAGCAGCTTTTGCTAAAAGATTTCCGCAGGCAAAACTTGCCGGAAGTGAAAAAGAAATTCTTGAAGACAGTTCCATTCAACTGATACTTAGTTCCGCAATCCCCAACGAGCGGGCACCACTCGGTATCCAGGTAATGCGACACGGAAAGGATTATATGGCGGACAAGCCAGGTATTACTTCATTAGAACAACTTGCTGATGTGCGCCGTGTTCAAAAAGAAACCAAACGTATCTACTCCATTATGTACAGCGAGCGCTTTGAGAATAAGGCAACAGTTAAGGCCGGTGATTTAGTAAAGGCAGGCGCTATTGGCAAAGTAATACAAACCATTGGTTTAGGACCACACCAAATGAGCCCTAAAACACGACCAGAATGGTTCTTCGACCGCAAACGTTTTGGAGGCATCATTACTGATATTGCCTCACATCAATTCGATCAGTACCTGTTTTTCACCGGCTCAACTAAAGCTGAAATAGTGGCCGCACAGGTTGGAAATGTTAATCATCCTCAATACCCATTGTTCGAGGATTTTGGAGACGTGATGTTAAGGGGTGATGGAGGTACAGGATATATTCGGGTTGACTGGTTTACCCCCGATGGACTTAAATCATGGGGAGACGGGCGGCTAACCATACTCGGTACAGATGGATTTATTGAGGTTCGTAAGAATATTGACATTGCTGGTCGTGAAGGCGGTAACCATCTTTTTCTGGTTAATCAAAAAGAAACACGTTATTATGATTGCAACAAAGAACCCCTGCCTTATGGCCAGCAACTTGTTGACGACATTATTAACCGCACCGAAACCGCTATGACGCAAGAGCATTGTTTTCTCGCAACTGAGCTCGCATTAAAAGCACAGAAGCAGGCACAGGATGTTAAGTTTGGGAAATAAGATGAACAGTTGACAGAAGACCGATAATTATAGGTAGTAACTTTCTTAGAAAGCAGTATTACGTTTATTGGGCTTACAATTAATAAAGTAAAGAATAGGTCCAAGTGTTGGAACAAAAATTATTAAAACGCCCAAATAAACTTTGCTGCTACATCTAACTGTTTGTTTCCGGCAACGCTAATCAACGCTATAATGGTTAACACAAAACTAACCAAAGCTAAAATTGTCCAGGTTAAAAGGCCAATACCCGGCAAAAGTAATTCCATAATAATTTTTTAACTTATAACTAAAATCCTGAATCCTTATAATCCTTGAATCCGTGATCAACCCAATCCCTCAATCATATTCCTAAATCTGTGCAATCAGCGATCACAATCCGCGCAATCCGCGATCAAAATTTAGGGCATGGCAAACTCTTCCTGTTTTCGTGCTTACGTGTATAAATAAGGGAAATCTCGGTTCCGCCACGCGCCTGAGATGCGGGTTTAAGGGAAGAAATGTTTACATCGTAAGTTACGCCAAAGCGAAGATCATTAAACTCCAAACCAATATAAGGAATAACGGCATCGTTCATCCGCATCCAGCTTCCTATATAAACGCTTGTGGGTTTATCGCTGCCGTCTGAAACAGGTAATTGCAGGGCTCCGCCCACCACAACTTCCGAAGCTTGTGCCTGAAGACTGTACAACCCGCTTAAATGCAACGTGCTTGAGCCAACAGGAAAATACCCGCCCGCATGAAAGGTTGTCCGCGTATTTAAAAGAAAGTACGTGCCTGTAAAGTGATGCTGAGGCCGGGTAAGATGGTACATGGAAAAACCGGCGTAAAAGTTATTGTTATCGTTTGTGCTGCCTGTATATAAAACACCGGCATTAAGATCGAAATAATTATTTTTTAAATTGGAGTTGTTGAAGATTTCTGTGGTTGTACCTGTAAAACCGAAAGGCGTTAACTGATCTTCGAATTTAAGGTTAGTGATGTTCAGAAGCATGTTAGAATAAGTGGCCTGAAAGCCGGCGCCTATTTGATGATATCCATCTTCGTCTAACCCTTTATGAAAGGCAGTGGAGACGGTAAGATAATTAAGCCTTAGAGCGCTGTTGGCGCTTTGATCAGTATATGCCATTACGCCCACACCCCATGTATCGTTAAATGCAATGCGATCGCCGATGATAGGAAAATCAACAGACAAGGTAGTGGTAGTAAATGCGCGGTTAAAGGCAGGCCACTGATTACGATAATCACCTGCCATACGAAGGTCTCCATTGAACTTGCCGGTAAAAGCAGGATTAAGGGTTAACGGCGAAGAAAAGAACTGTGAAAAGTGAGGATCCTGAGAATACGCTTTTAACAGGCTGCTTAAAAAAAATATGAGTAAATAAACTTTCCGCATCAGGTTAACGTTGGATATTATCTGTTTAAGACATAAAAGTAATGAATTCTGTTGCGTTTAAAGGGCAGAATTTTAAAAATTACATTTGCATCTTTGTTCCGAATGCAAGATCGCCAGCATCGCCCAAACCCGGAACGATATAACCTTTTGCTGTGAGTTCATCATCAATTTCTCCACACCATATTTTTACATCAGGTTGTTCGCGCAATACGTATTCAATTCCAACGGTGCAGGCAATGGCAACAACAATATGAATTTGCGAAGGTGCAGCATCGGCTTTCATATACTGTATTGTTTTTACAAGAGACGATCCGGTTGCCAGCATGGGATCGCTTATAATAACCACTCTTCCATCAAGCGGAGGGCAGCTCATATACTCTAAACTGATCTCAAATGTACCATCGCGATGATGCTTTCGATAGGCTGATATAAAAGCATTGTCGGCCTTATCAAAATAATTAAGCATACCATTATGCATTGGCAAACCTGCGCGTAAAATAGTAGCCAGCACCGGTTGGGTTTTCATTGTTTTGCAAGTGGCAACTCCCAACGAAGTTTGAATTTCTATTTCCTGCCACTCCAGTTGCTGGCTTATTTCAAACGCTGCTACTTCTGCAATTCTTTCAAGGTTGCGTCTAAAGCGCATCCGGTCTGTTTGTATTTCTGTACTCCTCAATTCCCCTACCCAATTACTTATCAAACTGTGTTGTTCGCTTAAATTAATTACCATAGCATTTTGCAGATTTCAAATTGTAGATTGCGGCGAAAATTACAGCAATTATAGCATCCTGCAGGTAAAATCTGAAACATTATGTTGTATAGAGTTATCGGAATAATGAGCGGTTCATCGCTCGATGGTTTGGATATTGCTTTTGTTGAACTGGAAGAAACCGGTGGAAAATGGAGTTACGAAATTAAAGCAGCAAGTACTAAACCTTACAATAACGATTGGCGTGATAAGCTGCAAAAGGCTACTACGCTTTCTGCTTATGATTATCTTTTATTGCACGCTGCATACGGAAAGTACATTGGCGAAGCGATCAATGAATTTATTGATGAGAACAATCTTCATCATAAGGTGCAGTTGATAGCTTCGCATGGTCATACAACATTTCATGCACCTGCTTTGGGAATGACCGCACAGTTAGGCGATGGGGCAGCTATTGCTGCAACCACACAAATAAATGTTGTAAGCGACCTTAGAGCAATGGACGTAGCTTTCGGCGGACAAGGCGCACCCATTGTACCAATAGGAGAAAAGTTATTATTAAGTGATTATTCGTTTTGCCTCAACATTGGCGGCATCGCCAATCTTTCTTTTAAAAGCGATGCAGGATACATTGCCTTTGATGTATGCGCTGCCAACCGCGTAATGAATATGCTTGCACACCTGCAAGGAAAAGAGTATGATAAAGACGGCGCAATGGCTGCCTTAGGAAAGGTGGATACGGCTTTATTAACAAAGTTGAATGCGTTTACTTATTATGCAAAACCATATCCAAAATCGCTTGCCAACAGTTTTGGAACAGATGAGGTTTTTCCCGTTGTACAATCCACAAAGTTATCAACTGCAGATAAGTTGAGAACTTATGCAGAACATGTAGCTATCCAAATTAAAAATTCCATAGGGTCAATAAGTGATAGATCGAAAATAGAAAATAGAAAATTGCTTGTGACTGGTGGCGGAGCATTTAATACTTTTCTCATAACAAGATTGAAGGAAGTATTATACGATATGAATATTGAAGTAATTGTTCCCGATGCGATGCTTGTTAATTATAAAGAAGCATTGGTAATGGCGCTGATTGGCGTACTGCGCTGGCGCGAAGAGTACAATGTATTGCATACTGTTACCGGCGCAGGAAGAAGCAGTATTGGTGGTGCGGTTTGGATTGGACAAGAGGCTTAAGCTTAAATAAAATATTGAAATTAAAACGAAAGAAGCAGCAGTCAGGCACAATTTCAGGTCTTTGTTAATTAACCGTGAACCAATTTTACTATATGCTCAGGTGTTTATGCTTTATCGGAATTCTTTTTGCTGCCGGTTCGCTTTTTTATTCATGTCAGTATCCTTGCGGAAGAGCTTCTTCATCAATAGGCTTAATTTCTTTTACTGATACTGAAAGTGATATAATAATTCTCCGGCGTTTTTCGAAGAGTACAAATTTTACAGATCTTCAAGATACTTTTACTATAAGCAGGAATAACTCTAATTTTCAAAGGGAACATGATACACTGCTTATACTTCATGGGATGGAAGATGGCAATAACGATATTACCAGCAGCTATGATTATGAAATTTTTCTGCCTAAAATCAGCCGGCTTTACAGGTTAAGTGATATTGTGGAAGATATTAAATACGGAAGTAAATTAGGACCTAAAATATATTGCATTAATCCAATAATATCTTATAAGCTGAATGGGCAACCTGTAGATGTTGTCAACTATTACAGCTTCATATACTTAAAAAAATAAAAATAGTTTGCAGTTCTTCATCAGATAAGTTTCGGCCCGAACTACATACTGCGTAATTCCTCTTCAATCAACTCGCTAAAAGTAGCTTCGGCCTTTTTTATCCAATCAGGCAGCGGCTCATTTCCAATTATTTTCCACCCGTCATTATCTTTCTGCATACTGAAGATAATGCGGTTGCCACGGTCTTCGCTAACATCAACGGTAAATCTACCCTCCTTAATACCGTTAATCTTTCTAAAGTTAAATTCTCTTAACCTGCCTTCAGTTTTCACCAGCTTGGTGAACTGTATATTTTTAATAAATTCTATTTTCATAATTATAAGCTAACTCCTGTTTAAAATCAATTAGTGTATTGCAATTTCAGGAAATTAGAATATTTGCAAGTTAATTATAAAAACTACACATCCGGCAAACATTAAAACCTGTAGCCGGGATAATTGCTAAATAAAATTACTCTGCCTGTCAAATTTTAATACCCACAGCTTTTGACCGGCTTTTTTCTGGTCTCATCCGTTCGGGTTATTAAAAAGGCGGACTAAACTTCAACATTAAAAATACACTTGCTAATAGAACCGATGTGCAGGCTTTGGTAAAAGCAAGGGCTGCCAAAGTTATTAGGGCTTCTCAGCAAGCTACTTATCTACCAACTTGCAATGCATAAAATGCTCACTGTTTTATGCTCCGGCAAACCTTTTAATACTTGTTTGCGTTGTAGCTATAACTTTATCAGCATGAATTATAGCTCCGATCATTTTAATGGGAAACTTTTTTTAAATCCGGTTCCTACTGAAGTAATGCCAAAGGGTTCTTTTGGAAGAATACTTAAAATATACATGCAAAAGCATCCAAACCGTGAACCTTCGGTTGCTCCCGGCCCTTTTACGGTTAACCTTTCAGTTATTAATAATTTATCTGCAGATGCACTGCGAATAACATGGCTTGGCCACTCCTCAAATTTATTGGAGATTAATGGTAAACGTTTTTTGACAGATCCTTTATGGTATAAAAGAGCATCTCCGTTCAGTGCAATAGGTCCTAAGCGTTTTTACGAAAATCCACTTTCAATACATCATCTTCCACGCCTTGATTATATTCTTCTCTCTCACGATCATTACGATCATTTAGATAAACAATCCATCCTTTATTTAACCTCTCAAAAAATTCCTGTGATCACAATGTTGGGCGTTGGAAAGAGGCTGATAGAATGGGGAGTTGATAAAAACCTTGTAACAGAATTAGACTGGTGGCAGCAATTAGAATTGGACGATGTGGTAATAACAGCATTGCCTGCGCGGCATTTTTCAGGTAGAGGATTGAACGACCGTTTTACAACTTTGTGGGGATCGTTTGCAATAAAAGGTTCGAAACATAATGTTTATTTTGGCGCTGATTCCGGCTACTATGACGGCTTTAAAACCATCTGCGAAAAGCTCGGTCCTTTTGATCTTACCATGTTAGACACCGGCGCTTACAACAAAGAGTGGGAAGCCATACACATGGGGCCTGAAAATGCTGTTCAGGCACATATTGATCTTAAGGGAAAGATTTTAATGCCTATACATTGGGGACTGTTTAGCCTTGCCTTTCACCCGTGGACAGAGCCCGTTGAACGGGTTATAAAAGCTGCCAAACAAAAGAATGTGGCGCTGCTGCTCCCATCTCCGGGACAGACGTATGATGTTGAGAAGGGCTCTTATATTTCGAAATGGTGGGAAGTGTAAAGTAATATTTAGTTCGTTTTCTCCGGGGATTCGAGATTAAACATATTATTCTCCTCTCTTTTTCTAAAGCCAAAGTTGTAACGAAGGTTTATTCCAAAACGCCTTGTATCTGCTTTACGAAAGCCGGAAGCATTTATACTTCCCTGTTTAATAGTAAAGTGGTTATTGTTAGTAAAGAAAATATCGTTTGCACTCAGGCTAACGGTCATCTTCTTTTTAAGAAACTGCTGGTTTAAACTCATGTTTAAAGAACCAAAAGTGCTAAGTTCGTAAAACTGCAATTGCCCATTGAACCGCGCAAATCCATTAAGGGTTAGCTGGGTAGTTGGTGTTACTTTCAACGTTTGATAAGTAAATAACGTCCAGCTTCCTTTTTTAAAAGAGAGCGGTTTATTCTCGTACAAACCCTGGTAAAAGTTGTGGTTGTACTGCGCGCCAACGACAAAGAAAAATTTACCACCGGGTGGTATTGCGCCTAATATTCTAAAGTAACTTTCTTTGTTGTTGCCAAGGTTATCATAAGTTCGGTAAGCAACGCTGCGGCTGCTGTCGGCCTGGTAAATTACATTGGTAAAAATATCTTTGGTGTCGTTTACGCCAATTGCAAAAATGGGCCTTTCATCAACAGAAATATTTGCCTCATAATTCTTAGTGAACTGCGGACGAAGCGCAGGATTGCCGGTTTCAAAAAGATATTGGTCAATATAACGCTGCGAAGGATTAAGCAACTGGTAACCGGGCCTACTGATCGTTCTTCGGTAAACGAGGTAAGCACGAAGATCGTATCCGGCTATTTTAAAAACAGTCTTGCTTAAATAAATATAGGGAAAGAAATCGGTACGGTGTATAGTGAAAGACGTGTCTTTTGGCACCATTTGTTTCCCGTTCATAGATGTATTTTCAACCCTTGTGCCTGCCTTTAAAGTTATACCCGATATAGTTTTTGATGCCTGAATATAAGCTGCATTAATGCTTTCGTTATAGCGGTAAGAGCTTGTTCTGAAATTATCTTTTGTTCTGCTGCCTCCCGAACTTCTAAAATAATCGGTGCTGTTATTAAAAATTACATTCGTGGATTTAAGGCCGGTTTCTAAAGTAAACTGTTTGGGTAATTTTAAGAGAAGGTTTGTTTGTGCCGAGAAAAAATGCAGCTTTGTTTTTATGCCTCCGTCACCACCAATTGAAGCGAGCAAAGGTAAAGTATAATTGTTGGTAAAGAGCTGACCAGTATTATTAGGCGCATAGTTATATGAAAGATCAGAAGTCCATTCAGAGCCGAGGCTGTCTATTTTGTATTTGGTTGAAATGCCTTGCGTAAGGTTAAACGAGTTTCCATTGTTGGTAATATCGGCGTTGTTGTTTGTAATTAAATTGTTAGTGCTTATCTTTTTTATTTGCGAAAGGTTTTCAGTAGTGTTTTTAAAATTGCTGAAGCTTAACCTGCTATCGTAATTAATCTCCCATTTCTTACTTAATTGATAACCTCTGCCAAAGCCGAGGTAATAACTGTTGGTGGGATAAGTGGTGTAGGCATCCTGGCTTAATAATGTATCCGTTGCGAATAACCTGTCTGTTTTAATCTGGTCATAATTGTTGCGGCGGCTATATTGAATATTGAGGAAAGTTGTGGCTTTTCCATTGTTATTATTAAGGTTGATACCAATATACTCGTTGCCATATTTGCCTTGTTGAATGCCTGCAGTAGCGCTGCCTGTTAAACCGATCTTCACTCCTTTTTTTAGTACCACGTTTACAATTCCTCCGCTGCCCGATGCATCGTATTTTGCTGATGGTGTTCTTAAAATTTCAATGCTTGCAATGGAATTGGGAGGCAGGCTTTTAAGCATAGAAGCAATGTCGGCAGTGCTCATTTTTTGCTCACGGCCGTTAATGAAAATGATGGCAGGCGTAGTGCTGTTAAGATAAATATTCCCATCCTGATCTACAAATAAACCTGGTGTTTTCTCGATGATCTCGTATGCATTCGTGCTGCTTGATGCAAGGTTTTCAGGGTCAACAATTGTCTTGTCATCCTCCTGCCGCATAACGGGTCTTGTAGTTGTAACCACCACGCTGCCAACTGTGTTTGAAACAGATGATAAGGTGATTATAAACACCGAAGGATTACCTGTTACGGTAATGCCTTTATCAACTGTTGAATGATTTACAGATGATGCGCGCATAATGTATTGAAGACCCTGAGTAAGATTAAATACAGCAACTCCTGCACTATCACTTATTTTATGTGAAGCATGCATGCTGTCAATAACCGGTATAGCTGAAACCGATGCAAAAGAAACAGGAGCATTTTTTGAATTAACTATTTTAATAGTTGTCTTTACCTGTTGAGCCTTTAATTGAACCGATAAAAGCGACACGAAAAATATTGGTACAATATTTTTTGCTAAAGAAGATATGCGGCAAATTATTATAACTGGTCTCGAAGTTTTGCGATTGATGAAAGTTGAATACATCTATAAATGCACATGTTTTTGTACTGCATCAAAAGTAGCGATGGTTATTGGATGATTACATCAACAGAAATACATTTAACACTTAGTAACTGTTTAAAATTACCACATAGGCACATAGGAACATAGAAAAAAATTTATTAGAATAGGGCTTACTCTGTATTCTATTGTGCCTATGTGTTTATTCTATTTCGCCTTATCAAAAACTGCCTTCACTGTATTTGTTCCCATACTTGAAGTGGAGACAGTTTCAAGCGACAAAGATTTTCCATCGTTCATCAACTTCCATGTTTCAGTTGATTTGATTTCTAATATCTCTCCATTTCTGTCTAATTTAGTTACTGAATTTACAGTTAATGTTTGTCCGTCGTCACTCCATTTAGCTGTTGACTTCTTTTTTGAATTATTGAAAACGGTGTTCTCGCTTTCTTTTCCGTCGAGGGTAAGTTTTTCTGAAGTAGTTCTATCCTCACCATTAAAAGAGATGACTCTTTCAATTGAAAGCCCGTCTTCTTTTTGCTCCACTTTAATTTTCTTTGGCGTAAACCGGGCACCAAATTCACCGAGATCACTTTTTTTCTCGTTCAATGTCCACTCGCCGGTAAAGTTTGATTTATCAACAATGGCAGCAGAAATGCAGATAAAAGCGAAGGCAGCAGCAGTTAAGAAAGCAGTTTTCTTAGTTGCAGGTTTTTTAGTAAATTGGGAGATGTGCATAATAAATTTCTTTAAGGGTTTAAAACTATGCAATAAATTACAAGCACAGGTTTAATTGAGGCTTAAAGAGTAAAAAAAATTCGGCAGAAGCTATAGTAAGTATCTTTTCACCAAATACTCCAACAACATTCTGCGCTTTTATAGAATAGAAGCTACTCGTTCAAAATTTACTTCTGTATAATCTTTAATTACCAGGTCGGCTTCGTGCAGTTCTTCAGGGGAATGTGTGGTTGTTAGGGCAATTACCTTCATGCCTGCTGCTTTGCCTGCCTGCACTCCCGAAATAGAATCTTCAAACACAATACAATTTCCTGCAGGTATGCCTACAGCCTCCGCAGTTTTTAAAAAAATCTCCGGTTCTGGTTTTCCCTTATCAACGTCTTTGGCCTGTATAATTGTTTTGAAGTATTGTTTTATAGGCACATGCTCAAACATAAAATCAATATTCTCCTGTATTCCCGATGTTGCAAGCGCCATTATAATATTGTGTTCTTTAAGCTCTTTTAAAAATTCTGTCAACCCTTTAATTGGCGCTATATGGGGCTCGTACATCCGGCGGTAGATTTCTTCTTTTTTAAGGTAATATTTTTTTGCTTCATCTTCTGTCATCTTCCCATAAATATGCAGAACCGCATCCATGTTTGTTCTGCCGCTTATGAACTCATTAAAATCTTCGTCCGAAATTTCCCTTCCCTGGCCTTTCAGGTATTGCATCCAGGCTTTTTTATGATATTCATTATTGTCGAGTATTGTTCCGTCAATATCAAATAAAACAGCTTTTAGTTTGCTCATGCTATTGATTTTTTTTTGAAATTATCCTCTCTTGTTTCCGGGGTAAAATCTTATACATTTCCATTCTGTTTCACTATCCCTTTTGGTTTCTCACTGTTACATTTCCTAAATTTTCTAAACCAATAAAGCCTGTTTCGTAAACTTTCTTTATTCAATTAATAGTTTTATTTTAAAGCATCTAATACCTTTTTTATCATTCCGTCAACAGCATTATTTTCTATCCATCTCACTACCATTACAAGGTCGTGTTCTGCATCTACGTAAATAATATTGGTTCCATTACCAACATGTACAAATGCTGAAACAGGAGCACTGGGCATATACTTTCTATCTGTGTTTAAAAAGAAGTTCATGTAGCCATAAGTAGGTTGTGCAGCAGTGGGTGTAAGCGATTGTTGTATCCATTGTTGCGAGATGAGTTGCTTACCATTCCAGTTGCCTTTATGTAAGGTAAGTAAACCGAAACGAGCCATGTCGTAGGCATTAATAAACATGCCGCCACCCCAATGACCGCCGCCGCTTACTGATTGTACAGGTTGCCCATCAAGCACTATCCACGAATTTCGATAACCCGTCCAGCGCCATGTGTTTGAAGCGCCAATAGCATCCATAATATTTTCTTTTAAAACCTGCGGAAGCGGTTTTCGCCAAACATTGGTGGCAGCTAATGCAAGTGCATTTACACGAACATCATTGTATTCGTAAACAGCACCCGGGACATTACGTTTACGAGTTAGCCAGGTGTTGGCATTAGCATCAGGCCTGTCGGCCCACTCGGGTTTGCCCCATAAAGTACCTTCCCAATCGCTGGTTTGGCGAAGCATAACATCCCAGGTAAGTGTACGGTTGTGAGGAGAAGCAAAGGGCGTTAATAATTGCTGCTGACCTATTTCTTCAGTAGAGCGGTTGATGTGTAAAGGATCGTAAACTTCAATTGGAGGGACGTATTTTGCAACGGTATCATTTACACTTTTAATCAATCCTCTCTCAACCGCCAGGCCAACTACAGTTGATAAAAAACTTTTGGTAACACTGTGTGTCATATCCACTCTTGATGGTTCGCCCCATTCTGCTACTATGTAACCGTGATGAACAATAACACCTGTTGGATCGCCGCGATCGGCGAAAGGGCCAATGCCTTCGCCGAAAGGTTCTTTACCAAACGTCATTGCCTGCGATAGCTCCATATTGCGGGGCTGTTTGGTTTCGTGGTCTTTTGCAAACTGAATGGCTTCAGTAAGTTTGTTAACATCAAAAGCCGAAGCTGCAGGTTGATGTTGCCAGTTTCCCGCCTCAGGAAAATAAATGCTTACGTTATTATTATTAACAGGCTTTCTCTGGCTGAGTATATTGCTTGTTATCAGTAATGAAATAAGCGGAATAAGCAGTAAGTGTTTCATGGTTGCAATTAGATATTGTACAGAATAATAAAATCATTCCATACAGAAGAAAGTGATAAAATCAGAAACAAAAAAACCTGCTTTTGATGCAGGTTTTTTTAACAGGTTTATTTATTCGAAAAAGGGGGAATATTCTATTGATCATCACTTTCTTTTTTAGCTCCGCCAAAATTAAAAAGCTTGCGCAAACCTTTCTTTTCTCCATCTTGCGGTTCGTTCTGCTTTTCGTTGTTAGCCGGCCCAAGATGTAAAAGTTTTTTAATGCCTCTTTCTCCATTTTGCCGTTCTTCTTTTTTCTTAGCCCGCTCTTTTTTTCTCTCACGTTTTTTCTTCATGGTTTTTCTGTCCCAGGTAAATTTATTTTCTACCGGAAAGAAATACCTGAGCGACATATATAAAGTATTTACCTGCATAGGAGTTTCTTTTTCGGAGGTGTTATCTTTTGTTAAGAAGGTATAACCATTTATTAAATGAAAACCCATCAACCTAAATCCAATAGCCGGACCAATACCCCACCTGCTGCCTCCCTTAAAATTATCATAGTAACTAACGTTGCCACCATAGGTTAGGTTTACCCTGCCTCTTTTCATCCACATGCCTGCCTTATATCCAACTATATGTTCACTAAAGCTATATTCCATATTAGCAGTTGCGCCAATGATGTGAGGCTTGTTAAGAACGCTCATTTTTCGCCAGTGAGCTTCAATACCTAACTCAATGGCTGTAGATCTGCCTTTTTGCAAACCAAGTATCATCCCCGAATTTCGCTGATATAATTTTTTTACCGAAGAAGCCTGAAAAGAATATTCAGCATAATTAGCAGGCAATGCAGCAGGCACCAGTTTTAAAGAAGCATTATTAAATGCATATTGAGCGCCGGAAGTAAAGTAAGCAAAGGCAAACAGAACGGGCAATATTACTTTCATAGTTAATATTACTTTCATAGTTATGGAGGGCAACTAAAACGAAAGCTGCTTTTATTATGAATTATCAAAAATAAGGGAAAGCCCTGCGTTAATTACGGGCTTATTTAAACAACAACAAATAATTAATAACTTAAAAAGTAGTGTATCGGTGATAGCTGTTTAATATTCTCACAGATGACACAGAAAGACACAGATATATAGTATCGGTGTACATCCGTGTAATCTGTGAGAACTGTGTAGTATTATTTCTCTAATGTTTCCCGCTTCGACCAACATTCATCCATGTCGCCACCGGTAGATTTTTGCCCTTTGTGCCGCCAATCTCCATGTACATCCGTGTAATCTGTGAGAACTGTGTAGTATTATTTCTCTAATGTTTCCCGCTTCGACCAACATTCATCCATGTCGCCACCGGTAGATTTTTGCCCTTTGTGCCGCCAATCTCCATTAACAAATGAATAATCAAAAGCAAGGCTTTTGCCCACGCTTTCCGAAGTTTTTGTAAAGAACTCAATATTTTCGGTGTACTTACCATTGGCTGTGGTATAAGTTCCACCGCCGGCATTTATAAAAGTTTTGGCAGCTACGTTATAAGCAATCCATTGAAAATATTTACCCGAAAGCACTTTCATAGTTCTTCGCGGGATAAAATGGATTTGCTCTTTTTGATGGAGTATCATTTATAAAATTACCGGTGATGACCCATGCTCCCATTAGTTCTCCGGGTGTACCATCATCCAACCGGTTCCATGTTTCGTTATTCTGTTTTACAACCAGCTTTCCACCTGCTATTTGCACATCTTCAATTATTTCTTTTCCAACCTGTAAACTATCCTTAAAGTTCCACTCAATTTTTTTAATAAGCTTATTACGATCAACCCGCCATGTGCCGCCATACGAGCTTATGAATTTTTTACCCGGCACATCATACGTTGCTACTGAAAAAACTTTCTCAGTATTAATCATAACTGTGCGGTTTTGCGGAGGGCCAAATCCCCATGCGCCTATAATATCTTTAGTGTCGGTCTTTATTGCTTTTAGAGAAGATAGCAAAACGATGGTGGTTATGCTTAATGCAATAGTTGCTAAAAGCCTCATATTTATTTTCATTGATATAGTATTTAAAGTTGATAATAAAGATAGAAAATTCCAGGCATGATAACCGCATATCTTCATTACGTTTTGCATAAGACTAAATAAACAGGCGTTTATTATTGAACATGCTAAACCGGAAAGAAATGACATGAGAAGGTTTTCATTATTGATGATGGCCTCAAGTTTGTAGCTGTGTAAAAAACAGCTTATGATAGAAAAGCAGAGCATTAATAATAAAGATGTATGGATTAAAATAGATCCGCATCCAATAGAGCGATCTAACCCCAACATTATCCCTAACGAATATTTTACAGCCAGTTATTATCTTCATGATCCAGCCTCTGAAGATAGCATTGGAATACTTATGAAAGATGAAAAAGGAGAGGTAAGCTTTTTTGAATCGCCGGTTGCTGCACTAAGTTATGCCGGTAAGAAGCTGAAAGATATAGTGTGATAAGTTAACCGCCTCTCATTTCGTCGCCCTTACAATACAGTGCCTTTAGGAAATATTTAATAATATTGCACGTATTATTCTTTTCATAATCAAGTCAGAGTTTCTTAAAAAAGATATATGTTTATCCCAAATAATTATATGGTGAAAACGCTGTTGTCCATTACATTTTCCTTCTTCTTTTTATCTGCATTTTCTCAAACAATCACATCTGAACAAGTTAAAGATAATGTGGGCAAAACAGTAACTGTTTTGGGTAAAGTTGCAGATGGACGGTATTTGGCAAGTTCGGCCAAACAACCCACGTTGCTTAATATAGATAAAGCTTTTCCCGACCAGGTATTTACAGTAGTTATTTACGGAGAAAACAGAAAAGCATTTGGATACAAACCTGAAGAAGTTTTAATGGGTAAAAACATTTATGTAACCGGAAAAGTAACAATGTATAACGGGAAACCGCAGGTAGAAGTTGCAAAGCCCGAGCAAATAGTTGTTGCTACTGCGGGAACAAAACCCGAGAACGGAAAGGAAACAAAAGCATTAGGTACCGGAGAAGTAGTACTGAAATCAACAGTAAAGCTTAAGTCTGGACCTGGAGATGATTATAAGAATATAAGCAAATTAAAGCCCGGCAGCATTATAAAAGTTCTGCATACAGATGAAGGATGGTCGTATGTAACCGTTACAAAAAACCAGGGCAAGGAAGACTCCAATAATAGTTTGGTCGGATTTATTAAGAACGATGAATTGAATTAATTGAATTAATAATCAATACATCAACTTTTATCCGCCAGCTTTTTTACTATTCTTATAATCGTTTTTCAAAAGCCATTGCAATATCTTTTCCCGGTGGTCTCCCTGTATAATTATTTCTCCGTCTTTCACACTTCCGCCGGTGCCGCAAAAGTTTTTTAGTTTTTTACCTAAGTCTTCAAGGTCATCTTGTCTGCCTGTAAACCCTTCAATCAAAGTAACAGCTTTGCCGGCGCGTTGTTTTGTGTCTAATCTTACTTTTAATTTCTGTTGATGAGGAGGTAAGGTTTCCTGCACTTCTTCGGGTTCCTCTTCGAACTTGAAGTTTGGATCGGTGCTGAAAACGAAGCCGCTGCTATCGGGTTTGTTTTTCTTGCTCATAAATACAAGTTCCGGTTTGTTCGATAATTTCAATAAAAGGATCGTAATTTGAAGCAGTAGCGTGAGCAGGATAGAGTTTAAGGCTTATTTCGCGATGCTTTCGTACTATAGGACGAACATGCTCGAAATCTTCTATAGGTTCGCCTGTAAATTTTTCACTCCACAAAGCTACGTCAACATCACTGTAAGCATGTACACCTCCATTTGCATACGAACCAAACAAAACAATTTTATTGGGAGTGATACCAAGTTGAATCAGTTCTTCCGTTACTTCGTTCAACAAATTGTCTAAAGATTTTCGAGTAAGCATTTTTTTAGGAAATTTAGGTTTTCAAATTGTTTATGCATATACTCTTCTGTAGCTATTTTTTTTAGCGTGAACCGATAATCAGGGTATCGGCCTTCTATGTTCCATCTGCTTACTGTATCCAAAAAATCAAGTTGTTCTGCTTTCAAATCAAGATTAGTTTCAGCATAAAGCGAACGAAGATCATGTATCCGGGGAGGATAATTATTCACGTTATCTTTTACCCAATATGCCTTCAGCCACTTTTCAATAGCTAAACAAAAAAGAAACAGCGCTTCAGCATATCTCTTTCCGTTATATAAATATTCAGCAGTTTCCCAACTATCATTGGCTGTTTGTTTCCAATAATCAATATGTTCATTGTTTGACAGCATCAGGCAAAATTAAACTATTACAGCCTTCAAACTCAGGTCTAAACTTCTTGCCTGATGTATTAAAGCACCTACACTTATATAATCAACACCTGTGCTTGCATAGTCTTCAATATTTTTAAGGTTAATGCCGCCACTGGCTTCTGTTTCAAATTTGCGACCAATAAGCTTTACTGCTTCTTCAACTTGCGAGGGTGAAAAATTATCAAGCATTATTCTAAAAATTTTCGCATCACCAACCTGAATAACTTTTTTTACGTCTTCAATATTTCTGGTTTCAACTTCTATTCTTAATCCCAGGTTTTTTGTTTGTACATAATCCCATGCCTTATTAATTGCCTTTTCGATACCACCGCAATAATCAATATGATTATCCTTTAGCATGATCATATCATACAATGCAAATCGGTGATTTACGCCGCCTCCAATTTTAACCGCTTCCTTTTCGAGCAAACGAAAATTGGGAGTAGTTTTACGCGTATCTAAAATTTTTGTATGGTAGCCTTTAATGGTATCGGCGTACAAACGGGTTAAAGTAGCAATACCACTCATCCGTTGCATGCAGTTTAGCACAAGCCGTTCGCATTTTAAAATGGTATGAATACCGGCTTCTACAGTAAAAGCAGTATCGCCGGTTGCAACAGGATCGCCGTCATTTTTATGAGAGATTACAATACTTTCCGCTTCCACTAAGTTGAAGATTTCTTCAGCCACTTGCATACCTGCCAAAATCCCTTCCTGCTTTATCTTTAAAACTGCCTTGCCGCGTTGGCTTTGTGGTATGCAACTTAAAGTTGAGTAATCTCCATCACCTATATCTTCTTTTAATGCCTCTGTTATAAGATGCTCTAATTTTTCGTTGTAAGTATTCATTATCGCTGATTGCAATCGCGGATAGCGCAGATTATTATCGCGGATTGCGCAGATTATTATCGCGGATTGCGCAGATTATGATCGAAGATTCATCGTTATGATTACACGGATAACTGCTTTAAAAAATGATTGTACTTCATTATGTTCAATTCCTATCCGTGTAATCCATTTTCCTAATAATCCGCGCAATCCGCGATTAACTGCTTTAAAAAATGATTGTACTTCATTATGTTCAATTCCTATCCGTGTAATCCATTTTCCTAATAATCCGCGCAATCCGCGATTATAATCCATGAGATCATAAATATAATCTGAGAAATCCGAGATTGAGATTAGCTGATTCGCACCGTAATTATTTGCGGCCTTCCATCTTTGTATTTAAGCATCATCGAGAGTTTGTAACCATCGCTACCGTTTGTTAGCTTGCCGACTATATACATTGTTCCGCTCATTTCTCTCTGAGATGAAAGCTCAAATCCATTAATATTATTGCTATCAAAAAAAGATTTTAATGCAACCCCGGCCTGGTTTTTACCAATGCTTTTTATTTCTTCTTTATCCGGAAATTTAATGTCGAGAATTTTATCGAAGTGGTTAGAAACCTGGTCTGCATTTCCTGATTTTAAGGCAGTTATAACATTGTTGGCGTCTTGCGCTTTAACGCTGAAAGCAGCAAATACAACCATTAATATTAGTAGTAAGTTTTTCATTTTATTAAATTTAAATCGCTTACCTATAGGCTAAAAATATGCCAAACTTTTTAGCGCAGTAATCTTGATTCTTGCTAACTAAACAAATCCATCAAAAGAAGTAGCTTTGAGGCTATGGAAAACAAAAGAGTAATTCTAATTATCATGGACGGCTGGGGATTAGGAAAAATAAAATCTGCCGATGCCATTCAAAATGCAAATGTTCCATTCGTTTCTTCTCTTTACAGTAAATATCCTAATACAACATTGGTTGCCTGCGGCGAAGCAGTGGGCCTGCCCGAAGGGCAAATGGGTAATAGTGAAGTGGGCCATCTTAATATTGGTGCAGGCCGGGTAGTTTACCAGGAGTTACAAAGAATAAATGTGTCTATACGCGAAGGCGAATTTTACCAGAACATGGTTCTCCGCGAAACACTCAGGCAGGCAAAACAAAATAACAAGCCCTTGCATATTATGGGGCTTGTAAGCGATGGTGGTGTACATAGTCATATCAATCATTTAAAGGCCATCATTTCTCTTTGCAAATCAGAAAACCTTCCGGAAGTTTATGTTCATGCCTTTACTGATGGAAGAGATACCGACCCTAAAAGTGGTTTACATTTTATTACAGAATTACAACAACACCTTGATAGCAACGTAGGTAAAATTGCAACGGTTATGGGTCGCTATTATGCAATGGACAGGGATAAACGCTGGGAGCGGGTGAAGCTTGCTTACGACTGCATGGTTAAAGGCGTGGGACAAACTGCGGCTTCGGGAGTTGAAGCTATTGAACAATCGTATGCTAAAGCCGAAACCGATGAGTTTATTAAACCAACTGTAATTGTTGACTCAGCACAAAAACCGGTAGCTACTATAAAAGACGGAGATGTTTTGTTGTGTTTTAATTACCGTACCGACCGCTGCCGCGAAATTTCGGAAGTGCTTACACAACAAGATTTTCCTGCTTACGATATGAAGAAGCTGAACCTTTGGTACACCACGTTAACTGAATATGATAAAAGCTTTCGCAATGTGCATATTATTTTCTCATCCGACGATCTCAACAACACACTTGGCGAAGTTTTAGCAGCTCATAATAAAAAGCAGATACGCATTGCTGAAACAGAAAAATATCCGCACGTTACTTTCTTCTTCAGTGGCGGACGTGAGGTTCCGTTTGCCGGTGAAAGTCGCATTCTTATTCCCTCGCCAAAAGTGGCTACCTACGATCTAAAACCAGAAATGAGCGCTGTTGAACTTACTGATGCGATAGTACCCGAAATTGAAAATAAATCCGCAGATTTTATTTGCCTTAATTATGCAAATGCCGATATGGTTGGACATACCGGATTTTTTCAAGCCGTAGTAAAAGCTGTTGAAACCGTTGACAGTTGTGTTGAACGCGTGGTAACAGCAGCTTTAAAAAATGATTATGCCGTTTTCATAATTGCCGATCATGGAAATGCCGATTATATGATAAATGAAGACGGAAGCCCAAATACACAGCATTCATTAAACCTTGTTCCTTTTTTTATTGTTGATAACGAATTTAAAGGTGAAATAAAACCCGGAAAATTAGGAGACCTCGCACCAACCATTTTAACTATGATGCATATTACTGTTCCAAAAGAAATGACGGGCAATGTTTTAATAAGCCAATAAAAAACTAATGAGAACTTTTAAAAGAATAATAGTTGCATTGTTAGTGGTATTAATTATTATTCAATTTATACGTCCCGAAAGAAATATTTCTGCAAGCCCGTCCCCTGCTGATATTTCAACTGTTTACACTATTCCGGCTAACGTAAGTACTGTTTTAAAAAAAGCCTGCTACGATTGCCATAGCAACAACACAAGGTATCCGTGGTATGCAAATGTGCAACCTGTTGCATGGTGGTTAAATGATCATATTCATGAAGGAAAGCGCGGACTGAACTTTAGCGAATTTGCTTCGTACCGCATAGGCAAACAATATCGTAAGTTAGATGACGTGATTGATGAGGTTAAAAAAGGCGATATGCCTTTGCAATCCTATACATTAATTCATACTAATGCAAGGCTAACGGCAGAAGAAAAAGCTGTACTTACAAGTTGGGCTGATGCAATAAGGGATACGATAAGGGCAAAATATCCACCAGATAGTTTAATTCAAAAGAACAGAGGCAAAAGATAATGCAGCAAACAGAGGCAAAAAAAACAACTTTGAAATTAACCTGAAATGAAGCATTACGACTATATCATTTCGGGAGCCGGAGCCGCAGGCTTAAGCCTGTTGATGCGGTTAATGCAACACAAAGCTTTCGATCAAAAAAAAATATTGGTTGCAGATAAAGCGCCGAAAGATTACAACGATCATACATGGTGCTTCTGGGAAAAACAACCCGGCTTATTTGAACCTGTAGTTCATAACAAATGGCAGTATGTTCATTTCTATTCAAATCAATTTTCTTCTTTGCTCAATCTTGCACCTTATCAATACAAAATGATTAGAGCAATAGATTTTTATAATTATGTTTTACAGGAAGCACAGCAACATCCCAACATTATTTTTGAATATGGAAACGTAGAAGCGGCAGGCAACGTGGGAGATAAAGCGCTGCTAATTGTAAACGGAAACAGCTACACTGCCGATTATGTTTTTAACAGCATCATATTTGAACAACCTGTTGTACCCCAAAACAAAATTTGGTTATTGCAACATTTTAAGGGTTATGTTATTGAAACCGCTCAACCTGTTTTTAATCCAAATGAAGCAACATTAATGGATTTTAGGGTAAGCCAGCAGCATGGTACTACATTCGTTTATGTACTGCCCGTTTCGCCCAACAGAGCTTTGGTTGAATATACATTATTCAATTCCAAATTGCTCGATAAAAAAGAGTATGATACTGCTCTACATCATTACATTACCACTTATTTAAACATTCAGGATTATACAATTGCAGAACAGGAATTCGGCATCATTCCAATGACCAATATGAAGTTTTTAAAACGCGTCGGCAAGGTGATAAACATTGGTACGGCAGGCGGACAAACTAAAGCAAGCAGTGGTTTTACCTTTCAATTTATTCAAAAGCATACACAGCAACTGGTTTTTGATCTTCTGCAATATGGCCATCCAAAAGAGCATGATTCGTTTATGGAAAAACGCTTTAAGTTTTACGATACCACGCTTTTAAATATCCTGCATACCAATAAATTACCCGGCGATAAAATATTTGCCGACCTTTTTGAAAAAAACCCTACCGATCGTGTGCTTCGTTTTTTAGATAATGAAAGCAATCTGGAAGATGAAATAAACCTGATGGCAACTTTACCGCAAGGCATTTTTATAAAAGCTGCTATGCAGGAAATTTTTAAATAAACAGGAATAAGAATTTATATGGAAAAAATAGTGACACTTACTTTAAACCCGGCAATTGACAAAAGCACAACAGTGCAAGCGATTGCGCCTGATAAAAAATTGCGCTGTTCAACACCAAAGTTTGAGCCGGGCGGAGGTGGGGTAAATGTTTCGAGAGCAATAAAAAAACTTGGCGGTAACTCCACTGCTATTTACCTGGCGGGCGGTTATAGCGGAAAATTTTATGAAGACCTGCTTAACCAGGAAGGCATAAATTCATGCATTATTACTACCAAGGGGCATACGAGAGAAAATCTTATTGTTGTTGATGAATCGGCCAATCTCCAATATCGTTTCGGAATGCCCGGCCCACAAATTAATGAAGATGAATGGCAGAACGTAATTAAAATATTTGAAGAAACTGCGGGAGTGGAATACATAGTTGCAAGCGGCAGTCTCCCTGATGGTGTGCCGATGGATTTTTTTGCCAGACTTGCTGCCTGTGCAAAAAAAATGAACGCAAAACTTATTTTAGATACCTCGGGAGAACCTTTACGCAATGCAATGGATGACGGCGTTTTTATGATTAAGCCAAACCTGGGCGAGTTAAGTTTTTTGCACGGAGCAGAAGAACTGCACGAGGCTGATGCAATTAATGCTGCAAAAGATATTATAAACAAAGGCGGCTGCGAGGCAATGGTAATCTCAAAAGGCGCTTCGGGTGCATGGCTGGTTACTAAAAACGAGGTTTTAAGCTCACCTGCTCCAACTGTAAAAAAAAGAAGTACGGTAGGCGCCGGAGACAGCATGGTGGCAGGTATGGTACATGCTCTATCTCATGGGTGGTCATGGATTGATGTTCTGCAATATGGCATTGCAACCGGCACGGCCACAACCATGAACCCCGGCACCGAACTGTGCAAAAAGGAAGACGTGGAAAGGCTATATAAATGCCTGAAAAGAAAATAGAACACGGATTACACGGATTTGAAGGATTAAACTGTACTTATCCGTTTAATCCTGTTCTATACATAAGAGAAGCAATACCGGCACAGAGATACAAAGCGTTTTTCTCTGCGACCCCCCTCTGAGCCTCCGTGATTCCGGTTCAAAATTAAACTGGTCTTTTACTCATCCTCATTGTTTTCGCCGTATAATTCTGCGTCCAGCTCTGTAATCATATTATCAATAATTCTGAGGCTTTTCCTCAAAATATTTCGTTTTCTTTTTTTATCCTCCGGGTGCATTAATTCAGTGTCTAACTCATTGACTGCCGCAATAGCATAATATGCTGAAGAAATATATTCTGACCGTGACGTAGTTTCATATTCTGCTGTCTCTTCTGTAGTTTCAAAGGCCTCATCCTTTACTGTAACATCTTCTTTCATAACTTTTAAAAAAAATTGATTCTAAAAAAAGGATGGGTAAGTAAGTAAACTTTATAGCAGGAAAAACATGCCAAAAAAGGCTGATGTGTCAAATTATTTATTAGTCTATGGGTTTTTTACAATTTTAATTTCTTAAATTATTTAAATGCAAACAATTTTAATCATTCTTAAAAATTCTGCGACTGCTCCTAATTCTTAAGCAATTACATCAAATGCTTTTCAATTTCCTCTCCAATTATTTCGATAAGCTCATTATCTACCTGTTTGTCAGCATTTTTTAAAGAAATTCTCCACTGCAAGTCGTCACCTTCAGAACCTGGAGTGATGGTAAATTGATACTGATTACGAATGGAAATATCGTAATAATATACATTGTCTTGCTGGCAGCACGGTTTTACTTCAGCCAGTTCTGGCTTATTTTTATAAGAAAATTCAATAAAAAAAGGGTTGGTATCCATAAGTATTTAAAGTTGTAACAGTGTTTCAAACTGTATGCCATTGTAATTTTTAGTTTTGAAAATTTATTGTTTACTTGGGCTATGGTTAAGAAAAGTGCCGGCATTGTTGCTTATCGTACTAAAAACGGATTTCGCGTGTTCTTAGTTCATCCGGGCGGCCCTTTTTTTAAAAACAAAGATGCAGGTGTATGGTCTATTCCTAAAGGTGAATATGCCGAAAACGAACATCCTTTATTAGCAGCCAAAAGAGAATTTACGGAGGAAACCGGGTTTGAATTAGATGGAAGTTTTATTGAATTGCAACCCATAAAACAAAAGGGCGGAAAAACGGTATGTGCATGGGCAATAGAGTTTGATTTAGATGAAACCAAAATCGTATCAAACACTTTTGAAATAGAATGGCCTCCCAAATCGGGTAAAATCAAAGCCTTTCCTGAAATTGATAAAGCAGGTTGGTTTACTGTGGAGGAAGCGAAAGAAAAGATTAACCCTGCACAATTTAAATTAATAGAAGAATTGACAGAAAAGTCAGGACTATAAAAAAGGCCGTATTATTGTTACAGCCTTTTATGATTGGAGGGATTGTTTAATTTATTGCGATGAAGATTGTTGTTGCGCAGGAGGCTGTGGTTGTGATTGCTCCGGTGTTCTTGGTGCCGGTGCAGGTGGGCGGGTTGCCGGATTTTCGTGACCGTTATGGCAGGTGTAACAAGTTACTGCGGCTATCCTGTTGGCATCTTTATTTTCTTTGAAAAATTTCTTATTTATTTTATTGGTCATCTTTAGCATACCTCGTGCCGCTAATTTATGCTCGCTTTTATCGCTTGCAAAATCAAAGTTATTTTGCGCATCGGTACCTCTAACATGGCAAAAGTTACATTTAACACCTAACGACGCAGCAAAGTGTTTCATTATGCTATCCATTTCCTGTTTAGTTGTGTTTTTGGACAACACTTTCAAATTCTCGTACCTGGGCTTATCGGGCTTTGTAAATGCAAAAGACAAAGATACTGCAGCAATAAGGCCGGTAATTACAATGCTCGTTTTTCTCATAGTGGTTGTATAAAGTTTGAAAGTATGTAAAAATGATTGAAAAATAATAGGGTCGTCATTTAAATATTTAAAAGGTGTAAAATTTTACTTTCCTGTAGTTTGGTTAATAGATTATTTCTTACGATTAAAGGCTTCAGCCGTTTCTTTATTTGATATTGCCCTTTAACGATCATTAAACCAAAACCCTTCCTGATTAAACAGCAACCATTTACTTCACTCCTATCACCGGAAGTTTTTTTTCGTATATTAATTGGTTAAAGCGTTTTACTTCATTTTGCATTACCTGTTTTAAAATAGTTAATTGCTTATCTGCTTCTCCGCTTAAGTATCCAAAGCTTTCAATCGCCTGCTGGCTGGGAGGATTATTACCGCTTGCAGCAAAATCATAAATACCCGAAATTTTATCATTCAAACGGATAGGAAAATTTAAAACATCCTGCCCGCTTTTTGCTTTAGTTTGATACAATGCTTCTTCTACTGCTGTTATTTTTTTATTGATGGTGTCTGCCAAAGGTTTTAAATCTTTGCCTGAACTATCAGCCCTTGATGTGAAGTCTGTTAACTGAGATCGTATCAGCCGTATGTCTTTAATAGCTTTTTGAACTTCCGAAAACTTGTTACCTATCTTTAATAGGAAGCTTACCTGATCGTCGTATTCGGCTTCGGTCATTTTATAATTAGGATCAGCTTTTATAGTAAACGGTACATCTGCAGAATCCTTTGCATAGCGAAACCGTGCAGTATATTTCCCGGGTGCAGCTTTGGGCGAACCAACATTCCCGTTCCACAATATCATTCCTTCAATTCGTTCTGCTGCCGGGTATTGCATGTTCCAAACAAACTGATTCATTCCAGCGTTAAAATCGAGTTTGTTGGTAGTATCTTTTGCATCCCTGCTAAAGGTTCTGATAATATTATTCTTCTTATCAAAAACGGTTACAGACACTTTGGAAGAATCGGTAGCATCTTTCAGATAATAATTAAAGACAACACCGTTTGGAGGATTGGTACCAACATTGCGCAAAGCTGTACTTTGAAACCCTTCTGTTCTATATGCATCGTTTACTGCAAAAACCTGTAATGCCTTTTGAGGATTTGCCTGACTGCGCTGCTGAACCAAACTCAAATCATCCAATATCCAGATTGCTCTTCCCTGGGTAGCTACTACTAAATCATTTTCTTTAATCAGCAGATCGGTAACAGAAACTACTGGAAGGTTAAGCTGAAACTTGTTCCAGTTTGCTCCGTCATCATAACTTATGTACATGCCAAACTCAGTTCCGGCATATAACAAGCCGGGCACTTTTTTGTCGGCACGTAAAGCACGGGCAAAGTGCATTTTGTTAATGCCGTTGGTTATAAGCTGCCAGGTTTTTCCATAATCTTCTGTTTTAAAAATGTAGGGTGTATAATCGTCATCCTTATATTTCGTTCCTACAAAATATGCTTTGCCTTTTTTAAACGGATCTGTTTCAACGCTGTTCCACATCATCCATTTTCCGGCGGCAGGCGGCGTTACGTTCTGCCAGTTCTTACCCCCGTCTTTACTTACATGAATCAATCTATCATCGCTGCCTGTCCATAAAACATCTTTTTCCAAAGCCGATTCTGTTGCTGTAAAAATGGTACAATAATATTCTACACTTGTATTGTCTTTGGTAATGGGGCCGCCGCTTGGGCCTTGTTTACTTTTATCGTTAGTGGTAAGATCGGGACTGATCTCCTGCCAGCTTTGACCTTCGTTTTCTGATACAAATAAATGATTACCGGCAGTATATAAACGCTTAGGATCATGGGGCGAAAAAAAGATAGGAAAGTTCCATTGGAAACGGTATTTTAAAACATCGGCCCCTGCGCCCATGGGGTTATCAGGCCAAACACTAACCGCCCGGTTTTCGCCGGTTGCGTGGTTCATTCTTGAAATGAAGCCGCCGTAATTTCCGCCATAAACAATATTGGGATTAAGAGGATCGGGAACTACATAACCACTTTCCGCTCCTGCAGTTGGCTCCCAGTCTTTCTCAGTAATTCCGCCACTATTAGAACGGCTTAAAATGCGAAGCGTACTGTTATCCTGCTGCGCAGCCAAAACCCGGTAAGGAAAATGATTATCGGCTGTTAAACGATACAATTGTGCGGTTGGCTGGTTGTTCATCGTGCTCCAGTTTGCGCCTGCATCAAAGCTTATTTGTGCGCCGCCGTCGTCTGCTACAATCATGCGATTAGGGTCTTCCGGATCTATCCACATATCATGATGATCGCCGTGCGGCGTAACAATAGGCTGAAAGGTTTTCCCTCCATCACGGCTTCGATACATGCCTACATTTAAAGCATAGACTGTATTCTCGTTTTTAGGATCAGCAAAAATTTTACTGAAGTACCATGCCCTTTGCCTTATGTTTGCATCTTCGCTCATCTTCGTCCAGGTTTCGCCGCCATCATCACTTCTGAACAAGCCGCCATTTTTAGCTTCTATAATTGCAAACACTCTGTCGGGGTTAATTGCACTAACTGTAACTCCTATTATACCGATGGGTTCTTTTTTTGGCAAGCCTTTTTTATCCATCAGGTTCTTCCATGTTTCTCCGCCGTCAATACTTTTCCATAAGGCGCTTCCTTCGCCGCCGCTTTCTAAACTATAAGGCGTTCTTTTTACATTCCATGTTGAAGCGTATAATGTTGAAGTATTACCAGGCTCCATTACAAGATCAATAGCCCCTGCTTTAGTGTTTGCAAATAAAACTCTCTTCCATGTTTTGCCGCCGTCTATTGTTTTATAAACACCTCTGTCGTTATTTGAGCCGAACAAATGTCCTAAAGCTGCCACCCAAACTATATCAGGGTTTCTTGGATGAATAACGATCCTTGTAATATGCCGGGTATCTTTTAAGCCAATGTTTCTCCATGTTCTTCCGCCATCGTCGCTGCGCCAAATTCCAAAACCTTCTGCCACATTTCCTCTCAGCGTATTTTCACCTTCGCCTGCATACAGAATACCTTCATCAGACGGAGCTACTGCTACAGAACCCATTGAGCCTCCAAAATATTTATCGCTTATATTTCTCCAGTTACTGCCTCCGTCGGTTGTTTTCCAAATTCCGCCGCCTGTTGAGCCAAAATAAAAAGTGTTCTTGTTTTTATAACTGCCGGCAACAGCAGCGCTTCTTCCGCCACGGAACGGACCTATTAAACGATACTTTGTTTTTAAGTAAAAAAGCGAGTCGGAATAAGAAGTAGTATTATTAGCGCTTACAGGTTTCTTTTTTGTTTGTGCCAGCACCCAAACCATAGAACAAGAGCAGGCAATAAGAAGTAAAAATTTTTTCATTGGAGATAAGTAAAAATTAAAAATACGAAGGAAAATCTTTGAATAAAATAAATCAAACTTTATAAAGTTTGCAGACAGGCAAAACATTCAATAAAATATTTCCTGATAATAACTAACAAATTTTTATGAAAAGCTTCTTAGACTTTCTCGTATATAAGTTGTCTTAATCATACTTTTTTGCCTGAAACAATACAGGTAGTGGCTTGAACGTATTATAAATTATTTAAGCAACAACGTTAATGCAAGTAAGGCAAAAGAAGTAAAAATAAAACCTTGACCAATTTCTTATAATACTATGAGCTACCAATTAACAAATTCCCTCGGCGCTATTGAAGCGGTAATTGATGACAATTGCGGAATAAGCAAATTTTACAGTATCGCCGATACTCTTGCGAAAGAATTTAAAGTTAAGTTTTTGCAGAAGCACGATGAATTTGATACCGTAGATTGGATCTTTAAATATAAAGGGCATCCTTTAAATCTTCACTACAATATTTATAACGGCGTTTCTATAAGCACGAACAATAATAAGGATAATGCCAAAGTATCCGAACTGGCTAAAAAGCTTGAAAGGCGTTTCTTTTAATAGCTTTTATCTTCCATTGTATCAAGAATGGTCATATAGCTAACATATCTGTCTATATTTATTTCGCCTCTGTTTAAAGCTTCTTTAATTGCACAACACGGCTCATTAATGTGCATGCAATTATTAAACTGGCAATCGTTTAAACGCTTACGCATCTCTGGAAAATAATGCGATAGTTCCTGCTTTGTAATATCTACCAATCCAAACTCTTTTACACCAGGTGTGTCAATTACTTTACCGCCAAAAGCCAGATCGAACATTTCGGCAAAAGTAGTGGTATGCATTCCTTTTCCGCTCCAATCACTCACTTCGGTTGTACGCAGGTTAAGCTCAGGAAAAATTGCATTAATGAGCGTAGATTTTCCTACCCCGCTATGTCCACTCAGCAGAGTTGTTTTGTTATGTAATAACTCTTTCACTTCATCTACTCCAACCCTGTTAATCACACTTGCCAGTACCACTTTATAACCGACCTGTTCGTACATATTTTTAAACTCTTCAAACTTATCCATTTCCTTTTTCCCGTAAACATCCGCTTTATTGAAAACAATGATTGCGGGCAAATGATAAGCCTCGCACGAAACAAGAAAACGATCAATAAAACCTTGTGATGTTTTGGGGTCTTTTATGGTTGCAAACAACAAACCCTGATCGAGATTGGAAGCTACAATATGATGTTGGTTTTTATTGTGCGGAGATACACGGGCAATATAATTTCGACGATCATAAATATTGGTAATGGTAGCTGTATTTTCAAGTTCGTTTTCAACTTCCATCTCCACTTCATCGCCTACAGCAATAGGGTTTGTTGATGTGATTGAATCAATTTTAAACACGCCTTTTATGCGTGCATTAAAAATCTTTCCGTCCCTGTTTTTTGCAACATACCAACTGCCTGTAGATTTATATATAAGCGCCTTCATTTAACGAAGTTAGGGGCAAGTGATATTGGAATAATGAATGACGAATTTAAAACACCACAACTATTAAGGAAACTTTCTGAAGACTGTATATCGAAGTATTGTTTCAATAACAAGCAGCGCTAAAGCAGCTAATAAAATAGGGAAGAACTCTTCAGAAAACCGGTCGTAAGCGGTAACCTTTATCCTGGTTTTTTCTAACTTATTTATGCTTGCATAAATTTTTTGCAAAGCTTCCTTATCAGTTGCATGAAAATATTGCCCCCCGGTTTCAGCAGCAATATTTTTAAGAAGTCCTTCATTAAATTCCAGCTTCTTTTTATTGCTTGTCCTGCCAAAAGGTGTTTCCACCTGTTCGTCAATTTCCTTTTCTGTACCTACACCAACCGTGTAAACTTTTATACCATAAAGTTTAGCCATTTCTTTTGCAATGTCGGGCGGAATTAAACCGCCAAAGTCAACTCCATCTGTAAGCAAAACAATAATCTTACTTTTGGTTTTTTGGTCTTTCAATCTGTCAACACTTGTAGCAAGACCAGAACCTATGGCAGTTCCCTCCTCTTCTAAATAACCGCTGTGAATATTAGCGATCTGTGAAAGCACTGTATTTTTATCGGTAGTTATTGGGCATAAAGTAAAACTTTGCCTGCTGAATATCACAATACCAATCCTGTCTCCGGGACGATCATTTACAAAAGATTGCGCCACTTCTTTTGATGCTTCAAGGCGGTTAGGTGTGAAATCTTTTTCAGTCATGCTGCCACTTATGTCGAAGCATAAAATAATATCAATTCCCTCGCCTTCTGTTTGCTGCTCGCTAAATTTATGTTGGGGCCTTGCCAATGCAATCACCAAAAGAACTAAAGCAAGACTGCGCAGCACAAATGGGAAATGCTGAAACCATGTTTTAAAACTGCGCACATCAGTGATGAAGTGAGTAGTAGTTACCAACATTGACCCCTGTCTCTTCTTTTTACTGCTCCAGTACCATATTATCACAATCAGCACTACTATCAGCAGGCTTAATGCTTCGGGGTTAGCAAAGGTTATATTTCTAAACCATTGAAGTACCATTATTGCAATTGAGGTTGAAATTTGGAGTGGGCATTTTGCCGCATTTGTGCAACATCATGGAGCATTGTTCTTGTTGTTTCAACAGAGGTTTCATTTTCATCCATAGGAGGTACATATTTAGCAAACTTAACCGCATCTGCAAGCCTTAATAATTGAATGAATGAAGTTTTCGATTCACTCTTTACAGGTAACGATTGCAGAGACATCATCCATTCATCAGTTGTTTGATGCAGCGAGGGCTGATGCATTTGCAAGTAAAAAAAATTTCGGCTGATGTTTGTTAGCTCGCTATAATGTTTTTTTACCTGGCCGTTGTTATACAATTTTTGTTGCTGCAACTTATCCAACTCCGCCATTGCCCATTGCAGTGGAGTAAGGTTATTTTTTAACACAGGAGCCTGTACACTTATTTTCTTCTTTTTTCTAATTACCCAGTGGATGACTGCCAAAGAAAGAAGAGTGATTGCTGCAATAATTGCAATAATGGTTTTATTGTTTTCCTGCTTTACTTCTTCAATCTCTTTTATGTCGTGGTAATCCTGCAGCTTCGAAACATCTACAGGCATTACATCTATCATAATTGGATTGGTAGCTTTATTTATTTCAGCAACTGCTAAAGAAGGAAACTCCCAACGGCCGCTATCAAAACAGGTGATGGTGAGGGTTTGATAATAATTGGTAAACCTGCCGTTAAGAACCGTATCAATCTTGGTTCTGTTTACAATTAACAGATGATTTATACTGTCAGGAAATTGAAACCATGTTGGTATGCGCCTTTCGCTTTGGAGGGTAAGCTTTAATTTAATTTGTTCGCCAATTAAAATTTTATCCCGGTTCACTTGTGCTTTTACCACTTGTGCAATAACAGATGATCGAGTAAAATAACTCATCAACATCACGACCCAAAAAATATATATCCTTTGCTTTTTCACTATGCCCTTCTGATAAAAAATTGCTGTAAAAGTTTTACATAATCCTGCCCGGTTGATAGCTGGATAAGGTCTGCTCCTGCTTTTCTAAAAGAAACCTTTGCATCGTCAAGTATCTTTTTAAATTGCTGGTGGTATTTGTATTGTGAGTAAGCATCATTTGTATTAAGAACAACCATCTTACCCGTTTCAGCATCGCGCAGTTGTATAAGACCCACCTTAGGCAGTTGTTCATCCCGCGGATCGTAAACCTGCACTCCAATTACATCATGCCTTTTTGCTGCAACACGTAAGGCGTCGTGATAACCTGCATCAGCAAAATCGCTTAATAAGAAAACAATGCTTTTATGGCGGGTAGTGTTATTTAAAAACTGAAGCGCCTTCAATACATTTGTTTGTGCAGAATGCGATTTAAAAGAAAGCATTTCGCGCACCATAAATAATACATGGTCTCTTCCTTTTTTTGCCGGTATAAATTTCTCTACCCGGTCGCTAAAAAATATTAATCCAACTTTATCGTTATTTGTTGTAGCTGAAAATGCAAGCACTGCACACATTTCTGTTATCAGATTTCTTTTGCTCTGTCTGAATGTTCCAAACAAGCTGCTGGCACTTACATCTACTAAAAGATAAACTGTCAACTCTCTTTCCTCCTCAAACAACTTGGTGTAAGGGTGCCCCATTCTTGCCGATACATTCCAGTCAATAAACCGTGTATCATCTCCAGGGTAATAATCCCTTACTTCTTTAAACAACATACCACGGCCTTTAAAAGCAGTATGATACTCACCGGTAAACAAATGATTGGTAAGTCTTTTGCTTTTAATTTCAAGCTCACGAACTTTTTTTAGTATGTCGGCGGTAGTCATGTTAGTTGTTAGATGTTAGTTGTTAGATGTTCTGTTCATTTTTATTTTAGATCTGTACGCACTTCCAAAGATTTTATTAAGCCATTTAAAACCTTTTTTTCTTCATCTATCAACAACTTACAAATTGTTAACTCATCTTCTTTCAGATAATCTACCATAACTGCAACATTTAATAAAGTTTCCAGCTCGTATATTGATCCTCTTGAAATGTGCAGAAATTGTATCGTTTCTTTTTTAAAGTTTCTTCCAAATCCTTCTGCTATATTTGCTGCAATTGAGACCGCCGCTCTTTTTGTCTGCGAAATCAAGGCATAAATTTCCTCTTTAGGATATACTTTACATAAAACATAAACCTCTTTTACTATTTGCATGGCTTTTTTCCACGCTTCAAGATTTTGGTAAGAGATCATATTATGTTGAAAGTTGTAAGTTGTAAGATGTTGGGTATTTTTTATTGAGTAAAAAAATTATTTGACTTTACGCGTTTTAAAAAATTATATTAAAACATATAAAACATCTAACAACTAACAACCTAACATCTATCAACTCCCTCACGGCACTGCAATAGCATTTAAAATGTCATCAATAATTTTTTCGGTTGTTATGTTTTCTGCTTCGGCTTCATAGGTTAGTCCTATACGGTGGCGCATTACATCTTTACAAATTGCTTTTACATCATCGGGAATTACAAATCCCCTTCTGTTCATAAATGCATGTGCTTTGGCAGCCAAAGCAAGGTTAATACTTGCCCGCGGAGAGCCGCCGTAGCTGATTAAAGGTTTTATACGATCCAATTTGTACCGATCCGGAAAACGGGTGGCAAACACAATATCAATAATATATTGCTCTACTTTTTCGTCCATATAAATTTGTTTAACCAGCGTTCGCGCATGTAAAATTTCATGCACACTTACCACCTGGTTAATAGAAGGAATATCAACTCCCTGCACTTGCCTTCGTATAATTAATTGCTCTTCATTCCTGTCGGGGTAGCCTACAACCACCTTTAGCATAAACCTGTCAACCTGCGCTTCGGGTAGTGGGTATGTGCCTTCCTGCTCCAGCGGGTTTTGGGTGGCTAAAACTAAAAAAGGCTCTTCAAGTTTATGTGTTTCTTCGCCAATAGTTACCTGCCTTTCCTGCATGGCTTCGAGCAAGGCACTTTGCACTTTTGCGGGGGCGCGGTTAATTTCATCGGCAAGAATAAAATTTCCGAATATGGGACCTTTCCTGATTACAAATTCATTTCTCTGCTGATTATAGATCATCGTTCCTACAACATCAGCAGGTAACAGATCGGGAGTAAACTGAATACGGCTGAACTTTGCCTGAACAGCCTGTGCTAACGATTTTATAGTAAGTGTTTTTGCCAAACCCGGAACACCTTCCAATAAAACATGCCCGTTGCTTAATAATCCTATCACCAAACGGTCAACCATGTATAATTGTCCAACCACCACTTTCGATAGTTCTGTTCTAAGCCTGTTAATGAATAATGCCGCGTATTGAATCCTTTCGTTTAATAATTTTATATCTTCAGCAGTTTGCATTTCAACTATTTAGGCCGTGAAAATATAACTAAGGCCGTGATTACTCACGGCCTTACACTTACTTTTTAAAAACTTTATAACTATACGGCAGATTTTGCTGCTTTCATTCTTCGATTGTCGTTCTTTACTTTTTGCCAGTACTTTCGGGCAACAAGCAGCATTCCAAAACTTTCTCCATCTTCTTTACTTAGATGTTTGTGATGCATTTTGTGCGCCCACCTAACAGCACGAATGAAAGAATTATTACTGCGCGTAAACAATTTAAAACGCTGGTGGATGATTATGTCGTGAACTACAAAATAAGCAGCGCCATACAAAGCAATACCGGCACCGATGCTTATGAGCCAATACACATGGTTCATTGTTCCATAAAGCATACATAACATACTTGGTATTGCAAAAATGAGAAAAAAAGCATCGTTCTTTTCGAAGAAGCCCGGCCCTTTTACGTGATGGTCTTCGTGAAGATACCAAAGCCATTCGTGCATTACAAATTTGTGAGTTAGCCATGCTACCCCTTCCATAAGACAGAAGGTAGCGAGTACAATAAATATATTAAACAACCAATTCATAATAATATTTTTAACGTGCAACCAGTTTAACTGAAGGTCTTTTACAAATTAATTTTACAGCTTAATCTCTATAAAAAATTAATACCCTTGCGATTGCCACCATTTAAATACTTTAGGAAAAGCAATGCAAAACCAGGCTGTATATTTATGTGCATGAGATTGAATTGAAGCGCTGATCTCCTGCATGGTTTTAAAACAATAATCCTGAACTTCAGAAGCATTAGGCATGACCTTACCGGAAAAATTACCCACAAAAACATGGTCATATTCATGTTCTGTTAATCCATTATCGAACGATGCATTATAATGAAAGTCAAATATCTTTTTGAGGGAAGTAGTAAAGCCAAGCTCTTCCTGTAAACGCCTGCCTGCGGCCTGTTTAATATCTTCTCCGGGGCGGGGGTGACTGCAACATGCATTTGTCCAAAGGCCGCCGCTATGGTATTTTGATTTTGCTCGTTGCTGCAACAACATTTCGCCACGTTCGTTAAAAATAAAAATGCTGAAAGCCCGGTGCAATACTCCTTTATAATGCGCTTCCATTTTCTCCATGCTGCCAACCTGCTCGTCTTGTTCGTTTACTAAAATCACTTCTTCCATACGGTAAAATTAGGTAAACCTATAAGATATTAAACTGGCTTCTTACACTGGCTTTTGCCACAATCACAACTTTACTGTAATCAGGTATTCGTATCCTTACTTCCATCACCCTTTTTGCCTGCATCTTTTTTATTTTGGTAAATAACGACAGGTAATATTTATAAGCAACATATACTCCAAACCTCGCTTTCAAAGGCAATTTAAGTATGCCTTCGTATGCCTTGTTAAAATCTTTTTGAATGTCTGCCTCAATATTTCGCTTTTCATATTCAGAGAAGTTTCTGAAATCGCAGCCGGGAAAATACATCCGTTCAAGGTTTTCGGTATCTGCCTTTAAATCTCTTAAAAAGTTCACCTTCTGAAAAGCAGCGCCCAGGCTTTGTGCATACGATTTTAATTGATCGTACAAGGCTTTATCACCTTCACAAAATATATATAAACACATTAATCCTACAACCTCGGCACTACCGTAGATGTAATCGTTATAACCCTGATCATCGTATTTGGATTTGGTAAGATCTAACTCCATGCTTTTAAAAAAAGCATTAATAAGATGATGCTCTATCTTGTACTGATTAACCGTTATTTGAAAGCTGTTAAGTATAGGATGTAAACTGAATTTCCTTTCGATTGCATCATAAGTTTCCTGTTTAAATTGCTGCAGTAAAGCACTTCTGTCAAAATGATGAAAAGTATCTACTATCTCATCAGCAAAGCGAACAAAGCCATAAATGTTATAAATGGGTGTACGAATATCTTTATGCAACAATTTTATAGCCGAAGAAAAAGACGTGCTGTATTTTTCAGTAGTTATTTTACTGCACTGCTGGCTAACATCATAAAATAAATTCATCATTTGCCTACTAATTTGTATTAAGAACCACTGTATATTTTATTAAACATTTATTTAGCTCCAAACTCTTTTAAAACCTGTTTTGCCACCACTTCTCCGCTTATTAAACCTGGCGGAACGCCCGGACCCGGTACTGTTAATTGGCCTGCATAAAACAAGTTTTTAACTTTCTTACTTTTAATTGAAGGTTTTAAAACAGCTGTTTGCAATAAAGTGTTCGCTAATCCATAAGCATTTCCTTTGTACGAATTATAATCATTTACGAAATCTGTATATGCATAAGTTTTTTTATAAACAATATGTTTGGTAATGCTTTCACCAATATGTTTCTCCATACGTAAAACAATATTTTTAAAATAATGTTCGCGCAGTTCTTCTGTATCGTTTTGTAAGCCTGGTGCAACGGGTATAAGAAAAAATAGATTCTCGCAACCTTCAGGCGCCATGCCTGCATCAGTGGCAGTTGTCATGCTTACATAGAATAATGGTTCGGTGGGCCATTTTTTTGTTGAGTATATTTCTTCAGCATGTTGCTTAAAAGGAACATCAAAAAAAAGCGAATGATGTTTTACGTTATTGAGTTTTTTGTTTATACCAACATAATATAATAAACAGCCCGGTGCCATAATACGGCCCTCCCAATATTTATCAGAATAACTTCTGAAAGCAGGCTCCAGTAATTTTGTTTCTACATGATGATAGTCTGCGCTTGCAATTACAACATCAGCTTCAAATTGTTGTGTATCTGTTTCACCCGTTTTTGCATAGGCATTTTCAACTTTTATTGCTTTTACATTCCTATTAAAGAAAAAAGAAACGCCTAATTCAACAGCAAGCCTGTGCATTCCTTCAACTATTTTATACATCCCGCCTTTTGGAAACCATGTACCACCTTTTATATCTGCATAATTCATCAAGCTATATAAGGCAGGCGTTTTTTCAGGCAAAGCGCCAAGAAATAAAACAGGAAACTCCATCAATTCCCGCAATCTTGAATCTTTAAAATACTGCGCAACATGTTTCTTCATCGAACTGAAAATATCCAGCTTCATTACACCTTTTATCACATCCAAATCCATAAACTCGGTAAGCGAAAGTCCGGGCTTTAAAACGAGCTTTTGCATACTGGTTTTATATTTATATGCTGCCTGCTGTAAAAATGCATCCAGCTTTTTTGCACTTCCCGGTTCAATCTTCTCAAACAGCGCTTTCAATTCATTATAATCTGCAGGAATATCTACTGCTTCATCACGCCAGTAAACACGATACGAAGGGTCTAAACGATCAAGCAAATAATAATCACTTACAGACTTATTAAATTGAGCAAAGAACCTTTCAAAAACATCAGGCATCCAATACCAGCTTGGGCCCATATCAAATGTAAAACCTTGTGCTTCAAACTTTCGGGCACGGCCACCAGGTATAGCGTGCTTCTCTAACACAGTTACCTGCCAGCCTGCTTTTGCCATAAAACAAGCGGCTGAAAGCCCTGAAAAGCCGCTTCCGATAATGATTACTTTTTTAGCTGCCATTTTAAAAAAGCAGGCGTTTAGTACCTTTCAATTTCTGCTTTTAAAAGTTTTCGTGCGAAGTGAATACGGCTCTTAATTGTTCCTAAAGGTTCTTTAAGCATATCTGATATTTCATGGTATTTAAAACCATCGAAATACAATAAGAACGGCTTTTTAAAAATATCAGGAAGATGATGAATTGAGCTTTGAATTTCTTTTAACTGCAAAGTTTTCTCCGCACTATTACTGGCAGTTGTTTGATTATAATTTAAAAGAAAATCGTTTGGGGTACTGTCGAAAACGGTATTCTGCCTGGCTTTACGACGGTAATCGTTTATAAAAACATTTCGCATTATAGTGTATAACCATGCTTTAATGTTTGTGCCCACGTTATATTTTTCCTTGTTGGCTAAAGCCCTGAAAAGTGTTTCCTGAAAAAGATCTTTTGCTGTTTCGTTATCCCTTGTTAAGGTAACAGCGAACGGACGTAAAAAATCTGCATTAGCTAATAATATCTGATTAAACTCAACAGTAGTCATACTAAGTGTTTATAATTTCATAACGTAAAATTAAACAAATAATTGGAAAAAGAAATATTTTTGTTTAACTTATTTTGTAAACACTTTAAACGGAAAATATGCCTCGTATCTTATTTTACGAGATATAATGCGCGAAAGATTTCTTTTTGTAAAAAAAAATAATAGCAGGTTAAAAGGGAGGATATGTTTAAAGACAATATTCTAATACTTCTGCAAGCGATTTCTTAAATTGAATATTGGCAGGGAGAGATTTTTTATATGTGAGGGTAACCGGGCCTGAAATTACAATAGGTATTTCAGGAATGCCTGAATGAAGGTTTTGAAAAAATTTCTCAAAATTAAAATTAGATGCACCGGTAAGATGCGAATATAAATAGTCCGGCTTTTTTATATGAACGATAAATTTCAAATCCGGTAACGGAACATTTGCTCCTAAGTATAATGTTTTCACACCCCGGCTTTTTAGAAGATAATGAACATATAAAAGCCCCAACTCATGATGTTCATCTTCGGGCAGAAAAAGCAAAGCGAGTTTATCGGCCTCAGCTTTTGCTATAGTATTTTCAATGCCTGCTACAAGTTTCTGACGAATAATATTAGTGACCAAATGCTCTTGTGCAGGATTTATATGGCTTGTGAGCCAGAGAGTGCCAATCTTCTCGAGAAAGGGAAAAATAACATCATTAATAATGGTCTCTATTCCTTTTGCCCTGATGTTTTCATCTAACAGTTCTTCAAAAGCTTCCACTTCAAGATCAACCATGTTGCTTATAAGCTCATTTACAACACGTTCTTGTAGTGCATGTGCATACGAAAGCGAAATAATATTTTTATTTATCTCCTCAACACCCATTTTATTGATATGAGATATCTTAAAACCAAACTTATTTAACAAGGCAACATTAAGGATCGTCTTTAATTCTTCATTACTATAATAACGAATGTTAGTTCCTGTTCGTTGAGGCTTTAAGAAGGAATACCGTTGCTCCCAAATACGGATGGTATGCGCCTTTACACCCGAAAGGTTTTCAAGATCTTTTATAGTAAAAACATTCATGCAATTGAAAACAAGACGATTAAAAAAAAGTTTACTGAAAGTAAAATAACTTGTAATAAGTCAAACTCATAAGTGGCTAAAATTGCCACAACTTTCAGGTAGTGGGGATTGTTTAAAAAAATTAGATATTGGCATTAGCCAAAAGTTTTTAGAAGAAAGTGTGTTTATTTCTTTGGCTAAAGCCCGGCTGTTTTATTATTCTTTTATCCACGACCTAAAGATCAATGTCATTTAGTTAAGGAAAAGCCTTTAAAAATGCCACGTAGGGGCAGCATCTTTGTAGAAAAATAATCGGAAAAGGATATAAGCGTGCCGTAGGTACGTCATCTTTTATTCCGCACCTACGGAGCGTTAATACTCCTGCTTATTTTTCTACAAAGATTAAACTCCTATGGAGTTCAAAAATTTTAACTAAATGATCCTCAGAAATAAAACTAATGTTTTTATAAAGCCGAAATTCAACTTCCTGAATTAGTTCTATACATTGACCTGAAGATCGTGGCAATTGATAAGCGTGTCAATGATGGTGTGGGGCAATTGATGGCCGAGCAACTGCAGCTTAATTATAATTACTCATGCTTTTCACATAGAACCATAACTTCAGGCTTTTTTTAAATATGTGTGATGGATTAATGCTTTTGCACCCGTTTAAGATATTGCCCATAACCGCTTTTGATATATTTTTCAGCAACATTCATCAGTTCTTCATGTGTAAGAAAACCCATACGGTAACCAACTTCCTCAATACAACCTATTTTTTGTCCCTGTCTTTTTTCAATCACTCTTACAAACTCCGATGCATCACTTAACGAATCGAAAGTACCGGTATCTAACCATGCAGTGCCTCTGTCCATTACACCCACTTTCAGTTTTCCATTCTCAAGATAAACCCGGTTTACATCTGTAATCTCATACTCGCCCCGTGCTGAAGGTTTAATATTTTTTGCAATCTCAATTACCGTGTTATCGTAAAAATATAATCCTGGAACAGCATAGTGAGATTTAGGATTAGCGGGTTTTTCTTCAATGCTGATTGCATTAAAGTTGTCATCAAATTCAACAACACCATAACGCTCCGGATCAGAAACTTCATAAGCAAAAACAGCAGCACCTTCCACATTGTTAAACGATTGAACAAGTTTACTGAAACCGCTTCCGTAAAAAATATTGTCGCCAAGTATAAGGGCAACTTTATCTTCTCCAACAAATTCTTCGCCTATAACAAATGCCTGCGCCAAGCCATTCGGTTCGGCTTGAACTGCGTACGAAAGACGGCAGCCAAACTCTTTTCCGTCGCTCAGTAATTTTTGAAACTGGGCACTATCTTCAGGGGTAGTAATAATTAAAATTTCCTGAATGCCCGCAAGCATTAATACACTTAACGGGTAATAGATCATAGGTTTATCGTACACCGGCATTATCTGCTTACTTATCCCTTTGGTAATGGGGTAAAGTCTTGTTCCGGAGCCACCTGCTAATATTATTCCTTTCATCAGTAAATAATTATTTAATAGTTTTAAACTCCCAACCTTAAAGTTATGTTCTTAAAATAAAGTTGAATAAGAACTTAATGTTGGCAGTTCCATATCCTTTGGTGAAACAAGCAGTTCTTCATCAGCTAACTTCCAATCAATATTAATATCAGGATCATTATAAATTATCCCTCCTTCACTGGCCTTATTATAATAGTTATCACATTTATAAAAGAAATCAGCCTCTTCACTTAATACCACAAAGCCATGACCGAAACCACGCGGAATAAATAATTGGGTATGGGAAGTTTCACTTAAAACAACAGAATAATATTGCGCAAACGTTGGAGAGCTTTTTCTTAAATCAACTGCTACGTCCAAAACTTCTCCATGTAATACCCGCACAAGTTTTGCCTGTGCATGTTCGCCTTGTTGAAAGTGCAATCCACGCAACACTCCGCGTACACTATGGCTTTGGTTATCCTGAACAAAATTTACATTAGTACCGGTAAGACTATTAAATTTTCGCAAATTAAAACTTTCAAAAAAATATCCTCGATCATCTTTAAAAACCGTGTCGCGAATAAGCAGGCAATCTTTTAGTTTTGTTTCTTCTACCTTCATAATTATTTATCTGTTGGCATACATGTTTTCGTAGTACTGCTGGTAATTTCCTGAGGTAACATTATTAAGCCATTCTTCATTATTAAGATACCAGTCTATAGTTTCGCTTAAGCCTTGTTCAAAGGTTACCGATGGTTTCCATCCCAATTCTTTATTTATTTTAGACGCATCAATGGCGTACCTTCTGTCGTGTCCCGGGCGATCTTTCACGTAAGTAATTAGGGCTTCGCTCGTTCCTTCTGCATTGCCTAATTTCTCATCCATTTGTTTGCAGAGCAGCTTTACAAGATCAATATTTTTCCATTCGTTAAAGCCGCCGATATTATAGGTTTCACCTGCTTTTCCTTTATGAAAAACAGTGTCAATTGCTATTGCATGATCCTTTACATACAACCAGTCGCGTGTATATAAACCATCGCCATAAACCGGCAATGGCTTTTTAGTAATGATGTTATTTATAAACAGCGGAATCAACTTTTCAGGAAAATGATACGGCCCGTAATTATTAGAACAGTTGGAAATAACAAAAGGAAGGTCATAAGTTTCGCCATAAGCCCTTACAAAATGATCGCTCGATGCTTTGCTTGCTGAGTATGGAGAGTTTGGATGATAAGGAGTAGTTTCGGTAAAGAAACCGGTAGCGCCTAATGCGCCATAAACTTCATCTGTAGAAACATGATAGAACAAATGATTGCTTAAGTTTTTCTTCCAATGTTTTTTTGCAGCATTTAAAAGATTAACCGTTCCTGCAACATTGGTAAATACAAAATCAAGTGGAGAGTGTATTGACCGGTCAACATGCGATTCGGCAGCAAGGTGAATAACATCAGTAATATCATGTTCGGTAAAAACTCTTTCAAGTTCTTCTACATCTAAAATATTTACTCTCTCGAAAAAGTAATTGGGGGACCGATCAATATCAGTTAAATTTTCGAGGTTGCCGGCGTAAGTTAATGCATCAAGATTTACAATTTTATAATCAGGATATTTAGTTACAAATAATCGCACAACGTGCGAACCAATAAAACCGGCTCCGCCGGTAATTAAAATATTTTTCATTATATCTTATAATAGCTTTTATACCAACTTATAAATTTTTTAATTCCTTCTTTTACTGTTGTAGCAGGTTTATAATTAAAATTTGCTACAAGATCTTTTACATCTGCATACGTTGCGGGCACATCTCCCGGCTGCATTGGCAAAAATTCCTTTTTCGCTTCTATCCCTAATTCATCCTCAATGGCATGTATAAAATCAAGCAATTTAATGGCTGAATTATTACCAAGATTATAAATTTTATATGGCGCTTTAGATGAGGATGGATCGGGAGCAGTTGCATTCCAGTTTTTATCCGGCAAAGCCGGTTTATCCATTACCCTGATAACGCCTTCAACAATATCATCTACATAAGTAAAATCTCTTAGCATATTGCCATTGTTGAAAACCTGTATAGGCTTACCCTCTAAAATTGCTTTTGTAAAAAGGAAGAAAGCCATATCGGGCCTTCCCCATGGGCCATATACGGTAAAGAAACGTAAACCTGTGGTGGGTAGGTTGAACAAATGGCTGTAAACATGTGCCATCAATTCATTACTTTTTTTGCTGGCTGCGTAAAGGGAAATAGGATGATCTACATTTTGAGAAGTTGAAAAAGGAACATCTTCATTCAATCCATACACGCTCGAACTGCTTGCATATACAAGATGCTTTACATAATTATGCCTGCAACATTCCAACAGGTTTGAAAACCCAACAATATTGCTTTCAACATAAACCTGCGGGTTTGATAAACTATATCTTACTCCTGCCTGTGCGGCAAGATTTACAACCACATCAAATTGCTGTTGAGCAAACAGTTCGTTCAAATTCTTCTTATCCTGAAGCTCTAACTGAATGAAAGAATAATTTGAATAAGCAGAACTTTTAGTGATTTGATTGTATGCAATACTGTTTTTATCAATCCCGTTTTCTCTAAGCCTCGCGTACTTTAAATCAATATCATAATAATCTGTAATGCTGTCTAAGCCATACACTTCATCCCCACGCTGCAACAATCTCGTCGCTAAATGAAACCCTATAAAACCTGCCGTTCCTGTAACTAAAATTTTCATTTATTTGTATGCAATAAAAATGGAGATTATATAAAAGTGCAGATTACAAGGCGTGCCATCCCAAATTGTAGCTTCTTTTTTTGTTGAAGGCGTTGTTTAAACACCTCGTCATTGCGAGGAACGAAGCAATCTGCTCTTACAATTATCAACAACTTTTATAGTTTTATCAGCAGATTGCTTCGTTCCCGAGTCAAATTCGGGGACAGGCTGTTCCTCCTCGCCAGGACGAACATAAGCGACAACTTGAGATGCATCCATTAGAAGCCTTTCTGTTTTAACAAAGAAAAATAAAATTCTCTTGCCTTATCCACTTCTTTTTGCTTCGAAAATTTTTGCACTGCAAGTTTATAACCGTCTTCTCCCATCCTTATCCGCAAATCTTTATCATTAATTAGTAAAGTAAGTTTTTCACTGAAGGATTTTACATCATTTTTTTGTATAAGAAACCCGGTCTTTCCATCTTCCATTGTATCTTTTACTCCACCCACATTTGTTGAAATTACGGGCCTTTTAAAAAACTCCGCTTCAATTATTGATAATGGTGTTCCTTCGTTTAACGAAGTAAGTGTAACTATATCCAGCCCGTTCATCACCTCGTATATATTAGTGATCCACGAAGTAAAAACCGCCCTGTTTTCGGCAGTAATTCTTTCATTATTAAAAGAAATATGTTGTTTCCTTAATTCATCTTCAATCTGCCTTCGCAACTGGCCATCGCCAATAATAAAAAAAGCAGCCCTGCTGCTTACATGTGAAGAAAGAATTTCTTTAATTACCTGTACAAAAAACAAATGATTCTTTATTGAAACAATGCGACCAATAATTCCGATGGCTATATCATTATTTTGAAGACCATATTTATTACGAAATGTATTACGAAAGAAACTGGTATCATTATTATTATCATAAGCAAAACCCAACGGTATAATAGCAATTTTAGAAGCTGGAAGTATTTTAAATTCTTCAACCAGTTCTTTTTTTTGAGCATCGCTTAGAGCAACTGCAGCAGTTGTAATTTTACCTGTTTGTCTTTCAATAGCTGCAATAAAGCGGGATACACTTTTAGAAAAATAGGAATGAAAAAGATGCCCGTGAAAAGTATGCACAATAACAGGAACATGGCAAACCCATGCTGAAATCCTTCCTAAAAAACCGGACTTGGCACCGTGGGTGTGAACAATGTGAGGTTTAAATTTTATGATCGTAAAAACAAGACGTATAAAAGCAATAATATCCGTAAAGGGATTTATGCTTCTTCGTAAATGGCTTATCTTTTTTAGCTTTAAACCGGGATATTGTTTTAAAAGAAACTCCGGCTCAACTTCATCTTTTTCTTTTTCGCCAAACAGTATTAAGATTTCAAAATCTGCACTTAAATAATAAGCCAAAGGAAGCGTATCAACTGCCTGCCCCCCAATAACAAAACGGTTTAATATAATAAGTAAGCGTGGCTTGCCTTTAATTTTGTTGCTGCTTAATCCCAATTCATATTTTTAATATCATTGTACACAGCCTCAATCCCACATCTTAAAGAAATAGACGCTTTCCAACCAAGGGCGTTAATTTTTGAAACATCCATTAGTTTGCGGGGAGTGCCGTCGGGCATAGAAGGGTTGGTTCGTATTTCACCTTCAAATCCTACTATATCTTTTACTAAATTGGTGAGTTCAAGAATGGAAATATCTTCTCCTGTTCCAATATTTACAAATCCTGCCTCGTTCACATTCATCATTAAAAAATAGCAAGCTTCAGCAAGATCATCTACATGTAAAAATTCCCTTTTAGGAGATCCGGTACCCCACACTTCTACAAATTCAGCTTTTGTTTTTTTTGCGGTAATTACTTTTCGTAGCAACGCGGGAAGCACGTGACCATTCCTCAAATCATAATTATCGTTAGGGCCATATAAGTTAGTTGGCATGGCCGAAATAAAATTACAGCCATACTGTGCCCGGTAAGCATCGCATAACTTTATGCCCGCTATTTTAGCAATAGCATACGGTTCATTTGTTTCTTCTAAAGCGCTGGTTAGTAAATATTCTTCTTTTAACGGCTGCGGCGCCAGCTTGGGGTAAATGCATGAAGAACCAAGAAACAATAATTTAGTAACACCGTTTTTATAAGCCGAATGAATAATATTGGCTTCAATCATCAGGTTATCATAGATAAATTCTGCACGGAAAGTATTATTAGCATTTATCCCTCCAACTTTTGCCGCCGCAAGAAATACAAAGGCAGGCTTTTCTGTTGCAAAAAAATCTTCAACTGCCTGCTGATTGCGTAAATCCAATTGTTTAGACGTACGGGTAACAATATTATTATATCCTTTAGATGTAAGGTTTCGTTGGATGGCACTTCCAACCATTCCTCCATGTCCTGCTATATATATTTTATCTGCTGGCTGCACTCTAAGGTCTAAGGTTTAAAGGTTTAGGGCGTAAGGTAGAAAGTGTAAGGTTAAAGGTACACAACATAATTTTTGACGTTTCACTTTTGACGTTTCACTTTTCTCACTCATATTGGTTCTTAATGTCGAACCCGCTTTCCTTTAACAATAGCTCGCTTCTAAATAACTGAATATCTGATTCAACCATTTCTTTAACTAATTCGGGCAAGGTATATTTGGCTTGCCATCCTAATTTTTCTTTTGCCTTTGTAGCATCCCCTATCAGCAACTCAACCTCAGTTGGGCGGTAGTATCGTGGATCTACTTTAACTACAACCGTTCCTGCCGGTATCTGATATTCCTCTCTGCACGAAACTATAACAGCAACTTCTTCTTCTTTCTGACCTTTAAATTCAATCGCAATTCCTACATTGTCGAAAGCCATGATAAGAAAATCGCGAATAGTTGTTGTAATGCCGGTTGCAATTACATAATCTTCCGGCGTTTCCTGCTGAAGAATAAGGTACATAGCTTCAACATAATCTTTAGCATGCCCCCAGTCTCTCATCGAATTCATATTGCCTAAGTACAAACAATCCTGCATGCCTAATGCAATTTTTGCTACACCCCGGGTAATTTTTCGCGTTACAAAGGTTTCGCCGCGCAAAGGAGATTCGTGATTGAACAGAATTCCGTTACATGCAAACATCTCGTAAGCTTCGCGATAGTTTACAGTTATCCAGTAGGCGTACAGTTTTGCGACTGCATAAGGCGAACGTGGATAAAAGGGTGTTGTTTCTGATTGCGGCACTGCCTGAACCAATCCATATAATTCGGAAGTGGAAGCCTGGTATATTCTTGTTTTTTTAGTAAGGCCTAATAAACGAACAGCTTCCAGAATACGCAAAGTACCAATACCATCGGCGTTTGCGGTGTATTCAGGCGTTTCAAAACTTATCTGAACATGGCTCATTGCTGCGAGGTTATATATTTCATCGGGCTGCACTTCCTGTATAATTCTTATCAGGTTGGTAGAATCGGTAAGGTCACCATAATGCAAAACCAAATGCCTGTTAGCTGCGTGCGGGTCCTGGTAAAGATGATCAATCCTGTCAGTATTAAATAAAGAACTTCTTCTTTTAGTTCCATGAACCTCGTAACCTTTGTCTAACAATAATTCGGCAAGGTAAGCGCCATCTTGTCCGGTAATGCCTGTAATTAAAGCCTTCTTCATAGTACAATAAAAATATTTAATATTTTACTAAACCCTTTACTTTTTTTAGTTGCTCTTTTGTTGGTCATCTACTGAGCCATCTTTTTAAAACGCATAGGTTAAAATTTACAGCACTTGTTTTAGTACCAGGTAGATTTATAATTAAGTCATTTCAAAAACATCAAACCTGGGGGTTAGCCCAGTTTTTTATCATAAATCAAATAAATGTTATTATTTAAAAATGATGAAAACGAACAAATGAGCAGGAAAACAAAAAGCCTATAAAAATGATCTTTCATTTTTATACCGCTCCCTGCCCTTCTATGCAGTTTTAACTTTAAGCGTATTCTCTTTAATAGTGGCGCTTTGGGCAGCTTCCATTACTTTATTGTTTATCACATTCCTTTGTGTATCGGCCAACCAACCCCATTTGTTAAAGTATTGTACAGCACTTCTGATATGCACAAATAATAATTTGAGATTCTTATATGAGCCGCGCGAATGGTGATGAACAATTTGAACACCCGGATAATACATGTTTTTGGCGGCAATAAAAAACCTTCGGCTTAAATCGGTATCTTCCAAATACAGGAAAAAACGCTCATCAAACAAACCAACACGACTAAGTAATGAAGTTCTCATGAACATAAAGCAGCCTGAAACATAAGGCACTTCCATCTTCTTATTATATCCCGAAAACTTCATTTCATAATTAAATAAGCTTCTCTTTATAATAGAGGTAGGTAAAAACCGGCGAAAAATAAGCACTGAAGGTGTAGGTAACAGCTTTGAGAGATATTGTAATTTGCCATCCGGATATATCACTTTAGGTATAACCAGCCCAACTTCGTGATTTGCCTGCATAAAAGAGTAAAGTTTTGGCAAAACTTTACTGTCGAAGTAAACATCAGGATTGAGAACAAGGTGATAAGAAGATAATTTCTGTGCCTTCCTTAAGGCAATATTATGCCCTGCGCCATAACCCAGGTTTCTATTATTGAAAATATATTCTACCCGGTCATCTTGTATAACATCACTTAAAACTTCTTTAAGCAGTTCAGTTGGAGAATTATCCACCAGGTAAAGCTTAACAGGCAAAGAAGTGTTTAAAAAACTTTCTATTGATTGCCTTATTCCCTTATGGGTTTTATACAATACTATTGATCCTGATATAATAATTTGCATTTAAAAAAGAAACTTTTTAATCTAAGATGCCCCTTACAAAGTTAACGTTGGTTAAGCTTGCAAGATTTGGCCAAATAAATAATAACGTTAAGCATTTTTATATTTCACGTGTATGATAAACTTAGTGCAAAATAAACGCTTTTACCCAAATCAATAAAATATTAAAGAAATATCATTAAAATATGTACGAAAAAACATTTTTCCTTGTAACTCTTAAGTTCAATATATTTTTGTACTCCTTGTACACTTCATGGTTGTCCTGGTTGTTTCATTAGTTGTTTCTCAGCGCTTAATTCTCAAATGTCAAACTTACCAAAAAAACTCTTTTATACATGATTTTTTCTGATAATATTAAATTTATAAACAGAACTGTTAGTATTTATAAACAGAACTGTTAGTAATGGATTAATTAAAATGAATTTTTAATAAATTAAAAGTTTCTTGTGCTGATTTATTCCAATTATATTTTTGTTTTAATTGGTAATAGGACTGGGTTTCAATTTTATCTGGAGCAAAAGCATATTTCGATATAATTACCTTAATTCTGTTTATATCAAATGGATCAGTATATTCACAACTTGCTCCATAAACTTCAATAAGTGCAGGTTGTTTTGTTAATAATGACTGGGTTTTAAAAAGAGCAGCTTCGGCCGGAGGAAAACCAAAACCTTCATATAAACTTAAGTATATATTTAGCTTTGCCTCTTTATACAATAACGCAAGTTTAGAAGCATCTATATATGACAAAAAAATAACATTTTTCAATTGTAAATCTTCTGCCTTTTTTATCAGTGAATAGTAGTAGGGATTAGGCTTGTTGGTTATAATAAATTTTATATCCAAATGCTTCATAGCTTTACAAACTTCTAACAGAGTTTCAATATTCTTATGTGGGTAAGATGCACCTACCGATAGACAAAAAGGCATTTTTTCAGTAATGGTTTCTAACCAATTCTCATCCTTTTCAAGCCATTGTAATTTTTCCAAATGATTAATACCATTGTAAATAACAGACACTTTTTTATTATCTACAGAGTAAGTTTTAATTACTTCATTTTTAGTGAAGTTTGAAATTGAGATAATATGGTCCGACTGCCGGATTAAATAAGGCAAAAAATATTTAAAATAATAATACTGCCCTTTATGAGAGTTAGGAAAGCTTAGGCATATTAAATCATGAATGGTAATTATTTGTTTTCGATGAAATAAAGCGCCGTGCGAACTAAATGAATAGACAATATCAAAGTTAATTGAAAGGAAATTTAAAACAATAGTATTCCAGATATGCCGGTGTAAAGCTTCCTTTTTTTTTAAAAGTTTATCAAAAACAAATCCCAGAGAAATTTTTTTTACCTGTGTAATATTTATTTTTTGTAATAAAGAAGGTTCGTAACAATAAATAGTAAAGGTAACACCTCCTTTTTCTAAATATGGAACTAACTCTTTTAATAATTCGGCTGAATAAACTCCAACACCAGAAGGCTGGTTGCTAACCATACCTGCATTAATTAATATTCTTTTACCCTTCATAAAATCTTAAATAAAGTTACCCCTTCAATGCCGTTGTTTTGTTTATAATTATTAAGGTTTAATAATAATTGCCTTCATAAGAGATGACGGTATAAATTACGCTCCTACTGTTTCTTTTTTAACAGCATCATGCTGGCATAAAATAAAAAAGTTTGACTAAGTGTTTGCCGCCGCACTCCATTTCGAATGTTTCTTACTAACCTGCTAAAGCTTGTACGAGTTGCAAAATTTATAAATTCATCCAATATTCTTTTGTGGCTTTGGGTTAACCTATCATAATATAAGGATTTAAAAGCTAAAGCCATATGTAACTTCTGCTCTGCATCTTCAAAGTTTTTTCTTTGCAGCAAAATTCTTTTAAATCTTTTTATAAAAGAACTGCTGTTATAATTTGTAGATATATTGCTGTTATGTTGCCGGTAAAGTATTGTTCGTTTGTTTAGGTAAGCTATTTCTCCTAAGGCGCTTGCCACCAATGCTATCCAATAATCATGATTCTCTGCCTGCAATGGTATAACCCCCGCAATTTCTGCCAACTGCTTATTTAACATCATCGTGCATCCGTAAGCGGGGTTTTGTGCAAGCAGGTTGGCAAAGCGCAGTTTAGAAACCTTTGTTGAACTGAACTTTTTTTTAGATTCAATTACTTTCAGGTGGTCGTCAACATATTGAAAATTTGTATATACTAACAAGGGAGTTTCTTTTCCATAGTGCGCTTCAACATCACGCATGTGGGTTAATGTTTCCTCTATTTTAAAGGGTAGCCAAAAGTCATCCTGATCGCAAAACATAATATATTGAAACTGGTTACGGCTAATACTTAAAAGGGTAGCAAAATTTTGACAACTGCCCAAATTTTTTTCGGAATTATGCAAAAGGCAAATTCTATTATCCCTGGCTCTATATTTATTTATTATGCTTACTGTTTGGTCTGTAGATCCGTCGTCTCTTATAAAAAGCTTCCAATCGGTATAAGTTTGAGCCAGTAAACTATCGAGCTGGTTACCTATATATTTTTCACCATTATACGCCGCAAGTAAAATACCTATTGTTACTCTTTCTTCACTCATCATCATTTCTAATGATTAATAACTGCCAAAATATGGCTTTAAAATAGGAACATACAGAAGGTTGATAGAAATAATAATTAGTGTAAATACCATAACTAATACTAAAGCTGTATATCTAGGTTTTATAATATATAATAAGAACGGAATAAGAATAATCTGTACAACGTTTAACAGTTCACTTATCCTTATGGCAAGAACAGGAATGTAGGATAGCATTACTAAAGAAGCTGCTGCTATACAATATATTTTAAGCAGCAGCAGTGCATATTTATTATTTTGTATAAGCAAATCGCTTTTAATAATAAATAAGGTGCATACAAATAGTTGTACCAGAAATACTACACTGTAGGTTTTAATTTTATCATATACCCCCCGGCTTAACAGATCATTATAGAGTTCAATTTTTTCGCTAAAAACGCCTAATCTAAGTGTTTGCAATAGGGTGATAATATTAATATTTAAAGCAATTAATATATAGGGAACAAACAATAATGCTAAATACACTTTTTTATTAATCTCTTTTGAGTTCAAAAAATAAAAAGGCAAAAAGATAATAAATGAGTAGTGAAATAAAACACCTACTCCTATTAACAGCAAAAACCTAAAAAAATTTCGCTTTTGAATTTCAATTATGCATAACAATAAGATACCAGATGCAACTCCTGCACGTATCTGAGTTAATTCGTGTAGAAAAAAAAAGTTACTAAAATAAACCAATACCGATAAAAAAGTAAAATCGGTAAGCCTGGAAATAGCAATAAATTTTAAACTAACTCCAAGAATTGCAAAAATCACAAATACCCACAAAATATTTAAGCTAAAGTAGTTGGTAATTATACTGGGAATAAGATAGTAAGCAGGTTCAAGAAAAGAGTTGTTCTGATAATCTTTGAAATAATTGACAGGAGAACCAACCTGATTGAAAATTTGTGCATAGGTGATTGAATCCATATCTACACCTATTGGTTTAAAACCTGCTATTAAAATCAAAACTACAGCTATTACTATTAACCCATAATTCTGCTGTATTGATAACCATCGGGAAATAAACAAAAAAAATAGGATTAAAAAAAATATGAGGTAATAAAAAAACATTTAAAATAGTTGGTTACGATATTTTAAGCAGAACTAATAATAAAACATTCCTAATTTATAATGGCAGCAATAAATAATATAACTGCCTTAAAACAGGCAAAATATTATTTCATCCTACCAAACTTATTAAAAACAAAATGAAAAATGCCTTTGCAAACAGCCTTCAGTTTTGCCAGCTTGTCTTTTTCATATCTAATGATGATTAAAGGATCCCAAAAGAAAATGTTTTTTAGCATATTGAAAAAGAATTTCTTATCGTATCTGAAATATTTAAAACCTACATATAAACTGTTTCGCGTCATATAATACCTTCTCACGAAATTGTGGTTGCTAACTCCAATCTTTTGACTAAAGATTTTTTTAATTTTAAAGTCGCCTAACGAATGTTTTAAATGCACGAAGTTGTCTTGTATAATCTTGAACTTATTTCTTTTTAGACGAAGGCAATATTCATAATCAACAAAGTCCATAAACAGTTTCTCTTCAAAGGGCCCGGTTACAGCATAAGCACTAAGATTTAAAAGATTGCCTGAAGTCATTACAATATTTTTCAAGGTGTATTGTTCACCGGCTTTTACTTCATGGTCTTCATACAAAACATGAAAGGGACTTATTATCCCTATGTTTTCAAAAAGTCTTTGAACTACAGGTATTCCATCAATCATCTGCTTCAGTTCAGCAGGCTTGAAGCTGCTATCCTGATCCATGGTAAGAATCCAGTTCCAATTATTTTCTGTGGCTATACTGCAAGCGATATTTAAAGCGGCTGCTATACCGGCATTCCTGTTTAAAGACCGGTAAATTACACCAGGAAAAAGCTTTTGTATTTCATTCTTAATATACCCATTATCTTTCTCAGAATTATCAATTACAATCAGGTAATCAACACTATTATAATAAGTACCGATATTTGAAATCACGTTAGTATCAGGATGATAAAGAACAACACCTGCAGCTACTTTAGAGATGGGTAACATAATTTAATATGACTGCTTAAAAATAAAATCAAAACATAAGTGGATTTGTTTTTTATTAATCTTAATAACAGAATTTAAAGTAGTGGATTAGAAATAGCAATTATTCAGGTTTCTACGAAGTCCTACCGGCTGCATTATCCAAATTTATTAATCAGCATATTTTTTTGCAACAACTATGTATTGCAAAGTCAGAAATTCCTCGAATATTCCGAATGTAATTTTATTAAAAACCTTTTTTTTATAAACCTTTCCATCGTCCCATAACTTGTCAATCGGGATAATACTTTCTACCCGCAGGCAATTTGTAGAGAAGAGTTGTTCAATATTTTTTTTACAGAAAAACCGTAGATGTGTTTTATCAAATAACCCCTGCTTTTCATAGGCAAAATCACCTTTTAAAAAAATTTTAATAAAAGCCTTAATAAAACGAATGTTTGGTGCGCTTACAATAAAAACTCCACCCTTTTTTAAGTATTTAGATAACCTTTCAACTGTCTTCCAGGGGTTTACCAAATGTTCTAATACATCTCCTATTAAGATTACATCAAAATATAAATCTGAAAAGGCTAAAGTATCTGTTTCTATATTACTTATTAAAAATTTATCTATTAACGAATGCGATTGGTTCGATTCAGGCATATCCAGAAGTTCTATACCAACAACTTCTTTAGCCAGGTTTTTCTTTTTTATTTCAATTAAGGTATCTCCTCCTCCGGCTCCTATCTCAAGCACCTTAGCTGCGGGATTTACAGGTAATAGTTTAATTAAATCGTAACGTACATTAGTGAAATATTTTTCATTTTTTTCGATATAAAAACTCATAATGAGAAAATTCTTTTTAATGAATATTTACTTTTATTAAAATATTGTAAAAGCAAACACAGGCTTACCGTGACAAAAATTTCAGTTATATAAATAGCGCCTATAGTACCGAACACACTGAATTTTTTAGTTAAAATAATATTACAGACAACATTAATTACAGACCCTGAAACAAGTATAATACTATACCATTTCTTTATGTGGTAAATAATTACGCTTTGGCTAAATGGTATGTTTAAGGCTACAATCAGGGGTATAAAACACATAATCCTCAGCATAATAATTAACTCGGGATGATATGACTTTGTAAGCAGGTATGCAACAAAAGGAGCGAATGCAAAAATTGTAAGACAGATTAATGCAATCAGTAATAAAAATTTTAAAAATACCCTTTTATAAAATTCGATTAAAAGAAGATGAGAAGTTTTAGCAACATGACAAGCTTTTGGATAAATTGCCTGGTAAAAAACCATCAGTATTTGCCTTATCCCCTGAGTGCATTTATCGGCAATACCAAAATAACCCAAAGTAGTTTTATCAGCAAAAACTCCTAAAATAAGAATATTAGAATACATATATACATTAACGGCCATATTAGAAATGAAAATATGCCATCCTTCGGTCAATTGATATTTTATGTACCTTAGGCTAAACCTGTTTTTAATTTCATACTTCTTAATGATTATATAAAAAGCAATTAAACAACTGATTATATTGCCTGCACCTAACAAAAAATTTACTTTAACGTAATCCTCCTTACTATTTATTAAAAAGAAAATAGAAATTGTAAAAATGATTTTGCTTATAAAATTCATTAAAGAAGTATATTTCATTTCTTCAATACCCTGAAAAAACCAAACCGGGAAAAAAGTATTACCAATAACAACAGGAAAGCTTAAAAGGAACAACAGCCGTTCTTGTTTTAAAGCAGGAACTAAAAATATAAGCGACAAAAGTACCAGAAAAGCTATAACTGCCAATAATACTTTAGTTGAAATAACAGCATTGTAAATAAATTGTAATTTATTTTTACTATGTCTGTTTACCGATATAAACTTAGTAGCAGTTAAATTGAAGCCATAATCCGTTAATATGGTTAAATACGACATAATAGCCTGGGCAATATATATAATTCCTATTTTATCAACACCAACACTATGTACCAGGTGGGGAATAATTACAAAAGGCAAAACTGCATTTGCTACCTGAATTAAAGAAAGGTAGAAGAAATTGGAAACAATCTTTTTCTTGAATAAATCAGTAACATGGCCTTTATTAAGGTAAAACACTTTACTTAATACTTTCAAAATTTATGTTTTACTTGCAATAATCCTCCCTACAGCCAAACTTTTATATATGCTGCCAGGCAGAACTAAACGGGTTTTTGTAATGCAAAAGCCCTGAATGCAAAGAAAATTAATATTAATACGAAACCTGCAAATCCAAAGATTATAGCTCCTTTTAACCGGCCTAATTTCTTCTTCTCCAATGGCAGCGTTGGAGTATCTATTATTTGTATTAAAGGCGTTTCTTTTCTTAAGGTAATTTTAGTAAGCTCTAACTGTTTTAAAAGTTCGCCGTATAATTGCACATTGGCCTGCATGTCAACCTGTTTTCTTTGCACATTTGTACGTACAATTTGCCGTAGAGGATTCACATTTAAATCGTTAGACTGAGCCACATCTATAATGTTTCCTGTAAGCGAGCTTCGTACCGAATCGGTCTGGCGCTGCAGTATCTGCAGGTTCTCTCTGGTTTTTTTGCTGCGGTAATCTACATAATATTGTATGCCATTACTAACCAGTTTTTCAATAAACATCTTTGCAAACAACTCATCATTATCCTTCATTGTTGCTGCAATAATGCTTGTTTGTTTATCTGTTTTTTTAATTTGCAGATTTTCGCTGATGTCTTTAATAATATTGAGGATTATGCTGTCTCTTTCTCTCGATGGAGTTTTTTCATTTTCAGAGAATGAAATTTTACGTAAGCCAGTATCCTTAGCCCATTTTTTATTCAGGTTGTTTACTTTAATATAATAATCAATCAATAAATTTTTGGGTGGGTTTTTATTAACGGGCGATAATAATGCCTTCTCTATAAGCATCTTGCTTTTTAAAAACTCTATAAGATTTTCGCCTTCAAAAACACCGCCTCCTCCCTGCCCCAGATCAATCCCAAATTGTGCTGCAAGGCCTGCATACATTCCTGCACTACCGCTCCTGTCATTTTCGGGAGCAAAAGTTATTTCGGCAGTATAAACCGGCTTTTGAAATGTAGCGTATAATATTCCAATAATACCTGAAATTAAGGAAATAATAAATATCGGTTTCCACTTTATTCTTAAAAATGAAAACAATTCGTTTGTTTTTATAACAACCTCTTTTACAGCTATTTCTTCGTAATTCAAATTACTCATTCTATGTATGCAATAAATTGATAACTTATTTTAGGAGTTGTATTAAAACTCCTCCCAAAGCGGTTAGTGCTGTGCTTATTCCGATAACTTCACCGGTTGATAGTCTTCTTCTTTCAACTTCGCGTTGTCTCGGAACAATTATCTCAGAACCGGGAGTAACAGGGGGGTAACTGCGGAAAAATAAAAAATGCCGTGTTCTTTCAGCATTACCATTAGGTTGTAAAACATATACCCTTGCTTTGCGGGAGTTATCTGTAAAACCACCCGCACGGCTTATATAATCTTTTAAATCCATCCTGTTTTCAAATACAACCCTTGTGGGAAACAACACTTCGCCACTAATTCTAACTTCCATTTTTTCTTTTGGTACGGTTAACACATCTCCTTCCTCCATCAAAACATCTTCCTTTCCGCCTGGGTTTTTTAAAATAGAATTCAGGTTGATGGCAATATTGTCAACAAGACGGTTTACTTCTTCTCTTACCGTAACTGTGGTATCTCTAAATTGCGACTGCAGTTTGGTGAGCTTTTGATTATTAACTTCATTAATAATTGATTTTTTATTGATGCGGGAAATATAAACGCCCTGCTGATAAGACTGAAGTGTTAAGCCGCCTGCTCTTTTTATTACATCACTTACCCGTTCATTTTTATTCTGCAATACATAGGGACCCGGAAAAACTACTTCTCCTTCTACTCTCACATTCACCTGTTGCTGAAAACCCGGATTCCTTCGTACTATAACTGCATCGTAAGGTTGTAATTTTATATCACCTGCTTTAGTTTCCAGATCATTGCCGGAATTAACATCAAGCACTTCTGCAATTTGTATATCGCCCACACTAAAAGTATCTTTTTTTATTCGCCTACCCACTTCAATCCGTTGTGGTATAGCTGCATCGGTAAAACCTCCTGCCACTAACACAAGGTCTTTCAAGGTCATATTTTCAGCATATCTGAAATTTCCATTGCGCCGTACTTCTCCTGTCACCGATACAAATTGGGAGTCTCTTAATTCAGAAACCGAAGAAACAATCACACTGTCGTTTCTTATTAAAGGAGTACTACCCGACGTACTTTGCATTACCTGCAGCGGGTTAAAAGAAAGATATTGCGGCATAAGCTTACTCCCTTGCCGCAGTATCAACCCTCTGTCTGAATAAGCATTTTCTTTTAAGCCCTGTGCTTTTACCAATAAGTCTTTAAGTGTCATCCCCGGTGTTAATTCATAATCGCCGGGCATATAAACAGCGCCTGCTACCGAAACACGATTGGTGAACCGTTCAATCAGTTTTTTTACAACGTATGATTCGGCGCGGCCTGGCTTGTAAGTTGAAAACTGACTTTTATCAATATCAATTATCCGTTTCTCAACATCGGTAGCTTTATAAGCAGTTACGCTGGCAGTATAGGCGGTATCAGAAAAACCACCGGCAAAATTCAACAGGTCCTGAAAAGTTTCTCCGGGCATCATTTCAAATAATCCGGTTCTCTTAACCTGTCCTTCTATAGAAACCCGAACATCATAGGTAGGAATTCTTATCACATCCTGGTCACGTAAATTTACATCGCCGGTACGATCTCCTTTTACAAGAAAATCGTAAACATCAAGATGGCTGATTATTTTACCACCACGGATAATCTCAATCTTTCTCATACTTCCTATCTCGTTAGGGCCACCGCAAAGATATAAGGCATTGAAAGCAGTAGCCAGAGAAGGTAAAGTAAAACTTCCGGGCACTCTGGCTTCGCCAAGAACGGTTACTTTAATGCTTCTTATACGGCCAACAACAACATTAACCTTAGTTAAGCCGGTTCGAATATTTGAATATCCTGCACTTGCAAGCTTACTTCTGATTTTAGCGCTTGCCTGTTCTATTGTAAGACCAGCTACATAAACCACCCCAACATAAGGAATGTTTATGTCCCCTTCCGGACTTACTGTAAGATTATATTTTGCTTCCTGGTAGCCAAAAATGGTTATGTTTATTTCATCATCGGGACCAAGAATATAATTTACAGGCGTTGCTATTCTATAATTGGGCGCAAAAGAAATTACACCACTATTAAATATTTCGAGCCCGAAGATTTTCAAAGGGTTTTTTACTTTAGCAGTGTTGTTAACAGTGTCGCTGTACCTGTTGCTGCTTTGGTCCTGGTCATTATCCCGGTTATTCCGGTTATCCCGGTTATCCCGGTTATCCCGTTGTGAAGAAGGAGGAGTAGTATTTGAGGGTTCCATTAATCCCCTTTCTATACGAATACGTAAAGCCGCTGCTTCAGTGCTAACCATCCCCCTCGAAAGTAAAAGGTTTTGCACCTGCTCTCCGGTAATATTATTCTGCTTTATGTAACTAACAATTTGTGTTAGTTGCTCGCTCGATACATCAGAGGACCGGTAATTACTTAAGTTATTAGGCAGCGATGGTATTTGTTGTGCAAATAAAACAGAAGAAATTAAAATACAAAAGCCAGTGAAAACTAATTTGATCTTAGGCATAAATAAAATATTCTCACAAAATTGAGGGTGCAAATTAAAGCGTTTTTGGTGTTATCAAAATTTTTAAAAATGTGAAACTTCGGAGCAAGTGTTAAAAAAAAGCTTTCAAATTTATGTAATCATTTCTTCGTCATTGTAAAGAACGAAGCAATCTAATGATTTTTGATTTCGCCCCGCCTTAAGTACAAGAGCAGATGCTTCGTCGTTCCTCCTCCAAAGACGTACTCTATACAACTTGTCATGTTTAATGTTTTATAAGGTTAATAAGCAAGAGCGCGGTATGCGTTAAGTGTTTCGACAGGCTCATCTATGGCAAATACCTGAGATATTTACGCAATAAATTTCTCTTCTTCCGTAGAAGATTCTAATAAATACGCTTCATTTAAAAAGGGCAAACCTGGAAACAACTTATAAACCAAATTGCTTTTACGAAAAATAATTACCCAAACTGTTAAGAAAATAATAGTTACATCGGTAATAAAACTCTTCTTCTTTTGATACCAAAGCTCTAATTCACCTTTACAATTATTTATTTTACAGTAGGTGCTTTCATAATCCAAACTTTTAGAAACGATCGTTTCCTCATCTCTGAAAATAACAGATCCAATCCCGGTAATACCAGGTTTTACATCATAAATTTTTCGTTGTATCTGCTGCGGGTATCTTTCAAAACCCTTAGCCATTAAAGGCCTGGGACCAACAATGGCCATCTCACCTTTAAGTACATTAACAAGTTGTGGAAGTTCATTCAGCTTTGTTTTACGCAGAAAAGCTCCTAACGGAATTAATCTTGGATCATTAGCAATTGTTACATCACCTGTACCCAGGTTGGGACTGTTTTTTAGCATCGTTGCAAACTTCCAGATTTTGAACCTTCTGTTTTTAAATCCTACACGCTCCTGATGATAAAAAACCTCCCCCTCCCCTGTTAAAGATAGAAGCAGCATTATAATTATGAATATTGGAGACAACGCTAAAAGCATTGTTAGTGCAATTGCAACATCCAATATCCTTTTTATAGGGAGATACATTTAAGAGAATTTAAAACAATCTTTTATAACCGCTATTACATCATCCATTTCTTTGATGGTTATATAGGTGGAACATGGAATGCTTAAACATTCACTGTATAAACTACCGGCGTTATCGTTATTGGTAACATATATATCGTTGCAAAACATAGGTAACCGGTTCATTGGAACCCATAGGGGACGTGATTGAAACCCTTTATCGTTCAAAGCTTTCAGTAACTGTTTCTGTTTTTTACTTCTCAATGTAAAAAGCCAGCAATTATCATCTGCGCCTTCAACTGTCTGCTGAAAAGTAATATCTCCAACACTTCTTAAATGTTCTTTATAGTACCGATTAATTCCTTTTTTCAGTTTAATAAAAGAAGGTAATTGTTCCATTTGTGCTACACCTATAGCTGCAAGCACATTTACCAGGCGATAGTTGTATCCTATATCATCATGATAATATTCAAAAGGATCGCTTTTGGCCTGGGTGGTAAGATGTTTCGCTTTCTTTGCCAGCTCTTCATCATTAGTAACAATCATTCCGCCGCCACCTGTTGTAATAATCTTATTTCCGTTAAAACTAAAACAACCTTCCAAACCAAAAGAACCGCTGTGCTTTCCTTTATAATAACTTGCTAAAGCTTCAGTGGCGTCTTCAATTATAGTTAAATAATATTTGTTTGCTATCCTGTTCAGGTGTTCCATGTTTCCCATACTTCCTAACACATGAACAGGCATAATAGCTTTTATCGTACGGCCATTTTTATAAATGCATTTGCCATTTTGAACCAGACATTCATTTGCAAGAAAATTTTCAAGCAAGTCTAAATCCATCTGCCATGTGCTTTTGTTTGCATCCACCAATATTGGCCTGGCGCCTGTATAACAGATAGCGTTAAGCGAGGCAACAAAAGTAAGATCAGGTACTATCACATAATCATTCAATTCTACGTCGGCAAGCATAAGAGCTATATGCAAAGCACTGGTACCATTAGACGTAGCAACAGCATATTTTGTACCGGTAAAGTGGGCCATCATTGCTTCGAACCGATCTACATACGAACCTACTGACGAAACCCAGGCTGTATCCAAACAATCCTTTACATATTTCCACTCGTTACCCGAAATGTTCGGTGCTGAAAGTAAAGTCATAATAATGAGATTTACCCCCCGCCCTAAAGGGAGCTATGAGCACGTTGGATGCTTCCTTCTCTCTACTCCCTTTAGGGTCGGCGCTTCCTACATCTTCTTATCCAAAGTCATCTCCTTTTCAAGATGCTCGAAGGTTGGAATGTAATTTTTAAGAATTTCGATAAGCTCGTTTTTTGCAGCACCTGGTTTTTTGAAGAACGTCTCTATTTCTTTGATGGCCGCCGTTATATTGCCTGTTGATGAGTTTCTGTTTTTTACAACACCTAACGACTCGTAAGTATGTAGGTCAAGCAACTCTTTGCCGGCAAAAAACTCTTCGTATAACTTTTCGCCGGTAGTATCGCTGTTAAAAACATAAACAGGATAACTTTTACTTTCATTATTTAATAATAACGATTTCTGTTTAGCTTCCTCTTCTGTATCGCATTGGTCAATTTCGTAACCCAACTCATGCAAAAATTTGATGGTAATATCAAGAAAACCGGTTAGCTGATCGGGGTGAAGCTTAGGATAAAATATATCGCCCGATTCTCCAAGCACGCAGGCAAGCATACAAATTTCAGCAGCTTCTTTAGGCGAAACAAAATAGCGCTTAACATCTGCGGGAACAGAAAGCGGCTGACCTTGCATGAGGCGTGGTAAAAATCCATCCAATAAACTTCCGTTAGAGAAAGCTACATTGGCAAACCTGGCAGTTGTACATTTAATGGATGCAGAATATTGCATTACAATATCTTCCATCAGCTTTTTGGTAGCACCCATAATATTTATGGGGTTAGCCGCTTTATCGGTAGAAACACAAAAGAAATGAGAAGGCTTATCGTGCTCTATTAAGTTCAACAATTTCCACGCGTAAAACACATTGTTCTGTATCATTGCCTCAATCGAAAAAATATCTTTTTCGCTTCTAACATGTTTATGTGCGGCAAAGTTGGCAATAATATCAAAGGGCTTACACCGGCGATATATCTTTTCAAATATTGTGTCTCCAAAATTTACAGGGTAAGTTATAAAGGTTTCGGGCACTATTAAATTTGGAGTGCTGCGAATACTTCGAACCAACTCTGTTAACCCGTTTTCGTTGGTATCTATCACCACCACTTTTGAAGGCTTATACGCAAGAACAAACCTTATAAAGCTGGAACCGATTGTTCCCCCGCCCCCTATCACAAGTACGCTTTTGTTTTCTATTTCCTGCCGTAATTTTTCAGAATTATTTGCTATATCTTTTGAGAAGAAGCTTTCATTTCTGCAGGTAATATGATCGCTGATAAACTTATCTAAATTAATTGGAAACATAATAGAGATCGGATAAAAATGAATAGAACAATTCCAAAAATATTAGATTAAGTATTTTTAAAAATATCAGGCTAAGCTTTCATTTATTTGGTTAACAACTTTGCCGGGTTACCAATATACGTTCCGCTAACTGAAATATCTTTAACCACTATTGCGCCCATCCCAATAATAACATCATTGCATATACTTATCCCTTGCTTAATTGCTGCATTAGTGCCTGCATAAACAAAATCACCTACTTTACACAACCCACTTAAATTAACACCTGGGTTAGCTGTAAAAAACTTGCCGATAACAGTATCATGGCCAATTGTGCAATTCAGGTTTATTATGGCAAACTCTCCAATTGAAATATCGCATGTAATGATATTACCGGCACAAATAACACTTCCTCTTTCTATTGTGACCCATTTAGAAATTCTTGCCCCCGGATGAATAATTGTTGGATATTCTGTTTCAGCCGGAAGTTGGCCGTAGACTACTTTTTGCCTGATCTTTGAATCTCCAATTCCAATTACTGCACAATTTTTTTCCGCATCAAATGTTGACTGCTTTTTTACCGGTAATCCAAGCACCTCTTTTTGCTGCCAATATTCTTCCGGCTCCATAAAACAATCCACTAAATTCTCATAGCCTGCTTCTATCAACAACCAATAAACTTCTTTTGCAAATCCTCCCGAACTAATAATGCAAATTCTCTTGTTCATCTGTAATTTTAAATATAACAAAAGGCAGTCATATTACGAAGCCTTTGTTTTTAAAAATCCTTAACTTTTGCCTCTGATAATGCTATATGGTAAAAGTTTAAAACTTCAGGAAACAACTTTTGTTGCGAATACTTATTGATAATTACTTGCCTGCAATACTTTTCGTCAATACTTTTTTTCTTATAAACTATATCTGCAATTGCTTTTTCCAGATCGCTTACTATTTTTTTTTTGACTATCGTTCCATTTCTGCCATCAATTACTTCAACCGCCCCGTTTACATTGGTACTAACAACAGGCAGTTCCATAGCGCCAGCCTGAAGAACAACGTTGGGGAAACCTTCTCTGTAGCTTGGAAGCACAAGCAGATGAGACACAGACATAAACAAACGCACATCCTGCTGAAAACCCGTACTTATAATGCCCGGATGCTGACTTATAACATCTAAGATTTCATTACTTAAACTATTACCATGCTTTTCAACCGGACCAACCAATAATAACCTTAGAAAAGAATTTTCTTTATATAAGTTTATAAAAGCTTCTACCAACTCATTCACTCCCTTATCAACTACCAGTCTTCCAACAAAAAGAACAATAGGATTTTCATCACTTAAGCTTAAAGACTTATACAGTTTCTCTTTGTCATGTAACGAAACCTTTTGTTTACACCAGTATTCTTCATCAATACCGTTCAAAGTGCCATTGGCTATTATGTAAATATTCTTCTTAGCTATTACAAATTTCTGAAGCAAATGTTTAACGCCTTTGCTTTCTGCAACAATATGAGTAGCACATGCACAGGCAAGCCTTTCCATATTTATCAGCAGGCTTCTTTTAAATCCAGTCTCAGTTTCCAAACGTAATCCTGTTACTGTATATATTCTTACAGGCACTCCCGTTAACCTGGCTGCAATCATTGATAATAAGCTTGCCTTTGGTGTATTGGAATGAACGATTGCCGGACGTTGCTTTATAAAAAGAAGTAAGAGCTTACCTAACGAAACAAGGTCTTTAATAAAAGCTATCTCTCTTTCCATTTGTATAGCTTTTATTTTTACACCTTCGCGGTGCTTTACAATTTCCAAATCTTTTCCTTGAGAAGAAATGCACAGAACATCGAAAAATTGATTGATATAATATAGCTGGTTACTTAATAAATAATTGAGACTTGAAGAAACAGTTGTAAGCCTGATTAATTTTATTTTTTTCACTGCGCTTTACAACGGGATGATTGCATTGATTGAAACAAGAAAAGTTAGAATTGTTTTATAGAGCTTACCTTGAAATTGCAGTAAAAAAAGAATAGACAATAAACTTTAACCTTGTGTAGTTAACCACCAATAAATACTCATAAGATTTGAATTTTTGTTTATTTTTTTGCAAAGCTTTTATGCTGAAGAAATGACTTTTAGCAGCTTTTTTAAAACTACTTTTATATACCCTGTAATAAATTAAGGGTTGCTTAATTACAGCAAAAGAATATTTATCGAAAGTTCTCAACCATAACTCATAATCCTCTGCACGGTTAAATTCTGGATCGTACTTATTGTGTTTGTAAAACTCTTTTCGCAACATGAGCGATGGATGAATTAAAAACCTGTTCCTGATAAAAAGTTTAAAAGGATTTTTTATAACCGCATTTCCCACTCTTACACCTAACTCCTTTCCGTTTTCATCTATCTCCCTTGCGTACGATCCAACAACATCAACGGTTTTATGCTTCTTTAAAAATCCAACCTGCATTTCTAATCTTTCACGGTGCATAATATCATCTGCATCCATTCTCGCTATAAAATCTCCCTTTGTTTTACTAATTAAAAAGTTCAACCTTTCGGCAAGTCCCTTTGAAGTAGTTTCTGAATAAACAATAATTCTTTTGTCTTTATACGATTGTAATGTTTCTAAAGTTTTGTCAGTGGAACCATCATTAAAAACAAGAAGTTCCCAGTTTGAGTATGTTTGGTTGATGATTGAATTGATGCATGAGGGTAAATACTTCCCACCATTTTGAACAGACATAATGATTGAGATAAGATAGTCAGGCATGCTAATTAATGTCTCATAAATTCATGGCTTTATTAAATAATTGCTCGTATTGTTTAGTAATGCTAATCCAATTATATTTTTCCTCAATTGCTTTTATTCCCTGCAGAGATAACTCTTCATATTTCTTATCGTCTTTTAATAAATATTCAATCTTCTGCACTGCATCTTTCCCATCTTTATATGTTAAGCCTCCTTCTAAACCTTTTAAGTTGCCTACTTCAGTTGAAATCCATGGAATCCCAAATGCCATTGCCTCAAGTATTGCAATAGGGAACTGTTCTATTTTTGAAGTAAAAAGAAACAGAGTAGAGTTGGATAAAAGAGATAAGATATCTTTCCTACTTAAATTTTTGAATAGGATAACATTGTTATGAAAAAGCGCCTTGAAAGAGCAAGCGTAATAGCATCCAGTTTTGATATGAAAAAATTTTAGAACCTCAAATCTTTCCACAAAAGCAGGATTACCAATATTTACAAAGGTTTGGTTTCTTAAGATGCTCGAAATCTTAAAAAATAAAGAATGATTTTTTGCTGTATTATGATTAGATACATTAATAATATAGTTCTGTTTCTTCACTTTTATTTCGGTACTGACATTTTTACTTAAAGAGATTAAATGGTCAGCATCTACACCATTGGGAATTACAGAAAGTTTTTTACCAAATTTTTCCAAGTAGTAATTGTAGTCAGCTAACATAGCAGAAAGGCATACAATCTTCCAAACAGAATGTAATCCTTTTTCTAACATGCTTTTATAACTCATAAACATGTTATGGTTAATAAGAGACAGTCCATGAGAAGTAAATATTACTCTGGTTTTTACCCGATGTAAATAATCTATCAGAACATCAAATACCCATATTTGTGCACAATGAATATTAATAAAATCAAATTGGTTAGATAATACAAGTTCTATGTAATTTTTTATGTCATTTCCTTTTATTCCAAACAAAAAATTTCCTGTTATATCAAAAGAAATAATATTAACCCCGTTAAGAGTTGTTATCCTGTTACGATTAATATGAACCCCGGTAGCCACTGTTACTTCATGGCCGTTCTTCAAAAATTGCTGTGCTAAATTTGTAGTCACTTCAGACATCCCATTGTAGTAAGGGTAATATGACTGCGTACATATCAAAATTCTACTCATGAAAACTATGTATTCTTGATAAAAGCAAAATAATAAGAACAGGAAATGAATTATAGAAGAGAAACTGTCCTAATACAGATATGCTTAAAACATTAACAGCATTTAAATAAACTGAAGTATATATAATACAAAGTAAAACGATAGAAGACTGTTGTAAGTTAATTGAGGTAAGAAAATAATTTTGAAGAACACTAAATAGTATTCCAATTAAAAAATAGGTACATACTAATCCTATCAAACCCACGTTTTTGTCAATCTCTGCTCCAAAAGGATAAACCTGGTCTTTCGCAATATCACTATGATAAATATACATATTGTAATAATAAGTACCACTTTTATCCCTTAAACCTTTTCCAAGTAAGGGAAAGCTTTCAAACAAAGAATTAAATAAGGTAAAATGATCTTTGCTTGCCTCCCGGGCATTTAAATTAATCACCGTTTGAGGTGCCTGAAAATATATCTGGAGAGTTGAAATGACTGACTCATTATTTACTTCCTGTAACGTTTGAGTGAAGGTTTCAATATCAGTTGAAGTTCTGGCCTGGGTATAGTTGGTTAAATAAGGTGCAACAAAAATAGCTGTAATAATAATTATATAAAAAGGAAGCCGTTTTACCTTTATAGAAAACAAAGCTATAATACATACAAGCATGTAAATTATATTTGTTCTGTTGCTTCCAAGGGTACAAATTATAACCGATAGCAGCACAAACAGCCAGGAAAAAATTTTAATTAATACGTTCTTATTTTGCAGATTTTTATCAGTTAAAAGCATAACGGACAAAAAAGGAAATGCAAACCTGCCTATATTACTTATAAAACCAAATACCGGACTTGGCTCAATCTTATCATTAGCTGCATCAGAGATTGTTATCAATTCAAATAATGAAATGTTGCTGAACCTATAACTTATTGAAAAAATTGCTACTACAAAAAATATTACTATTATATAATGTCTGCTTAGCTTTATTCTTTTCTCAAATTGAATAAGTACAGGTTCCTTTTTAGTAATGGGTAAGTATGAATAAAACAGATAGCCTAAGCATAAGCAGAAAAAACTAACCGTATTTATATATACGCCATATCCAATATTCTCATTTTTTTTATAAACAGGATTATCAACAAATCCGAACCATAGTATGGTAATGGGAACAATTACAAGCTTAATAAAATAAGAAATTAAAAAAATGTTTTTAGGAGTAACAGGTTGCCGGTTAAAGAAAAGTTTTGGCACACATAACATTACTATAAAAACAAAAATGCAAAACAGAAGCATTATATTTTTTCTAATTTAGATATTGAAAAAGTTTGTTTTAGAATGCCGGTTAGTGAATATTCTATTGTGCCTACTTTGCCTATGTGGTTCAAAAAATAAAAAGCCCATCCTGTTTTAAATCAACCTGCTCTTGAGCTTATCAAAAAGTAACGAAAAGGATTTCTTATTATCATTATAATACCCGTAACCATATCCATAGTTGTACGATCCATACTTAGCAACACTGTGCGAAGTACCCGGGACAATACTGTTGAATACAACACCCATACTTTTAAAAGTAGTACCATTTATGTTTTCAGCTACTTCATCAAGCTTTGGTTTAGGAGTATAATCAAATCTTACCACAAACAAAGCACAGTCAACAAAAGGAATTAAGCTTTTAGCATCGGCAACAAGCCCAAGAGGAGCGGTGTCAACAATTATATAATCAAACTGTTTTTTTAGCTGACAAAATGCTTCATGCATTTTAGTACTTTCCAATAGCTCTACAGGATTAGGAGGTATAGGGCCTGAAGGAAGAATATAAAGCCCCGGAGTATCAGGTACCTTCTTTATAATCTGATTAAGAGATTCATTATCTACTAAATAATTGGTGAGCCCCGAAGTGTTATCTATTCCAAACGTTTTAGATAGCTTGGGCTTACGAAAGTCGAGCTCGAGCAGGATAACTTTCTTATTGTTGAGGGTTAGCGAATTACCCAAATGCGCAGACAAAAACGTTTTACCTTCTCCTGAAATACTTGAAGTAAAAAGTATAACCGGCGTTTCGCTTACTTTACTCAATAAAAATTTTAAGTTATTACGAAGGTTAAGCATTTGTTCGGCAAGCAGCGATCGTGGTTGTAAGGACACGTCGGTCTTTTTATTCTCTTGCTTAAATATTTCTGCAACTACAGGCAGACCTGTAATTTTTTCAACCTCTTTTTTAGTATGAACTTTTACATTTAAAGAATACTTTAAAAATAAATAAAGGCTGGTTAAAACAAAGCCTGCTAAAATAGCTGCCGAAAAAAGCGTTGACTTACGCGGACTAACAGGACGATTGGGTATGTAAGCAGGAGAGATAATTTTATTATCAACAATATTGCTGGCATACGAAACTGCCGACTCTTCTTTCTTTTGCAAAAGATACAGGTACAATGCCTCTTTAACGCTCTGCTGTCTTTTTAAACTTATATACTGCCTTTCATATCCGGGTATCTGGCTGATTCTTCCTTCTATCTGACTTACCTTTTGCTGCAGGCCTCCTTTTGCAGTGGCAGCATTACGACGATAACCGGATATATAATTCTTTATTGTAGCTTTTGAATCAGCAATTTGCTGATCTAAATTTTGCAGAATAGGATTGGTGGGCTGTAATGACAAAGATAACCTTCGCTGCTCCTTAAGCAATTCTTCGTACCTGTTAATTAACGATGCAAGGGTTTGATCAATATTTCCTAAAACAGGCGTAAATGGATTTGTGCTTGAAGGATTATTTATATAACTGTCAACCTGGTCGTAAACCGAAAGTTGTATGTTGGCTTCATTCAGTTTTTGATCTGCATCTTTTACCTGTTCCAAATAGAGTTTCGAATTTTCTCCTATTTCTGTTATTCCTCTTGTCTTTTTAAAATTTTCCACGTCTCTTTCAAGCGTATTCAATTCTGCTCCCAACGATCCCAGGCGGGTTTCAATAAAGTCTATGGTTTTTAGTCCCATTTGGTTTTTATCCTTCAGGGTAGATTCGTTGTAAGCATTCAGGAGAGCATTTAAAAAATCAGCCGCTCTTTCAGGCACTTCATCTTCGTAGCTTATTTCAAATACTGATGACTGCTTATTGATAAGAGAAGTTTTAACCTCGTTTGCCTTTGCATACGCCAGTGGCGTTATCGAATCTATTTTTATCTGGTAACCATTATTGCGGGCTGCATCGTTAAAAGACAGATGTTGAATAATAAAGGAATCCTTTCCTACAGCAAATTCCTGGTTGTATAAAACATACATTGATTTCTTCTGCTTTTCGTTGTTCTTATTATACTTATCAATGTAAGTGATTTGCAGTTTTTGTGCGGGCAAAACAGCTATATCAAAGAAATAATTACCAACTTTAGTGCTGTCGCTAAGTATGGTTATTTCAATAGGAAGATGGTTATACATTTCCTTATTAATTACCCGCCCCTTTACAAAATACCTGATGTTGAAACCGTTTTTCCTGATTACATCCTGTATCAGCAAAGGAGACTTGATAATCTCCATTTCGTTCTCCACTGTTTTACTGCTGCTGAATAGTGTAAGTTCTTTTAAGGCATCCAGTTCCCGGCTTCCTTTTCTTTCATCTTTAATGTAGATCTTACCGCTCGAAAGATATAACGGTGTTGTATATCGTAAATAAATATAAGCGCCTATTAGTGAAAGGAAAATAACAATAACATACAAAGGCCAGTGATAGGCAGCCTTTTTAAGAAAGCTGCTTAACTCATTTGTTGGTGCAGTTTGTCCGTTTTCGGTAATCATATTAATTATGACCTCTGATTACTGTGGTTATTATTACAGTTATTAATGATAATGCACCTAATATTGCAGGAAGTAATTGAAAACCCCTTGAGTTAGCAAATACCCGGCTCTCTCCCGGCTTTACATAAATCACATCGTTATTTGCCAGGTAATAGTAAGGCGAAGTGAGCGTTTTACTGTCGTTTAAATTAAGAGATATATACTTCTTTTTGCCTTCAACTTCTCTTATTAACATTACATCATCTCTTACCGCGGTAATATTTAAATCGCCTGCAAGACTTAAAGCATCCAAAAGAGAAACTTTCTCATTTGGAATATTGAAAGAGCCCGGACGGGCAACATCGCCTAAAACTGATATTTTAAAATTTAAAAGCCGGGTTGCCACAAATGCATTTTTTATGCTTTTATTAAGTTCAGTTTTGATAATCTCATTTATTTGCGAAGTTGTTTTGCGGTTCACGTTCACTTTTCCTATTAATGGCAATTCAATATTTCCCTCGTTATCTACTAAATACCCCTGGGCTATCGGATTGTTTACTGCTGTAGTATTATTAATAGTATTAGGGTTGAACAACAAAGAAACTTCACGATCAATAGTAGAAATGGTAACCTGCAAAATATCACCAGGCTGAATTAATATTGGGTGAACATTAGCTGCAGAGTCACCTCCGTTTGATTTTTGAATATCATTAAAATAAACAAAATTTTTTGTACTGACACAGCTCGAAAAAGAAACATCCAGTAACAATATAAAAAGAATAAGGCTAGAGAATTTCATTAGGATTTTTTTTGAAACACATAGGCAAATAGGCATAATAGGATATATAGTACAATCTAAAGAAACTTCTTCTATGTTCCTATAAGCCCATGGGGTAAGCATATACATGCTCATGTTCTTACAGCTTTACATAGCTTCGCCACCTTAGTCACAAAGTCATTTATAAAAAAAAAGGTAGTAAGGAACACCCTTATTACCTGTGTTATATATAAAAGCATCAGTTCAAAACATTCAAGCGCTTATCGTACAAGCTTTTATTTGAGTATATAAAGATATGCAAACATGCAAATAAAAGCATTAACGACTTTCTTTTTAAGTTACATAATTTGTAGAAATTATTAAGATTAATTTGTAAGTGATTTCGTTGCCACAAACACTATTTTTATTTTCGTTTATGAAATTTGCTCCGGTACATCATTTTTGGCAAAGCGTTCCGTTACAGGTTAGGTCATTCTTAACCAGGGCTCTTATTATTTTTGTTTTGTGGAAAGTTGTATATCATTTGCTGTTATTTCCCATTCATTTTCCTGATAAACAACTAACACAACTAACTGCAAAAAGCACCGGATACTTATACAGTTTTTTTGTAAATGATCCTTTGGTAGTAAACAGGGAAGAAGTTAAGAACGGAACCGCGAAATCCGTAATTTTTATAGAAGGCCGAAGGGCAATTGGGATTGCAGATGGTTGTAACGGATTAGAACTTTACGTATTATATATTGGATTTTTATTTTGCCTACCCACTACCGCAAAAAGAAGAGCAGTATTTTGCCTCACAGGAATTATAGTGATCTTCATTCTAAACAATTTTCGCTGCTTTGGATTAGCTTGGCTTTATTTAAACAATTACTCTATTGCAAACTTCGCTCACCATTACCTGTTTAAAATGATCATTTACGGCGTTATATTTTATGGGTGGGTTCTTTACTCAAAAAAAGTTGCTTTTAATGAGTATTAGACGAAAATGGATAGCAGGCATTTTAATAACATTAACTTACTGGTGCAGCTACCAGGGATTTGAAGGTTTTCGCCTTTTCACAAAATTTGGATCAATTTATATCAGTGCACTCATTTCTTCTTTATTAGTCGTTACCGGCTTATTGGGTGTCTACGGATTTTCGTTAACACGGCAAAAATGGACATTACCCGTATGGATAATAACTTACAGTATAGCAACTGTTATTGTGGGAGCATTAAGTGTGATCTGGGTTTTTCTAAAAATAAAAAACTCTAATCTTTTAGATTTTATGTCGGGTCTCCGCATGTTTTTTACCAGCCCCGTTCCTTATGGTATAATTTTATTTCTTCAGAAATTTGCCTCTGCTTCTTCACTTTATAAGAAAAGAATGAATGATAATTAAATTGTATTATTACTGCTTACTGAATTGCCTCGCTTTAAAATTTTATAACCAAACTTTTCTATGTGGGGCGCCCAAAAATCAAACCCGAATTTCCACCACTTATGGCAACCGAAAGGTAACTTGTGGTTATTAAGCTCAAACAAACGCCTGGGCTGCATTTCAAAACTAAATGCTATCGCTTCTTCAACCGGTGCAACTTTATACCACTTGAATTTTTTTGCAACACACAAACACCAAAATTGATCTTCATTTCCAGAAAAATTATTGAAAAGCCAAAAACTATTATTCCTTACAGAAATATCAAGTAAAAAACCTGCAAGACTTGTTATTAATTTTAAACCTTTAGGCTTTTCAGCCATGCGTTCGTGCCATCTTACTTTAGGAGGAACAACGTAAGAAAACGAGTTCAATGCTTTTAAATGTGCAGAAACTTTTCTTAAAGAGAAACCCCCGTTTCCAACGCATTTAATTTCGGATTTAAATTCTGTTTGTTCCCACCCTTCAAACAAAGGAGCTCCAATATAATCATATCCTTTTTCGCACCACAAGTGTAATTCGTCCCTGAAAACAAAAACGTCTGTTTCATAAGTAAGAATATACTCGTAGTTCTTAAATAAGTTATAAAAGTACTTGCTTACCTGCAATCTATTATAATAGACATAGCTTGATTGCCATATGGGAGGAATAAAAATAGTTTCAAAAACGGGAATAACTTTTTTATAAGCATCTAAATTAAGCCCTTTAGGCGCTACTATTTTTATTGGATGGTTTCCTAATATCTTAAAACATTGTTCAAAAGATATAAGATCAAGGTAAGAAGGGTTTTCATCATGTATTGTAATTACTACTGCTACTTTTTCCATGTGATTATTTTATCTACCAATCGTGTTTACAAAACGGGCAGAATAAATACAAGCATTACCTAAAACACGAATAAAGTTGATTATTTGGTTATTTCAAATCTTATAACTTCGCTTATAAACCTTGCAAATATAATACATGAACCAACGCTATTACTCGCTTGATGTATTCCGCGGCGCTACTGTTGCTTTAATGATACTCGTAAACAATCCCGGTTCATGGGCTCATATTTATAGTCCGCTGGAGCATGCAACATGGCATGGATGTACACCTACTGACCTTGTTTTTCCTTTTTTTTTATTTGCTGTCGGAAATGCTACGGCGTTTGTTATGCCAAAATTCGAACAAAAAAGAACCTCTTTTTTTTTAAGAAAAGTAGCCCGGAGAACAGTGCTTATATTAGCAATTGGTTTATTTCTCAATTGGAGCCCTTTCATTCAATGGAAGGAAGATCACTTCGTTTTTAAAAGCTGGGAGAATATAAGAATACTTGGCGTTTTACAACGCATTGCTTTGTGTTACTTTTTTGCTTCTCTTATAGTTTACTTTACAAAAACAAGAACTTCACAAATAATTTGTGTAGCAATATTATTAGGGTATTGGTTACTCTGCTGGATGTTTGGAGATAAGAATGATCCTTACAGTTTACCCGGTTATTTTGGTACTGATGTGGATAAACAAATTTTGGGGGCAAGCCACATGTATAAAGGCGAAGGTGTTACTTTTGATCCCGAGGGATTAACAAGTACTATTGCAGCAATTGTACAAGTTGTTTTAGGATATTATACGGGAAAATATATACGGGAGAAAGGAAAAAATCTTGAAAACACGCCTGATAACATTACAACAACTAATTATTCTCCTTATGAAATGCTAAGTCATCTTTTTATTGCAGGCGCTATTTTAATTTTTATAGGCTTCTGCTGGGATTTGGTTTTTCCAATAAACAAAAAGATATGGACAAGCAGTTACGTTTTGTACACCACCGGGCTCGCTATTACGGTAATAGGTTTATTGATATACCTGGTTGAATTTAGAAAAGCAAGAGGAGCCTGGAGCCGGTTTTTTGATGTATTTGGTAAAAACCCTTTGTTCATCTTTTTTCTTAGCGGTTTTTTACCGCGGGTGCTTGCCCTTTTTCGGTGGGTTGATCATCGTACTCCTGATGGTAAGCCTGTTTACATTTCGCCATTCCCCTGGTTTTACGAACATATATGTAAGCCACTTTTTACCAATTTAAAAAATGGTTCGTTGCTGTATGCAATTTGTATGGTAGCTTTTTATTGGGTAATTGTTTATTTTTTGGATAAGAAAAAGATATATATAAGAGTGTAGCAACTTTAAAGACCACAACGCTAAAACACGGAAGTATGTGTAGCAAGGGACTGCGGAATAGGTGAAAAATAAAAAAGCCCTAAAAGAAACCGAAGTGTTCAAATTTAGGGCAGACAAATTGGAGATTCCCTTGAAAGAAACAAGGATCACACATATTGAAGAACTTTTCGCAGAGGTTTTAATAACATGGTGTACCAATGCGGTACATCGCCGTTCATCTTCCAGGCTTTATAATCCTCCAAATGAGCTTGTAACCGATGTTTAATACTACGGTTGCTTAATCCTCCTGCACGCATATTAACAAGAACACGTGGAAGATAATGCGCCTTAATTCTGTTTTTATACAAAAACCGAAGAATTAATTCATAATCTGCTGCAGAGTTAAGTTCTGTATTAAAAGAACCATACCTGTCGTAAATCTCTTTTTTTACAAATACAGTTGGATGCGGAGGCATCCAGCCATAATTAAATCTTGTGTACTTATACCTCCCTGACCGCCACTTTCTGATAACCTTTTCATTACGATCTGTATCAATGTAATTTAAATCTGCATATACTGCATCGCACTTTGCTTTTTTAAATTGTTCAACTACATCATCAATAACTTTTTGATCACTGTAAAAATCATCTGAGTTTAATATCCCGATTATATCTCCGGTGGCTAATTGTATCCCTTTATTCATAGCATCATACAATCCATTATCTTTTTCTGATACTAAGGGGCCAATATGCCCGCATGCTTCAATAACATCAAGTGTATTATCTTTTGATACGCCGTCAATTATTATGTGTTCGATATTACGATAATTTTGACTTTGAACAGATTTAATGGTATCTGCAATTGTTGCAGCGCTATTGAAACAAACTGTTATAATTGATACTTTCATACATTTAATTGTTGGTAACTAAATAAGTTGCCCAAGCTTCTATCGAACTATTGAATCCAAAACTAAAAATTTCTCTTAGTGTAAAATTTCGTGCCTCTCACAAAAAAAATTCATTCAACTAATCTTCTTTTTCTTTTGTTACCAAAAAGGGTATTGAAAAAGCCAGAAGGTGTAAAATTAATTGAATTACTAAATTCTTTTTTATAATTGCTAAAAAATTTACCAAACAATACTTCTTATATCATTCTCCAACGGAAAGACAATTTTTAAAAACAATAGTTTAATTTATCAATACAAAGAAGGAAAATTTTAGGATAAAGTTGCAAAAAGGAAGGGGGAGATTAATATTAGAATAGAGGTATGCAATAGTAGCTACAGTAGATTTTGATACTTATTTTTAGTATAAGCTGCTATAAATAAGAAAAAAAGCCAAAAAACCGTTTTAAAGATTCCCGTAAAACAGTTTTAGTATGTTTTTTAAAATAATGAATTTGAAGCTTCTTTTTTATATCGGGAAATGTATAAAACAAATTATAAAGTAAATTAGTTGTTTGCTTTCCATAACCATCTTTACCTTCTTTAAACCGGTTATATGTATTTTTTAAACTAGATAAATACAAATCGCGATCTATCACTTTTTTCTCAACAAGAGAATTTAACATATTTAGTTCCTCTATAAAGTTTAATCCGCTTTTAAAAGCTTTACCACTAACATCTTTATCGTGCTTTCTAAAATAATTCAATAATTTACCTGAAACAAAAACATCCCCATGCCGACATAATTCAATCCAAAAAAGCCAGTCTCCACAAAATTTATAATTAGTAAAGTCTTTTGATACTTTAAAAAATGCCTCCTTTTTCCAAACAGCCATACTTGCATTAAAAATAGGGTGTCTGAGGCTATATTCTTTTAAAAACGTCCTTCCATCTATATGTTCCCTTAATTGAGGATGATTTGATTGAAAACTAATTTTATTTTCACCTATTATACAGTAAGACTGGCAATATCCGATAACACAGCTTTCCTTTTTTTCTAATTCCGGAATAATATTTTCTAAAAAACTATTCTCACACCAATCATCACTCTCAGCAATCCAGATATACTTACCTATAGCCAGTTCAATTCCTTTTTCCCACTGCTTAAAAGTACTTCCACTATTCTTTTCGTTATAAATAATGTGGTTTACTTTCGGGTGCTCTGTATATTGTTTAATAATTTCTATGCTATTATCCTGAGAACAATCATCTAATATAATAACTTCAAAATTGTGGAAGGTTTGGTTCAATACACTATCTATTCTTTCTTTTAAATAAGGAGCATGATTATAGTTTGGAATTATTACTGAAACTTTTGGCACTTTTTAGAATATTGGTGAAATGCAAATTTCGCATTTAATATCTTTTGAAAAAAATTTGATGAACAAAGTGGTTGTTTTGCAGCGATTATTTTTAATCAGGTTTTAAATATCACACCGTTTTTGTTTACCATTCTTTTATAACTTTTGGCAGAAAAAACTGCTTGATACTGAAGTTTTCTTTGTAGCTGATATAATAGAACAATTACACTACCTCTCTATAATACAATTTTCTAAAACCAGCATATCCATATTCGTTCTTAAAAAACAGTTCAATGCCTCCTCAGGTGAATTAACAATAGGCTCGTTCTCATTAAAAGAGGTATTTAAAAGAATAGGGATACCGGTCTTCTTATAAAAAGCTTCTATTAAGTTATAGTATTTTGGAGAAACATCTTTATCTACCGATTGCAGCCTGCCAGTACCATCTACATGCGTAACAGCAGGAATACTTGATTGCTTTTCTTTCTTTATTGGAAAAACCTTCTCCATAAATGGCACAATATCATTTACTTCAAAAAAATCAATTACATGCTCTTTTAAAATAGAAGGTGCGAAAGGTCGGAAACTTTCGCGTCGTTTAATTTTTGCATTAAGAAGATCTTTGGCATCATTTCTACGCGGGTCTGCTAAAATTGATCTTCCGCCTAATGCACGTGGACCGAACTCGGCTTTACCATTAAACCAACCTACAACTCCTGCATTAATTAATCTTTCCGACACAACATCGTATAATTCTATGTCGTTTAGCCTTCTAAAAGAAATATTTTTATCTTTAAGCAGTTGTTCTATTTCAGTGTTTACAAAGCTGCTGCCAGTATAAGCAGACAGGATTGCATGTTGCCTTGGATGTTTTTTTATTTGATGCTGAACATATAAAGCAGCTCCCATAGAAATGCCTGCATCATGTCCTGCAGATGGAATATATACATTTTTAAAAGGAGTATTTCTTGTAATCTTGCCGTTGGCAACACTGTTTTGGGCCACCCCGCCTGCAATACACACAGAATCTAATTTAGTTTTCCCATGTAAGTGTTTTAGTATGTGAAATATAACCTGCTCTGTCATCTTTTGAACTGATGCAGCCATATCTTTATGATACTGCGTTAAAGGTTCATTACTCTTTCTAACCGCGCCAAATTCACTTATCATTTTCTTACTATAGATAGGACTAACTTTTGGCAGGTGGTCTTCTCCATAGCTGATTATCCCTTCTGTTGCCGAAACGAAATAAGAAAGGTCAAGTTTAAAAAGTCCGTCAGAATTAAGGTGAACAACTTTTGCTATCTTATCAACATATTTCGCTTCTCCGTAAGGCGCTAAGCCCATCACCTTATATTCATCACCATAATGAGGAAATCCCAACAGTTGAGTAAAAGCTGTATAGAATAATCCGATAGAATGAGGAAAATCAACGGAGGCTAATACTTCAATATTGTTATCATTTCCTGTTCCGATCATAGTAGTTGTAAAATCGCCTGAACCATCAATGCTTAGCAGAGCAGCTTTTTCAAAAGGAGAGGCGAAAAAAGCAGAGGCCAAATGGCTTCGGTGATGTTCGACTTGATAAATTTTAGGCTTAATAACAGATGCCGCCACACCGAAATGTTGTTGAAATTCGTCTTCTAAAGACGCAACTTTTTTTGCATTTTGTGCTCTGTCTTTTATTACTCTAAAAGAACCTCCGGGATTGCTTGCAAGAAATATTAATTTTCTTAAAAACTTGGCTTTAGGGTCTCTTCCAATAGCAATATGATCCACCTGTTCAATAGTTACACCTGCTTCTTTTAAGCAAAAATCAATTGCTTGAGAAGGAAAACCTGCCCAATGCTTAACCCTTCTAAAGCGCTCTTCTTCAATTGCACCAACCATTTTACCGTTTACAAAAATAGCAGAAGAAGAGTCTGCATGATAGGCATTAATACCAAGTATAATCATGAGTAAATTTTAAAAAACGAAGAAATCAGAAGTTTTCAGAATTGGAATTTTTAGAGCTTTACAATTGAAGATATATAATGAATACTATATACTAGCCTTATTTGCATTTGTTGTTGAACCTTCCAACGGTATTTATCCGTTATAATTTTTTATTACTAATATTTTATGTGTTCTTTTTAAGTTCTTATATTTTTATATCAACTATAAATCTTAACTAAAAGCCCTTTAAAAAGTGAAAAATGAAAGCATGTTTACCGTTTATAAAACTCAAGAACTTTGAATCTCTTAAAGGTTTGAGATAAAAAGCCCACATGTGAATAACTGCTTTCATCTGTTTTTAATGTGTTTGCCCTAGTAAAAAGATTTATGCTTACTTAAATACAACTACTATATTAGAATATATTCAATGCATATAAAATTGAATGAAGAATGATTAGGCAATCAAACATTCTTTAGAACAAAAATTAATAAAATTATCAACATCAATGATAGTAGGAATCTGAATCGCTATTCGGAAATTAGAGATATTTTTTTTATATCTATCCTCACAATATGCAATGTACCTGCAATTTAAAATCGATGCTTGGTCCCAGAAGTCTGTTCTAAGAAAATCAGGTGAGAAAATTTCAACTATCGTTGTTCCCTGTTTGCAGAAATGGAGATTTGCAAACCCCGAACCATGAAATCCAATAATTAAATTAGCATTATTGAAAATAGCAGCTTGCTCACATACATTATAATCTTCCAGGAAAATTTCTGTAACTCCAAATTCAGATAGTTTTTTAACCAACTCGGCCTCTTGTGGTGATGAACGTCTTGCTTTACGTCGGGATATATAAATACGGGTAGGTGTATCACCGGGCTTGTTATCTTTTAAGAAAATGCTTTGTAAAAACATGCTTTCTTTTGTATCATATGATGTATTATCGGCATCCCAGGCATGATTAACGTAAGGAGGTATTACCAGAACATCTGCATAAAAGTGTTGTATTTCATTTGTACTAAAATAACTTTTAAAGTTAAAACCTTTTGCCTTCATTATCTCATAGGAGAAATTATGATAAAGGTTACTGCCACAAGTTGAAATAAGAGTGTACTCGCATACATTTAATTTCATTTTCGCCAACCAATACAATCTTGGCAAATGATCTCTAAGCCAGTGCCCATAATTATCGTGAGCACCTTTTGTATCTACCAGCACTACTTTATCAAAGGAATGAGATTTCGGAAGCTTAAGGCGAAATAACGATTGATGTTTATTTGGGTTCCATTCGTTTTTTATAGGAGAACAAGGAAGAAAGACTTTATCATCACTTGTAACAACGGTTCCTCCATTGCCACTAAAATAGCGTGATGTAGTTAAATGAAATCCTTTTCTTTCTATTATTTCAGTATTTAAAAGATTTTTAAATCTATTTATAATTAATTCTGAATTGGTATGAGGTATTTCTCTTATATGCTTTTTTTGTTCCTGCAATGCAACTTCAACAATAGGATCAATTTTATTAACAGAATTATGCGATTCAGCATTTACATGAATTCCTCGGGGAGGACCAAAATTAATTGAAGAACCAGGTAGATATCGAAGAAACGAAAAAAAGGATTTCAACATGCGAAATACTACAAATCGGTATTTTATAAATGGAAAATATTTAACAAGGAAATATTTATAATCAAACATCATTATAACGTTTAGCTAAATTAAAGTGTATAGGAGTAGAAACAATAAGTAGGTTAGTGTGGAGGATTTTGAGAAGTCGCCCTACTTCTGTTTAGGATTTTTATAGCTAATGTAGTTCCACAATACTTATAATTGATGATCATTTTTTAGAGATTTAACTATTTTTGTTTTCTTTCAAAATGCTATTATTAACATTTGTAGAACCAGTATTATTTAATTCATAAATCTTAGCGTCTACTAAAAAGCGAAACCAGAAGCCCTGGAGGAAGTGAAAAATTAATCCTCTTGTTCCATCTAAAAAACCCATGCGAAAAAAGTATCGGATTATAAAGTAGAAAAATGGTCTTATGAACAAGGGAAATTTTTCGTAGATTGTTTTTAGATAGCGTCGCTTTTGTATCGCATTTCCTGTCCTGCTACTTTCAATAACACCATCTTCGTTCTTTATTCCTGAATATTGTTCTGCTGCTTCAAGATCAGACCACTTGTTATGCCTTGCTGTAAAATTGAAAAGACTATCAGTAATTATATCAATAATGTCTCCTTTTAATTTTACCAAATCTCCTTCCACCTTAAAATGTTGATCATATTTCTTTATCTCACAATAGCCTTTCCCTTTTTTAAATAGAACGGAATGATAGGTGGGATAATGTCCTCCATGACGGATCCATTTACCCATAAAAATTGTCCGTCTGCTTGTAAGAAAGCCATTTACCCCAGGAGGAATATTTTTATCGAAAATTGCTTTTAATTCATTTTTAAGTTCAACTGTGAGGCGATGATCTGCATCTAAATTTAAAATCCAGTTATTACTAATGGAGAGGTTTGCAAGAGCCCAGTTTCTTTGTAATGAATAATTCTCAAAAGGATGATTAACTATTTTACAATTGTATTCCTTTGCAATTTGTAAAGTATTGTCAGTGGAGCCTGAATCTACAATGTAAATTTCTGAAATAACATCCTTTATACTTTCTAAACACGCCCTAATATTTGCCGCTTCATTAAATGTAAGAATTATCGCGGTTATGTTAATCTTCATGTCATAAATATCGCCTTTATAATCTGCTGTAAAAATCCTTATATTTTTGAGTAAGGTTTGTTACTTCAAAATCTTCGGTAATTTTTGGAGGTGCGTCTTTTCTTATCCTCGCTAATTCTTTTTTTTGTTTTGCTATTGAGTTTAAACATGCAGCAATTTTATTTAAATTCTGATCACAAATCCACCCAAAATTATTCTTCTCAACATAATCACTTAAACCAACATTTGGAGTAACAAGCACTGCAGTTCCAACATATAAACTTTCTATTACAACATTTGCAAAGTTTTCATCAAAAGAAGGCAATAGTAAAAGATCATAAGAACTAAGAATGTCAAATTTTTTACTCCCATAAACGGCACTGTTCCATTTAACATTTTCAGCTAATGCTGTTGGAACTATATGTTTTAATTTTTCTATATAAGCCACATCTCCATCTCCATAAATATCTAAGGAGAAAGGGAAATTAAGTTGAGGCAAAGCCTGGAGGAGAAAATCAAGACCCTTTTTCTGCTCAATTCGAGAAAAGAATAATAGCCTAATAACATCACTTTCTTTTGTTTCGTTCTCTTTATTTTCTACCTTATTAAAATTTATAAAATTGGGTATAACAGAAATATTAGCTTTTGGTAATATTTTTCTTATATCATTTGCTTCTTTAGTACTGCTAACCTGAAAAATTGCAATCTTTAATAACTTCTTTCCTACTAGATTGTGAAAGAATTTTTTGAAAAAACCCGATCTGTTTGAAAAAGAATAACGCCCTAAAGTTCCGCGTGGTGATAAAACAAACCTTATACCTTTAAGCCAACATATAAAAGCAGCCCCGATTGAAATTAAATTCCACCAGGCGTGGATGTGAACAATTGAAGAAGTTTTTAAATTTTGGAATAAATAATTATATAAGGCCGGAGACAAATGAGAATGATCTCCTGTAAGCCTTCTGAAATAAATAACAGGAACTCCATCAATTACAATACGCTCACCATTTTGATATGCAAAATCCTCCTTCCCGTTAGCAGTAGTAGTTACTACTTCCAACATAAGGCCTTCTTTAATTAAATTCTCGCACAAAGTGGATACCGACATGGTTGGTCCGCCATAAATATAAGCCGGCTTATAAGAGGCGCTTATCTGAAGGATTTTCCTCAACGAACAGGAGTTAAAATCTTCCTTTTTACCAAAATGTAATAAAATATCCACATGCCGACATAGCTCCAAAATATATTGTTTATCAGGAATTCAAGACTAGCACCTCGCCAAAAAAGTTGAAACATACCAGTAAAAACCAAAGCAGTACCTAATAAATAACTACCAAAAATCTCTTCTGTCTTTAATGCTATTAATTGTGCTATATATCCATATAAAAAAAATAAAATTAATACTACTAATCCTCCGCCCGATAAGTAGGCATCAACTACTAAAGCAGGCTTTGCAGATATGATTGAACCTGGATCTACTACATTCGATTCATAAACACGCTCCATCACCACTTCCTCGGTAGAAGCTTTTCCGGGATAAAATACACGGGGAATAATTGCAACTAATGCTTGTTCAAATATTTTTGTACCATAATACGGATGACGGGTTGGTACATGATCCTTAAATTGTACAAACATAGAAATCTCTGAAATTCTGTTCACTAAAAATTGCCAGTTGTTTTCTGATACTTGTTGCGACTCCTGTAAAGCTTTTAGTGCAAGTTCCTTCGCCTGGTCAGCACTTTGACCTGTAGACCAGGAAGCCTCACGGAAGGTTGCTACATAAGTGGGAAGTATGCTAAATACTACTAGGAATAAGGGAATAAAAATTAATAATAATTTTTTACCATAAATTGGAAATAAAAATATACCTAATAATAGTAGGCTAATTATTATTGGCTCTTTAAATCCTGAAACAGCAGCTTTTGCAAAATTAGCTAAATAAAAAATTCCTGAAAGAAATGTAACCACTCTGTCTCTTTCTGCTATTGAAGTGGCAAAGGCAAGTGTACAGGCAACAAAACTTAAACCTTCAGCTTGTTTACCAAATTGACTAAACCCTGGTAAATATGCTAGCAGAATAGATAAAGGCAGACATATAATACCTACCGTAATAAAAAAACGGCTGAAACTTTTTACAGATATTTCCGTTACCTTTTTAACAGGATAATTCATGGCTGCGAGTATGCCATGGGCTAAGGCAGCGTGAGCTAAAACATAATATTGCTGACATACAGTAATGGAGCGGGGTGTTGCTTTATTAATAGCATTGTATGTCCCTGTATATGAAAAATAGGTATAACCTATTGAGTCGAGAAAATAAAATATAGAGCTGCAAGCCATGTAGCCCGCAAAAATGGTTTGTATTAAGAATAATGGCCTTAAAACCTGATCTTTAACCGAAATATCACTAGGTAAAAGTTTTATCTTACCGGTCATTGTTATATAAAATATGAAAAAAGAGCCGAGCCAGGCAACAAGAAAAGAGGTTTGCGCCTGCGGAATAATTATCGAAAACAACCAAGGAAAATATAAATATATATACTTTAAATTCATGACTTGATAACTTCGTTTAAAATATAACCCCATCTGTTCCCATATGCATTCCAGGAGAAATACTCATTAACCTTATTACATGCTCTCTTTCCCATTAATTCAATAGAATTTCTATTCTCACAAAAATACTTTAAAGCATTGTATAGTTGATCCTTGTTTCCTGGCTGTATAACAAATCCTTCTTTGCCTTCTGTTACTATCTCTGTTGCGCCGGAATTTGTTGTACCAATAATTGGTAATCCGCAAGCTGCTGCTTCGATTTGAACCAATGCTAATCCTTCAAAAAAACTGGGAAAAACAAAAACATCAGCTCGACTATATAATTCCTGGCGTTGATCAGGAACAACTTTACCTATTTGCTGTACCCCAGGCGGTAGTTTATAATTTATTGGTAAAGATCCCACCCCTGCTATTATTAAAGAAGCGTTTGGGAAGCTTTTATAGAAATCTTCCCAAGTCTCCAGCAAAAAAGGAAGCCCCTTCCTGGCGGTTAAACTTCCAAAGAAAAGATATTTTACACCTTGCCTTTTTACTTGTTTTAATGCTGGCTTAAAAAAAGAAACATTTGTCCCAAAAGGATTAATCGTTATTTTATTTTCTGCAATACCGTTTTCTATATAAGTTTTTCTAACAAATTCACTGGGAACTACAATTTTATCAGCTAATTCTATTTCATCTCGTTCAATATCAATTAAAAATTTATCTTTTGAAGTGAGATGTTCAACCCATTGAGGATATAAAGCTGCCAGTTCTTTATATATTATTTCCCTGCTATTTGGATGGCCAATACTAACATCTAAAATGAATTTCTTTCCTAATTTCTTGCATCTTTCAGCCAGAATCCATGAGCTTGTATCAAATCCAATCACCACATCTGCATTCCTGATAGTTTCATCATTTATTGCAAATTGAAACGCTTTATTTCTTTTGTAAAAAATTTGTTCATCTGCTTTTAAAGATTTTGACCTTTTATTAAAAACTAAATCTATCAAACAATTCTGATTTATTTTCTCAGGAGGAACTCCGTGTAATATTCTCCCTGAGAGCCTTTGCTTAATACTCCTGGGACTAAGGTTGTAAATTTTCTTTAGTAAACCTTTTTCAGGTATAGTAAACCCTGTACTATACTTATACAACATCCCGAATCGTTCTAATTGGGATGCAAGATGATAGGAATGTTGCGTTCCTGGGTGAGCAATAAAAACCTTCAAAGTTTTTTATATTATAATTTATCCCTAAAAATTTACTTCATCATAAATCCGTCTACTTAAGGAACGTTTTTCTAAAAAATTTTCAATAACACCTCTTGGAATTACTCGTCGGTATTGTTTATACTTTTTAATAGTAGAAGGAATATCAACTAAGCCTTTAAAAATACCGTTATATCTTTTATTTGTTACAGCAAAAAAAATCTTATTCATAACTTGCAAAAACCCATAAAAATATAATTGATATGGATAACGTAAATAAACAAATAAAGCAGAATTTGTAATAAGTCCGGCATTTATTTTAGTGCTTTGATGATGTTTTAAATTAGTATTATGCAACACCCTTAATTCTTTACATTCTACAATCATCATTTTTTTTTCCAAAGCTCTTATTGAAAGATCAACCTCCTCAATTCCATAAGCAACCGGCTTTGGTATAAATCCTCCCAATTTTAGAAATAAATCTTTTCGGTATGCACTGCCACATCCTGTAAAATTGTGTTTCTCAAAACATGTTTTCTCAGGCGGGTTTACTTGTTCATCTTTATGATAAATGGCAGCCTCAATTACAACTGCTAACGGAAATAATTTAAAATACTTGGTTAAATTGGCAAAGTAGTTATTGTCAATCGGAAAAGAGTCGTCATCAAAGCTGGCTACATAATTATTTTTAGCATATTTAATACCCACATTTCTTCCGCCACCAGGACCTACTGGCTCTTTGCTATTCAATACCACTACTTGAGGAAAATTGTTTTTAAGAAATTCCCTTGTATCTAAATCACCAAAATCAACATGAACAATTATCTCTAAAGGCAAAGGGTTGCATGAATATATATTTGTTAAGGTAAGCGATAAATCTTTTATCCTTTTATAAGTAGGGATAACAACTGAAATAGCTTCTTTGGTCATAAAGTTATACAAAGCCTTACAACAGGCGAACCTTTAAAACAATAGTTTATCAATTAGTGCAGGGTAAATTTGTAATACCATTATTAGAATTTGAAATATTTATAAGGTATCATAAATTTCTCTCATTTTTTTAGCACTTTCCTTCCAATCCAACTGTTCGGCTCTTTGCCTTGCAGCTAAACTCATTTCTTCTTGCAATTGCGGCAATGCTGAGACCTTTATGATACTTTCTACAAAAGAATTTACATTGTCACAAAAAAGAGCACATTTTTCATTAACGTATTCCGGTATTCCACCAACGCGTTCAGTAACAATGGGAAGTCCGCACGCAAGGGCTTCAAGTAAGGCGTTGTTAGCGGTAGCATCCTCGGCAGTCATTAAAAAACAAGAAGCTTGCTGATATGCTTGTAATAATTCTTCATCGGTAAGGCCTGATTGAAAAATAACATTATCTAATCCCTCAAATAAATATTTAAATTTTTTTGAGGAGATTATTCGAACTTTAATATCTGACACTTTTCCTAATTGTCGGCATATTTCACTAAGTATATTAAAATTTCTCTGCCAGCTTCCAACACTTAATACAGTAAATGGAACATCCTTCTTCAATGTACTGGAAGGTTTAAAAAAATCGCAATCTATTCCATGTAAAACGACGTGAATTTTTTCAGAAGGAACACCTATTTTTTCGAAATAAGGTTTTTGCACTTTACTCATTAAAATCAATGCATCAAAACCTTTAAATCGTTTCGGAAAATTATAAGTTTCATCCAACATAGAAGCAACATTATGGATACTGCAAACTAATTTGAATTTGCCCTTTCTTTTAAAATAATCCATAAATCCAATATCTCTATCGCCCCATAAGGTATGAACAATATGAGGTTTTTGTTTTTTGATATACCTAAGAGCTTTCAATTCCAATACAAACGAACTTCTTCTATACCAACTCGATAAACTGATACGACTACAGAAAGCATCACTCATACGTTTAAAAATTGTATTAGCAGAAGTTCTGTTTACTTCAATTAAATCACCTTCAGGCATGTATTCAGTTAAAAGAGTATAACCTGATCTGTGTGTATGAGCTCCATCGGTTGAAGCAAGAAATAAAATTTTATGAAGATTTTCTTGAGGCATCTTTTTACTTAAATTAATACTAATTCTATTTGAAATAGCAGCCTTTGTTTCTATATTAACTATAGTTGTTTTTATATTCTTGCTATTGTAGAAGTGTTATTCTAAGGGAGTGTATTCCGTTTAATGTTCAATTGTGCTTCTAAATTTTTTCTTTGTTCTTTTGATATTATACCTATTGAATTTCGATTAAATATTCCTTATTTTTCTTATCCCACTTATTTTCCCTAGCCAAAAATCCCTGGAAATAATTTTTTTGGATGTAATTCCTCCCCAAAGTTGTACAAGCAGCAAATGCCATTTATCTTTTGCCGTGTTTTTGTTTAAAATATGTTTCATAATATAATAACGGTTAACCAGATCCATTTCAGAAAAAGCTTTGAGATTATCTTTATGATCTCCTGGCTGACTGTTATGAAAAATTCTGGCAGTTTGTACGGTAAAAAGTTTCCAATTTTTTGCCACTTTTAAAGAAAGAGCCAAATCTTCTCCCAGTGAATATCCTGTAAAATGTTCATCAAAAACGGGATTAGGAAGTGCTTTTTTTTTGTAAAATACTAAGCATGAATTTAACCAGTCCACCGGAACATGGTCAGGAGGTGAGTTAGATAATTTTGGATAAAATGCTATGGCAGGGCCAAAAACCCTTCCGGCATAGCTATCAAATCTTTCAGAATTTAAAAAATCATAAAAAATTCGGCTAGCTTTCCCTAATTCATGAAAAGTTTGATTAATCATTGTAGCATTTACACCACCACATTCATCATCTTTAGTTAAAGTAATCCATAAATTTCTTATACATCCCTCTTCTAACAAAATATCATCATCCGAAAAACATAAAACTTCGTTTTTAGCGAAGCTTACTCCATAATTTCGCTGTGCTGCAGCTCCTTTTGTAACTGCAGGTAGATAGATTACTTCACTTTTTAGATCTAAAAACTTATTTTTCCATTCTATTGCTTTAGATTCAAAAGGTTCGGTAGCATCTATTACAATTATTTCTTTGGGCTGATAATCCTGCTTGGAAAGACTTTCAATAGTTCTCTCTAAAACTGCTGATCTTTTATAAGTAGGAATAATTAGTGTTAAGTCAACTATTCTAACCATGTTAGTTTAGGCTTAATTTTTAAAAAAAGAAGAACCAAGATCAAATAAAGACCTTGAAAACACTCCATTTATTAACGATTTTTCTTTTGCTGGATCTTTTTTTAAAAATATAGTTAGTATGGATTTATTAGATGCAGTTGCTATTAATGTTATCACCCTTTATGAGTGTATATTTTAAATAGAATTTTACATTAAGCATCTCTTGAATCATTCCTTCTATCAGTACAAAAATTAGTGTTATAAAAATTTAGAAATTACCTGTTTTTTAGGGTTATCTTTAAAAGGTAGGGAATATAACCACTAATCGTTAACCCTATCCTACTGCTTAATTCTGTTTTTCCAGGAGTTGTAAATTTCTAAAAAAGTATCCTTTACACTTTTTGTAAGGTTCCAGTTGGGATAGTGAGCTTTCATTTTTCTCAAATCGCTATAATAGCAAATGTGGTCGCCAAGACGGGCTGTATCAGAATATGTATAGTTCATCTTATTGCCGCTTATACTTTCAATTAAAGAAAATGCTTCAAGTATAGAGATCGAATTTTCTTTACCGCCTCCAATATTATATACTTCGGCAACTTTTGGCTGTTTAATAAACTCCTCAATAAATCTCGCTACGTCAAACGAATGAATATTATCTCTTACCTGTTTTCCTTTATAGCCATATATGGTATAGTGCTTACCTTCTAAATTACATTTGATAAGGTAGCTTAAAAAGCCATGTAGTTCTACACCGGAATGATTAGGGCCGGTTAAGCACCCACCTCTTAAGCAGGCAGTTGGTATATTAAAATACCGGCCATATTCCTGAACCGATACATCAGCCGAAACTTTTGATGCCCCAAATAAACTATGTTTTGATTGATCTATCCTAAAGTTTTCAGCAATACCATTTTTGTAATTTTCGTCATCATAATCCCAACGTGTTTCTAATTCAACCATTTTTATTTCGTTAGGAGCATCACCATATACTTTATTGGTTGACATGTGAACAAATGGTATTTCTGTACTATACCTCCTGGTAGCTTCCAATAAATTAAATGTGCCTACTGCATTAGTATCAAAATCTTCAAAAGGGATGGCAGCAGCTCTGTCGTGACTTGGTTGAGCAGCAGTGTGAACAATAGCATCAGGCTTAATTTGAGGAATAATATCCAGTACCTTGTTTCTATCCCTGATGTCTAATTCGTGGTGATGAAAATTTTTAATAAGCTTATTAAGGCGTTCCTGGTTCCATCGTGTATCTCCCTGCTCACCAAAAAAAGAAGCTCTCATATTGTTATCTATACCATGAATTTCCCAGCCTAAATCTGCAAAATGTAAACATACTTCCGAGCCTATTAATCCTGAAGAACCTGTAACGAGTATTTTTTTCATGATAGTAAAAGAGATATTATAAGATGTGTTTCAATTGTGCTTCATTCTGCTGTATCCATTCATATATTTGCTGCATAGTTTCTCTAACAGATTTTGCAGGCTTCCAGGCAGTGTTTTTATAAATCTTTGAGTTGTCGGTTACATATATTCTTATGTCGCCTTCCCTTTGCTTTTTGTCTTCTTTAATTTCAATGCTGTTTCCTGTTATGGCGGAGCATATAGTGGTTAATTCTTTAAGAGATATTGCATTTTGCAGCCCGCCTCCTACATTATAAATACTTCCTGAAAATTTATCAAATTGATGTATCTGTTTATCTAATAACAGACATAGATCACGAATATGAAGTATATCTCTTACCTGTTTTCCACCGCCTTCAAAACCTATATATGAAAGTGGTTTCTTCCAAAAATGTGCAGACATCCACAGTACTGCAACACCCTGATCTACCTTACCCATTTGCCACGGGCCTGTTAATACACCACAACGGTTAATGATATAAGGAACTCCATAAGTCTGCAAAAATTCGGGCAACAATAATTCCGAAGCAAGTTTTGTAGTGCCATAAAGGGTGCGGTAACCATCGAGAGGAAATTGCTCTGAAACGCCTTCGGCAGAAATGCCGGGAAGGTTTTGATCATTAGTAAATTCGAACCTCGTTTCAGCTTCGTTATAATTGCAATTATTTAGCGCCTCAACCGGGTAAACCCTGCTGGTTGATAAAAATATAACTTTCGCATTCCTCTCTTTTGCAAAATACAAACAGTTGATAGTACCATTTAAATTGGTATTTATCAGGTATTTGGGAGAAGATCCAACACCTGCCATTACTGAAGGTTCGGCAGAGGCTTCAATCAAATAATCAACATCATTATCAATTTGCTCAAAATCCTCGGCATTTCTAATATCCCCATGAGTAAAAGTTATACCTGCCGCTTTAAGCCTTGGTATATTTAATTCAGATCCTCTGCGTTTCAAGTTATCTAAAACAGTTATTTCATAATTCGTATAATTCTGCTTTAAGTAAAGTGCAAGGTTAGAACCAACAAAGCCTGCTCCGCCTGTTATTAAGATGTGCATAGCGTCTTCTTTTCTGCTTTTAGTATATAATCTAAAAATTGCTTTTTTATTACCGAAGGCGAAAATTCTTCTTTAGCTTCAACCGGGTTAAGCGAATACTTTAAACGAAATGCTGCATCTGCTTTAAGCTGATTAAATATCGAAATCAATTCATCGTCTTCTTTTTTTGTAGAACATAGCACAGCATCAGGGTGTGCCTTTGCCCATTTTACTCCTGTTGCCCATTCTGGTCCAATAACAATAACCGGCATCCCAAGAGTTAAATATTCAGATAATTTAGTGGGAAAGTGAGTGCTGTAAACAGAAGTTTCTTTTGTGCCATAATGAAAGTAATAAGGTAAAATGACAGCATCGCACTCTTCTTTAATACGCTCCCAAACTTCGTACTGATTAAAACTGCCCCGGTATGTAATGGAAGGAGACAAGAATGCAGGTTGATGAATAGAATAGATATTTAATCTTACGCCGGCTTTTTGGAAAGTTTGAACCATAGAAGTTAGCTGCTGGCCATACCCTAAGGTTAGAGAACCAGCATAACCAATAGTTAAGCCTGAACCATTACGCAAAGCAGCAGCTTTTTGGTGGTGGCGGGCTGTTAAACCCTCCGGAGGGCAAAAGTAAAGAACATCGCTTTTTGTTTTAAATGTACTTCTGAGATATTCAGACATTTCTTTGCTTACTCCTAAATTTACATTAGCATATTGATAGATTTCTTGTATGCGACGATGTTGAGATGCTTTAAAAGAGGGATATATATAAGTAAAATCTCCAGGTTTATCCATTGTTATTGTCATCAAGGGCAGACCCTTTTTTTTTGCGTATCTTAAAGCAGCAAAGGCATAAGGAAGTATTTCGATTAACGTAATAACCAAATCAGGTTTAAAACGCCCTAATAACTTATCTATCCTCTTAACGGAAAGATCAGGCAATAGCCGTAGTGTATTTAAAGTATTTGCCAAATAAGCAAAACGGGTGGTAGTTAAACGTATAGGCAAAAGAAAAGGATCATAAGTTTTAGATAATTGTTCCGCCTTTTGCTCCACAGGTCCTATTGACCTTATATTGTCTTTCGGATAATTCTCCAATACTCTATACAACTGCAACGATCCTGCATGAATAGTTTGGGGGATTTGAGAAGATATGATTAGTATTTTGGGATAATTCATTAAGCTAATACTTATATATCAGTTACTTATATTGGATGGTTTGTGATAATTGAAGCTTCAGGTATTTCTGATGATAAACCTATAGTTTTTAAAAACCTTTTAGCCGAAGCTTCGGGGCTATAATTAGTCATGCACCACTCATTGCCGTCCTTTGCAATTTTATATATTAACTCTTTTTCTTCAATAATACGTTCAACTGTTTGCCCGATATTGTTTAGGTCTACTCCCATATAATGCTTCCAGTTAACTGGCATCACAGGTAATTCTACGCCGTATTTATCAAGATCAACATGCATTGGTACTGAGCCTAAAGCTAATGTTTCCCAAAATCTATAACTATCCCATTGTATAATTCGTTCTTCAATGCCCATTGCAGTTGACAGTAATCCATACAGTTGTTTTTTTATTTTAGCTATATTACCACCCACTAAATAAACAGATGGATCATTAGGCATGCCGGGTATCATATAACCACAAAAAGCAGCAACTATTAAGGTGTTTTCGATAATATTGTAATACTCCGGATTATGCATTCCTCCTGTTTGCTCAAACATCAACTGGCTAAAGGCGTCTTCGGGTTTCTCTCTCGCAGTTACTTTTCTATTTATTAAAGATGTATCGAATCTTGAAATAATTTTCTTTTCGGCAAGTTCTCTTATTTGATGAACATATTTATGCGAGTAATAGAAGTTGACACTAATTTGAAAATTCTTTTTCTCGGCAATTATATTTTTTTTTCCTTTTATTACTCTGTTTTGAAAGCCAAACGCCCAGGGATACATGTTAGGCCAGTTTTTAGCTTTACCATTTTTTTGAGCTCTAAAAATAAAATCAAATTTTCGGAAGAGAGGAGTATAACTTATTGTTTTATATCCGTCTCGCAAGTCAAGATAAATTAGTAGAAACTTTCTTGATTTGTTGAATAACCATTCAGGCAGCGGCAATCCTGCTTCCTTAAAGCTAAAAGGGTCTATATGTTCCGTCCACGAATTTGAAAGAATGACAACATCCGCATCAGTAGAAGGATTAAAATCTTTATTATACTTAAATAAATAATCTTCATTTACGTCGGTTTTCCAATAATCTCTGTTCGCACAAAAGAACACTCCCATTTTCTTTAGTCCTTCTGCCAGTTGAATCATCCCATAATCATTTATATTAGGTAAAGTTGATATGAGAAAACAAATCTTTTTCATTGCAATTAAATATCCCTAAGAATTATCGTTTACAACTTTAATTTTCGGGCCGTTTATCCATCTACTGTTTTCAATGGTATTAAAAATTTCATTAAACAGTTTTTTGTTTTTAAGAAGAAAAGAAAAAGAACTTTGTTCTGCTTTTAACTCAAATTTTAAAAGTTCATCTTTGTTTTTAGCCTGAAGAATATTTTTAATTAAAAACATTGCCTTAACTGCAACCACCCATTCCCATTTGCTTTTATATTTGGGCCTTTTTCTTTCCTTATTTGCTATTAATATTTTATATATAGAAAGTACAAAGCTGCTATGAGCGAAACCCAGAAGATTTCTTTTTACATAATCAACACTAATGCGGGAATTGGGAATAAAATGAAAAAAGGTTAATTTATCAGAATACCAAATCTTGTAACCGGAAAGAAATAAAGCATAACATAACTCATGGTCCTCTCCGCATAATAAGGCATTTCCATTTCTGCCAGTTAACTGAGGTTTAAAACCGCTTTGAAATAAATTAATAATTGCGGATTTTCTATATGTACAGCCAGCTCCATATACTTGCGGATATCCAACCTCACCGGTTCCTGCTCCCTGGGTACCAGTAGCATAAGTACCTGCATACTTTAAAATGCTATTTGAAGGTTTAGTTTCAAAATAAGGAAAACCAAGGCCTCCTAATGCGCCAATCTGTTCATTCTCCTTCAAAATTTTAAATACGTTAGATATATAATTTTCATCTAACCAATTATCATCATCGCAAAACAATAAGTATTCATACCCTGCTTTTTCAATTCCTTTTTCACGCGCAAAGCTTAAACCAGGAATTGGTTGGTCTACTATATATAACGGAGTTTGAAAATTATTACCTTTCCAGGATTTCTTTACAACTTCAGCAGTATTATCTGTTGAAGCATTATTTACAACAATTACCTCCCAAAGAATTTGCTCCGGAACTTTTTGCTTTAACAAATGTTCTAAAGTAGGAACAATACGCGTTGAACTGTTATAGCAGCAAATAATGACTGAAACACCAATCATATTAGAAATATACTTTCAAACTATTCTTATCTCTTTAAAATCTTTTGGGAAAGATTTAAATCACTTAAAGATAAAGTGCGCTAAGTATTTAGCGTAATTTAAATTTTACTAAGAATGCTTTAATTAAGATTTTAAGAGCAGATAGTACAGGAATTTCTCCCTTATGTATATTAAGTAATTGTTTTTTAAAATATTCATTGTAGTGAGCAATTCCGGCATAGGCTTCCGGATGGTAATAATCATTTATTTTCTTTTGTTTAAGCTCATTTGTCTTTGAAACCAGAAACATGTTTTGTCTATACCACCATCCAATATTACTATTATTCCAAATTAAGTCTCTGAAAATATCTTTTACTATATATCCCCTTGAGTTGAATTTCTCTACCCAATATTCAAACGGTTGCTCATTCAAATGATTCTGGCCCCCTTGCATTGGAAGAGCCGCAGAAAATAATATATTGTCGGAGTGTGCGATCAAAGTATCTATAATATTATCTGCAGATTCGACTGGTAAATGCTCCGCAACCTCTAAACAAATTACCAGATCGAATTTACGCTTTAGGTTCAGCGGCTGCATTAAATTATGTTGTATAAAATGATTTAATGGAATAGCTAACCGACTTTTATCCAGATTAGAACCATCAACGCCTACAATGTCATTAATTCCTTTATCTTGAAATACTTTTAACCAGGTTCCTGTTCCACAACCAATATCTAATACAGAATTTGGCTGAATGTATTTGGAAAGAATTGGAATAAAAGCTTCTGCATCTTTAGTATTATGAATCTCAACAAAGTGTTCATAGATAATTTCACTCATATTTTTCAAATTGCCATGAAGTTTTAGGTATTACATTACCACTACTTGAAGAAGACGAATGTTTGTTTAATGTCATTGATGATACTTCAAAGGATAAGCATTCAGAATCTTCAATAAAGTTATATCCACTATCTCCAAACCAAATTGAAGCTGTATACTCACCATCTGTTAATTTAGGATTTTCAATATTGATAATAACCTTACCTTTTTTTGTGCCCGCCTTTTTATCATATTCAATTGATGCTAAAGTGGGATTAGAACCGAAAACAGGTTGATTGTGTGAGTTGAATATAACAAATCCTAAATGAGGTATATCAAAAACAATATTACTGTCATATTCGGCTTCGATAACAAGCATAGTGTCTTCCTGTCTAATACTTACATATTTTAAATACTTATCGTAATACTTAATATTTTTATTGTTTTTTTTATTCCGTTCCGTGATATACAAATCAATTATATCTTCTGTTTTGCCAACCGCCTTTAGCTTTCCGTTTTCAAGTAATACACCATTATTGCACAGACTGCGAATTGATGACATTTGATGACTAACAAATAGAACTGTTCTGCCTTCTCCCTTGCTTACTTGACCCATTTTACCTAAACATTTCTTCTGAAACTCTGCATCACCTACTGCTAATACCTCGTCTACAATTAAAATTTCGGAATCTAAATGCGCAGCTACAGCAAAAGCCAATCTTACATACATTCCTGATGAATATCTTTTTACCGGTGTATCCACATATCTGCTCACTCCTGCAAAATCTACTATCTCGTCAAATTTTCTTTGTATCTCTTTTTTGCGCATTCCAAGTATCGCACCATTTAAATAAATATTCTCTTTTCCTGTCAATTCAGGATGAAACCCTGTGCCAACTTCCAGTAAACTTGCTATTCTGCCTTTTGCTTTAATTACACCTGATGTTGGTGCTGTAACCCTGCTTAATAATTTTAATAAAGTACTTTTACCGGCTCCGTTACGTCCAATTATTCCAACTGCATCCCCTTGTTGAATTTCTAAGCTTATATCTTTTAAACTCCAAACTATATCAGAAGTACCTTTTGCTGTTCTGTCATTTTCCTCTCCTATTTTTAAAAAAGGGTCTTCTTTACCGCGAACTTTAGCAAACCACCTCTCTAAATCACGAGATATTGTTCCTGTTCCTATTTCTCCTAACCTGTATGCTTTGGACAAATTTTCAACCTTAATCGCAATTCCCATTATTAACGCTATCTAAAATATTTTGCTTATTTTGCTTAAACTGTATCAATAAAATTCCTTTCTACTTTGTTGAAAATTACAACCCCAAAGATTGTTAAAAAAATGGTTATAAGTGCACTCGTACCTAAAGTCATCCATGTAAATGTTCCTTCACCCAAAAAGCCATAACGAAATGTTTCGATGATAGGAGTCATTGGGTTAAGTGCTATTAACCACTTGTACCTGGCAGGAGCAGCAGATAATGGATATACTACAGTAGTAGCATACATTAATAGCTGCACCCCAAATGTTACAAGAAATGCAAGGTCGCGGTATTTGGTAGTTAGCGCAGAAACAATCATTCCTAAACCTAAACCAAGCAGTGCCATTTGAAGAACAAGTACAGGAAAAAGAAGTGCATACCAGTTGATAGAAAAAGAAGCTCCTTTGAGTGCAAAGAAGATCATCATGATGACAAAAAGAAGCATTTGCACAAAAAAACGCACGAGATTGCTTAGAACTATGCTTAACGGCATTATTAAGCGGGGAAAGTAAACTTTTCCAAACACATTTGAATTATCTTTAAAAACAGTAGAGGTTTTTGTTAAGCATTCAGCAAAGTAATTCCAGCAGGTAATGCCTGCCATATAAAATAAAGGTTTAGGAATACCTTCAGTTGAAATACCGGCAAGATTGCCAAAAATAAAAGTATAAATGATAGTGGTAAACAAAGGTTGGATAAAAAACCATAAGGGGCCTAAAATGGTTTGTTTATAAAAGGAAACAAAATCACGTCTTACCAACAACCAAAGAAGGTCGCGATAATGCCACACATCCCTTAATTTTAAATCAAGGATATTGCCATGTGGTTCAATTACCATATCCCATTGTGGTTCAGTATGTGCTGATAAATGCATTTATTGTAATAATGTTTGTAGATTATTTTTTATAACCTTGTAAGAGTATTGATCTATTCTTTCTTTAGAATTTTTACCTAACCTTTTCCGTAATTCTTTACCAATTGACAACTTATTTAGAATAAAACTCAACTCATTAATATTTCCGCATTTATAGGTATAGCCGGTTTCATTTTCAATTACAAGATCGTCGGTACAACCTACCATATTTGAAGCGATGATTGGAAGCTCGAAGTTCATTGCTTCGTTTATAGATAATCCCCACGTTTCGCCTTCCTGAGAGCACATTACAAACACATCTCCAACAGCGTAGTAAGATGAAATGAAAGATTGGTTAATAAAGCCGGTTAAAGTAACATTTTCTATATTATTCTCCCTGATACATTGCTGCATCTGCCCGCGAAGCTCGCCTTCACCTATCATTACCAGGCTTGCCTCTGCATTATTATTCATCATATCAAAAGCTTTCAAAAGATCAAGAGGCCTTTTTTTAGGTATGTATTTTCCTGAATAAAGAATAACAAAGTTTTGAGCAGGAATATTTAGCTTTTCTTTCAAATCTTCTTTTTCAAACTTCAACTTTTGATAATCGAAATCAAACCTTTTATTATCTACTGCATAGGGAACAAAAATAAGATTTTTGTTCTCAACTCCATAGTATCTGTAAAATTGAGCATTTTGTTTACCAACAAATAAAAACTTGTTTATAAAGCGAAACATAAATTGCTTGAGAAATAATTTTCTCAATAACAACTTTAAAGAGGAATGCAACTTTTCTTGTTTATATGGAGTTTCACTTCTTAAACAAATAGTATGTCCGGCAAACTTTCCAAATACGATAACCAGTAAAAGTGTAAGATAACCCCAACCATGAACAATAATAACAGACTTTGGCTCTTTAAAAAGGGCTTTTATCATTCCTATATTGATTAACCCCAAAAATCCTGAATGTATAGATGGTTTCCAGGAGTAATTCTTAAAGAAACGGAAGACGTAGCCTTCTAAAAGAGGAATATCCCATTTAACAGCGTGTCCAAATTGTACGTCTTTTTCTCCTCTAATACTCTCATCCGAGCAGTACCAGGCATCTACTCTTAAACCTTCTTTATTGCAATAAGCATATAATGGAGCAAAATATTGTATGGGATGTGTATTAATGAAGATTATCTTCTTAGCCCGGTTTGTTATATTCTTTTGTACGTCATCCATGTCCTGTTACTCATAATTCCTTACGACTAAAATTTCTTTCAGCCTTTGTTTATAAATTTTAAAGGAAAATGAAGCAAGCATATCATTTTGAAGTTTTACAGAATCCTCTGATTTATATTTTTTTTCTAACTGTAATTTAATTCCCTGCTGTATTTCTTCTGCAACAGAAGGATTTACCAGTACCCCTAATTTTCCGTTTTGTAAAGCATCTACCGTTCCATCAATATTTCCGCCTATAACGGGAACTCCGCAAGCCATAGCTTCCAAAAAAACAATACCAAAACCTTCTTTGCTGCTTGGCATTACAAATACATCTGCAAGTTTAAAGTGATCTGTTACTTCATCATCTGCAATAAAACCTGCTAATACCACATTATCCTCAAGTTTATTTTCCTGAACTATTTTTTGAACCCTTGCCTTTTCAATCTCATCCGCTTTTCCTGCAATAATGTATTTAATATCCGGATAGGTTGTTTTCAGTTTAGGTAATATTTCCAGCACTTTATCGTAGCCCTTATATTGCTCTAAAGACGACATCCGGGTAATAGTGTACATTACCTTTTCTCCATTATGAATGCCGTATCTTTTTTTAAGATATTCAGGCTTATCAAAATAAGTTGGTGTTTTAAAATAAGGATCAACGGTGTTATGAAGAATTTTTATTTTACCGGGAGCTATGCCCTGCACTTTTGTTAACTTCTGTTTTGTAAAGTTGCTTACCGCAATTATTTGATCAGCTTGTTTAAGTAATTGTTTTTTGGCTCCTTTTAAATTATCCCATACTTCTATGCCATGAGCAATCAGAATCAGTTTTTTTGAAGGGTATAATTTTTTTACAGCTATTGCAGGCAGAGCTAGATTAATATGACCCACTACAATAGTGTCGTAGTTTGATGCTGCTCTTATAACATGTGCTATAAAAGAAAATACTTTTCCTTTAAAAGGTAAATAACGATCAGAAGAAAAATAGTTCTCATCACTTCCTTTATCGTGCAAAGACATAGAACTTGCTGATATTCCGGCTTCTTCCAGTTCGGTTAAAGCTTTTAAAAATGCACGATTAAATTTTTGAATACCACCTGTAGTTGAAAAAGTAGTTAAGTTAAGAAAGAGAACCCTTTGATTTTTTTTTTGATTATACGTTATTTTACTAATGTCTTTACTGAGTAAATAACCCCAATAACGGCTCCAGTGTAACTTATTATTAACGTACTGCTTTCTAACGTTATCATATTGTTTGTCGTTACTTTTCATTTCTATGTTTCGCATCCATTTATGAAATGGAAAAGTAAAGCCTTGCTTTTTTCTTTGCCAGATAGCTTTAGGCAATATATCATCAAATGCTTTTATTAAAAGATGTTTTCCAACCTTACTATCATATTTTATTGGGGGTGCTATACTAAAAGCTGCCTGCATTAATTCTTTGTCTAAAAAAGGAACACGTACTTCCAGGCTATGCCACATGCTCATATAATCTGTATCCTTTAAAAGCTGGTTTTGCATGTATAGGTTAGTTTCAATCCAGCTTACCTTATCTCTTTTATCAATACCTTCAGGTAAATTGCCAAAACGAACATGGCTTAAAACTTCTTTAATATGTGAACTGCTAACCCCTAAAAGTTTTGACACTTGTTGTGGAGTATAACTTCCCCGGTTAAAAAGATAATGACCAACTAAATCTTTTCTTTTTGCAAACGCAAGCTTCCGAAACTTTTCTTTTGGAATAAATTCTGAGAGCCCGATTAAAGAAGCAGGAAATTTTTGAATTAAGCTAAGTGTAGAAGTTCTGTTGAAGGATGGATAGCCACCAAACAGTTCATCAGCACCTAAACCACTTAACACAGCCGTTAATCCATATTTTTTTGCATACTTGCAAATGAAGTATGAGTTAATGCCATCGGTGCTGGGCTGATCCATCGCCTCTAAAATATCGGGCAATTCATCTTCAAATTCTTTCTCTGTTACCAAAAATGAATGATGGCGGGCATTTGTTTTATCAACAATTAATTGCTGGTAAGGAGCTTCGTTTAAAGATGCATCTTCAAAAACAATTGAGAGGGTTTTTAAATTATTGCCAATGTATTTATTTGCTATCAATGTAAGTAAACTAGAATCAACTCCACCACTTAAGAATAAACCAATAGGCGCATCAGATATTAAATGTCTTTTAACCGCCTGGTCTAATTTGTTTCTAACTAATACAACTGCTTCTTCTAAGTTTGTTATTTGTCTAGAAAATTCAAATTGATTAAAAGTCGTTAACTTGTTTTTTAGTGTACTAAGATCAACTTCAAAAAAGCTTCCTTTTTGTAACGGTTGTACATCTTTTAGAGTAGTAAAAGGCTCGGGAAGATGACCAAAAGTGAGAAAAGGAATGCGCCAGTTTTCATTTTCTGGCCAATTGTTCTTTAATGCTTTAAACGCCCTGATTTCTGAAGCAAAAACAAGTTGATTATCAGAGATATAATAATACAAAGGTTTAATTCCTGCATGATCTCTCGCAAGCACAATTTTGTTTGCTGCCTTATCCCAAATAGCAAGGGCAAACATTCCATTAAAGCGGGCAAAGCAGGCAGTACCATAAGCATGATACGCTGCTAATATTACTTCGGTATCGGTTGCTGTTTTAAATTGATAACCCTTTGCCGATAATGCTGACTTAATATCTAAAAAATTATAGATCTCTCCATTAAAAATAATGGTATTGCTACTATTGTTATCATTCATTGGTTGATGTCCGGCAGCAGAAAGATCAAGCAAGGATAAGCGGCGATGGCCAAAAGCAAGGCGGTTTTCTTCATCAATCAATACTCCTGCATCATCTGGCCCGCCACGATGCATACTATCACGCATTGCAATGATGGATGGTTTAAGATCATAAGTATTAGAAAGATCAACTATACCGGCAATTCTACACATTCAATTTATATTCAGTAAAGAAATCAAAAAAACTATAATCCAATTGCTGCCTTAGCTTTTTGCCAGATACTCACCGTTTCATGACCGTAACTATAATTATAGGTACTCATATAATTGCTTCCATAACCATAGTATGAATATGCGCCGCTTGCTTTTACATCATTTACAAGTACACTCAGGTTTGGAAATACTTCGCTCTCGTATAACTCGTTCAATTGAGCCAGTTGTTTTTTCGGTGTTATTCTTTGTCGTACAAGATAAATAGTAGCATCCGCATGTTTTGCTAAAATCTTTGCATCACTTACCAAACCCAACGGCGCAGAATCTATAACAACACAATCAAAATTCTCTTTTAAATAACCAAAAAACAAGTCAATCTTTTCATCCATTAATATTTCAGAGGGGTTTGGTGGAATAACACCTGCAGTTACAACATACATATTTTCAAAGTCAGGTAAGGCAACAGGAAGTTCTTCAAGAGTTGCCTGGCCTGAAACGTAATGAGTTATACCTTTTGTACTGTCGGGTATCTTCAAAGATGTACCTACCTTTGGTTTACGTAAGTCCATTTCTACAATTACTGTTTTTTTACCGGCAATTGCAAAAACAGCAGCAAGATTTAAAGAACAGAAAGTCTTTCCTTCTGCAGGAGTGGTAGAAGTAACCAATAAAGCTTTCTTATCCTGGCTTTTAGTTAAGAAGGGAATATTTGCTCTCACCATTCTAAATTGTTCTCCAACCACAGTTCTGTCATCAAATCCAACTACCAGCCTTCTCTTTTTTTGCGTATAGTGTGCTATTTCTCCTATTATCGGAGTATTTGTTTTACCAATAATATCATTACGGGTAATTATCTTATCGTTTAGTAATTCTTTCAGATAGATTATTAGTACCGGTATAAATAATCCTAACGCCACTGCTAATTTGTAAACAAAAGGAGCATTTGGACTAAGTAATCCAGAACTCATTGCAGGATCAAGAGCACTGGAATTGGAAGAAAGCTGCGAAGCTTTGGTAATAGCAGCTTCTTCTTTTTTCTGCAACAAATACATGAATAATTTTTCTTTAATATCCTGCTGTCTGCCTATTTCCATCATTTGCCTTTCCTGCCTTGGCACTGCATTTAATTTAGACCGGTTCGCCTCAAATTCTCCCATATATCTCTGCTTTAATTGTGCTGTTGAGGTATTAATGTTTTCAAGATTATTCATAATGCTTGAGCGCAATTTATCAATTTGACTTACTGTAGCTCTAACTGCCGGGTTAGCAGCAGGCATTTCTTTTAGCTGTTCCTCTTTCTTAAAAATATTATCATTGTATTGTTTAACTAAAGTGGAAAGAGTAGGGTCATCAATGCCTAAGGTGGTAGGAATAGGTTGGTCGGGATTGGCGACAGATTGCTTAACCATATTTATCACTTGCAGTTTAACCTCCGAATTCTCAACCTGAGTTTTTGCTGCACTCAATTGATCAAATCCCGAAGTATTTTGAACACTAGGAGCTACTATATCATTTGCCTGACGGTAATTTTGGATGCTACTTTCAACTTTTCCCAACTCTCCTCGCATTAAAGTAATGCGGTCATCAATAAAATTCAGGGTATAATCAACCAGCTTGTTCTTTTTTTCGTTATTGCTTAAATTATACTCCTGCACCAAAGTATTTAAAAGATCTGTGCCTTTCTCCGGAACTTCAGTTTCGAGGGTAATATTTAAAATATTAGCATCTCTTTGAGGTTGAGAAATAACTAATTCTTTGCTCAGTACTTCTGCAAGCAGCATTTCCGGTTCCCACGATATAATATACTTCTCATTTTCTTTAAGTCCGTTAGGATCAACTGCAACTTCGAAGGAAATATTTTGACCCTTAATAGTACTTTTAGGTGCTATAGGAGTTTTTGTTTTATTATTTAACCAATAAAGCTGTGCCCCATTTTTGATAATCTCTATACTCTCACCTTCTGAACTGTCCTTTATATTAATCACATTTGCTTTAGCTAAAGAATTATTATACATTTCTGACTTCTTTATCTTACCCTTCTTAAAATATTGTAAATTCAGGTTTAATCTTCTTACCACTCTGGTCATTAATGTCTTTGTCTTCAAAACCTCTATTTCATTGGCCAAATTCACTTTCTTACTAAATAGCATTAGCTCATTTATCCCTCCCCCCATTTCAGATCCGGAAGCCGAGGATCCTCCTGCTCCCTTATTGCCTTCGGGAAAAAAAACTGAAATGGATGACGAGTAAACCGGGGTTTTATACTTTATATACAAGTAAGCTAAACCCAAAGCAACTCCGAGAGTTATTATGAATAAGGGAAAATAGATCAAATACTTAAGCAATACCTCTTTAGTGGTAGGTTTTAATTGCGCATTAGAATTTATATCTGAAAGAGATAATGATGTGTTCATAATTATTTTTTTGTAAGAAATATATTATAAATGAGTAAAGCTAATGTACTAACAACTGCAAGAACACTGGTAAGATAAGATAATTTTCTTGATGTTACCTGCTCCTCGGAGGTTGGCTTATTTTCGACAGCCTGCACATATACAATATCATTTTGCTGCAAACGATAATAAGGTGAGGTAAATATGGAGTTAGATAAAAGATTTACATAACCAAATTCGCGCCGGCCTTTATTTTCTCTTATAACCATTACAGGTGTCTTTTTCGCATATACAGTTAAATCACCCGCTTGAGCAAGGGCTTCAAGAATATTAATACGACCCTGAGTAAGACTTATAGTTCCAGGCTTAACTACTTCCCCCAATACCGTTACTTTAAAATTTAAAAAATCAACAGTAACCACTGGGTCTGTTAAATATGTTTTTAAACGGCTGATCATCATATCACGAAACTGGCTTCTGGTTAACCCTTCCACCTTAATTGGTCCCAACTGGGGGTACAAAATCTTTCCATCCTGGTCTACAGTAATTCCTTTGGGAAGTGTATATGGGATGGCGGAGGCAGGGTTTAAGGCAGTAACAGTAATAGATAATTCGTCTCCCACCTGGATAGGAACTTCAAAACTTTGATAGATGTAAGTATAGCTGCTATCTCTGGGATAAGAGCTTAAGTAATTTACATTTTTTGGTGTAGTGCAGGAAGCCAAGAGAACAATAATAACTATTGAACAAAAAAATGAGAATGCTGATTTCATAAAAAAATTTGAGCTGTAAAAAATTATAATAAATGAAGTAATTTATCTAATTATTGTTTCCTACTCCCGAAATTATAAATTTTAATTCTTTAAACATTTATTTTAAACTTAAAGGCAGGCAGTCATAGCTTCGCTCCCTTAGTCACATTACCAAGTATAAATGAAATAAAAAAGGAAGCCTGAACAACAGCTCGGGCTTCCCTCAATTTATATTAAAGACAATTGTATCACTTGTAAAATCAACATCAAAGCTTTGTAAAAAGACTCCTCACTTAAAAAAACACTTATCATTTCTACAAATCTTAGGTTGCTTTAGTAGTTCGGGGTGCAAATATAAGGGTTAATTATGTTTTGCAAACCTTATTTAACTATATACCCAATAACCTGTTATACCTTCAAATGTTTTAATAATTTTTAAGCCGCTATAATTTCAGCTATCACTATTAAATGTTTATAGGTGGATTTTTAAAATAATTAAACGCTTGAATAGAAGCGAAACCTTCGACTATGGTTGCAGGGGAATGGTTTAAAAGAGGAAATATTATTGTTAAAGAAATAATTTTTCAGCATCGAGCAGGCTTTCAGGCTTACCTACATCAAGAAAAGCGGTAGTTGAATGATCGAAAGACTTTATCGGATATTCATCCATTAAATTAAGGTAAACATCCACCATTGAAAACTTACCCCTCAATTTTATTAACGCGAATATTTGCGGACTGATTATGTGAATTCCGCTGAATGCTTTTTGTACTTCGTTTCCCTTTAAAGGCTTTAAACCTGTTTTTTCCTCACCTGTTTTTACATTCCTCCAGCCACATAAATTATTGTTGGCATCAAATAACAAATACCGGGAAGTTTGTCGGTTAGTAGTGGCTAATGTAGCTAAGGGATTATTTTGCTGATGATACTTAATCATTTGCTGTAAATTAAAATCGGTTAGTATATCTACATTTATTAATACAAACGGCTTTTCGCCTTTTAAAAAAGGGGCTGCTTTTAGTAAGCCGCCGCCCGTTTCTAACACTTCTTGCGTTTCATCGCTAATAATTACTTTACTTCCCCAACCTTTGTTAATATTAATAGCATTAATAATCTGGTTAGCAAAGTGATGGACATTCACTATTACTTCGTTTATTCCAAATTTCTGCAGGTATTTAATATTTCGTTGCAGCAGGCTTTTGCCGTTTACAACAGCTAATGCTTTCGGATGATAATCAGTCCAGGGTTTTAATCGCGAGCCAATCCCGGCAGCCAATATCATTGCTTTCATTCTTTAAGCAAGGCGTTTATTGAAACTTTTATAAAAAGAAAAATTTGCTAAGGCTAACATCTCTTTATCTCCTTTACTATCACCATAACAATAAATCTCGTTATACTCTTGCAATTTTATTAAAGATTTTATTCTATTCACCTTTTCGGGTCCATAGCAATTTAAAGTGCAAAAATTACCCGTAAGTTTATTCTCGCTCACTTCTAAAAGCGTTCCTATCACCTCTATCTCATATTCCCTAACAAATGCTTGTAAATAATATTCAATGCTTGCTGTTACTATAATTACTCTATCTCCTTGTGCTTTATGCCATAAAATTCTTTGAAGAGCATTTTTTCTGATCAATTTAGGAACTTCAGTTTCTCCAAAATTCAGGCATAACTGCTCAAATGCAGGCCAAGGGAAATCTTTGAAAAAAAATTTAAAAACTTGTTCCTTAGCAAACCCATTAAGATAATATCCCAACTTCCATAATATTAGCGTTGGTAATAATTTTAGGCATTTAAATAAAAAGATGATATTATTTCCTTTATTTTTTAAAAGAAAAATTAGAAAGGAATCAGTTTTAGTTATTGTTCCATCAAAATCAAAAAAAGCTATTCTTCTCATGTTTTTTGTAGGTAGCATATTGATAAAAAGGACTATAGCTCGCAGTCTTAATGCCAAAAACCCTTAATTCTTTGTTTTCAAAATAATTTTCAATCAAATCGTAACCTTCTAGGTTAGGAGGAGAATAAATTCCGGTTCCTACTTGTTGAAGTATTATATAATCAAATTTTTTCGGGCTAGCACTATTATATATACCGGGATATATAACCGGCTTACATAAAACTGGTCCAGAAAAAAATATCCAGAAAGAAGAACTAACACCTATGGTTCTCCCTTGCATATTTGCATATTTTACCAGCCTTTTATCAACAGAGTGAATATTAAACTCGCTGCTTAAGAAAGTTAGTCCGAAATTTAAAGTTAATCTCAGAAATGCTATAGAGGCTAAAATAACAGTACTTAACAAAAAAAGTTTAACTACTTTAGAAGTTTCAGTAATATATTCATGGAAAATGATGATTAACATTAATGGGGCTAGAACAGTAAGATTATAATACATCGCAAAGTTTCTAAAGGAGAAATATACAATTAAAGCAAGCAATAACATCAATAGTATAGCAATAAGATATTTTTTTTTGTCACTTTTATTATTTCTAAAAATCCTTTTTACTACGATTATTAACGCAACTGCAAAAATTAATCCTACAAAGGCACCATTACTGCTCAAAATATAGTACCGAAGAAAAGAACTGAAAGAATAACTTTCATTTCGATTAAAAATAACATTAGAAGAATGAACCTTCATTGTTTTTACTATTTCTGTTACCGGATAGGGATAGAAAATAAAAAAAATAATCAAAATTGAAAAGGCTCCTGAAAAAATAGAAATAAATACTTTATTAGAATTAGGAGAATTATACGCTATGAAAAGCAAAATTAAAAGGGTAAGATAAATTCCAAAAACAGGAGACGTTAGCACACTTAATGAGCCTAATACACCAATAAAAAAATACCGATATTTTATACTTTTTAAAAAAAGATAAACTGTTAAACTTAAAATCAGATAACATAATACTTCCGGTCTGCTATTTCCAGGCGCAATAAAGGCACAGATTGCTAAAAAAAAAAATACGAGAAAACATTTATCTATAGTCAGAGAAGCTTTATTTATTGAATTTTCTTTTATCAAGTGCTGAACGATTAGGTTTACTACAAATAATGTAAATAAATTAACTATAGTAAGGCTAATGTATGCATATATGGCCTTTGCTTTTATTATTAAGAAAGACATGAAAAAAGGGTAAAATGGAGGATAAAATAAGAACTTGTTCCCTTCAATAAATCCGGCATTATAAAAAGGGTTAATTAATTGTTTATGCAATCTTATTTGAAATGCTGCAGGCAAAAAACATTCAGTATCTCCTAGTAATAAAGGGTACCCGTAAAAACAAAAGATGATATAGATAAAAAATATGCTATATAAGATTGTTATAACAAGTTTTCTATTCATGCTAATTAATATATAAAAAATATATAAAAGTCGAAACCCAACATAAAACACAAATCTGAATGAACAAGTCCTTTAAAAGAATTTTAACTGGTGAACCTGTATTATTATCTAAATAAGCTAGTTGTAAGTATCTTAAAATACCAGAAATAACAAAAACCAGATTAAAATAAGCATATCTATTATTTAACCTTTGCACAACCTCCTCTGAAGTTATATACATAATATAACAAACTATAATAATAGTAGCCATTATAGATAAAGCAACCTGAATGAAATCAAAATTATACCCTTTAATAGAGGCGCGGATATTTTGATCTGCTTGTTTTCTTTGAATTAAAACTAAATCATCCCGTCTTTTTCCTAAAGCAAGAAACAGAGAAAGTAAATAAATCATAATTATAAGCCAATGACTAACTTTAACCAAAGCCAACTCTCCTCCAGCTAATACTCTTATAATAAATCCCATCGAGATTATCGAAATATCTACTATAGGGATTTTTTTTAAAGCAAAACAATATAAAACATTCATCAAGATATAGAAACCGACAAAAAGGAAAAAATTGAAGTTTAGAAAAAAGGAAAAAAAGAGAGTTAAGACGGATAATATAACCCCTAGTATTATGATGGCACTTCTATCAATTAACCCTGCAGCTAATGGTCTTAATCTCTTTTTAGGATGCAGCTTATCTTTATTAAGATCCACTATATCATTTAAAATATAAATACTTGAAGCAGCAGACGAAAAGAGAAAAAAACCAATTGCTACAGAAAAAAATTTCTTTGGATCAAGAATCTCACCGCCAAAAAACATAGGAGCAAATAAAAAAAGATTTTTTACCCAATGTTTAGGTCTTAAAATTGCGATAGCATAACTTAATTTTTTAATTGATGAAATAACAGATCGCATGTATTCGGAGTTGAGAAAATATACGTTTACAAATAAATATTATCCATTGCTGTTATACAAGAAAACAGCTATAAAACAGCTTCATAATTATATGACTTATTAATTAAGAAGTAGCATTGAAACGCTGGAATTTTGGAATTACATTTATATTGAATTTTCAACGGCTTTCCTAAACATAAACTGTGGTTATTAATTAGAGACAGAACGATTATTTAAGGTTGCACGCATAACAAAATTTAATTCTATAAAAGAACTTAAAGAGTTAATTATTAAAAGTTTAAATTATAACTGCCTAAAGCATCTTACATATTACACCAGTTCTTCGCATCCTGAATAATGTGATGCAGCTTTACTTTTACACCAAACTTATTTTTTAAATGACGTGCTAATGCATCGGCTGCATATACGCTTCTGTGCTGGCCGCCGGTACAACCAAAACTTATCATCAGGTTTCCAAATCCTCGTTTAATGTAATCTTCCACCGAAATATCTACTATATCACACACCCCGTTTAAAAATTCAGGCATTTTGGTTCTTTGCTCTAAAAAATCTTTAACCTCTTTATCTCTTCCGGTGAGGCATTTGTACTCATCAAATCTGCCGGGGTTTAAAATGCCTCTGCAATCAAACATAAAGCCGCCCCCGTTTTCGGTATCATCAACAGGGCAGCCTTTTTTATACGAGAAGCTGCTTATGTGTACTATCAGTGGTGTATTTTCATCCGCTCGTACCGTTTCAAACCTTTTAATAATTTCATCTTCCACCACCAATTTCAACATTCTGTCGAACTCAGGGGTTAAAACATTTATGACTTTGTGGTGAATAAAAAACTTAAGATTACGCAACGCAAGTGGAATACTCGACAAGAAATGCGCCTTACGCTCAAACAAACCTCTAAACCCATAGGCTCCTAAAACCTGCAGCAACCTTATTAAAACATAGCCGTTGTATTGACTGATAAAAGTTTCCTGGTCGATTTTCGTTTGCAGCAACGCTTCTGCCTCGCTTATATAATATTGCAACAAACTGTCCTTCCACTCCTCGCTTAAATCCGCCTTTGCCTGCCACAGCAGCGATGCCACATCGTACTGCAAAGCACCTTTCATTCCACCCTGGTAATCTATAAAATGAACCTTATCATTATTAACTATAACATTACGACTTTGAAAATCCCGAAACATAAAGTACTTGTAATCTACATTGGCGAGGTAAGTGCTTAATGTTTCAAAGTCGTTAAGCAATTCCTGCTTATCGTACGGCGTTTTAAGTGTGTCAAGGAAGTAATATTTAAAATATAACAAATCGCTTAGTATAGCTTGTTTGCCAAATTCTTTTGCGGTAAGGCACAGATCGTAATTCAAGTTTTTATCACCCAGTATCTGCACTTTTGCAAGCTGGTGCAAACTCTGTTTAAATAAACTGTAAGTGTAATCGTTATGCCCATGTTGCTCTAATATATCTAATAACGAGTCTCTTCCGAGATCCTCCTGTATGTAAAGAGTTTCATTGGTATTAACGAAAAAAATTTCGGGCATAGGTAAGCCGGCTTTTAGAAAGTGATGGGTGAAATTGATAAAAGTATTATTTTCCTTTACGTTGATGTTATAAGTAGCTATAAAGGTTTGGTCAGCAGCATAAATTCTGAAATAAATACGGTCGCTGCCCGATTGCGGCAGCTTTTCAATTCTGCCGGCATCCATTTTTTTATATGCTTTAAAAAGACGGCCTATATCTGCTACAATATCCTCCATAAATACATTTCGTTAGGAGGGTAAAAATAAGAATAATGAGTACCTGTTGGCGAAATTTATTTGACAAGTATGTTTAACCCTGCTAATAACTTTTGGATTGATAAATTAATAATGAATTGTAAAACTATTAGTCCTTTAACCTTAGCCAAACCTGCTGCATTTACGAACTGATTCTTTCCCGAAAATAATGCTCTACCTCAGATAAAGGAACATATTTACGATGTTTAAGTAGTCGAAAGAGCTGAAAGCATTTTAAAAGGACTGCATCGCGTAAATTAGATTTAGTGAGCGCTAGTTTATAGCCCTGCATAAATCCTTTAAGCATATTTCCCAATCGCTTTTCCCTAATTCCAAAGAGTACGCCTTTTACTGTTGCGCCTAAAAGATAAAATGGCACCTGTAGGGCAGGTGTATTGAAATATACAAAAAGAATATCATTCTGCCGTCCATACATGTCTGGTCTTACCGACATTATTTGAGTTGATTGGAAATGATGAATGGGGTCAGCAGTTCCTAAGCGGACAAAAAAACCATGCTTCAACATGCGAATGGACAGGTCCCCCTCTTCTCCATAGTAGAAGAAGAGTTCTCTATACTTTCCGGCTTTAAAGAAGGCTGATCGTCGAATAGCATGTGACGCAGCAACAAAAGCATGTATTAGATAAATTTGACCTTTGTCTGGAGCTTTAGTATAGACTTCATTGCTTTGAAGAATATTTCTGTAAGGTATTGCCACAGCGCCAACGCGATCATCATCGTCAAACTCTGCCAAAGTTTGTTCAATTGTATAAGGTGACTGTAAAACAGAATCATCATCTAATGGAAAAACAATCTCAGTTGTGGCTAACTCAATCCCTCTATTTCGTTGGTAACAGGGGCCTAAATTATGAGATGACCGATGGTACTCAATTTCGGGAAATTCTTTCTCCATCATCTGCTTTGTGCCATCATTCGAAGCGTCATCCATAACTAAAATTCTGACAGGAACACTTTGCTTTTGCGCTGACACGATTGCCTGACGAAGCAAATTGCACCGGTTATAGGTTGAAAAAACAATTGTAGTTGCGGCTTGCATAAAACTAATATAACTAACTGTAAAAGAGGTTAGTTTAACATTAAAATGGAAATTAGTTTTGGTTTGCAAGCGGCAAGTTAAGAATTATACATTCTATTGCAATTTATCGCTATTCTTCCCACATATTCCGTCTCGAAAAAGTGATAGGAGCAATTGGGTTGGCTGGGATTTACTGCGGTAATCATGATCAACGCAACAAAGAAAAGCACGTTGACTGATAGAACACATTGGTAGCTACATGCACCTTTTTAAAATTCAATAGATACTTCTTTTTCTACCATACATCATCACCTATTTCCAACTTAAAACAAATCAAATTATCTGAAACAGCAGGGATGCAACTTGAAGATACTTTAGCAATAACAGAATAAAGAAAAATGGGGTAGTTGAACTGTTGAATAAATAGTATTTATTGTACATTCCAATTACCGTGTAACGCTCACTAAACTCACCCTACTTTACTTCGCGAAGTTCTTTCCATCTGGTAGTATAGCGGGGGCTGCGTAATTCCTGGCGCATTTTCCAGTTTTTTTCAGTGCCTGATGCAGCGAACTTTAATATATCATCCCTCATGCTGAAGTTGACGTTGTCAATCATATCCATTAAAAAGCGTTGACTGTTTTTAGCAGGCGAAGCAAAGAGGTTTGCCTGTATAGTTTCATCCGGTTCAAGCCCGCTTAAAATAACACCTGCTTTTTTATATTGTTTTCCGGGCTCAAAAAGCTGCTCTGTCAACTCCAGCGCAGGCTTTATTAATTGATTGGTAACAGATGTGGCATACGGCAAAATAATATGACGGCCAACCATTGGGCCGTGGCTAAAGGTTTCGTTGTCGCTTTTAACTTTGGGCACTACAAATACATAAATATTTTTGGCCGAACTCTGTTGCCGCCTTAGCTTTTCTGCAGCCCGCGATGTATAAGTAGCTATCGCTTCTTTTACATCATTTAATTGCGTTACCGGCTGCCCGAACATGCGGGTGGTAGTTATCATTTTTTTATTGGTTAGCTCTTCATCCATTTCAACAGCCTCTTCGCCGCGAAGTTCTTTTATCAGCCGCACACCTACTACTCCACCTAAATGTTTACGCGCCCATTCTTCAGGCATTTGTTTAAATTGCCAGGCATCTGTTATACCAATGTTTTCGAGCTTAAGTGCAGAGCGGCGGCCTACTCCCCATATATCGCCTACAGGAGTTTGCTGTAAAGCTTCAGTTATTTTTTCGTTGGTATTAAGCACCTTTACACATTGAGTTTCAACTTTGTTTTTCTTAGCGATATGATTGGCTACTTTAGCCAAAGTTTTGGTAGGTGCCACTCCAACAGATACCGAAATGCCGGTACACTGCTCAACCGTTGTACGAATACGCAGCGCTTCATGTATTATTTGAGGCGGAGGAATATGGCTTAAGTCAAGAAAAGCTTCATCTACCGAATAAACTTCAACACTATTGTTAGACAACAATGTTCGTAATATATCCATTACGCGCCGGCTTAGGTCGCCATATAAATTGTAGTTCGAGGAAAATGTGGCAATGTTGTGTTCTTCAATAATCTTTTTTGCCATAAAATAAGGCGATGCCATTTTAATGCCCAGCTTTTTAGCTTCGTCGCTTATCGAAATAATGCAGCCATCGTTGTTGCTTAATACAACAACGGGCTTGTTCTTCAGCTCCGGCCTGAATAACCGTTCGCATGAACAATAAAAACTGTTACAATCTATGATGGCTTTCATCTCCAACCCCTGAAGGGGCTATTTTATAGTTTATATTTCTGTATTTATTCTTCCTATAATTTAGGAATTACATTCTTTCCATCTTACCTACACTCCTAATACGATATGCGAATGGGTTTCGATCTGAATTTATTTTTTCAATAACATCTTCCCACTTAGTAGCTGTCTAAAAACGTTTCAGCATTATTCTTATGGCTGATAAGTGTACCATTGCCACACTTGTATTATTAAGTCGTTCGTAATTTTTTGAGTTTCTTCT
>JAABUN010000311.1_pt1 | contig 127452 bp, 107 predicted proteins | sample 5559311 | NCBI WGS metagenome assembly JAABUN01 (sample SAMN10711877, study PRJNA513370) | rock metagenome | isolation source: Antarctica rocks | place: Antarctica: Victoria Land, Siegfried Peak sud | reverse complement strand
ACCTCTGGTGAGGTGTCTCTCGGGTCGTACAGGACGACTGAGGTGACTGCAGCCATGACGGACTCCTTCGTGATGGGAGCCGGGCCGAGCCGGGCGGTCCGCACCCAGCTCGCTGGATGTGCCGCTCCTATCAACGCGCCGACACCACGAATCCGCCAGAGTTCACCCGCTCCGAACCGGCGTTCGGTGCGGCGGCTGCCGGCAGCTCCCCCATTTCGTGGAGGGTCGTCCGCTTCGACTGCAATAGCAAGGGTGGTGGACCACCCGAGGGCAACAGCTGGTTGACGTCAGCAGAGGTCCGCGGCCAACCGGCGGTCCCGGCAGCGTTCCCGACTTCGTCCCCGGTTCAAGAAGCGGGGGAAGGAGCCCGAGCGGGAATCGAACCGGGAACGCCGGCGGGAGCGGGGCGGTGCCGTCAGACTCCCGGGCGAGTTCCCGGTTCGATTCCCGCGATCGGGCTCTACCGGGGCACCATGCTCCCGCTACGTGCTCAGCACGGGGCTGCAGTGACCTGCGGCGCACGGGCCGCCGACGCTCGAGAAGGTCCCGCCCGGGACGCGGTCGGTCCACGAGCGCCTTGTCCCCGGCGGCCTCAAGAGCTGCGACACGCCGACCAGCCAGCGGACCCCACGCCGAACCCGCTCGGCCGACCCCTTCACCCGCCCCGTCCGACCCCAAGCACGGGACTCGGCCTCGCATGAACGACCGCGCCGTCCACGCCTCCCGACGTCCCGGGAACACCGGAGGACCACTCCGGCCCGACCCCTCAACAAGACCCATCCCGGGACACACACCTTTGCAGGTTCCCCTCCGGGGAACCTGCGGTACTACCCGCCAGTGACGTGAGGTTCGCCATCACGCCGCTCGGGTCGAGCGGGAAGAGCACCGTCGACCAGGCCGTTGGCCGCATCGTCCGCTACCTCTCAGCGTTGGCGACACCCCCCGGTCGCCGGCGGCTTCGACCCTTCGACGGGTCGAACCTTCACGGACACCGTGTCGACGAGCACGCCAACGGCCCTCCCAGTCAGTCGACCCGCGACTGCCGAGCCGCACGCGCCGGAGGTTCCCGGGCTCGTGTGAGATGAGAGGACAGCGGCCTCTGGCGGCCTAGGACAGAACCAGTCGCTCTCGGAGGTCAACCCCGTGCGTCTCGATGCCAACGCCCGTTCCCGGCCGCTCCTGGACCTGCCGGCCGTCGCCGAGCTGCTGGGCGTCAACCAGCGCCACGTCCGCCGGCTCGTGCATGAGCGGCGCATCCCCTTCATCAAGTGGGGCCACCTGCTCCGCTTCGACATCACCGAGGTCGAGGCGTGGGTCGACGCGGCCCGACAACCGCCGCAGACGCGGTGAGTCCGACCTACGCTCCTTCTCCACCGACGGCTCTGCGAGCCGGCCGGACTCGGCCCCTCGGGCCCTCGGTCGACCCGTCCCGGGGAGGAAAGTGGGCGCGAGGCGTCAGTACGGCAACGTCCGCAGGCTGTCCAGCGGGCGGTGGCAGGCCCGCTACTCGGACAGGGCCGGACGTTCGCACACCGCTCCGGGGACGTTCGCTACGAAGGCGGACGCCAGCCGGTACCTCGCTTCCGCCGAGACAGACCTCGACCGTGGTGAGTGGTACAACCACCGGCTCGGACGCCTGACCTTTGGCGAGTGGGTCGAGAGGTGGTGGTCGACGACCGTCGACCTCCGTCCCTCGTCTCGGGCGCGTGACGAGAGCTACCTCCGCAGCCTCGTGCTCCCGCGCTTCGCCCATCTGCAGCTGGCGCAGATCGAGCACCTCGAGGTGCGAGCGTGGATCGCCGAGCTCACGGCGTCGGGGCGGTCGCCGGCGACGGTCGTCAAGGCGGCACAGATCCTGGCCAAGGTCCTGGCCGCTGCGGTCGACGCCGGACTGCTGCCCGCATCACCGGCGACGCGGGTGCCGCTCCCGAGGGTCGAGCGCCAAGAGATGCGCTTCCTCTCACCGCCCGAGGTGGCGGCGCTTGCGCAGGCCATCGATCCTCGGTACTCGGCCACCGTGCTCGTCGCTGCCTATGGCGGGCTGCGCGCCGGTGTGCTGTTCGGGCTCCGTGCCCGGCGCGTCGACCTTCTCCGGCGTCGCATCGACGTGGCCGAGATCGTCGTCGAGGTCCGTGGCCACCTCACCTACGGACCGCCGAAGACACGCGCCGGGCGTCGGAGCGTTCCAATGCCCCGGTTTGTCGCAGAGGGGTTCGGCAACCACCTGTCCCGACTGGCCCTCGGGCCGGACAGCCACGTCTTCCCAGCACCGACAGGAGGACCCGTGCGACTCGGTCAGTGGCGCCGACGCTTCTGGCAGCCGGCAGTCCGGCGGGCGGGGTTCGAACCGCTCCGCATCCACGACCTCCGCCACACGGCGGTGACGCTGTGGATCGCAGCCGGCGCCACGCCGAACGAGATCGCCGCTCGCGCCGGCCACACCTCGGTCGTCACCGTGCTCGACCGGTACGGGCACCTCCTCCCCGGGTCCGCCGACGGGGTCGACGAAGCTCTCGACCTCCTCGGCCGGGACGCACCAGCGGCCCTGCCGACCCCTCCCCTGCCGCTGCTGTCCGCCAAGAACTTGACATTCTGACTTCCAGAGCGAGCCCAAGGACCGGCTAGTCGATGGCGTAGGCCGCCCCGTCGGCGAGAGGCACGACCGGGAGGTTGACCGGTCCAAAATCTGCGGTTGTGACGCCACCCCAGACGAGGAGGCTCTCACCGGTCCACACGGTGGCAGCACCCACGCGTGAGAGGTCGAGGGGTGCGTCGGGCAGGTCGTGCCACCGGCCGTCGTCGCCCAACACGAGCGCTGCCGCTTCAGACCGCAGACCCCCGATCGTGAGACCGGCGGTGTCGAGGCCGCCCACGAAGGCTGTGGCGCTGTTCATGGTGACCAGCTCGCCGAACGCGTTGTCTTCGGCCGGGCCGGACGGTGGGGGGCTGACGACGCTCCACCGTCCGGTGCGCGGATCGAGCCGGGCGGCGAAGCGGTGAGACCCATCGTCGTCGCTGACCAGCCCGACGATGACACCGTCGGCGGAGAGGTCGCCGATGTCGACACGCATCGCACGCGCAGGTCGCTCGAGCGTGGTCGCCGTTCCGCTGAGCAAGTCGACCGAGTACCCGGCGGGTGACGTCGTGCCGAAGCTCCTGTTGGCCACCCACACGAGGTACTGACCGTCAACGACAGTGACGTGCGCTGGAAGGGACCTGGCCCCGTAGAGGGCGCCGCTCCCGGGCAACCCTGTGAACGACCCCCAACGCCGAGAGGTGACATCGAACTCGGACCAACCGAACGCCTGCCGCTCGGAGTGCCACCCGAAGACGAGGAGCTTTCCTTGCCACGTGACTGCGGCGTACGGCGTCTGGACGGTGGCCGTCCCGGTGCGGGGAGCGAGTGAGTCATCGGCCTGCTGGGTGAACGTGGCTTCGTCGAGCAGGTCCCATCGGTCCTCGGCGGGGTCGTACGAGACGATCTGCCATGCCCACCGCTCGCCGCCTGCGAGGACGAACACTGCCTTCCCGTCGATCCATGCGCCCGGCGCGGGATGCACGGTCGACCCACCGTCTTGGCCCACCCCGACACCCTCTCGACATTCGTAGTCGAACGGGAACGGTGCCATGGTGCGCCAGCGGTCCCGGTCAGGGTCGTAGGCAGCACCGTCGACCACCTCCGCTCCGGCCGCATCGTGACCGCCCCACACGAGCAGCTCGCTCCCGGTCCAGAGCGTCACCGGAGCGAATTGCGCATCCAGGGGGGCGTCCGCCATCGGTGACCACGCACCATTCGCCGCAGCGATGGACTGTTCGCCGCGGCCCGCGAGCACGGCGACGACAACTGCGACGATCAGCACCACCGCCGCTGCAGCACCGCTGAACAGCGGTCGCCGGCGTGCAAGCCCGTGGGTTCCCGGGCCGATCATGATGGCCTCCGGATCTTGGCCCACATCTGTCGAGTCGGCGCCGTACCAGCCGGCCACCGTCTTGAAGGCGTTGCGCACGCCTTCCTCGTTGTCGAGGTCGATCACGTCAGCTCCTTGCGGATCGTGGCGAGCCCTCGTGCGGCCAGCGACCGGACCGTCGCTCACCGGCAGCCGAGGATCGCGCTGATCGCCTCATCGTCCCGGTCGGCGACGTACCGCAGGACGAGGACGGCACGTTGCCGGTACGGCAGCCGTAACAGCACGTCCCGGAACTCCACGAGCTGGGACGGCGCCTCGGGCGGCGGGGGGTCGATCCTGTGCTTCGCTGCTGTCTGTCGTCTGCGAAGAGTGCTTGTTGCGCCGTTGACCACGGCCCGGCGGAGGTAGGCCGCCGGGTGCTCGACCGCCTGCCATCGCCCCTGCATCGCGCCGAACGCGTCATGGACAACCTCTTCGGCGTCGGCCCGGGAGCCGAGCATCATGGCCGCGAGCCGAACAAGCGCCTCGTATCGCTCCTGGTAGAGATCGAGAAGATCGCTCGGCCATGCCCGTCGAGCCCGAAGGGCTGCGGAGAGGTCGGTCCAGGACTCATCGACCTAGAGACGTGCAGAGCCCACCAGCTGTTGCATCCAATCTCATGATTTCGGAATCGTCCGCACGAGGCGGAACTCGACCCGCATCCCGGGCTCGCTGGCTCTTGGCATGAGGAAGCGTAGAGATGCCGGCGCCGCCGCTACGAGGCATCAGGAGTGAGCGCTGCGGTCGGCCCGCATCGGCCGGAACCGGTACAGCCCCCTCGTCGAGAGCTTCGCCGATGGGGTCGACGAGGCCCTCGACCTCCTCGGCCGAGACGCGCCAGTGGCCCGGCCGAGCCCTCCCGTGCCGCTGCTGTCCGCCAAGAAGTTGCGGCGGTAGTGGCACGCTACTGGCACGACACGCTGAAATCTGAGAGCGAGTCTCAGTTCAGGCATCTCTGCAGGCCCCTGACCAGCCACTTCGCGGTGGGCGCAAAGGGACTCGAACCCCTGACCTCTGCCGTGTGAAGGCAGCGCTCTAACCAGCTGAGCTATGCGCCCGTGACGAGTTCGGGACGCTAGCGCACCTGGAGCAGGTCCTCTGACCGGCGTGACCTGGAGAGGAACAGTGCTGGCTCCGGCGCCCGCAGCGGCGCCCGCAGGGAGGAGGTGAAGCCGAAGGGGTGGCGGGCCGGCCGGACGAGGAACCTCATCCCGGCCACGTGGACCCCCGGGTGGGCGCCGCTGAGATCGCCGAGGTCGCCCCCTGCATGGGCGGCGACGTGGACGCTCGTGATGGACGCCCGGCCCCGCAGCCGCCCCGGCACGACGACCGGGCCGTCGCCACGCCGCTGGAGGGAGCGCACGGGCAGGAGGAACGGCAAGCGCAGCCGGCTGCAGCGGCCGGTGACCGTCAGGTCGCGCTCGACCCAGTGGAGCTCGCGCTCGTCGCCGGAGGACCGCCACGTGAGGGTGCCGAGGTCCTTCGGATAGCCCCAGTTGAGGCGCCCACCGAGACGGCTCTCGGACGAATTGACGACCATGGTCGTGATGCACCACCCGGGGCGCAGGCCGAGGCGCGCCGGCTCGCCGATGGCGAGCTCGAGGTACGGCCCGACGGGCGAGCAGGAGTAGCACACGGCCGCTACGAGGGTCGGTCCTGGCACCCGCTCGAGGCCGTGCGGGAGGGGTCGGTCGGACACGGGGCGACGCACCAGGCACGCCAGCGACTCCCCGGCGAGCGCCCATGGTGCGTACGGCGAGCTCACGCCCGCAACGCTAACGGTGGCTGCCGCCGCGCCTCACGCGCTCGGCGGGTACGTCCGCAGCTCCACCACGTTGCCGTCGGGATCTCGCACGTAGACGCTCCGGCCGACACCTCGCGCTCCGTACACCTCCACGGGGCCCCGCTCCACCTCGAAGCTCCCACCCGCCACCAGCTCGTCCAGATCGGTGGCGGGATCGACGACCACGCACAGGTGATCGACGTTGCTGCCCGTGCGCTCCCCCCGGAGCAGGTCGAAGATCGTTGCTTCGTCGATGCGCACGGAGGGGAACGGGACGGCCCCCTCTCGCCACTGCTCGACCCGGTCGCCGGCCAGGCCGAGGTGGCCCGTCCACCACGCAAGCGCCTTCTCGACGTCGGGTGTCAGCAACACGATGTGATCGAACGCGACGACCTGCACCATGCGCGCAGGCTAACCACGGCCGCTGGCAGGGCGGGTTCGACGGCAGCAGCCTGGGGCGCCCATCATCTCATGGTGATCAACGACATCGACCTCGACCACGTTGCCGTTGCGACCGAGCGTCAGGCCGACGCCTGGCCGCGCTACGCCGGGGACCTCGCCGGCACCTGGGTGTCGGGCGGTGAGAGCGTCGGCTTCCACGCCGCACAGGTCGCCTACGCCAACGGGATGAAGGTGGAGGTGCTCGAGCCCCACCTTGTCGAGGAGAACGACTTCCTCCGCCGCTTCCTCGACGCCAGCGGCCCGGGTCCGCACCACCTCACCTTCAAGGTCGCAGACATCGAGGCCGCCCTCGTGGCCGTGGACGCCGCCGGCCTCGCGCCCGTCGGCGTCGACCTCCGCGATCCCCAGTGGCAGGAGGCATTCCTGCACCCGAGGCAGGCCCACGGCGTCGTGGTCCAGCTGGCACAGGCGGAAGGCTCGTGGGAGAGCCCCGCGCCGCCCGACCTGCCCGACCCGGCCATGGCAGCACCGGCGACGCTTGCCCACGTCGCCCACGTCGTGGCGTCGCTCGACGACGCCGCCACCCTCTTCCGTGACCTGCTGGGCGGACGGAAGGTCGGTGAAGGCGCCGTCGACGGCGGCTGCTTCCTCGACCTCGCCTGGGCGGGCGGTGGCAGGGTCCGCCTCATCGCACCCCTGGCCAACGATGACGGCACCTCCCCGTGGACGGCGTGGCTGGACGGGCGCCGGGGTGGCGTGCACCACCTGGCGTTCGACGTCGACGACCCGGCGTCGGTGGCCGACGCCATCCCCACCCGGGACGGCAGCTGGGTCGTGCCCCCGGAGCGCAACCTCGGCGTCCGCCTGGTCCTGCGCAGCACCTGACGGGGGCACCCGATGGGGAATGTGCCGCCGGGAGGTCCGGTTGCTCCCGTCATGGCCGACGTTGACTTCTTCTGGGACCCGATGTGCCCCTGGGCGTGGATCACGTCCCGCTGGATGGTCGAGGTCCAGGAGCAGCGGGGCCTCGACGTCGACTGGCGCTTCATCGCGCTGCGGGTCGTGAACGAGGAGAAGGACTACGACAAGGACTTCCCCCCGAAGTACCCCGAGGTGCACGGGCTCGGCCTGAAGCTGCTCCGCGTCGCCGCCGCCGTGCGGGAGCAGCACGGGCGGGATCACGTCGGACGCCTCTACACCGCCCTCGGTCAGAGGATCCACGTCGAGCGGGGGCGCGACAGCCTCCTCGATCCCGCCGGCGTCGAGGCGCTGCTGCGGGACCTCGACCTCCCCGCCGAGCTCGCCTCGCTGCTGGAGGACGAGGGTGAGTGGGATGCTGCGGTGCGCAGCGACACCGCGACCGGCCTGGAGCGTGCCGGCAAGGACGTCGGCACGCCGATCATCACCTTCGGCCCGCCGGACGGCCCGTCGTTCTTCGGGCCCGTGATCAGCCGGATCCCGCACGGGCAGGAGGCACTCGACCTCTGGGACGCGACCGAGCGCATCGCCCTCTTCCCGGGCTTCGCCGAGCTGAAGCGGTCGCTGCGAGAGCCCCCCCAGGTCGCCTGACGGGCAGCACGCCCGGCGCGAGCCGACCTGCAGAGGTGGCGCTCAGCTCGCCGGGCGGAGGCAGACCCAGGTTCCCTCGCCGGGGACCGAACGGGCAGTCGAGTCGGTCGGGCACTGCGACTGGCGGTTCACCACGAGGTCGACCCGCCCCTCGTTGCGGGAGTCGCACGGCACCTCGACGACACCGATGCCCTGTTGGCTCTGCACGCAGCTCCCCACGAGGTCCGAGCTCGTGCGCCTGCTGTCCTCCCCCGCACCACCGGCGAAGGCGGTGAACACGAAGATGACGCCGAGCACCACGAGCGCCGCGATCCACGGCAGGCTGCGCACCACCGAAACGCTCGGATCGACCATCCCCTCCGGTCGCTGGTGGTAGGGGGTGGGGTCGAAGTCGACGTCGTCCCATCCGGCCGGCCGTGCACCGTTGGGCCGAGGCTCGACGGTCGCCCGCCCGGCCAGGCGGTCGTCATAGGCGGCACGGCTGGCAGGCGCCCGCAGGACACGCCAGGCCTCGTTCACGTCCTGCATGGCCCTCGCCGTGGCCGTCGCCCGCTCGGGCGGCAGGCCCTGCAGGCGATCAGGGTGGAGCAGGCGGGCCCGCCCCAGGTAGGCCCTGCGCACCTCGTCTGCCGATGCCGTGGGCGCCACGCCGAGCACCTCGTAGTGGTTGGCAGCCCTCACCTGCGCTCCACTCTCGTCGCGGCCCCGTCCACGCCGTGAGTCTCGCCGCCGCCGTGTCGGATCACGCTGGCGGCGCCACGTCCTCGTTCGGTCCGCCGTCCACCTCGGCGACGGCCGGATCGTCGGACGCCCCCGCCGGGTCGAACGTCCCCCCGATGCGCCAGTACGTCCCACGATCTCGCGCCAGCAGCTCCTCGTCGACGAGGTGTCGGCGCAGGGATGCCGTGTCGGCGTGCCACTGCCCCAGGATGAGGTTGACCATCGCCTCGCTGTAGTGGTGACCAGGCTCGAAGTCCTTGGCCAGCAGGTCGAGGATGACGAGGCGCTTCGACCGCTGCGCCGGGATCGACGTCAGACGTCGGTCCTTGACGAAGGCACGCAGCACCCGCGCCTCCTCCGCCGGGACACCGTCGTGCTCGTCACCCGGCGCGCTGGCAGTGGCGGCGGCTGACGCGCGGGCGCTGGACCGCAGCGCCTCCTCGGCCAGGCGCCAGCCGTGTTCGTCCCGGTCGACGAGGCCGTGGTCGGCGAGACGGCCCAGGGCGGTCACAGCGGACCGGACGTCGAGGCCGGATGCGGCCACCACCTCCTCGGTCGCCGAGGCACCGAGCACCAGCGCAGCCACGGCCCGCAGGCGGTCGCCGTCGGCCAGCAACCCGACGATCTCGGCCGCAGGCATGACCGGGACCACCCGCTCGTCCGACATCACGGGCCTCAGTACCCGAGGCCGACGTCGACGAGCCCCAACAAGGGCTTGTCGGCGGCGAAGCGACGCACGTTCTCGGTGATCCGGGCGACGAGGTGCGGTCGGGCCATCTCCTGGGTGTTGGCCGTGTGGGGCGTGATGAGGCAGCGGGGCTCGGACCACAGCGGATGGCCTTCGGGCAGCGGCTCGGGTTCGGTGACGTCGAGCGCGGCCCCACCGATCACCCCGGCTGCGAGGGCGGCCACCAGGTCGTCGGTGACGACATGGCCTCCCCGGCCGACGTTCACGAGCCAGGCATGGTCCTCCATGAGCACTAGGGCCCGGGCGTCGACGATCCCGGTGGTCTCGGGCGTGAGGGCGAGGGCGACGACCACGAGGTCGGCGCCCACCAGCGCGTCCTCGAGCTGGGTGGGGCCGAGGACACGACCGGCGCCGCGCATCGGTGCGGGGTGGTTGCGCAAGACCGTGACGTCGCAGCGGAACGGCGCGAGGAGGCCCAGCAGCGCCTCGGTGATCCCACCGCCGCCGAGGATCGTGACCCTTGCTTCGAACAGGGTGCGCCCGCCAGCCGCTCCCCACACGGTGGCCGCAGCCCGCTCTGGCAGGCGGCGGAGCCCGGCCAGGGCGAGGGCGAGGGCGAGGGCGTGCTCGGCCACAGGCTCGGCGTACACGCCCTTGCCGCACGTCCACGTCCTGGCCGGGTCGAGCAGGGCGGCGTAGGGCTCGACCCCGGCCCACGGCAGCTGCACCCAGCGGGCGCCAGGGGCCGCCGCCAGCACCGGCTCGAACGACGCGGCATCGGGGCCGCCGACCCACACCAGCGCCTCGGCGTCGGCGGGAGCGACCAGCTGGCCGCCGCCGGCGGTGATGGCGTCGCGCACCCACGGCGGCGCCTCGTCGGGGGCCAGAGCGACGCGGGGGGAGGGCACGACGGGCGACGCTACCGCCCCCCGCGGCGCCCTCCGAGGGGGCGCTTGGTCACCCGGTCAGGGCCTACCCTCGGCGTCCGTGCGCCTCCGACCCTTCCGGAACCCGACACCGGAGGAGGCCCAGGACGCCCTCCTCGAGGGCGACCAGCCCCACGCCCCCGGCACCGCCAGGGCTGCGCTCGCGGTGCGGGACTTCCGTGTCGTGTGGATCGGCTCGTTCCTCTCGAACGTCGGGACGTGGATGCAGAACGTCACGCTCGGCGCCTTCGCCTACGAGCTGACGAGGTCACCGTCGTTCGTGAGCCTCATCGTCTTCGCCCAGCTCGGCCCGATGCTGCTGCTGTCGGTGGTGGGTGGCCTGCTGGCCGACAGCGTCGACCGCAGGAAGATCATCGTGATCGCCCAGACCGGCCAGCTCCTCGGATCCGTGGCGCTCGCCGCCCTCGTGTTCGGAGACGATCCGAGCCGCCCGGCGCTGCTCGGATGCGTGCTCGTCATCGGCATCGGCAACGCCCTGAACGCCCCCGCCTGGGTAGCGACGATGCCCGACCTCGTGGGCCGGGAGAACCTGCCGGGTGCCATCTCCCTCAACTCGATGCAGATCAACGCAACCCGCGTCGTCGGGCCCGCGATCGGCGGCGTCCTCTACCCGCTCATCGGGGCGGGCGGGGTCTTCCTCGTCAACGCCGCCACCTACCTCGCAGCCATCGGCACCGTCCTCGCCGTGCGCATCCCCCCGGTGAAGCGGGACGTGGCCGGCCCGCAGGGCTGGCGGCGGCTGGCGGGCGGGTTCCAGGTCGCGAGGCGGGACCCGCTGGTCGCGCGGATCCTGCTCGTGCTGGTGACGTTCTCCCTGCTCTGCCTGCCCTTCATCGGACAGATGCCGACGATCGCTGCAGTGAACCTCGACATGGACACCGAGAGCCTCGCCTACGGCCTGCTGTACGCCTCGTTCGGGCTCGGGGCGGTGACAGGCGCCTTGTCGATCGGCACGTTCCTGTCCGGCGTCCACAAGGAGTCGATCGTCCGCTTCGGCTTCGCCGGGTTCGCCGGGATGCTCCTCGTCTTCGGCCTCCTGCGGGCACCGGCACCCGCGTACCCGGTGGTCGCCCTCGTCGGCTTCACCTACTTCGGGGCGGTGACGGCGCTCAACACCGTCCTCCAGAGCCACCTGCCCGAGGGGGTGCGGGGACGGGTGATGGCGCTGTGGCTCATGGGCTTCGGCGGCACCGTGCCCCTCGGCCTGCTCGTGGCCGGGCCGATCGCCGAGGCGACGTCGATCACCGTCGTCCTGGTGTACGGCTCGGTGATCGCCTTCGCCCTGTTCCTCTTCGCAGACCTCGACGGGGCTCGCGCCCGTGGCGAGGCCCGCCTGCGAGCCATCACCCCGGCCCGACCCATCAGCTGACCCGACCCGGCGCCCGATCGGGTACGGTCCGCGACAGCGCACCTGTCGCCCGGGGGCGGGGCGTCGGTCACAGGAGGCCTCACCCGCCCCGGCTCGCCGACAGGGGGACCATGTCCACGACGGTGCACGACCTCGAGCTCCCCGAGCTCGACACGTTCGGCCTCGATCGGGCACAGGCGAAGGAGGCGGTGGAGGCTGCCCGAGGGGAGCACTGGCTGGCCCGGATGCCGATGGGCTACATCGTCACCCGCTACGTCGACGTGGTGGCGATCCTGCGCGACCGTCGCTTCCACTCCGCCCTGTCGCTGATCCCCCAGATGGCTGGGATCGATGACGAGACCTTCAACCGGCGGCGCCAGCAGTCCATCCTGTCGATGGAGGGTGACGAGCACGCCCGCCTCCGGCGCCTGGTCGCCCCCTCCTTCAGCCCGAAGGCGGCGGACCGGTTGCGGCCGTTCATGCGCCAGGTGGTCGACGGCCTCGTCGACGGCTTCGTGGTGAACGGTCGCTGCGACCTCGTGGCCGACCTGTGCGAGCCGTATCCCATCCCGATCATCTGCGAGCTGCTGGGTGCGCCCAAGGAGGACTGGAAGCTCTTCTCCGGGTGGGCGACCGACATCTTCCGCATCTTCAACAACGACGTCGCCAACGAGCTCCCGCTCATCCAGGCGGCCTCCGAGGAGCTCGAGCAGTACGTGCGGGCCATGATCGAGCAGCGCCGGACCTCGCCCGCCGACGACCTGCTCAGTGCGATGATCGCCGCCGAGGAGGCGGGCGACCGGCTCTCCACCGACGAGCTGGTCATGCTGTGCGAGGCCGTGCTCATGGCCGGCACCGACACCACCCGCAACCAGCTGGCGTGCACCGTCGCCCTGCTGACCGACCACCCCGACGTGTGGGCCCGCCTGGCGGAGGACCCGTCGGTGGCGGCCGGCACGGTGGAAGAGTCGATGCGCCACCTCGGCGCCGTGCGGGGGACGGCCCGCTTCGCCTCCGAGGACATCGAGTACCGCGACGTCGTCTTCCCGGCGGGCACGCTCGTGGCCACGAGCCTCGCCATCGCCAACCTCGATCCCGAGGTCTACGACGACCCGGCCACCTTCGACGTCACGAGGGGCCACCCCAAGCAGCAGCTGACGTTCGGGTCGGGCATCCACTTCTGCCTCGGCGCCGCGCTCGCCCGGGCGGAGCTCCAAGAGGCGCTACCCGTCCTCGCCCGCCGCCTGCCCGACGTCCGCCTCGACGGCGCCATCGAGTGGAAGCCCGACACGGTCGGCATCTGGGGTCCCGCCCGCCTGCCGCTCGCCTTCGGCTCGCCCTCGGAGGACGCTGTCAGCTCCACCTGACGGAGCAGACGTCGACGGGCTCGTCGAGGCCCTTCAGCCGGAGGCTGCGGTGGCCATCGAAGGCGACGTCGCGCATCGGGCCCACCTCGTCCCGCAGGTGGACCGTCGTCAGCACCTGGCCCCCCGTCGCCGCATCGGCGACGCGCGCCGCCACGTTCACGTCGTGGCCGATGAGGTCGTCTCCCGATGCCACGGCGCCACCGCAGTGCACCCCCGCCCGCAGGCGCAGCGGCGGCGGCGGCGCGTCCACGAGTTCGAGCGCCGCCAGGGTGGCCGCCTCCGGCGAGGGGAAGGACAGCATCAGCCCGTCCCCGATCCGCTTCACGACCCGACCCCCTCTGCTCCGCACGATGGGCCCGACGGTGCGGTGGTGCTCGGCCAGCAGGGCGAGGGCGTGCTCGTCACCCTCGCCGGCGGTGAAGCTCGTGAAGCCCTCGAGGTCGGTGAACGTGATGGCGACCGGGGTGGGGCTGCCGCTGCCGTCGGCTTCGGACCCCGCGGCCAGGAGCTGGAGGGCGTTGAGGCCGACGCCGCCGAGGACGGACGGCTTGCGCTCGATCGAGCGCTCGAGGAACCGCTGGACCACCTCCACCGTGCTCGACGTCCTGACTGGGTGCTCACCGGGCTCCTCCATCCAGGCACGGTCGATGAGACCGACCTCGATGGCCGTGCTCGTCAGCTCGGGGTCCTCTCGCAGGGCGGCGGCGGCGCGCTCGACGAGCTGTTGGCGCAGTGCTCGCATCGCTGCGGCTCCGGCGGTGCGGGCGTCCTCCCTGCGGGCCACGGCTCTCGAACCTAGGCGGCGAGCAGGGCCGACGCGAGGCGCTCGAGACCAGCGACCCGGCTGCCCTTGACCAGCACGGCGTCTGCCTCGCCCAGCCCGAGGGCGGTGGCGTGCGCCATGGCCGCCTCGACGTCAGCGACGGCCTCGACGCCGTAGGCCGGCTCGCCCACCGCGACGAGCGTGACGCCGAGGTCGGCACCGAGGCGGGCGGTGGCGGCGTGGGCCGCGTCGGAACCTGGACCCAGCTCGGCCATGGTGCCGAGGTAGGCGACCCGCCTCTGCGCCGGGAGCGCTGCCAGCGAACGCAGCGCAGCGGCCATCGAGGTGGGGTTGGCGTTGTACGAATCGTTCAGCACGAGCAAGCCGCTGCCCGCCCGCTCGAGGGCCATGCGCCACGGGGATGCCGGAGGAGCCCCCAGCCCGACCGCCACCGCCTCGAGCGGCGCGCCGGCCGCCAGGGCTGCGGCTGCTGCGGCCAGGGCGTTGCCGACCTGGTGCTGACCGCGCACGGTCAGGCGCACCGAGGTGGCGCCCCACGGCGTGCGCATCGTGAACGAGGGCCGGAGCCCCTCGTCGAGCGTGACGTGGCGAGCGGTGACATCGGACCCGCCGGCGAGGCCGACGAGCAGGACCCGGGCGGCCGTCACTCCCGCCATCGCCGCCACCCGTCGGTCGTCGGCGTTGAGCACGGCGGTGCCGTGTGCGGGGAGCGACCCGACGAGCTCCGCCTTGGCCCGGGCCACGTCTTCGATGGCGCCGAACGTCTCGGTGTGCACCGCAGCGACGGCGGTGACCACGCCGATGGTCGGTGTGGCGATGGCGCACAGCTCGCTGATGTGACCGGCCCCCCTCGCGCCCATCTCTAACACGACGACCTCGGAGTCTCCGGCTGCGTTCACGAGTGTGAGCGGGACGCCGAGCTCGTTGTTGAACGACCGCTCGCTGGCCGTCGTGCGCATGCTCGTCCCAAGAGCACCCGCACAGAGGTCCTTCACCGTGGTCTTGCCCACCGAGCCGGTCACGCCGACCACGAGCTCCGGCAGGCGCGCCCGCGCCGCCCGCCCCAGGTCGGCCAGCGCAGCGGTGGTGTCCCCCACCACCACAGCCGCCACGTCGAGCCCGGCCATCGACCGCTCGACGAGGACGGCGGCGGCCCCCTCGGCGACCGCTGCGGCGACGAAGTCGTGGCCGTCCCGCTCGGCGACCACCGCCACGAAGAGCCGCCGCTCCACCTCTGCCCGGCTGTCGATGGCAGCGCCGTCCACTTCGGCCAGACCGGATGCCTCACCACCGGTGGCCGCCGCCACCTCGACCGTCGAGAACCTCACCGGTCCCCCACCCCGCCCCACGAGCTGGCAGCGGGACCGACCGGGACGCGGTCCGGAGCACAGCCAGGACGCGCCGCTCGGCCGCCCACCCCCGAACGTGCGGCGGGACGAACCGGAGCGTGGTCCGGAGCGTGGTCCGGAACGCCGACAGGACACCCGGGTCCGCCGCCGGACCGGGCAGGGGTCCTCGGGCCGCTCGCCATGGCTGGCTACGGTGCCACACCGATGGCATCCCCCACGCCAGGACCAGCCGGCCCGGCCGCTGGGCGGGCTCAGGAGCGGGTCCGCCTCGTCGTGCTGTTCGGCGGCCGCTCGGCCGAGCACGAGGTCTCCTGCGTGTCGGCCGCCTCCGTGCTCGGGGCCGTCGACCCCTCGAGGTACGACGTCGAGCCCGTGGGCATCACCCTCGACGGCCGCTGGGTCCGTGCCGAGGCTGCTGCTGCGGCGCTGGCCGAGGGCGTCGCTGCGCTCCCCCGGGCGCTGGCGGCCGAGGGGCCCGAGGTCGACCCCCTCCCCACGCTGGTCGACGGCACCTCGGGTGCCGGATCGGGTCCGGTCGTGGTCCTCCCGCTGCTGCACGGGCCCTTCGGGGAGGACGGGACGGTGCAGGGCCTGCTCGAGCTGGCCGGGGTCCCCTACGTCGGCGCAGGGGTCCTCGGCTCCTCCCTCTGCATGGACAAGGCGGCGACCAAGGACGTGCTCGCCCGCCACGGCCTCCCCCAGTGCCGACACGTGTCGGTCAGGGACGCCGACCTCGACGCTCAGCTCGACGGTGGGCTCGAGGGCCGTGTGGCGGCCGCGCTCGGCTGGCCGGTTTTCGTGAAGCCCGCGAACCTCGGCTCCTCGATCGGGGTCACCAAGGTGGCGGGCCCGGGCGAGCTCTCGGCCGCGGTCGAGGTGGCGCTCGCCTTCGACGAGTGGCTCGTGATCGAGGAGGCGGTGTCCGGTCGTGAGATCGAGTGCGGTGTCCTCGGGAACCAGGCGCTGGCCGCTTCCGTGCCGGGTGAGATCATCCCGAGCGCCACGTTCTACGACTACGAGGACAAGTACTCGGGACATGGCGCCGAGCTCGTGATCCCGGCGGTGCTGCCGGAGGGCGTGGCCGAGGAGGTCGGGCGCCTCGCGATGGCGGCTGCAAGCGCGCTGCGGGCCGAGGGGATGGCCAGGGTCGACTTCTTCTACGAGGAGCAGGGCCGGGGGCTGCTCGTCAACGAGGTCAACACGATCCCCGGCTTCACCCCGTGGTCGATGTACCCTCGGCTGTGGGCGGCCACGGGTCTGCCCTACGACCAGCTCCTGGACCGCCTCGTGGCCCTGGCCCTCGACCGGCACACCCGCCGCGCGTCCCGGATCGGCCGGCCGCGCAGCTGAGGCGTGCAGTCGCCTTCGGGGCGTCACCCCACGAGCTCGTCGCCGCCGACCCGACGGAGCCCATCACGTCGGCCTGCTCGTCGCTGATGCTCGGTGAGCGGCGATCTCTCCGTCCCCGCCGCAGCCAGATCGGCCGCCCGAGCGTGCTCGGCCACGAGCTGGACCCACCGGTCCCAGTAGGCGGGCGGGTAGTCGTGGCCCATGCCCTCGAGCACCTCGAAGCGGGCACCGGGGATCGCCTCGGCGGTGCGACGACCCCCGGAGATGTCGACGAGGCGGTCCTGGTCGCCGTGCATGACCAGCGCTGGCACCGACACCTGCCCGAGCGCCTTCGTCCGGCTCGGTGACGCCAAGATCGCCATGAGCTGGCGGGCCTGGCCAGCGGGGTCGAAGCTCCGGTCGAAGGCCTCGCCGACGATGGCGGCGGTGCGCTCGTCGTCCTGGTGGCCGGGGCTCCCCCAGGTGCGCAGCCCTTCGACCGACCTGGCGATGGCGCCGTCCCGGTCGGTGGCGGGCGGGCCGAAGAGCAGGACCCGTGCCTCCGCCGAGGCCTGACCGACGTCGGGGTCGCCCGTCGAGGACATGACCGTCGTCATCGACCGCAGCCGGTGGGGGTGGTCGAGCGCGAGCTGTTGGACGATCATCCCGCCCATCGACAGCCCCATCACGTGGGCCCGCCCGATCCCCAGGGCGTCGAGCACGGCGACCGCATCGCGAGCCATGTCTTCCAGCAGGTACGGGACCAGCGGGGTGCGGCCGGAGGCCACCGCGGCGGTGGTGGCCGCGACATCGGGCGTCACCTCGGAGAGGTGGGTGGAGAGGCCGACGTCGCGGTTGTCGAAGCGGATCGTGAAGAAGCCCTCGGCCGCGAAGCGCGCACACCACTCGGTCCGGTAGGCCACGCACTGGCTGCCGAGCCCGTTCACCATCAGCAGCGCCGGGTCGGCCGGGTCCCCGAACGTCTCGTGGTGGATCACCACGTCACCGTTGCTCGCCTCTGGCACGGTCCCCCTCCTCGGCGCGCCACGGTGGCGCGGTGCGCGATGGTGCCAGCATCGGCGGCTCCGGACCTCAGGCGGGGTCGACGAGCAGCGCAGAGCGGAGGAAGGCGAGGAGCTCCCCCCGGCGTCGGAGGAGGGACCGTGCACCGGGCGGGACACCGACGGCTCGCAGCACCTCGACCTCGGTGGCGACCCCGATCACCGTCGAGTACGCCGACAGCAGGAGGAGCCGAGCGTCCTGGGGGCGCATGCTGCCCGACGCCATCTCCGCCTCGAGGAACGACCTCGCCCGCTCGACGAGCGGGTCGAGCGCGTCGGTGAGGCGGGTGGCGGCGGGCGGGCCGAGCCGGCTCACCTCCCGGAGGAGGCCGAGCAGCTCCGGGCGCCTGGCCGCGAGGCGGAACACGGCTCGCACGAGCGCCTCGATCCGGTCGAAGCCGGGACCGGCCCTGACCAGCGCCCGCTCGAGCGCCTCCGCCAGCTCGTCGGCCGACCGGTCGATCACGGCGTCGAGCAGCGCCTGCTTGGAGCCGAAGTGGTGGAGGATCGTCTGCTTGCGCACGCCGAGGGCGGCGGCCAGGGCGTCGAGCGACGTGGCCTCGTAGCCGCGACCGCCGAAGCTGGCCAGCGCCACGTCGAGGATGCGGTCGCTCGTGCCCTGCGGCACTCGTGCCACGGCGGTCACCTACCGAATGGTAGACACGTGCCGTGATCGCCGAGGCCCTCGACGGCAAGCGGATCCTCATCACCGGCACCACCGGCTTCCTCGGGACCGCCCTGCTCGAGCGCCTGCTGCGCTGCGTGCCCGGCTGCGAGCTGGTGCTGCTCGTCAGGCCCGGCCGGCGCACGACCGCCGCGCAGCGGGTGGCGCGCGAGGTGCTCCGCAACGATGCCTTCGACCGGCTGCGGGCCGAGCTCGGGGTCGACGGCTACGAGGCGATGGTGCAACGGCGGGTCCGGGTGGTCGGCGGCGACGTCGGCACCGACGGGCTCGACCTCGACGACGAGGCTCGCGCCATCCTCGCCACCTGCGACGTCGTCATCCACTCCGCTGCGACCGTCGCCTTCGACTCGCCGCTCGACAGCGCGGTCGAGGTCAACCTCCTCGGGCCGATGCGCGTCGCCGAGGCGATCCGCCAGGCCGGCTCCTCCGCCCACCTCGTGGCCGTGTCCACCTGCTACGTCGCCGGCAACCGCCGCGGCCGGGCGCCAGAGCTCCCCGTGTTCGACCAGCCCTTCACCCCCGACGTGTCGTGGCGGGCCGAGGTGGCCGCCGCCCGGCGGACCCGCGCCGACGTCGAGGCCGACAGCCGGACCCCACCACGACTCCAGGGGTTCGCCAAGGACGCCCGACGGGAGCTCGGCGCAGCCGGGACGCCGCTGCTGGCGTCGAAGGCCGAGAAGCTCCGCGACGCCTGGGTGTCCGACCAGCTCGTCGGGGCCGGGCGGGCCCGCTCCCGGTCGCTCGGCTGGCCCGACGCCTACGCCTACACCAAGGCGCTCGGAGAGCGGGCGCTGCTCGAGACCAGGGACGGGGTGCCGGTCACCATCGTCCGCCCGTCGATCATCGAGTCGGCTCTCTCGGAGCCCAGCCCCGGTTGGATCCGGGGGTTCCGGATGGCCGAGCCGGTGATCATCAGCTACGCCCAGGGCCTCCTCAAGGAGTTCCCCGGGATCCCCGAGGGCGTCGTCGACGTGATCCCCGTCGACATCGTGGTGGCCGCCACCATCGATGCCGCCGCCAGGCGCCCGGAGCCCGACGCCGTGCCCGAGGTGGTCCAGGTGGCCTCTGGTGCCGCCAACCCCCTGCGCTACCGCCGCCTCGTCGGCATGGTGCAGCAGTGGTTCTCCGAGCACCCGCTCTACGACGCCAGGGGCCAGCCGATCGTGGTGCCTGCCTGGTCGTTCCCCGGGCGCGGCCGGGTGGCGAACCAGCTCGACCGGGCGGCCAAGCTCATCGACCTCGGCGAGAAGGCGCTGTCGGCGCTGCCGCTGCGGGGTACGCAGGCCCGCTGGTCCGCCGCCCTCGAGGAGCACAAGGTCGACGTCGACCGTGCAGCCACCTACGTCGAGCTCTACGGCGCCTACGCCGAGACCGAGGCCAGCTTCAGCGTCGACCGCCTCCTGGCGCGCTGGGCGACGCTCGACGACGCCGACAAGGCGATCTTCTGCTTCGACCCGAAGGTCATCGACTGGGAGCGCTACGTCACCACCATCCACCTGCCGTCGGTGGTGGCCCACGCCCGGGTCAAGACCACACCCGGCGCCTCGAACCGGGCGAGCCGATCCATCCGGCTGCGGGCGCAGGTGCTGGCCCCGGAGCGCCACCTGGCTGCCTTCGACCTCGAGAACACGCTCATCGCCTCGAACGTGGTCGAGTCGTACTCGTTCCTCGCCACCCGGCGCCTCGACCGCCAGGACCGGATCCGCTACGCCCTGAAGACGCTGGTCGAAGCCCCGTCGCTGCTCGCCCTCGACCGGCGCGACCGCGGGGACTTCCTGCGCTCGTTCTACCGCCGCTACGAGGACGCGCCGATCGACCAGCTGGCCGAGGACGCCCAGGAGCTGTTCAGCCAGCTCATCCTCACCAAGTCGTTCCCGGCCGGGTTCCGGAGGGTGCGGGCGCACCGGGCGCTCGGCCACCGCACCGTGCTCATCACCGGGGCGCTCGACATCGTCGTCGAGCGCAACCTCGCCCCGCTGTTCGACGACATCGTCTGCGCCCGCATGTCGCGAACCCCCGACGGCACGCGCTGGTCGGGCGAGCTGACCGACGCCCCGCCCACCGGCGAGGCCCGGGCCATGGCCATGGCCGACTACGCAGATCGTGAGGGCCTCGACCTGGCCGAGGCGGTGGCCTACGCCGACTCCGCCAGCGACCTCCCCATGCTCGAGGCGGTCGGGTTCCCCGTGGCGGTCAACCCCGAGACCCGCCTCTCGGCCATCGCCCGCAAGCGAGGCTGGCTGGTGGAGACCTGGGAGCGGTCGCCCGGCGGCCCCCGGGCGCTGCTGCCCATCGGCACGAGCACCCGTCCGACCTCGTTCCGCCGTGACCTGCCCGGCAGGATCGGGCTGACGACGTGAGACTGCAGGGCCGTCTCGACCCTGGGCACGCAACCGACCGGCGCGCGGCTGCGCACGTGCCCCGACGGCGGGTCGGTGGAACCGCTCGGCGTCTGGGTGCGTCAGCGACCAGCAGGCCCACGCTCGAGTGCCCAGACGTGCGGGTGCTGTTCTGGGCACGCCAGAGACCGTCAGCCGGCCGCGCACGCACCTGGACGCCGGGGGCATGCCGGTGAAGGCGCTGCGCTTCGAGCGGTCGCTGCCCCGCTTCGCAGCGGCGCGCGTCGCCGGTGCTCTGGCGCCCGGGCGCGGCGCCCGACCAGGGCCGCTGCGGCTGGCCGACATCGACCCCCCCTTCGTCGGTGCTCCCGGCTGGGTGCGGGTCCGGCCGCGCCTGGCAGGGATCTGCGGCTCGGACCTCGCCACCGTCGACGCCACCTCGAGCCGGTGGTTCGAGCCGATCGTCAGCTTCCCGTTCGTGCCGGGCCACGAGGTCGTCGGTGACCTCGACGACGGCACCCGGGTGGTGCTCCAGCCGGTGCTCGGCTGCGCGGCGCGCGGCATCACCCCGGCGTGCGGCCGCTGTGCGACCGGGCAGGTGGGACAGTGCCTCAACATCACGTTCGGCCACCTCGAGCCCGGCCTCCAGACCGGCTACTGCACCGACACCGGCGGCGGCTGGTCGACCGCCCTCACCGCCCACGAGAGCCAGCTCCACCCCGTGCCCGACGACCTGGCCGACGAGGCCGCCGTGCTGGTCGAGCCGACGGCGTGCGCCATCCGCGGCGCAGGCAAGGTCCCGGCTCGGACAGGGGTGGTCGCCGTCCTCGGCGCCGGCACCCTCGGCCTCGCCACCACCGCCGCCCTCCGCCACCTCCCTGGGGACCTTCCGACCACCGTCATCGTCGCGGCCAAGCACCCCGAGCAGCGCACGCTCGCCCGCTCCCTCGGCGCCGACCTCGTGGTCGAGCCCGACGAGGTGGCCCGGGCGGTGCGGCGCACCACCGGCTCGATGGCGGTGGGCGACGGGGGCATCGACCGCCTGGCCGGCGGCGCCGACGTCACCATCGACTGCGTCGGGAGCGCAGCCACGCTGGCCCAGGCCCTGGCTGTCACCGCCCCCGGGGGCAGGATCGTGCTCGTGGGCATGCCGGGGCAGGTCGACGTCGACCTCACCCCCCTCTGGCAGCGCGAGCTCGAGCTCGTCGGCGCCTACGCCTACGGCACCGAGCGCGACGACGGTCCCGGCGCCGGCCGACCCACCTTCGAGCTCGCCTTCGACCTGGTGCGAGCGGCCGGGCTGGGACGGCTCCTGTCGGCCACGTACCCCCTCGAGCGCTACGCCGACGCCATCGCCCACGCCGCCGAGGCCGGCCGGCGCGGCGCGGTCAAGATCGCCTTCGACCTCCGCAACGAGAAGGAACGCAACCGATGAACCTGCCAGCGCCCCGCCGCCCCGGCCACGAGGTCGTGGAGGGCAGAGCCCCCCGACCCGGGTTCGTGCTCGAGGTCGACCGGTCTACGCCCTCCACGCTGTTCCACCACGGGGAGGGCTTCAGGCTCGAGCGCCTCCCGGTCGGCAGCCGGATCGTCTACCCGTCAGAAGCGGTGCCGGTGCTGCGCGACCCGGACGAGGCCATCCGCCTGGCCCTCCTCCAGCCGGTCGGCCAGGACCCCCTGCCGGCCCAGCTCTTCCCCGGCATGAAGCTCACGATCGCCTTCGACGACGTGAGCCTGCCCCTGCCCAAGATGCGCCGCCCCGACATCCGCCAGCGGGTGATCGAGGCGGTGCTCGACCTGGCGGCGGCGGCCGGCGTCGACGACGTCCACCTCATCGCCGCCCTTGCGCTGCACCGCCGCATGACCGAGGGTGAGCTGCGCCATGCGGTCGGCGACCGGGTCTACGACGCCTTCGCACCCCAGGGCCAGCTCTACAACCACGACGCCGAGGACCCGGACAACCTCACGCTCATCGGCGAGACCGAGCTGGGCGAGGAGGTGGAGATCAACCGGCGGGCGGCAGAGTCCGACCTGCTCGTCTACGTGAACATCAACCTCGTGTCGATGGACGGCGGGCACAAGTCGACCGCCACCGGCCTCTCCAGCTACCGGAGCCTCCGCCACCACCACAACGTCAAGACCATGCAGCACTCGAAGTCGTTCATGGACCAGCACCGCTCCGAGCTGCACAGCTCGAACTGGCGCATGGGGGAGGTGCTGCGCGACGCAGGGCTCAAGGTCTTCCAGATCGAGACCACCCTCAACAACGACACGTTCCCCAAGCCCTTCGACTTCCTCCAGAAGCGGGAGTGGGAGTGGACGGCGAGGGATCGCGTCGCCTTCGTGGCCGCCACCACCGGGCTCGACCGCATGAGCAACCGCATGAGGCGGAACCTGTTCCAGTCGATCGAAGCCCCCCACGACATGACCGGTGTCGTGGCCGGCGAGATCGAGGCGGTGCACGCCATCACCACCGCCAAGGTGTTCGAGCAGCAGCTCGTGCCGGTGAGCGGGCAGTCCGACATCGTCACCATGGGGTTGCCCTACATCAGCCCCTACAACGTGCACTCGATCATGAACCCGATCCTCGTGGCCTGCCTCGGGCTCGGTTACCTCTTCAACATGTACCGCGGCAAGCCCCTCGTGCGGGAGGGCGGCGTGGTGATCCTGAGCCACCCCACGCCGTGGGAGTTCCACCCGGTCCACCACCCGAGCTACATCGACTTCTTCGAGCAGGTCCTGGCCGACACCACCGACCCGGCTGAGATCGAGAAGCGGTACGAGACCTCCTTCGCCGAGGACGAGTGGTACCGCCACCTGTACCGGACGAGCTACGCCTACCACGGCGTCCACCCGTTCTACATGTGGTACTGGTGCGCCCACGCCCTCCAGCACCTCGGTTCGGTGATCATCGTCGGGGGCGACCCACGGGCGGTGCGCCGCCTCGGCTTCCGTCCGGCCTCGACGTTGCGCGACGCGCTCGAGATGGCGGAGGACACCGTCGGCCGTGACCCTTCCATCACCCACACCCATGCGCCGCCGCTCTACATGGCCGACGTGACGTGAGGCGACCCGGCACCCCTGCGTTGCTGCGGGGGTTCCCCTTCGCTGCGCCCAACGTGCCGCTCGGGTTCGAGGTGCCGCCCAGCAAGGCGCGCCGGGGAGCGGCCTACGACTCGTCATGGGCCCGGGACCAGCCCGCCCGCTACGCCCGCTTCTTCCTCGTCGAGGGACCCATGCGGGCCGCGATCTCAGCGCTCGCCTCCCCCACCCGCAAGGGCCTCGACCGCCTGACCGGCATCAGCGGCCCGGTGATCTTCGCCGCCAACCACCACTCCCACCTCGACGCTCCGCTCCTGTTGACGTCGATCCCCCAGCCGTTCCGCCACCGCCTCGTCGTCGCCGCAGCTGCCGACTACTTCTTCGGCAACCAGGTGACGGCGGCCCTCTCCTCGCTCGCCATGGGCGCCTTCCCCATCGAGCGGTCGCGGGTCAGCCGTGACTCGGCAGACCAGGCCGCCGAGCTGCTCGACCAGGACTGGAGCCTGCTGATCTTCCCCGAGGGTGGCCGCAGCCCCGACGGCTGGGGCCAGGGCCACCGTGGCGGTGCCGCCTTCCTGTCCCTGCGCACCGGTGTGCCCGTGGTCCCCGTCCACCTCGCCGGCACCGACCGCATCTACCCGCGCGGCGCCAAGCGGCTGCGGCCGGGCTCCACCACGGTGACCTTCGGCCACCCGCTGCGGCCGGCAGCCGGCGACGACGCCCGCCGCCTCGCCGCCAGGATCGAGGCCGCCGTCGCCACCCTGGCCGACGAGTCGGCCACCGACTGGTGGGGCGCCCGCCGACGCGCCGCGGCAGGCACGACGCCATCCCTCACGGGGCCCGGCACCTCGGGCTGGCGACGGGCATGGGCCCTCGGCGACCGCAGCGGCCGCCGGGGCGGCAGGCGCCCGACCCGTCGCTCCTGGCCCCAGCTCTGAGCGACGCCTCCGAGGCCTCTCCCGAACCCATGCCTCAAGGGCCGGCCGGCCGGCCGGACGTATCCTCCGCCATGGCTCCCGCCCTGGTCTACACGTCGAGGATCATGGGCCTGCCCCTGCTCGACGCCGACGGGGCCACGATCGGCCGCCTCGACGACGTCGTGCTCGTGCCGCCGCATCGGGCGATCGCGCCCCGGGTGCTCGGCTTCGTGGCGGCTGTCCAGCGCCGTCGGATCTTCGTGAGCGTCGGCCGGGTGGGCGAGCTCGACCAGCTCGGCCTGCGTCTGAAGGGCTCGGCCATCGACCTCAGCCCCTTCCAGCTGCGTCCCGGTGAGCTGCTGGCCGGCGAGCTGCTGGACCGCACGCTCGGCTCCGGCGAGGTGGTCAACGACCTCGCCCTCAAGGCCTCGGAGCGCGACAGCGTGGCGTGGGAGGTTGCGACGGTGGCCCTGGGTGCCCGCCGCAGCCCCCTGCGGAGGAACCGGGCCCCCCGGGTGGTGCCGTGGCGGGACGTCGAGGACATCTGGGACGCAGGCGAGGTCCCCGCCGAGCTCGGCGCCTACCGGGACATGCACCCGAGCGACGTGGCCGCCGCCGTGCGCCGCCTCCCTCTGGCCAAGCGGCGCAAGCTGGCCGAGGCCATGGACGACGAGCGCCTCGCCGACCTGCTCGAGGAGCTCGAGGAGGACGATCAGGTGCGCCTCATCCAGGGCCTCGGGGTCGAGCGGATGGCTCACGTTCTCGAGGAGATGGCCCCCGACGACGCCGCCGACCTCCTCGGGGAGCTGCCCAAGAACCAGCAGGTCGAGCTGCTGGCGGCCATGACGCCCGATGAGGCCGGACCCCTGCGGAGGCTCCTCCGCTACGGGGAGAAGACGGCGGGCGGGCTCATGACCCCCGAGCCCGTCGTGGTCACCCCCGGGACCCCGGTCGCCGAGGTGCTGGCCCGCCTGCGCGACCCGGAGCTCCCACCTGCCCTGGCCGCGCAGGTGTTCGTGTCCGACGCCCCCGTGCAGACCCCGACCGGCCGCTACCTCGGCATGGTCGGGGTGCAGCGCCTCCTGCGGGAGCCGCCCTCCTCCGACGTGGGCCGCTGCGTGGAGGAGCAGGGGCCCGCGGTCACGCCCTCCATGCCCGAGGCCGAGGTGGCCGCCCGCCTGGCCGCGTACAACCTCCTCGCTCTCCCGGTCTGCGACGCCGACCATCGGCTGCTCGGCGCGGTGTCGATCGACGACGTCCTCGACGCCGTCCTGCCCGAGGGGTGGCGCATTGCCATCCGTTGACGCGCCATCCGCTCACGCTCCCGCCCGGGGCCTTCAGGTGGGGACGAGGTCGGCGTGAGGCGGGCCGTCGACCTCTCGCGCCCGCGCACGCGCGGGCGGGGCCTCGGCATCCACTACGACCCCGAAGCGTTCGGCCGCTTCTCCGAGGCCATCGCCCGCACCCTCGGCACCGCCCGCTTCCTGGTGGCCCAGACGGCGATCGTGGCGCTCTGGATCACCGTCAACGTGGTCGCGGTCTCGCTGCGCTGGGACCCGTACCCGTTCATCCTCTTGAACCTGGCCTTCTCCACCCAGGCCGCCTACGCCGCCCCCCTGATCCTCCTCGCCCAGAACCGTCAGGCGGAGCGGGACAAGGCCCAGACCGAGCGGGACCGCGAGGTGGTGTTCCGCACGCAGGCCGACACGGAGTTCCTCGGGCGCGAGCTTGCCGCCGTGCGCATCGCCCTCACCGACGTTGCCACGGCCGACGATCTCAACCGGGCGGTGGAGCGGGTCACCGCCGTGCTGTCGGCCGGCAGGGAGCCGGCGACCGGTTCGGGATCCGGCGCCACCGCCGGGTAGCGTCCCCAGTCACGATCGGGACGGCACGGGCAACGGCGCCCCCACCGCTCACCGCCGAGGGGACCGTCTCCCGATCGCCCAGACCCCGCCACACGGAGCGCTGCCCATGCCCGCCACGTCGTCCTCCCCCGCCGCGCGCGTCCCCCGTCCCGCCGCCGACGACGGCGCCTGCGGCATCGGCTTCGTCGCCGATGCGAAGGGGCGCTCCTCCCGGCAGATCGTCGAGGCCGCCCTCGAGGGCCTCGCCTGCGTCAAGCACCGCGGCGCGGCGGCGGCCGACGGCAGGACCGGTGACGGGGCGGGGGTGCTGCTCCCGATCCCGGCCGGCATCTTCGGCGTGGGCAACGGCGTGGCAACCCTGTTCGTGCGTGGCGACGACCCACGACCGGTGATCGAGGTGGCAGCCAAGGAGGAGGGCATCGAGGTCGCCGAGTGGCGCCCCGTGCCCACCGACGACGCCTTCCTCGGCAGCCAGGCCCTCGCCTCCAAGCCACGGATCCTCCAGGCGGTGCTCACCGGCGGCGACGGCGACGAGCGCAAGGCCTTCCGCCTGCGACACCGCATCGAGGCAGCCACAGACGACGTCTACGTCGCGTCCTGCTCGTTCCGCACCGTCGTCTACAAGGGCCTCGCCGCAGCGGACGCCGTGAGGGGCTTCTACCCCGACCTGCAGGACGACCGCTTCGAGGCGCCCTTCGCCGTGTTCCACCAGCGCTTCAGCACGAACACGGCTCCCACCTGGGAGCGGGCCCAGCCCTTCAGGATGCTCTGCCACAACGGCGAGATCAACGCCATCCAGGGCAACGAGAACCGGATGCGGGCACGGGCGGTGCTCGGCACCGAAGCCGCCGGCCTCGGGCCGGAGGCGCTGTTCCGGCCCATCCTCCGCCCCGCCGACTCCGACTCCGGCAAGCTCGACGCCGCCGTCGAGCTCCTGACCCGCGGCGGTCGCGACATCCGCCACGCCGTCGCCATGCTCGTGCCCGAGGCGTGGGAGAACGATCGTGACCTCGACCCCGACGTGCGTGGCTTCTACCGCTACCACTCGGCGCTCATGGAGCCCTGGGACGGCCCTGCGGGGATCATCTTCACCGACGGCCTCGGCGTCGGTGCCGCCCTCGACCGCAACGGCCTGCGCCCGCTGCGCTACGCAGTGTGCGAGGACGGCTTCGTCACCGTCTGCTCGGAGGTCGGTGCCGTCGACACCTCCGGCCACGGCGCCGTGCAGCGTGGGCGACTGCGCCCCGGCCAGATGCTGTTCGTCGACCCGACGAAGGGCGTGCTCCACGACCACGAGCTGAAGGAGCGCATCGCCGCCGGGTCCTACGCCCGCTGGGCGGCCGACGGTCTGTGCGACATCAGCCGGGGATCCCCGGTGGTGGTCACCCCCAGCCCGGCCGAGCTGGAGCGGCGTCAGGCCACCCACGGCTACACCAAGGAAGACCTCTCGATGGTCCTCAAGCCCATGGCAGGCGATGCCCACGAGCCGGTCTTCTCGATGGGCGACGACTCGCCACTCCCCCAGCTGGCCGGGCGCCCTCGACCGATCCACCACTTCTTGCGCCAGCGCTTCGCCCAGGTGACGAACCCGCCCATCGACCCGGTCCGTGAGCGACGGGTCATGAGCCTGCGCACGCTGCTCGGCCCTCGCCAGCCCATCCTCACCGAGGGGCCCGACGCCACCCGGCTGCTCACCATGTACTCGTTCTTCATGTACCCCTCGGGTGTGGCCACGCTGTTCGAGGGCACGGCCTGCGCGTTCGAGGCGGCGCCGCTCGACACCACCTTCGCCGCCGCGGACGGGCGGGACGGGCTGCGCGCCGCCGTCGAACGCCTCTGCGACGAGGCCGAGGTGGCGGTGCGGGCGGGCACCGGCCTGCTCGTCCTCGAGCCGCAGTCGGTGTCGGCCGACCGGGTGCCGGTGCCGTCGCTGCTGGCCTGCGGCGCCGTGCACCACCGCCTGGTGGCGGCCGAGCTGCGGTCGCTCACGAGCCTCGTCGTGATCAGCGACAGCGCCCGGGACACCCACGAGTTCGCCGCCCACCTCGGCTACGGCGCCGACGCCATCTGCCCCCGGCTGGCGCTCGAGACGGTGGCCCTCGAGGCCGACAACGACGAGGGCGACGTCGTCTCCTACGAGGCGCAGAGCCGCTTCCAGTCGGCCATCGAGGAGGGCGTGCTCAAGATCCTCTCCAAGATGGGCATCGCCACGGTCGACTCGTACCGGGGGGCGCAGATCTTCGAGATCGTCGGCCTCGGCCCCGAGGTGGTCGACCTCTGCTTCGCAGGGACGCCTTCCGCCGTCGGCGGCATCGGCTGGGACGCCCTCGGTGAGGACGCCATGTCCCGCCACCACGCAGCCTGGCCCCCGGCGTCGGAGACCCCCGTCAGCCTCGACTCCCCCGGCTACTTCCGCGTCCGCAGGGGGGGTGAGTACCACGGGAAGGGCAAGGACGTCGTCGATGCCCTCGCCCCCTTCGCCGTGCGCGGCACGCCCGGCGGCACGCCCGGCGGCACAGACGGCGGCGCAGACGGCGCCGACACGATGATGACGGCAGCGCACCTCCTCCAGCGCGCCATCAAGGGTGACGCCACCCCCACCTACGACGCCTACGTGGCGCTCGTGAACAGCCGCCCGCCCACCGAGCTGCACGACCTGCTCGAGCTCGTCCCCGCCCCCGGCGGCCCCGTCCCGCTGCACGAGGTCGAGCCTGCGGCCGACATCGTCCGTCGCTTCTCCACCGGCGCCATGAGCCACGGCTCCCTGTCGAAGGAGGCGCACGAGACCCTCTCGGAGGCGATGAACCTGCTCGGCGGGCGTTCGAACTGCGGCGAGGGTGGTGAGGACCCGGCCAGGTTCCGCACCCGGGGTCAGGCCACGGGTGACACGAACTCGAAGATCAAGCAGATCGCGTCCGGGCGCTTCGGCGTCACCCCTGAGTACACCGCCCACGCCGACGAGCTGCAGATCAAGGTCGCCCAGGGCGCCAAGCCGGGCGAGGGGGGCCAGCTCCCGGGCCACAAGGTGAGCGAGGAGATCGCACGCCTGCGCCACACCCAGCCCGGCATTGCACTCATCTCGCCCCCGCCCCACCACGACATCTACTCCATCGAGGACCTGGCCCAGCTCATCTTCGACCTCAAGCAGGTCAACGGCGCCGAGGTGTCGGTCAAGCTCGTGGCCGAGGACGGCGTGGGCACGGTGGCGGCGGGCGTCGTCAAGGCGCTGGCCGACATCGTCCACATCAGTGGTGCGACCGGCGGCACCGGCGCTGCCGCCCTCTCCTCGATCAAGCACGCTGGCATGCCCTGGGAGCTCGGCCTGGTCGAGACCCAGCAGGCCCTGGTCGACAGCCACCTCCGCAGCAGGGTCCGCGTCCGCGTCGACGGCGGCTTCCTCACCGGCCGACAGGTCATCGTGGCCGCTCTCCTGGGGGCCGACGAGTACAGCTTCGGCACCGCAGCCATGATCGCCGAGGGCTGCATCATGCTCCGGGCCTGCCATCGCGACACCTGCAAGCCGGGGATCGCCACCCAGCGACCGAACCTCCGGGCCAACTTCACCGGGACACCGGAGGGCGTCGCCGCCTTCATGCTCTTCGTGGCCGAGGAGGTCCGCGGCCACCTCGCCGGGCTCGGCTTCCGCAGCCTCGACGAGGCCATCGGTCAGGTGTCATGCCTGCGACAGGTGGCCACCGGGGACCCGCGCGCCGACGCCGTGGACCTGGGCCAGCTCCTGGTCGAGCCCGGGTCGGTCGGAGAGCCCCGGCGCTTCGTGGGCTCCGAGCCGATCCAGTCACCCCGCTCGAAGCTCGGCGACCAGCTCCTGGCCGACGCCTTCCGTGACGTCTGGGACGGCCAGGTGGTGGAGCTGGCCTACGCCATCACCAACGCCGACCGCACCGTCGGCGCAGCGCTCGGCGGCGCCATCGCCCTCGAGTACGGCGCCACCTCCCCGAGGGGCACGGCCCGCGTCCGCTTCGACGGGAGCGCAGGCCAGAGCTTCGGGGCGTTCCTCACCGCAGGCGCCGAGCTGCACCTCGTCGGCGAGGCCAACGACTACGTCGGCAAGGCCATGGGGGGCGGCCGCATCGTCATCACCCCGCCGGCCGACGACGCCGGCCAACCGGTGCTCGCCGGCAACACCTGCCTCTACGGGGCCACGGGGGGCGAGCTCTATGTGGCGGGCGAGGCCGGGGAGCGCTTCGCCGTCCGCAACTCCGGCGCCACCGCCGTGGTCGAGGGCGCAGGCGACCACTGCTGTGAGTACATGACCGGTGGCACCGTCATCGTGCTCGGTCAGGTCGGCAACAACTTCGGTGCAGGGATGACCGGCGGGCAGGCCTACGTGCTCGACCCGCACCACGACCTCATGGGCAGGCTGAACACCGCCCTGGTCGAGGCCGAGCGCCCCGACAACGAGTCGCTCGACGAGCTGCGCTGGCTCATCGAGCGCCACGTCGAGCTGACGGGTTCCGCCCGTGGTGCCGAGGCGCTCGCCTCGTGGGACATGGCGGCCGAGCTGTTCTGGCACGTGCTGCCCATCGAGCGGGTCCGACGCATCGAGGCCACCTCGGCCGGGCGGGTCTCCGGCCCGGGCTGATCGGGAGCCCCCCGCCCGCTCGACGCCGCCTACCGTGCGGCCATGGACCACCTCGACCTCTCCCCCTCCGAGCTGCTGACCACGACCCGCTCGGTGCGCAAGCGACTCGACTTCGAGCGCCCGGTCGAGCGGGAGGTCGTGCTGGCGTGCCTCGACGAGGCGTTGCAGGCGCCGACCGGCAGCAACAACCAGGGCTGGCAGTGGGTGTTCGTCACCGACCCCGCCAAGAAGAAGGCGATCGCCGACGTCTACGGCAGGCACTTCGACCCCTACGCCGCTGCCGGCGGCGCCACCTACCGCGAGGGCGACACCAGGGGGGCGCGGGCGGGAGCGGTGAAGAGCTCTGCCACCTACCTGCGCGAGCACCTCCACGAGGTGCCCGTGCTCATGATCCCGTGCCACGCCGGGCGGGTGGATGGCGCGCCGGCGGCCAGCCAGGCCGGGTTCTGGGGGTCGCTCCTCCCGGCCGCCTGGAGCATGATGCTCGCCCTGCGGGCCCGGGGCCTCGGTTCGGCCTGGACCACCCTGCACCTCGGGAGCGAGCAGGAGGTGGCCGAGCTCCTCGGCATCCCCTACGAGCGATACACCCAGGGCGGCCTCTTCCCCATCGCCTACACCAAGGGCACCGACTTCAAGCCCGCCCCCCGCCTGCCGGCGGCCGAGCTCGCCCACTGGGACACCTGGTAGGACCGACCCCCGACCGAGCCTCAGTCGACCGAGCCTCAATCGACGAGCCGAAGGCCCGACGGGGAGATCGAAGGCTCGCTCCTCGGAAGGTCGACGACGAACTCGGTGCGGTGGGCGGGGAAGACGTGCTCGCTGAGCAGCACGACCTCGCCGGGCTCCGTCGTCGTCACCCGCCGGCAGCGCAGCACGGGGGAGCCGACGGGGATGCCGAGCACCTCGGCGTCGGCCGCCTCGGCTGCCGCTGCGCCGATCGTCTGGGTCGCCCCGCCGAGCACGACCGGCAACAGCTCGTAGAAGGGGGACCGCTCGACGGCGGCGCGACTCAGCTCGGCCCCCAGGTGCTCGGGGCACCATACCGTCACCCGGGCGAACGGCTCACCGTCGGCCAGGTTGAGGCGCCTGACCTCGAGCACCGTCCCGGGCCCGAACACCGCCGCCGCCAGGGGGCCGGCGGGGACGAAGGCGAAGTCGAGGATGCGGCGCTCGGCCACCACCCCGGAGGCGGCGAGCTGTCCTTCGATCGTCCCGAGGTGGCCGAGGGTCTGGCGGAGGGGATCGCCGGCCACGAACCAGCCGTAGCCTTGGCGGCTGTCGACCAGCCCGTCTGCCCGCAGCACCTCGAGGGCCCGGCGGACGGTGACCCGGCTGGCGCCGTAGCGGAGGCACAGGGCAGCCTCGCTGGGTAGGAGCCGGCCATCGCCGAGCTCGCCGGCCCGGAGCCGGGCGGCGAGGTCTTCAGCGATCTCCCGGTAGCGGACCGTGCGCACTTGTTCTATACTTGTCTACGTCGAGTCCCCCGTGCAAGGGGACGTTGAGGGGGAGCACACATGGCCGTGACCGCAGGAACGCCGCTCGAGCTGATCGACCAGGTCTACGGGACGCTCGCCGATCGGGTGGCCATCGGGCGCCGCCGCAGCGGCCGTCCCCTCACCTTCGCCGAGAAGGTGCTCGTCAACCACATGGGCGACCCCGAGCAGGGCGGGATGGAGCGGGCCCGCAGCTACACCGACTTCGGGCCCGATCGCGTCGCCATGCAGGACGCCACGGCCCAGATGGCACTGCTCCAGTTCACCACCGCCGGCCTGCCCGAGGTGGCGGTGCCGAGCACCGTCCACTGCGACCACCTCATCCAGGCCAAGGTCGAGGGTGAGGAGGACCTCGCCCGGGCCCTCGACGTGAACTCCGAGGTCTACGAGTTCCTCCGCACCGTCTCGGCCCGCTACGGGCTCGGCTTCTGGAAGCCGGGCAGCGGGATCATCCACCAGGTGGTGCTCGAGAACTACGCCTTCCCCGGCGGGATGATGATCGGCACCGACAGCCACACGCCCAACGCCGGGGGCCTCGGCATGGTCGCCATCGGTGTCGGGGGCGCCGACGCCGTCGACGTGATGACCGGCTTCCCGTTCAACGTCCGCTGGCCCAAGCTGATCGGCGTCCACCTCACCGGGTCCCTCAGCGGGTGGTCCTCTCCGAAGGACGTGATCCTCAAGGTGGCGGAGATCCTCACCGTCTCGGGCGGCACCGGGGCCATCGTCGAGTACTTCGGTGAGGGCGCAGCCACGATCAGCGCCACCGGCAAGGCCACCATCTGCAACATGGGGGCCGAGATCGGCGCCACCACCTCCCTCTTCGGCTACGACGAGGCCATGGCCCGCTACCTCCGCTCGACCGGCCGGGAGGGCATCGCCGAGCGGGCCGACGCGGTGGCCGAGCACCTGAGGGCCGACGACGAGGTGCCGCAGGACCCGGAGCGCTTCTTCGACCGGGTGGTCGAGATCGACCTGACCACGCTCGAGCCCCACATCAACGGCCCGCACACCCCCGACCTCGCCCACCCCGTGTCGAAGGTCGGCGCCAACGCCAAGCTCAACGGCTGGCCGCTCGAGATCAGCGCCGCCCTGGTCGGGTCGTGCACGAACTCGAGCTACGAGGACATCACCCGTGCCGCCAGCATCGCCCGGCAGGCCACGGCGCGCGGTCTGCGAGCCAAGACGCCGCTGCTCGTCACCCCGGGCTCCGAGCAGGTCCGCGCCACCATCGAGCGCGACGGCCTCCTCGCCGACCTCGAGGCCATCGGCGCCACCGTGCTGGCCAACGCCTGCGGGCCCTGCATCGGCCAGTGGGACAGGACCGACGTCGACGCCCTTACGAAGAACACGATCGTCAACAGCTACAACCGCAACTTCCCGAAGCGCAACGACGGGAGCCCGAACACCCTGTCGTTCGTGACCTCGCCCGAGACGGTCGTCGCCTACGCCCTGGCGGGCACGCTCGACTTCAACCCGCTCACCGACGAGCTCGACGGCGCCCGCCTCGACCCCCCGGTCGGCGAGGAGCTGCCGACGAGGGGGTTCGACGCCGGCGCCTCCGGCTTCGAGGCTCCCCCCGCCGAGCGCTCGAGCGTCGAGGTGGCGGTCGACCCCGAGAGCGACCGGCTCCAGCTCCTCGAGCCGTTCCCGGCCTGGGACGGCGCCGACTACCTCGGCCTACCCGTGCTGCTCAAGGCATCAGGCAAGTGCACCACCGACCACATCTCGGCCGCCGGGCCGTGGCTGCGCTACCGCGGCCACCTCGAGAACATCTCGGGGAACCTCTTCCTCGGCGCCGTCAACGCCTTCACCGGTGAGGCGGGCAGCGGCAAGGACCAGCTCGACGGCGAGGTCAAGCCGTTCCCCGAGATCGCCAGGCACCACGGCGAGGCGGGTGTCGGCTGGGTGGCGATCGGGGACCAGAACTACGGCGAGGGCAGCTCTCGCGAGCACGCCGCCATGGAGCCCCGGTTCCGGGGGGCGAAGGTGATCCTGGCCCGGAGCTTCGCCCGCATCCACGAGACCAACGCCAAGAAGCAGGGCCTCCTGCCGCTCACGTTCGCCGACCCCGCCTCCTACGACCTGATCGAGGAGGACGACCGGATCAACGTCGTCGGCCTCGCCGACCTCGCACCCGACCAGCCCGTGCGCTGCCAGGTGGTCAAGCCCGACGGCTCCACCGTCGACTTCGAGGCCACCCACACGTTCTCGCCCGACCAGATCGAGTGGTTCCACGCAGGGAGTGCCCTCAACGTGATCAGGCGCAACCTCGAGACGACCAGCGCCTGATCCCATCACCCGTGGTGGCGCCGACGTCGGCCACCAGGAGACCAGGACAAGGGAACCAGGCGGAGGAGCGGGGACGTCCCATGGGCACGAACGGCCCTGAGGAGGACCCGTGAAGCTTCTCGCCTGGTGCGCCGCCCTGCTCCTGCTCGTCGGCGTCGCCGTCGGACTCGACGACGCAGCTCCCGACCCCGGCGGTGCCCGCCGCGCCCCGGGATCCTCCCGCCCCTTCGACCTCGGCGGCGTGGAGCTGGCGTCGGCCTCCAACCTGCAGGGCTTCGACGACTGCGACGAGCTGCTCGGCTACTTCCGGGAGCAGGCTTCGACGGGCGACCTCGGCCTGGAGATGTACGGAGCAGAGGAGGACTCCGCCGTCGCCGCCGAGTCCATCGACTCCGGTGACGAGGGCGGCGGGCCCGCCCCTGCCCCCGGCGAACCGGAAGCTCCGGCCACGACGGCGGCCGGGGCGGCCGGGGCGGCCGCCGCCGACCGGGCCGCAGCCGACAGCGACGCCGAGGGCGGGTTCTCGGGGACGAACCTGCAGGAGGTCGACGTCGACGAACCCGACACGGTCAAGACCGACGGGGAGGTGATCGTCGCCGTGGCCGGAGCCGAGCTCCACGTGATCGAGCCCGGGGGCGACGGCCCCCGCCTGCTCGGTACCGTCCCCCTTCCCCGGGACGGCTCCTCCGAGCTGCTCCTGGCCGGTGACCGGGCCACCGTCCTCACCCGCACCTACGGCGCCATGACCGAGGGTCCGGCGGACGACGGCGAGGGCCGGTCGATGCCGTCCCCCATCGACGGTGGCGGCGCACCGCTCACGGTCCTGACCACGGTCGAGCTCAGCGACCCCACGGCCCCCGACATCGTCGAGACCCGGACCTTCGAGGGTGACTACGTGAGCGCCCGGATGACCGGCACGCTGGCCCGCCTCGTGCTGCGCTCCTCGCCCTCGCTCGGCTCGCCCGAGCCCGGCGTCATCGAGCGGGGTGAGCTCGAGACGTGGATGGAGGATGCGGTGGCCGAGGCACCCCTCGAGGCCTGGCTCCCGAGCGACGACGACGGTCAGGTCGTTGCCTGTGACGCCGTCGCCCGGCCTGAGGAGCCGGCCGGCGTCGGGACCACCACCGTGGTGACGATCGACGTCGCCTCCTCGCTCGAGCCGCTCGACGCGACAGCGGTCGTCGCCAACGCCGAGACCGTCTACGCCTCGGGTGAGCGCCTGTACGTGGCCACGACGAACTGGGGCAGCGCGTGCTGTGGCCAGGGCATCCCGATGCCCATCGATGGCGGAGACGGGAGCACGAGCAGCGGCGTCGTCTCCTCCGTGGGCCCGCCCGAGCTCGAGCCCGTCACGACCGACCTCCACGCCTTCGACATCACCGGGCCCACCACTCCCTACCTGGGTTCGGGCCGGGTGGAAGGGCGCCTGCTCAACAGCTTCTCGTTGTCGGAGCACGAGGGCGTGCTGCGGGTGGCGACCACGCTCGACTCGGCCGACGGATCGTCGCCGAGCGAGAGCGCCGTGGTGACCCTCGCCGAAGTGGATGGCGCGCTCGTCGAGCGGGGCCGCCTCGCCGGCCTCGGCACCACCGAGCAGATCTACGCCGTCCGCTACCAGGGCGACATCGGCTACGTGGTGACGTTCCGCCAGACGGACCCGCTCTACACCATCAATCTCTCGGACCCGGCTTCGCCCACCCTCCTCGGTGAGCTGAAGATCCCGGGTTTCTCGGCCTACCTGCACCCGGCCGAGGAGGGCAGGATCATCGGCGTCGGGCAGGATGCGAGCGAGGAGGGGCGCGTCGAGGGCTCCCAGGTGTCCACCTTCGACGTCACCGACCTCGCCGCACCAGCAGAGGAGGACCGCATCTCCTTCCCTGGCGCCCACTCCGCCGTCGAGTACGAGCACCGGGCGTTCCTGTGGTGGGCGAAGGACCGAGTCGCCGTGGTCCCGATGGAGATCTACCCCTTCGAGGGGGTGGCCGAGGGTTCGCAACGCTCGGAGGTGCAGCCGTTCACCGGCGCGGTTGCGGTCGACGTGGCCGAAGACGGCTCGCTGACCGAGCGGGGCAGGGTCAGCCACCAGGGCCACGTCGGACCCGAGCAGTACGCCTCGATCAACCGGTCGCTCGTGATCGGCGACACCCTCTACACGCTGTCGGAGGCCGGCGTCCTGGCCAGCGACATCACCACCCTGGCCGACGAGGGCTGGCTCGCCCTCTGACCCGCCCCCCGTTGCTGGGGGCTCAGTCGGTGCCGGGACGGCGGTGGAGCTCGGCGTCGAGGTCCTCGGGCACCTTGCCGGACGGGTAGGTGGCCGCCAGCTCGGCCTCGGTGGGCTCCCAAGGCTCTCTGGCCTCGGGCGGGAGGAGCTCGACGATGGCCGCCATGATCCTCTTGGTGTCGCCGTCGACGTCATCACCGGTGAGCCCCTCGACGGGGCGGCCGACCCGGGTGCGCACCACCGGCGGGCTCGCCAGGTTGGTGACGTTGGGGAGCTTGGCGCTGCGTGGCCACACCTGCTCGGTCCCCCAGAGGCCGACGGGGATGACGGGAGCCCCGCTCATCGCCGCCAGCTTCGCTGCGCCCCAGCGGCCCTGGAGCTCGGGCTCGAAGAACGCCTTGCCCCGGGGGATGGTGCCCTGGGGCATCATCACCACGAGCTCGCCGGCCGCCAGCGCCCGTGACGCAGCCCACAGGGGCTCGTCCGAGCCGGTGCCGCGCTCGACCCGGATCCCGCCCATCGCCTTGGCCATCTGTCCGACGATCGGGGCGTCGAAGACCTCGGCCTTGCCGAGGAACCGCAGGGGCCGACCGCTGCGGGCCACGGTCACCGACATCGCCGCAGTGTCGAAGTAGCTCCGGTGGTTGGCCACCACGATCGCAGGGCCGGAGCGGGGCAGCAGGTCGGTGCCGTCGATGTCGAAGCGGGCGTAGGGGAACGCCTCGGGCCGCATGAACGGCCGCATCGCCTGGAACGGCTCGATGCCCGCCACCTTCGGCACCCCGGGAGGCGCGTCGAGGTGCAGCGTCGGCCACCGGCGCACCGCGGCGATGACCCGCAGGCGCGGGTCGGGGTTGACCGCCGTCGGGTAGCGCACGGCGTTGAGGAGGGGGACGTCGTAGACGCTGTCGGAGTACGCCCAGCTCTTCTTCAGGTCGACGCCGTGCTCCTTGGCCCAGGCCCGCACGGCGTCGAGCTTCCCGGTGCTCCACACGAAGCTGCCGACGATCGAGCCGTCGTAGTTGCCGTCCTCGTCGACCCCGTAGCGGGTGGCGATCACGTCGTCGAGGCCGAGCTCGTCGGCGAACGGCTTCACCATGTCGAACGGGCTGGTGGTGGCGAGCACGACGGGGCGTCCGGCGACCCGGTGCTCGTCCATGAGCATCCGGGCCCACGGCTGCACGGAGCCGCTCAGGACCTTGGCCGCCTCGGTGGCGGCGGCGACGACGGCTTCGGACGACCACCCCGTGGCGAAGGTGGCGGCGCGCCTGGCGAGGACCATGCCGGGCAGGGTCTCCCCCACGACCTCGAAGAACTTGTAGAACGCGGCCTCCCCGGGGATGTGGCGGTCGGGGACGACCCCCGCCTGCTTCAGGGCGGCGGTGATGACGGGACCGCTGGCACCGCGGAGCAGCGTGCGATCGAGGTCGAAGAACGCGGCGGCGTCGGCCATGGCTGCACGCTAACCCGGGGACCCGCCGGCGCCCGAGGCCGGCACCAGCGGGCCGAAAACGGAAGGAGGCCGATCCGGGGGGGCGGATCGGCCTCGACTCCCTTTGACGCGAGCGGGCTGGGGGGGAAGCCAGCTCACGTCGTGTTGACCATGATGCCGGTGCACCTCTGATCTGTCCAACACATCTTTCTGATGCGAGGTATCGTCACCGATGATGGACCTCCGCCAGCTCGCTGCACTCACTGCTGTCGCCGACACGGGCACGTTCTCGGCCGCTGCTGACGTCCTGCACACCGTGCAGTCGAACGTGAGCACCCACGTGGCCAGGCTCGAGCGCGAGCTCGGTGTCATCCTCGTCGACCGTGCCGCCGGCCGGCTGACCGAGGAGGGCGAGGTGGTGGTGGCCCGCAGCCGCCGCATCACGGGTGAGCTCGACGCCCTCGTGGCCGACGTCGCCTCGCTGCGGTCCGACGTCACCGGCGGCGTCCGCCTCGGCGTCATCGGCACCACCGGGCGTTGGCTCGTCCCCCCGCTCCTCATGGCCATGGCTGAGCGCCACCCGAACGTGCGGGTGTCGGCCCTCGAGGGCAACACCACCGCCCTGCTCCCCTCCCTTGCCTCGGGCCAGCTCGACCTCGCCCTCTTGAACCTCCCGGTCGACGACCCCGACATCGAGGTGACGTGCCTCTTCGAGGAGGATCTCATCGTGGTGGCGCCGGCCGGTCACCCGCTCGCCGGCCGGGACGAGGTGACGCTGGTCGAGCTGGCCGACCACGAGCTGCTGCTCACGCCGCCCGGCACCTCGATCCGCGTCGACCTCGACCGTGCGGCGGCGGCCGCGGGGGTGACGCTGCGGGCCAAGGCGGAGCTCGACGGGATCCGCCTCATCGCCTCGCTCACCTTCGAGGGCTTCGGTGCCGCCGTCCTCCCTGCGAGCGCCGCCCCCGCGTCCCTCAACGGCGAGTGGCGCCGGGTGGCGATCAGCGGGATCGGACGCCGCCAGGTCGCGCTCGCCCGCCGTCGCCGCGGCCTGCTCTCGGCACCCGCCCGGGCCCTGTCGGCGGTGGTGGTCGACGTGGTCGCCACGGCCTCCGGCGACCAGCCCGGGGTCTTCCCCGTGCCCACGGCGCGGAGCCGACGGGCGTGAGCACGACCGGTGTGAGCAGGGGTGGCGCCACATGGGCCGCCGCCCCCGTCACGGCACTGCGGGCGTGAACACGACCGGCGTGAGCAGGGGTGGCGCCACATGGGCCGCGGCCCCCGTCACGGCACTGCGGGCGCACGTCCCCGGCACCGTCTCGGCCGCCGTCGACGAGCTCGGCGGCCGGCCCGTCGTGCTCGTGCGCATCGACCCGAGCGTGCGTCGCGGCGCCCTCGACGAGCAGAGCGGCACGACGCTCGCCGTCGCGGCACGGACGGCCCTCGCCGCCCGGATCCCCCTCGTCGGCGTCCTCGCCTCCAGCGGCGCCGACGTGCACGACGGGGTGGCGGCGCTCCACGGCTGGGGCACGGCGGCGAGAGCGATCGCCGCCTGCAGCGGGGTCGTGCCCGTCCTGCTCGCCGTCACCGGCGCCACCGTCAGCGGGCCTGCGCTCCTGCTCGGCATGGCCGACGTTGTCGTGCTCACCGACGACGCCTCCGCCTACGTGGTCGGCCCCGGTGCGGTCGCCGCCTTCACCGGTGAGCAGCTCACCGCCGTCGGCCTCGGCGGGCCGGGTGTGCACCGCCGCAACAGCGGGGTGGCGGCCGCCGTGGTCAGCGACGAGGCCACTGCCCTCGACCTCCTCTCCGCCGTCCTCTCGCACCTGCCCCAGAGCTGCGACGAGGAGCCGCCGCTCTGGGCCGGTGACGACCCCGTCGACCGGTCCACGCCCGAGGCGGGCCGGGTCGTGCCCCCCACCGCCACCGGCAGCTACGACGTGCGCGACGTGGCCCGGGCGGTGGTGGACGACGGCGAGCTGCTCGAGCTCTGGGGCGGGTGGGCGCCGAACCTGGTCACCGCCTTCGCCACCGTCGGCGGCCGCAGCGTCGGCATCGTCGCCAACCAACCGCTGGCCCTCGCCGGGACCCTCGACATCCCCGCCAGCCAGAAGGGCGCCCGCTTCGTGGCCCTGTGCGACGCCTTCAACGTCGCGCTCCTGACCCTCGTCGACACCCCCGGCTTCTTCCCGGGCAAGGACCTCGAGTGGCGGGGCATGATCCGCCACGGCGCCCAGCTGGTGGGGGCCTACGCCCGCGCCACGGTCCCCCGGGTCTGCGTCGTGCTGCGCAAGGCGTACGGCGGGGCCTACATCGTCATGGACTCCAAGGACATGGGCAACGACGTGTGCCTGGCTTGGCCCAGCGCCGAGATGGCGGTCATGGGCGCACAGGGTGCGGTGCAGATCCTCCACCGGCGCGAGGACGTCGAGACCCAGCAGCGGCTGCAGGAGGAGTACGCGACGACCCTGCTGACGCCGTGGGTGGCGGCCGAGCGGGGCCTCGTGGATGCGGTGATCGACCCGGCCGACACCCGGCGTGAGGTGGTGGCCGCCTTCGAGGCGCTGTCGACGAAGCGTGAGGTGCTCTCGCGCCGCAGCCACGACAACCTGCCGCTCTGAGCGTGCGCCGGTGGGCGCGACGGGTGCGCCGCCGCCCCGCTAGAAAGGGCATGTCTGAAGCTCGTGGACCAGGGGGAGCGTGCACAGGTGGCCGAGACGATCACGATCACCGACGACCGCACGGGCAAGCAGGTGACGGTGCCGCTCGACCACGGCACCATCCCGTCGTCCGCCCTGCGCGAGCTCGATCCCGACCTGCGGGTGTACGACCCCGCGTTCATGTCCACGGCGAGCTGCTCGTCGACGATCACGCTGGTCGACGGCGACGCCGGCATCCTGCGCTACCGCGGCTACCCCATCGAGCAGCTGGCGGCGTCCTCGACCTACCTCGAGGTGGCCTACCTCCTGCTCCACGGCGAGCTGCCGAACAAGGACCAGTTCGAGGACTGGCGCCACGAGGTGACGATCCACACCTACGTGCACGAGAAGGTCAAGAGCTTCATCGACGGCTTCCACTACGACGCGCACCCCATGGGCGTGCTCGTGTCCACGGTGGCCGCCCTGTCGACCTTCTACCCCGACGCCAAGAACATCTTCGACGAGTCGAGCCGGATGAAGCAGGTGATCCGCCTCATCGCCAAGATGCCGACGCTCGCCGCCTTCGCCCACCGCTACAGCGTCGGCCAGCCCTTCGTGTACCCGGACAACAGCCTCGACTACGCGTCGAACTTCCTGTCGATGATGTACCAGACGGTGGAGCCCCGCTTCGACGCCAACCCGGCGCTGGCCAAGGCGCTCGACGTGTTGTTCATCCTCCACGCCGACCACGAGCAGAACTGCTCGACCACCGCCATGCGCACCGTCGGCTCCAGCCAGGCCGACCCCTACAGCGCCACCGCAGCGGCTGCCGCCGCCCTCTACGGCCCCCTCCACGGCGGCGCCAACGAGGCCGTCATCCGGATGCTCCAGCGCATCGGCAGCGCCGATCAGGTCCCAGCCTTCATCGAGACGGTGAAGCAGGGCGAGGGCCGCCTCATGGGTTTCGGGCACCGCGTGTACAAGAGCTACGACCCACGGGCCACGATCGTGAAGCAGACGGCCGACGAGGTGTTCGAGATCACGGGCTCCAACCCGCTGCTCGACATCGCCCTCACGCTCGAGTCGGTGGCCCTCTCCGACGACTACTTCACCGAGCGCAAGCTGTACCCGAACGTCGACTTCTACTCAGGTCTGATCTACCAGGCGATGGGCTTCCCGCTCGAGATGTTCACGGTGCTGTTCGCCATCCCCCGCACCTCGGGCTGGCTGGCGCACTGGATCGAGCTCCTCGGCGACAAGGAGCAGAAGATCGCCCGGCCGCGCCAGAAGTACGTCGGTGAGGACGAGCGGCCCTACGTGGCCCTCGAGGACCGCTGAGCAGGGGTTCAAGGTCGCAACGGGACCGGTCTTCGACGAGACCGCCTGCGCCTCCGGGACGGGCGTCGAGTCACGCGGGGGCCACGTCGAGCACGATCTTGCCGACGTTGGCGTTCGCCTCCATGTGCCGGTGGGCTGCGTCCACCTCGCCGAGCGGGTACCGCCGGTCGATCACCGGCCGGCAGCGGCCCTGGTCGAACAGTGGCAGCACCTGGCGGGCGAACTCGGTCGAGACGGCGATCTTCTCCTCGAGGGGCCGGGCCCGCAGCACCGTGCCGATGAGGCGGGCCCGCTTCGGCAGGAGGAGGCCGAGCGGGAACGTGGCCATGACGTCGGCCATCACGCCGACCTGCACGATGGTCCCACCGACGCGGAGGGCGTCGAGGTTGCGGGCCAGGTAGTCCCCGCCGACGACGTCGAGCACCACGTCGGCGCCGTCGTCGCCGGTGAGCGCCTTGACCTCGGCCACGAAGTCCTGGCTGGTGTGGTCGACGACGAGGTCGGCTCCGAGGTCGAGGCAGGCGGCCACCTTCGACGTCGAGCACGTGACCGCCACCCGGGCGCCGATGGCGCGGCACAGCTGGATGGCTGCGGTCCCCACCCCTGATGCACCGGCGTGCACCAGCGCCGTGCGGCCCGACGTGAGCCCGCCCTGGGCCACGAGCGCGTCCCAGGCCGTGATCCACACCTCGGGCACGGCACCGGCGTCAGCCAGCGCGATCGACGGGGGCACCGCCATGAGCTGTCGCTCGTGGACGGCGATGCGCTCGGCGTAGGCGCCGCCGCCGACGATGCCCATGACGGGATCGCCCACCTGCCACCACGTGGCCCGCTCGCCCACCTCGAGCACCCTCCCGGCCAGCTCGAGCCCGGGGATCTCGTCGGCCATCGGCGGGCCTGGGTACCGGCCGAGGCGCTGGAGCACGTCGGCCCGGTTGACCGCCGTGGCGACGACCTCGACCACGACCTCCTCGGGCCCGGGGACGGGATCGGGGACGTCCCTGAGGCGGAGGACCTCGGGGCCGCCGTGGGAGTCGAGGACGATGGCTTGCACGTCCTGCAACGTAGGACCTCCGGGGACCTGTCGCGGTGAGCGTCGGCCGTAGGCTCGTCCCCCATGGACTTCGCCCTGCCGCCAGAGATCGACAAGCTCCGCCTCGAGGCGGAGGGGGTGGCCGAGCAGGCAGCCGCCGGGCTCCCGATCCTCGAGGACAGCTGGATCAACGCCCACGACCGTGCCTTCTCCCAGGAGCTCGGCCGGCGCGGGTGGCTCGGCATGACGTGGCCCGAGGAGTACGGGGGCCACGGCCGCACCGCGCTCGAGCGCTTCATCGTCACCGAGGCCCTCGTCGCCGCCGGCGCACCGATCGCCGCCACCTGGTTCTGCGACCGGCAGATGGGCCCGGCGCTGATCGCCTTCGGCACCGAGGAGCAGAAGCGGCGCTTCCTCCCCGACATGGTCGCCGGCAACGCAGCGTGGTGCATCGGCATGAGCGAGCCCGACTCGGGCTCGGACCTGGCGTCGCTGCGCACCCGGGCTGTGGAGGACGGCGACGCCTTCGTGGTGAACGGCCAGAAGGTGTGGACCTCGTTCGCAGCGATGGCCGACTGGTGCTACCTGATCTGTCGCACCGACCGCGGCGACAAGCCGCACCAGGGGATCTCCGAGCTCATCGTCGACATGACGACCCCCGGGATCGAGGTGCGCCCCATCACCGACATGACCGGCAACCGCCACTTCTGCGAGGTCCTCTTCGAAGACGTCGTGGTTCCGGCTTCGAACCTCGTCGGCGAGCGGGGCGGCAGCTGGAAGCAGACGATGAGCCAGCTCGAGCACGAGCGCGGCGGCATCGACCGGCTGCTGTCGAACCGGGCGCTCTACCGCGACACGCTCCCCCGGGCCGACCTGACCGACGCACTGGTGCGCCAGGAGGTGGCCTCCCTCGAGACCTTCTACAAGATCGGCCGCTTGCTCGTCCTGCGCGAGGTGCTGGGTCAGGCCCCGAAGGGGTTCTCCGCTGCGGCCAAGGCTGCCTGCACCGCCTTCGAGCAGCGGGTCGCCGACTTCTGCGCCGCCGCCGTCGGCCCCGAGGCCATGCTGTGGAACCGCGTCAGCCGGGGCGTCTGCTACGGGCCCGCCTACACGATCATGGGCGGGACCAACAACGTCCTCAAGAACATCGTGGGCGAGCGCATCCTCGGCCTGCCCCGGTAGCTCTCGAACGGTGAGCATCGTGGGCGAGCGCATCCTCGGCCTGCCCCGGTCGCTCTCGAACGGTGAGCATCGTGGGCGAGCGCGTCGTCGGCCTGCCCCGGTCGCTCTCGAACGGTGAGCGGGGCGAGCCTCAGCAGGCGGCGAGGTGGCGCCGGGCCAGTGAGGCGTTCGTGAAGCCCGGCTCGTCGGTGACCTCCCGCACCGCACCGACGAACGGCGGGATCACCACCGCCTGGCGCAGCTCGTCGAGCTCGACCTCGAGCAGCCAGCACTCGACCGGGGACACGAGGTGGTCGAGCTCGAAGCGCAGGCCGGCGTAGGTGAACGGTCGTCGCACCTTCTCGACCACGGCGCGCCTCGGGTCGGCACGCCGTCGCAGCTCGTCGTAGGCCGCAGCGTCGATCTCCACCTCGCGCTCGACGCGCACGAGCGACGACAGCCGTCGCTTCGCCGTCCAGACGTGGCGAACCGTCCCGTCCGCAGCGGCGATGCGGCGGACCCGCGCACGGGGCTCGCCACCGGCCGGCTTGGCCAGGTAGGTCTGGGTGATCCTCACGACCTCGAGGGTGCGCAGGACAGGGTGCCCGAGGGCAGGCTGGCCCTCGAGGACCCAGCGGCGTTCGACCTCGAGCTGCGTGCGCGCCGAGTGGAGCGGACTCAAGACGCCGACGGCCCGGCGCTTCGTCTCCGATGGCCCGACCGGATCGGGCACCAGGGCCATGGCGGGAGCGTAGGAGCCGGCCGACGAGCGACCCGGGATACCCGGCTCCTCCCCGGACGCGGCGGAGGCTGCGGGCGGCCGAGCCGCCGGCCGGCCCCGAACCTCACACCGACATGGGCACCTGGGATGAGCCGCACGGGACCAGCCGCATGCGGAACCAGGCGCATCGGGCTCGGTCGGGACGGCGAGAGGCCCCGCACCCCGGCGGGGAGGGCGGGGCCTCTCACCTACTGCTTGCCTGGTGGACGAGACAGGGCTCGAACCTGCGACCCCCACCGTGTCGAGGGGAAAGCCCGGGCGCAGGTAGCAACACTGAGCGCATGAGCGCAGGTCAGCGCACGGACGTCTCGCCTCGTCGTGCTGACCAGCAGCTCTGCGGCGGCTCAGGGAGGTGCGAAGGGAGGTGCGAGCGGGATGTTCCTGACCGGTGAACCGCTGCCTGCGGCCACATGGAAGGCTGCGAGTCATGACACTGAGGTGCCTCGCCGTCGTAGCCGTCTTTACTCTCGCCGCGTGCGGTGGAGACGACGACGCGGAGACCTTGCGTGACGTGGACGACACGACCACCACGACGGAGGCGACCACCACCACCGAGGAGCCGACGACCACGACGACCCAGCTTCGGACCACGACCACTGCGGAAAAGACCCTGCGGGAGTGGGCCCAGCCGTCCCTGTCCTACCTTGACGAGCTGCAAGCAGGCTTCGAGGCGGTTGGCGAAGCGGGCGAAGAGGCCGACTTCCCGAAGGTCCAGACGAGCACGGGTGCCGTCGCTGACGCTGCCCAACGGATGGCGTTGTCTCTCGAAGAGGCTGGCGAGCCACCCGCTGCCGACGTCGTGGAAGCGCGGTCCTTGATCGAGGCGCTCCGGACCGTTGAGGGGGCAGCCCGCGACGTCAGCGCGTGCCGATCGTTCGAGGAGTGTGCGGATGAGGTCGGCCGCCTCGGCGTCGCCAACGCGTCGTTGGGAACCGCCTTCACCGGGGTGACCGAGAAGTTCTGAGGCGACACCTGCAGGTGATGGCGCCGCTGGCAGACGATGACTGGTGGGAGGAGTTCGCCGACGTCGAGACCCACGTGGAGCTGCTCGAGGCCGACCTGCTCCTGCTCAAGTGCCGAGTGCGACGGCTCCTCAGCGAGACGGCGAGGCACCGAGCCGCCTGACGGCGTCAGGTTGTGGTGGCTGCTTCCTGCTTGCGGAGCCGGATCTTGCCGGGGGGCCGCCCGGGCTTGCGCTCCCAGTTGTCGAGGAAGTGGCTGATCGAGGTCCGCGTCCACACGGGGCCGGCGGCGAGGCGGGCGACGGGCTGAGGGAACATCGGGCCGGCGGCGAGGGTGTGGGCCCGCTGGCGGGTGACGCCGAGCAGCTCGGCGACCTCGCTGACCCCGACGAGCTCGAGCGCGTTCGACTGGTCGAGCTCGGCTTCGAGCCGGGACCATTCGACGGCCCGGACCTCGACGACTTCGCGGCCGACGACGTCGACGGTGGCGCACTTGCCGAGGATGACGGCGGTCGCCTCGGCGACGGCAGAGTTGGCCGTGTTGGCCTCGACGGTGACGGTGGCTCCGAGGTTGCCCGGGTCGGGGCCGTGGGTGACGACGCCGGCGACGTCGGCGAGCCGGTCGTTGAGGTCGTCGGCCTGGTCGTCGGTGATCTCATCGCCGACCGTGTCGATCGTGACGCTCCACTCCATCAGTCCTCCTTGGGGGGCCACACCAGGCCGGACCGGCGGAGGGTGGCGATCAGGTTCTTCTCGGCCCGGTGGTCGCTGGGCGTGTTGTGCATGGTGACGGCGGGCTTGGTCTTGTCGGGCGGGATGAGGAGCCACCCCTTCTTGGTGGGCTCGACCCGCCAACCCTGCCGCTGGGCTGCCTTGCGGATTGCGGCTCCTTGGTACTTCGCCATGACCCTACCCCTAACGGTTGACTGATGTAAATAGTAACCGATGGGTGCGACAACGTCAACAGTTCCGGCGTACGTGTGGACGCGAAGGAACCCCCCGACCCGAAGGCCGAGGGGTCGCAGCAGCCCGCCAGGCTCTACGTGACGACGAGCACGGCTGCCCGCTGGTCGCCGCCCCGGTCCCGGAGGATCAGGTCGTACCTGCCGGGTGCGAGCTCGGGGACGGTGCGGCTGACCCGCACCTTGGGGGCGCCACGCCGGTCCTGGTACCGCTCCGGCATGGCAGGGGCTTCGTCACCGTCGATGATGAGCCGGTACGGCCAGCCGTTCTCTGGCCGCGGCACTCGCCGCACATGACGTGACCCAGGACCACCTCGCCAACAAGGTCCGGCCGAAGGTCACCCAAGGGCAAGTGAGCAACTGGTGCAACGGCAAGCACGCCCCCGACCCGGAAGTCGTCTTCCAGATCGAAGCGGTTCTCGAACTAGAGCCCGGCTCCCTTTCCAGCTACCTCGGCTTCGTGCCTGTAGGCGTCGGCCAGCCGCGCGACGTGCTCGGCGCCATCTCAGCCGACCAGCACATCAACGACCAGGGCCGGCGAATGTTGCTCGACCTCTACGCCTCTGCTGTGCGGTCCTCTCGGACCGGTATCTGAGCTGTGGCGGCCACCGCTCCGACGCCGGCAAGCACCTGCCGCAGCCGACTCACCTCATCCTCCACGAGCACCAATCGTGCGACCATCCCATCCCAGTCTCGCTCTTCCACTGCCCGTCTCCCCTGCCCTGGTCCCGTGTCTTCTGGGTCTCCACCCGAACGCACGTTCGACCGTAGACGAGACGTGCGACAGCGACCATCCACCACCAGTCCATGGAGTCCTGCTATGTGCCGAATTGCCGCTCTCGTTGTCGTCCTACTGCTCAGCGCATGCGGCGGAGGAGGCGAGCAGGCAGCAACAGAACAGGCCAGCGAAGGGCTGGACGTCATCACCGGCTCCGTCACCGTTGGAATCGAGGCGGACCAGGCGGTCATGAAGACTTGGGCGGAGGGGGTCGCTACCTGCACCGGTGCCGATGTTGCGAGCGGCTTCGCTGACGTCGGGCCTGCGGCGGGCGTCACCGTCCGCGACGAGTCCGGGGACATCATCGCAACCGGCACGGTCGCAGAGGGCGAACGCACCATCCAGGGTTGCGTCCTCCCCTTGCGAGTGGACGACGTGCCAGAGGCGAAGTTCTACGAGGTGGAGGTCGGCCGCAGAGGAGGAGTCCGCTCCTCTCGCGCAGACCTTGAGGCGGACGGCTTCGAGGTCCACTTGACGATCGGCACCTAGCCGTCGAGGAGTGCTCCGAGAGTGTCGGCGGCGGCCCGGTCCTGGGCGGCGAGGAAGTGGGAGTAGCGGGTCAGTGACGCCAAGGAGGCGTGTCCGACCCGGCCCATCACGGTCCGCTGGTCGACGCCGGCGCCGAGGAGCTGGGTGACGACGTAGTGCCGGAGGTCGTGGAGCCGGACGTGGCGGAGCCCGGCTCGGTCGCGGAGCCGGACGAAGTGCTGGGTGACGGACTCGGGGCGCCACGGTTGCCCCTGCCGGACGCGTGACGCGAACACCCACTCGGGGAGCGGTGTCCCCGACGCCAAGGAACGTTCCGCCCACCGGGCCCGGTGCGCTTGGAGGGCGGCGACCGTGGGGGCGGCGACCGCGAGCCGGCGCGGCTTGTCGGACTTGGTGCCCTTCTCGAGCACCTCGGCGCCGGCGTGGATGAGCGCCCGATTGATCCGCACCTCCCCCGCGTTGAGGTCGATGTCGGACCAGCGGAGGGCGCAGATCTCACCGCGACGGGCGCCGGTGTCCGCGGCCACCCGGAGCCAGCACCCGAGGTCCGGGTCGCGCCCGGTGTCGGCCAGGTGGAGGAGTCGGCGGAGCTCGTCGACGGAGGGGGGCTCAAGCTCGACGGTCCGGACCTTCGGGGGTGACGCGTCGACCGCCGAGTTCCTGGCGACCCACCCCCACCTGACGGCCTGACCGAGGGCGGAGCGGAGGATCGTGTGGACCTTCCGGACGGTGGCCGGGGCGAGACCCTGCTTGGTGAGCCGGGCGTAGAGGGCGTCGAGGTCGTGCGCGGCGACCTTCGACACGTCGACCGGGCCGAGGGTGGGGAGGATGTGGAGCCGGATGCTGGTGGCGTAGACCTCCCGGGTCCTCGGCGACCATCCGGCGCTCGCATGGTCCTGCCATCGGGTGAGCAGGTCGGCGACCGTGCCTGCGCCGCCGCCGTGGCGCCCGTCGTCCACCTCGGCGAGCAGCCTGGTGAGGACCTTTTCGGCGTCCCGTTTCGACCCTCGGACGGTCCTGGTGAGGCGCCGCTTCTTGCCTGTGGCCGGGTTGGTCCCGGCATACACGCGCACCTCCCATGCTCGCCCAGTTGGGCCCGTCCGCTCCACGACCTGACCTCTCGCCATCGTCGGAGGGTACGCAGGAGGTCGGACGGGGGGTGCAAGAGGGGTGCGAACAGCAGGAGGCCCCCTCCCCGGTCTCCCGGGAAGGGGGTCTGACCTGCGTCTTCGTGGTGGACGAGACAGGGCTCGAACCTGCGACCCCCACCGTGTCGAGGTGGTGCTCTACCAGCTGAGCTACTCGTCCGTGCGAGCAGCCACGGTAGCAGCCGGTCCTTCCCGCCTGCGCCCGCACCGGGCGCACGCCCCACGGTCTCGAGCCTCGGGGTGCCGACGGCCCCTCGCCACCCGCTGCCATGCCGTTGACGGCACTTCCTGCGGGAGCCACGCGGCAATGATGTTCAACCTGCTCAGTCCGAGACCGATCTGATAGACAGATCGCATGCTCTCCATCGACCCGCTCGACGGCAGGCTCATACGGGCGCTGGCCGAGACCCCCAGGGCCGGGATCATGGAGCTCGCCCGCCAGCTCGGCGTGGCCAGGGGAACGGTACAGGCACGGCTCGACAAGCTGCTCGCCCGAGGTGTCGTCACCGGCTTCGGTCCCGACCTCGACCTCCCCGCCCTCGGTTACCAGGTCCTCGCCTTCACCACCCTGGAGATCGCCCAGGGCCGGCTCGACGACGTGGTCTCCCACATCGACGCCATTCCCGAGGTGCTCGAGGTGCACGCCATCACCGGGCCCGGTGACCTGCACTGCCGGCTCGTGGCCAGGACGAACGACCACCTCCAGACCGTCATCAACCGCATCTTGGAGGTGCAGGGCATCGTGCGGACCTCCACCGTGATCGCCCTCACCACCCAGGTCGGCTACCGCACCCTCCCCCTCGTCGACGACGGTCGCCGCACGAGGGACGGCCTGGCGCCGGTCACCAGCACCGGGTAGTCACAGGCGCCGAGTGCGGGCCGGGCCGCCGCTCCAGGTCGAGCCGGGCCACCCCCGCCCTCCCGACACGTCCCCCGGCCCCAGCCGTAGTGTCCACGCCATGGACCCCTCTGTCGCCCGCAAGACCTGGCGCACCCTCGAGCCGTACCACGGCCTCGTGTACTTCGCGCCGGAGCCCGTGGCCGCCTACGCCGCCATCGGGGTGGAGGGGCGCAGCGGGTACTTCGCCTCCCGAGCGGCGCCGATGGGCGCCGTCCCCACCGAGGTGGTGCAGGCCACGTTCTTCAACTTCAACCCGTCGCTGGTGGCGACGGCGATGGAGGGCGCATGGGCCACCACCTCACCCCAGCAGGTGCTGACCGCGCGGCTGGAGGGGGCCGACGCCGCCCTGCGAGCCGCCCTCGGTGACGAGCTCGTGGGACGGGCCGACGTCGTCGAGGCCGCGGCCCTCGCCCGCACCGCAGCTGCGGCGTGCACCGTCGACGGGCGCCCGCTCTATGCCGGCCACGCCTCGCTCGCCTGGCCCGACGCACCTCACCTCGTGCTCTGGCACGCCATCTCGCTCCTGCGCGAGTTCCGCGGTGACGGCCACATCGCCTGCCTCGTGGTCGAGGGCCTCGACGGCTGCGAGGCGCTCGTCCTGCACGGCGCATCGGGAGAGGTGGCGCCGTCGGTGCTCCAGACGAGTCGGGCGTGGCCCGACGAGGACTGGGCGGCCGCATCGGCGCGCCTGGTGGCGAGAGGCGCCCTCGACGAGGCGGGCGAGCTCACCGCCGGGGGGCGATCGCTGCGCCAGCGCGTCGAGGATCGGACCGACGGGCTCGCTCTCGCGCCGTGGGAGGCGCTCGGCGAGGACGGGTGCGAGCGGCTCCGGTCGCTGGTGCGGCCGTTGAGCAAGGCCATCGTGTCGAGCGGGGCGTTCGGCTTCCGCCCGGACCCGACGTCGGCCTGAGCACCATCCGCCTGCGCCCCGTCTGGCGCCCCGTCTGCGCCCCGTCTGCGATGGACCGTCGGCTCAGACGGCCCCGAGCGTGGCCCGGAAGCCCGGCCGGCCGTCGGCCGAGGTGTACGGCTGGATCAGCAGCGACACCTCGACCGTCGACCCGTCCTTCCGCAGGGCGGGCACCTGCACGGTGCTGCCGACGATGACCGGGGATCGGGTCAGCCGGTAGCGGGTGTAGCCGGCGACGTGAGCACCCCGGAGGGCGGGCGGGACGATCGTGATGAGACGCCGACCGACGAGCTCGTCGACGTCCCAGCCCAGGAGGGCCGCCGCAGCCTCGTCGACGTGGACGATGTGGTTCGTCTCGTCTGCCACCACGACCGGCCCGTCGAGCTCGAGGAGCTGATCCCGCTCCCGGTCGCTGAGGCGAACCCACGACTCGGTCGGGCCGAGCTCCTCGCTGTCGACCCACGGCGTCGGCGCGGCACCGCCCGCCTGGCCGGTGATCTCGCCGTGGAGCCACCCCCGGACCCGCACGACCTCAGGGAGCGGTCGGTGCGCCAGGAACCCGCCCGAGGCGACGAGGCCCTCGGCCTGCTCCACGAGCTGGCGACGACGCCCGGATCCGACGTCGGCGCCCGCGGGGAACGTCGCCTCGACGTCGATCGAGTGCTCTCCCTCCGACAGCGCCGTCTCGACCGGATCGAGCACCGGCGTCAGGTCGATGGTCGCGCCCTCCCACGCCGGCATGCCCGTCGGGGTCTGGCCGCTCAGGGCGGCGAGCGCCAGCTCCCGCAGCACGGCGTCCTCGTGCTGGAGGGCCGCCCTCGTCAGGTGGACGGGCAGTCCGAGGAAGCGGATGGTGAAGCCGGGCGCCGGCACGTCCAGAGGCTGTGCACCGTCGCCGGCGACTTCCTCGTCGGCACCAGGACGCGCCAGGCTCGCGCCCTCCGCTCCGAGGATGAACCACACCGTCTTGCCGCCACCGGGCTCCGGCTCCACACCCCAGGAGGTCGACAGCAGCTCCACGAGGCCGATCCCGCGTCCCGTCGTCGCCTCGTCCTCGTAGTGGCGGACGCCCGGGAGCACCGATGACCCGTCACGCACCTCGACCCGGAGGGAGCCGTCGCCGGCCACCACCGTCAGCTCGACCTCCGTGGCTGCGTGCAGCACGGCGTTGGTGACCGTCTCGCTCACGAGGAGCATGCCCAGGTCGGCCAGCTCCTCGATCCCCGCCTCCCCCACGACCTCGTTCACGAGGCGGCGGGCCCGGCCCGCGCTGGCGGCCTCGGGCGGCAACCGCTGGCGCCGGGCAGCGGCGCGCATCCCGATCACGACTGCTCCATCTCCCGTTTCTACCCCCTTCTCTGGCAATCCCGACGAAGAATCCCACAGTCAGTGGTACATCGTGCGCCCTCCGCCGTGGACGAGCGCACGCAGGGCGGTTGCGCCATGCTGCACGCATGTCAGACAGCACCGTGGTCGAAGCCGCCGCCGCACAGATGGAGGAGGTCGTGGAGCTGCGCCGCCGCATCCACCGTCACCCCGAGCTCGGGCTCGACAACCCGAGGACCCAGGAGGCAGTGGTCGAGGCGCTCGACGGCCTCGGCATGGCCGTCACCACCGGCAGGGCGACGACGTCGGTGGTGGCCGTGATGGACGGGGGGCAACCAGGCCCGACCCTCCTGCTCAGGGCCGACATGGACGGCCTGCCGATGCACGAGGACACCGGTCTCGACTTCGCCTCCGGGGTCGACGACACGATGCACGCCTGTGGCCACGACGCCCACGTCGCCATGCTCGTCGGCGCCGCCCGCGTGCTGCACGACCGTCGGGGCGAGCTCGCAGGGCGGGTGGCGTTCGCCTTCCAGCCTGGGGAGGAGGGCCACCACGGGGCGCGGGTGATGCTGGAGGAGGGCCTGCTCGACGGGGACGACGCACCCGGCGCCGCCTTCGCCATCCACATCACGCCGACGATCCCCTCCGGGTGGCTCGCCACCCGGCCGGGGCCGTTCATGGCGTCGGCCGACGTGCTGCGCATCACCGTGCGGGGACGGGGTGGCCACGCCTCGATGCCGCACCAGGCGCTCGACCCCATCCCGGTCGCCTGCGAGATCGTCGGTGCGATCCAGGCGATGGTGACCCGCACCGTCGACGCCTTCGACCCAGCGGTCGTCACCATCGCCAGGATCGAGGCGGGGACCACCAACAACGTGATCCCCGAGTCGGCCCAGCTCACCGGGACGATCAGGGCGGTCTCCGAGCAGACCCGCACGCTCGTGCTCGACGGACTGCGGCGCCTGGCGGGGGGCATCGCCGCAGCCCACGGGGCCGACGCCGACGTCGACGTCGAGCAGGGGTACCCGGTGACGGTCAACGACGACGGCTTCGCCACGTTCGCCGAGGAGGTGGCCCGCGGCGTCGCCGGTGACGACCGCACGGTGCGCATGCCGAGCCCCGTCATGGGCGCCGAGGATTTCTCGTACTGGTTGCAGCGGGTGCCAGGCGCCATGGCCTTCCTCGGCGCGTCACCCGGTCCCGGGCCGGCGGCGCCCAACCACTCCAACCGCATGGTCCTCGACGAGGACGCCATGGCGACCGGCATCGCCATGCACGTCGCCGTTGCCCTGCGCCACCTGGCTCCCGGCGCCGGCACCTGACGCCTGCACCGGCTGGGCGTTGGCGGGACGGGCGAGTGGGCAAGACGGGGAGGTGCCGCCCCCCGCCTCCTCCGTCGACCCGTCCACCGGGGTCTGGGACGCCGTGGTCGTCGGCGGCGGGCCATCCGGTCTCGCCGCTGCCACCTGGCTCGGCCGCTACCGCAGGCGGACGCTGGTCTTCGACCACGGTCAGCAACGCAACCGCGCCGTCGAGGAGGTGCACGGTTACCTGGGCATGGATCCCGCACGCCCGGAGGAGGTCCTGCGGGCTGCTCGCGCTGGGGTGGACCGCTACGCCGACGTCGTGCGGCGCCCGCTCGAGGTGACGGCGGTGCGGGGCGAGCTGGGGGCCTTCGAGGTCGACGCCATCGACGGCTCGTGCACCAGGGCCCTGCGGCTCGTGCTCGCCACCGGCGTGCGCGACGTGAGGCCGGACATCGACGGCTTCGACGAGCACGACGGGGCGGGCGTCTTCCACTGCCCGTCGTGCGACGGGCTCGAGGCCGAGGACCGCGACATCGTGGCCCTCGGCTGGTCGGAGGACGTGGCCGGCTTCGCGCTTGAGCTGCTCGACTGGGCGAGGAGCGTCACGGTGGTGACCGACGGCCACCGCTTCGAGGGTGACGAGCAACGTCGTGACGCTCTCGCCCGCAACGACATCCGCCTCATCGAGGGTGACGCCCGCGCCCTCCTCGGCACCCGGGGTGACCTCCGGGCGCTCCGGCTCGGAGACGGCCAGGAGGTGCCGTGCTCGATGGCCTTCTTCTCGATCGCCCACAAACCTCGCTCGGTCCTGGCCGAGGCGCTGGGCTGTCGGACCGACGACGACGGCAGCCTCCTCGTCGACGAGCACAACCAGACGACCGTCCCCGGCGTCTACGCAGCGGGTGACATCACCCCCGGCTACCAGCTCCTCCAGGTCGCCACGGCCAAGGGCGCGACCGCCGGCGTCGGGTGCGCACGCTCACTTCGGCGCGAGCCCCCCCTGCCCGGCGCCCCCAGCCGGGGGCCGGTGGTCGAGGAGGAGCTGGGAGCCGAGTCGCCGGTGGAGCGGACCGCCCAGGGCTGAGGTCCGCCCCCGGAGCCCTCGCGTGCGCCGGCCGGCGGTGAGCGGCATGCTGTGCGGGTGACCGACCTCGCCGCCGAGGCCCCGCTCCGGGAGATCCACGTCCGGCGCGAGGCTCCCTTCGAGCGGGTGGAGCTCGACGCCACGTCGTGGGTCGACGTGAGCCGTGGCTGGCTGGCCGGTGCCGACCAGCTCTACCGAGCGCTCCTCGCCGACGTGGCGTGGCGGTCCAACCGCCTGTTCCGCTACGACCACTGGGTCGAAGAGCGCCGGCTGGGATCGTCCTGGCGCCCGGGCACCGCCCTCCCCCACCCGGCGCTCGCCGAGGTGCACCGCAGCCTGCAGCACAGGTACCGGGTCGAGCTCGTCGGGTTCAGCTTGCTGCAGTACCGCGACGGCGGCGACGGTCAGGCCTTCCACCGAGACACCGACATGCGGTGGCTCGACGACACCAAGATCGCTGTCCTCACCCTCGGCGCCACCCGCCCCTGGCTGCTCCGGCCGAGGACGAGCCGCCACATCGTCGCCGAGGGACGCGGCGCCACCCACGACCTGCAGCCGGGCGCAGGGGACCTGCTCGTGATGGGCGGTCGCTGCCAGGCCGACTGGGAGCACTCCGTCCCCTACCTGTCACGGCCTGCGGTAGGAACCCGCATCTCCCTCCAGTGGCGTCACGCCACCCGGACAGGCCGGCCCTTCGCCGGTGGCTCCTACGGGGCGCCGCTGCGCTACGGCGAGCGCCGCTGAGCTCGTGAGCCGCCCACCCCTCCAGGGGGTCCGGTCAGCTCTGGCAACGTGACCGCAGCGACGACCGAGGAGCGGTGACGATGACCGGTGACGACAGCACGACCACGGCCGAGGAGGGTGGGACGAGCGACGGCAGCTTCGCCGACCTCGGCCTCAGGCCGGCGCTGCTCGACGTGCTCGCCGAGCTCGGCTACGAGGAGCCGACCCCGATCCAGCGGGAGGCGGTGCCGCCCATCCTCGAGGGTCGCGACCTCCTCGGGCAGGCGGCGACGGGGACGGGCAAGACAGCTGCGTTCGCCCTGCCCCTCCTCCAGCGGCTCGGGCCGGTCGAGCAGCGGTCCCAGCCGATGGCCCTCGTGCTCGTGCCCACCAGGGAGCTGGCAGTCCAGGTGTCGGAGGCGGTGCACCGCTACGGTCGCACCCTGGGCGCGAGGGTGCTCCCGATCTACGGCGGCCAGCCGATCGGGCGCCAGCTCCAGGCGCTGCACCGAGGGGTCGACGTGGTCGTGGCCACGCCGGGACGAGCCCTCGACCACATCCGGCGGGGCACGCTCGTGCTCGACGGCCTCGACATCGTCGTGCTCGACGAGGCCGACGAGATGCTCGACATGGGCTTCGCCGAGGAGCTCGACGCCATCCTCGAGAGCACGCCCGCCTCCCGTCAGACGGTGCTGTTCTCGGCCACACTCCCGGCCCGCATCACCGGGATCGCCCGCCGCCACCTGCGCGACCCGGTGCGGATCCAGATCGCTCGCGCCTCGACCGCCTCCGGGGAGGCGCCGCTCGTCCGCCAGAGCGCCTACGTGGTCCAGCGGGCCCACAAGCCTGCGGCGCTCGGCCGGGTCCTCGACCTCGAGGCACCGACGGCGGCCATCGTCTTCTGCCGGACCCGCAACGAGGTCGACCAGCTCACCGGCACCCTCAACGGTCGTGGCTACCGCGCCGAGGCGCTGCACGGTGGCATGAACCAGGAGCAGCGGGACCGGGTGATGGCCCGCCTGCGCAACGGCACCGCCGAGCTGCTCGTCGCCACCGACGTGGCCGCGCGGGGCCTCGACATCGACCACCTGAGCCACGTCGTCAACTACGACGTCCCGTCGGCGGCCGAGGCCTATGTGCACCGCATCGGTCGGGTCGGTCGGGCGGGGCGGCAGGGCGTCGCCATCACGCTGGCCGAGCCGCGCGAGCACCGCCTGCTCAAGAACATCGAACAGCTCACCAAACAGAGGATCGCGGTCGAGAAGGTGCCGACGGTGGCCGACCTCGCCGCCCGGCGACTCGACCTCACCCGGGCCGACCTCCGCGAGGCGATCCTCGAAGACGAGCTCGACCGGTTCCGGGTGGTGGTCGAGACGCTGAGCGACGAGTTCGACCTCGTCCAGGTCGCCCTTGCCGCCGTCAAGCTGGCACACGAGGCAGGCGGCGTCACCGACGACGACCAAGACATCCCCGACGTCGCCCTCCGCCCCGCCCAGCAGGGAAGCGCACCCCGGGCGGGCGGGGGCGGCGGCAAGCCGGGGCGGCCCTCACCGGCAGGGCCGATGACGAGGCTCTTCATCGGCGCCGGTCGCAAGGCCGGCATCCGCCCCCAGGACCTGGTGGGCGCCATCGCCAACGAGTCCCGCCTCAGCGGACGTCAGATCGGCGCCATCGAGATCCAGGACCGCTTCTCTCTGGTCGAGGTGCCGGAGGACGCGGCCGACGAGGTGGTCGCCGCCCTCCGCGCCAGCACCGTGAAGGGCAAGAAGCAGACCGTCCGCCGCGAGCGCGACGCGCCGGGCTGAGGCCGCGCCGGGGCGACGCCACCCGGTCGTCGCGTCGCGGCCGACGGGGTAGGGGCAGCGGGCCCGGCACGAGCCGCGGCGCCCCGCACCCCAGAGGACACCATGAGCGACGAGCAGCCCACGACCACCCCCGTCCGGCAGCCGCTCACCGACGACAGCATCCGCGTGCGCCAGGTCAGCCACTACCAGTTCTCGTGGTTGGCCGGCGAGGCGGGGGACGAGGGCACCTGGACCCTGCAGCTCGTGCTCGACCAGGGCGCATGGGAGGAGGTCCTGACCCTCACCGACGACGACGCCGACGTCCTCAAGGACCTGCTCCGTGAGGCCAAGATGGTCACGTACGACGTCGGCCGACGGGTCCTGATGTTCGGGACCACCAAGGTCGGCGAGGCCTGATCTGGCCTCAGCCGCCGAGGGCGGACAGCGCCGGCAGCAGCACCTCAGGGGCGAGCGGGAGCGAGGCGGGCGTGCGCAGCGAGGAGGTCGTCGGCTGCGATCACACCGGTGGCGACGGCCGAGATCGTCGGGTTGGCGTACCCGCTGGTGGCGAACACGCTCGTCCCCGCGATCCAGAGGTTCTCGTGGTCGTGGGAGCGGCAGCGCCCGTCGACGACCCCCGTGTCCGATGAGGCCGACATGCGGGTCCCGCCGGCGAGGTGGTGTGCCGACCACTGCTTGACGTGGCGGTTGCCCATCGTGATCGGAGCCACGGCCTCGCCGAGGCCGGCGTCGTGCAGCGCCTCGCGCACGATCGTCGCGAAGGCCAGCTCCCGGCGGGAGTCCTCGCTCGACCACCGCCAGTGCACCTGGGCCCTGGGCCGCCCGGCTGGGTCGAGGCTCTTGGTGAGGACGAGGTGGTTGTCGTCGTCGGGCAGCTGCTCGACGAGCTGGACGATCTCCAGCGAGCGGGCCGTGGCCGGTCCACCGTCGCTCATCGAGAACGGCGTCTCCAGCGACCACGTCGCCGTCAGGTCCCCCCGACGTCGCAGCACCTCGAGGGCGATGTCGTCCATCCCCGTCGCCACGCTCAGGAGCTTGCGGGCCAACCCCTCGGGCACTCGGCGGTGGCGGAGGTCCTCGACCAGCGCGCCCACCGACCGCATCGCCTCCGTACGCTGACCCGCTCTCCGGAGCGCCCTGGTCACGCGGGCGGCGCCCGCCGAGCGTGATCCCGGGATGAGGGTGGCCCAGGACTGGGAGACGACGTCCCTGCGGACGAGGTCGGGGTCGGGGACGAGCTTGGGGATCACGAGGTCACCCCCCACGACCTGCGCCCCGAAGGTGACGAGCGCCTCACGTGCCCCCTCGCGTGGCGTGAGCCACCCGGCGGTGACGAGCGGGTGGTCCATGAGCCCCTTGCCGACCAACCCGGAGGAGTTGGCGAGCCCTGCAGGACCGACACCTGTGGAGCTGAGCAGCAGCCGACACGTCGAGGCCGTGCCTGCGGCGAGCACGAACGCCTCGGCTTCGACGACGAGCTCACGCCCGTCGACGGTGCGGACGTGGGTGCGCTGCACGCGCCCGTCCGGTCCGGCGTCGAGCGAGTGGACGGGTGCGTCGAGCACGACGTCGAGGTTCGTCACCTCGTCGAAGCAGGGGTGGGAGAACGCCCGCCGGTCGGCGATGTGGAACGGGACGCTGCGGAGGCCGTCGGCTCCGGGCAGCACCTCGAGGGCGACACCGTTGTCGAGCGACGTGATCCCGAAGAGCCGCGCCGCTTCCTCCGTGGCTGCCCTGAGGTCGGCGAAGCTGAGCGGCCATCCCGGCAGACCCGCCGCAGGACGAGGCTCGAGGTCGACCGGGTCGAGGGCCCGGAGACGGATCCCGACGCCCCCGGGCTCACCGTTGGCGAGACCGATCGAGGGGCCGGACGAGGTCCCGCCGAGGGCGGCGTAGGCGGTGTGGGACAGGTCGGGGTAGCGGTCCCCGACCGCCCGGGCGCCGCTCACCATGAGCTGGACGGCGGTCCTCGTGTGTGTCGCGGTCCCACCTGCCTCGAGGAGAACGACGTCGAGGCCCGCCCCGCTGATCCGCCGTGCCACCGTCTGGCCGGTCGGACCGCTGCCGATGACGCACACCTGGGTGGTGAGGAGTCCGCCCTCGAGAGACGTCGCGCTCCGCATCACCGCTCCCGTCCGAAGGATGTCCGTCCGACCGCGATGGCCGTCACGCCGACTGCCGAACCGATCGTACCGGTGCCGCGATGCTCGCTGCCGGGGAGCGCATCGGCCTCGACCCAGCCCCCGATTGCGTGCGCTTCGACGTCTATGGGGGGTCGGGCGAGCCCGCGACCCAGCCTGCGGGAGACGACTGAGCGACCAGACGGCCGCGGTGGCGTCCATGCCGTGCGCATCGCCGCCCGCGACCCCGGGCCATGGCGGTGCTCCGATCCGTCGCGCTGGCTGACGCGGTGCTGTGCCCGAGGTCTGGAACCACGGCGTGGGCGCCCCTCGGGTCGCCCGTCAGAGGGGGACGGGCAACCGTCACCCACTCGATGCCGGCGCCGAAGGGGTGCAGGGGGCTGCGGTACTCTCTGGGGGTGCTCAGACTCCGTCACGCCGCAAGACTGGCGGGCAACCTCGTCGGCTACGCGGTGGTGAACCGCGTCTGGTGGATCCTGCCCCTGGTCCTGCTCCTGGGCATCGCCGCGCTGCTGATCGTCGCCGGGCAGGCGGCTGCGCCTGTCACGTTGTACCCGATGTTCTGATGGAGCGACAGGTGCTCACCGCCCGCGAAGACGGCCGCGCAGCCGCCCCCCACCGACCCGCCTGGGGAGCCCCGCCGCCGGCCCCCACCCCGCCGAGGACCCGTCGTGGCGTCCTCGTGCGTGCCGGCACCGCCGTTGCGGTCGCCGGCGTCATGGCACTGCTCGGCCATCGCAGCGCTGCCCTCGTGCTCCTCACGGTGGTCTCGGTGCTCTCCGTCGTCTCCCTGCGCTTCCCCATCGTGGCGCAGACGATCGACCGCCTCACCGACCGCTTCCAGGTTGCGGTGGGCCGGGTCCTCACCACCATCATCCTCTCCATCTTCTACGTGCTGGTGATCGTTCCCGTGTACCTGGTGCTCCGGCTCGTGCGCCACGATCCGCTTGCCCTCGGCTCGTCGGTGACCGACGCTTCGTTCTGGCGCACCGCCGTTCGGCGGAACCCTCCCCTTCACACCCGGCCGTTCACCGACGAGCGCCACCCGCCGGTCGCGCCCGCCGCCGGCAGCGCCGTCGCACGCGGGCGCCTGTTGCGCGTGCGCGCTGCGCTCGGGCTGCTGGTCCTCCTCGCGGCCGCCGATGTCGGTGTCGGAGCCGGGATGGACCGCCTCGTCACCGATGCGGACGAGAGGGCGGCGGCACCCGTCAACCTGCAGGTCCCCGACGTCGCCGCCCGCCAGGGCGAACCCTGGGCGCAGGCGCTCTTCGACGAGCTGGCACGGTCCTACGACGACACCCGGTACCACCCGTTCCGGGGGTGGACGGTCCCCGACTACGACGGGGAGTACCTGCAGGTGGTCGACGAAGCGCGCACGTCCTACCGTGCGCAGGACATCGACACCGAGCGGGCGGTCAAGGTGCAGTTCTTCGGTGGCTCGACCACCATGGGCTGGTTCCAGCGGGACGAGCACACGATCCCCTCGGAGTTCGCCCGCCTCGCCGAGGCGGACGGGATCCCCGTGGAGGTCGTGAACTACGGCCAGCCCGCGTACCAGAACTGGCAGGAGGTGCTCCTGCTGCAGGAGGTCGTGACACGAGGTGAGGCACCCGACCTCGCCGTGTTCTACGATGGTTCGAACGAGCTCAACGCCCAGTTCCTGGCAGGCCCGTCTGACGATCCGATCCACCTCCAGTCACGGACCATCGAGGACCGGTTGGAGAAGTCGTCCGCCTCGGCTCCGAGCGGAGAGGGGCTGCGGCGCATGTACGACGGTTACGCCGACCTCAGCGCAGTGCACCGCCTGGCGCGTGCGGCGACGGCGAAGGCGAACAGCACAGAGCCCCAGGCGGTGGGGCCCATGGAGTCGCCGTGGCCCGATCAGGCGGTGCGCCCCGAGGAGCGGGGCCGGGCCGCAGCCCGCCTCCACCGACGTGGCGTCGACCTCGCCCAGAGCCTGGGCGAGGGCTTCGGCTTCGAGACCGCCTTCTTCTGGCAGCCGTTCGTCTACACCAGGGGCGTCGCCGTCGAGGGCGAGGAGGACGTCATCGGCTCGTGGGGCACCGACCCAGCGGCCTGGACGGCGGCCTCCGACGCCGCCCGTGCCGGCATCCACCCGTCCGTGATCGACATCAGCGACGCCTTCACCGATGTGGACGAGCCCCTGTACTACGACTACGTGCACACCAACGAGCGAGGGGCCGAGCTCGTGGCCAAGGAGATGTACGACCGGCTTCGACCCCAGCTGCTCGAGCTGGCCCAGGGCGCCCCGTGAACATCCTCGGGATCAGTGCCTTCTACCACGATGCAGCCGCTGCGCTCGTCCAGGACGGTGTCGTCGTTGCGGCGGCCCAAGAGGAGCGCTTCAGCCGTCGAAAGCACGACGAGCGCTTCCCCCGCGACGCGATCGCCTACTGCCTCGAGGCGGGAGGGGTCGGCCCCGGCGGCCCCGATGCCGTCGTCTACTACGACAAGCCTCTGACGACGTTCGGCCGGCTGCTTCGGACCTACTTCCGCGTCGGTCCTGGCGGTCTGCGCACGTTCAACCAGGCGATGCCGATCTGGACGAAGGAGAAGCTCTGGATCCCGTACCAGATCGAGCGCGGCCTCGGCGAGCTCGGCTACCGGATGCCGAAGGACCTCTGGTTCACCGAGCACCACGAGAGCCACGCCGCCAGCGCGTTCTACCCGTCACCGTTCGAGTCGGCGGCCGTGCTCACCTTCGACGGGGTCGGGGAGTGGGCCACGAGCAGCATCGGCATGGGTGAGGGCAACCAGCTGCGGCTCCTGGAGCAGATGAACTTCCCCCACTCGATCGGGCTGCTCTACTCGGCGTTCACCTACCACTGCGGGTTCCGGGTGAACTCGGGTGAGTACAAGCTCATGGGGCTCGCGCCCTACGGGGAGCCCCGCTACGCGCAGCGCATCTTCGACGAGCTCGTCGACCTGCGGCCCGACGGCTCGTTCCGGCTGGCGCTGCGCCACTTCGGGTTCCTCGGCGGATCCACCATGACGAACCGGAGCTTCGACAGGCTCTTCGACGGCCCGGCCCGCCGGCCCGAGACCGAGGTCTCCCGCCGCGAGATGGACCTGGCCCGCTCCATCCAGGTGGTCACCGAGGAGATCGTCCTGCGCATGGCCCACCATGCGGCGGCCCTCACGGGCCAGCGACGTGCCTGCCTGGCCGGAGGGGTCGCCCTCAACTGCGTCTCCAATGGCCGCCTCCAGCGGGAGGGCCCCTTCGACGAGGTCTGGGTGCAACCGGCCGCTGGCGACGCCGGTGGGGCCCTCGGGGCGGCGCTCTACGGATGGCACCAGATCGCCGGTGGCGACCGCACCACTGACGGGGTGAGCGACGGCATGAACGGCGCCTACCTGGGGCCGTCGTTCCCCGATGACGAGATCGAGGCGTACCTCCGAGCCGAGGGCCTTCCGTACGAGCGGGTCACCGACCGAGGCGACTGGGCGCAGCGGATCGCGACGTACGTCGCCCAGGGTCAGGTGGTCGGCCTGTTCCTCGGGCGCATGGAGTTCGGCCCCCGGGCGCTCGGGCACCGGTCGATCATCGGGGACCCCCGGTCCCCGGCCATGCAGTCGGTCATGAACCTCAAGATCAAGTATCGGGAGTCCTTCCGGCCCTTCGCCCCGTCCGTCCTCGCCGAGCACGCGTCCGACTGGTTCGACCTCGAGGTCGAATCGCCGTACATGATGCTCGTGGCCCCAGTTCACGAAAGGCTGCGGCACCCGGGCACGGGCACCGCCGGCGGCGACGACCTGCGGGCACGGGTGAACGAGGTCCGCTCCGACATCCCCGCCGTCACCCATGTCGACCACTCGGCCCGCATCCAGACGGTCTGCGCCAACCGCAGCCCGGAGTACCACGCCATCATCAGCGCGTTCCACGACCTCACCGGCTGTCCGGTCATCATCAACACGTCGTTCAACGTGCGGGGTGAGCCGATCGTGTGCACCCCCGTCGACGCCTACCGGTGCTTCATGCGCACGGAGATGGACTACCTCGTGCTCGGTTCCTACGTGCTGTCGAAGGCGCACCAACCCGCCTGGACCGAGGAGACGAGCTGGCAGGAGGACTTCGTCCTCGACTGACACGGTCGGGGCGCCGAGGTGAGCCCCCAGGGCTGCGCACCGGGTCGTTCCGGTCAGATCGGCGGCCGAGCCGGTCGGCGCGGTCGCCGCCACTAGCCTCATCCCTTCATGCCCGATCGCTCACCGGGTGCGACGCTCGCATCGACCACGCTCGTCCCCGTCGAGGGGCCTCCCCGGCATGCTGTGCCGTCCTGGTGCTCGGTCCTCGTCGGGTTCCTGGCGGCAGTGCCCGTCCTCGTGGCGACCGTCCGCGCAATGTTCGGCGGAAGGGTCTGGGTGCCTGTCGGCGACAACGCGCTGATCGCCACGCGCGCCTACGACGTGCTCAGCCGGCACCACCCCCTGCTCGGCACCTGGACGTCGGCATCACTGCCCAGCGGGACCGAGCTGCACAACCCGGGACCGCTCCAGTTCGACCTGATGGCGTTGCCGGTGGAGCTGCTCGGCGGCCGCGGGGTCCCGCTGGCGGTCGGCGCGATCAACGTTCTGGCCATCGTGGGGGTCGTGTGGATCGCACACCGTCGCGGTGGGCCGCTCCTGGCGTCGGCTGCCGCCCTGGTCGCAGCCGCCCTTTCCTGGGTGATGGGCAGCCAGCTGCTCGTCGAGCCCTGGCAGCCCCACAACACCCTGCTGCCGTTCCTCTGCTACCTGATGCTCGTCTGGGGGGTCACCTGCGGGGACCTGCGGGCCCTGCCCTGGGCGGCAGGCGTGGGCAGCTTCGTGTTGCAGACGCACCTGTCCTACGGGTTGCTGGTGCCGCTCCTCGGGCTGTGGGCAGTCGTCGGCCTCGCCCTCACGCTGCGCGCAGAACGACTCCAGTCGTGTGGCAGCGCTCGCCCGGCTGGGCAGCTCAAACGCTCGATGGCACTGGCAGCCCTGGTCCTCGTCCTCTCCTGGTCGCAGCCCCTCGTCGAGCAGGTGGCGGGCGACGGTCCCGGCAACCTGGGTGAGCTCGCCACCAGCTTCGGTGGCTCAGGCAGTGCGACGGGGCCTGCCCTCGGCATGCGGGTCGTCTCGAGCGTGATCGCCACCCCGCCGTGGTGGTCACGGTCGTCGTTCCACACCGCCTGGCTGCCGCCATCCCGTGACCCGGCGCCGGCGTCGGCGGTGCTGCCCTCGACCGGCGTCGCCATCGCCTCCATCGCTCTCCTGTTGGTCATCCTGGTGGGAGGCGGGGTGCTGGCGTCCCGGCACGGTGAGAGGGACCCGTCACGAGCGGCCGCCGGCGGCGCCGTCGCCCTGATCGCCGCGCTGCTCACGGCGGCGAGCGTGCCGATCGGGTTGTTCGGCCTCGCCCCGCACCAGTTCCGGTGGCTCTGGCCCATCTCGGCGTTCGCGAGCTTCGCCGTCCTCGTCCTCTTCGGCATGCTCGTCCGCCGTCGTCGTGGCCCCGCCCCAGTCCGCGCGCTGGTCGTGACGTGCGCATCGGCCACCGTCGTCCTGGCCGTCTTCAACCTCGCCACCGGGCCGGCGAGCCCCAGCAACTCGGCCGAGCGGTCGATGGAGGTCGCCCGCGGGCTCAACCCACAGCTGGGTGTCCTCGAGGGTGAAGGCCCCGTGCTGGTGCAGTTGCCCCCCGTCTTCAACGACCCCTACGGCGGCGCTGTCATGGCAGAGCTGGCACGAAGGGACATCCCGTTCCTGGTCGTCCCGGAGTGGACGCCACAGCTGGGGGCGGGACGGCGCTTCACCGGCGACAACGCCAGATCGGTGCTGATGTTCCGCATCGGTGAGGCGACGCCACCACCTGGTGGTCGGCGAATCGCCCAGTTCGAGGACGTCGCCCTCTACCTCTCGGACGCCGACGCACGCGACTGAGGGCAGAACCCGGCGGACCCGTCAGCCGCAACCATCCTGGCGAGACCCGTCTCGCGAGCAGCACGACGCCGACGACAGCGAGCATCGCGCAACCTCCGGCGCCTCACCTCATCGACGAGCGCCAGGTCGAGGCAACCCCCGCAAAAGCGGCAGGCGACGCCCAACGCTCGTCCTCTCGTTCCGAGCGGGTCACCTTCGGCCGAGAAGGGGTGCCGCCGTCCGTCGCACCCTGCTGCGAGGGCGCTGTTGGATCTCCCCGACGGTGAGCCCGTCGGGCAGGCCGAGGGCGACGCATGGGGCGCTGCCCTCCTCGACCACCTCGACGGTGGCGAGGTCGCCCGTCCTGAGCTCGAAGTGGATGACGGCACCATCGTCCCGGCGATGCATCCTGAACAGTTCTTCCGGGCCCACGACGACTGGGGTCGGTCGGACCGTGAGCTCATCGAGCTCGTCACGTCCGGCCCGGTGCTCGGCCTGGGCGCTGGCGCAGGACGTGCGTCGCTCTTCCTCCAGGACCGCGGGCTCGAGGTCACCGCCGTCGCGTCCTCACCAGGTGCGGCCGAGGTCTGTGGGCGTCGTGGCGCCCTCGACGTGCGCCTCGGCGATCTGAACGACTCCCCCGCTGACCGGCGGTGGGGAGCGGTGCTCCTGCTGTGCGGGGACATCGGCCTCGGCGGCACCTGGGACGGCACCCGTCGGCTCCTCGTGCGACCCCCGCGGGAATCCGGACCCGGTTCGCTTCCTGATCGCGGACTCCGTCGACGGTGGCAGTCGTGCGGCGATCCAGCTGCGCATCCGCTGCTCGACGCTCATGATCGCCATCCAGCGGTCGACAGGGCGGGGGCGCACACGCGAGGAGAGGCCTCCTTGGACATCATCTTCCTGTTCTTGTTCTTCTTGGTCGTCTTCGGCCTCTGCGGCTGGGTCGCCATGAACGGCGATCACGACGCCGAACGTGCCGAGGACGACGCCCAGGGACGCGCTCACGTCGGGCCCGGCTGGATCTCCTACGGCTGGGACGGTGATGCCGCAAGCCTCGAGACCCCGAGCTGAACCGATCCGTCGAACCGGACGGATCGATCGACGACCTCTGAGCCCTCCGGGTGCGGGTCCACCGTGCGGTGAAGCACGGTCGATGTTCAGGTGACGGTCACTCGACGGTGATGCCGTCCTCGGTCTCCTCGATGCCATAGCCCAAGTCGGCGTCGTCCCTCATCTCCTCCTCGGGGTCGGCTCGGCGGATGTGGATGCGGGTCGATCGACTGGTACCGACTCGGTATCGGCGGCAGGGGTCACCTGCGGCGGTGCGGGCGACGACCCCGAGACGTCGACGAGAACCCACAGAGGCCGTGAACCGACGTCACCGTCGATCGTGCGACGTGGCACGAGGGCCCTCATCGACCTGCGCTCACGTTTTGGAGGCGACGCCGGGAATCGAACCCGGGTAGAGGGCTTTGCAGGCCCTTGCCTGAACCACTCGGCCACGTCGCCAGAGCGGTCACCCTAGCGGCGCCGACAGCCCGAGCCGATGTCACGGATCGATCGGTCACACGGCGCGCCGGTGCGGGGCCGCACCAGCGGGGTACGGCCCCCCGATGCCGACGAGCGCCCCGCCCACAGCCCTGCTCGACGTCGATGGCACGCTCGTCGACACCACCTTCCACCACGCACTGGCCTGGTGGAAGGCGTGCCGGGACGGCGGCCTCGAGGTCCCGGTCTGGCGACTCCACCGGCTAATCGGCAAGGGGTCCGACCTCCTGCTGCAGGCCATCGGGGGCGAGGGCCGCGATGACATCACCGAGCGGTGGCAGGTGCACTTCGACGAGATGAAGCCCGGGGTGCGGGCGTTGCCGGGCGCACCCGAGCTCATCCATGCCCTCTCCGATCGCGGCCTCCGGGTCGTCCTCGCCACCTCCGGCGGGGAGGAGGACGTCGAAGCGTCGCGGCAGGTGATCGGCGCCGACGAGTGGGTGCACGCGGTGGTGAGCTCCTCCGAGGTGGACCAGAGCAAGCCGGCACCCGACATCTTCGACCTGGCCCTCGACCGGGCAGGCACCGTCCCGGCGCACGCCATCGTGGTCGGTGACACGGTGTGGGACGTGGAGGCCGCCGACGCCTGCGGCATCACCTGCATCGGTGTCCGCAGCGGCGGCGTATCGGAGGCCGAGCTGCTGGAAGCCGGCGCCGCGGTGGTCTATGACGACGCCGCCGACCTCCTCGAGCACCTCGATGCGAGCCCGTTCGCGACCATCCTCCACTGACCCGACCCTCCGCCATACCGTGGTTCCGTCGCCGCAACGGGTGGCGACGACCCCGCCGGGGTACACGACCCGCACCTCAGAAGGGGAACCCCACACAGGAGGAACTGCAGTGATCGGTTTCATCATCTACCTGATCGTCATTGGCCTCATTGCCGGCTTCGTCGCCCGTGCTGTCGTGCCCGGTGACGACTCGATGAGCATCCCGAAGACGATCGTGCTCGGCATCGTCGGCTCGTTCGTCGGCGGCTTCCTCGCTGACCTCGTAACCAAAGGCGACGACGACTTCAGCCCCGCCAAGCTCGTCGGCTCGATCATCGGGGCCATCATCGTGCTCCTCGTCTACAAGGCCGTCACCAGCCGGTCCTCCATGTCGCGCCGCTGAGCCACGGGCCGGCTGGCCCGCTCGAAGCACCGCACGGGACGACGAGACCCGACCCCTCGGGGTCGGGTCTCGTCGGTCCCGGCGTAACGTTCCCCGGTGCGCTCCCGCCCCGCCCCTGCCCTTCTGCTGCTCGCCACCGGTGTGCTCGGTGTGGTGGCAGCCCTGGGGTCGGGGCCGGCTTCAGCGCAGAGCGGTGGGGAGCGCATCGCCTCCTACGACGTTGACATGACCGTCGATGAGGACGGCGACCTCCTCGTGCAGGAGACCATCGACTACGACTTCGGCGTCGCCCGCCGTCGTGGGATCGAGCGGTTCATCCCCGTGAGGTTCCAGTACGACGAGCGATACGACCGCGTCTACCCGGTCGAGGTCCTCTCAGTGAAGACGTCGGAGGGCGCCCCTGACGACGCCCAGGTCTCGACCCAGGACGACAACCTCCTCATACGGATCGGCGACCCGAACGTCACCATCACCGGGCGCCACACCTACGAGATCACGTATCGCGTCGAGGGGGCGCTCAACGGCTTCGAGGACCATGACGAGCTGTTCTGGAACGTGATCGGCGGCCAGTGGGACGTCCCCATCGACCAGGCCACGGTGACGGCGACCATGCCGGCCGACATCACCGAGGTCGCCTGCTTCGCCGGCCCGTTCCGCTCCACCCTCCCGTGCGACCAGAGCTCGTCGTCGGGTCGGGAGGCCACCTTCTCGTCTGCGTCGCTCGATCCACGTGAGTCGCTGACGGTGGTGGTCGGCTTCCCGGTGGGCGTCGTGCCCGCTCCCGCTCCCGTCCTGGACGAGCGCTGGTCCGCGGCCCGCGCCTTCGCCCTCACACCTGTCACCGCCGGCGCATTCGGAGTGCTCGCACTCGCCGGGATCGGCACCGTCGGCGCCCTGGCTTGGCGACACGGCCGGGACCGGCGCTACGTGGGCGGCGAGGTCGACATCGCCTTCGGCAACGACACCGGCCAGGACGAGCCGGTGCCGCTCGGCGGCGGCAGCCCCTCCCCCGTCGAGTTCGTGCCGCCCGACGGGCTCCGGCCCGGCCAGGTCGGGACCCTCATCGACGAGGTCGCCCACCCGCTCGACGTGACCGCCACCATCGTGGACCTCGCCGTGCGGGGTCACCTCCAGATCCAGGAGGTGGAGCAGTCCGGGTGGTCGGGCCAAGGTGACTGGCTCCTGCGGGCCCTCGACAAGCCGATCGACGGCCTCCTTCCCTACGAGCGCACGCTGCTCCTGTCGATCTTCACCGGCACCCCGGAAGTGCTCCTCTCCGAGCTCAAGGGCACCTTCTCCAGCAACCTCGCCCAGGTGCAGAGCGAGCTGTACGACGATGCGGTGGGACAGGGTTGGTTCGTGACCCGACCCGACCACGTCAGGACCCTGTGGGTCGGCATCGGCGTCGTCGTGATCGTCGTCGGCGCGGTGCTGACCGGCCTGGCCGCCGCCTTCACGCGCTTCGGCCTCGTCCCCGTCCCGATCGTGATCGCCGGGATCGTCCTCCTGGCGTGCGCCGGCCGGATGCCGAGCCGGACGCCGAAGGGGACCGGCGTCGTGCGGCGGGCCAACGGGTTCCGGATCTTCATCGAGGAGTCGGAGAAGGAACGGGCACGCTTCGCCGAGCGGGCGAACCTGTTCTCGGAGTACCTGCCGTACGCCATCGTGTTCGGCGCCACCGAGCGGTGGGCCAAGGCTTTCGCAGGACTCGACGGCCAGCTCCCCGACACCGGAGGGTGGTACGTCGGCCACGGCGGCGGCTTTGCGTTCAACTACCTCGTGTTCAGTGGCGTCATGAACGGCTTCACCACCACCACGGCGGGCACCATCGCCTCAAGCCCACCCACGACCGGCACCTCGGGCGGCAGCGGGTTCGGCGGCGGTGGCTTCTCGGGCGGTGGCGGCGGGGGCGGCGGCGGCGGCTCCTGGTGAGCGCGGCCGTCGGTGGGCGGCGGCGGTCACCCGACGAGGTCGAGGATGACCGCCCGGGTTGCCGGCCCGTCGTAGGCCTGCTCGCCGTCGCGAAGGCCCACGCAGCGCGTCGCCCGGTCGGCCAGGTCGAGCTGGTGGGTGGACACGATGACGGCGGCGCCCTCCTCGGCAGCCTCGCCGAGCAAGGCGAGGATCGTGGACTGACCCGGGAGGTCGAGGCCGACGAAGGGCTCGTCCACCAGGAGGAGGTCGAACGGGCGGACGAGGCCGACGGCGAGGGAGGTCTTCTGGCGCAACCCCCGGCTGAAGCGGGCCGGCAGGTCGGCCGCCCGGTCGGACAGGTGCAGGCGCTCGACGAGGGTCTCGGCGCGCTCCTCCCAGTCCTCCGCCTGGTGCAGGCGGGCGACGTAGGCGAGGTGCTCGTCCACGCTGAGGTCGTCGTAGAGCACCGGCGAGTCGGGGATCCACGATGTGGCGGCGCGGGCTGTGAGGCTGCCGGCCGGCTCGCCTGCGACCACGACCCGGCCGGCCGTCGGCTCGAGGAGGCCGGCCGCGAGCCGGAGCAGCGTCGACTTGCCGGCCCCGTTCGGGCCGACGAGGACCACGAGCTCACACGCCTCGACCTCGAGGTCGAGGGGCCTCAGGCCGAGGCCGTCGCCGTAGTCCTTGGCCACGCCCTCGAGCGCCAGCACGGCGGTCACGACCGTCGGGCGGCGCGGGTGGAGAGCCAGCCGATGGCGGCACCGAGGACGATCACCACGAGGACCTCGACGTTGAGGGCGGCGACGAGCGGGGGGACGGCCGCCGACGACCGGGCGACGGCGACGGGCGCGAGGGCGAGTGCGACGAGCCCGGGCGGCCACACGGCGCGGAACACCATGCTCGTCCCCGCCGCCTCGGGCAGCTGCACCCGCAACATCGTGTCGGGCGGGCCCATCACCACGCTGGCTGCTGCCCCAGTCACGGCGGCGAGGGCGGCACCGGGGAGCACGGCGGCACCAAGCTCAAGAGCCAGGCGGCTCGGGCCCACGAGGGCGGCGGAGCCGACCGCCACCGCGCCCACCAGCGCCATGGCCAGCGCCGGGGCCGGCAGGTGGCGCACGAGAGTGAGCCCGTCGCGCTGGGGGAACGACGCCCACCGCTCGGGACGGTCGGCGTCCTGGGAGAGCGGCTCCACCGCGTCGAGGCCGGCGACGAACAGCGCGAGGGCGGCGACCACGATCAAGGGGGTCGTGCCAGCGAACACCCCTCTCATGGCGAGGCCGGCGACGACCCCGAGGACCCCCATGCGCACGAGCCTGGCAGCCGGGAACCGGGCCATCCCCTGGGCGTCCCGGACGAACACCGGGTGGCGCTCCGACACCGCGCCCGTAGGCAGCCGGAACCACGGCCGGCTGCGGGACCGCTCCTGAGCCAGCTGCCGGCGGAGCAGCACCACGGAGCGCAGGTCCTGCAGCGTCACCGCGAACCGCAGCTGGCCGACCAACCCGGCTCGCCGCTCAGCCGCCTCGAGGGAGGTCCCGCCCACCCAGGTCACCCCGGCGATGGCGACGCCCAGGGTGACCGCGATGCCGGCGGCGGCGAGCGCCAGGTGCAGGGGCGACCCCCCGAGGGGCAGCAGCGCCACCAGCCCGAGGTGGGTGAGGGGGGACACCTCGGTGCCGACCGCGAGGTCGACCACCGACGTAGCGACCACGAGTGCAGCGGCAGCGTCGGCGGCGAGCATGGGGAGGCGCCGGCCCGACACCACCAGCGCGGCCCCGATGGTCAAGGTGCCGAGGAGCGCCCCGGTCGCGGCGCCGGCCACCACGAAGCCGGCGAGGGACCCGGGGAGGCGCCGGGCGGCGAGCAGCCCCGCCACCCCCCCGGTGGCGAGGCCGACGGTGGCGGCGAAGCGCAGCTGCTTGACGGCCGGGCGTCGCAGCGCCTCCCGCCGGCCGACCGGTGCCATCAAGACGTGCTGCACGACGGCCGCCTCGAGTGCGAGCGGCCCGCCCCGCCCGCCGGAGCGCACCCCGGTCACCACGACCAGCGCCAAGAGCAGGCCGAGCGCTGCGGGCCCGTGGTCGGCGACCCGGGCGGCCGTCGCAGAGGAGACCTCCTGGTCGGGCACGACCGTCGCCCCCACGACGGTGGCGACGAGCACGCCGACACCGGTGAGGTAGGCGCCGTAGAACGCGTCGAACAGGTCGACGTCGGCGATGCGCCGGCGCCGGCGTGCGCGCTCGAGGGCGGCGAGGACACCTGGTTCGCGACCCCGCAGCTGCACCCGGTCGACGGTAGCGCCGGGCCTCGACCGGTCCGGACCGGTCCGGACCGGTCGGCGGTCGGCGGTCGGCGGTCGGCGGGGGGTCGCGAGCGACCGCGGGCTCCAGCCGCCGCCTTGACCGCCAGCACGGACCCGAAGACGTCGCCGATGAAGCCGGCGACCTCTGCAGTCCCCTCCCGCGCCGCCCGCCTCCAGCTCCGCAGGCGTGGACCCAAGGGCGCGGGCGAGGAGCAGCGCGACGCCGACGGGGACGGCGTCGGCGACGGTCACCCTGGCGTCCACCGAGGACATGACCGCCACGGCCACGGCTGCGGCGACGGTGACCCCTGGCATGTCGAGCCAGACGTCGAGGACGTAGGCGAGGTCTTCGGTGCCGTCGCCGAACCGGCTGACCACCTCACCCGGGGACCCGGGCAGGCGACCCGCCGCCGGGCCGGGGTCGCTGACGCGAGCGTGCAGGAGGTTGACGCGCGGGAGCGCCTTCCAGAACACCCACACGCCGCACCACTGGTACGCAGCGCTGATGAGCAGCGTTTTCGATCGCCTGGCGGCCCCAGCGAGGCGGTCGGGCCATGGACAGGATCAGCGTCGCCGCAAGCGCGAGCCCGCATGCCCCTGCTCGAGCACGTGACACCGTCCTCGGCGACTGCGACGAACGGGAAGCTGACCTCGTTGGTGAAGGCCCGGGACCCTCAGTCCTCCTCGGACCCGGGGAGCCGCTTCGCCGCCACCTCCACGTCGTCGCCGTGCCAGTCCAGGATCAAGATGGTGGCGTCGTCGTGGAGGTCGCCGTGCTGGTAGTCGAGCAGGACGGTGACCATCCGCCGCACCGCTTCGTGAGGCGGGTCGTTGGCGGTGGCGAGGAAGGCAGCCTCGAGCCGCATCTCGCCGAACTCCTGACCGCCGGTCGGTGTGGCGTCGAGCACCCCGTCGCTGATCAACAGCAGACGGTCGCCGGCCACGAGCTCGAAGGGCTGCGCCACGTACCTGGTCGCCTCGAACAGGCCGATGGGCAGCTGCACCTCCAGCTCCACCGGCGCCGCCTGACCGTCGCGGATCCGCCACGGGAGCGGGTGGCCGGCGTTGACCGCCCGGGCCGTCGAGTCGGGCAGGTGGATGTCGAGGGCGAGGGCGGTGACGAACTGCGAGCCACCGAACTGTTGCTGCACGGCCCGATCGGCGAAGGCAACCATCTCGGCCACGTCGAGGCCCGCACGCCGCCCGTTTCGCAGTGCAGTGACCGCCAGGCCACCGAGCATGCTGGCGTTCAGCCCGTGGCCCATCGCGTCGACCGCCGAGACCATGACGGCATCTCGGTTGACGACCCAGTCGTAGCTGTCACCGCCGACGTCGTAGGCGGGCACGAGCTGGCCGGCGAGCGAGAGCTGGGTGCCGCCGAACGCCCGCACCGGTTGGAGCCCCCACTGGACCTCGGCCTCGAGGCTCAGGGGCTTGCGGCGCCTCGCCATCTCGAAGAGGTCGGTGTAACGGCCGGCGGCCAGCACGACGTAGCCGAGCACGGTGCCGAGGGCTGCGAGCCCCTCGAGCACGTTGACATCGACCGGGCCGGGGAGCGAGGCCGACAGCACCCCCAGCCGCTCCTCCCGCAGGGTCACTGGCACGTGCACCTGGATGCGGTTGCGCTGGGGGGTGGTGACGATCACCTGGCTCTGGTAGGCAGCGCCCGGCTGGCTGTCGTTGATGCGGATGGGGGTGCCGGGCTCGAGCCTGGTCCCATCCGAGGCTGCGAGTGGCCGCAGCTCACGCAGGTCGTAGTCGGCCAGCAGCAGGACCACGTCCTCGGCCCCCTGGGCCCGACCGAGGAAGTCGCCGAGCACGGCGACGATGTCGGCCGGGAAGGCGCGATCGAGCAGCGGGAGAAGCTCACCCACCTGTTCGAGCAGCGTCACGTCGGTCCTCCGAGGACAGGTGCCTGGCCCGAGGACCGAGGTGACGGTAGCCCGCCTCGTGGGTCGAGCCGCCCCTGGGGCTGGGCTACAGGCCGAGGGTGAGCCGGGCGAGCACGTCCTTCACGACCGTCGGGGTGAGCCGTTCGCCCACCGCCATGAGCTGGGCGTCCACGCCGACGAGGTAGCGCGCTCGCGGGACGCGTACGGCGAGGGCCCGGGCGATCACGGTGGCGACCTGGCCGGGGTCGCCCATGAGGGGCTCGCCGAGGCGCATGGCCCGCTGCGAGCGCTGGTAGGCGGTGCCGAACCGGGAGTCCCCCCGCTTCGCCACGTCCCGCTCGAAGTCCTCCCAGATCCCGGTCTTGAAGCCGCCGGGCTCGACCAGCACCACACGAACGCCGGCCGAGGCCACCTCGACCCGCAGGGCGTCCGACAGTGCCTCGAGCCCGTGCTTGGCCGCCGTGTACCAGCCGGCGAGGGGAGCGGTGGCGAGACCGGCGATCGACGAGACGTTGACGATGCGACCCGCCCCCCGGTCCCTCATGCCCGGCAGGGCCAGCCTCGCGAGGCGCATGGGGGCAACCACCATGGTCTCGAGCAGCTGGCGGGCCTCGTCGTCCTCGATGTCCTCCACCGCACCGGTGACGCCATAGCCGGCGTTGTTGACGAGACCGAACAGCTCGAGTCCGGACATGACCTCGGCGCAGGCCTCGGCGTCGGTGACGTCGAGCTGGACGGTGCGGACCTCCACCCCGGCATCGGCCGCGGCCTTGGCCACGATCTCCGCCTTGGACTCGGAGCGGACCGACCCGATCGGGTCGTAGCCCCGACGGGCGAGCTCGAGGACGGTCTGGAGGCCGATGCCAGAGTTGGCGCCGGTGACGAGGACGGTCTGTGCCATGCCGGGTCCGTACCCCCGATCCCCCGAGCCGCCACACCGTCACCCGTCACCCGGCGGGCGGCGGGCGGCGGGCGTCACCCGGCAGGCGAGGGGTAGTCCGGGACCCGCTCGTCGTCGGGGATGTCCTCCACCGTCGTGACGGCGCCCTCCTCGACGAAGACCTGGAGCTCGCCCTCCCACTCGTCTGCGAGGTGGCGACGGGCGCCGTCGACGTAGCGGTACCTGCCCTTCCCCTCGATGCCACCCTCGTCGGGGCCTTCCGCCTCCGGGTCCCACCAGAGCTCGACCATGTCGTCGATCCCGGTGTAGTCGGGCTCGGGCCAGCGCTGGTCGCCGAAGCTGACGCTCGGCTGCGTCACGGCGCGGGCGGTCGGCGGCATCGTGAAGAGCCCGTCGCGGAACGTCTCGGCGGTCAGCTCAGGGCCGGCGTACTCCAACCCCGTGAAGAACAGGGTGACCTGAGGGTAGATGAGGAGGAGTGGAAGTGATCCCTCCACCGGCGGCGGCTCGCCGTTGAACCACTCGTACAGCTGGTTGGGCGGGTTCGCCTCAGGCGCCACCTGCGGCGGGAAGTAGCTGATGCCGAACGCATGGACCCACTGCTCCTGGTCGAAGGTCCGGCCGAAGGCGGTGGTGTCGGTGAACGGCGCTGCGGCGAGGACCCACTCGGGGAACCACCCCTGCTTCGTCGCCTCCTTGGTGAAGGCCGGGAGGAGGATCGGGTCGGCTTGGGTCAGCACCGTGGTGACCCCGGCGGCTTGCATCTTCGTCACTGCGGCCGTCGCCAGCTCCGCAGCCCGACCCGGGTCGAGCGGGTACAGGACCGACTCCGCCAGCTCGACCCCCTCGGCTGCGAGCTCCTCGCGCTGCAGCTCGGCGCTGCGCTCGTCGCTCTCGCTCATCCCGAGGGCGAGACGCCCGAAGACCCGGTCCTTGCCCTGCAGCGCCTCGCCCGCGTGCTCGGCCTTACCCCCGGCCAGCCTGTTGGTGACGTAGGCGGTCACGTGGGCCCTGATGTGCGAGCTCTTCGGCGGGAGGGAGAACACCGTGGGCTCGGGTTCGCCGATCCCGGGGCAGCCGACGCACACCACGCCCCGCGCATGGAGCTCCTCGGTCCAGGCGCTGCCGATGACCGGTCCGCCGAGGACGGCGAAGGCACCCATGTCCTCCGCAGCGCGCACGGCGTCGGCACGAGCGGCGGTGGGATCGAGGATCGTCCCGGTCGCCTCGAGGAACTCGAGCTCGACGGTCCTGCCGTAGGTCTGGTAGTTGGCCTGGAACGCCTCGACGAAGCCGGTGTACGTCTCCCTCAGCTCGGCGTTGGTGCCGTCGAAGCCGATGCGCTGCAGGAGCAGCGCCCGGACCGGGTCGTCCTCTGCTGGGATCCACGCCACCACCTTGATCGTGTCGGCGGTGACGCCGGGCGCGGTGGCCCCGCCGTTGTCGTCCACGTCGGCGAAGCACTCGGAGCGGAAGAAGAAGGGGATGGCCACCAGCCCCGTCTCGGTGTCACAGGTCGGCGGGAAGGTCGCGTCGAGGTTCTGCTCCTGTGCCATCGTCCACGTCACCGCCCCGTCGGGGCGCGCCACCTTGGCTGCGGTGGTGGAAGGTGCCGCCGCCTCACCGTCCCCGTCGCCGCCCAGGAGGCTGACGCCAGCGATGGCGGCGATGACCGCCAGGACGGCGGCGACCGGAGCCCAGCGGCGCAGACCCCCGCGGGTGCCGTCCCTCTCTCCCTCACCTCGTGCGTGCATGGTCACCTTCCATTTGTGGGTGCGCCGGCGGGATCGCCGGAACGGTTGACGGCGGCGTGGTCGGCGCCGAGGTACGACGCGACCACGGCCGGGACGGCGAGCACCTCTGCCGGCGGCCCGGTGGCCACCACCTGGCCCTGATCCATGGCAACGAGGCGGTCGGCGACCGACCTGATCAAGGGGATGTCGTGTTCGATGACGACCAGGCTGGCATGCGTCTCATCCCGCACGCGACGGATCAGCGGTGCGAGCGCCTCGACCTCGCGCTGGGCGATGCCTGCGGCTGGCTCATCGAGCAGCACCACGTCCGGCTCGTGGGCCAGGAGGCAGGCGAGGTCGACGACCCGGCGCGTCCCGGTGGAGAGCTCGCGCACGAACGCCTGGCGGTAGTCCCCCAGGCCGAGGAGCTCGACGAGGTCGGCCACCCGGCGGGCCACCGCCCGCTCGCTCTCGTGTGCGTTCGGCAGGTGGAACGCAGCCGACAGCGGGTCGGGCACCCGCACCCACCGTTCGCACGCGGTGGCGATCGTCTCCTCGACGCTGAGCGACGGGAACAGGCGCGCATCCTGGAACGACCTGCCGAGACCGAGCCGGGCCCGCGCCGACGGGGTGCGCCCGCTCACCTCGCGCCCGCCGAGCCACACGGATCCGCTGTCGGCGGCCAGGTAGCCGCTCAGGAGGTCGAACAACGTGGTCTTGCCTGCGCCGTTCGGGCCGATGATCCCGACGATCTCCTGCGGCGCCACGGACAGGGACACGGCTCGGACCGCCCGCACGCCGCCGAAGGCGACGCTGAGGTCCCTCGCCTCGAGGGCGGCGGCGGCGGGCACAGGAGCAGATCCCTCGCCCAACGGGGACGGCGCAGCGACGACGTCCGGCCCTGGCGCTGCCGGGACCTCCCCGTCGGCGACGGCGCCACCGAGGAAGACCGAGCGCAGCAGGTCCGGTCGCTGCTCCAGCTCGCGGGCGGGACCTGCAAAGCCCACCTGCCCCCGCTCGAGGACGAGGGCACGATCGGCCACGGCGAGGGCGACGTTGATCGACTGGTCGACGAGGAGGACGGCGACCCCTCGCTCCTGCAAGGCGCGCAGGGCGGCGAGCAGCCGCCCCACCACCTCGGGCGCCAACCCGAGCGACAGCTCGTCGACGACGAGCAGGCGCGGTCGGGTGAGCAGGACCATGGCGAGCGCGAGCATCTGCTGCTCGCCGCCGGAGAGGGTCCCGGCGCGCTGCGCCGAGCGTCCGGTGAGGTTCGGGAACAGTCGCGCCGCCTCGGCCTGTCCTGCGGCCAGGTCGTCCTGGCGCTTCCGCACGAGCCAGCCGGCGGCACGGAGGTTCTCGGCAACGGTCAGCGACGGGAAGACCCCCGCCCCGCCCGGCACCTGGGCCAGGCCCAGCGCGGCGATGACGTGGGCTGCCTTGCCGGTGATGTCCTCGCCCGCGAACGTGACGGTTCCACGATCCGGGCGCCGCAGCCCGGACACCGCCCGCAGCAGGGTCGACTTCCCAGCCCCGTTGGTGCCGAGCAGCGCCACCGCCTCCCCCTCGGCCACGTGGAGATCGATGCCGAACAGGATCTGGACGGGGCCGTAGGAGACCTCGAGGCCCTCGACCACGAGCAACCCGTCGGCGGCGGGCCGCTCCACCACCGGCGTCGACTCGACGGGGTGCAGCTCCCGGTCGAGCGGTGTCGCTTCGGACGGCCGAGCCCCGACGTCGAGGTCGCGACGTGAGGCGAAGGACCTCACGAGCCGGTCGCGGAGGCTGAAGGGGATGGTGGCGAGCCCGCCAGGCGCCAGCCACAGCACGAGGAGCACGCCCGTGCCCGAGGCGAGGATGCGCCAGTCGGCAGGCAGGAACCATTGGGTTCCGAGCAGGAACAATGCGCCGAGGAGCGCACCCGTGACGGAGGTGAGCCCGCCCACGACGACCATCGTGAACACGGTGAGGTTCTGGATCGGGCCGTAGCTCGACGGGTCGAGGGCCTGCTGGTGGTGCACGAACAGGGCGCCCGCCATGGCGGCGATGGCGCCCGAGAGGGCGAAGGTGACGATCCGAAGGCGGGGAGCGTCGATCCCGTAGGCCTGCGCAGCCCGGTCGTTGTCCCGCAGCGCCACCACAGCCCTCCCCGTCCTGCTGCCACGGATGGCCCGGAGGGCAAGGGCCGTGAGCACGAGCAGGCCCAGCGCGACCTCGTAGATCGCGGTCGGCGTGAGGGCATCGATGCTCCCGAGGAGGGCGACCCGCTCGATCCGGTCTCGCGGCACCCAGGAGGAGAAGTTGTCGCCGAAGAGGTACGAGGTCGTGGCCAGGGAGAAGGCGAACGTGGCGACGGCGAGTGTGAGCCCCCTGGCGCGACTCGCCGGGACGCCGACGACCGTGGCTGCGGCCGCGCCCGCCAAGGCGGCCACCACGATGGCGGCGAAGAGGTCGGCGCCGAGCGTGCTCGTGGCCCACGCACCGACAGCGGCCCCCACGGCGAAGAAGGCGACCTGGCCGAGCGAGACGTGGCCGCCCCACCCCGAGAGCAGCACCAGCGACAGGCCGAGGGTCGCGTAGATCAAGAGGGCGGACGCACGCAGGGAGCGGTCGGACGACAGGAGGTGGGGGACGACGGCGGCGGCCGCCACTGCTCCACCGAGCAGGGCCCGCCGGCCCCAGCGGACGAACGGCAGCGCCGACACCGCCTCCGGAAGCTTCCGCACCTCCTCGGCTGCCCGCCACGTGCCGCCCTCGGCATCCTCGGCGGCTGCGCGTCGGCGCCCCTGGAGCAGGAGGGCGAGGAGCACGATGGCACCGAGGGCGGGGTCGATCAGCTCGACCGAGCTGTCCCAGGCGATGCCGAGCTCGAGCACGCCCAGGGCGACGGCACTGGTCGTGACGGTGACGAGGTTGGTGAGCCGTCCGAGCACGAGGGCGACGAGGGATCGGAGGAGCACGCTGAAGCCGAGGACCTCCCCCGTCGGGAGGCCGAGGATGCCGCCCCGGAGGAAGACGGTGAGGAAGGCGAGCGCCGCGGCACCTGCCCACACGATCGTGTGCAGGCGATGGACCGGGATGCCGAGCAGCGACGCACGGTCGCCGTCGTCGGCGCTGGCCCGGATGGCGATGCCCGCCGCGCTCCCTCGCAGGAGCGCGGCCACCGCCACCACTGCGATCGGGGTGACGACGAGCGCGAGCAGGTCGTTCACGTCGAACACCACGCCGCCAATGCGGGCCGTCGCCGACCACGGTGGTGCGATCCGATCCGACACCAGCCGCCGGTCCCACAGGCGTGGGATGAGCAGCGCGACGGCGGTCAGGACCTGGCTGAGCCCGATGGTGGCGATCGTGACGAGGAGGCGGGGCGCGCGGGCGAAGCGCCGGATGACGAGGACCTCGGTGGCGGCGCCGAGGGCAACCGCGGTGGCGAGGCCGATGAGCACGGCGAGCGGCCACGGCACACCGACCTCGTCGAGCAGCAGGTACGAGAGCACCGCCGGAGCGAAGCCGAGGTCGGCCTGGGCGAAGTTGACGATCCGGTTCGCCCGGTGGACGAGCGCCATACCGAGGGCGATCAGCGCCGTCAGCCCACCGACGATGACCCCCCGGAGGACGATCCCGCCCGGTGCCGGGAACAGCACCTGCTGCACGAGGATGATCACCGCCGCCGGCGCCAGCGAGGCCACAGCCGGGCCGAGGCGAGAGCTGGTCCTCGTCTGGCCCACCGGGATGCCAGCGCCGCTCTCGGTCGTCGTCGATGCAACCGTCACCGCCACCTCCCGCCGGGTCAACGTAGCGGTCCGCTCCCCCACGCCATGGCACCCCCCCCCCACCCCCCCGGCCGAGGCGCCTCCGGTCGGTGCTCGGGTCAGCGGCGGCGGACCGGGGGCGGGACCCAGCGCCAGTCGACCTCGTCGCTCGGCTCCACCGGCCGCATGGCGAGGTCGATCGCGTTCCACAGCGTGCGGGAGAACGGGTAGAAGAGCACCGGCACGAGAAGCGCCACCGCGACGGCGGCGGGCAGCAGGATCGTCAGGTCGAAGTCCGGGTACGTCAGCACGAGGCCACCGACCACGACGATGGCGAGCAGCCCGAACGTCACGATCGTGTTCATGCCGAGGGCACCCGCCCGCTGCCCGTCGATCCGGTCGAAGCGCAGGTTGCAGCGTGGGCAGCGCTCCCTCATCGTGAAGTAGCTGGAGAACGACCCGCCCGCCCCGCACAGGGGGCAGCGACGGGCCAGGCCACGCCGGAGCAGTCGCCCGGTGGTGAGCGACTTCAGCTCCTTCGTCGGTGGCCCCGGTCGCACCTTGTCGGAGGTGGGCTTGGCCATGCGCCCCCTGGTTACCCGATCGGCCGGCCGTCGTGAACCACCGTGGCCCACCGAGCCACCTCGGGCGGGCTCAGACCACCTCGGCGGCCGCCGCTGCGAACTGTGCGTCGTACAGCGTGGCGTAGGCGCCGCCGGCCGCCAGCAGGTCCTCGTGGTGGCCCTGCTCCACGATGCGACCGGCGTCCATGACGAGGATGACGTCGGCGTCCCTGATCGTGGAGAGCCGGTGGGCGATGACGAAGCTCGTCCGGGAGGAGCGCAGGGCGGCCATCGCCCGCTGGATGAGGACCTCGGTGCGGGTGTCGACCGAGCTCGTGGCCTCGTCGAGGATGAGGATCGACGGGTCTGCGAGGAAGGCGCGGGCGATTGTCAGCAGCTGCTTCTCCCCGGCGCTGACCACGCCGTCCTCGTCGTCGATCCGGGTGTCGTAGCCGTCTGGGAGGGAGTGCACGAAGCGATCGACGAAGGTCGCGGTCGCCGCCTCCCGCACCTGCTCGTCCGTGGCCTCCGGGTTGCCGTAGGCGATGTTCTCCCAGATGGTCCCGCCGAAGAGCCACGTGTCCTGGAGGACCATCCCCATGTGGGCCCGCAGCTCGGCCCTCGGCAGCGCAGCGATATCTCGGCCGTCGAGGGTGATGCGGCCGTCGTCGAGCTCGTAGAAGCGCATGAGCAGGTTGACGAGCGTCGTCTTGCCGGCACCCGTAGGACCGACGATCGCCACGGTCTGTCCGGGCTCGGCCACGAGGGAGAGGTCGGTGATCAGGGGGCGGGAGGGGTCGTAGCTGAACGAGACGCGGTCGAACTCGACGCGTCCCCGGGGCGACGGCGCCGGCGCCGGGGCCGCCTCGGGCGACTGCTCGTCGGCGTCGAGCAGCTCGAAGACCCGCTCGGCCGAGGCGATGCCGGACTGCAGCACGTTCGCCATCGAGGCGACGTGGGTGAGGGGCTGGCTGAACTGGCGGGAGTACTGGATGAACGCCTGCACGTCGCCGAGGCTGAGCTGACCCGAGGCCACCCGGACGCCGCCGACCACGGCGATGACGACGAAGTTGAGGTTGCCGAGGAGCATCATCAACGGTTGGATGACGCCGGAGATGAGCTGGGCCCCGAAGCTGGCGTGGTACAGCTCCTCGTTGGTGTCGCGGAAGCGCTCCTCGACCTCCCGCTGACGGCCGAAGGCCTTGACGATGGCGTGGCCCGTGAAGGACTCCTCGACCAGCGCGTTGAGCTTGCCCGTGTGGCCCCACTGCTGGACGAACCTCACCTTGGAGCGCCGGGTGACGGTCCGCATCGTCCAGAGCGAGACCGGGATGGAGATGATCGCCACCAGCGCCAGCAGCGGAGAGATCACGAGCATCATCACGATCGTGCCGATCAGCGTCAGCAGCGAGGTCAGGAGCTGGCTGAGCGTCTGCTGGAGGCTCTGGGCGATGTTGTCGATGTCGTTGCTCACCCGGCTCAGCAGGTCGCCCCGGGGCTGGCCGTCGACGTAGCGGAGCGGGAGCCGGTTCAGCTTCTCCTCCACGTCGGCGCGCAGGCGGTACATCGTCCGCTGCACGATCCCGGCGAGCAGGAACGACTGGAGGTACTGCAGCACCGACGCCGTGAGGTAGAGGGCGAGGACGGCGACGAGCACGCGGCGGAGGTCGCCGAAGTCGATGCCGGCGGGGCCGGCATCGCGCAGGCCCCGGAACACGACGTCGGTGGCCCGTCCGAGCAGGCGCGGCCCGAGCACGGTCATCGAGACGCTCGCCAGGGCGAGGAGGATCACGGCGAGGAGGCCGAACCTGTCGCCCCGGAGCCGCCGCAGGAGCCGACGGGTGGCGCTCCGGACGTCGCGCGCCGCCTCGACGGGCATCCCGAGCGCGCCCATGCGCCCGATCCCCGGACCGGCGCTCGGAGGTCCGCCCGTGGGAGCCGGAGCCGGAGCCGCTCCGGGAACCGGTGCGGCGTCGGGTCCCGTTGGCCCGGTCGACCCGGGCTCGACCTGCGTGCTCACGCTGTCCGCTCCTGGCCTGCGGCCGGGCCGCTCGGGCCACGCTCGCGGCGGTCGCTCACGCTGTCCGCTCCTGACCTGCGGCCGGGCCGCTCGGGCCACGCTCGCGGCGCTCGCTCACGCTGTCCGCTCCTGACCTGCGGCCGGGCCGCTCGCCGCGCTCATGGCCGCCTCTTGGGTGGCGGCCTGGGAATCGACGATCTCGACGTAGGTGGGACAGGTGGCGAGCAGGACCTCGTGGCGGCCGAGGCCCACCGGGACCCCGTCCTCGAGGACGAGGATCTGGTCGGCACCGGCGATCGTCGACACCCGCTGGGCAACCACCACCACCGTTGCCTCCCGGGTGTGAGGGGCGAGGGCCGACCGGAGGCGGGCGTCGGTGGCGAGGTCGAGCGCAGAGAAGGAGTCGTCGAACAGGTAGACCTCGGGCCTGCGCACGAGCGCCCGGGCGATCGCCAGGCGCTGGCGCTGCCCGCCGGAGACGTTGGAACCGCCCTGGGCGACCTGTGCGTCGAGACCGCCGGGCATGGCGGCGACGAAGTCCCTCGCCTGAGCGACCTCGAGCGCCGCCCACAGCTCCTCGTCGGTGGCGTCGGGCTTGCCGTACCTGAGGTTGCTGGCGACCGTGCCCGAGAAGAGGTACGGCTTCTGAGGCACGAGGCCGATGCGCTGCCAGAGCACCTCGGGGTCGAGCTCGCGCACGTCGACACCACCGACGAGGACGGAGCCGGACGTGACGTCGATCAGCCGGGCCACCAGGTTGACCAGGGTCGACTTGCCGGAACCGGTGCTGCCGATGATCGCCGTGGTCTGCCCGGGGAGCGAGCGGAGCGAAACGCCCGACAGCACGGGGGACTCGGCCCCTGGGTAGCCGAAGCCCACGTCCCGCAGCTCGAGCGAGCCCCGCTCCCGCAGCCCGGCGACCGGGTGCTGGGGCGGGAGGACCGAGGTCGGCGTGTCGAGCACCTGCTGGATCCGCTCGGCGCACACCGCTGCCCGGGGCGCCATGATCGCCACGAAGGTCCCCATCATGACGGCGATGAGGATGAGGGTGAAGTAGCTGAGGAAGGCGACGAGCGAGCCGACCGTCATCTCGCCCCGGGAGATCCGTCCTGCGCCGAACCAGATGACGGCCACGCTCGATGCGTTGATCACGAGCAGCACGATCGGGAACATGAGCGCCATGAGCCGCCCCGCCGAGAGCGACGTCTCGGTGAGGTCGTGGTTGACCTCGTCGAAGCGGGCCACCTCCTGTGGCTCCCGCACGAAGGCACGCACCACCCGCATTCCGGTGATCTGCTCGCGCAGCACCCGGTTGATGTTGTCGATGCGCTCCTGCATGAGGCGGAACTTCGGGAGCATCCTGGAGACGACGACGCCGAGGCTCCCCGCCAGGACCGGAAGGCTCACCGCGAGGAGCCAGGAGAGCCCGGCGTCCTGGCGCAGCGCCATGAGCACGCCGCCCACGACGGTAATCGGCGCGGCGATGGCCATCGTGCAGGTCATGGCGACGAGCATCTGGACCTGCTGCACGTCGTTGGTGATTCGGGTGATCAGCGACGGGGCGCCGAAGACCGCCACCTCCCTGGCCGAGAAGGCGGTGACGCGGTGGAACAGCGCGCTCCTGACGTCACGCCCGAAGCCCATCGCCGTGCGCGAGCCGACGTACACGGCGCCGATGGCGAACCCCACCTGCACGGCGGTCACGAGGAGCATCACGCCGCCGAGGCGCCAGATGCGAGACGTCTCCCCGGTCATCACGCCCCGGTCGATGATGTCGGCGTTGAGCGTGGGCAGGGAGAGCGACGCCACCGTCTGCACGAGCTGGAGGGCCAGGACCAACACCAGCAGGCGGCGGTACCGCCGGAGGTGGTCCCTGAGCAGGCGGATCAGCACCGCCCGCCCCCTGCGACGCGAACGGAGGCGGGGGTCCGGATCCCGTCGAGGAGGAGCGACACGACCTCGCTCGGCGACATCGGCTCGTCGGCGTGGAGGGCGGGGTGGCTCACGGCCAGGGTGAGGGCACGCAGCTCCTTGGCCGCCGTCGCCGGGTCGTGGCGCAGGCGGTGGCGCTCGGGCTCGAAGAGGTCGGCGAGGGCGAGGAGGTCGGCCGGCGGCGTGGGCCCCCTCCTCCCGAGGGCGGCGGGGCCGCCGAGGGAGGAGACGAGCCGCCAGATGTCGGCGTGGCGGCGCTGCATGACGAGGACCGCCTCGGCCAGCTGCTCCTCGAAGGGGAGGCTCCGGTCGATGCCGGCGATGGCCAGCTCGGTGCGCTCGGAGTCGAAGGCGAGCGTGAGCGCCGCCTCGATCACCGCCTCCTTGTCGGGGAAGACCCGGAAGATGGTCCCCTCGGCGATCCCTGCGGCCTCGGCGATCTGCTTGGTGGTCACGCCCGGGCCGCGCTCGATCAGGAGCGGGAGCGTGGCTGCCACGATGGCCGCCCGGCGCTCCGCGGGTGGGAGGGCGGCGGCCCGCTGGGGCCGAGCGACCCACGACGGGCTCGGGACGGTGGGCACCGGGCCACTGTACTGAGTGAGCGCTCACTCAGGCAGGCCGAACCCCGGGAGACCGGGAGACCGGGAGACCGGTCGACGGTCGTGGCAGGTCGCCGGCTCAGCTCACGAGATGGGCCGCCCGGGGGCGGGGCGCAGGCGAGGCGCTCGGGAAGGCGGGGGCGGGGGCGGGCGCGCGGGGCACAGCACCTGCCCCGTGCCCCGCCCCCGGGCAGGAACGTGCAGCCTCCACCGGGACGGCCACCTCGCCATCAGCCCGTGGGCGGTCGAGGCCGGCGTTCGCGCCTAGAAAGGGGGGGTGACCACCAACCAGCAGAGCGTCGACGCCTACCGGGGCGTGCAGGAGCGGATGACGGCGCTGCTCCAGGGCATGGAGGAGGGTCAGGCCGACGTCGTCGTCCCCGCCACGCCCGACTGGCAGGTCAGGGACCTGGTCGCACACGTGGTCGGCGTGGCCGTCGATGTGGCGGCGGGTCGCCTCGAGGGTGCCGGCAGCGATCCCTGGACGGCGGTGCAGGTGGAGCAGCGGCGGGGCCGCTCGATCGACGAGCTGCTCGAGGAGTGGCAGGCGGTCAGCCCGCAGCTCGAGCCGGCGCTGATGGCGACCGATCCCGTACAGGCGGCGCAGGCGGTCTTCGACGCCGCCACCCACGAGCACGACCTGCGGGGGGCGCTGCAGGAGCCCGGCGCTCGCGACAGCGATGGCGTCGAGGTCGGCTGGGGCTGGGCCACGGCGATCGTCGCCCAGCTGCGGGACGGCTACGGGACAGGTGCCATCCGCCTCACCACCGACCACGGTGAGGACGTCCTCGGCGCCGGCGAGCCCACCGCCGCCGTCAGAGCCGACCGCTTCGAGCTGTGGCGGGCGATGACCGGCCGCCGAAGCCACGACCAGGTCCGGGAGTGGGCCTGGGAGGGCGAGCCCGCGGTCGAGGCCGTGTGCCTGCTCCCTGCACGCTCGACGCCGCTGGTCGAGTGACCCGGCGGCGGGGTCTCGATCTCCCCGCCGCCCCGACCGGACCTCACTGCGGGTAGGTGGCCTCGTCGGGGACGACGTTGCGGACCTCGAACGCGTCCAGGGCTGCAGCGTCGCCACCCAGCGCCTCGGTCATCGTCGTGTAGTCGAAGACCATGAGGCCGAGCCAGGAGTGGCCTTCCTCCCCCGGCTCGTCGGGCAGGTCGTCGTCGCGCAGGACGTCCACGTACTCCACGCCTGCCTCCTCGCCGATCTGCTCGAGCACGGGCGACGGGAACACCTCGCTGCCGAAGATGGCAGGCACACCCGTCTCCTCGACCTGCTCGATGAGGGCCGTGACCTCCCGAGCGGTGGGGTCCTCGAAGTCCGACACCTGGATGGCGCCGATGACCTCCCAGCCGTAGGTCCTGGCGAAGTACGCGTAGGCGTCGTGGTAGGTGAGCAGCTTCTTGTTGCCGTCGGGGATGGTGGCGAAGGCATCTCGCATCGCAACGTCGAGCTCCTCCACGATCGCGGTGAAGGCCGCCAGGTTCGCCTCGTAGAGCTCGGAGCCCTCGGGGTCCCGCTCGGCGAGGTCGGCGGCGACGATGCGGGCGTACTCGAGGGCGTAGGTGGGGTCGGTCCACAGGTGGGGGTTCGGCTTGCCCTCCTCCTGCGGGAATGAGAAGTCGTAGATTTCCTCCCCCTCGTCGACGGCGAGGGTGCCGAGCTCGACCACCTCGGCGCCCTCCCGGAGGTTGGCCTCGGCCAGCTCCTTGGTCGGCTCCTCCAGGACCAGGCCGTTGAGGTACACGACGTCGACGGTCGACAGGAGCTCGGCCACGCTCGGCTTCGGCTCGAAGGTGTGGGAGTTCGTTCCCTCAGGCACGATGCCGGTGATGTCGACGCGCTCGCCTCCGATGTTGGCGACGATGCTGGTGATGGGGGCAACCGTCGTGGCCACGCGCAGCCGGTCGTCCTCCCCCGCCTGCGGGCCAGCCGCGTCGGGAGGCACCTGCTCTGCGGTGTCCCCGCCACAGGCGGCGGAGCCGATGGCGGCGGCCAGCAGGCAGGCGAGCGGTGCGAGGCGGCGGCGTGAGACCATCCCCGAACCCTAGTGCGAGCTGTTCGCAATGCGATGTCGCCAGATCCGCCCTCCGGGTGGTGGACCGCCCGACGTCACATGGGCTTGCATCTCCTGCGTGAGGCCACCGGCGCACCGACCCGGTCGAAGTCCCTCGATGCCGAGAGCGCAGTCCACGCTACCGTGCGCCCCATCGCAGGAGATCCCGTGCGAGGCCACCCCCGCCGTTGACCACGCCTGAGGAGGCCGTCGAGCAGGACGTCACCCCGATCAGGGAGGCGATGGACCGGCTGTACCGGGACCCGCGGGACCTCGACATCGCCTGCTTCCAGTACGGCGACATCGGCACCGAGGCCGACCTGAGGGAGCACCTCGCCACGGGCCGCCACCTGCAGCCGGAGCAGCACGTGGTGCTCGTCGTGGCGCTCGACGAAGGCCTCATGGGCCGAGGCGACCCGCACCGGATCTGACCGCCTCGGCGGGTGACGTGCGGGGGACATCAGCCTGCGCCGGCCGCCTCGTCCGCCACACACCCCGGTTGGGGTGTGGGCCTCAGGGCTCGACGGTCGCCCGGGTTCCGGCGTGGGCGATGTGGCTGAGCTGCGGCCAGATGGCGATGACGAGGACCCCCGAGCCGACGAAGGCGAACCAGAACGGCGCCGTGACCCCCCACGGGCCGGCCACGGCACCGCCCACGACGCTGCCGACGACGAGACCTCCCTGCATGCCGATGAGGTAGACGCTGCTCACCCGTCCCTGCAGCTCCATCGGGACCGCCCGCTGGCGCACGCTCGTCGAGGTCGTCCCCCAGACGAAGGCGTGGGCACCGAACACGAACATGATGAGCAGTGCCACCCACAGCTGCGTCGTCACCGCCAGCGCCAGGTGCGTCACCGTCTCGATGATCAGCCCTGCCCGCATGAGGTTGCCGAGGCTGAGGAGCGAGGTCAGCCGACCGTAGATGGCCGTCCCGGCCAGGCCGCCCACCGCTGTCGCGCTCGTGAGCAGGCCGAAGCCGACCTCACCGGTGCCGAGGCGCTCGATGGCGTACAGGACGAGGATCGACCAGGCTGCACCGAAGGTGACGTTGAACGTCACGATCGTCACGGCCAGCGTGCGCACGGCGGGGTTGCTCCAGAGCCAGCGGAAGCCCTGTGCGATCTCACGTCCGACGTGGGACCGCTCGGCCGCGTCGCGACCGTGGGCGGGGAGGGCGATCCTCGACGCCATCAGTGCGCCGGTGACCATGCAGCCCGCCTGGGCGACGAACGGGACGACGGCGTCGACGGCGAACAGCGCCGCCCCGAGGGCCGGACCCACGAGCTGGTTGACCGTGACGAAGCCCGCCATGATCCGGGCGTTGCCGGTACCGAGGTCGCGCTCGTGCACGACCATCGGCAGCAACGTCGACGCCGTCGTGTCCGCGAACGCCTCGGCCGTGCCGAGGACGAACAGCACGACGAGCACGACCGCGATCTCGACTCGGCCGAACACGATCACGGCGCTGAGCACGACCAGCACGACAGCTCTCGTGGCGTGGACCCCCACGATGATCCGGCGCCGGTCGAACCGGTCGGCGGCCACGCCTGCGAGGAGCCCGAACAGCAGCCACGGCAGACGTTGCAGGACGACGGCGAGGGCAACGACGAACGGGTCCCGCGTCTGGGAGGCGACCAGCAGCGGGCCGGCCGCCAGGGCGATCCCGTCGCCGAGGTTGCTGACCCACGACGACCCGAGCAGCCAGCGGAAGGGGACGCCGAGCCGCGCCGGCGCGACCGCCTCGACGACCTTCGTCACACGCCGGCCCCGAGCTGCCCGCTCCACCGGGCGGCGCCCGTCCCGCCCTGCCCGCCGTCCATTCGCCGCCCGCTCTGCACGCACTGACCGCTCTGCACGCACTGACCGCTCTGCACGCACTGACCGCTCTGCCCGCTCTGCCCGCCCTGCACGCCCACAGGGGCGCAGGTCGCGGAGGCGGGCATCCGCCCAGTCCACCATGCCGGCCGGCGCGGCCAGGACGGCGGCCAGGACGGCCGGCAGGGAGCGGCAGCCGGTCGTGCCGCGGGAGGGCGCGCACGGTCGGCCCTACGCTCCACGAACGGGGTTCACCCGGGGGGGCCACTGCGGGGGGACGAACGTTGCGCATGCCGCTCGACGACATCCGGGTGATCGACCTCACGGTGGCGCGGGCGGGGCCGACCTGCGTGCGCCAGCTCGCCGACTGGGGCGCCGACGTGGTGCGGGTGGAGCCGCCGTCGGTCCCCGGGCAACCGAGCTCGGTGGGCCTGGTGCGCCGGGGGTCGGACGACCAGAACCTCCACCGCAACAAGCGCTCGGTCTCGCTCGACCTCAAGACCGACGAGGGGCTCGAGCTGCTCCTCGGCCTGGTGGACGGCGCCGACGTGCTGGTCGAGAACATGCGCCCATCGGTCAAGGACCGCCTCGGCTTCGGCTACGAGGCGGTCCACGCCCGCAACCCGCGCCTCGTCTACGGCTCGATCTCCGGCTTCGGCCAGGACGGGCCCTACGCCGAGCGGGGCGGGGTCGACCAGATCGCCCAGGGCATGGGGGGCCTCATGAGCGTCACCGGTCACCCCGAGGGTGGCCCGACCCGGGTCGGCATCCCGATCTCTGACCTGTCGGCCGGGCTCTACCTCGCCGTCGGCGTGCTCGTCGCACTGCACGACCGCCAGCGCACCGGCGAGGGCCGGTGGGTGCAGACCTCGCTGCTCGAGTCGATGATCGCGATGATGGACCTCCAGGCGGCCCGCTGGACGGTCGACGGCACCGTGGCGGTGCAGGAGGGGGACCACCACCCGACGCTCGTTCCGATGGGCTGCTTCCGATCGGCCGACGGCCACGTCAACGTGGCTGGTCCGTCCGGGCGCCTGCTGCGCCGGTTCTGCGAGGTCATCGGCCTGCCCGCGCTGCCCTCGGACCCCCGCTTCGACACCGGCCCCAAGCGGTCGGAGAACCGGGCCGAGCTGAACCACCTCATCGCCGGACGGCTGCGCACCCGCACCACCGCAGCGTGGGTCGAGGCCCTCAACGCCGCAGGTGTGCCGTGCGGGCCGGTGAACTGCGTCGACGAGGTCTTCACCGACCCGCAGGTCGGCCACCTCGGGATGGTGGCACCGGTCGACCACGAGCAGCTCGGCACGATCGGCATCCTCCGCAACGCCGTGACGATGTCGGACGGCCCTCCGACCGTGCGGACGCCGAGCCCCGACCCCGGCCAGCACACCGACGAGGTGCTGACCGAGCTCGGCCTCTCCCCCGAACGCATCGACGACCTCCGCGCCCGCGGCATCCTCTGAGCGAAGGCAGGCCAATGACCACCTCCCCGCACGACACCGGCACCGACAAGCTCCTGGTCGACGTCGACGACGGCATCGCCCTCGTCACCTTCAACAACCCGGAGAAGCGCAACGCCCTCTCGGTGGAGATCCGCACCGCCCTCCCGGGCGCCCTCACGTCGTTGCAGGCCGATCCCGACGTACGGGTGGTCGTGCTCACCGGCGCCGGTGACAAGGCGTTCGTGTCGGGTGCCGACATCTCCGAGTTCGCCGACGGGCGCACCTCGGCAGAGGCGAGGGCCGAGTTCGACCGCCTGGCGGCAGAGGCGGGGCGGGCCTGGGGAGCGCTGCACAAGCCCGTCCTCGCCATGATCCGGGGGTTCTGCATCGGTGGCGGCCTGCTCACGGCGCTCCAGGCCGACGTCCGCATCACCTCCGACGACGGCCGCTTCGGCGTGCCGGCAGCCAGGCTCGGGGTCGGCTACGGGTTCGCCGGTGTCGAAGCCCTCGTGGGGCTGGTGGGCCCGGCCCGCACGGCCGAGATCCTCTTCTCCGGCCGCATGCTCCCCGCCGACGAGGCGCTGCAGGTCGGGCTCGTCAACCGGGTGGTGCCGGCGTCGGAGCTGCGAGCCGAGGTGTGGGACCTGGCCGGGACGATCAGGGACAACGCCCCGCTCACCGTGGCCGCCTGCAAGGCCGCCATCAGGGAGGTCGGGCGCGCCCCCGAGCGGCGGGACCTCGATCGTGTGGCAGGGCTCGTCGAGGCGTGCTTCACGTCCGAGGACTATCGCGAGGGCCAGCGCGCCTTCCTCGAGAGGCGCCCGCCCCGCTTCGTCGGACGCTGAGGCCCCGATCGCCCTGCCCCAGCGAGCCCGTCATCGCCGGACCTGCCGTCCACCCGACCGCTCCGGCTGTGCTCGACTCCTCGGCATGACCACCGACGCCACCGGCGACACCGGCACGACCGGCGACCGAGACGACGGTCGACCGGTCGAGATCGGCCGCAAGCCGCGACCGCACGGGCCGGCGACGGTGGCGGTCACGGCGGGACGCCCGCCGCCGGTGCCGGACGGACCCCTGAACGTGCCGGTCGTGTTCGCCTCCGCCCTCCACGCCGGCGGCGTCGTGGGCTACGCCCGTGACGGCAACCCGACCTGGACGCCGTTCGAGGAGACGCTCGCCGCCCTGGAGGGAGGCGGTGCCGGGCTCGCCTTCGCCTCTGGCATGGCCGCCATCGCCGCCGTGCTCGAGCTGCTCCCGGTCGGTGCCCCGGTCGTGCACCTCGACCACGGTTACACCGGCACCCGGGAGCTCCTCGCCACCGCACCGGCGGGGCGGTGGGAGCCTCGTCCCGTCGACATCTGCGACACCGATGCGACCTCCGCCGCCTGCGCCGGCGCCGCGCTGCTGTGGCTGGAGTCGCCGACGAACCCGCTGATGGAGGTGGCCGACCTCAGGGCCCTGATCGCCGGTGCCCACCGCCAGGGTGCGCTCGTGGCCATCGACAACACCTTCGCCACCCCGCTCGTCCAGCGTCCGCTCGACCTCGGTGCCGACGTCGCCGTGTACTCAGCGACCAAGCTCCTCGCCGGGCACTCCGACGTCGTCCTCGGCGCCACCGTCACCCGCGACGAAGACCTCACCCACCGACTCGCCCAGCACCGGCGGCTCCACGGCGCCATCCCGGGGCCGATGGAGACGTTCCTTGCACTGCGCGGCATGCGGTCGCTCGCACTGCGGATCGATCGTGCCCAGGCGAACGCCGCCACGCTGGCCGAACGGCTCAGCGAGCACCCCGACGTGTCCCGGGTCCGCTACCCGGGCCTGCCCGCCGACCCCGGGCACGAGCGCGCGAGGTGCCAGATGGACGGCTTCGGCGCCATGGTCTCCTTCGACGTCGTCGGCGGAGCCCCGGCAGCCGAGGCGGCCGCCAGGTCCACCCGCCTCATCGTCCACGCCACCAGCCTCGGCGGCATCGAGACGACCATGGAGCGTCGCGCCAAGTACGCCCTCGAAGCCGGGACCCCTCCGGGTCTCGTGCGGCTCAGCGTGGGGTGCGAGGACGTCGAGGACCTCTGGGACGACCTCGTGCACGCTCTGCGGATCGGCCGCCTGGCCGCCGCCGTCGTCCCGTCAGCGACCGGAGGCTGACACCCGTCGGCTGCGGCTGACGGTCAGGCGCAGCGGTTGCAGACGCCGATCAGGTCGATGCGGTGGTGCTGGGCGTCGAAGCCGGTGTCCCTGGCGATCTCGGCGACGGCCTTGGCCACGGTCTGCTCGAAGCGACGGGAGGCAGTGAAGTCGTCGACGGTCCCGCACGACGAGCAGATGAGGTGATGGTGGTGCTCGGTCAGATCCTCGGCCAGCTCGTAGCGGGCGAAGTCGTCCGTGCTGGTGATGCGGCGCACGACACCGGCCTGTTCGAGCACCACCAGGTTCCGGTACACCGAGCTCTGCGCCAGCGCGTCCCCCCTGCTCAGGATCTCTGGGAGCGCCAAGGGCTGGCCGGCCTCGGCCAGGATGGCGACGACGGCACGACGGCGCGGGGTGTAGCGCTGCTGGTCGGCGCTGAGGCGGGCCGCCGTGGTGTCGTGCAGGTCGGTGGTGTCGTGGAGGTCGGCGGTGGCCACCGGGCGGACCCTACCAGTGGGGATGAGAATCGTTGAGAACACGCCCGGGCGACCCGACTGGTGCCGCAGCCCGGCGCGGCCACATCTGGAGCCGACGGACGAAGCCCCCCGTCGTCGTCGCCCCGAAGGTGCCGATGGCGAAGAGCACGATCGTGCCCCCCGGGGCCAGGCCCCACGCCCGGGCGGCGGTGAGGCCCGCCACCACCGAGGCCATGCCGACGGCGACCGACCAGCCGAGGATCCCCCTCTGGGAACGGGCGAGGAGCTGCGCCGTGGCCACCGGGACGACCATGAGCGCCGCCACGAGGAGGATCCCCACGACGCGCATGGCGGCCACGACGGTCACTGCGACGAGTATCGCCAGGACCGTGTTGAGCGCGCCGACGGGCACGCCGGCCACCCGCGCCCACTCCTCGTCGACGGCCATGGCGAAGAGGGCCCGTCCGCAGGCGGCGACCGTCGCGATGATGCCGGCACCCAGGACGACGGCGACCCACACCTCGCTCGGACCGACGGTGAGGATCGAGCCGAACAGGTAGGCGAACAGGTTGACGTCGAGCGACCCCCCCAGGCCGACGAGGACGACGCCCCCTGCGATGCCGCCGTAGAAGATCATCGCGAGCGCCAGGTCGCCCTGGGCGGTGCCACGGCTTCGCAACCGGTCGACGACGACGGCAGCGACGACGGCCAGTGCCAGCGCCGTCCACACCGGCCACACCCCTGTGAGGAACCCGGCCGCCACGCCGGTGAAGGCGACGTGACCGACACCGTCGCCCATGAGAGACATGCGCCGCTGCACGAGGAACGTGCCGATGAGCGGGGCGGTGGCACCGACGACGAGCCCGGCGACCAGGGCCAGCTGCATGAACTGCAGCTCGAAGGGCCACGGCATCAGGTGATCCCCTCGAGCCAGAGGGGCAGGTCGTTGGCGTGTATGCCGAGGTGGACGTCGGCATCGGCCAGCGCCCGCGGCGGCCCGTCGAAGCGCACGGAGCGCTTGAGCACCACGACCCGGTCGAGGTCGTCGGCCACCACGCTGAGCTCGTGGGAGACGAGCAGGACGGCGCCGCCCCGGTGGCGGACCAGGTGGCGCAGGGCGTCCCTGAAGGTCCGCTGCGACTCTGCGTCGACCCCGGCGACCGGCTCGTCGAGGACGAGGAGGTCCGGTTCGCCGGCCAGCGCCCGGGCGATGAACGCGCGCTGCTGCTGGCCACCGGACAGCTGGCTCACCCGGGCATGGCGGAGCTCGGTGAGCGCGACGGCGGCGAGGGCCTCGTCCACGCCGGCACGATCCTCTGCACGGGGCCGACGGAGCCAGCCGGTGCGGGTGATGCGGCCGGCGGCCACGATGTCCTCGACGGTCGCCGCGACGCCCTCGGCGAGTGCGGGACGCTGGGGGACGTAGCCGAGGCGGTGCCGGTCGCGGGACCGGGACGGGTCGTGGCCGAAGAGCGACACGCTCCCGGCGGCCGGTGCGAGTAGGCCGAGGAGGATGCGCAGCAGCGTGGACTTGCCCGAGCCGTTGGGCCCCACCAGGGCCAGGTACTCCCCCGGTCCGATGGCGAGCGAGACGTCGTCGAGGACGGGCTCCCGGCCGTAGGAGAACGAGACGTGATCGAGGGCGGCGAGGTGGTCGACCATCGAAGCTCCTGACCTCCAGCCGGTGGGGGACGGGCCCAGCTCGACGGGGCCCGGGTTGAGAACCAGAACCGATCCTAGTCGTCGGCCACGGCCCGAGCCATCGCCACAAGGGGTGCGGGCGGGCTAGTGCCCCCCTGCGGCCCGCGCCACGAGATCACTCGCAGCCGAGCGCGCCCACGAGCACTGCGAGGTTGGCCTCCATGACCGTCAGGTATGACTCGCCGGCAGCGAGCTGCTCGTCGGTCAACCCCTCGAGCGGGTTCAGCACCTCGGTGGTGACACGGGCCTCCCGGGCCAGGGTCTCGGCGACGGCCGGCGACACCAACGACTCGGTGAACACCGTCGTCACGCCCTCGTCCTCGACGTAGGCCACCAGCTCGGCCAAGCGCTGCGGGTCGGGCTCCTGCTCGGGTGAGATCCCGGCGATCGCCTCCTGGGTGAGCCCGTAGCGCCGTGCGAGCCACCCGAACGCATCGTGGGCCACGACCATGACGTCCCGCTCGCACGAGGCCAGGGCTGCCTCGTACGACGCGTCGAGCGCTCCGAGCTGCACCTTGTAGGCACTGGCGTTCGCCTCGAACGCCTCGGCGTCGTCGGGCCGGGCCTCACTGAGCGCCACCGCCACGGCGTCGACGATCTCCCCCATCTTCGTCGGGTCGAGCCACACGTGAGGGTCGAGCCCGCCCCCCTGGTCGTCGCGATCGTCGGTCGAGACCCGGCCAGGTTCGAGGTCGAGCGCCGACAGCACCTCGACCGTCTCTCCCGACCGCCCCTCGGCCACCTCCTCGACCCCTGGCTGGAAGCCCCGGCCCATGGTGAGCACCACATCCGCCGCCTCCAGCGCCTCGACCTGCGGGGGCGTGAGCTCGAGGTCGTGGGGTTCGCTGCCGGACGGGGTCAGGTTCTCGACCGAGGCGGCGTCACCCCCCACCCGTGCGGCCGCCTCGGACAACGGGTAGAAGCTCGCCAGGACGGTGACACGGTCCCCGCCCGCGGTGGCAGGGCCCACCTCGCCGGCCCCGCCCCCGCACGCCCAGACGGCCATGGAGAGCACTGCGACGAGCCCGTACAGCCGCCTCGTTGCACGCCCTCCACCGGTGCTGCGGTCCGGGTGCTGCGGTCCGCTCGCTGCCATCTGTCAGCCGCTCCTCTCACTGAGAATGAGAACTGACCCTAGTAGCGACCGCACGGCGTGTCGACCCGACGGTGGGTTCGGGCCGGCCGGCGAGCGCGCCGCTCAAGGGCAGGCCCCCCTGCGGTCGATGAAGGGTGCGCTCGGCCCGTCGCGTGCGGGATCGATCCGAGACGACGAAGTGGAGGTGCGGCGTGCCGAAGGTCCTGGTCGTGGAAGACGACTTGAACATCAGGAACCTGCTCGAGGTCCGGTTACGCGGCATGGGCCACCGGGTGCTCGTGGCTGCGTCAGCCGGTGAAGCGCTGAACGTGCTGACCGAGAAGGGGACGCCCGACGTGGCGGTCCTCGACGTGCTCATGCCCGGCCGCAGCGGCCTCGAGCTGCTGGCGGAGCTGCGCGCGGACCCGGCGTACGCCGAGATGCCGGTGATCTTCCTGAGCGGACGCGTCCAGGAGAGCGACATCGCCGCCGGTCGGGCGCTGGGTGCGACCTACCTGACGAAGCCGGTGGTGCTCTCCGCCCTCGCTGGTGCCATCGACCGGTCGCTCGCCGCCGCGAGCGGCTGGTAGGCGCAGAGGCGCTGGCATCGTGGACTTCCGGGGCCACAAGAAGCGCGCCGCCCTCGCCCGCGCCGAGCTCGAGTCCGTGCGGGCGGAGCTGGGGGCGGCCGAGGCCAGGGCCAGGGACAAGGCCAACATGCTCGACGCCGTGCTCCACGGGATCGGTGACGGGGTGGTCGCGGTCGACGCCACCGGGGAGGTGCTCATCCGCAACCGGGCGGCGACTGCGCTCGTGTACGGCGACGATGGTGCGGACGCGCACGACTGGCGCAACATCCGTCAGCTCTACGCCGACGGGGTCACGCCGATCCCACTCGACCAGGTGCCGCTGCGGCGGGCGCTCGCCGGTGAGGCCACCGATCACCTCGACGTGGTCATCCAGCCGCCGACCGCGCCGGAGGGCAAGCGGCTCTCGTTGAGCGCCTGGCCGCTGGCCACGGCCGACGGGCACGACGGTGCCGTCGTCGTCTTCCACGACCCGAGCGAGACGGAGCGTGCCGACGCCGACCGTCGTCAGCAGCAGGCCCGCCTCCGGGCGATCCTCGACACGGCCAAGGACGCGTTCGTGGCCATGGACGAGGGGGGGCTGATCAGCGACTGGAACCCGGCAGCCGAAGCGATGTTCGGCTGGAGCGCCGCAGAGGCGGTGGGGCAACGGCTCGGGCACCTCATCATGCCGCCGGCGCAGGGGGCCTCCCACGAGGCCGGCCTCGCCCGGTTCCTGGCCACCGGGGCCCGGACCCTGCCGAGCGAGCCGGTCGAGCTGCTCGGCCTGCACCGGGACGGGACCGACGTCCCCCTGGAGCTCGTCATGAGCCAGCTGCAGACGGCCACCGGCTGGCAGTTCCACGGGTTCCTCCGCGACGTGAGCGAGCGACGGCGCTCCGAGCAGGGCCTGCGTGCCCTCGCCCAGGTCGTCGAGTCGTCCGAGGACGCGATCTACTGCCGTGATCTCAGCGGGCGTCTCACCAGCTGGAACACCGCTGCCGAGCGGCTCTACGGGTACCGGGCGGAAGAGGTGATCGGCACGCACTTCGAGGTGACGACGCCGGGTAGTGGCCCGGACGTCGTCGCCACCTTGGGCCCCGACGTGCGACGGACCGGTCGCGCCCAGCACATCGAGACCCAGATGCTCGACAGGGGGGGCGAGCGCATCGACGTCGCCCTGTCCCTGGCGCAGCTCGTCGACGACGAGGGCACGCCGACCGGGTGGGTCATCAACGCCAGGGACATCGGCGGTCGGTTGCGGGCCGAGTCGCAACTGCGCCAGAGCGAGGAGGTCTTCCGCACCGCCTTCGACGCGGCGCTGACGGGCATGACCCTCACGAGCTTGGACGGTCACCTCACGCGCGTCAACGCCAAGTTCGCCGACATGCTCGGCTACTCGGAGCGGGAGCTGGTCGGCGTGCGGTTCGAGGACCTCGTCTGTCCCGGCCACGACAACGTCACCGCGCCGGCCACCCGGATGCTCGCAGGCGAGGTCGAGTCGCTCTCGATCGAGGTCTGCTTCCGGCACGCAGACGGGCCCTCGGTGTGGGCCGAGCTGTCCAGCTCGCTGGTCAGAGATGCGGCGGGCGCACCGCTGCACTTCGTCGCCCAGTCCGTCGACATCACGCGGCGGCGCCTCGCCGAGCGTGATCGTGACACCCGTGACCTGATGCTCCGGGGGGTCATCGCCAACAGCCAGTCGCTCGTCTACGTCAAGGACCTCGCCGGTCGCTACCTGCTCGCCAACGAGCCCTTCGAGCGTGCGTTCGGCGTGCGCGAGGCCGAGCTCCTCGGCAAGGACGACACCTTCCTCGACCCCGAGCTCGCACCGGTCTGGCGGGTCAACGACCTCCGTGCCCAGCAGGAGGAGTTCCACGTCGAGGAGTGGTCGGACGCACCGGACGGGCGGCACCACTTCGAGTCGGTGAAGTTCCCGCTGCGTGACCCCGACGGGGAGGTCTATGCGACCTGCGGGGTCTCGCTCGACGTGACCACGAGACGACTCGCCGCCGATGAGATGGCCCGGGCGCGTGACGAGGCGCTGGCCTCGACGGCGGCCAAGTCGGCGTTCCTGGCCACCATGAGCCACGAGATCCGCACGCCGATGAACGCCGTGATCGGCATGACCGGCCTGCTCCTCGACACGGCGCTCGATGCCGACCAGCGGGAGCTGGCCGACACGGTCCGCTCCAGCGGCGAGTCGCTGCTTGACGTGATCAACGACATCCTCGACTTCTCGAAGATCGAGGCGGGCGAGCTCGACCTCGAGCAGCAGCCCTTTGCGCTGCGCGACTGCGTCGAGAGCGCCATCTCCCTGATCAGCGTCGTGGCCGGCGCGAAGGGCCTCGAGCTGATGGCCCACCTGGATGACAGCTGCGCCGACCTCGTCGTCGGTGACGTCACCCGACTGCGCCAGGTGATCGTGAACCTCCTCGGCAACGCCGTGAAGTTCACCCAGGCCGGGGAGGTCCTCGTCACCGTCGGCGTCGAGCCACTCGATGCGGACCCCGAGGGTGAGGTGCGCGTCACCGTCGCCGTCAGCGACACCGGCATCGGCATCCCGGCCGACCGCATGGAGGCGCTGTTCGAGTCCTTCAGCCAGGTCGACTCGTCGACCACCCGGCTCTACGGCGGGACCGGCCTCGGCCTGGCGATCAGCCGCCGCCTCGCCGTCGCGATGGGCGGGGACCTCCGGGTCTCGAGCCAGCCCGGGGTCGGCTCGACGTTCACCCTCACCGCCACCCTCACCCGCCGGCGCGACCGTCGCGTGGCCGGCGCCACGCCCCTGGCCTCTGGCCTCACCGGGCGCCGCGCCCTGATCGTCGACGACAGCGCCACCAACCGTCGGATCCTGCGCCACCAGCTCGAGGGCTGGGGGATGCACTGCACCGAGGCCGCTCGGCCCGCCGATGCGCTGGAGCTCCTCGGCGCCGGGAGCGCCTTCGACATCGCCGTGCTCGACATGCACATGCCCGGCATGAGCGGCGTCGACCTCGCGATCGCCGTGTGGCAGCTCCCCGGGGCACATCTGCCCCTCGTGCTCTTCACGAGCCTGCAGACGCGCGTCTTGCAGGAGGATGCGGAGCTGTTCGCCGCCGTGCTCACGAAGCCTGCGAAGAGCGCAGCGCTCCTCGAGGCGCTCACCCGTGTGCTGGCGCCTGCCGACGGCATCCTCCACGCCGTGGAGACCGCCGGCGGAGGCCGTCGTGAGGACGGGCCCGGTGTCGCTGCAGCACCTCGGACCATGCGGATCTTGCTCGCAGAGGACAACCCGGTGAACCAGAAGGTGGCACAGCGCATGCTGGCCAAGCTCGGGTACCGGGTGGACACGGTGAGCAACGGGCTCGAGGCGGTCGCCTCGGCGAAGCAGCTCCCCTACGACGTCGTGCTCATGGACGTGCGGATGCCCGTCCTGGACGGGATACGCGCTGTCGAGCGGATCCGCGCCGAGCTGCCCGCCGGGCGACAGCCGCACATCGTTGCGATGACCGCCAACGTCTCGGTCGAGGACCGCGCCGCCTGCACCCGTGCCGGCATGGACCGCTTCCTGGCCAAGCCCGTCCGCCTCCACGAGCTGGAGGCAGCGCTGTCGGAGGCAGCGACTCCCCTCGCCCCGCACCCTGGACGGACGATCCGGGCCACGAGCACGGTCCCTGCTGCCGTCCCCGCCCCCGCCGACCCTGCCCCCGCCGACCCCGCCCCCGCCCCCGACGGCCGTCCGGCCGAGGACCAGGGACCCGACGACACCCGGGCCGAGGCGGCGTGTGCCTCGTCCATCCGGGAGCGGCTGGCGGACCTCCGTGGGCCCGACCCGGAGGAGGATCGGGCGCTGCTCGTCCCCATCCTCCGCTCGTTCACCGTCGACGCCGGCGCCAGGATGGACGGGCTGGCCGACTGCATCCGCACGGATGATGCCGACCAGCTCGAGGAGCAGGTCCACAGCATGAAGGGGTCAGCGAGCAACCTCGGTGCGGCCGACGTCGCCGCCACCGCCGAGCAGCTCGAGAGCCTCGCCCGCAGTGGCGAGCTGGCAGGGGCGGCGGCACTGCTGGCACGCCTCGAGGCCGAGGTGGACGTCGCCTGCCGTGCCGTGCACCTCGTCGCCCTCGAGATCGAGCACGGGACGTGACGGCCGACGACAACCCCTGCTGAGGCCGGGAGAACGGACCAGGCGAGCGGGTCGCACGTCCCCCGTGTGCGAACCGCTTAATAGTCACGAGCGGTGCCCAAACGGTCACGGTGTGATACGATCATGCGCCGCCAGGGCGCCGTCTCCTCCAGCGAGATGTGCGGTTCTGCGACGAGCACCTAGCCGGGCGGCACGAGATCGAGGTCGTCGACCTTGTCGCAAACCCCGAGCGGGCCAGCTCCGACGACGTCCTTGTGGCCGGCTTCGAGGCACTGGCCCGGATCTCCCAGCCCGACAGTTCCATCCTCGAGCCAGCTGCGTTCCTCCCCGACGCCGAGGAGAGCGGTCTCGTCGTCCCACTCGGCGCGCAGGTGCTGGACCTCGCGTGTGCCGAGGCGCACGGGTGGCGCGCCGCCGACCGCCCGCCGCACCTCCTCGCCGTGGCCGTGAACCTCTCGTCGCGGCAGTTCGAGCACGGGGGGTTCCCCGCCGTCGTGCGCGCGACGCTGCAGAAGACCGGCCTCGAACCCCACCGCCTGCACCTCGAGCTGACGGAGACCGCCCTGATGGAGCTCGAGCCCCGCCTCCTCGAGCAGCTCCGCAGCATCAGGGACCTCGGCGTGGAGATCGGCCTCGACGACTTCGGCACCGGCTACGCGTCCCTCACGCACCTCCGCCGCCTGCCGGTGACGTTCGTGAAGATCGACCGGTCCTTCGTCCGGGGCCTGGGGACCGACGAGGAGGACGATCGCATCGTGGCAGCCGTCGTCGACCTCGCCGCCAACCTCGGCATCCGGTCCATCGCCGAGGGCATCGAGACACCGCAGCAGCTCGACCGGCTCCGCCAGCTCGGTTGCAACCAGGCGCAGGGCTACCTCTTCGCCCGGCCCATGCCCCCGCGCGAGCTGCCCCGGGCAGTCCAGCTCACGCTTCGCTGACCCGTCCCGGACGGGACCGCAGCTCCTCCACGGTGGGGGCCGCGGCGACCGGGGCCGGGTCCGGGTCCGGGTCCGGGGATGCGACCGCCCACCGCCGTCCTGCCCCGCTCAGCGGACGGCTCGGACCAGTGGCTTCTGCGCCCGCGACGCCGCCGGCCGCTTGGACGTCACGGCGGTCGGCCGCGTGAAGTCAGCCGGGTCGAAGCCGCCGCGCACGAGCACCGGCTCGAGATCCGAAGGCGGCGCCGGCCGGCAGAGCAGGAAGCCCTGCGCCCGGCGGCAACCGAGCTCGAGCAGCTCGTTCACGAGCGCCGGCCGCTCGACCCCCTCGGCGACCACGTCGAGGCCGAACGCACTCGCGAGCCGCACGGTCGCGTCCACGATGGCGCGGTCGCCCCCGTCGACGCCGAGGCCCGAGACGAAGGCCTGGTCGATCTTGAGGATGTCGACCGGCAGTCGCTTCAGCTGCGACATGGAGCTGAAGCCGATGCCGAAGTCGTCGATCGCCAGGCTGACGCCGAGGAGCTTGAGCTCGTGCAACGTCTGGATCGCCTGCTCGATGTCCTGCATGACGGCGTGCTCGGTGATCTCGAGGCAGAGGTCCCGGCCGGGCAACCCGTTCGTCCGGAGGCACGTGCGGACGAGATCGACGATGTTGCCCGTTGCCAGCTGGGCCGGTGACATGTTCACCCGCATGGTGAGGCGGAGGTCGCGATGGCGGTTGCGCCACTCCGCCATCTGGCGGCATGCCTCGCCCAGGACCCAGCTGCCGATGTCGACGATCAGTCCGGTCGCCTCCGCCACGGCGATGAAGCTGCCTGCGGTGATGAGCCCCTTCTCGGGGTGGTCCCAGCGCAGGAGGGCCTCGACCGCCAGGAGCTGGCCGGTGCGGAGGTCCACCTCGGGTTGGTAGTGGAGGAGCAGTCCCCCGTCGTGGAGGGCGTCACGGAGCAGCACCTCGGTGTGGGACCGGTCCCTGGCTGCCACCCGGAGGTCGTCGTCGAAGACGACGGCACGGTTCCCGCCGTGATCCTTCGCGACGTGCAACGCAGCGTCGGCAGCCGCCAAGAGGTCGTCGACCGTGGTCTGGCCAGGCCCGGCGACGGCCACGCCGAGGCTCCCGGAGCGGATGATGTGGTGGTCGGCGATCTTCACCGGTTGCGCGACCTCGGCCAGGAGGGCGTCTGTCCGCTGCCGGAGCAGGTCGGTCGACGCGGGGACGTCGAGCACGACGATGAACTCGTCGCCTGCGAGGCGGGCGACGAAGTCCGACTCGCCAGTCGCTGCAAGCAACCGCTCCGTGACGGCGACGAGGAGGCCGTCGCCGGCAGCATGTCCGAGCGAGTCGTTGACAGACTTGAACCGGTCGAGGTCGAGGTAGAGGAGCGCCGTGGGCGGGGCCCCCGGCGAGCCGAGCCGCCGGTCCAGCTCCTCCAGCAGGGCGCGCCGGTTGGGCAGGCCGGTCAGCTCGTCGTGGTAGGCGTGGAAGAGGAGACGCTCCTCGGCATCGACTCGCGCCTGGAGCTGCACCATGAGCGACGCGACGACCTGCAGCGCATTCGACTCGTCGACGTCCCACACGCGGTCGCCGAAGCTCACGAACCCGAGCACGCCCACCGTGACGCTGCCCCGGGTGAGCGGGACCATGGCCATCGAGACCTCGCTGATGCCGGACCCCTGCTCGACGCGCTCCTGGTACGAGTCGGACCCGGTGGCCGTCGGCCGCATGAAGAACGGCTCGCGCAGGTCTCTCGTCGCGTCGAACACCGGATCGACGCCGAAGGGCACCTCGCCGAGCGGGTCGGGGTCCGGGACGTTCTCGCGCGTGGGCCACTCCGCCACGAGGACGGTCGCATGGCGCTCGAGGCTGTTGTGCCGCAAGAAGCTGGTGTCGACGCCGAAGAACTCCGTGAGGTCCTGCAACGTCCGCTCGAGCGTCGCTTGCAGCGTCGCAGCCGACACGGGCATGAACGCAACCGCGATCCGGGTGACGAGCTCGTCGAGTCGGCCGGAGGTCGAGCCGGGAGCCGGACGTGCGTGGGATGTCTCGCGATCCTGTGACATGTCAGCCGCCTCGGTCGGGTGTCGACCCTGTGCATCGGCCTCAGGGCGGCGAGACCTGAGCCGCTTCGTGCCCCGACATCCGGTCGCCACCGCTCACGACAGGTCCGGGACCGAGCAGCGCGACGTCGAGGGGGATGCGGAGGCTCCTCGCAGAGGGCGGCCCGGTGTGGCTGAGGCGGAGCACCAGCGCAATTGCCTCCCCCTCCCCGAGCCCGGCGATGACCCGCAGGCGGGCGGCGACGCCCTGGAGCCGGGCGACGTAGGGCTCGGGGACGAGTGACGCGAAGTCCCGCGGCTCGGTGGCGAAGACGCTGAGCGGCGAGACGGGCTGGACGGCGAGACCGGCTGCGTCGGCGGCAAGCCAAAGCCGCTGGACCGCGGCGCCCCCCTCGACGTACGACAGCGGCCGGGTGCCTGGCACGGTCACGACCGCGAGCGCCGAGCTGGACCGGACCCGGTCTCGGGTCACCGTGCCGAGAGCCCGCCCGCCGTCCCACGCCGCCAGATCGGCCATGACGTCGGCGCGACGGGCCACCGCCAGCTTGGCGAGGTCGGCGTCGTCGAGCTCGAGGGTGCGGACGTCGATGCCGGTGACGAGGTGATCGTCACCGAGCCAGCGCAGCTCGCCCATGAGCTCGGCGTGCAGGCGGGGGGAGAGGTACCGGAGGCGATCCGACTCACCGAGGGCCTCGGCGTAGTCGGCGAGGTCGCCCGTCGAGGTCAACAGGTGCAGGGTGGCGCCCTCGCACCGGACCTGGCGGTGCAGCTCGGCGACGACCTCACGATCGATCGGCCCCGGCGTGCCGGCCCGCCGGTTGGTGCACCGGTGGAGCACCCCGGGATAGAGCGCAGCAAGGCCTGCGTCCGTCCCGCTGCCGAGCTCGAGCTTCCCGACGAGGTCGGAGCCCTCGCCCTCGGGGAAGCTCCGCAGCGCGCCGAGGACGCCGAGAGCCGACGCCGCCACCCTGGCGTTGAGGAGCGCGGCGCCGATGGCGACGTAGCTCCCTCGGTGCTGGACGTCCATGGCCGAGGTACGGCTCCGGTCGAGCAGGACCCGGATGGCACCACCGTCGAGCTGCAGCGCCCACGGCTGCGAGTTGCCGCCCGAGGGCGCCAGGTTGGCGGCATGGGCGATCGCCAGCCCGGCGTCGCTCGGCGGCGCAGGCATGGTGGGCGCCGGGTCGGTGCCACCGACCTGGACGGCCGGCGCGGTCACCCCGTCGAGGGTGCTCTCGAGATCGACCCTGACCCGACCCGAGGGCAGGTCCTGGCCCCGGCCGATCCTGCGCACCGCGGCGGCCACCGTCGCAGCCCCCAGGCTCACGTCGCTCCCGAGCTGGGGCCAGGTGGTGACCGTCTCGTCGATCTCGGCCATGGAGGCCGCCATGCGGCTCGACAGCTGATCCGGTTCGAGCAGGCGCAGGACGTGGGGCACCTTGTCGTGGGTCGAGAGCCCGGCCAGCTGACCCGAGCGGACGTCGCCGAGCAGCCCGTGGAACAGCGGGCGGTCGGGTTCGAGGTCGAAGCGCTCGACGTCGAAGAGCCCCCGGTCGCTCGTCTCCATGACCACCGGGATCCGTGCCCGACGTGCCGACTCCCGGACGAGCAGCTTCAGGTCGAGCGAGTCGCACTCCTCGGCCACGACGTCGAGGTCGGTGAGGAACCGATCGACGTTGCCGGCGGTGAGACCCTCGGGCACCACCTCGAGCTCGACGTAGGGGTCGAGCTCGGCGATGCGGCGGGCCACCACCACGGCCTTGTTGACACCGAGGTCGAGGACGGTGGCCGGGATGCGGTTCAGGTTCGAGAGCTCGATCGTGTCGAAGTCGGCCAGGCGCAGCGACCCACACAGGCCCTCGAGGGCGAGCACGTAGGCGATGCTGTGGCCGACGCTGAGCCCGACCACCCCGATGCGCTGGCGGAGCAGCCGGTCCTGCTCCTCCGGGGTGATCTTGTTGCGGTTCCGGTCGAGCCGCAGCGCTCTGAACGACACCGGGCCGAGCACCCGGACGACGGTCCGGCGCCACGGGTAGTGCACCCAGCGGTCTCCCTCGGCCCGGTGGTCAGCGGGGACCGGGGCGCGGACGGCGGCGAGGCCGCGCAGCTGCTCGGCCAACCGGTCGACGACGACGACCCCCGGTTCGGCCCGCAGCCGGTCGAGCCGAGCGGCGTCCTCCGGGATGCGTCGGTCGAGCACCTCGGCGCGCCACTCCTCACCGGGAGCCTCGGTACCCACCGGTTCGTCGGCGGACCGGGGCGGCGTCGCCCCTTCGAGCTCGTCACCCTCGGCGACCAGGCGCGACCACTGGTCGGGCAGCGCCAGCTCGGGGAGCCGGTCCCGGTCCCACCACAGCAGCAACGTGCGGTACCGATCGTCGGGGTAGGCGACGGAAGCCAGGTCGGGCGTGGCGCGACCACCGGTCGACGCCCACCGGGGCGCCACGTTGTCGGCACAGGTGCACATCGCGTACTGCGCCCCGAACCAGCGCATGGCGTGCACGTGGCAGCGTGCGAGTGCGTCGCTGAGCCCGGGGAATGGGGCGTCGGCGTCCACCCAGGCGCCCTTGACCTCCACCAGCCCCCGGGGGAGCCGTTCTGCGATGAGCGCCTCGACGGCGTCGAGCCGGGGGTGACCGGCCAGCTCGCGCAGGGCGTGCGCCTCTGCGGCGGTGCGGAGGGGCCCGTGACAGCGGATGCCGGCGATCACGCAGTCGTCGGGATCGACGGCCACGAAGAGCAGCGACGAGGCGAGGCCGTCCTCGAGCTCCGAGCGACCGAGGGCGGGGAGAACGCCATGGGAGCGGTAGCGCGACTCCGCGCCGTCGAGGTACGCGAGCCAGCGAGCGGGTGCCCCGAACGGACGGTGGACCTCGACCCGGACACCCGACCGACGGTCGGTGAAGCAGGCAAGCGGCCGCTCGACGGACCGGACAGCGGGCGCGCCGCGGTCCCCTGCGTGGCGCTGCCCTGCGTCGCGCTGCCCGACGTCGAGCTGCCCTGGCCGGTGGAGCGCGCCGGGTGCCATGGCCCTCACACGGCTCGAGACCGGCGCCAGGGCACCGTCGGACCTCGCTGCGGACGACCGGTGGATCGGAGTCACGGCAACACCTCTCGCTCGAGCACCTCGGGGTCGCACGTTGCGTCCCACTGCCCGCCGTCAGGTCATCGGAGCCTCCCCGGGAAGGGCATAGGGCCAGCTCGTGTTGGAGAGCAGCAGCTGGCCCGCTGATCGGTGGGCCGCAAATCGCCACACGTCGTCCTCCGAGGTCCACCCCGCTGCATGTGCGGCGTCGGCGACCAGTGACAACCCCCGGCGGAGGCGCTCGGCATCGCCGCCGGATCCGTGACCCACCGCCCCGAGCAGAGAACGGAGGCGGCGCAGCCAACCGCGAACCGTCTCCATGGGCAGGCCGAGGGCGGCCGCTGCCCTTCGTGCTCCCGCACCGGCGGCACAGGCCCGCCACGCCGCCCCCACCACCACCACCTCGTCACGCCGGCGGACCAGCACCTCAGGGGGGAGCACCACCTGCGTCGCACCGCACGAGGCGCACCTGGCCCGCTGGGGCCGGTACCGCCACTCGCCCGCCGGCCCCCGCGCCACCCGGGACCTGGCGTGGCCCCACCGCCGGAGCTCGCCGCCGCAACGTGGGCACCCGCAGTTCCCCGCCGCCACGAGGTCGGCCGCCGATTCACCTGGGCGCAGCACCATGGTCATGCAAAGGGGCGTACCACATCGGTCCGCAGCACCGGTCCCAGACGGGTCGGGGCCTCCGTCGGTCCGGCCACACAGCTCCGGTGACGTCGACGACCGCTGGCGTGCGGGCCTTGGTCCTCGAGGACGGCGAGGGGATCATCGATACCCAGACCGCCGAGATCGCGGAGATCGCCGAGCTGCTCGCCGCGTGATCGGACGTGACGCTGTCGGCCTGGAGCACCGAGCCGCTGGCTCGGTGGCCGCTCGACCGAGGCCCGTTGCTGGCCGGCCACCTTGCGACCGGCTGCGTCAGCCCCCTGTGGCCTCCGCTGCGACGTCTCAGTACTGCCCGGCGTGATCCCGCAACCCGTGCTCGGATGACAGGGCCGCGTGGGCGAGGATGTTGCGGGCCATCGAGGACTCCTGTTGCGCCGACCGCGCCCGGTAGACCTCGGTCCTGACCTCGTGCGCCTCCTTCGACCTCGGCTCGGCCAGCACCGCGAACTCGAGGAGGTGGCACGCAAGCCTGAGGTCACCGTCACCCACCAGCGCACGGACGCGGTCGAGCACGGGCCCGACACCGCCGCTGAGGGCGACCCACTCCTGCGCCTGCTGCGCCCGCGGGGCGGGCAGGAGGTTGTCGGGTTCGCCGTCGTACCACCCGCCGTACCGCCTCCAGACGTTGCGCACCAGGAACTGGGGGTGGTCGTACACCGGGCGCAGGTAGGGCTTGTCCGTCAGGTGGGAGGGGACCTCGACGGTGTGGATGATCTCATCGAGCGGCTTGCCGAGGTTCATGAGCTCGATCGTCTGCGTCTCGACCGAGTCGAGGAGGTCGGCCGTGTCGATCAGGGCGACGACCACCCGGTCGCGGCCGAAGATGGGGAGACCGTGGCCGGCGAGCATGGTCTCGGGCTCGAGCGCCGCCATCTGACGCAGGGCGGTGGCCCAGTCCGACAGGTAGCGCTGGACCTTCTGCGGGTTGCCGGCGTTGGGCACCGCCCAGATGAAGAGGTCACCGGGGTGGAGGATCTTCCGCTCGGGGACCCACGTCCAGGTCGCGTCATCGGTCTCGCCGCGGGCGTGGCGCAGCTCGAAGGTGAGGTCGCCGCGCTGGAAGGTCGTGGCGTCGCGGTAGGTCACGTCCGGGTGCCGGTAGTCGGTGGGGTGCTCGAGCCGGGTCAGACCGAAGCCGAACTGGCGGGTGTTGATGGCCCCGTTCCAACCGGCCGTCTTCACGTAGCGGTCGAAGTGCTCGGGCATGTCCTCGTGGGCGTAGACGACCGGCTGCTCCCACCCGTTCGCCGTCGCCTCCTCCTCGAACCGCCTGGTGCCGAAGACGTGGTCGACGTGGTGGTGGGAGAACACCGCAGCTGCCAGCCGGCCGTCCGGCCGCCAGCGCCGCACCGACTGGTGCACGTGATCGATGTCGAAGTAGCCACCGGTATCGAGCATCACGATGCCGTCGCCCGTGTCGAGCGCCGAGACGGAGGCCACCGACTTGACGTAGAGGATGCCGTCGCCGAGCTCCTCGGCGTCTCGCCTGTTGACGGGTTGCACGGGGTGGTGCTCGTGGACGAGGTCGCCCTCGCCCTCCCAGTGCCGGTCAGCGAGCTCCCGGATCGTCGCCATGCTCGTCACACGCCCCCGTGTGCAACGAGGGGCCCGGCGGGGATGCCGTGGATCATGAGCACGTTGATCTCCTTCGGCCTTCCGGCCCGGGGTCGGGATGACAGATCCTGTCCGGACCTCGAAACTCATGCTGCCTTCGGGCAGCGGTGGTGTCGAGAGCCGGCGGGTCAGACAGAGGGCTGACCGCCGGCGTCGAAGCTGCCCCTGCTCGCCTGACGTCGACCGATGAGGACGGAGGCGCAGCGTGCGTGAGCTGGTGCGCAGCGCTCGACCACCTCCGCCTCGTCGAGGCCAGAGCCTTCGGGTCCGGCGTCGTCCTGCAGCGCGACCCATCCTGAGCGACGCGCATCGGACCCTCGACCCCGGATGGGTTCGACCGCCTCGCCCGTCGTTGCACGGCACCGACGAGCTGGCCCGAGGCACGAACGGTGATCCGCCCCTCTGGCTGAGGTGGCGCTCGTTGGGTAAGGCCCAGCCCGGCATCGATTCGGGTGCCATCCAACGAGGGAGCCGCATGGTCGAGGTCGTCGCACACTCTGGACTGCTCAAGGACACCAAGGTCCACGTCGAGGACACCGGCGGTGGGGGCCGACCTGTGGTCCTGATCCACGGCTGGCCGCTGTCGAGCGCCTCGTGGAAGGACCAGGTCCCGGCCCTGCAGCAGGCCGGCTACCGGGTGGTCACGTACGACCGGCGGGGCTTCGGGCAGAGCGACAAGCCCATGCGGGGCTACACCTACGACACGCTGGCGGATGACCTCGAGGGCGTCCTCTCCGAGCTCGACCTCAACGACGTCACCCTCGTTGGCTTCTCCATGGGTGGCGGTGAGGTCGCTCGCTACCTCACGAAGCACGGGGTGGGACGGATCCACAGCGTGGTCTTCGCCTCGGCCGTCCCCCCCTCCTTGCTGAAGAGCGAGGACAACCCTGACGGCCCGCTCACCGAGGAGATGGCGGCCGAGATGACCGAGGGCCTGACCAAGGACGAAGGCGTCTTCTACGAAGACTTCACCAAGCAGTTCTTCTCCGTTGACGGCGTCTTGAAGGTGACCGAGCAGCAGCGCCAGGAGGCCCTTGCGCTCTGCCTCCAGGCCGACAAGAAGGCAGCACTCGCGTGTATGGGAGCCTTCGGCACGACGGACTTCCGTGACGATCTCCCCAACGTCACCGTCCCCACGCTCGTGATCCACGGCGACGGAGACGCCGTGGTTCCCTTCGAGGGATCGGGGAAGCGGACGAACGTGGCCGTCGCCCAGAGCGAGCTGGTCGTCCTCCCGGGCGCCCCCCACGGCTGCAACGTCAGCCACGCTGACGCCTTCAACCAAGCCCTGCTGGCCTTCCTGGCCAAGTGAGGACCGGCGCCCGCGCCGTGTGCCCGTCGCGCTGAGCGGCACGGAGGGCGTCGGCCACCTCGGAGGCGGAGATCCGCCACGGGGTGGACCCGGCGCCCTCGGTCCTCGTCCTTTCTGCGTGGTGCCTCGGGATCCTGCAGCGTCACCGCCGGTCCTTCCTCTCACTCCACCAAGGCCACAGTCACCTGAGACCCGCAGCCCACCCCCTGGTTGGTCGGACGATGGACCGGTGGGAGCGCTTCCAGGCCATCCGGTCACCGCTGCTGCTCGCCGGGTTCGTGCTCCTCTGCGCAGCCGACGACTGGCCGGCGCCTCGGCGCTGTGCGGCGGGCCCGGCGGAGCAGCACGGCGGCGAGGGCAGTCCCTGCGCCGCCGCCGAGGCCCACGACCCACTCGGTCGCGGGCAGTCGTTGGCCAACAGCTGGCCAAGAGCACCTCGTCGTTCACGCATCGGGGGCGCCGAAGCGTTCACCGACGTCGAACCGTGCCGACGGGCCTACCGTTCCGAGGAGAATCAGGGCGTGCTCGCGCTCCTGCGGTCGAACCCCGAGCTGCGTCGACTGTTCCTCGCCCACACGGTGTCCCGGGCAGGGGACGCCTTCAACACCGTGGCCCTCGTGGTCCTCGTGTTCCGCATCACCGGCTCGGGGGTCGGCGTCGCAGGGGTGGTCATGTTCGAGGTCGCGCCCGTCCTGCTCCTCGGCCCCGTTGCCGGCCTCGCCGCCGACCGGCTCCCCCGCCGACGCCTCATGGTCGGCGGCGACCTCCTCCGAGCCGTCGTCGCCATCGGACTGGTCGTCGCTTCTGACTCCCTCGGCGTCGCCTACGCCGTCGCCTTCGGGCTGTCCGCCGGCGCCGTGGTGTTCAACCCCGCCGCCGGGTCCCTCCTCCCCGAGGTCGTTGGCGAAGATGACGTCGTCACCGCCAACAGCGCGCTGTGGACCGCCGCCGTGGCCGCCCAGATCGGACTCGCCCCCTTGGCTGGGCTGGTCATCGCCCGCTTCGGGGTCGAGGCCGCCTTCGCCTTCAACGCCGCAACGTTCCTCGCCTCCGCCGCCCTCCTCATCGGGTTGCGAGCGGGGCGGACCCCGGCCGACAGCGTCGTCCGGGGCTGGGCCGGGGTCCTCGGTGGCGTCCACGCAGTGCGCGCCGACCCCCTCCTCACCCGCCTCGCCATCGTCCAGGTCCTCGCCTCTCTCTCAGCAGGCGCCACCAGCGGGCTCCTCGTCGTCCTCGCCGAACGCTGGCTCGACGTCGGTCCAAGCGGGTTCGGGCTCCTCCTCGCCGCCATCGGCGTCGGCGCCGCCACCGGACCCCTCCTCCTGCGACGCTTCGTCCGAGCAGGCGACAAACGCTGGCTGTTCGGGCCCTTCGCCGTCCGCGGCGGCGTCGACCTCACCCTCGCCGCCGTCGCCAGCCCCCTCGTCGCCAGCGGCGCGCTCGTCGTCTACGGGATGTCGACCTCCACCGGGATGGTCGCCTACCAGTCAACCCTCCAGGCCGCCGTCCCCGCCGACACCCGCGGGCGGGCCTTCGCCTTCTACGACGTCCTCTGGAACACCGCCCGGCTCGTCTCCCTCGCGCTCGGCGGCGTCGTCGCTGAGCTCGCCGACATCCGCATGGTCTACGTCGCCTCTGGTCTCCTGCTCCTCGCCGCAGCCGGAGTCGGATTCAGGACCGACCTCCAGGGCCGGGGAGCCGGCTGACGGCGCACCAGCCTGCGCCTCGCCGGCCTCCGCCGAACGAGGCAGACGTCCCACCCTGCCGGGACGAAGGTCACGTTGCATCCGAGGGCCGGCGCCAGGACTGCCGGACCGGTGACCGATCAAGAGCTGCCTCGGCGTCAGCCCTTGGTGGCGTGGGCCGCCCAACCGAAGGCGTTGAACCGCACGTCGACCCCGGTGAAGCCGGCTCGTTCCAGGCGTGCCCCGACGGTGTCCGGGTCGACGGGGTTGTACGGGTCGCCGTCGTGCAGCGCCTCGAGCTCCTCGCTGACGACGCTGTCGGAGGCCACGAACAACGCCCCCGGACGGAGGACGCGCGCCACCTCGCCGAACAGCAGGTCCTGGAGCTGCGCTGTGGGGACGTGGTGCAGCATGGTGAAGGAGACGGCACCGGAGAAGCGTCCGGTGTCGAAGGGCATGTCCGTTGCGTCGGCGTTGACCACCTCGACGTTCGTTTCACGCAGCCGCTCGGCGAGCGAGGTGGCCAGCGAGGCGTCGAGCTCGACGGCCGTGAGCTTCGCCACGTCGACGCGGAGGAGGTCGGTGGTCATCCCGGGGCCCGGGCCGACCTCGAGCGCGTCATCACCGAGGCAGGCATCGGCGAGGGCGTAGGGGATGATCAGGTCCCGCAGCGCGTCCCGCCAGCCCTCGCTGGCGCACAGCTCGAGGTGCTCGCGGTTCACGACCTGACAGTAGAGGTGGTGGCAGGTCGCCTGTCGGAACGGGCTCTCATCCGGGGAGCAGGCGGCTGACGTCGAAGCTGTGCAGCAGGGGCCCGGCGAGGATGCCGAGGACGACCACGGCCGCCCCGGAGACGAGCGTCGCCACCCTGGCCCAGGTGCCGAGCACGGGGAGAGGTGCCTCGAGGGGGGTGAAGTAGGCGGGGGCGACGACGCGCAGGTAGTAGGCGAGCGACACCACCGTGTTGGCGACGGCGAGGACCGCGAGCCACGTGTAGCCGGCGTCGATGACCGCGCCGAAGAGGGCGAGCTTGGCCGTGAAGCCGGCCAGGGGCGGCACCCCGACGAGGGACAGGAACGAGATGACGAGGACGAGCGCCAGCAGCGGCTGGGCGGTGGCGAGCCCGGCGTAGGTGCCGCGGTCGGCCCGGCCCCGCAGCTCGATGACGACCCCGAAGGCGGCCAGGTTGGCCACGGCGTAGGCAACGAGGAAAAACAGCAGCGACGGGATGGCGAGGTCTGAGCGGCCGAGGGCGACGACGCCCATGAGCCCGTAGCCGGACTGGGAGACGGCGGACCAGCCGAGGAGGCGACGGACGTCGTCCTGCCACAGGGCGGCGAGGTTCCCGAGGGTCATGGTGGCGGCGGCGAGCACGGCGACGAGGAGCCGCCACCCGACCTGGTCCTCGGGCAGCGTGAGGACCAGCCTGGCGATGGCGATCAGCGCGCCGACCTTGGGGGCGACGGTGAGGAACGCGGCGACCGGAGCGGGTGCCCCGTCGGACACGTCGGGCACCCAGGCGTGGGCCGGGACGGCGCCGAGCTTGAAGGCGAGGCCGAGGACCATGAGTGCGGTGCCCGCGACGAGGGCGGTGGTGTCGGCCCCGGGGAGCGCCCCGGTGAGGCCGATGAGGGTGGTGGTGGCGCCGAGCCCGAAGAGCAGGACGGCGCCGTAGACGAGGGCGCCGTTGGTGAGCGCGCCGAGCAGGTAGTACTTGATGGCGGCCTCCCCCGACCTGGCGCTCGTCCGGTGGAAGGCGGCCAGGACGTAGCCGGTGGCGGAGGACAGGAGCAGGCCGAGGATGATGGCCATCAGGTCGGCCGCGCCTGCCAGGACGATGGCGCCGAGCACGGCGAGGAGGAGCAGCGCGTAGTACTCGCCGTGGCGGGGGTCGGTGGCGAACCACTCCACGGAGAGCCCGATGGTGACCGCCCCGACGACGAGGATGATGAGCTTCGCCCACACCGCCACGTCGTCGGCTGCGTAGGTGTCGAAGAACGTCAGCTCCTGGGAGCCTCGGAGCATGACGGCGGAGGCGACGGCAGTGACGGCGATGGTGACCAGTGCCAGGACGGCGGCGCCGGCCTGGGCCTTGCGGGGGGCGAAGAGGGCGTAGACGAGGGTGATGACGGCGCCGATGATCAGGAAGATCTCCGGCCCGACCGACCCCACCGGCATGTCCATGCCGCCCGTGCCCCCCATCAGGGGCCGTTCACGAGGGTGCTGGCCGTGGTGTCGATGACGTCGAGCACCCAGGAGGGGGCGACGCCGATCACCACCACGAGGGCGAGGATGGGGACGAGGGCGGCCACCTCGGTCCTCGTGAGGTCGGGCCAGGCCAGCCACCGGTCGGGGAGGGCACCGAGGAACGCCTTCTGGAGCATGCGGAGGAACAGCGCGGCGGTGATGACGATGCCGAGGAGGGCGATGCCGGCGAGGACCGGGTAGATGGCGAAGGTCCCGGCGAAGATCTGGAACTCGGCCACGAAGCCGGCGAGGCCGGGGAGCCCGAGGCTGGCGAAGGCGGCGAGGCCGATGGCGCCGGTCATGGCCGGCGCCCGCCCGGCGAGGCCCCCGAGCTCGTCCACCTCATAGGTCTCGGCCCGTGTCCAGATCGACCCGGCGAGGAGGAACAGGGCGCCGGTGATGAGCCCGTGAGCCACCATCTCCAAGGTGGCGCCGCTGAGTGCGAGTCGGGCCCCGTCCTCGTCGTTCCCCATCCCGGCGGCGGCGGCGGCCACGCCGAGGATCACGTACCCCATGTGGTTCACGCTCGAGTAGGCGATCATCCGCTTGATGTTCGACTGGCCGAGTGCGACGAGCGCCCCGTAGACGATGCTGACCACGCCGACCATGGCGACGGGCAGAGCGAAGCGTTGGAAGGTGCCGGGCATCATCGACAGCAGGACGCGGACGAAGCCGTACGTCCCCATCTTGAGCAGGACGCCGGCCAGCACCGTCGACGCCGGCCCCGGTGCGTCGACGTGGGCGGGCGGGAGCCACGTGTGGAACGGGACGATCGGCGTCTTGACCCCGAAGCCGACGACGAAGCCGAGGAACACCAACGCCGCTCGGAGGCCGTCGCCGTCGAGGGGCTGCTGACGGATGAGCTCGGCCATGTCGAACGTGCGCGGGTCCGACGCCAGGTACAGCCCGAGGATGGCGAGGAGCATGACGAGCGACCCAGCCAGCGTGTAGAGGAAGAACTTGAGCGCCGAGCGCTGCGAGTCGCCGTGACCCCACACGGCGATGAGGAAGTACATGCCGACGAGGCTGATGTCGAAGAAGACGTAGAAGAGGAACAGGTCCAAGGCGAGGAACACCCCGAGCGACGCCGCCTCCAGGAACAGGAACGCAGCGAAGTAGTGGCGGGGCTTGCCTCGCAGGTCCACGGGATACGCGACGCAGACGAGGAACAGCAGTGCCGTCATGGCCGCCAGGGGCAGGGACACGCCGTCGACCCCGACCCGGTAGCCGACCCCGAGGGTGGGGATCCACGGCACCGACTCGACGAGGTCGAACTCCGCTCCCCCGTCGAAGCGGACCCAGGCGGCGACCATGACGACGAGCGGCACGACCGACGTGGCGATGGCGAACAGCCGGGCGGTGCGCTCGGTGAACCCTTTGACGAGGAGCAGGGCGATGGCGCCAGCCAGGGGGAGGAAGATGGCGACGGACAGCAAGGACTACCTCCCGATGGCGGTGACGACGACGATGGCGGCGAGGCCGACGCCGGCGATGACGTAGTAGTGGTGGGTCAGACCGGTCTGGAGCGTGCGGCTCTTGGCACCGGCGATGCCGGTGCCCCTGGCCAGCTGCTCGACGGCCCCGTCGACGCCGTCATCGTCCACCCGACGCGAGCGAGTGGCCACCCCCATGGTGGCCCCGGCGACGGCCCGGACGGCACCGTCGACGCCCACGTCGTCGAAGCGCCTCGACCCGGTCGCCGTCCGGAGCGCCCCACCGGCAACGGCGTGGACCGTCCCGTCGACGGTGCGCTCCCCCCACCACGACAGCGTGCGTGAGAGCGCGGGCGGGACGCGGGCGGCGACACGGACGCCGGCGTCGACCACCCGGTCGTCGAAGGACGAGAGCCCCCGTGCGAGCGAGAGCACCGGGTCGACCACGAGCACCCGTGAGAGCGAGGGCAGACCGAACCACCCGATGACGGGTGCGCGCACCGAGGCGGGGAGGCCGAGGGTGAGGAGCCGCCCGGACCGGTGCAACAGCGCGATGGTGGCCCCGGCGGCGGCGATGGCCGCCAGCGAGGCGGGCAGCTCCCAGGCCGCGCTGGGGTCGAGCACGCCACCGGTGGCGGACTCGACGAGGCCGTCGGCACCCGGCAGCCACAGCGCCCCGAGGACCACGGTGGCGACGGCGAGGGCGAGGAGTGCGCCGTGCTCGAGGGGCAGGGGGGACGCATGCGTGGCGTCCGGGTCGGGAGGACGGCCGAACGCAAGCACCGTCACCCGCCCGGCGTAGAGGGCGCTGAGGAACGCAGCGGCGACCACGCCGGCGGCGAGCGCGACCCCGTCGTGGGCGGCCGACGCCAGGATCAGCTCCTTGGAGCGGGCGCCCCCGAACGGGGGCACGGCTGCGAGGGCGAGGGCGCCGAGCGTGAAGGTGACGGCGGTCATCTGCAGCGACCGGGTGCGCCGCATGGTCCCGAGGTGGAGGGAGCCGGTGGCGTGGAGCACCGCACCGGCGCCGAGGAACAGCAGGGCCTTGAACGTGGCGTGGGTGACGAGGTGGGCGCCGGCGGCGGCGGTGGACCCGGTGCCGACGGCCACGAAGATGAGGCCGTACTGCGCCGAGGTGGACGCTGCGAGGGCGCGCTTCAGGTCCGTCTGGACGGCTGCGACCACCCCCCCGGCCAGCGCCGTCGCCAACCCCACGCCGGCGACGGCCCCGGGCAGCCACGCCGCACCCGGGAGCAAGGGGACGGTGCGGGCGAGGGCGTAGGCGCCAGCCGCGACCATCGTGGCGGAGTGCAGCAGGGCGCTGACGGGGGACGGCCCCGCCATGGCCGAGAACAGCCACGGGGAGAACGGCAGCTGGGCGGACTTCGCCGCCGCCGCCACGAGGAGCCCGCCGGCCACGACGTGGGCCTCCCAGCCGTCGAGCGACGGGAGGACCCCGTAGGAACCGGATCCGACGGCGCCCACGGCGACGGCTGCGGCGGTGACGAGGCCGAGCCCGCCGACCCGGGTGGTGAGGAAGGCGTGGGCGGCTCGCCGGGGGCGCTCCTCATCGCGCCACTCGTGGGCGATCAACGACCACGAGAGGGCAGCGACGAGCTCCCATCCGACGAGCAGGGTGAGCAGGTCACGGGCGGCGACCAAGAGGAGCATTGCCCCGACGAAGGCGTGGAGGAGGGCGAGCAGGCGGGCCAGCCCGATGTCGTCCCGCATGCTCGACGCTGCGAACATCGTGACCGGCAGGGCGATGGCGGGGACGAGCACCACCAGCACCCGGGCCAGTCCCTCGACGGCGAGGCCGAGCTGGAGCGCCTCGCTCCACTGCCACGTGGCCGTCGGTTCGGCGAGGGCCGCCCACCCGGCGACCACGAGCGAGGCGGTCGCGCCGGCGGTGGCGACGGCCAGGAGGGAGCTGCGCCGGTGACGGCAGCGCACGACAGCCGCTGCGGCAGCCGAGGGGACGAGGAGGAGGAGCCAGGCCACCGGTCAGCCCCGCAGCCGCTTGAGCTTCTCGGTCATGTCGGCCTTGCGGATCCGGTAGATCCCGATGACGAGCGCGAAACCGAGCGCCGCCTCGACCGCCATCACCGTCAAGATCATGACGGTGAGGAGCTGGCCCTTCGGCGCCCCGCCGGTGGTGAGGGACCACATGGCGACCGCCGCGAGCATTGCAGCGTTGAGCATCAGCTCGATGCCCATCATGATCATGACGAACGTCTGCTGCGACAGGGCCCCGTAGACCCCGATCCCGAACAGCGCCGCCGCGAAGAAGAGCAGGCCCTCGAGGCTCACGGGCGCGTCTCAACCCGCTCGACGTGGTCGGCGTGGTCGCCCTCGCCGGCGGCCTTCGCCTCCGCGCTCGCCAGCAGCTCCCCCTCGGCGGGAGCCACCTCGGGCGAAGTGGGGACGGGCACTGGGCCGGAGAGGCCGGGTTCGAGGGGAGGCGGGGCCGACCCCAGCTCGCCGTCGCCGTAGCGCCCCTTCTTCGAGGAGATGGCGATGGCGCCGATCATCGTGGCGAGCAGCGTCACGCCTGCGGTCTCGAAGAGGAACATCGAGTCGCCGAGCAGCTCACGCCCGAGCGCCGCCGTAGCGTCCTCACCACCTTCGACGGGCCGGTCGGGGAACTCGGCGACGAGACCCACGTAGGCGAGACCGGCGAAGGACACGACGCCGGCGATCTTCGCCGTGCGGTGCTGGTGCACCATCGTCATCGGGTTCAGGCCCGCCGGGTTCATCATGAACATGACCATGAACACGGCCATGATCGTCATCTCGCCTGCCATCATCAGGATGAGCACGAGGCCGAGGAAGCGGGCCTCGAGCAGGACCATGACGAAGCCGACCCCGACGAACGACGCCAGCAGCCAGTAGGCGGCGCGCACCATCGAATCGGTGCGGAACACAAGCCAGGCGGCGACCACGCTCCCCGACCCGAAGACCCAGAACGCCACGTCCGCCAGGACGTCGCCGGTCACAGCGCCAACGCTCCCGACACGAAGACGTCCACCAGCGCCAACGGGATGAGCGCCGCCCATGCGACCACGACGAAGTGCTCGAGGCGAACCCTCGCCACACGGTGACCGACGCCGGTGATCACCACGATGACGGCGAGGGTCTTGACCGCCATCCACAGCCAACCCGGCAGGAGGGGCCCCTGCCAACCACCGAGGAAGACCGCTGCGGCGACGACCGAGACGGCCATCAGGACGCTCCGTCGCGCGACCTCCCACGCCAGGCGTGCCGACCCTGACGCCTCGACCGTCGTCCCCCCGGCGAGGTCACGCCCATCGGCCATGTTCAACGGACCCCACCCCGCCAGGCCGGTGCCGACCACGAGGAAGAGGGGCAGGCCGAGCGGCTGGCGGACCACGTTCCACACGTCGTGCTGCGAGGCGACGATCGCACCCACCGAGAGCGACTCGGCGGGGAGCGCGGCGGCGATGAGGACGAGGGCGAGGGGCATCTCGAACGACAGCGCGAGGGCGACGAAGCGGTACCCGCCGATGAGGGGCATCGGAGAGTTCGCCGACCACCCGTGGAGGTACACGCCGACCATCACGAGGGCGAAGACTGCACCGATCAGGACGATGCCGTCGTCGACGTCGGCGACGGCGACGCCTTCGGCGAGCGGGACCGCTGCGATCGCGACGGCTGCCATGGCGGCGAGGATCGCCGGAGCCAGCACCCACGCCTGCACGTCGGGCCGCTGCGACGTCGACCGGCGCGTGAGCAACAGCAACGCCCCCTCCCGCGCCGGCCCAACCGTGGCGTGACCGACGCCGAGCCCCGACCCCGCCGTGGCGCGCCAGAGCGCCCGGTCGATGACGGCGACCGAGTAGCTGCCGGCCACGAGGACGACGCCGACGAGTGCCACGGCCGGGAGGGGTGACGACCAGCTCACCGGATCGCGCCCGCCGTCTCGTCCGCCGCAGCGACCTCCTCCAGGTCGAGATCGAGGCTGACCACGGCCGTCATCGCATCGCCCCACTCGGCACCGGCGAGCACGGTGGGCAGCACGCCCGCCAGCCACGCCGAGGTCACCGTCCCGCCCGGGGCCAGCTGACCACGTGGGCCCTCGAGCGTCGGGCCGGGCTGGCGCACCCGGTCCCCGCTGCGCCGTGCGAGCTCCACGGCCTGCGCCGCTTCGAGGAGCCGCTGCCCGAAGCGTGCCCAGGCATCACCCTCGTCGTGGACGACCGGCTCGAACCCGAGGCCGGCGTAGCCGGCGTCGTCGGTGCGCACATCCACGGCGATGCCGGCAGCCCGGGCCACGGGTCCACCAGCCGCTCGAGCATCCTCCCCGGACAGGACGGCGAGACCCTCCATCGTCGAGCGCAACGACCGGCTCCCCAGGAGACGATCGGCGAGGGCCCCGGTCGCCGGTCCGGAACCGCCGTCCAGCGCTTCGGCCAGGCCGGCAACCGCACGACCCCTGGCCCCGAGCCCGTGCAGCCTGAGTGCGCCTGCAGCCCAGCGGAGGTGGTGGCGAGCCCGGGCGAGCTCGATGGTGGCGACCGGTGTGGGGGCCCCGGCGGCGTCGAGGAACCGCTGGGAGTCGATCGGGCCGAGGGGCTGGTCGCCCAGCCAGCGCGTGAACGGGTTGGCACCGACGGCCACCGTGCGGATCACGTCGCCCTGCACGCCGAGGTCGAGGACCAGGCCGGGCGGCAGCGGCGGGAACGCAGGACCGACCCGGAGCTGGAGCTGGTCGAGCTCGAGGCCGTCGGGGTCCGGTGCGCGTGCCGGCAGCGGTCGCCCGTACGGGTTGCCGCCCGTCATGCCCGTGCCGCCCTGCCCGTAGGGGCCTACTCCCCGCCACGCCGTCTCGATGTCGGGGAGCGCAGCGGGGTCCGAATGCCGGACGCCGGACACGAGGTCTGCGAACACCGCACGCAGCGCACCACCGTCACCCGAGGGGCACACGACGACGGGGCCGACGGCAGCCATGAGCTCTTCGCCCCCTGGGACTCCCCGCCACCAGACCGTGGCCCTGGGCGTCGGGAGCTGGTCGTGGAGCGACAGGAGCGGCGGGAGCAGCGCCCGGGTCGGTCGGCCGGTGACGACCAGGAGCGTCGCCTCCCGGGGGTGGTCCACCACCCGGACCCCGTCGAGGAGGCCGAGGGACCGTGCACCGGCCCGGCCCCCGACCCCGACGACGGGGAAGACGGGGATGTCGGCTCGTCCGGCGAGCCGGGCGATCAGGCCCACTCGAGCGCCCGCTCCCGCCACGCGTAGAAGATCCCGAGGAGCAGGATCACGATGAACATCAACATCTCGACGAGGGCGATCAGGCCCTCCTCGACGAACACCACCGCCCACGGGTACATGAAGACCATCTCCATGTCGAAGGCGAGGAACAGCAGCGCCATGGCGTAGTAGCGGACGTGGAACCGGCTCCACGCATGCGCCTCCGAGCTGCCGCCCCCCAGGAACGGTTCCCGCTCGGAGGCGACGAGCTGCGCCGGGTCGAGAGCGACGTGGAGCCAGCGGGCAATGACCACCGCCACCCCGGCCCCGAGCGCCACGACCAGGGCGGCGCCGAAGGCGGCCATGTCAGCTGGCGTAGTCCTCGGGGTTGGCCACGAACTCCTCCTTGCAGTCGCTGCTGCAGAAGAGGTACGTCGTCCCCTCGTGATCGAGCTTCTCGGGAGCGTCAGCCTCCTCGACGCTCATGCCGCACACCGGATCGATCGCTGCCATGGACGCTCCTCAGGTCGTGATCAGGACGGCACCGCGATGTTGCCCGTGGGCGCCGTCGTCGCCGGCCACAACCTACGTCGGACTGTCGTAGGGCCCGCGCCACGGCGACACCAGCGGGTCAGCCGGCACCGGAGGACAGCCCGACTGAGATCATCGCCCCCGAGCGCGGTCACCCGGACCCCCTCCTGCCAGGGACATCGCCATCGGCACATACCCCGCGGGCGAAGGCACGGTTGCCGCCGCGCTTGGCGGCGCCAGACTCCCCTCCCTGGTCCGACACTGAGTAGGAAACCGCAGTCGGCCTCGGTAGACACGTCGGCGACCGTGCAATCCGGTTGACCCCCCCGACAAGGAGCAACGCACATGAAGCGACTGGCAGCACTGACGGTGGCGCTGGCGGCACTCACAGCCGCCTGCGGATCCGACGACGGCGGCGGTGCCGTGGCGAGCGATACGACCTCGGCTGAGCCGTCGAGTGCCGGCTTCAACGGCGCCGACGTCACCTTCGCCCAGAGCATGATCCCCCACCACGAGCAAGCCGTCGAGATGGCAGAGCTGGCAGCGGACCGGACCGAGTCGGATGAGGTGAAAGACCTTGCGTCGCGCATCGAGTCGGCCCAGGACCCGGAGATCGAGACGATGACCGGCTGGCTGGAGGACTGGGACGAGCCCGTCGAGGGCGGCGACGAGACGGGCGGGGGCATGGAGATGGGCGGCATGATGTCCGACGAGGACATGCAGTCCCTCGAGGACGCTGAAGGCGCCCAGTTCGACCAGCTGTTCCTCGAGATGATGGGCGAGCACCACCGGGGCGCAATCGAGATGGCCGAGACCGAGCTCGCGGCCGGCGAGTTCCCCGACGCCCTCGAGCTGGCACAGGACATCGTCGATGCGCAGACGGCCGAGGTGGCCGAGATCGAGGAGCTGCTCGGAGCCTGACCCGCTGGCGGGCCGGTGTCGAAGCGAGCACGTGGACGGGGACGGGGCTAGTGCTCCGTCCCAGGTCCGCGCCCTCCACTGCCCTCAGACCGACAGACGTGCGAACGTCGAGGACGAGCCGGTCAGCTGCCGTTCGTGGACCAGTGGCACCGCTCGCTCGACAGGTTGGACAGGCCGAAGCGTGGAGCGTTCGCGTCGAACCACTGGTAGCCGGGGCTGCTCCGAGAGGAGATGACCCCTCCGTGGGCGATGTCCACGCGAACCGACGACAGGGTGTCGTCGTAGGATGGCCCCTGACCGCCCCTCGCCTTCTCCCGTCGAGCCGGGTGCGACGACGGGACCGCTCGATCAAGGAGCCTGGCCAACGTGCGACGACCGACCGGCAGCTTGGAGGCAGAGGTTCTCGCCGCACTGTGGGCATCGGAGGACGGAGCGACGCCGGGCGATGTCCACGGGTCCATGGGCGAGGGCCTCGCCTACACGACCGTCATGACGATCCTGACGAGGTTGTGGAAGAAGGGCTTGGTCGAGCGGGAACGCAGGGGGCGGGCGTACGTCTACCGCCCGGTCGTGAGCGAGGCTGAGCTCGCGGCGCGGCGGATGTGCACCCACCTCGATCAGGTCGGCGACCGGGAGGCGGTGCTCAGCACCTTCGTCGGGACACTGGGCAAGAAGGACGCGCAAGCCCTGCGGAGGATCCTCGGTGGAGGGACGAAGGAGCCGTGAGCTGGACCGTCCTCATCCCGGCCACCACCGGGGTCCTCTTCGGGCTCCTCGCGGGCCGACTGCAGCGCCGCCTGCAACCCCCCCACGCAACCGTGGCCCTCACGCTCCTCTCGGCTTGCGCTGCGCTCGCCGTGGTCGCCGCCGTGATGGCCGTCTCGCTCCTGTCCGTCTCGACCTCCCCCGCTGTCGCCGACCGCCTCCCCTGGTGCCGAGCCTTGACGGCAGACCACGACCTGCCGACCTGGCTCGGTGTGGGCGCGGTGGCCGCTGCGACCGTCATGGCCGCCTCGGTCCGTCGTGCACTGCGACGGCTGCACGCCCATCGCGAGGTCGCCGACGGCCAGTCGTTCCTCGTACTGCCGACTGATGAGCCCGCGGCGTTCGCCGTCCCCGGCGACCCTGGCTGCGTGGTCGTGTCTGCGGGGATGTTGCGGGCCCTCGACGGCGACGAGCGCAGGGTGCTCCTCGCCCACGAGCAGGCGCACCTGACCCGGGGGCACCACCGCTACCTGTGGGTGACGACGCTTGCGACGGCGGTGGTGCCGTTGTTGCGTCCGCTCGATCGACGAGTCCGCTTCGCGACGGAGCGCTGGGCGGACGAAGACGCCGCTGCCGCCGTTGGCGACCGGCGACTCGTCGCACGAGCGCTCTGTCGCGCCGCACTGGCTCAGGACGCCTACCCGGGACCGGCGATGTCGCTCGCAAGCCTCGGGGTGCGAGCGCGTGTCGAAGCCCTGCTCGTCGAGCCCACGCCGGCGTCTCGGGCTGGACGGTCCTGGGCGCTCGGGGTTGCGGGCACAGCCGTCGGCACGGCCGCACTTCTCTCGTCGCTCCAGCTCCACCACCTGGCGACCTTCGCGACGCACCTGTGCCCCGGCGCATGAGGCGGCTCGGACTCCGGTGGCTGATCGCCTCGACCGCAGCGCTCACCCTCCTCCTCGCCCTCGCGGCCCCGGCCGGAGCGCACCCCCTCGGGAACTTCACCGTCAACCGGTACGCACGGGTCGAGGTCTCCGCCGGGTTGGCACGCATCCACTACGTCCTGGACATGGCCGAGATCCCCGCCTTCCAGGTGCGAGACCGACTGGAAGCCGACCCCGCAGCGTTCATCGAAGATGAGATCGGCTCGATCATCGAGGGCTTCACCCTCGAGGTCGACGGGCGTCCCATCGAGTTGGCGGCGGTCGACCAGCAGCTCACACAGCCCGACGGCCAGGGCGGGCTGACGACCCTTCGTCTCGTGGTGCTCCTCGAGGGGGCCCTCCCGGAGGGCCCAGGTGACGAGGTCCAGTCGGCGACGGTGCGCGACACCAACGGCGGGCAGCGCATCGGTTGGCGAGAGATCGTCGTCGCCGCCGACGGGGACGCGGAGATCATTCAGTCGAACGTGGAGGCCGAAGACCTGACCGACGAGCTCCGGAGCTACCCGGAGGACCGCCTCGCCTCGCCTCTGGCGCTCCGTGAGGCGGCCTTCACCTTCACGGCTGGCACCCAACAGGTCGGTCCGGGAGCGCTGGACACGACGGCGGCAACCCTGCCGAGCGACCGCTTCACCGACCTCCTCGACCGTCGGGACATCACCCCGCTCGTGCTCCTCGGGATGCTCGCCGTCGCCGCCCTCGTCGGTGTCGGTCACGCACTGGCTCCGGGCCACGGCAAGACCGTGATGGCTGCGTACCTGATCGGGACCCGGGGCCGACCTGTCGATGCCGTCCTCCTCGGCGTCATCGTCTCGGCGATGCACACGGGCAGCGTCTTGCTGCTCGGCTTTGCGCTCTTCCGTGTCGACCAGAGCTTTGCCCTTGAGCGCATCTACCCCATCCTCACGCTGGTCTCAGGCGTGGGCGTCCTGCTCGTCGGAGGGTGGCTCGTCAGGGCACGGCTCCGATCCCTTCGAGGTCGCAGCGCCAGCGAGCACGAGCACCACCACGGAGATCGCGAGCTCGTTTCGGTCGGACACCACCACGGGCCAGGCGTGCACGCCACCGGCGACGACCCCTCCCACGACCACCCTGCGGACCAGGGGGTCGGACATCAGCACGGTCCGAGCGGACACTCACACGGGCTCCCACAAGATGTCGCACCCCTGTCGAGGCGGGGTCTCCTCCTCCTGGCGACAGCGGGAGGTGTCGTGCCATCCCCATCTGCGGTGATCGTGCTCGTGAGCGCGTTCACCCTCGGTCGGGCCGGCCTCGGACTGGCACTGGTCGCAGCCTTCTCCGTCGGCCTCGCTGCGACCCTGACCGCTGTGGGCCTCGCACTCGTTCTCGGGAGCCGGGCGTTCGGGGACCGGCTCAGCGGACGACTCGTCCGAGCGTTCCCCCTGCTGGGGGCAGCCGCCCTGGTCGTCCTCGGCCTCGTCCTCTCCGTACAAGGTCTCTCCGGGCTGTGACGTCGAGGGAGACCTGATGGGCGCCGGTCACGCTCACGGCGGCGCCGGCGGTCGAGCGTCTCCTCGAACGAGGGCGACCCTCGGGATCGCGCTCGCCCCGTGCGCTCACCTCTCCCGAGCCCGACTGCCTTGCCTACGACTCGTTGTCGTAGAAACGGTGCGTGGAGTCGACGGTCAGCCTCCGTCGGTTGACACCGGCAACCTGTCCCTTCACCTCGACCAGAGGAGCAACAACGTGGAACCGCGCCGGGACCCCCGCATCCGACCCCTGCGAGGGCGTGTCGTCCTGGTACGCCGATGAGCGGGCCCGTCACCACCACCCTGGCGGCGATCACGTACGACCCGATCGTTCGCATCAGACTCGGCCCGCTGCCTCTTTCGCCCCACGGGATCGGGACGGCGCTCGGTTTCGCGGCCGGCGCGATGCTCATGTGGCCCGGCATGCAGCGGCGCGGGGTGGGAGAGGACCTCTTCTCGAAGATCGCGACCCGCTCGATCATCGGTGGCATCGTCGGAGCCCGCTTCTTCTACGTCCTCAACAACCTGTCCTCGTACGACTCGGTCGGCGAGGCGCTCCGGGTGTGGGAGGGCGGCATCAGCCTCCTCGGCGGGCTCTTCGGTGCCATCCTCCTCAGCTACCCGATCGTGCGTGGTCGTGGCTTCCGCTTCTTCCAGGTCATGGACGCCGCCGTGCCTGGGCTTGCGCTCGGCATCGCCATCGGCCGGGTCGGTGACCTCGTGATCGCCGACCACCTCGGCGCACCCACCACCCTCCCGTTCGGGTTCACGTGCCCCGACGTGGTCGACGTCGGCAGGACCGTCGGCTCCAGCTGCCCGCCGGGGGAGGTCGTGCACCTCACCGCCCTCTACGACCTGATCGCCGTGACGGTCGTCTTCGCCATCGTCCTCGTCTACCGGCGGGTCCAGCGAGTCGAGGGCGCCATCACCCTCGTCGCCGCCATGGCCTACGGAGCCGGCCGTTTCACGTTCGACTTCCTCCGCGAGGACGCCCGACGGCTCGGCCTCACCGGCAGCCAGCTCGTCGCCCTCACCGTCTTCACCCTCGCTGCCGTGCTGTTCCTGCGCCGCCGGGGGTCGACCGACCTCCCTCGCACGCCGGAAGGTCGAGATGCGGGGGGCAGAGGAGGACCGACGGACGAGGCAGAGTCGGTGGCCGCACGGGACGGCGCGGTCGGATGAACGAGCTCTCCAACCCGTCGGTCCTCCGACCCGCCAGAGACCGAGGGGTTGTGCTCACACCACCTCGCCCGAAGCGCAAGGGCATCCGGCCGGCGATCATCGGTCTCGCCCTCGCCCCACCCGTCTTCGTCGGGACGTTCCTGCTGGTGACGAGGGACGACGGTGCTGAGCAAGTGG
>JAABUN010000310.1_pt1 | contig 127480 bp, 139 predicted proteins | sample 5559311 | NCBI WGS metagenome assembly JAABUN01 (sample SAMN10711877, study PRJNA513370) | rock metagenome | isolation source: Antarctica rocks | place: Antarctica: Victoria Land, Siegfried Peak sud | reverse complement strand
CTCACCGACCAGACGGACTGCCGTGCGGCGCAGCTCAGCCTGCGCGTCAGGCGGAAGAGAGCGAGCATCCCGAACCACTTCCAACAGCCTACACCACTAGCGGACTATTTACCACCTCGGAGTAGTAAGATCATCGACGATTCCTTGGCGGCAACCGACATGCTCCACGAGAGGCACGTCGCGGCGTTCAAGAATCCAGGCGTGCGGGACTTCCTCGAGGCCGAGATCCGAGAGGATCGAGGCTTAGCCGAGGCTCTGTTGACCGGTGCAGCCTACTTCGAACAGGTGACGAACCTCCTGCAGATTCTCCGTGGACCAGCAGGGTCAGAGGACGTCCGACCGCTCCTCAACGGACTCGAGACGGCGCTGGACCGACTCGTGGACGGGTCCTCCTGTGTCTTGGTCCGCACCGAGTACTCGAACGGACGGCAAGCACTCGTCCGGTCGGCACCCAACGTCGATCAGCGACTCGAGCAGGTCGCCGGTCTTGTGTCACCCGTCGCCGGTGGCAAGGCGCTGCTGCGGTGGCTGGAGCGCCGGTTGTCGCGGCGCGCCGACCGATGGAGCAACCGAGAGGGCTCTCCGACCTCCGTGGTCTCGTTGCTCGGGTTGATCGAAGCGCGGGCCGACGTCGAGCTTCCGGCCGGCTGGCAGGAGGCGGCAAGGTCAGTGGTGCTGAACGACCCTTGGGGACCCGACGATTGGCAGGCGGTCATCGACCTGCGCGCACTGGCTCCTGAAGCCTTCCTTGAAGAGGAGTGGACGGCAATCGGCGATGACTTCATGGCGTCCGCCGAGGCATATCTTTGCGACAATTCGGACCAACTCGTCGCGATGGAAGAGGTTGAGCGGATGTCGTCGCTCTCGGAAGAGATGGGTGTCTCCCTTCAGCAGAACTGGCTCGACGCCGCTGAATCAGCCATACACGAGAAGTTGGCGGAGGCGGACGCCAAAGAAGATGCGGAGCTCGAGCGCTGGCGCGAGGACCGCGGCCCGATCCTGGGCGACCGCTCCGATGAGATGGACCAGTTGTTCGACGGTCTTCGCGAGAGCTGAAACTGGCGTGGACCCCGGTGGGGCGTTGACACTTTGGCTGTGAGGAAACAGTCTGGATGAGATCGCCGTGGCGGTGAGGCCGTAGGCCGAGCCGACGCGGTGATCTCGTCCGGACCTCATGGTGCGCCGCGCCCCGGACGGAGATGTCCGAGAATGCCCTTTCTCGGACGTGCCGCGGACCCCGGGGTGTCGGCGCCGCCAGAACCGATGACATACGCCACGCGGATTCTCGGGACGTGTCGTCGGCTCTAGCGCCGGTCCGGGGGCCGCTAACTCCCAATATCGGCCCACTCGGCCGGCCAGCTCGCGTGTCCGTGCGGACCGTCGGTAGCGCGTCGGCGACGTTATCGGCCCGCTCGAGGCGGTTCGCCCCGGCGCTAGCCAGCGTGGTCCGTAGGTCGAACATTGATCGGAGACTTCATCGGGCGGGTCTTAACGCACCGTCCACTTAGCGGTCAGCGATTCGACGCGGGCTCTCGCGTCAGGCAGGGGGCCCGGCAAGCCGCCCGAGCGCTGCCAGCAGGGCGGAGCGTTCGCGTGAGCTCAGGTCGGTGAGCATGGCCTCCTCCATCTCACGGATGTCGCGTTGAGCGTCGGCGTGGCGTCGGCGTCCCGCGTTGGTGAGGTGCACGGTTCGCGCGCGACGGTCGTCGGGATCGGGCTCGCGGCGCACGAGTCCCGCTGCTTGCAGCTCGTCCAGCAACGCGACGAGTCGGGTCTTGTCGTAGCCGATCGCGCGGGCCAACTCGAGCTGAGTGTCGACGGGGCTCGCGGCGAGGTGCGTGAGCGCGATGTAGCCCCACATCGACAGGTCATGCGCGGCGAGCAGAGGCCGCTCGGCCTCGATGAGATGCCGCAGGATGCGTCCGAACTGGAAGCCGAGATCCTCGCGATCCACTGCCGCGATCGTACCGTAGCAATATCATACGCATAGGCATATGATTGCAAATGATGACGACCGCCACCTTGAAGCACGCTGCGACTCGCATGGCCTCTCGCGTGTCATGACCAGATTCTCAATCCGCCGTCCGCGCGCGACACTGGCGCTCTGGGCGGCGCTCATGGTCGTCCTGAGCGGCACCGGGATCGGGCTGGAGGACCGGCTATCGGAGGGCTTCTACCTGCTCGACGACAGCGACTCGGGCCGGACCGAGCAGCTGGACCGCGCATCCTTCGGCACCCGCGAGCTGACGCCCGTCCTCCTGCGGGGGCCGGCGGACTCGTTGGACCGGCAGGGGCCAGATCTGGCGGCCACCCTACGGGGCCGTTACCACGTCCTCAGCGCCTGGGACGGCGATGCCCGTTCGCGCCAGTTGCGGCCTTCCGCTACCAGCGGTGTGCTGCTAGTGGACCTGGGCTTCGACCCCCAGGATCGCACCAAGCAGCGGCTAGCTCCGCTCAAGTCGGCGATTGACGGGCGCGTCGGCGGCGACGTCACGGCCCAGATCAGCGGCAACAACGCGGCCGCGGGCGCGGTGAATCAAGCAGCGGTCGACTCCTCGAAGAAGGCCGAGCTCATCGCCTTCCCGGTCCTGCTGCTGGTGCTTCTGCTGGTCTTCCGCTCGCCCGTCGCCGCGGCGGTTCCGGCCATTGTCGGAGTGGCGACCACGTCTGCCTCGACCGGAGTCATCAGCCTCGGAGCCAACTTCACCGATCTCACAGGGACCTCGGTGAGCATCGCCGGCATGATGGGGTTGGCACTCGGAGTTGACTACTCGCTGCTGATCGTCTCCCGCTTCAGGGAAGAGCTGCGTGCGGGCGCCCTGCCCGCGGACGCCGCTGCGACGGCGGCGCGAACCGCCGGCCGTACCGTCATCTTCGCTGGTGCGGTCCTCCTCGTGGCCATGGCGATAGCCGTCGCGCTTTCACCGGGGTCGATCCTCGTATCCGTCGCGGCCGGCGTCGTGACCGCCGCCGGGCTGAGCCTCTTGGCGGCGATGACGGCGGTTGCCGCGTCGCTGACGCTGATCGGCGCCAGAATCGACAGCTTCGCTGTGCCCTTGCCGAGCGGCCGATCTGGTCTGCTCGCCCAGACCGCGAGCTGGGCGATGCGCCGGCCACTCGTCGTCGGCGGAGTTCTTCTGGTCGGGCTGCTGGCGCTCAGCGCGCCGGCTCTTTCCATTTCGACCGCGCCCCCGAACCTCCTGCAGCTCCCCTCCGACAACAATGCGCGGGTCGACTTCGAGTCCTTCCGCAAGGAACTCGGTCCCGGCTTCGTCAATCCCTTCAAGATCGTGGTGCACGCGCCGAGCGGCCGCGTCGACGATCCGCGCTACGCCGGGGCGCTGGCGGCGTTCTCGCGCCGCTTGGCTTCTCAGGACGGCGTCGTCGCGGTCATCGCGCCGCAGAGGAGATCTCGATCCGGAACCCGAACGGAGATCCAGCGCAGCGGCGACCGGATACTCGTCAACGAGAACGCGGGAAGCAGCAGCGCTCGCGTCTTCGTCGTCTCCCAGTACTTCGGCTCGACCGACGGCAACGTGCGCCTGCGCGACAATTTCGCGGAAGCGAGCCGCGCCCTTGCCAAGCAGACGGGCCTCGACGTTTCGGTGGGCGGGCTCGGGGCTCAGTTCGTCGACTACCAGCGTGCCGCCTCGTCCTACCTGCCGGTCCTCATTGCTGCTCTGACGATCGCCACCTACCTGCTGCTGGTCGTGATTCTCAGGGCGGTCGTTCTTCCGGCCGCGGCTCTCTTGCTCAACCTACTCGTCGTCGGTGCCGGCTTCGGGGCACTCGAGCTGTTCTTCCAAGGTGACAATCCCCCGCTCGGAGGCCCCGGGTTCGTCGACGTCATCTCGGTCTCGGCCATCTTCACGATCCTGTTCTCGCTTTCGGTCGACTACGAAATCTTTCTGCTCACACGGATGAGAGAGGCCTTCCTGATCGACGGCGACGCGCGAGCGGCGGTGCTCCACGGCATCGAGAAAACCGGGAACGTGGTGACGGGCGCCGCGCTGATCATGACCGCCGTGTTCCTCTCCTTCGCCGCGAGCACGTTCATCACGCCCAGACAGTTCGGCATCGGCCTGGCCGTGGCCGTTGTCATTGACGCGACGCTCCTGCGTCTGCTGTTGCTACCGGCTGCCATGCGGGCGCTCGGCGACCTCAGCTGGTGGTGTCCAGCGTGGATCGACCGCCGATTGCCCCGCTTGGACATCGAGGGCTCACAGCAACGAGCGTCCGGCGGCAGTCCAATTTTGGTCCCCAACCCCACCAGGAGCGTCAAGACATGAGTTCGGTATTCGTAGTTGGAGGCCGCGGGGCTGTCGGCGCGGCAACAGCGGCCGCGTTTGTGAGGGCGGGCTGGGACGTGCAGACGGGCGGGCGTCGGCCGTCCGAGGTGGTCGGCTACAGGCAGCTAGACCTGCAAGACGCGCGCAGCTTGGGCGTTATCGCCCAGACAGACGTCGTGGTCAACACCGCCCCGAGCAAGACGCTTCATCTCGAGCGCCACGTGCTCCGCCAGGGTGGGATCCTTATCTCGGTGCCGGAAAGCCCTCCCGCTGTTCTCCGGCAGCTCGACCAAGAAGTCGCCAGCGAAGGAACGCTTCTGACGAACACGGGCGTCTTCCCCGGCGTCGCGGCCCTGGTCGTCGCAGACCTGCTGAAGCGCGAACCAACTGCAGACGTAATCGAGATCGCGCTCACCCTCTCGACCAAAGCGACCAGCGGACCCGGAGGAGGGGCGACGCTGCACCACTGGCTCAGCATGCGCTCCAAGCACGACGTGCGATCGGTCGAGTTCCCGAAGCCGCTCGGTCGGCGCCGGTGCTTCGCCATCGCTGAGGACGACGGCGCATGCCTGGATGGTCTCGCGGGGTCGCGGACCGTACGCGCGTACGCCTGCCTGACCGAGCGACCGGCCCACGCTGCCTTCCAGACTCTCAACCGGCTGGGCCTGCTGTCGCGAGTCCCGCTGTCAGCCCTCGCGGGCAAGCCAGCAGACCCGGGCGATCTCTCAAGCGAGCCCTTCGCCGTCTCAGTCAGTGCGCTCAGCGAAGGCCAACGGCTGGCGACCAAATCGATCAGCGGAGAAGGCGACTACCGCTGCACGGCCGCCGTCACCGTGCTGCTCGCTCAGCGCCTGCTCGATGACGCACCCCCACCTGGACGGTCAGATCTAGCTCGGCTTTACAAGTTCGATCAACTGGCAGAGGGACTTCTGTCGGCGGGCCTTCGCATCGAAGAGCGACAGTGAGCGCACCGGGGACCCGAGGTTGTCCCGTAGCTCGTACAACCTGATGGAAACGGTGGAAGCCGAAGCCGTCGTCGTCGGTCGGTGCGTGGCTCGGGGCGGCCGGCGTTGCAGCACGATCGGGGCCTTACCCGCGGGCCTCAGAACGTCCATCCGAAGGCGGTCGCCAACCTGAATGCCTCCTCCGGATCGGTGGTTTCTGCGAGCTGCTCGAACAGCCGTTCCATGCCACCGGGCGAGAAGACGATGAGCCGTTCGACCGGGCCATCTCCCTCGGTACCACCCTCGTGCAGGACCCCGGCCGGGACGTGGGCGGTGTCCCCGGGAGCGAGGACGCGACGCTCGCCGTCGATGACCATCCACAGCCGGCCCTTGGTCACGTGGATCGTCTCGTTCTCCCCTGCATGCCGATGGGGCGGCAGGCACCAGCCCGCCGGGGCGCAGTCGCTCATCACGGTGAGCGACCCCTCGGTCTGATCGCCGCGAACGAGGATCGTTGCCCGCACCCCGCCGGGCAACATGAGCGGTGCTGCGGACACGGACGCAGCATACGCGCGTGTCATGGTGGCGCTCCCAAGCGCACCGTAGGATCCCGCGAACACGGTGTTCGGCACGCGCTTCACAGATGCTCCGACCCGCCGGGCTGGCGAGCTCGTCTCGCACATTCTCCTTCTCTCCTTCAGCAAGGCGACACCGACAGTGCGCTGACGGTCACTTGGGTCCAGGTGGCCTCAGGCGGCCGGCAGGCGCCGCATGGTCACGCGCCCGAGCAGGTCTGCGTCATCGTGCGCGGGAAGGGGAGCATGCGCATCAACGACGAGGTGCGCGAGGTGGGGCCTGGAGATCTTGTGCTGGTCCCGCCCGACGCCGTGCGGCATCGAGAACACGGGCGGAGAGCTCCTCGAGTACGTGTCGGCAGCGACCCCGGCGTTTCGGGTAGCCGACCACTACGCCGATCTGTCCTGACGACGGGACTCGGGAGGCGCTCGCTACTTGATCGCCGCGGCCGCTTCAGCGAGGCGGTCGTCGCCCCAGAACAACGTTGGGCCCACCGCGACCGTGGGCACGCCGTAGACGCCCAGCGCGCGGGCCTGATCGTTTGCCTCGCGCAGTGGCGCCTTGAACTCCTCGCTCTTCGCAGCGCGGGCGAGCTCGATGCGGTCGAGCCCCACCCGGGTACCTGCTTCCTCGATCACCGAGAGCTCGCCGAGATCGGCGCCTTCCCGGAAGGCCATCCGCATCGCCTCGAGCGCGAATGGCTTGAGAAGCTCATACCGAGCCGCGTAGAGCATGGCGCGGGCAACGAGCAGATCGAGGGTCGGCCACGGCTCTAGCCAGCTGATCGGTCCGAGCCCATGCTCGGCGGCTCGGGCTTCGCAATCGGCCAGTCCGGCGGGGCGCCGATCGTCCAGGCCCCAAGAGCTCCGACCCGCCGCCTTGAACAGGCCGCCCGCAAAGACGGGGCGCCAATCGGCCTCCGGAAGCACGCTCGATGCGCTCGGCGGCGAACCACGAGTAGGGCGACATCGCTCCGAAGAAGAACAGGGGCTGCGGCGCTGACGCGTCAGGCACCGGCCTCACCCGCTCGTGGCGTTGAAGTCGGCGTCACGCGGAGCTTCGACTTGAGCACGGGCAGAACCTACCCCCTGCTGCGTCGCCTCTGTGCGACCGTTGCGCGGTCCAGCGGCGTCGGTGACGGTCCCATTCACGCCCGCGGGTTCACAGGAGTCTTCCAATCCGGCACTTCAGATCGAGCCTCCCCGGGCACCCGTCCAGGGAGAGCCGAACCGGAGAATGTCAGCCGAGTAGCTCGGCGATGAGGTGGGCGATCTCCTGGTCGGGGACTGCGTCGGGACGGGCTAACTTCTCGAGCGCCAGTCCGCGTCCGAGGGCAATGGCCAGCAGGGCGGTCAGCTGCGGGCTGAGCGGCGGCTGCTCCCCGGTGGCCTGGGCGCGCTGCGTCAGGACGGAGGCGAGGTCATCGCGCATCTGATCCATGCGCTGGGCGAACTGGGGGCGGATAGCGGGCTTGCGGACGGCGTAGGCCCAGAACTCGATGAAGACGTGGAACTGATCGGGCTCGTTGGAGAGAGCGTCGAGCCAGTCGGTTATTGCGGCGGCGGAGTCGGCGGCGTGGCTGGCTTGCTGGAGGCGTTCGGCGAACCAGGCCAAGTGGCCGTCGAAGACGGCGAGGAGCAGGTCGTCTTTCGCACTGAAGTTCGCATACAGGGCTCCGATCGACAGGCCGGCCCGCTCCGCGATCTTCGCTACCGATGCGGCCTGGTAGCCGTGTTCGGCGACGACCGCAGTCGCGGCTTCGACCAGACGCTGCTGGGTGCGAGCGCGTCTGGGGCTTGGCTGCACGTCAGTCGACACCTGCAGGACCCTAGACCGCCGGAGCCGAACCGCGCTCGTCGATATAGTGAGCGCTCGCTATGTATGGGAGCGCCATGAACTCGCCGCGCGAGCTTGATTTGACGGACCTGCCCAGGGCGCCCCTACTCGTCGGCGTCGAGCACGCGGCTATCGAGGTCGACGGCGCCGTCGTCCACTGCGCGATAGCCGGGGAGGGGCGGCCGGTGGTGCTGCTTCACGGATGGCCTCAACATTGGTGGGCCTGGCGAGAAATCGTCCAGCCGCTGGTCGATCGGGGCTACCGGGTCATCTGCCCCGATGTCCGCGGCCTCGGGTGGTCGGATGCCGGCGACGGCGAATTCACGCTCGCGAGGCTGGCCACCGACCTGGTCTGTCTCCTCGACGTTCTTGAGATTGAGCGGGCTTACCTGGTGGGACACGATTGGGGCGCAGCGATCGGCTACTCCGCGTGCCTGCGCTGGCCCGAGCGCTTCGCTGCCTTCACGCCGATTGGCGGACTCACCCCCTGGTCCTCGGCCGGAGCGCCGGCCCGGCTGTGGCTTCGCCCGTGGCACATCCTCGCCCTCGGTGCAGCCGGGCGACGGCTGACCCGACCTATCGCCGCGAACTCGCTGAGAGCCTGGCGCCACGTCGGCGCGTTCACCACCGCAGAGACCGCGTCCTATCTCGACTGCATCGCCTCCCCGAAGGGGGCTTGGGCGACGGAGCGGTACTACCGCAACGTCGCCCTGCGCGAGATCCCCAGGTTCGTGCGGCACCACCCGACGATGCATCTGCGAGTCCCGACGCTGCATCTCAACGGCGCCCGTGACCCTCTGACCCGCGGCGTGCCTGACAGCTACCGCCGCTACGCACGCGACATGCGCCTGCGGCTGCTTCCCGACTGCGGACACTTCATCGCCGAGGAGGCCCCGGAGCTACTACTCCGACAGATCGACAGCTTCTTCGCGTGACTGCCGCGCAACGCGATTTCTAGCCGTCTCGGGCCAGCGCTCATGGACATTGCCGTCAGGCGTCCTACAGGCGGGACATGCGACGCGGACGGTGACCGGTCGCTCCACCCCGCGGATTCTCTGGTCGGGCATCGCGTGCCAGAGGGTGGCGTCGGGGGCTGCCTGGCTCGTGGCCTGGTCGGCGAGGAGGGTGCCGGGCTCGGCGAGCGCTGTCAGCCGGCTGGCGAGGTTCACTGGGGCCCCGTACCAGTCGCCGGCCCGGTGCATAGCCGCTCCGGTGGCTATGCCGACGCGCAGGCGGGGCAGGTCGGCGCTGCTTTCCGCTGCGTCGATGAGGTCGAGCAGGGTGGCGACCAGGGCGGGTACGTCGGCGGAGGCGAGCATCACCTCGTCGCCGATCGTTTTGACCAGGCTGACCCGCGGACGTAGCGCGTCGAAGGTCAGGGTTTCGAGGTGGGCCGCGATCCCGCCCACCCGCTGGGGAGCGGAGCCGTCGACCAGTGCGGTGAAGCCGACGAGGTCTGCGAAGGCGACGCCGATCTCGCGTACGTCGGCTTGGTCGGCGTCGACGAGTCGGGCTCCGGCTTCCGCACGGACGGTTTCCCGGACGTGCTCGCCTAGCGCGTACGAGAGGACTTTCTCGAGTTCAGGCAGGAGCGCTTCGGTCGCCTCGGCGACGCGCAGCGATCGGCTCGATTCGTCGGCCTCAACGCCGGTGAGCAGCGCTCGCATCGTGTCCCGTGCGGCGCTCGTGACGCTGGCCATGGCCCGTCCGATGACCCGGTTGATCGTCAATAGCGCCTCGAGCGGGACGTCCGCATCGAGTGCGGTCCGCAGTCGGCGGGCGTGGTCCTCCAGTGCGTCTCCGTAGACCGGGCTGCCACGCTCGACCGGCAGGCCGAGCGCGCGGCGCGTGGCCGCCAGCGCTTCGGGGTCGACCACGTGCATCGTTGCGACCTCCTCCAGCGAGCGCGATCCTTCCTCGCGGAGGACGAGCTCGAGCGGAAAGACGGAGAGCCGGCCTTCTCGGGTGGCGCGGTCGATCTCATCGCGGCTGACACCTCGGGCGAGGAGTTGTTCGACCAGCTCTCGGTTCTCGTCCATGTTCAGCTCTCCTCCGATTCGACGAGGCCTGTGAGCAGTGTTCCGAAGAGCTCCTCTGGGACGGCCTCCTCGTCGAGCAGGCCTTCGATGGCTAGGCCGTTGGAGAGCGCTAGGAGCGTGACGGCGAGGTGGTCTGTCGGGATCGTGTAGCGGAGGCCGTGCTCGGCGGCTCCGCGGTCGAGGGCGTCGGTGATCGCCCGACGCAGCTCACGCCGGCGCTCGGTCAGCACCTCGCGGATCGCCGGGTCGCGCATGGCGCGCGTCCAGTACTCGATGAAGAGCTTCTGCCAGTCCGCATCGGCATGGATGGCGGCGAGCAGCCGCGCCCCGGCGTCGCGGACGCCCCCGCTCTGCTCATCGGCGCCAGCGACGGCGCCGGCGGCCGCGGCGATTCGCGCCGATACGTGCTCTTCCATCAGCGCGAGGATGAGCTCGTCCTTGGAGTCGAAGTTCGAGTACACCGCGCCCTTGGTCAGTCCAGCGGCCCGGGCCACGTCGTCGAGGGTGGCGCTTCCGAAGCCGTGGACGGCGAAGACCTCGCCCGCGGCGACGAGAACACGTTTCCGGGTCTCCTCGCGGCTGGGTCGGCGTCGTTCGTTCTTGGACGTGCCCACAGCGTCTGATACTAATGGGTACTCAATACCTACGAGTATCCAAAGGAGCACGATCCTCTGTCTCGCCTGCCCTACCTCGACCCCGCAATCGCGTCCCCGGCGGTCGTTGAGGCCCTCGATGCCCTGCCGCTGCAGCTCAACGTCTTCTCGATGGTCGCGCACGCCGAGACGGCGTTTCGGCCGTGGCTTCGCTACGGCGCGGCGCTGCTCGCGGAGCTCCAGCTCGATCCGATCCCCTGCTCCGCGAGCTCGCCATCCTCGAGGTCGCCCGCCTGAGCGGCTCGGACTACGAATGGGTCCAGCACGAGGCGATTACCCGTTCCCTGGGCGGCACCCAGTCGCAGATCCAGGCGATCGTCTCCGGCGAGCACGCTGAGCTTCGCGACATCGAGCGGGCCGTCCTGGGCTTCGTGCGAGAGGTCGTACTCGAGGTGCGAGCAAGCGACGCGACTCTCACCAAAGTGCGCGAGCACCTCAGCTCGCGCGAGGTGGTCGAGCTGCTGCTCGTCATCGGCCAGTACATGGCGGTCGCCCGGCTGGCGGCCACCACCGGCATCGAGGTCGACGAGCCAGCGAACCTGGCCATCGTCAACGCCGCGACCCAGGATGGAGGCAAGGCATGAACTGCGGATCCCTTCAAGGTCGACGCGTGCTGCTGATCGGCGGCGGACAGCAGGACTACGGGCAGCAGTCGCCGCCCATCGGAATCGGCCGCGCGATGGCCCGAGCCTCTGCCCGTGCCGGCGCCACCGTGGCCGTCGCTGACCTCGACCCGGGCGCCGCCGAGGAAACCCTCGGTGCGGTGCGCGAGGACGGCGGGGATGGCTGCGCCGTGACCTTCGACGCCGCCGACGAGGACGCCGTCAGCGCCGGCGTGGCCGAGGCGGCCCAGGCGCTCGGGGGACTCGACGGGCTCGTGATGAACACCGGCATCGTCGGCGGCTGGGGTCTGGAGAACACAAGCGCCGAGGACTGGGACCGCGTGTTCGCCGTCAACGTGCGCGCCCACTTCCTCGGCTGCAAGCACGCGCTCAGGCATCTGAGCGACGGCGCCGCCATCGTTCTGACCTCCTCGACCGCCGCCCGCCTGCCCTCGACATCGAGCATCCCGGCCTACGGCGCCTCCAAGGCGGCGCTCGATGGCGTCTGCCGTTACGTCGGCAAGGAGGCCGCCAGTCGACGCATCCGCGTCAACGTCGTCATGCCCGGCCTCATCGACACGCCGCTCGGTCGCCTCGCTTCCCAGGCCAAGCCCGACCGCGACGAGACGCCGGTTCCCCTCGGACGACAGGGCACCGGCTGGGAGGTGGCCCACGCCACCACCTTCCTGCTCTCCGACGCGGCCAGCTACATCACCGGACAGACCCTCGTGGTCGACGGCGGCCTCAGCGGGCTGGGCTGAAACGGTGATGGGCCGCGAGCTCCGTGGCCGCGCCGTAGCGGGCCGCGCCGCACCTCTGGTTCGGGATTACCTTGGTTGCACCCCAGAGAGCCTGGCGGTCTCGATCTGGCTCACTGGGACTGCGCGCGCTTACGCCCTTGGGGGAGCACCCGTCGTTCGAGGTCGTGCTGGTAGAGACGTGTGTCGTGCTGCATCGTGTGGCGTGGGCGTGGTTTGAAGCGCGCGAGGAAGCGTTGTTCGTCGCGCGCCATCTCGTCGCGCATCTGCGCGGCGGCTGGCAGTCTCCAGTTGCCGGTCAGCCATTCGGCGACGAGCTTTGACTGCGCTTCGGCGAACGGGAAGACGGTCGGGTAGGCCTGCGCGAGACCCACGAAGGCTAGGTCGTCGATCCCGGGCTTGAACAGCCGCTTGTAGAGCGTCAGCACGTTGCCTGGCGCTGAGATGAGGTCAGGGTCGAAGAACGGGAAGCTGACCCGGTACCCGGTGGCGTAGATCACCACGTCGACATCCTCCGTGCTGCCGTCGGCGAACCGCACGGCACTGCCGCGGAGCTCGGCGACGTTGGGTTTGCAGCGGACGTCGCCGGACCCCAGCCGTACGGGGAGCTCGCTGGAGACGGTCGGATGCGCCTCGAGAAACCGGTGGTTGGGCTTGGGCATACCGAAGCGTTCCGGTCTTCCGGCCAGCAGGATCAGCATCCGTTCGGCGACCCGTCGCTGCAGCGTGAGCGGTACGCGCACCAGCGTCTTGGCCAGCTGGTCGGTTGGGCGTCCGAGCATGTACTTCGGGACGATCCAGGCGCCGCTGCGGGTGGAGAGCAGCACGGTGCGCGCTACCCCGCGGTGACCGAGCTCGCAGGCGATGTCGACGGCGCTGTTGCCGATCCCCACGATCAGCACGCGCTGGTCGGCGAAGTCGATGGGGTCGGCAGGGCTGACATAGTCGTGTGAGTGCATGGTGGCGCCGTCAAAGCGCCCGGGGAAGCTCGGATAGAGCGGGTCCCAGTGGTGTCCGTTGGCCACGACGAGCGCGTCGAATCGCTCGGCTTCGCCGGAGGACAGAGTGATCGTCCAGCCGCCGTTTTCCTCACGCGTCGCGGACGTGACCTCGCTGTTCAAGCGGATATGGCTTCGCAGGTCGAAATCGTCGGCGTAGGCACGGAGGTACGCGAAGACGTCGGTGTGGTGCGGGTAGTCGGGGAGGTCGTCTGCCATCGGGTAGTCGGCAAACGAGATCGACGCCTTGGAGATGTCGATGTGCAGCGACCGGTAGGCCGACGACCAGCCGTTGGGGTTTGCGAAGTACCAGTTGCCGCCCACCTCATCGCTGGCCTCAAAGCAGGTGAAGGGCACGCCCGCGTCGTGCAGCGCCTTCGCGGTCGTCAGACCGGAGACTCCCGCGCCGATGACGCAGGTTCGTGGTCGCGCTTGCGTCACGACGCGATGCCGGCGCGGGGCGTGGCAATCACCTCGCAGCCGCGTCTTGACGCGAAGGTGCTGTGGTGCATCGAGTGGGCCTCCGGGCGCAGGTCGACGGCTTCGAGGTCAAAGCGGCGGAGCACGACCCCGACGACGGTGGTCATTTCGGCGAGCGCGAACCAGCCTCCCCAAGCACGGTCGGTTGCGCTCGCCGAACGGATCCAGTCGAAGGTCCCGAGAGGCTCAATAGGATCATGGTCCCAATTTCGCATAGTGATCGTTATGCAACATAGCGGATATTGTCCGGAGCGTGTCGACGCTGCGTGCTGAACACCAAGCCCTCACCAGAACGCGGCTGCTCGACGCCGGCGCCACCCTGTTCGCCAAGCGGGGCTTCGCGGGAACCTCCGTGGCAGTGATCGCCAAGCACGCGGGGGTCACCACCGGCGCGATCTACTCGAACTTCACCGGCAAGGAGGACCTGTTCGCGGCGGTCGTCGAACGGCACATGGCGCGCCAGGCCGAGGAGTATCGGCGCCTCTACAGCGCGGGCGGTTCCGCGCCCGAACGCCTCCAGTCGGGCGGCGACCGCTGGATGGCTCTCATCGACGAGGAGCCCGAGTATTTCCCCCTGTTCGTTGAGGTCTGGCGGGTCGCGCTCACCGATCCGGGCATCCGTCGGCGGCTGAGAAGCGCCTACCGCAAGCTGATCGGAGAGTTGGCAACGCTGATCGGCGAAGGATCCGCGGAGAGGTGGCCGGAGATGGATGATGAGGCCATAGCGGCATTCGCATCGCTCGTCTGCGCGCTCGCGGACGGCATGGCGCTGCACCGCACTCTCGACCCCGAGCGCATACCGGCAGAGTTGTTCGGCGCGTTCCTGCGGTTGGTCGTCGAGGGTGTGCCGAGCGCGCGGCGCGACACCCCCACCTAGCTTCGGGAGCCGAGATATCGGCTCAGTAGAAGACGTACCGGAACTTCTGGCCGTCGCAGAAGCGGCGGAGTTTGGCGCCCATCGTGGAGCCGTGCGAGCGGTTCTCTGAGCTCGGGACGCAGGCAACGTCCGCCAGCCAGCCGATCGGCGCGATGCCCCGCCGGAGCATGGAGGAGCCGCGGCCCCCGCCCGACGGCCGGGGGGTACTCATCCCTGTCCGCGCCGGCCATCGTGGCGATGTTCCGGAGCAGTTTGGTTCGGCATGCCGCGGCGCCTTTCCGGTTGAGCACGAGCACGCGCGGCCAGCCATTGGTCACCGCGGCTTCGTAGTGGGCTTGGATCGTCAGGTACTTCGTTTCGCTGAACCCGATCGGCTGCACCTTGGATGTCCGCACGCAGCTCGGACTCTTCTTGACGGTCGGCGCAGGCTCCGTCGCTGGGCCGGGGGACGCGGGCGCCGCTGGCTGCTCGCTGGGATCCGTGACCAGAGCCGGATCGGGGGCCGGCGGCGGAGCGGCTCGGCGGTCGGCGGTGCTGGGGCGGGTGCCGATGTCGCGCCGGTCGAGCAGGGGCAGGGCAAGCTCTCGCAGTAGAGGCCGTCCCGTCAGCGTCCCGGGTGTTCGCCGCGGCCTGGGCGGCCGCCTGCGTCGAGAAGTCGCTGCACGTGGCAGCCGAGGCGCTGGAAGGCCCCGCGAGCGAGATGAGCAGGACCACGATCAGCGCGGGAAAGGCGGCGCGCGCGAACTTCAAGGGGGAGAGCACGAGCGTTCATCGTCAGCACCAGACCCGAGCACCAGGTTCGACAACCAGCGCACGTTCGATGAGCTGCGGTGCGCACTTCACTCCAGACGCTGGCCGAGTCAGCCGGCGCCGAAGTCTCCGGCCGAATCCTTGGTCCTTTGGAGTTCGCGCTCGCGTGGACGGCTTCAGTTGAGCCGCGTGCGCGTGGCTGGGACTCGCCGCACGATTGCGTCGTCGGCGGGCTGTTGGAATTTGTCGGGGGAACGGATCCGACGGGGTCAGTTGGGGTCATGAGCTTTCCTGTTGACCTGCTTGTCGACGTCGACGCTGAGTTCCGGAACTCCGTAACTCCGGAACTGGGGAGTCCCGGGGTTCCGGAACTCCGGAGTCCCGGAACTCCGGAGTTGCGGGATCGCCGAGTTCGTGAGCTCGGGGCCGCGATCAGCGCCACGGGGGTCTGAGCTGTGGGCTCTGTGTACGGGATCTGGAATTGGAAGGGCGGCGTGACCAAGACGTCTTCGACGCTGAACATCGCGAGCCATATGGTCGCCGATCATGGGCTGCGGGTGGTTGCGGTCGATTTCGATCCGCGGTCGACGTTGACGAGGCTCGCCGGTCTGGATCCGGGGGCGCTTAAGCCGTCGCAGACAATGCTTGGCGCGCTGTTGCCGGAGGAGTACGGGGCGATCAGTGCCCGGGACCTGTTGCGTGAGGCGCCGTGGGGCGGGCATTTGCTCGCGGCCTCCCCTGATCTGGCGGGCGCGGAGCCGGTGCTCGCGGAGCTTCCAGGGCCGCACGGCCGCCTACGTCGCGCGCTGGAGGAGATCCGTGAGGAGGCTGACGTGGTGCTTATTGACGGTCCGCCGCGGACCGGGAAGCTGGCGTTCAACCTGATGGGTGCCTGTGACGGGCTGTTCGTACCTGTCGCGCTGTCCTACGCCTCGGTGACCAGCCTTGAGCGACTGTTCAAGACGGTACGGATCTTCTGCGAGTACGAGCGTGAGGTCCCGGTGCTCGGGGTGTTCGGAACGCTGGCAAGGCCGACCCGGCATGCACGGGAGACGCTCGTCGGGCTTCTCGATCAGCTCGGAGAGCTCGTCGTCGATGTCGCGGTGCCGAACACCGTGAGCGTTGAAGATGCGCTCGTTGACGGCTTGGCGGCCTGGCAATTGCAGGAGAACTCGCTCGGCGCACGCGCATACACCGAACTGACCAACCGTGTCCTGCAGCGGATGAGTCTCGCGGGCGGGGTGGCCTGATGGCTGAGGACACGAAACCCAAGCGCCGCAGCGCGGGCGCCGGCATCGGCGAGCTCCAGCTCTTGCGCGGGCCACGAGCCAGCGCACCGCCGCTGCCTGTGGATGACGAAACAGCAGGACCGCGGGGCGCGCCACTGCACGCGCCGAAGCCCGTTGCACCGCCCACCGTGCCCTCTCCCGTGCTCCCGCGGGGAGAAGCAGTGCTGCTTTGCATCGAGGTTCTCCTGCCCGAGGAGCTCATCAGCGGCGTGCGGACCCAGTTGCGCCCGGCCCGTACTGGGCACCCCCGCACGCTCAGCGTGGCGCTGCTGCTGCAGGCCTACGTCCGAGCCGTCCACGCGTTGGGGCTGGAGATCGACGTGGAGGGCCTCTCGCCGGCGGCCGATGACGAGGTCGTAGGTCGGGTCATGGCTGCCTTGGAGGCATGGAAGTGCAGCTAGCGTCGATTCCCGCCCCGCACCCGTGCCGGGTGTTGGGGGAGGTGTGGGCGGCCGGGCAGATGTCCGCCCCGGTGCTTGGCGCGCCGCGTCCGCTGAAGCGCTCTCGAAGCCTGCGAGCAGCCGAGCCTCCGTCCACCGATGCACGCCGCGAGCCGCTTGCGCAGCCCGCGGCGCGAAGCGCTGCCGCGACGTCGCAGAACCTCGCCCGCGGCGTCTGGCGCCGCGTCGGCGGCGCCTTCGGCGCCAGCGGCCGCTGCGCGGCCGAACCGCTGGCGCGGACTCGAGCGTCAGCAGCGCTTGCAGCGCTTTATTCCGAACCGGCAATCAGCAGCACCGTTGCGTGCTCCAAGCGCGACGTCGGCTTGAGAGACGTCCTCGTGACGGCTGCCGCATGACCCCTGGCACATACCGTTGACCGCCGCTTGGTCGAGAACCTCGCGACACTGCGGTTCGCTGACGAAAGGTCAAAGGTCCTGCTGATCGGCCCGCCAGGGGCAATCTATCAGATGTACGGCGCCCAGCACTACGTCGTCGGCAAGACGTTGCCCTGCCGTCCCTCGGAGGTGAACAGCACCGCGCTCGCGGGCGCGGTGCTGCGCGACACCGAGCAACCCAACCGCACTGGTTGCCCGAGTTGCAGTCGGGCTTATCACCGGGCGGACCCGTTGGTGATCACCGGGGCGGCGTCGGGTCCGGTGCGGCCCGAGACAGACGTCGAGGCTTCACGGCGCGCCGTGCGTGATCCTTCTCACCGCGTGATCACGAGTCCTCGGCCAGGGAAGCGCTGATCTGTTGACGTCGTCCAATAGCCAGTTTGCGGAAGACGCTGTTGAGGTGGACCTCGACGGTCCTGGTCGTCACGAACAGCTGCTGGGCGATCTCACGGTTGCCAAGACCTGAAGCCGCGAGATCGGCGACCCTTCGCTCCGCTGGCGTGAGCGCGCGAACTCCGGTGGTGGCGCGCCGGCGAGGTCTGGCTCCGGTCATGCGCAGCTCGTGCAGCGCACGTGTCGCAAGACCCGTCGCTCCGCACGCATCCGCTGCCTGCAGCGCCTCGCCGAGCGGCTCGCGCGCAGCGCGTTGTTCACCTTGGCGGCGCTGAGCCGAGCCGAGTTCCAGGAGCGTCTCCGCCCGCTCGAGGCGAGCCTCGGAATGCTCGAGGAACTCGAGCGACTGCTGCAGCAACGGGCGTCTGTCGGCGCTGTCGCTTAGGAGGGCGACGGTGCGCAGCGAAACCCCGACCGGACGCGGGGCACCGGTGCAACGGGACAGAGTGAGTTCGTCCTGAGCCAACTCTCGGGCCTCGCCGATGCGACCGGTCTGTCGTAGCGCCATCGCGGCGTAGCTGCGCCAGAACGAGACCGTCGGCGTTACCACGCCGCGCCGTTCGAGACGCTCTCCGCCGAGGAGCAGGTCGGTCAGTGCCGCCTCGGGCTCGCCGAGATGGAGTTTGAGCAGGCCGCGGCTGACGATGAGCAGATTGACGGGCAGGTGATCCGGCAGCTCCGTGGGCAGCGGACTCGCCGCCAGCAGAGCGGACGCATTGTCGGGTTGCCCGCGACGGACCAGGATCTCGACCTGGAACGCCAGCGCATAGAACCACATGGCGTGCACTCCGGACTCGCGGGCCAGGCGCTCGGCGTCCTGGACATCCGCGGTGGCCTCAAGGAGCGCCCCCCGCGCCAGCAGGCTGAACGAGCGCATCGTCAGGGCGTTGATGACGCCGGCGACCGAGCCGTCGGCGCGTGAACGCGCGAGGCTCTCCTGCCAGATCCGCTCAGCCTCGACGAAGCAGTCGCTCGTCATCAGCGCATTCACCGCAGTGACGAACGGAGCGACGGCAGAACTCTGGGCCGGCATGTGCTGGAGGGCGCGTCGCGCCGCTGCGGCCGCCGCGACGGCGGGTTGAGCGCTCAGGCTGAGGCTGGAGGCGTGGACGGCCAGCACAGCCTGCTCACCGGCGGTTGTCCCCTTGAGGCCGGCGACGTCGACCTCGGGCACCATCTCAGGGCCGAAGCTGCGAAGGCCGATCATCCCCTCAAGGATCGCTCGCTGGGCAATGAGTAGGAGCCTGCTCTCCTCGTCGGCGTCGGCCAGTTCCTCGAGGCTTTTAACGATAACGGGCAGCGCACGGCCTGGGGTGGCGGCAAGCATCGAGATGTCGGCGAGCGAGACCGTGATACGGGCCGACTCCAGCGGGTCCTCGGTCTGGCTCTGGGCGGCCTCGAGGTGGTCGAGAGCCATCGGTTCGTGGGCGTGGGCCTCGGCGATGCCGAGATCGTGCAGTGACGCCGCCAGCAGGGGTCCGGGAACACTCTCCTGGATGGCTCGGCGAAGGTAGCGCACCGCCAGCTCAGGGCTGCCGGCACCGAGCGCATCGCTCGCAGCGCTCCGCAGCACATTGACCGTTCTCCCCGAGTCGCCCGGGTCCGTGACCAGCAGGTGAATCGCCAACAGTGAGGGTGCGACTGCCTCCTGGCCGAGGAGGAAGACTGCGCGCTCGTGCCAACGCGAGCGGATGGCCGGGGCCATGTTGCCGTAGACGGCGGCGTGGACGACCGGGTGCGTAAAGCCTAGCGGTCGTCCTCCGTCCAAGAAGTCGCCTCGGACGAGTCGCTCGACGGCGTCCGCGGTGTCGTCGAGAGAAAGTCCGGTTATCGCCGCGACCCTGGCGAGCGTGGCGCTTGGTCCTAGGACCGCCACCGCTCGCGCGAGGACTAGGGCGTCATCACCCAGTTCGCCCAGGCGGGTGAGCGACCAATCAGACACCTCGGTCAGTGACACCCGGTCCAGGTCGAGCACGCCGCCTGTTAACGACTCGGGGGGCAGGGCCCGGATAGAGGCAAGTAGCAGCAGTGGATTCCCGGCGGACAGGCGGTGGTACTCGGTCCAATGAGCCGGATCTGCGGCCGGCGCGACCCGAGCGGCCAGCTCGACTCCGGCGCGGTCTGTCAGCGGCCCAAGGCGGAGACGGGCCGCCGCTGTGCTTGACAGCTGGCGCAACGGCTCGTCCGACACTTCCTGCAACTGGGGACGCGTCGCCACGACGAGCAGGACCGCAAGCTCGTCCAGTCTGTTTGCGAGATGGGCCAGGAAGCGCTTCGTAGGCGGGTCCAGCCACTGCCAATCATCGACGAGCAGTAGGAGGGGTTTGTCCGTCGCGAGGTTGGCAACGAGCCAGTACAGGGAGTGGAGGGCGCGGAAGGGCGCATCGACCCATGCGACCTGCCGCGCTCCACCGGCATGCATGAGGATCGACGGCACGGCGCCAGCGGCGCCCGCCAGCATCCCGCGATTGACGTGGCTGTCCGCACGGTCGACAGACGAGCCGAAAAGCTGGCTGACGCCGCCGAACGGCAGCTGCTGGTCGAGTTCGCCGCCTCTAGCGCGCAGGGTTAGGACATCCGAATCCGAGGCCAGGCGAGCGGCCTCTCGCAGCAGCGACGACTTGCCGGTGCCCGCGGCGCCCTCGATGAGAAGCGATGATCCTTCCGACGAAACGGCGCCGGCGAGGTGACGGGTGATGGCGGCGATTTCTTCGCACCGCTCGAGCAGGTAAGTGGTCATCGCGGCGAACGGCAGCAATCCGGGCGTGGGGACCATCCGGCGCCGCCTCTCGATCGAGCGACGACAAGGGATCCGCCGCAAACCTAGAAGCTCCTCGGGCGAAAGATAGAAGGTCCACCGCAATGGACGTCCGCAAAAGTGGCTTTACGGTGCTCAACTCATGGGACGAAACCTGGGCACGGTGCGGAGCGGAGAGCGCCAGGAGGCGGCGGTGACCGCGGCGTCGATGACACGGACTTCGTGGTCGGCGCCGGTCGGCATCGGACTGCAGGAGTGGTCGGATCACGGTCGACGGCTCGGCGCCGTCGGCCGCGCCGTCGGCTGGTGGATCGGTGACTGGGTGCGGTATGGCAACGAGCGGTGGGGTGAGCGGTACACACGTGCCGCTCGGCTCACTGGTTACGACGTCAAGACCCTGATGAACATGGTGTACGTCGCCTCTGCGTATGAGCCAACCGAGCGCCGGGAGGCACTTTCGTGGACTCACCACGCCGAGGTCGCCGGCCTCGAGCGAGTGCAGCGTGCCGCACTGCTCGAGCGCGCCGAGACGGAGCGCCTCTCGGCCCGCTGCCTGCGCGAAGAGCTGCGGCGTCTACGCCGCGCCGACGCTGCATCGTCCGCTGACGTGTCGGTGGATCGGCCACGGTGCCCGAGCTGCGGTTCCAGGCTCCGGGGGACGGAGGACGAGCACGCTGACGTCACGGCTGCATGACGCCGCTGGACCGCATCGAGCAGCTGACGGATCGCGGATCGTTCGAGCCCATCCGCTCACAGGTCGCTCCGGGCCATCCCGGCGTCGGTCGGCCCGGCGACGGCGTGCTCGGTGGGACGGCGACGGTGGACGGTCGCCACGTCGTGTGCTTCGCCCAGGACGGCGCCGTCGCAGGCGGATCGCTCGGCCGCCAGCATGCCGAGACGCTGGTGACGCTGCTCGGGCTCGCCCGCCGTATCCGGGTGCCGGTCATTGGGGCGTACGAGTCTGCTGGGGCCCGTCTGCAGGAGGGTGCCACGGCCCTTGACGGCTACGCACGGGTCTTCCGTGCACAGACCGCACTGCGGGGCGTCGTGCCGCAGATCGCCGTCATGACAGGGTGCTCAGCGGGCGGCGGGTGCTATTCGCCGGCGCTGGCCGACCTGACCGTGATGGTCCGTGGCGCGACCATGTTCCTCACCGGACCGGCCGTCGTGCGGTCGGCCATCGGTGAGACGACTACGGCCGAAGCGCTCGGTGGCGTACGGATGCACGGTCGTAACGGCGTGGCGGACCTGGTCGTCGAGGATCTCCTCCATGCCCGGGCACGCGTCGGACAGGCTCTCTCGTATCTGGCGCCGGGCCGGGATCGCCGGACATCGCCGCGCCATCCCGAGCAGCAGCTCGAGACAATGCGCGCCTCTGCGCGCTCGCCGACACCCCGAGGCCAGGACGTGAAGGATCTGATCGGGACGCTCATAGACGGCGGCAGCCTGTGCGAGATCGCCCCGGACTGGGCGCGCAACGCCGTCACCGTCCTGGCACGCATCGAGGGTCAGGCCGTCGGGCTCGTGGCCAACCAGCCGGCATGGTCAGGAGGCGTACTGGACGCCGCTGCCTCCCAAAAGATCGCGCGTCACGTCCGTCTGTGCGACCGGTACCGCCTTCCGCTGGTGGTCCTGGTCGACACACCGGGCTTCATGCCCGGAGAGCGCCAGGAGGCGGCCGCGATCATCACGCACGGCGCCGCGGTGCTGGAGGCCTTCGCGTCGGCCACCGTCCCGAGCGTCACCGTCGTCGTCGGCCAGGCCTACGGTGGCGCGTTCATCGCCATGAACAGTAAGGGGCTCGGGGCCGATCTGACCTTCGCCTGGCCACAAGCCGTCATCGGCGTCCTCGGCGCCCAGCAGGCGGTGGAGATAATTCACCGCGCGCAGCTGCGAGGGGCCGACGACGCGCAGGAGCTCCGCCAACAACTGACCGCTCGCTATGCCAACGAGCGGCAGACTGCCGCAGCGGCCGTCCGGGACGGTGTCATCGATGAGGTGCTCGAGCCCTCGGAGACGCGACGGCGGCTGTCGCGAGCACTGGCCCTCTTCGGCGGAGGTAATCTCCCCACCGACGAGGTCGGTGCCGGCGACGTTCCTGCGGACGTCCCGCGTTTGGTCGAATTCGCTCGCCCCGCGGTCACTGCCGCGGGCATCCGGTACGGAGCATGACGTCCGTCGACGGTGCTCGACCGGTGCGAGTGGAGACCCGTCGCCCGGGGTCGGCGATCCTGCTACTCCAGAGTCGGCCGGCCGGCGCAGGATGGACAGCGGCGACCTCTGGGCCCCCAACGGATCTGAGGCACCTCGTTGAGCGCGCAGCGCTTCTGGCCGCCTTTCCGGAGGGAACCGACGGGACGGTGGTGAAGACGCAATGCGAGCTCCCCGCAGCGTCCGGATCGATGATTCGGGCCTGCGCCGACGTCATCGCCGAAGACCAAGACGATCGGGTCGTCCTGATCGGGCTCTCCGATGGGCAGGGCGCGGTCGTCGGCTGGGCGACAGTGCGCGTCAGGACGCGGCCGACTCGCGGCCTCGGGCCGGCCTGAGCCGCCCGAGGCGGGGCGCCCACCAGTTCCATCGTCCGGCGATGGTCATGAGAGCGGGCACCAGCAGCGCGCGGACGATGGTCGCGTCGATGGCCACCGCCACCGCCGTGCCGAGGCCGAGCTCCTTGATGAAGACCGCCTGCGACGTGACGATGGCGCCGATGGCCACGCAGAACAGGGCAGCAGCCGAAGTGACGAGCCGACCGGTGCGCTCGATGCCCTCGGCCACCGCAGCGTTGTCCGTCGCACCGGCGTCCCTTGCCTCCTTGATCCGCGAGAGCACGAAGACGCCATAGTCGGTCGACAATCCGAAGGCGACCGCGGCCAGGATTATCGGCTGGGAGGATTCGATTGCGCCTTGGGCTTCGAAGCCCAGCAGCCCCTCGCCGTTGCCGCGCTGGAAGACGACCACCAGGACGCCGAAGGCCGCGCTGATCGACAGCGCGTTCATGAGCAGCGTCTTGACCGGCAGCAGGATAGACCGGGTCAATGCAAATAGCAGCAGGAGGGTCACGCCCGCGAGTACTCCAAGGCTGATCGGCAGGTGGTGACGTAGGCTCGCCTGCTCGTCGACCCACGCGGCTGAGGTCCCCGCGACTCCCACCTCGCCGCCCCCAAGCCGCCGAATGCGCTCGACGAGCTGCTGACTACGCGAGTCCAGCGGTGCCTCGGAAGGCTTGACGCTGAGTGCGCTGATGCCAGACGGCAGCCGCTGCCAGCCGCCGGTCGCCGCGACATCGTCGAGGGACCCGATCCGCTGGCGGAGACGCTGGAGCTGTCGTCCGCGAGCGGAGGAGACGACGACGACGTCGTCCAGCGAGGCGGCGGCGAAGTCGCGGTCCAGGGCCACGCGCACCTGGCCGGGTTCGAGCGACGCGGGGAAGTCGGCCTCGGAGGCAGCGGTGAACCGTACGCCGAGGGCCGGGGCGGCGAGCAGCAGCAGAAGCGCGATGGCGACGACCGCGGCCGGGACCGGACGCGCGACGATGCCCTGCGCCCACCGGAACCACGCGCCGTCGGCGGCCGGGCGAGCGTCGGCGGCGGCTCGGCGCTGTAGACGTCGCGGCGACAGGGCATTAACCCGAGGTCCGAGCACGGCGAGCATCGCCGGCAGGAGCACTAGTGAGATCATCGCAGCGACCACGGCGACGGTCGCGCCGCCGACTCCCATCGAGTAGAGGAAGCGCTGGGGGAAGATGAACAGCGCCGACAGCGCTGAGGCCACCGTGAGCGCGCTGAAGAGCACCGTCCGTCCGGCGCTGCGCATCGTCGCTGCCAGCGCCCGGTGAGGATCTGCGGCACGGGTCAGTTCCTCCCGGTACCGGGCGACCATGAAGAGGCTCCAATCGATGGCCAGGCCGAGGCCGAGCGCGCTGGCGATGTTCAACGCGTACACGGACAGATCGACGGCCTCCCCGATGAGCTTGACGACCGCGTAGGTGACCAGCGTCGCCGCGGCGCCGACCAGCAGCGGGAGTGCGGCAGCGACCAATCCTCGGAAAAACAACAGCGCGAGGACGAAGAGGATCGGGAACGAGAGCAGCTCGGCTCGTTTGAGATCGTCCTTGACGATGTCGTTGGAGACGACGCTGAACGCGGCGGCGCCACCCAATTGTACGTCCTCCTGACCGACGAAGCGCTCGCGGACGCGGCGCACGACGGCTTCGTCGCGCTGGCCGATGCGGACCCGCGCGACGATGTACGCCTGGTTGCCGTCCCGCGAGAGCTGCCTGGGCCGCCGGACACTGCCGTCGGCGGCCACCGGTCCCTGCACACCGCCGAGGCCGGCCACTTCCAGCAGCTGCGACTGGGCGAGCAGAACCCGGCGCTGGAACTGCCGGCGGCTCGTATTCGCTTGGTCATCGCCGACCAAGACCACCAGCGTGTTGGCGTAATCAAGGCCCGTCGCCTTGGCGAGTCGGTCGATGGTCTGCACGCTTTGGGTGTCGGGGTCCGTCGCGCTGTACGGCCCGAGTCGATCAGCGACATCGGCGCCGAAGACGCCAGCGGCGAGCACCACCACCGCGCCGAGCAGCAGCACGACCCGTGCGCGACGGGCCAGGACATCGGACAGACGGGTCATCGAGAGGACTCCGAGGGGTTGAGTGAGTCGCTGAAGCCGACGATCGCACGCGCCAACCGACGCGGGCGCCAGGCCAGAGGAGGATGCCCCGGCTCCTCGCAGACGAAGTCGCTGCGCGGGATCGTTTCCGCGTACGCGACCGCGATCCGGTGCGGGTGCAGTACGTCCCACTCGTCGTGGCTGCCGACCACCAGGCAGGGCATCCCGAGGCGCCGAAGATCCTTGAGATCGTCGAACGCGGAGTCGTTGATGAGCGCGGCGATGGCGTCCGCCAGAGCGTCGAGATCTTGGTGCGCACGCATCCGGGCGCCGAGCAGCTTGCGCATGCCGGACGTGATGGCGGGGACGTCGCCGGCGAGGGGGTCCGCCGCCTCGATGGTGGCGAGGTCCCCGGATCGCAGTGCCGCGATGAAGCGCCCGGCCCTTCGGCGGTCCTGTGCGGTCAGAGAGGCCGACGGGTCGAACGCCGGCGTCACCGCCACGAGCGCTCGAGCGCGCCTCGGGTCGTCGAGCAGCAGGCGTATCGCCGTCAGGGCGCCCATCGAGGCGCCGACCAGGACCGGTTGGTAGACGTCGAGAGCGTCGAGGACCGCCTCGAGGTCAGCGGCAAGTCCGGCGTAGGAGTAGTCGGTCGAGTTGACGGACCGACTGGACCGACCGTGTGCGCGAGCGTCATAGGCGATCACCCGCATGCCGGCGCGCAATATGACGTCGACGTCCAGTACTCCGTCGTGCACTCCGCAGATCCCGTGCAGGACCACGACGGCGGGACCGTCCGGCGGGCCCGCCTCGGCGACATGCAGTTGCGCTCCGTCGACGCCGATGCGCGACGTGGTCGCAGCAGCGGTCATGCGAATGAAGTTTCGAGCGCCGGGATGCGCAGGCGCGCTCCGAGCACGTGCGCTCGGGCAAGAGCCTCGTACAGTCCTCGACGATCTCCTGCGTCGGTTCGGACGGAGACGCACGGGACGTCGGTGATGCTCCGCAGCAACGCGGTCATGGTGCGGCCTGGGCCGAGCTCCACCAGTAGGTCCACTCGGTCGGCGGCCTCGGACGCCGCGTTAACGAAGAGGACCGGCGCCTGTATCTGATGTCGCAGCAGCGCGTGCAGGTCGTCTTCCGCGCTGAGTGCCGTTCCAGTGACGGTGGAGATGACAGTCCGCGTGGGCGTCGAGATCCGCTCTGCAGCGAGATGCGCGGAGAAGCACTCGACGGCGGGAGCCATGGACGGTGAGTGAAACGCGCCCGTGACTTGCAACGGCAGGGCGCGCACGCCGGCCTCGCGGGCGCGCGCGACCACCGAGGCGACGTCGGCCGACGGTCCCGAGATGACGAAGTTCGCCGGCCCGTTCTCGCAAGCGATGACGACAGGACTGCCGTTGATGACGTCTTCGACCGTGCTTCGCACTGCCAGCAACGCTGCCATCGCGCCATCGACGACTCCCGTGGTCATCGCGGCGCCCCGCGCCCGGGCAAGGCGCTGGACCGCGCGCTCGGACAAGGCGCCCGCCCAGTGCAACGCCACCAGCTCGCCGAGGCTGTGACCGACCGCAAGATCGGCGGTCAGCCCGTACTCCCCGACCGCCGCGAGAGCAGCCAGCGCCGCTGTCGCGACCGCCAGTTGAACCAATGGGCGTTCCACTTCAGCATCCCCAAGGGCTGCGTGCTCGTACAGCTCCTCGATCCGAGCGGCTGTGCCCGCGAGCGCGCCTGGACCCGCTGCCGCTGCGACGCCCTGACCGGGGAAGACAAAGCCAATGCGAGGCGGTCGACTAGCGCGTCGCGGCTCGATGCGCTCGAGCTGATCGGCCAGCCCATCGGGTTGGCGTGCGACCACGGCCGCCCTCCACGGTCCGTCACCGAGTGAGGCGACGGTGGCGAGCGCTGCGTCGTCGCGGCGGATGACGGCGATAGCGTCCGCGGCGAGCTGACGCAGGGCCGTCTCGGAGTCGGCTCCCAGCAGTAGGAGGCTCTCGGATCGATAGTCGTTCACGCTGCGCTCGAGGCGCTGACAATCGTGGCCAGCGGCTGTGCCAGCGACGGCGCGGGCAACGGCGCCACTCCCGTCGGATTGCTGATGATCTCGCGCTCAGGACGCGTCGGGCCCACCGGGTTGTAGGCCAGCAGCGTGGTGCCGCCGATCTCGTAAGCCGGCTTTGGGGCGAACAGCCGCCGCAAAATTGTCCGGCTCGTCCAGCCCCACCGGACCCGGTGAGGCACATCCACGATCAGATCCGGGCCTGCGCTGCTGGGCACGGTCAGATCAGCCGCGGCCAGCGTCACCTCAGCAACCCCGATGTCGTCTTGGTCGTCGGGCAGCCGGACCAGCACTTCGCCGTCGCTCGCGACGATCTGCGCGGCGGCGAAGGCCCCGGAGACCGGATCGCGCGTCAGCGCGGCGTGAACGGCCGGAGCCCGGACCAGCCGCGCCAGATGTTGCGGCGCCTGACCCGTTTGAGCCGGTGCCACCGGTCGATCCGTGCGTCCCCAGCAGCTGCCGCCGAGTATGAGCCCGACGTGTCCTGCTGCGCGGAAGGCGGTTTCGCGACGCAGCCATTCGCCGCCCATGGCGAGGGCGACACCGCCGAGCGACGTCGATGCGAAACCGTCGTCAGGCCGTCCGCGGACGGCGGTCGCCTCCCAGGGGTCAGGCGCGTCCTTGCGGTGCACGTGCGCGCTGCCGTCGGGCTCGACCAGCGCGTAGAGGTGCGAGACGCCGGCTTCGCCGATGGCCACGTAGCCGCCGGCCACCCACGCACCGACGTCGCGGGCGACGCCTCGCAAGATCGCGAGCGCCGGACCGTCCTCGGGCTCGACCCTGGTCGGCGCGTCTCGCGGCGACAGCAGCCCTTCCGGAAGGACGATGACGTCTGGCGCGTGCAGCGCGGCGGCTCGCCGCGCCAGTCGTTCGGCGGCGCTGATCTGCTCGGCGGCGGTCGGTCTGCCGACCACCTGGGTCACGGCTACGCGGAGAGTGCGCGGGTCGGCGGCGGGCACCGTCACGCCACCGCCTGCTCGAGCTCCGCCGGTCCAACTTCGTCGCGTCTCGGCGGCCACTGCCAGCCTGGACGCTCCGAGGCGTGGGCGACCGTAGTGCGAAAGCGGTCGTCGCGGGCCTCGCGGACCGAATCCCTAGCCAGCGCCGCCTCGGCCGCCGCTTGGCGGAGGATGAGTCGTCGGTCGGCATGCGGTCGCGTCATCGCGCGGGCGAGCCACACCACCGCTCGCGAAGGGGGAGTCACCTCATCGAGGCTGCGCAGTCGAGAAAGTACGTCACCGAACTCGAGACCTCCGCCGGTCGTGGAGAAGGCCCGGATCGCTTCGCTCAAAATCGGCTGGACGGAGTCGACCCCGGACTCGCGGTTGGCCCAGTGGTAGGTGCCGAGGCAGTCCTGGTCTCGCAGGTGCTCCCAGCGCATTAGTGCACCGTCCAGGCCGGCGACATCCTCCAGATGGGTCCCGACGATCTCGCCGAGCATCCGGCTGTGACGAAGCGCTTCACGGATGCCCTGAGCCACGGAGGGGTCCTTAAAGTGACCGGCATCGCCGGCCAGCGCCCAGCCGGGGCCGGTCGACGCCCGGAAGAACGCGGGCAGCTCGGTGACGGAGAACATGCGGGTTGGCCGGGTCGCACCCCGCACCCGGTCCGCGAGGTGCCGGTGCTCGCGCAGCAACCGTTCCCACATCTCGCCGGGGTCGGCACGAAAGCGCCGGACGTGCTCGACCGGCGGCATGCAGACCACGCTGAGGCGATCCTGCGCCATGGGCCCGACCAGGACGACGGTGTCGCCGACGCGCCACAGCGCTCCGGTGTGGCGCCATTCGGTGCCGACCTTGGGGTCGTCCATGTACCAGTAGACGAAGCCGCGGTCGTTACGCGACCCGCGGTAAGGGACGGCAGCTCCGACGAGATCGGCCACCGTCGACCGTCGACCGTCGGCTCCGACGACAAAGCGCCCTCGTAATTGAGTCACTCGTCCGTCGGGGCTCTCGCATCGGACGCCGACCACGCGGCCGTCCTTGCGCAGCAGATCGGTGACGCGGTGTTGCAGGCGCACGTCGGCGCCCGCTTCAACGGCGGTGGCGAGCACCGCGGCGTCGAGATGCGTCCGTGGGACGCTGAGGCCGTAGCTGAAGCCGTCGACGGGATTGAAGGGCTTGCGCAGCGTACGCCCCATGTGGTGGATGAGGAGCGTGTGCACCTTGGGCGGTCCGTCGTCGAGGACGCGCTCGAGCGCTCCGAGCCGAGACAGCTCCGACACCGCGCTTGGCCAGAAGCCATGCGTCGACAACGTGTTTGCCGGCAGCCGAGATCGGTCGACGACCACGACGCGCCTGCCAAGGCGCCGCAACGCGATGGCCGCCGCGCTCCCGGCCAGTCGGGCACCGACGATGATCACGTCGGTGTCCTCGACAAGGTCGTCCGTGTGATGACCAGCGTCTACCAGGGGCACCGTCGCGACGCTACGGGGGATCGACTCACACGACCAAGTGACGCCGGTGAGCGTCGAGAGCTCCCGTCGACGGGACAAGCTGGTCCGCTCATCGCGACTGCAGCGGCGACTCGCTCAAATTTGGCGTGACCGCCGACCGCGACGTAGCGTCGAGGACATGATTGGCAGACCGACTGGCTTCGACGTCGTCATCCTCGGCGGCGGCCTCGCAGGGCTGACGGCTGCCGTGCAGCTCAAGCAACTGCGTCCGAAGACCACCATCGCCGTGGTCGACAAGCGCCTGCGGCCAGCGCCGCTGGCGGCGTACAAGGTCGGTGAATCAGTCGCCGAAATCGGCGCCCACTACCTGCGCGACATGGTCGGCCTCGAGGAGCACCTGGACGAGCACCACCTGCGCAAGTTCGCGCTGAGGATCTTCTCCTCCGCCGGCGGCAACGAGGACATCGCCCGCCGACCGGAGGTCGGTCTTGGACGCGTCTCGCCGTTGCGGACCTATCAACTGGACCGGGGGAGCTTGGAGAACGCACTCGCCGATCAGGCCGCCGACCTCGGCGTCGAGCTGCTGGACGGAACGACGGTGACCGACGTGACGCTGGGACCGTCGCTGCACACGCTCGAGATGCGACAAGGGACCCGGACTCGCACACTGGACGCCAAGTGGGTCATGGACGCCTCGGGGCGGGCCGGGCTCCTGCGTCGCAAACTGGACCTGACCGTCGACATCCCGCACGACGTCAACGCTGCCTGGTTCCGGCTGCCGGACCGGCTCGCCGTCGACGACTGGTCCGAGGACGAGCTGTGGCAGGCGCGCGTTCCCGGGCGCGAACGGTGGCGCAGCACCTGCCATCTCGTCGGACGGGGCTACTGGATTTGGCTGATTGCCCTGCCCGGCGGGCAGCACAGCGTCGGCGTGGTGGCCGATCCGGCGCACGTCCCGTTCGAGCGCATCCGCCGCTACGACGTGCTGCGCGAGTGGGCCGAGGAGAACGAGCCGCAGCTTGCGTCCAAGCTCCCGAGCAGCGCCGATGATCTCATGGACTTCGGCAAGGTCAAGGACTACGCCTTCGGTGTTCGACGTGGTATCTCCCCTCAGCGGTGGTGCCTGACCGGCGAGGCTGCCCTCTTCCTGGATCCGCTCTACGCGACCGGGACCGACTTCATCGCCATCGCCAACACCCTCGGAACCCGGATGATTGTCGCGGCCCTGGACGATGAGCCCGAGCAGCGTCGCCGCCTCAAGGCCTACAACGCCTACCTCCTCGGCCAGTTCCTCAGCTGGGGACCGGCCTTCATGGGCCAGTACGAGATCTTCGGCAGCGCTCAGGCCACCGCAGCCAAGGTGTTGTGGGACAACCTCTCCTACTTCACCTATCCGGTGCTGATGTTCAACCAGCACTGCATCCTGGACTACGACTTCGTCGCCGAGGCGCGCTCGATCTTCCAGCCGCATTTCTCGATGAACGTCGAGATGCAGCGCTTCTTCCGGGAGTGGAGTTGCCTCGACGATGAGCACGCACCCGAGAGCCTTCAGGCCGCTGGCTTCGCGACCGGCACGGACGAGCTCATGGGGTCGCTCTTCGCCACTGCCGCCAGCGACCTGTCACAAGCAGAGGTTCGCGAGGCGCTGCACACGAGCCTGGGCTGGCTGCGGTCGATGGCCGCCGAGCTGACCGAGCGCATGGCGGACGCCACCAAGGGCCGCATCACCCGTCCGCGTCAGCACTGGGGTCAGTCGTCGCATGCCGATCCGGTCGTCAACTGGGTGCCGTACGAGGCGCGCACCGGGGCCCCGGTGCCGCAGCCGGCCGGCGCCTGGATGTTGCGCTAGCCGCTGACCCTTTCAACCAAGCATGGAGGAGTAGTCATGACCGTTATCACCCGCGAGGCCGTCCACGCTCGCATCACCGAGGCGCTTGTTGAGTTCGGAGCCGATCTCGCCGAACTGCGCCCAGAAGTTGAGCTGCGCGATCTGGAGATCGACTCGCTGGACCTGTTCGAGTGCGGGCAGATCCTCAAGAAGGACTTCGGGATCGAGGTCAATCCGGAGGATTTCGAGAACGTTTCGACGCTGCAGGACGCGATGGACGTCCTCATGCGTGACGTGCGATGAACGCCCCAGCCGCCATCACGGGCGTCGGCGCCGTCACCCCGCTCGGGCTCGGCGCCGACGTCATGCACCGTCGCTGGGTCGCGGGCGAGAGCGGCATCGAGGACGGCGCCGCACGATGCTCGTCCTTCGACCCTTCCGACGTGCTGTCGCGTAAGGAGACGCGGCGCATGCACCGCTCGGTGCAGCTGGCGATCGCGGCCTGTCGCGAAGCCGTCGACATGGCCTGGGGCGACGAGTTGCCCTACGATCCGGGCCGGATCGCGTGCGTCCTCGGCGTCGCATTCGGAGGGACCGAGCTGGTCTGCGAGCAATTTCTCGCGCACGCACAGGGCGGACAGGACGACGTGTGGACGCTGACGGTCCCCGTCGGCATGGGCAACGCCGCCCCCGCTGTGCTCGCCATGCGCCACGGCTTCAGAGGATCATCGTCGAGCGTCACCAGCGCCTGCGCGGCGAGCGCGCAAGCCGTCGGGGACGGCATGCGGATGCTGCGTAGCGGAGTGGCGGACGCTGTCATCGTCGGCGGCGCCGAGGCGCCCGTCACCGACTTCCTCCAAGCCGCCTTCGCCCAGGCCGGGGCGCTGTCGCGCAGCGGCATATCGCGTCCTTTCGACGACCGTAGAGACGGGTTCGTGATGGGCGAGGCCGCAGGGATCCTCATCCTGGAGACACCGGAGGGGGCCGCACGTCGCGGCGCGGAGGTGCTGGGTCACGTGGCGGGCTTCGCTTCTACCACCGACGGCGTGCACCTGACCGCGCCGGATGAGAGCGGGGAGCGCTGCGCCGCGGCCATCCTCGGCGCTCTCGCCGACGCCGGATTCACCGCCGAGGACGTCGACTACATCAACGCTCACGGGACCTCGACGAAGTCCAACGACCGCGCCGAGACCACTGCGCTCAAGCGTGCGCTGGGCGCGCACGCCGCCCGCGTCCCCGTGTCGGCGCCGAAGTCGGTGCTCGGGCACTCCATCGGCGCGGCCGGCGCCGTCGAGGCCATCGCGACGCTATACGCGTTGCGCTCCCGTCAGGCCCAGCCCACTGTCGGACTCGAACACCCTGAACCGGGCCTGGACCTCGCCTATGTCATCGGAGGCGCTCGCCGGATCCCGGAGCCGTCGTCCGACAGGCCGCTGGTCGGCATCTCCAACTCATTCGCCTTCGGCGGGCACAACGCGACTCTTGCCATCACCGCATGACGCGTCCGTACCCGGACGATTTCTACGGCGTCGTCGACGTCCCGTTCCACCGGTTCCTCGACGTCATCTTCGAACGATCAGGCCCGTTCGAGCCGGCCACGATCCGGCTGCCCGCCGCCGCCGGCCTCGCACGGCTTCCCGCGGAGGTCTTCGCCGTCGCCGAGATCGGCGCCGCCATCGAGGCGACCGACGCGATCTGGGACCACGTCGCGGACACCGAGCTGCGCCCCATGCTGCTGACGACGGGCGTGTCGATCCGTCATTACGTCGAGCCGACGGGCGAGCTGCGGGCTGCAAGTCGCTTCATCGACGACACTGCGCAGACGTTCCAGCGCTTGATCGCCAAGCGCAAGGCCCGGTGCACCGTCGCGGTCGACGTCCGCGACGAGACCGACCAGCTGGTCGCGGACGCGCGCGCTGAGCTGTACCTGCGCCTGATGTCCCCTGAGCGCTGGGCCGCCATGCTCGGTTCCGAGCGTCCCGTCGACGCGGAGAGCGCGGTCCGATGAGCGCCAGTCCCGCCGATGTTCTCGATCGGCCGTTCGAGGCGTTGAGAGTCGGCGACAGGTTCGTCACCGACACGCGCGTCGTCGGCGAAGCGGACGTCATGCAGTTCGCCGCGACCACGGGGGACTGGCATCGCCTGCACACCGACGAGAACTACGCCAAGACCACCGCGTTCGGAACGCGCATCGCCCACGGGATGCTGACGCTCTCCTGCACCATCGGCCTCGTCCCCAACGGCAACGTCCTCGCCCTGCGCCGCATCAGGGAGATCGTCTTCAAGGCCCCGGTCTTCCTCGGTGACGCCATCCATGTCGACGGGACCATCACCTCCCTGGTTCCGCTCTCGGAGGCGGCCGGCATCGTCGGCGGCAACTGGAAGGTCCACAACCAGGACGGGCGTCTGGTCATCCGCATGGCGGTCGAGACGATCTGGCGACGAGCCGACGCCGATGACTGAACTACTCACCGGTCGTCGCATTCTCGTTACGGGAGTCCTGACCGATAGATCACTGGCCTGGTCGGCCGCTCGCCTGCTCGAGTCGCACGGAGCCGAGTTGCTGCTGACCGGTCACAAGCGCGCCCTACGACTCACGCGACGCGCCGCCGATGAACTGCCCGGACAGCCCGACGTGCTGGAACTCGACGTGCTCGAGGACGGCGACTACGGCTCGTTGCATGACGAAGTCCAGCGCCGCTGGGGCCGAGTCGACGGGATCGTCCACGCCATCGCAGGGGCGCCCGCGGAGGTCTGGGAGACCGACTTCTTGTCGGTCCCACGCACCGGCATCGACAGCGCCCTCACGGTCAGCGCCCTCTCGCTGGCGTCACTCGTCGGCGCCATGCTGCCACTGCTCGAGCGCAGCCCGTCACCCACCGTGGCCTGCATCACGACCACTCCCGAGCGCCACTCGGTCGACTACGGATGGATGAGCGTCGTCAAGGCGACGCTCAACGCACTGACGCGTCAGCTGGCCGTCGAGCTCGGCCCCAGGGGTGTGCGTCTCAACGCGGTGGCCTGCGGGCCGGTTGCGACCGTGGCCGGGACCGGCATCCCCGGCTTCGCGAACAGCGCCGCCGCCTACGCCGAGCGCGCTCCGCTCGGCTGGGATGCCAAGAACGTAGCGGCCGCGGCCGGCGCGCTCTGCTTCCTGATGAGCGATCTCTCCAGGTGCATGACCGGCGCCGTCCTCGACGTCGACGGCGGCATGCACGCCGCCCTGTGACACCGACTAAGGACACGCCGCCCATGCCGCACGACAACGTCACCGCCCCAAATGCCGAGGAGGTTCTGCACCGCATCGCCGGCTGGCTCGCCGAGTTCGACGAGGACGGCCGCAAGCCGGGCCGCGAGGCGCGCTTCGCCGACCTTGACATCGACTCCCTCGACCTGGTCGAGGTCGCCGAGCAGACCCGCGCTCGCTGGGGCGCGACGCTCGAGGTCACCGACGTCAAAGACCTGCAGACGGTCGGTGAGTTGGTCGACCTCGTCCTCGAGCGCGCGAGGTGACGACGCCGGAGGCGCTGGCCCGACGCGCTCACACCGGGTTGCTCACCCTCTCCGCGCAGGAGGTCGTCACCCGCCAGCAGGACCATCCCGACCTCAGCAACCACGTTGGCGTTCGCCACGCCAGCGCGCTGTATCTCGGGGCGCTCGAGGCGTCGCGGCAGCTGGTCGTCGCGATCTCGCGGGATTCGCATCCGGTACTGCGCGAAGCTGAGATCAGCTACGGCTCGGTCCCCGCCGGAGTGCTCGACTTCCGAGCCACCCCGGCCGGTGACGCCGGGGCCGAGGCGCTGACGGTCGAGGTGGTGGCCACCTCGCTGGGCCGACCCGTCGCCACGCTCACCGCCACCTGGGCCGTCGAGAGGGCGAAGCCGTGATGCATGCGACGGTGGCCATGTTTCCCGGCCAGGGCAGCCAGACGGCCGAGATGCGAGACATCGTCGAGCAGCACACGCCGGATCTGCTGGAGCTCGCCGTGTCCCTACTCGGCGTCGACCCGCTGACCCGCGTCGACGAGGGCACGCGGTGGGCCCAGCCGGCGATTTACTGCGCGAGTCTCGCCGGTTGGCGCGGCGCCGCCGAGGACGTCGCGGCCTTCGCGGGGCACTCGCTGGGGGAAATCGCCGCGCTGGCCGCCGCCGGTGCGCTGGACGAGCGTGACGGCCTGCGCCTGGTTTGCGCCAGAGGCGACCTGATGCAGCGGTCGGAGGCTGCCGCCGCCGGGAGCGGGATGCTGGCGCTCGTCGGCCCGGGCGCGCACGAGCACGCCGCCGCGCTGCGGGCCTCCGGCGTCGAGCTCGTCAACGACAACGGCCGCGAGCAGATCGTCGTGTCGGGCAGCGCTGCAGCACTACGGCGCCTGACCGATGCCACCGCCGGTCAGCGCGTCCGCGCGCTGCGCCTCCCGGTCGCCGGCGCCTTCCACACAGCAGCCTTGCGACCCGAGGTCGAGCAGCTGCGGGGCATCCTGTCCGACGTGGTCGTCCGCCCGCCGAGCCGACCGGTCTACTCCAGCATGCTGGCGCGACCCTTTGACGACCCGCGCCGTCAGCTGGCCGAGGCCATCGCCGCGCCGGTCCGCTGGCGTGAGACGGTCAACCGCCTCGTGGCGGACGGCATCGGCCGGATAATCGACGTCGGCCCCGGCAAGACCCTGGCCCGGCTTGCCGCTCGCGAGCACCCCAAGGCCATCATCGTCCGCAGCATCACGGCCGAGAAGGAGGAGGCCGCACATGTCGGCTGAAACATCAACCCGCCCCGTCCCCGCCTCCTTCGGTCGCCACGCGCGCGGTGCAGCCATCCTGGCGCCTGCGCTGGCCGTGCCCGACCGCGTGGTCGGCAACGAGATCGTGGCCGACGCGCTCGGCATCGACCCGTCGTGGATAACCCGGCGCACCGGCATCGACGAGCGGCGCTTCGTCGAGCCCGGTGAGGACGCGGTCAGCCTCGCCGCCCAGGCCGGGCGCCGCTCCCTCGACAGTGCCGGGATGCACGCTGACGAGCTCGACCTGCTGCTCGTCGCCACCTCCACCCACACGATGATCGTCCCGAGCGCAGCGGCGCTCGTCGCCGGCCGCCTCGGATGTCGTCTAACGGCGACCATGGACGTCGGCGCGGCGTGCACGGGCTGGCTGAGCGCCCTGGCGCTCGCGGCGGCGCAGATCGAATGCGGGCGCGCGCAAACCGCGCTCGTCATCGGCGTCGATGTCATCAGCCCGATCATCGACCCGCAGGACCGGTCCACCGCCCCGCTGTTCGCCGACGGCGCCGGCGCCGTCGTGCTGATGGCGACCGAGGCGGAGACCCGCATCGGTCCGGTCAGGCTCGGCGTCGAACCGGACGGGGCGCACCTGGTCACCGGCACCCACGAGGAGGGAATTCTCCGCATGGTCGGCCAGGAGACGTTCGCGTCCGCCGTCGAGCACCTATGCCGGGCCACGCAGTCGGCGTTGGAGGCGGCCGGACGCGGCATCGCCGACGTCGACGTCTTCGCCTACCACCAGGCAAACGCGCGCATCCTGCAGGCCGTTGGGCGGCGTCTCGAGCTAGACCCGTCCCGCGTGATCAACACGGTGTCCCGGTTCGGCAACACCTCGGCCGGCACGATTCCTATCACCCTGGCCATCGGCGCCCAGGACGGCAGAATCCAGGACGGCGACGTCGTCCTGCTCGGCGCCTTCGGCGCCGGCTTCACCTGGGGCGCGGCGGTGGTCAAGTGGGGCCGGTGACGCCGCGAGGCTACGCGCTCATCACCGGCGGATCGCGCGGCATCGGGGCCGCCGCTGCGGTTCGCCTGGCTGCTCAGGGATGGCCGGTGGCGATCACCCACCGCTCACCCGGCGGCGCTGCCAGCGTGATCGAGACGATCAGGTCGTCGGGCGGAACGGTGCGCGCTTTCTGCGCCGACGTGGGCGACCGCGAGACGATGGCGGACGTGCAGGCGTCCATGGCAGGCGAGCACGGTCCCGCGCTGGTCCTAGTCAACAACGCCGGCCAACGGGCAGACGGGCTTGCGGCCACCATCACCGACGATGCATGGGCGTCAGTCATGGACGTCAACTTGACCGCGCCCTTCGAGCTGCTGCGCGCGGTGTTGCCCGAGATGCTGCGATCCCGCTTTGGGCGAATCGTCAACGTCGGCTCGGTCGCCGGCGTGCGCGCGAGCCGCGGTCAGGGCAACTACTCGGCCGCCAAAGCGGGCCTGATCGGACTAACCCGTACAGCGGCCGTCGAGGTCGCCCGCAGGGGGATCACCGTCAACGCCGTCGCGCCAGGGCTCATTGACACGGCGATGACGGCGGACGTCGATGACGACTTGGTCCGCCTGGTGCCGGCGCGAAGGATGGGAACTCCCGACGAGGTCGCATCCTGCATCGCCTTCCTGGCGTCGCAGGACGCCGGGTACGTCACCGGTCAGGTTCTCGTCGTCGACGGTGGTTTGTCGGCGTGACCGGCTGCGTCGCCGTCGGCGACAGCTATCTCTCCGGCACCGAGATGGAGAACCGGGACGACGTCTGGTTGGCGCGTGCCATGCAGCGGTGGTTACCGCAGCTGGAAGTCACGTGGCTCGCCCGGTCCGGCAGCACCAGCCGCGACGTCCTGCTCGAGCAGATGCCGGCGCTCGACCTGCTCGACATGACGTTCGCGCTTGCAGTGGTCACCTGCGGCGCCAACGACGTCCTGAGGCGCATCACGCTCGATCTCCCCGCCCTCGAGCACAACCTTGCCGTCATCCACGACGCCGTGTCGGACCATGCCGACGAAATCGTGCTCATCACCTATCCCAACTTCTCGCCGTTCCTGCCGCACCGGCCTCTGTCCCGCGCACGAATTTCAGACGGCCTGCGGCAGGTCAACGAAGTCATCAGGAACACCAGCGACCGCTGCGGCGCTCACTGCGTCGACGTCGAATCGCGGCTGGAACAACACGCCGCCCTCTTCGCCCCCGACGGCATCCACCTGTCAGCCGCCGGTCACTGCAGGACCGCCGACGCCTTCATCGCCTCCGCCGGGTCCCTACCGGCTGACGAGCCGCTCATGCCGCCCCTGGACCAGTGGTGGTGAGCTCGTCCGCTGGCCCGGTCCCGTCGAGGACCGGCTGAGCGGCCCGAGTCGGGTCTTGCGGCGCGCGGTCCCGCAGGAAGCCGCGGATAGCCTCGGCGAGTCGATCCGGTTGGTCCTCGGCCGACAGCGTGTAGGAGTCGTCGATCCACGTCAGCGACGACCCCGGGAGAAGTCCGACGAGACGCTCGGCGTGCCGCGGCGGGAACAGACGGTCTTCGCGTGACCAAGCGATCAGCGACGGACCTCGGTACCGGTGGAGCCGACGCGCCGCCGACCGGGCGTACTTACTGCGGTAGCCGCGCATGAAGCGGCGGAAGTCCCGGTGGATCGCGCGGCTCTGCAGGGTGGGGAGGAAGTAGGAGGCGACGGCCTGTGGATCCTGCGCGCGCTTGGCCAGCCACCCGTAGGCCAGCGGCAGGCGCTGCAAGGGCCGCAGATAGCCGGGCGCGAGGTACACCCAGGCGGCGCCGGGGATCCAGCCGATGAGCGGGACGACCCGGAACAGCGCGGCGGGGGAGTTGCGGTCAAAGTCCCCGGATGTCAGCACCAAGCCGGCAACACGTTCCGGATGTGAGGCCGCGATCTCCTGGACGACGGCGGTGCCGGTGTCGCTGCCGACCAGCACGACGCGCTCAAGCCCCCAGGCGTCGAGGGCCTGCACCACCAGCTGCGCCTGACCGGCCGGCGATAGGTCGACCGCGCCTACCGGGATGAGATGCCCGCCCATCGGCAAGTCGAGCGTCAGACAACGGTGGTCGTCGCGCAGTCGCTCAACCAGTTTCCGCCACACGTTGGCGTTGGTGAGCATGCCGTGGACGAGGACGAGAGGCTCGCCCTCGCCGGCGTCGTAACTCCGGATCGTGCACTCCGGCAGGTGGAGTTCGCGCATGGTCCCGAGCGACGCGGACCGCCAGCTGGAGCTAGGCCTGAGGGGCATTCGCTCAGTTTGCGCCGACGGTCGAGGCCGTGGCAACATCGCCGCAGCCGTGCACACCACGGACGGGACGACGGAGGAGCGGGACGCGATGGGACCTCATGAGGATGTCGTCGTCGTCGGCGCCAGCCTGGCTGGCTGTGCGACGGCGACGCTGTTGGCCCGTCAGGGAGTGTCCGTGACGTTGCTGGAGCGCTCGCCGGATCCCGACGCCTACAAGCGGGTTTGTACCCACTTCATCCAGCCCAGCGCTGTGCCCGTCATGCAGCGGCTCGGCCTAGAGCAGGCGGTGGCCGAGGCCGGCGGCCTGCGGGGTTCCATAGATCTGTGGACGCGCTACGGGTGGAGTCGGCCGCCTGCCGGTGCCGTGCCGCGTGGCTACAACATCCGCCGGGAGGTCCTCGACCCGCTGACCCGGTCGGCGGCGATCCAGACTCCCGGAGTCCGCTTCCGGTCCGGAGTCCGCGTCGATGCCCTGGTGCGCGACGGGCGACGCACCAGCGGGGTCGAGATCCGGACAGCCGACGGCGGCCGCGAGTCGATCCCGGCGAGCCTCGTGATCGCGGCCGACGGCCGCACGTCCGACGTGGCGCGGATGGCGCGCGTGCCGACGCTGCGCCTGCCGAATAAGCGCTTCGCGTACTACACCTACTTCCGCGGTCTCCGCCTCGCTAGCGGCAGCAACTCGCAGCTGTGGTTCCTCGATCCGGAGGTTGCCTACGCCTTCCCGACCGACGACGACCTGACCCTGGTGGCCTACTGGCCGCAGCGCAAGCGCCTGCACGAGGTCAAGGCCAACGTCGACGACGAGATCCGCCGACGCTTCGCGGCCCTGGCTGGCGGACCGCGACTGGACCAGGCCGAACAGGTCGGGCCCTGGATCGGCAAGCTCGAGCTGCCCAACGTGATCAGGCCGGCGTCGTGGCGTGGTGTCGCGCTCGTCGGCGACGCCGCCGTCGGCAGCGACCCGCTGTGGGGGGTGGGCTGCGGGTGGGCGTTGCAGTCGGCGGGATGGCTGGCCGATAGCGTCGCCGCGGTCCTGGCCGACGGCGGGGATCCGGCGGTGGGCCTCGCCGCCTACCGCAAGCGGCACGCCAAGGAGGTGGGTCTCAGCCACCTGATCATGAGCGAATACTCGACCGGCCGGCACTTCCTGCCGCCAGAGAAACTGATTTTCGCCGCCGCGGCCCGCGACCCGGCCACGGCGATCGTCGTGCATCGCTTCGCCGGGCGCATCGATCCTCCGACCCGGCTGTTCTCCCCGCGGACCATGGTTCGCGCCGCGAGCGTGGTGGCCGTCAAGCGCAAGCCTGCCGTGGCGCCACTGGCGCCTGTCCGGATTTGACGTGCGGCGCCCACTGGCCGTCGTCACGGGCATCGGCGTCATTAGCCCACTCGGCCTCGGCGCCGAGGTGCTGCTGCAGCGGTGGCTCAGGGGCCACGTGGCTATCTCGGACGGCGTCGCTGCCTGTAGCGACTTCCGCGGCGAGGACCACCTGAGGCGCAAGGAGCTGCGTCGCACCGAGCGCTTCACGCAGATGGCCCTGGTCGCCGGCCAGCACGCCGTCGAGCAGGCGGGCGTCCTGGACCGTCTGCCGCTCGACACCGTCGGATGCATCATGGGGACCTGCTTCGGAGGCCTCGCCGGGCACGAGCGTCAGCTCCGGATGCATGCCGCCGCCGACGACCGCGTCTCGCCCCTGGCGATCCATCGCAGCATGAGCAACGCTCCCGCGGCGGCCATGGCCATTCAGCACGGTCTCCAAGGCCCGTCGCGCGGCATCGCGACCGCCTGTGCCGCCGGTGCCGACGCCATCGGCATGGCGACGCGGATGATCCAGACCGGCGACGCTCAGGCAGTCCTGGCCGGCGGGGCGGAGTCGTCGATGACAGCGTTCACTCTCGAGATGGGCGCGACGGCCGGCGCTTACTCGCGGTCAGGGATTTGCCGCCCATTCGACGCGCGCCGCGACGGGCTGGTGATGGGAGAGGGCGCCGCGGTCCTGGTGCTCGAGTCGCCGGAGGCGGCCGCCCGCTCCGGGGCGACGGTGCTGGCGGAGGTGCTCGGCTACGGCGCCACCACCGACGCCTACCACCTCTCGGCTCCCGAGCCGACCGGCGCGGCCGCGGCCGCGGCCATGCGACGCGCTCTTGACGACGCCGGCCTGGATCCCGCCGACATCGACTACGTCAACGCCCACGGGACCTCGACGATCCTCAACGACCGCTCCGAGACAGCTGCGCTGAAGGCCGCGCTCGGCCCGCGAGCCCAGGACGTCCCAGTGTCCTCGACCAAATCGGTCCTGGGCCATCTCATCGGTGCAGCCGGCGCGGTCGAGCTGGCTGCCACCATCTACGCCCTGCGCGCCGACGTCGCGCCCCCGACGATGGGTCATGAAACCGCGGAGAGCGGTCTCGACCTCAACTACGTGCCCGGCGTTCCTCAGCGTCTCGGGCAGACCCGCAATTCGCGCCGACGGGTCGCTATGTCGAATTCACTCGGCTTCGGCGGCCACAACGCCGTTCTCTGCGTGGCCGCCGACGTCGCGCGCCCCGCCTGAGTCGAGCCGGTTGTCCGGCAACTCCGACGCCTCCGCGTGTCCGCGAGCGCTCAGGTGCTCCAGGGCGTGCGCAACCGCCTGGGTGTCCTCGTGCAGATGGTCCTCGACGACCTTGCCCCAGCGCAGCCGGATCAGCTGCATGCCGGCGTTGGCGTAGCGCTGTCCGCCGTCGAGCGTGGCCTCGACTGTGAAGCGTGTGGCCACTCGCGTGTCCCATGGCGGCCCCTGCACCACGATTACGCTCGGGGTGAGTGTCAGGCCGGGCATGAGCCGACCGACCCGCTCGAACCAGGCGAGCGCCTCGTCGCGTCCCGAGGCGTGGACCGCCAGCGCATGGTCGCCCGCGAAGGTGAATCGGACGTGCGGGTCGAACTGCTGGACGAGCTCGGCAAAGCGACCCCGGTTCAGCAACGCATAGCCAGCGCGCGTCTTGTGCTCGACGATTCTCTTGTACATGGGACAAGCATCCTCCCTATCGGCCGGGACCGCGACCCAGGTAGGCCTCATAGGCCGGAACGCGCCTGTAGGCGAGTTCGCAGGCACGCCGGTGAGCGCCGGGCGAGATGGCTCCGACGATCTCCCCAAGTACGCCCAGCGGCGGTCCGACCCGCGGTCGCCGGTGCACCAGGGCGGCGACGATGTAGTCGGCTCCATCCTCTGGGCTCATGAGCCCGTGATCGTCGTAGGCTGCGGTGGCCGAGGACATGGCCGTGTCAACCAGCGGCATGTTGACCGTCGTCAACGTGACCCCGTCGCCCATCTCCGCCGCCGCCGTGCGCGTCCACGCCGTCATCGCACCCTTGGAGGCGTTGTAGGCCGAAAACGGAGGGGTCGAGTTCTGGGTCCCCATGCTCGACACGTTGATGATGTGTCCGTAGGAGCGGTCCTGCATCCCCGGCAGGACGCCTAGGGTCAGCCGCATGGCGGCCAGGAAGTTGAGCTGCATGAGGCGCTCGAGATCGCGAATGCGTCCGTAGGAGCGTTCGACGGGCCGTCTTATCGAGCGTCCCGCATTGTTGACGAGGACGTCGACGCCACCGAGCTCAGCGACCCGCGCGAGCACGCGATCCACGGCCGAGTTGTCGGTGAGATCCGCCGCGCACGTGCTCGCGCGCCCGCCGGCCCTGCGAATCTGCGAGGCCGCGCTCTCGAGCTCGTCGGCGCGACGGGCCACCAGCAGCACATGGGCGCGGGCGGCGCCGATGCGGACGGCTGCAGCTCGTCCAATGCCGCCGGAGGCACCGGTCAGCAGGACACGCCGCCCCCCGAGGCGGTCCTCCAGGTACCTGGTGTCCCGAAGGCGCCAGGCGTGATTGCGCGCAAGTGGCACTTAGCCGACCGCGGTGACCGCGGGCTCCTCGGCGAGCTGCTCAAGGGTCCGGCGGCGGGTCTCGGTCGCCGTCAGGACGGCCGACACCGAGGCGGCCGCCAACGGGACGGCGGCGATGACGGCGGTGATCCTGATCGATGGAGCGGTGACCGCTGCGGCAACCAGTCCGATCACCAGGAGTCCACCGGCCTTGCTCGCGGCCGACGCTAGTCCGACGCCGCGGCTGCGGATCGAGGTCGGGTAGATCTCGGTGGCGTAGGCAAGCGTCACCGCGAGCACCGAACTAACACCGACCGTCGGGAAGATGAGCAGCACTCTCAGCACCGTCTCGTGCGCCACGACGTCGTCGCCCAGCACGGCGAAGCCGACCAGCGCTGCGACGGTGGCGCCGGCGAGGAGGATGAGAGTGCCGCGCGTGGACCAGAGCCCGTAAAGGGCGGCGACGAGGACGGTTAGCGGCAGGCCCAGAAGAGCCGAATCACGGAGGATCCCGTCCGACGTGACGCCGGAGAAGCCGAGGACGCGCAAGTTCGTCGGGATCCACAGCTGGAAGCCAAAAGTGACGAGCCCGACTCCCGTCGCCAGGAGGATCAGCATCGTCGTCGGGGTGCGGAAGCGCCGGGCCAGCACGGCTCGATACGACCCCAGGCCACGCTGGACGTCCTCGACGGGATGGGCGGGGACCAGCCGGGCGCCGAAGCGTGACAGCACCTCGCGAGCTTCTTCAGTTCGGCCGTGAGCAACTAAGAAGCGCGGGGATTCCGGGATCCAGCGGTTGAGGACCAGCAGGAGGAGCCCGGTCGGGATGCCGATCAGCCACAGGACCCGCCATCCGTAGTCGGGGGTCAGTGACTCCGACAGCCAGCTGGTCAGAATGTAACCGCCGGCCACGTCACCGCCGAGCAGGACCATCAACCAGCCGCGGTGTGCGGACGGGACCGTCTCGGCGATGAGCGTGAAGGTCAAGGGGAGCATCCCTCCGACAGCCAGGCCCATGGACAGGCACATGGCCACGTTCCAGGCGAAGGACGGCATGGTGCCGCACACCGAGGTCCCAATGAACATCACCGACGCCAGCACGATGGTCGAGCGGCGGCCCAGGCGGTCTCCGAGCGCTCCGCCGATCAAGGAGCCGACGACGGTTCCGAGGATGCCCGACAAGGGCAGCAGTGCCACAGGCACTGAGGCGTCCGGGTTGGCCGCCGAGCGCAGTCCGTACTCGGCGGCCACCCCCGGTGCTATGAAGCCGAGCGTCACCGGCTTCATCACGTCGATGGTGACTGCGAGGGCCAAGATGGCCATGAGGCCGATGTGCGCCGGGCGCAACGGCGCATTGTCGAGCGACTCGATACGCATCGGCGCCGCGGAGGTCTCGTGCGCCGCCGGGCGCAGCCCGACGGCCGTCAGCACCAAGCCGCCGAGAATCAGTCCCATCCCGACGATCATCTCGGCCGACATCTCCATGCCGGCCATGCGGTAGCCCATGTGAGCAGATCGAAAGTACATCGGGAGGTGCAGCAGCGCGCCGACGACGACGCAGGTGACACCAAGAGCGAAGAGGCGCGGATGAGCGGTTCTGGCGATCACCGGCAGTATGTTGTCGGCGTCGTCGTGCGGTCGCCAACATCTCGACATCGCCTCCATCGCCGACCGACATGATGTCGTCGTTCACCTTATTGACCTAGGCGGACCTGCACCGCCCTGCTCCGACGACGCGCTTCCGTTTTACGTCGCCTCGACGCCCGGCGACTCATCCCGTCGCCGGGAGCGACGTCTCGCCAATGCCGCCATGGTGCGCCTGCACGCCGCCGCCGCGGGCCGACCGCCGGATCCCGGCGGCTGGGGACGGGCTGCGACGGGCCGTCCGATGCCCCCGTTCGCGCCGTGCGCAAGCCTAAGCCACACCGCCGGACGTGCTGCGGTGGCGCTCTCCGAGGCGGCCGTCGGTGTCGACATCGAGCGGATGCGGCCGCTCGATCGCGTCGAGCGAGTCGCCGTGGCGGCGCTTTCCGCCGACGAGCTCGAGGCCTGGCGAGACAGCAGCGGTGATCGAGCCGAACGGTTCCTGCGGCTCTGGACCCGCAAGGAAGCCCTGCTGAAAGCCATCGGGACGGGTTTGCGCGAATCGCCGCGTCAGGTGATCTTCGACGAGCACGGCCGCCTCATAGGGGCCCCGACGGCCGCTGGGGACATCGCTGCGTGGGCGGTGGGCGATGTCGAGACCGGCGATCCGCTGCTCGTGGCGAGCGTCGCCGTCTGTCGTCCCGGGGCAACCTTGCGGATCGAGGCTTCAACACCCGTCATCCGCTGATTGGCAGGAAGCGGCTCCGTCAACGACGGTGCCATCGACTTCGACCGCCGATGAACGCGCCGCGAGAGACATCGTCGTGTTCTGGGACGTGCGGTAATCACGACGAGCGCGTCGGGCTGCGACGCCGTGAAGTCGCGGTCGACCACCGCTGGGTTCCTGCGCGCCGCGGGGTCGGGGGTCGTGGTGCGCCAGGGCTTGTCGCGCCGTTTGGCGCCCTGGATCCCGGGCCGTGCATCAGCCGTTCGTCGTGGTCGGGGCCACCGAATGGCCGGCCCGCAGCACTGACGACGCCGACTCCGACACGCCACCCGCCACAGCTGCGGGGACGAGCATAGGGCGCACTTGGAAAGCCATGCTGCCTTCCGGCGAGCCGCTTCGCAGCGACCACTTTGAAAGTGTTCATGCCAAGCGGAACGCGAGGGTGCCAACCGCCGCGGTCAGCCCTGGCGCAACCAAGAACCCATCAATCCGGCGGCCGGTCGTAACGGTCGCAACCGTCGCCGGCGAGGATCGCTTTGACGCTCGGGACGTGCAGGACGGTGGAGGGGACTGGTCGCCTTGACCGACCTCGATGACCCGCAGCTCGTGCCGGCGAGAAGGTGTTTCTCCCGTCGGTCATCGTGCGTGCCGGGCTCGTGTGGACCACGAGCTCGAAACGGTCGTCCAGGGACCGGCTCGTGAAGACCGGCGTGCGAGTGGCCAATCGGCGGACGCGCGGTTCTCGGACAGGCGGTCAGCTGCGACGGCGGACGCTCGATGTGTAGGCAGGCCGCTCCGGCCCGGCGTCGAATACGGTCTGTGCCTTGCCCGCTCCGCTCTACACCGTCGGCTACGAGGGCCTAAGCCTTCCCCACTTCCTGGACCGGCTCGCGCAGGCGAACGTCTCGCGTCTCATCGACGTCCGTGAGCTGCCGCTCTCGCGGCGGCCGGGGTTCTCCAAGACCAAGCTGTCCGAGGCGCTCGGAGACTCAGGCATCGAGTACGTGCATATGCGGCTGCTTGGCAACCCCAAGCCGAATCGCGAGCGCTACTGGTCAGGTGACCTGCGGGGCGGCGCTGACGTCTACCGCCGGCACCTGCACAACGGCTCCTACCCCGCCCTGATGGAGTTGGCCGAGGGCCTCGACGACGCCGCGACATGCCGCGACGCGATGCAGCGCGTCGGTGATTTCGACGGCGATCGTCTGTGGTTCGGCGTGATGTCGTCGACGTAGATCGATGGCGTCCTGGGCGTCGCCCCAGGTTGGGTCGCAGTGGCCGGGGTCGCCGGCGCATCGGTCGTGGCCAAAGATCCAGTAGCTGCCGGCGTAGCCGTGCTCGAGATCGGGCGGTGTGTCTTCGTGGGCGTCGGGGCGGTTGAAGAAGATGCGGCCTTCGTAGGAGTCGCGCTTGTGGTCCAGGCCGTAGAAGATGAGGTCGGCGCGGGGGATGTTGATGTCGCTAGCCGCGCAGTCGTGCTCGATGCCGGCGTCGGAGAGCACGAGCTCGTTGTCAGAAACGTAGCGATCGACGCGGTCGGTCATGCGGCCGCCTTGAAGGGGGCGGAGATGGTTGCGCGTGCGTAGTCGTAGCCCATAGAGGTCACGGACACGGTCTGACGCACAGTGACGGGAAAGGGCGCGAGCGCTTGGTCGAGCAGCGTGTTCGGGAGTCCTGACCCGGAATGACGCAGCTGCCACAGGCGCCACAAGCGGTCAACGAAGCAGTGGTGGACCCAGAAGATTGGGTCGTAGGCGGCGGTGTTAATCGAGCCCATGGACCCGCCGATAGCGCCGTGCACTTGGTTGTGCAGCTGCTCGACTGCGTCGTTGAAGTCTAAGAAGTCGTCGCGAGCGAGGGCGGCGTCGACCTGTGCGGCGTTCGGTAGCTGCCGAAGGCTTCCGCGGACGGTGCGAGGGCCTTCTCCGCTGACTCGAGCCCGCTGCGGGATCGCAGCGGAGGCCAGCGGATTGCCTGCAGCGAGGTCCGTCCAGGCGGGTGGGAGGCGTCCGCTTGTCCAGTCCCACCACGGCAACGTGACGTTCGGGCGCAGGTCCCGAAGCGACATCTCGAAGAAGTAGAGATAGGCACGATGCCAGGGCAGAAAGAGCGGGCTGTTGTGCGGACATTCGACTGGCGGCGGGGCCCCGTGCAGAGCAGCGAAGTGCCCGTAGCCACGGTTGTCGTTAAGTTGCATCGATTGTGTCCAGGCCGAGCGCAGGTCGTCCAGCTGCGAGGGGGTAAGACGTTCGGCGTTGCGTCGCAGTCGCGTTTGCTGAACACGGGCGGACGTTGCTGCGGTGGACTGTCTCATCGGTGTAGCCACGTACGCACATCCTTGCATGCCGGGTTGTCTCCGTACAAGCTCCGTCACCTGGCGCCGGGAGGCTCTCGAGCCGAGAGTCTTCGGACTCATAAGGAGTAGGAGTTCATCGTCGCCACCATGGCCAATCTCGACCCCGTCGACCCCGACTGAGCTGAGCGCGACGGGGCCAGCAGCCATATCCCTCGCGACGCGGCGTGACAAGTGTGTCACGCTACGGGTATGCGGACGACGGAGGAGATCATTGGCGAGCTTGTCGAGCGGGGTGTTTCGCGGCAAGAGCTCGCCGATCGCTTGGGCGTCGCGCGCGAGACGGTCTCGCGCTGGTCGACGGGCCGCAACGCGGCGACGCTGGAGAGCTTGCAGCGCGCGGCGACGGTGGCGGGCTGGCAGCTTGAGGTGAGCTTGCAGCCGGCCGAGCCCAAGCTGATTGCGCTCGTGCACGACCAGCTGGACGTGGGCCCGACCGAGCGGCTGCGGTTGCTGCTGGGCGAGCAGTGGCCGGGTGTCCGTGACGCGCTGCGGACTGCGGCTGCTCTTGGCGATCTGGCGACGTTGATCGGCCCGGTGGCCGGCGCGATCGGCGGGGTGCCTCAGCGCCCGCCGGCGCGGGTCGACCTGCTCGTCGCGGCGGAGGATCGTGAGCGCGTCAGCGACGCGCTCTTCGGGCTCGGCGCCAGCCCCGACGGGAGCGAGCAGTCTGGCGCCGGTCGGCGCTGCGCGCGTCGGGAGCGCTGGCGGGCCGGGGCCGGCGCGTTGACGGTTTGTGACGAGCTCGTCGGGATCGAGGACGTTGGTGGTGTGCGGGCCAGGGCGCGAGCGTTGCCGGCGATGCTCAACGCCGAGCACGTCGGGGTGCTGTGTGCGGTGCCGATCGAGGGCCTGGCGATGATCGCCGCGGTCTCGCCGTGGAGTGAGGAGACGATCTATCTGCCCGGGCTGCGGGCCGTGCTGGCCAGCGACCGCTACCGCACGCGCGCGCAGGCCAAGCACAACATGCAGCTGACATGAGCGGCAGCCTCGTCGAGGCGGGCCACCGCGAGCTGCTTGCGGTGCTGGTCGAGCACCAGGTCGACTTCGTCTTGGTCGGTGGCGTGGGGCTGCAGCTGAAGGGCTACTCCGGGGCCACCCGCGACGTCGATGTGACGATCGCCGTCGATACGGCCAACCAGACGCGGCTGCACGCCGCCCTTCAGCAGCTGCGCGCGGTGGCCTACCTGGCTGGTGACAGGGGCACCGCCTACCGCACCGATCTAGGTCAGCTGGAGATCATGCGCCGCACCGACGGCGTCGGCGACTACACGCAGTGGGCGCTGCACGCCGCCCGAGTCGATCTCGGCGATGGGCAGCAAGTGCTCGTCGGCAGCGCCTCGGACTTGCTGGCGGCCAAGGAGGCCGCCGGCCGCGAGAAGGACCTCAGACGTGCTGCCGCGCATCCGGGCCGAGCTGCTGGCCCTTGGCGCCCTGGCCCCGGGCGATGTGCGCGGCCCGGTCGCCGAGCTGGCCGTCGAAGCGTCCGTCGACCCGCGCGCCGCCGAGCTGCTCGGCTCACGCCCTAGCGAACGCGCCGCCCGCGGCCTGTGGGACCACGCCGCTGAGATCATCGCCACCTACCGCTCGCGCTGGCAGATCACCGCCGACTCCGGTGACCCGCTCGGCGACCAACCTGGCACGCCCGACCAGCAGACCGACCGCGGCGCCGTCGAACGCCAGCTTCAAAGAACCACTCGTCTACTCGCCAGGGCTCAAGCGGTCGATCCCGAGGCGGCCGCTGCCAAGCGCACAAGCCAGGCGTGCTTCCCGGCCCGACCGGGCGACCCAGGATCGACTTCCGCGCCGGCGCGCCGCAACCCAGGACGCGAGCCCCCGAGTTCGAGCATCGCGCGGTAACCGCCCCGGCCACGATCGAGTTCGCTGCCGGCGCAGAGTGGGCCGCTAAATCGCGCTGGAGGTCGCGGCATGGTCAGAGGCCGGCGCAGGCGCGGCCGCGTCCGCCGGCTCTGCGGACGCCGGCTCGGCCTCGTCAGGGACGGGGTCAGGCGTCGCGGCGAGGGGCTCGGCTGCAGCCGCGGGGGGCTAGGGAGCGGGAGAGGGTGGTGCGGCTGACGCCGACGGTTGCAGCGAATCGCGGCGACGGTGCGTCCGTGACTCGTACATCTCCCGCGCGACGCGGAGCTTGTTCGGGGGCTCATCACGCGCGGGCGCTCCTTGTTCGTCGCTTCGGTCGATCCATGCGGCGGTCGGTGACGCGGGCGTGTCGGCGGGTGCTGAATGAATCGTTGGGGGCCGGGCGGCGTTACGACGGCGGGACCAGCGAGCCAGCAACGGAAGCTCGGCATCGTCAGCGACGCGTTCCCGCGTACGACCCCTGCCTAAGCGACCCGGACGAGGCAATCGAGGGAGCCGCGCACGGTCGACTAATGATTGGCGCGCCCTCGCGAATCGCCGTCAAGCACGACATGCAGTCAATACAGGCGCGCTCGACCCCACCGCCGGGCCGAAGCCGCATACGCGGCGGCCGCGAGCGTCGCGCCTCGGCCTTGCAGAAGACTTCGCGGCCCGAATCAGCGCTCGATATCCTTCTTCTGTACTCGTCTGTTCGGCCAGCTTCGCCACGAGCGGCGGAAGTGCAGAGTACCGCCGGCTGCCAGCCGGTCCAGATCGCGGGCTCAGAAGAACACGTAGCGGAACTTCTGGCCGTCGCAGAAGCGTCGCAGCTTAATCCCGAGCGCTGACCCCGTGCGACCGGTTCTCGCTCGACGGGACGTACCGCACCGACGCCCGCCACCCGATCGGGTTGACGCCGCGCCGCAACGCCCTGGAGCCACGTCCGCGCCCGACCCTGGCGGGTACTCATCGCGGTCAAACCCGGGCATCGTGCCGAGCTCGGACTCGCTGAGCAGGCGGTCGCGTCGCGCGTCGCCGCCGCGCCGGTTGACGACAAGGATGCGCGGCCACCTGTTCGCGACGGCCCGAACGTAGTGCGCGCGGATGCGCGGGTATTTCGTGCGGCTGAAGCCGATCGGCTGCACGCGCCCAGTCCGCACGCACGACGGCTTGGTGGCGGGGGCGGGCCCGGGGATCGGGCTGCCGCTGGGGCCGGCGCACGGGCACGGCAGGCTCTCGCAGTAGCGGCCGTCCCCATCGGCGTCACGGGTATCGGCTGCGCGCTGCGCCTTGGCCTGCGTGCTGTAGCTCGCGCACGTCGCCGCGATCGCCGACGGCGGCGCGACCAGGACGATCAGGACCGCGAGCAGGACAAGGACGGAGAACCGCGCGAGGTGGACTGCTCGGCCTGCCATTGAGGCTGTCGCACAAACCATGTGCGACGGCCTCCATTAGAAGCGGAAGACGTTCTTGAGGCTGAGGAACATGCCGCGTCCGTCGCGGTTTGAGCACTTGAACCCACGCGTGGTCGACAGGCACGAGAACCCGCGGCCGTAGAGCCGCCGACCGTAGGGGATCTCGCTGCCTCCTCGGATGCGTCTCAGCTCGCGAAGCTTCGCAGTCCCGCGCGCTCGAAGCGAGAAGTAGGCCTTTCGCTCGGCCATGTTCCGTGTCGAGCAGCGAACGCGCTTCTGCGAATCGTCGAGCAGGCACGAGATCTGACGAGTCGGCGACCGGTACAAGCCATTGGAACTCAAACGCGGCTTCGGCGCCGGCGCCGGTCGCGCCGGCTCGGGCGCGGGCCCCGGGGAGCTGCCGCCGCCGCGCGAGCACGGGCACGGAAGCGACTCGCAGTACACGCCGTCACCGTCGGCATCGACGGTGTCTGCCGCGCGCTGCGCCTCCGCCTGCGTCGAGTGGCTCGAGCACGTCGCGGCGCTGGCCGCCGACGGGACGAGCAGGACGAGCAGGACGACGAGCAGCATGAGACGCACAGCGGGCATCATGCCCCACCGGCCGCCGCGGTGTTTGCGATGAGCGCCCGCGTGGGTTGTCGTCGGCCGCCCGGGTGCTCTCGACGGTCGCCGTGGTCAGCTTCGCGACCAAGTGGTACCGCGAAGTGGTACCGCGATGACAGGAGAATGAGTTCGACGCACCGTCCCGAACGCAGAAAGCCCCGCGGATGCGGGGCTTTCGAACTAAGCGGATGAAGGGACTCGAACCCTCGACCTTCTGCATGGCAAGCAGACGCTCTAGCCAACTGAGCTACATCCGCGCATCACCTGAGCGCCAGCTTAGCTCAGACAGCCTGCCGTGCGCGTTCTGTCGGTGGATGTCAGATCCGTGCCGCGCTCGCTCCCGGCCAGTCCGCGCGCGGGTCCGGCGGTGGGGTCAGGCGGGCGTCCGCCGAAGCGCATGGTCTCCGAGGAAGGGCGGCAGGATGATCTTCGTGCCGAGCTCGGCGAGGTCGAGGCCGTCGACGATAAAGCCAGGCTCCTGCGTGGCCAGCACGTAGAGGACGCCGCCGGGCTCGCGGAAGTAGAGCGAGTGGAAGCAGTGGCGGTTTACGTAGCCCGCTCGGGATGCCGGCTTGGGCGACGGCGTCGATCCACCGTGGCGGCTCCTCATCGGTCGTTCCCCAGGCGACATGGCGGACGGTGCCGGCCGACTGGCGCCCCGGCTCGGCCGGCGCGGGGTCGAAGGCGATGCAGCCGCCACGGCGCTCAGAGCGCAGCTCCCAAGCCTAGTCGCCGCCGATCGACGCATCCGCGACGCCGGGCCGCGTGGCGCCCATGAGCCGCTCGAGCACGGCGCCGGAGCAGATAGTTGTCCGTGCAACTCCTTGACCCGTGCTTTATTCAGGCGTCGAGCGGGTAGAGGCCACTCCATGATCGGTGCACTCATCCTCGGCCTCGTAGCCGGCTTCGTCGCAAAAGCAATCGTCCCCGGTGACGACCCGGGCGGCTTCATCGTCACGATCCTGCTCGGGCTCGCCGGCTCGTTCGTCGGGTTCTTCATCTTCACGAAGCTCCTCGGCATCGGTGACACCGACAAGTTCGACCTCGGCGGCCTGATCGGCGCCATCATCGGCACCGTCCTCCTGCTCGTCGCCTACAAGGCGATCACGGGCAGGCAGCACGCGCGCCGCTAGCTTCCGCTCGGCCATCCACGACGAGGGACCCGCACCGTTCGGGTCCTTCGTCGTTACGAGGCCGCAGGGCAAGGCGACGACCGGAGTCGAACCGGTGTGCACGGCTTTGCAGGCCGCTGCGTAGCCACTCCGCCACGTCGCCAGGGACGCCACAGTCTAGAGCTGGCCCCTCGGCGGGGTCGGGCGACGGGCGCGCGCTTGTTGGTGCGCGCGGCGGCGCCCACTTGCCCGCGAACCTGACAGCAGGGTGAACAGGCGCGTGCGGTCCGACCACGCGATGGGGATCGTGTGGTTCGTGAACCGCCTCCTCGCCGCCAGCCGTCCACCTCCGCTCGCTCTCGCTCTGCTGGCGCTGGCCGCCGTCGCGACCATGCTCGCCGGCTTCGAGCACGCGCGTCTCTGGCACCGCGGCTACGCCGAGGTGGAGATCGTCGGCCCGCTTTTCCTCCTCAACGCGATCGCCACCGCCGTGGTCGTTGTCTGCCTCGTCTTCGATCGGGTGGCGCTCTTCGTGCTCGGAACGATCGGGATCTGCGCGGGCTCGCTCGTCTCGATCCTGATCTCCCACAGCGCGCAGTTCTTCGAGTTTCGCGAGGGCGGCTACGACGGCGCGGCGAAGGTCATCGTCGTCGCCGAGATCGCCGGCTTGGTGCTCGCTCTCGCCGGAGTGGTGGCCGGCGGCCTGCGACGGCACAAGCCGTCCGAGCGCGTCGCGGCGGTGGCAGCATGAGGCCCGTGCGGATCGTGCTCGCGGCTCTGGTGGTCGTCGTGATGGGCATCGCCGTCGTCGGGCTGGGCATGGGCGACGCGCCGAAGTCGGAGGAGCCGGCGCCGACTCAAGCGCAGCTCACCGCGTCCAAGAGCCGCATCGCCAGGGGCGGGGAGCAGGTGCAGATGGGCAAGGCTGAGTTCGAGTCCGAGGGCTGCGCGTCGTGCCACGCCATCGCCGCCGACGGGCGCAAGGGCGTTCTCGGCCCGCGGCTGGACACCGACAAGGATCCGGCCGAGGAGATCCTCGGCTCGATCACCGAGCCGCGCGCGGACATCGTCAAGGGCTACGAGGCCAATCTGATGCCCGCGGACTACGGCAAGAGGATGTCGCCGAAGGAGCTCGACTCCGTCGTGGCCTACATCAAGGCGGCCTCCGGCAAGGAGAAGGCCGGCGGCGGCGGGTAGAAGTAGGACGGAAGCCGAGCCGCGCGCGGTGGGCCAGCGCGCGTTCCCGCGTTGCTAGGCTTCCGCGATCCCGGGCCGTTAGCTCAGCTGGGAGAGCGCCTGCTCGACAAGCAGGAGGTCACTGGTTCGAGCCCAGTACGGCCCACCTCGGAAACCCCGCCGCCGCGGGGTTTCCGTGCTTCAGGCAGCATGTCTCAGAGCGCCGCGAACAGCCGCTCGAGATCAGAGTCGTCGTTCCAGGCCCCGACCGACGCGCGCAGGAAAGGGGTTCCGGGCAGCGGGCGCACCGTGATTCCTTCCGCGGCGAGGCGCTCCGCGGCGGCCTCCGGGTCGGCCTGCTCCCAGGAGACCAGCGTGGAGTTGCCGCGCGGAGCGACCGTGCGGCCCGTCGCGCGCAGGCGCTCGGCGAACGACGCGGCCAGGCCGGTCGCGCGCTCGTGGACCGCGGGCCAGCCGAAGCCGCTGAGCACGTCGTGGGCGGCCAGAGCGGCGAGCATCGCCTCGTTGGAGAGCGCGGGCGCGTCGAGGGCGCGGGCGTCGGGCCAGGGGCCGGCCTCGAGGCCGGCGCTCGGCACGCTGAGGTTGAGGTAGGTCGGCGCCGCGACCGCGAGGCGCTCGCGCCACTTCGGGGCGACCCAGAGGAAGCCGGTGCCGACCGGGCCGCACAGCCACTTCTGGCCCGCGGCGGCGTAGAAGGCGCAGCCCAGCGACGCCACGTCGACCGGCACCGCGCCCGCACCCTGAGCCCCGTCGAGCAGGACGGGCACGTCGTCCGGGAGGGACGCGAGCGCCGCCGGCGCCAGCGCACCCGAGATCCACGAGACGTGCGAGCAGGCGACCAGGCGGGTGTTGGTTCTCACCGCATCGGCGATCCGCGCCAGCGGTACGGCGCGGACGTCGATCCCGAGCTGCCGGCTCGCGGCGGCCAGCGGACCGTAGAGCCCGGGGTGCTCGTCGTCGGCGGTCAGCACCTCATCGCCGCGGCGCAGGCCAAGGCCGCCGAGCACGCTCGTCAGGCCGTCACTCGTGGCAGTCGTCAGCGCGATCTCCTCCGCGCGCCCGTTCACGACGCCGGCGTAGGCCTCGCGCAGGCGCGCGCGCACGTGGAGCATCGCCTCGAAGTACGTCTTCCCGCGGCCCTGCTCCGCCGCGGCCAGCCCGGAGTCGGCGGCCTCGCGCAGCGCCGCACCCGGCAGCGGGCCGCAGGTTCCCGCGTTGAGGTAGGCGACCGACTCGAAGACGGGGTACTGCGCGCGAAGGGCGGCGGCGTCCATGGCCCGACGGTACCTCGTCGGCGCCGGGCGCTCGTCGAGGCGAAGATGCGCCCCTGCGGAGGACGTGTCCCATGGCCATGACCCCGCGGGGTCTAGCCTCCCGGCGATGCAGGTCACCCTCCCCGACGGCACCCTCCTCGATCTCGAAGACGGCGCCACCGGCCACGACGCCGCCCTGGCGATCGGCCCCGGGCTGGCCAAGGCCGCGCTCGCGGTCAAGCAGCGCCGGGAGGTGCGCGATCTCAGCGCGCCACTCGTCGCCGACGAGACCATCGAGATCGTCACGGAGCGCTCCGGCCAGGACGCGCTCGACCTGATCCGCCACGACGCCGCCCACGTGTACGCCGCGGCGATGCTCGAGCTGTACCCCGGCGTGAAGATCTCCATCGGGCCGCCGATCGAGAACGGCTTCTACTACGACGTCGAGCTGCCCGAGGGCGCCACGCTGACCGATGCGGACTTCCCGCGCATCGAGCAGCAGATGAAGCAGCACGTCAAGGCCGACGAGGCGTTCGTCCGCGAGGACGTCACCGTCGCCGAGGCGCGCGAGCGCTACCTGGCCGAGGGGCAGGACTACAAGGTCGAGCTGATCGACGACCTCACCCGGGGAACGGACTCCCGCCCCGCCGTCGACACCGTCTCGCTCTACACCAACGGCCCGTTCACCGACCTCTGCCGCGGCCCGCACGCGCCCTCGACCAAGCGCATCAAGGCGTTCAAGCTGCAGAGCGTCGCGGGCGCGTACTGGCGCGGCGATGCGAGCCGCACGATGCTCACGCGCGTCTACGGGACGGCGTTCTTCTCCAAGGCGCATCTGGCGGAGCACCTGGAGCGCCTGGAGCAGGCCAGGGCCCGCGACCACCGCCGCCTCGGGCCGCAGCTCGGGCTCTTCGAGTTCTCCCCGGTCGCGCAGGGCGCGGCGTTCTGGCTGCCGCGCGGCACCACGGTCTTCAACGAGCTCGTGAAGCTCAGCCGCGAGATGGGGGAGCCCCGGGGCTACTCCGAGGTCAAGACGCCGCAGCTCTACGACGCCGAGTTGTGGCGGACCAGCGGCCACTGGGGGAAGTACAAGGAGAACATGTTCCTCACGCAGGCAGAGGGCTCCGAGATGGCGCTCAAGCCGATGAACTGCCCGGGCCACGCCCAGCTGTTCAAGACGCAGCAGTGGAGCTACCGCGACCTCCCCGTCCGCTACTCCGAGCCCGGCCTGCTGCACCGCAACGAGCTGAGCGGGGCGCTGCACGGCCTGCTGCGCGTGCGGCACTTCGCCCAGGACGACGCCCACGTGTTCTGCACCGAGGCTCAAGTCCCGCAGGAGGTCGCCGCCTGCCTGGAGTTCGCGTTCGCGACCTACGGCGTGTTCGGCTTCGAGAACATCACCGTCGAGCTCTCCACCCGGCCCGAGAACCGGATCGGCACCGACGGGTTCTGGGACATGACCGAGGGCATCCTCGCGCGGGTGCTCGAAGAGCAGGGCATCCCCTACGTGATCAACGAGGGCGACGGCGCGTTCTACGCCCCGAAGATCGACCTGCAGTACGCCGACTCGCTCGGGCGCTCCTGGCAGATCGGCACCGTGCAGCTCGACTACAACATGCCCGAGCGCTTCGGCCTGAGCTACATCGGGGCCGACAACGCCGAGCACCGCCCGGTGATGATCCATCGCGCGCTCATGGGCTCCTACGAGCGCTTCATCGGGATCCTCATCGAGGACACCGCGGGCGAGCTGCCGCTGTGGCTCTCGCCCGTGCAGGCGATCGTCCTGCCGATCTCAGACCGCCACGCCGACGCGGCGCGCGTGGTCGTCGAGCAGCTCCGCGCGACCGGGCTGCGTGCCGAGGCCGACGAGCGCACGGAATCCGTCGGGCGCAAGATCCGCGACGCCGAGCTGCGCAAGGTGCCCTACATGCTCGTGGTCGGCGACCGGGAGGCCGAGGACGGCACGGTCGCGGTGCGCCGCCACCGCGAGGGCGACGAGGGCACCGAGGCGGTCGCGGACTTCGCGGCGCGCATCAGCGCCGACGTGGTGGCGCGCGCGCGATGAGCGGCGGCTGGGAGGAGCGCCTCGGGGCGCTGGAGGCCGAGGCGCTCGGCGCCGGTTTGGAGCTGCGCCACGCCCGCTCGTTCTCCGAGCGCCGGCAGGGCCTCGCCCAGCTCGACGCGCTCGGCCCGGACGTCGGCCTGCGCATTCACCGCTGCAGCGCCGTCCACACGATCGGCATGCGCTTCTCCCTCGACCTCCTGTGGCTCGCGCGCGACGGGCACCTGCTGCGCGTCGACCGTGACGTCGCGCCCCGGCGCCAGCGCCTCTGCGTGCGCGCCGGCTCCGTCGTCGAGGTGACCGCCGGCAGGGCCGACGCCTTCGCGGCGCAGCTCGCCGCCGCATCCTCGCCCGGTGCGGCTAGACTGCCGGGCGTTGACACCACTTCACGCTGAGGTCGCCGCCCCCATGCCGCGACCCACCCACCGATAGTGCCGGTCCCGAGAAGGTTCGACCGGCGCCCGCCCGAGCGGGACACCACCCGGATCAACGAGCGCATACGCGTTCCCGAGGTTCGGCTGATCGACGAGACCGGCAACCAGGTCGGCGTCATGAAGACCGACGACGCGCTGCGCTACGCCCAGGGCAAGGACCTCGACCTCGTCGAGGTCGCCACGGAAGCCAAGCCGCCCGTCTGCCGCGTCCTGGACTACTCGAAGTACAAGTACGAGCAGGCCCAGAAGGTCAAGCAGGCCAAGAAGCACCAGCAGCAGATCGTCGTCCGCGAGATCAAGTTCCGGCCCAAGATCGCGCAGCACGACTACGACACGAAGAAGGGCCACGTCGAGCGCTTCCTGCGCCACAAGGACAAGGTCAAGGTCACGATCATGTTCCGCGGTCGCGAGGTGACGCACCCCGAGCGCGGCGTGATGATCCTCGACCGCCTCGCGGGAGATCTCGTCGAGCTCTGCCAGGTCGATCAGCGTCCGATCCAGGACGGCCGCAACATGACGATGCTGCTGGCGCCTTCCAAGGCCGTGCTCGCCGACGCGCTGGAGGACACGCCGCCGCTGGACGACGACGTCGACCTCGACTCCCTCGAGGATCGCGACGACCAGCTCTCCTCGGCCGAGGACGTGCCGGACTCGACCGCTCCCGCGGCCGACGACGAAGGACCCGAGGGCACGGACGTCGAGCCCGGAGACGAATCCGCCGTGCTCGGCGACGACGCCAAGGACGGGACCGTCGCGCCGACGCGGACGATCCAATCCGACGCGGAGAAGGAGAACATCGTCGTCACCGACGACGGCAACATCGTCGGCGCCGAGGACGAGCCGTTGGGCTCGCTCCCGCCGCCCTCGAAGAAGCCCGCGGCCAAGAAGGCGCCCGCGAAGAAGGCGCCGGCCAAGAAGAAGGAGCCCGCGGCCAAGGCCGCCGAACCCGAGAAGGCGGAGGAGCCGGCCGCCTCCTGAGGCGACCGGCTACCATCCCGGCCTCCTCATGCCGAAGATGAAGACCCATTCGGGCGCCAAGAAGCGCTTCACCCTCACCGCGAGTGGCAAGGTCAAGGCGCGCCACGCCAAGACGAGCCACATCCTGGAGAAGAAGTCGCAGAAGAAGAAGCGCTACCTGGGCAACGACCTGATGCTCGCTGACCAGGACGCCAAGCGCGTCAAGAAGCTGCTGGGGGCCAAGAGCAAGTGACCCGCGTCAAGCGCAGCGTCCACGCGAAGAAGAAGCGTCGCTCGGTCCTCGAGCAGACCAAGGGCTTCCGTGGCCAGGCCAACTCGAACTACAAGCGCGCGAAGGAGGCCCTGCTCAAGGCGGACTCCTACGCCTACCGCGACCGCCGCAACCGCAAGCGTGACTTCCGCAAGCTGTGGATCACGCGCATCAACGCCGCGGCGCGCCTGAACGGCATGCCCTACGGCCAGTTCATGCACGGCCTCAAGCTGGCCGAGGTCGAGCTCGACCGCAAGGTGCTCGCCGACATCGCCGTGCGCGACGCCGAGACGTTCTCCCGATTCGTGGAGGTCTCGCGTGAGGCCATCGCCAACAAGCCCGCCCGGGAGCCCGTCGCCGCCTAGTCCCACCTTCCGCACCACCGCAGCACCCCGGGCGTCGCTCCTCATCAGCAGGACCGGCGCCCGTTCTCGTTCCAGAGCCACTTCCCGTGATCACCTCCGCCCAGAACCCGCTCCTCAAGGAGATCAAGCGCCTGCAGCGCAAGCGCGAGGGTGGGCGCTTCGTGGCCGAGGGCGAGGACCTGATCGCGGCGGCCGAGGCCGCGGGCTGGCGGCCGGTCCACCGGCTGGAGGCCGGCGTCGACGTCGAGGGAGCGCTGCTGGACGGGATCTCCGCGCTCGGCTCGGGCACACGCGTGCTCGCCGTCTATGAGCAGCACTGGGCGCCCGAGCCCGTCGGACCGCTCGCGCTCTACCTCCACGGGGTGGGCGACCCGGGCAACGTCGGGACGATCATGCGCAGCGCGCTGGCCTTCGGCGCCGGCTCGGTGGTGCTCGGCCCGGGCTGCGCGGACCCGTACGGCTCCAAGGCGGTGCGGGCGTCGATGGGCGCGCTCTTCGCGGTGCCGGTCGTGCGCGCCGCGCTGGTGGAGTGCCCGTCGCCGCGGGTGGCGCTGGTCGCGCGGCGCGGCGACGCGCTGCGCGGGAGCGACGGCGTCGGGACGCTCGTGGTGGGCGCCGAGCGCGACGGCCTGCCCGAGGAGCTGGTCGCCGCCTGCGACGCCACGGCCCACATCCCGATCGCCGGGGAGTCGCTCAACGCGGCGATGGCGGCGACGGTGGCCCTCTACGAGTGGACGCGCGGCGTCGACGCGATCGCCCGCGCTCCGACCACGAGTAGCTTGGAGCCCGATGGACGTGCTTGAGCGCATCGACGAGCTGCGCCTCGAGGCCGAGCGGGCCGTCGCCGCCGCCGCGGACACCGCCGGCCTCGAGGAGCTGCGCGTGCGCTTCCTCGGCCGCAAGGCGGAGCTGCCGAACCTCCTGCGCGGCGTGGCGCAGCTCGAGCCCGCCCAGCGCGGCGCGGTCGGCAAGGCCGCCAACCAGGCGCGCCAGGGCGTCGAGGCGCTGATCGAGGCGAAGGTGAGCGCGCTTGCGACGAGCGAGCTCGACGCGCGCCTGCTGGCCGATCGCGTCGACGTCACGCTGCCCGGCTCGCCGACGCGGCCCGTCGGGCGGCTGCACCTGCTCACCGCGACCCGCCGCGAGATCGAGGACGTCTTCCTCGGCCTGGGCTTCTCGGTCGTCGAGGGCCCCGAGGTCGAGACCGTCGTCAACAACTTCGACAAGCTCAACCACGACCCGGCGCACCCCGCGCGCTCGCTGAGCGACACGTTCTACGTGACACGGCACCCAGGCCCGGAGGGCACGGGTCCGAGGGTCGTGCTGCGGACGCACACCTCGCCGATGCAGGTGCGCTCGATGGAGCTGCAGCCGCCGCCGATCGCCCTCATCGTCCCCGGCCGCGTCTACCGGCGCGACTCCGACGCGACCCACACGCCGCAGTTCCACCAGGTCGAGGGCCTGTGGATCGACGAGGACGTCACCCTCGCCGACCTCAAGGGCGTGCTGCTCGCCTTTGCCCGCGCGATCTTCGGGCCCGAGCGCGACGTGCGCCTGCGCCCGCACTTCTTCCCGTTCACCGAGCCCTCGGTGGAGGTCGACGTATCGTGCTTCCAGTGCGGCGGGACGGGCGCGCTCCCGCGGAGCGGTGCGCGCTGCAACCTCTGCAAGGGGACGGGCTGGCTGGAGATCCTCGGCTCGGGGATGGTCGACCCGAACGTGCTGGCGGGCATCGAGGCCAACGACTACGACCCCGAGCACTGGCAGGGCTTCGCGTTCGGGCTCGGGATCGAGCGCATCGCGATGCTCAAGCACGGCTTCCCGGACCTGCGCCAGCTCTACGACAACGACCAGCGCTTCCTAGGGCAGTTCGGATGAGGGTTCCCGTCTCCTGGCTGCACGAGTACGTCCGGCCGGACCTCCCGATCCGAGACCTCGCCTCCCGCCTGGCGATGACCGGGACCGAGGTCGACCGCATCCACCACCACGGCGTCGACGCGGTCGAGCAGTTCGTCGTGGGCAAGGTCTTGGGTGCCGAGCAGCACCCGGACGCCGACCGGCTGAAGGTGTGCACCGTCGAGGTGGGGGAGGCCGAGCCGTCGCAGATCGTCTGCGGCGCGCCGAACGTGGCGGCGGGGCAGACCGTCGCGGTCGCCAAGCCCGGCTCGGTGATGCCCGACGGGATCAAGCTCAAGGCCGCGAAGCTGCGCGGGGTCGTCTCCGCGGGCATGATCTGCGCGGAGGACGAGCTCGGGCTCGGCGCCGAGCAGGCGGGCATCATGGTGCTCGAGCCCGCGCTCGCCGCCGGCACGCCGCTGCGCGAGGTCCTGCCGATCTCCGACGACGTCCTCGAGCTCGAGATCACGCCGAACCGCCCCGACTGCCTCGGGCTCTACGGCGTCGCGCGGGAGGTCCACGCAGCGACGGGCGCCGCGCTCGCGCCGCCGCCGTGGGCCGACGACCCCGGCTCCCTCGAGCCGCTCGACCCGCGCGTCGCCGCGGTCGTCGTCGAGGATCCGGACCTCTGCCCGCGCTTCACCGCGCGCGTCTTCGAGGGGGTGCAGCTCGGCCCGTCGCCGATCTGGCTGAAGGCGCGGCTGCTGGCCGCGGGCCAGCGGCCGATCAACAACGTCGTCGACATCACGAACTACGCGATGCTCCTGACGGGGCAGCCGCTGCACGCGTTCGACCTCGACCGCGTCGCGGGCGGGGCGCTGACGGTGCGCCGCGCGCGCGAGGGGGAGAAGCTGACGACGCTCGACGGCATCGAGCGCCGGCTCGACTCAGGCGTCGTGCTCATCGAGGACGGCGACGGCCCGACGTCGCTCGGCGGCGTGATGGGCGGTCGGCGCTCCGAGGTCGAGCCGGGGACGACGCGCGTCCTGCTCGAGGTGGCCAACTGGAACGGCCCGAACCTCAACCGGACGATGGCCAAGCTCAACGTGCGCTCCGAGGCGGGCGCGCGGCTGGAGAAGTCCCTCGCGCCCGAGCAGACGCTCGAGGCGCAGGCCGTCGCGACGCGGCTCATGCTCGACCTGACGGGTTGCACGCTGGTGCCCGGCACGATCGACTCCGCGCCGCCCTCGGCGGAGGGCGAGCCGGCGCCGCCGGTGATCCGCCTGCGCGATGCCCGCGTCGAGCGGCTGCTCGGGGCGCCCGTCGCGCGAGGCGAGTCGCGGCGCGTGCTCGAGGCGCTGGGCTTCGGCGTCGCCGACACCGACGACGGGCTCGACGTCACGGTGCCGTCGTTCCGCCGCAACGACGTGACGCGGGAGGCCGACGTGATCGAGGAGGTCGCGCGGCTCTCGGCGCTCGACACGCTTCCGAGCACGCTGCCGGAGAACCGCACGCTCGCGGCCGCACGGCTGACCCCGTACCAACGCGGGCGGCGGCGTGCCGAGGACGCGCTCGTCGGCCTGGGCTTGAGCGAGGTCGCGGGGTGGTCGTTCACCGACCTCGCGACGCTCGAGAAGCTGCGGATGGCCGACGCGCCACACGTGCGGCTGGTCAACCCGATGAGCGAGACGCAGGCGATCCTGCGCCCGACGATCGTGGGCTCTCTGCTCGACGTGGCCACCCACAACGTCGCCCGCGGCGCGGCGGACCTCGCGCTCTTCGAGAGCGCTGCGGTGTACGAGCCCGGCGCGCGGGAGGACGGCAGCGAGGCGGGGCTCGCGGACGAGCACCACGCGCTCGCCGCGTTGCTGCACGGCCGCGCCACGCCGGGCGACTGGCGCTCGGGCGCGGCGCCGGCGGCGGACTTCTACGCGGCCAAGGGCGTGCTCGAGCACGTCCTGCGCACCCTCCGCGTCGAGGCGTCGTTCGCCCCGGCCGAGGCTGCGTGGCCGTTCCTGCACCCGGGCCGCAGCGCTGCGGTCGCGATCGGCGAGGTGCGTGTCGGCTTCGTCGGCGAGGTCCATCCGGCGGTCGCCGGCGCCTGGGAGCTGTTGCACCCGGCCGCGGTCTTCGCCGTCGACCTCGGCAAGGTGCTCGCCGCCGCGCCCGACGTGACCGCCTACTCAGACCTCACCTCGTTCCCGGCGCTGCGGCTCGACCTCGCCGTCGCGTTGGCCGACGACGTGCCGGCCGAGCGGGTCCTGGAGGTCGTGCGCGGCGCGGGCGGAAACCGCCTCGTCGCGGCGTCCGTGTTCGACGTCTACGCCGGCGAGCAGCTCGGCGCGGGCAGGCGCTCGCTCGCGCTCCACCTCGAGTTCCGCGCCGCCGACCGGACCCTCACCGACGCGGACGTCGCTCCCGCGCGCGAGAAGGTCGTGCGCCGCCTTGCTGACGAGCTGGGGGGTGAGCTGCGTGGCTAGCGCGCGCGTGCTCGTCGCCGGCGCGAGCGGCTACGCGGGCGCGCTCGCTGCCCGGCTCGTGGAGCGCCACCCGCGCCTGGAGCTCGCGGCGATCACGTCGCGTTCGGATGTCGGCAAGCCGCTGCGCGCGCTCTACGCGCACCACCGCGTCGACGCGGTGCTCGAGGAGCTCGACGTCGACGGGCCGCACGGCGAGGTCGACGCCGCGATCGTGGCCTACCCGCACGGTGCCGCCGCCCCGGCCGTCGCGGCGCTCCACGCGCGCGGCGTGAAGGTCATCGACCTGTCGGCCGACTTCCGGCTGCGCTCGCTGGACACCTATGAGGACTGGTACGTCGAGCACAGCGCCCCCGAGCTGCTGGCCCACGCGGTCTACGGCTTGCCCGAGCGCTACCGGGAGGAGCTGCGCGACGCGTCGCTGGTCGCCAACCCGGGCTGCTTCCCGACGGCTGCGGTGCTCGCCCTCGCCCCGCTGGCGCCGTACCTGACCGACGTCGTCATCGACGCCAAGACGGGCGTGAGCGGCGCGGGTCGCGCGGCCACCGACGCGACGCACTTCGTCTCGGTCACCGAGAACGCCAAGGCCTACAAGGTCGGCGCGCACCGCCACACGCCGGAGATCGAGCAGGAGCTCGAGGCCGCGGGCGGCCCCGCCGCCCTGGCGATCTCCTTCACGCCGCACCTGCTTCCGCTCGACCAGGGTGAGCTGCTCTCGTGCTACCTGCGCCTGGAGGACAGCGCCCCGCCCGCGGCGGAGCTGCTCGCGGCCGCCTACGCCGCGGAGCCGTTCGTCGAGCTCGTCCCCGGCCCGCCCGGAGTGCGCGACGTGCGCGAGACGAACCTCTGCGCGCTGAACGTCGTGGAGGATCCGCGGACGGGCCGCACGTTGGTCTTCGCTGCCCTCGACAACCTCTGGAAGGGCACGTCGTCGCAGGCCGTGCAGAACCTCAACCTGATGCTCGGCCTCCCCGAGGGCGAGGGGATCTCGTGAGCCCGTTCTTCGCCTCGCGCTGGGTCGACGTGCCCGAGGGGCTGACGGAGGTCGTCGCAGGTGGCCTGCCGCAGGGCTTCCGCGCCGCGGGCGTCGCGTGCGGCTTGAAGGCCGACGGCGGCGTCGACCTGGGGCTCATGGTGAGCGACGCGCCGGAGACCGTGAGCGCGGCGCGCTTCACCCGCTCCGGCGTGCTTGCCGCGCCCGTGCTGGTCACCCAGCAGCGCGCGCGCCTGGACGCGCTCCGCGTCGTCGCCGCGAACTCTGGCAACGCCAACGCCGCGACGGGCAACCGCGGGCTCGACGAGGCCGCGCGCATGCAGGGCGCCGCGGCGATGGCCGGGCGCTCGCAGCCCGACCAGGTCGCCGTCTGCTCCACGGGGGTCATCGGCGTGCAGCTCGACGGGCGCAAGGTCGTGCGCGGCCTGCTCGACGCGAGCGGGAAGCTCACGACCGACGACGTGGACTTCACCGCGGCGATCATGACCACGGACAAGTTCGCCAAGCGCGTGACGCTGCGCCTGGAGCTCTCGGGCGGTCCGGTTCTCCTCAGCGCGCAGGCCAAGGGCGCCGGGATGATCCAGCCCGCCTTCGCGACGATGCTCTGCTTCGTGCAGACGGACGCCGCGCTCGAGGCGACGACGGCCGACCTCCTGCTCGGCGTCTGCGTCAAGCGCTCCTTCGACCGCATCTCCGTCGACGGCCAGCTCTCCACGAACGACACGGTGATCCTGCAGGCCGGCGGCGCCTCCGGAGTGCGGGTGGCGCCTGAGTCCGACGACGAGCTCGCCTTCGGCCAGGCGCTCGACGCGCTGTTGCGCCAGCTCGCGCTGCTGATCGTCAAGGACGGCGAGGGGGCGCGGCGCGTCGGGCGCGTCGCGGTGCGCGGCGGCGACGCCAAGGGCGTCGAGCGGGTAGCGCGGGCGATCGCCAACTCCCCGCTGGTCAAGACCGCGCTCTACGGCGGCGACCCGAACTGGGGGCGCATCGCGCAGTCGATCGGGATGGCGCTGTCCGGGAGCGCCGGCCTGGTCTACGACATCTCGATCGAGGGGATGCAGGTCGCCTCGGGCGGCCAGGGGATCGACCACGACGTCTCCGAGCTCGCGCAGCGCGTGACGCGCCCGGAGGTCGAGTACTGGGTCGGCCTGCCGGGCGACGGCGCCGAGACGGAGGTCTTCTTCTCAGACCTCGGGCACGAGTACATCACCATCAACGCGGACTACACGACATGAGCCAGCGACCCGTCCGGGATTCTGTACCGACTGCGTCAGTCGGAACGCTCCTCGAGGCGCTGCCCTACATCCGCGAGTTCCACGGCAAGACCGTCGTCGTGAAGTACGGCGGGGCGGCGATGGTCGACCCGGCGCTGCGCGAGGAGTTCGCGCGCGACATCGTGCTGCTGAAGTACGTCGGGCTCAACCCGGTCGTCGTGCACGGCGGCGGGCCGGCGATCACGGAGTACATGGAGCGGCTCGGGATGCCGGTGAAGTTCGTCGGGGGGCTGCGGGTGTCTGACGCGCAGACCGTCGAGGTGGCCAAGATGGTCCTGGTCGGCAAGGTCAACAAGGACATCGTGCAGCGCCTCGGGCGCCACGGGCAGGCGGCGGTCGGGCTGAGCGGTGACGACGGGAACCTGTTCCGCGTCTCGCGCCAGAGCGCGCCGGGCGGGGAGGACATCGGCTTCGTCGGACGCATCGACCGCGTCGACGTCGACGTGCTCAACCACATCGCCCAGGACTACATCCCGGTGATCGCGTCGGTCGGCGCGGACCGCGACGGCAACTCCTACAACGTCAACGCCGACGAGGCAGCGGCCGCGGTCGCCCGCGCGATGGGCGCCTACAAGGTCATGTTCCTGACCGACGTGGAGGGTTGGATGCGCGACCCGAAGGACCCCACGTCGGTCATCTCGCAGGCGCCGACCGACGAGGTGGAGCGCGCGCTGGAGGAGATCCACGGCGGGATGCGCCCGAAGCTGCAGGCCTGCGTCGACGCGATCCACGGCGGGGTGACGTTCGCCCACATCGTCGACGGACGCGTGCCGCACTCGCTGCTGCTCGAGCTCTTCACCGACGCGGGCGTCGGGACGAAGGTCAGGGCGGCGTCGTGAATCTCTCCGAGGAGCACCTCACCGCGAACTACGCGCGCTACCCCGTGGAGTTCGTGCGCGGCGAGGGGGCGCGGCTGTGGGATGCCGACGGCGTGGAATATCTCGACTTCCTCGCCGGCATCAGCGTCTCGAACGTCGGCCACTGCCATCCCGCGGTCGTCGCGGCCGTACAGGAGCAGGCGGCGCGGCTGATCCACGTCGGCAACCTCTTCTACACCGAGCCGATGACGGCACTCGCGGGGCGCCTGGCGCGCTCTTTAGGCCCCGGCGCGAAGGTCTTCTTCACGAACTCCGGTGCGGAAGCCGTCGAGGCGGCGATCAAGTGCGCACGCAAGGCCAAGCAGGGCGGCGACGTCATCTCGCTCCAGCGCGCCTTCCACGGCCGCACCTACGGGGCGCTGAGCGCGACGCCGCAGGAGTCCAAGCAGGCGCCGTTCGCTCCGCTCGTCCCTGGCTTCCGCTCCTGCGAGCCGACCGCTGCGGCGGTCGCCGCCGCCGTCGACGACCGCACCGCGGCGCTGATCCTGGAGCCCGTGCAGGGCGAGGGCGGCGTGTGGGTGCTCGACGACGAGGTGCTCGTCGCCGCGCGGGAGGCCTGCGACGCCCACGGCGCGGCGCTGATCTTCGACGAGGTGCAATGCGGCCTCGGGCGCACCGGGACGTTTTGGCACTTCGAGCAGACGCCCGTCGTCCCGGACCTCCTGACCACCGCGAAGGGCCTGGGCGGCGGGCTGCCTGTCGGCGCGCTGATCGCCGGGCCGGCGTACGCGGACGTGTTCGCCCCGGGTGACCACGGATCGACGTTCCCGGGCGGTCCGGTCATCGCGGCCGCCGCGCACGCGGTGCTCGACGTCGTCGCCGACGCGGGCCTGCTGGCCCGCGTGCGCGACGCGGGTGAGCGGTTGCGCGCGACGCTCGCGGAGCTGCCGGGCGTCGGAGACGTACGCGGTCGGGGCCTCATGAACGCCTTCGACCTCGACGCCGGCGGGGCGCCGGAGCTCGTGCGCCGCGCGCTGCTCGAGGAGCGCCTCGTGCTCAATGCGACGGGTCCCGCGACGGTGCGCCTGCTCCCGCCGCTGGTGGTGAGCGACGCCGAGGTCGACGAGGCGCTCGCGCGGCTGCGCCGCCTGCTCGGCTGACGCGTCCGCCCGGCTGCGCCGCCTGCGCGGCTGACGCCCGGGGCTTGGCGCAACCTGACCCGCGGAGTGGGTCGAAACCTGCCGAGCCCCCCGCCCGGAAGCGCTCCGCACGACCCGAGTCGCGCTCGTATCCTCCGCGGCGATGCCCGAGACCGAGCGCACGCCGCACACCCGCACCGCGAGCTACCTGGCCGAGAAGGGCGAGGTCTCGCGCGTGCTGCTGCTCTACTCAGGCGGCCTGGACACCAGCGTCATGCTCAAGTGGATCCAGGACGAGTACGACGCCGAGGTCGTGGCGCTCACGGTGAACCTCGGCCAGCCCGGGGAGGACTACGACGTCGTCAAGGGCAAGGCGACCCAACTCGGCGCGATCGAGGCTGAGGTGGTCGACGCCCGCGACGAGTTCGCCACCGACTTCATCGTCCCGGCGATCAAGGCCAACGCGATCTACGGCCTGGCCTACCCGCTGTTCACCGCGCTCGGGCGCCCGCTGATCGCCAAGCTCGCGGTGGAGTACGCGCTCAAGCACGGCTGCGACACCATCGCCCACGGCTGCACCGGCAAGGGCAACGACCAGGTCCGCATCGAGGCGACGGTCGCGACGCTCGCCCCGGGCCTGAAGGTCATCGCGCCCGTGCGCGGCTGGCAGATGGGCCGCGAAGAGGAGATCGCCTACGCGCGCGAGCACGGCATCCCGATCAAGGGCGGCGCCGAGCAGACGCCGTACTCGATCGACGACAACCTCTGGGGGCGCTCGTCGGAGGGCAAGTGGATCGAGGACCTGAGCCACGCGCCCGACGACGACGTCTTCCAGCTCGTCACCCGGCCCGAGCTCGCGCCCGACGAGGCCGAGACGGTCCGGATCTCCTTCGTCGAGGGTGTCCCGACGGCGCTGGACGGGGAGGAGCTCGGCCTCGTCGAGCTCATCACCCGCTGCCAGGACCTCGGGATCAAGCACGGCGTCGGGATCGTCGACCACATCGAGGACCGCATCGTCGGCCTGAAGGTCCGCGACATCTACGAGGTGCCGGCCGCGACCTTGATCTTGCAGGCCCACGCCGAGCTCGAGCGCCTCGTCTGCACGATCCACCAGAACCAGTTCAAGGGCGAGCTCGACCGCAAGTGGGCCTACCTCGTGTACGCCGGACTGTGGTGGGAGCCGCTGCGCACCGACCTCGACGCCTACATGGACGAGGTCTCCAAGCAGGTGACCGGCACCATCGGCATCAAGCTCTTCAAAGGGCACGCGCGCGTCGTCACGCGGGAGTCGCCCAACGCAGTCTACGACATGCAGCTGGCGACGTTCGAGACCTCGGGCGGCCTGTTCAGCCAGCAGGCCTCGCCTGGCTTCATCGAGCTGTGGTCGCTGCAGTCGCGCCTCGCGCACCGGCTTCGCGCCGGGGAGGCCGATCCGGCCGAGCCCGTGACGGGCGACTGAGCGCCCTCGGCGGCCACGGTGCGAGCCGTCCTGGCGCGCACGTAGGATTCGACGGCCTTGGCCGCGCCCTCCGACTCCCCCCTTGATCCCGAGACGGGCCGCGTCGTCGATCCCGAGGTGCTTGCCGAGCGCCGCGCGCGCCGCGCCGAGCCCGTCGAGCGCGGCGAGCTGGAGCGCGCTGCGCACCCCGAGCGGACCGTCACCAACCTCGAGCAACGCCTTCACGAGGCCGAGAGCCGCCTGGCCGCCGCCCAGCACGAGCGCCGCGCGCTGGCCAGCGGCCTCGAGCACGCCGAGCGGGAGCTGACCGCTGCCCAGCAGCGCGAGTTCGCCGAGCAGCGGCTGCGCATCGAGCTCGAGGGAGACGCGGGCAGCGCCCTCCGCGACCTCGAGGAGGAGCTCGCGCAGCTGCGCGCGGAGCACCGCAGGGCCGAGGCGCGTGCCGCGGAGCTGACCCGGGCGCTGGACACGGCGCGCCGGGAGCGCTCCGCGCGCGAGCAGGCCGTGCGCAGATCCGCCTCCGAGCGCGACCAGGCCGTGGCCGAGGCGACGCAGCTGCAGGCCGAGCTCGATCACCGCGCCGCGGAGCACGATGCCGTCGGCGTCCGGGTGGGCGAGCTGCGTGAGGCACTCGAGACCGCGAGGTCCCGGCCTGACGCCGTTGGCGCCGAGGGGAGCGGGGCGCCGGCCGGCACGAGCGCGGGTCACGAGCTGCTGCGCGACGCGCTCAGGACGGTGGAGGAGGAGCAGCGCCGAGACGCAGCGCGCCTGGAGCAGGCGCGTGAGGAGCTCGCCGCACGCGAGCGCGAGCTGCGCGCCGCCGCCGGTCTGCTCGCGGCACGCGAGGGGGAGCTCCGGGTCCTCCGTGAGGAGGCCGGTGCTCGCCACGAGGCCGAGGCGGCCGCCCGGTCCGCCCGGGCGCGGGCGGTCGAGCTGGGGTACGAGCTCGAGGAGGAGCGCGCCCAGCGCGCCGCTCTGGAGGCGTTCGTCGAGGCAGAGCGGGCGCGCTGGGCCGCGGAGCTCGCCCAAGCCGCGCAGGCGCTTGATGCTGCCGAGGCCGCGAGCTCGGGGCTTGCAGCCGAGCTCGCACGGCAGCCCTCCGGGGAGGCGCAGATGCGCGCTGCGCTCGCCGCACTCGGCGAGGAGCTCGAAGCGGTGCGCCGGGAGGGCGCGATCGGCGAGCAGCACGAGGCGGCTGTCGGCAGGCTCGTCGCCGATCTCATCCGGATCGCCGGCCACCTGCGCGAGGACTTCGAGCGGGTGCTCGAGGAGCTCACCGCCGAGCGCGACGCCCAGCGCGACGCCTTCGCGGCCGAGCTCGCCGCGAACGAGGCCGAGCACGCCGCCGCCGCGGAGCACGCGGGCGCCGCCGTCGACGAGCTGAGAGCCGAGCTTCGCCGCGAGCGCGCAGCCGGTACCGGCAACCCGATCTACGACGCGCCGCCCAGCGGTCCGCTCGTCCCGCGCGCCGACCACCCGGCGCTCGCGCGTCCGGCCGGGGCGGCGGACCGGGAGGGCGCCGAGCCCCCCGCGGTGGTCGTCGACCTCACCCGGGCGATGGAGCGTCTGCGGGCAGCGGGCGAACAGCGGTCGCTCCGTCTCGTCGCCGATCGGGACGAGGTGCCCGACGAAGGCCTGACGGCGCAGCCCGCGCTCGATGCAGACGCCCGCGCCGAGCCCGGAACCGCCGCCGCAGTCGCGGCGCCGCTCGCCGCACCCGCGCCGCCGTCCCTCGGCGACGCGGGGCCGATCCTGCCGGCGACGGTCTCCGTGACGCCCACGACGCAGCAGGCGTGGTTCGCTCCTGCGCTCGTCGGTCTCGCCGCGGTCGACGTGGCGAGCGCGGAGCGGCTGCTGGTCGCAGCGCTTCCCGTTCAGGCCGACCTGGTCGGCAAGGGCGTCGCCTACGCGCTGGAGCTGGCAGTGACCGGCTACCACCACGTGAGCGTCGAGCGGCGCGGCGCGGTCGTCGTCTCCTCCGGCGAGCGCAAGGAGGCCGAGTTCGTGCTCGCGGGGCCCGTCGAGCTCCTGGTGCCGCTGGCTGCGGGCGGAGCACGACGCCGCCTGCGCGGCGTGGCCGTCCGGGGCCGCCGGCGCCGTCTGCGGCGGCTGCTGCGCGCGCTCGAGCGGCCGATCGGCCTGCCCGATCTGCAGGCCGCCGACGTGCGCCCGCGGCCGGGCGACCTGCTCGCGCTGCTCTGCCTCCGGGTGCCCGTCGACTCCGTGCTGGGCGCTGACTTCAGCGTCGCCTACGTCGTCACGGACGCCGAAGGTCGCCGGGTGCGCACGCTCGTGCGCGCGGAGCCCGACGGGAGCCTCGTCGCGATTCCCGAGGCGCCCGACGCCTTCGCGGCCGACGCGACGGTCACCGTCGACGCAGACGGGCTGCTCGGCGCGCTCGGCGGCACCGCTCCCGTCGCGCCGCAGGGCGATGTCCAGGCCGTGGCGACGCTCCAGCGCTGGTTGCGCGACGTCCAGGGCCTGCCGGCCTGAGCACCGGGTTCGGACAGGCGCGGCGGTGAGAAAGCCTGTGCCGAGCGGCGGCGAAGCGGCCGGCAGGCGCATCCTGCAACGTGCGGGAACCCGGCGCCTGCGACTCCGATCGCGTCCGCCGCGCCACCTAGGATCCCCCGGGTCGTGACCGCTCCCGCCTGCGCCCACCTGCACGTCCACTCGGAGTACTCGCTCCTCGACGGCGCCGCCAAGATCGACGCGCTGGCCCAGCGCGCCGCCGCGTTCGGCCAGCCCGCGCTCGGGCTCACCGACCACGGGGTGATGAACGGGGCGGTGGAGCACTTCCTGGCCTGCAAGAAGCACGGGGTCAAGCCGATCTCGGGCTGCGAGATCTACCTCGTCGACGATCACGCCAACCGCGCCCCGGGCAAGGTGGAGCGCAACCACCTCACCCTCCTGGCCGCCTCCGACGAGGGCTTCTCGAACCTCGTCAAGCTCTCCAGCGCGGGTTTCCTGGAGGGGCTCCACCGCGGCAAGCCGAGCCTCGACATGGCCCAGCTCCAAGCGCACTCCGACGGCATCATCGCCCTGACGGGCTGCCTGGCATCGCGCTTCTGCCAGCGGCTGATCGACGACAACCCCGCCGAGGCGCGCGCGCACGTCGACGAGCTCAGGCAGGTCTTCGGCGCCGACAACGTCTACTTCGAGGTCCAGAAGAACGGGATCGGCGAGCAGGACAAGGCCAACGAGGGGATCGTGAGGATCGCGCGCGAGGTCGGCGGCTCGCTCGTCGGCACGGGCGACGTGCACTACCTCGGGCGCGAGGACTATCACCATCACGCCGCGCTGCTGTGCGTGCAGACAAAAAGTACGATCGCGTCGCCGAGCATGTCCTTCGACACGAACGAGTTCTTCCTCAAGAGCAACGAGGAGATGGCCGCGGACTTCGCCGAGTGGCCCGAGGCGCTCGCCTCCACCGTGGAGATCGCCGAGCGCTGCGAGCTCGACATCGAGCTCGACAAGCAGCTCATCCCGCGCTTCTTGTCCGAGGAGCACGACGAGGGCGCCTACCTGCGCGAGCGGGTGCTCGAGGGCCTGCGTCGGCGCTTCGGCGACCCGATCCCGGGCGCCGCCATCGAGCGCATGGAGATGGAGCTCGGCGTCATCGGGAAGATGGGCTTCGACGCCTACTTCCTGATCGTCTGGGACTTCGTCAAGTGGGCCAAGGACAACGGCATCGCGGTGGGTCCAGGCCGCGGCTCGGCCGCGGGGTCGCTCGTGGCCTACGCGCTGCGCATCACCGACCTCGATCCCCTGCACCACGACCTGCTCTTCGAGCGCTTCCTCAACCCCGAGCGCGTGTCGATGCCCGACATCGACATCGACTTCTCCGTCAAGGGCCGCGAGCGGGTCATGCAGTACGTCGTGGAGAAGTACGGCCGCGAGTCCGTCGCGCAGATCATCACCTTCGGCAAGATGCTCCCGCGGGCGGCGACCAAGGACGCGGCGCGCGTGCTCGGCCACGACTACGGCGTGGGCGACCGGCTGGCCAAGCTCATCCCGGACCCCGAGCAGGGCCGCTCGCCGAGCTTCGCCGACTGCCTCAAGGACGGCGCCGACCTGCGCAAGGAGTACGACGCAGACCCGACCGCCAAGCAGGTCATCGACGTGGCCCAGGGCCTCGAAGGGATCGTCCGCAACAACTCGATCCACGCGGCGGCGGTCGTCATCGCGGGCATGCCGCTGACCGACGTGGTGCCGCTGCAGCTGGCCGACGCCCGCTCGCTGGACGCAGACGGCAACAAGGTCTACAAGATGGTCACGCAGTACTCGATGAAGCCGATCGAGATGCTCGGGCTGCTGAAGATGGACTTCCTCGGGCTGCGCAACCTCGACGTCATCGAGGCGGCCCTGGACATCATCGAGCGATCTCGCGGCGAACGGCCGGACATGGACAACCTGCCCATGGACGACGCGCCGACCTACGAGATGCTCGCCAAGGGGGACTCGGTCGGCGTCTTTCAGTTCGAGTCGGAGGGCATGCAGGCCGCTCTGCGCCAAGTCAAGCCGACCGAGTTCGACGATCTCGTCGCGCTTGTCGCGCTGTACCGCCCGGGCGCGATGGACCAGATCCCCACCTACGCCCGCGGCAAGAAGAGCCCGGACAACGTCGAGGTCCCCGACGAGCGCCTCGAGCCGATCATCGGCGGCACCTACGGCGTGATCTTGTACCAGGAGCAGGCCATGCAGATCTCCAAGGCCCTCGCGGGCTTCTCGGGGGCGATGGCCGACGACCTGCGCAAGGCGATCGGCAAGAAGAACCGCGAGGCGATGGCCAAGCTCGAGCCCGAGTTCCGCGCGGGCTGCGAGCGGTCGGGCACCTCGCGCGGCGTCGTCGACTGGCTCTGGGAGACGAACAAGAAATCGGCGGATTACAGTTTCAACAAGTCGCATGCTGCGTGTTATGCATTGATCTCCTACCGCACGGCGTGGCTGAAGGCAAACCACTGCGCGGAGTACATGGCCGCACTGATCTCGTCGGTGATGGACACCAAGGACAAGGTCCCGTTCTTCGCGGCCAAGTGCGAGGAGATGGGGATCGGGGTCCTGCCGCCGGACGTGAACCTGTCCGACCACGAGTTCGTCGTCGTCGACGGCGACATCCGCTTCGGCCTGGATGCCGTGAAGGGCGTCGGGTACGCGGCGGTCGAGGCGATCAAAGAGGCGCGCGCCGGGGGAGGGCCGTTCTCGTCGTTGTGGGACTTCTGCGCGCGCGTCGACCCGCGCTGCGTCAACAAGAAGGCGATCGAGGCGCTCGTCAAGTGCGGCGGGTTCCTGTCGACCGGTGACTCGCGCAAGGGCATGCTCTCCGTGCTCGAGCAGGCCCAGGCCGCGGGGCAGAAGTCCCAGCAGGACGCGCAGATCGGCCAGGGCTCGATCTTCGACGTCTTCGACGCGCCCGCTGGTGGTCCCGCCGCCGGCTCCGCCGATGCGTTCGCGCCGGCCTACCCGCTCATCCCGACGGAGGAGTTCGAGCAGGGCGAGCTGCTGGCCATCGAGAAGGAGGCCATCGGCCTGTTCCTCTCCGCGCACCCGCTCAAGGAGGTGCGCGAGGCGCTGCTCGCGAAGGTCGACTGCCGCCTGGAGAAGCTCGCCGAACGCAAGAGCGGCGACTGGGTCACGGCCGGCGGGATCATCACCCAGGCCAAGAAGATCCGCACGAAGTCCGGCGACCCGATGATGTTCGCGACCCTCGACGACCTCGCGGGCTCCGTCGAGATCCTCGTCTTCGCGAAGACCCTCGCGGAGTTCGAGCCGCGAGTCGACGACGTGCTCATCGTGCGCGGGAAGGTCGATCACGGTGACAAGGGCACGGTTCTCGTCGCTCAGCAGGTCGACCCGTTCACCCCGACCGAGGCTGAGGTCACGCGCGCCCGCGAGGAGGCGGCCAAGGCTCCACGGGAGCCGGACGCGCTGCGGCTGCGCGCCGATGCCCGACGCCTACCCGCGTCGGTGATCGACGACCTCAAGCACCTCTTCCTGCAGCACCCGGGCGTTGCGGAGGTCGTGCTCAAGCTCGAGACCTCCGACGGCCCGCGCTTCCTGCTCTTCGGTCCTCACTTCAAGGTCAAGCCGAGCCAGGACCTCCGCTGCGAGCTCGACGGGATCCTCGGACCGGCGCCCCCGCGCACACCGACGGAGGGTCCAGACGACGAGCTCGAGGTAGAGCCCACGGTCGCGGTCGCCGCGGTCCCCGAGCCGTCCATGGTCTAAGAACCGGTTTCAAAAAAGGCGCGGCCGTGAGGAAACCGTCACGACGGCGCGTCATCTCGAAATCGGTTCTAAGCCGCTGCAGCTGTCGACATCTCGTTCGTCAGGCGACCGGAATGTCGAGAGCTGCGCCTGACGGGCCGCCGAGCCGCCGCCGACGCTGGGACGGTCGTCAGCCCCGCCCGGCCAGCCCGCGCTCGCGCAGCTCGGCGCAGCGGCGGAGGTCGGTGTCGTCCGGTCTCTTCGGGTCGCTGAGCGTCTCGAGGACGCAGGGCAGCCCGTCGAAGCGCGGCTCGGAGAGGAAGAGCGCGCAGCCGTCCTCGCCGAGCTCGCCCTCGCCGATCACCGCGTGGCGGTCGGCGTTCGAGCCCAGCGTGACCTTCGAGTCGTTGAGGTGCAGGGAGCCGAGCCGCTCGGGGCCGCACAGGCGGTCGCACTCGTCGATGGTCTCCCCGAGCCCCTCGGCAGTGCGGATGTCGAAGCCCGAGGCGTACAGGTGACAGGAGTCCAGGCAGATCCCCAGGCGCTCGTGCCCGCCGGCCGCGTCGAGCAGCGCCGCGAGCTCGGCGAACGATCGCCCGAGCGTGCCGCCCGAGCCCGCGGTGTTCTCGAGGTGCAGCGGGCAGGCCTCGCTCTCGGCCAGCGCCTCGGCGATCACGGCCCCCGCGCGGGCGATCGCCGCGCCGACGTCCCCCTTCAGCGCCGAGCCCGGGTGCAGCACGACGGCGTGGGCGCCGAGGCGGTCGCCCGCCCGCAGCGAGGAGATCAGCGACGTGAGCGTCTTGGCGCGGATCACGGGATCCTCCGAGCCCGCGTTGAGCAGGTAGACGGCGTGGATGAGCAGCGCATCGACGTCGGACGCGGCGATGGCCTCGTGGTAGGCGGTCACCGCCTCCTCGGCGTACTCCGTCGGCTTCCACGCCCGCGGGTTCTGGTTGAAGATCTGGATGGAGCGCGCGGCACGCTCGACGCCGCGCTCGACCGCCTTGGCGGGGCCGCCGGCGGGGGATACATGGGCGCCGATCAGCACGGCGCGGGCAGCAGACGGGGGCGGCAGGGCATTGCCTAGAGTCAACCGGAATGCCCCCGTCGACGCGCGTCCGCTTCGCTCCCAGCCCGACGGGAGCGCTGCACATCGGCGGTGCCCGCGCCGCGCTCTACAACTGGCTCGTCGCACGGCAGTCCGGGGGCGCGATGGTGCTGCGCATCGAGGACACCGACCGCGAGCGCTCGACGCCCGAGGACGTCGAGCAGATCCTCGACGCGTTGCGCTGGCTCGGGATCGACTGGGACGAGGGTCCGATCTCGCAGGTCGAGCGCTCTCCCCGCCACCGCGAGGTGCTCGAGGAGCTCCTCGCGCGGGGACTCGCGTACCGGACCACCGCCACCGCGGAGGACGTGAAGGCATACAAGCTCGAGCACGGCGACGCCGCGGGTTACCGCGGGCAGCCGAGCGCCGACGGGGAGGGCGCCGTTCGCCTGCGGATCCCCGACGGCGAGCTCGTCGTTCAGGACATCGTCCGGGGCGACACGGCCTTCCAGGCCGACCACCTCGACGAGCCCGTCATCGCGCGCGCCGACGGCACCGCGCTCTACAACTTCGCGGTGGCCGTCGACGACCACGACGCGCGGATCACCCACGTCATCCGCGGCGAGGACCACCTCTCCAACACGCCCAAGCAGCTCCTGGTCTACGCGGCGCTCGGCGCCGAGCCGCCGGCCTTCGCGCACCTCCCGCTGCTCCACGGCCACGACGGCAAGAAGCTCTCCAAGCGCCACGGCGCGGCCAGCGTGCAGGAGCTGCGCGCCGCCGGCTACCTCCCCGCCGCGGTCCGCAACTACATCGCGCTGCTCGGGTGGGGCGACGTGGACTCCGAGACGCTCATCGCCACGGACGAGCTCGTCAAGCGCTTCGACCTCAGCCGGGTGACCAAGAACCCCGCCCGCTTCGACGAGGCCAAGCTGCGCTGGATGAACGGCCGCTACCTGCGCGAGCTCTCCGCCGACGAGCTGACCGCCGAGCTCGAGCGCTTCACGGGTCGCACGGGGCTGCGCGCCGGCGTCGAGATCTCCGCAGAGAAGATCCAGACGCTCGCGGACTTCTGGCCGCTGGCGGGCTTCCTCTTCGACGGCCCCGCGGACGACTCCAAGGCGCGCGAGAAGTGGCTGAGCTCGTCCGAGCATCGCGCGGCGCTCGCCGCCGCGCGCGCAGCGCTCGCCGCGACGGAGCCCTTCGCCCTCGACGCGATCGAAGCGGCGCTGCGAGGCGTCGCCGCCGACCGCGAGGTCAAGGCCAAGGACGTCTTTCAGCCCGTGCGGGTCGCGATCGCCGGCACCGCCGCCTCGCCGGGGCTCTTCGAGTCGCTCGCCGTCCTCGGCCGCGAGGAGGCGCTTGCCCGCATGGACTCCGTGCTGGGCTGACAGCGCCTCGTCCGGCGCGTCGGTGGGCGCGCCGCCGCTGACACGGATCAGGCAAAGCGCTCAACCATCCGTCCATGCGTGCCGATGGGACATCGAACCCCCCGTCTAAGGAGACGCCCGACGATGAGCACCGCCCCCGCCCTGAGCCAGCCCACGAAGACGACCGCCGACGTGCAGCGCGTGCACAACGAGGGGCACGGGCGCCGCCTCACCGCCGCCTTCGAGGCGCTGGAGGCGTTCCCGGCGCTGGCCGAGTCGCGCAACCGCCTGCTGCGCCTGGCCTCCGAGGAGCGGCCCTCCACGAGCGACGTGGTCAACGCCGTCGAGTCCGACGTCGCGCTCGTGATCTCCGTCCTGCGCCTCGCCAACCAGGTCGAGGGCAAGACGCGTGGCCGTGTCGAGTCGGTCGTCCAGGCCGTCGACCTGCTCTCCCCGGAAGCCGTCCAGTCCCTGGCGACCCGCGCGCGAACCTTCGACTTCTTCGAGCGCTCCGCCGTCTGGGACGCGGCGCCCGAGCGCTTCCGCCTCCACGGCGTGGCCACCCAGCGCGCCGCCGACCGCCTGGCCACCGAGGCCGGCTTCGAGCACCGCGACCGCCTCATGGTCACCGCGCTGCTGCACGACATCGGCAAGCTCGTGCTCGTGCATGCCTACCCGGGCTACCCGCACCAGGTTCACGGGCCGGCGCGTACGCCGGAGGACCGGATCCACCGCGAGCGCCGCGAGCTCGGCGTGGACCATGCTCTCGTCGGCGGCGTCCTCGCCCGTCGCTGGGGCCTGCCCAAGCAGATCGCCTCGGTCATCGAGCGCCACCACTCAGAAGACGCCACGGGCGAGGCCGCCTTCGTCCGCTTGGCCGACATGCTCGCCCACTACGCCCAGGGCAGCCCGATCTCCCCGACCGAGCTGCTGAAGACGGCGCGGGTGATCGGGCTGGGGCCGGCCGAGCTGCGCAAGGTGATGTACGACCTGCCCTACCCCGTCCAGGGCCGCGCCCGCCAGATCGACCCGTGCCCGCTCTCCACGCGGGAGGTCGAGGTCCTCAAGCGCCTCGCCGAGGGCAAGGTCTACAAGCAGATCGCCCTCGAGCTGTCGCTGAGCACCTCGACGGTGCGCACCCACCTGCACAACATCTACGGCAAGCTCGGCGCCGTCGACCGCGCGCAGGCGGTTCTCATGGCCACCGAGCGCGGCTGGCTCTAGGAGGCCGCTTCCTCGTCCGCGCCCCCGGGACGCGGGCCGTAGGAGACGTCGACGTCCTGGAAGCCCTTGGAGCGCTGCGCTTCCGCGAGGCCGGTGTAGGCCCGCTTGTCGCCGGCAGTCAGGTCTACCTCGTCGGTGAACGGCGTGAGCAGCGTGCGCGGGTAGAGCCGCCGCAGTCGCACGACGTTCACCTCCACGCAGAGCACGATGATCGTCGAAGCCAGGTAGAGGAACGCGATCAGGCCGAGGACGATGCCGAAGGCGCCGTTGGTCGCGCTGCCCGAGCTCGAGACGCTGGCCACGTACGAGGCACCGAACCCCTGCAGTGCCGACCACGCGACAGCGGCGAGCAGGGCTCCGGGAGCCACGTCGCGCAGGCTGAGCTCCCGCGCGGTGGCCAGACGGAAGGCGAAGGCGAAGACGAGCGCGTTCAGCGCGACGGTCGCCGCCAGCACCGCGACCTTGAAGACGATGCCCAGGTCGTCGGCGATGCCACCCGCGCCGTTGACGATCGCGGTCAGGGCAGTCGTGGCGATCACCGAGAGCCCGATCACGCCCAGCAGCGCAAGGCTGAGTGCGCGGGCCTTGAACGGATTGGGTCGACTGTTCTTAGGGATCGCCCAGGCGGTGTTCATCATGTTCTGCACGGCCTGAGCGACGCCGAGCCCGCCGTAAAGCGAGCCGAGGATGCCGACCACCAAGCCGACGGTCCCGCCGCCGATCCGGCCCGGCTGCGCGAGGTCCTTGCCGATTCCCGGGAACTGGCCTAGGGCGGAGTCGAGCACCTGGCGCTGAAGCTCCGGGTCCCCGTTGAGCACCAGGCCGAGGATCGTGGAGGCGAGCAGCAGCAGCGGGAAGAGCGATAGCAGGCCGTAGTAGGCCACGAGCGCGGCGAGGTAGCCGCCCTGATCGTCGAAGTACTTGTAGAAGACCGCGAGCGGGAAGCCGACGACTCGGTGCTGCTGCTGGAAGGAGTCGACCCGCTCGATGAACGACATGCGGTCCAGGATGCCTGAATGCGGCGGACATCACCCTCTCGCGGCGCGTCTCAGGCGGCGAAGGCGACCGCGGGAAGCACCAGCTCCACGCGGTAGAGCACCTCGTCGAAGTCCACGGGCATGCTGAGCACGGCGTCGGCGCCGCCCGCACGAGCGTCGGCGGCGAGCTCGGCGCCGTCCCGCGGGACGATGGCCACGAGCGGCACGCAGCAGGTGGAGGGTGACTGGCGCAGCCAGCTGGCGAAGGCGCCGGGAGTGCCGTCGGGAAGGGCTCCGACGAGGATCACCGTGGTGCAGTCTGGGTTCTCGAGGACCACGCGCGCGGCCTGGTCGCCGGTGGCGCGCTCCAGCACGTCGTGGCCGGCACAGCGGAGCCGCGCGGCAAGCGGCCTGCGCGCGAGCTCGTCGCTCCCGGCCACGACCACCTGGCGCCCGCCGGGACACGGCTCCGGCTCACGTCCCTTGCTTCGCGCTGCGTCCATCCTGCTCCCCCTGTCGCTTGCTCGCGGCCGACCCGGCTGCCGGGGGTGGCATCGGCAGCCGCGGTCAGGAGTTGACTCCTGGACGGGCATCTGGACGTCCGGGCCGCAGATCTGTCTGCGTGCGGCGCGTCCTGGCGACCCAGAGCGCCGACGCGAACCCGATCCCGGCCGCATCGATCGCGACGTCGAACGGGGAGGGGTGGCGGTTGGCGACGAACGACTGGTGGAACTCGTCTGAGACCGTGTAGGCGAGCGCGATCGCGAGCGCGAGCAGCGCTCTGCGGGCGGGCGTGCCTGGCAATGCCCTGAGCAGCAGCGCCCACAGCAGCCCGAACTCCGTCATGTGCGCCGCCTTGCGCAGCGCGACGTCGAAGCGGCTGTCGACGCTCGGCAGGCCGGACTGCGCAGAGAGGATGAAGATGAGCCCCATCAGCGCCAGAGGAGGGGCGTAGCGGCCGACGGAGCGCATACAGTGCGCGCACGGTAGAGCGATGATCTCGATCACCACCAAGAGCCCCTACGCCCTCAAGGCCCTGACCGAGCTCGGCCGCAGCGGTGACGCCGGCCCCGTGTCCATCGGCGAGCTCGCCCGCCGTCGCGATGTCCCCGTCCAGTTCCTCGAGCAGCTCTTCGCGACCCTGCGCCGCGCGGGCGTCCTGCGATCCCAGCGCGGCGTCAAGGGCGGCTACTCCTTCGCCCGCCCGCCCGCGGAGATCACGGTCCTCGAGATCGTCGAGCTCCTCGACGGCCCCTTGGGCCGCGACGCCGAGGGCGTCTTTGCCGATGCGGCCGCCGCCGCGCGCTCGATCCTCGCCGGCAAGACCATCGCCGACGTCGTCGAGCGCGAGGCGTGCGAGGCGGGCGTGGCGATGTACTACATCTAGAAAGCAGGACACCGTTAGGCGGTGCAATCAGCGCTCATAGGCTCTTTGGGACGCTGGGGGACGGACGGGGACGCTACGCGCGGGTTCCATTCGGTGCGCGCACGGTGCGCGCACCGAGCGCGGTGTCCCCGGCAGACGACCCTGCGCGACAACGCCTGGGCGCGTCGAGGCCGAGTCGACCGGGAGATTGCGATCAGCGGAGAGGTTCCGTCGGGTCGGCGCTCGCAAGTGCCGAAGTCAAGTGGTCGCTGAGGTCGCGTCGGTGTCGGCGGAGCGCCTCATCGACACCCAGCGCACGCCACTCCTCCCGAATCGCGTCAGCTTGCGCGGCCCACTGAGCGAGCGTCGCGTCTGCCTCGTCGCGTTGCCACCACGGCGCCCGTCTGCCGCGTGGGACAACGCCCCCCGCGAACGCGACCCACGGATACACCCCGTGATTCCAGAGGCGCTGGCGGACCTCGCGAACACCTCGCTGCACACGCTTCGCCTCACTCACGGTCACCGCACGGGCGTCGGCCCGACGCGGGTCGTGGGCGCTGGACGGCGCGTCGAGCGCGAGGTCGTAGCGAATCGCCTCGACGATCCACTCGCCCGGGTCCCTGTCCACCTCATGCTGACGTCCGCGGTCCGGCTCGCCGCGAGCCTTCTTTACGAGCGCGGCGACAGGGACAGTGAACACGGCCCGAGGGTTCGAACGACGTCCAATCATCGAGCCCCGGCCGTAGATGAGGTCGTCGGGTCCAGTCAACGGCCTCGGGCACAACATCGCCCGCGAGGCCGCTGACAGCCTCAGCCTCTCGTCCGCGTCGGGGAGCGCGACGACCCTGGGCAGTAGGAGGACGTTTCCGTCGAACGAGCCCGCTGCGAACCAAAGGACACCCCGCTGACGGTCCGCGATCCGCTCGAGAGTGACGACCCCATCGGTTAACGAAACGAGCGCATCGGGGAGCCCGTCCCCGAACGCGCGTGCGTCCTCCAAAGACGTCCTGTTTCGGGCCGGGCGATTGCCGGACTCTTGCTCCATGAGCGCGAACGCTACCGACGCCCCCGGCGGGCTCCGCGAGCTCCGGAGGACCGCGGCGCTCTCTCAGCAGCAGGTTGCCGTACGCGCCGAGTGCTCGATCGGCTACGTCCGCCTCCTCGAGCGCGGCTTCGAGCCCCGGCGATCGGACGTGCTCCCGCGCGTCCTCGCCGTGCTCCACAACGGCGCCGACCCGGCGGGACACCGGGTCGACGCACAGGAGGTTCGCGGTGCAGACGCGAGCGACCCGACCGCCTGAGCGTACCCGCCTCAGCGGCGGCGATCCGGCCAACGGCTCGCGGCTCCGCGAGCTGGTGCACGAAGCAGCGAACGGGCTTCACGCCGAGGACCGTGCTGCCCGCGAGACGATTTACGACTGCCCGGCCTGCTCTCGCGCGCTGCGTTTCACCACCGGGAGTGTGGCACCGCACAGCTGCGACGGCGGCTGCGACGTCCAGGCGATCCAGCGCGCGGCGCAGCGCCTTATCGACACGCCGGCACCATCGCTGGGACCGACCGAGCAGCCGCAGCCGCGCAAGGGCATCTTGCGCACCCCGGCCAGTCAGGTACGCGCCCGGCCCATCCACTTCCTGGTCCCACAGCGCGTCCCGACCGGCGCGCTGACCCTCCTGGCCGGCGACCCCGGACTCGGGAAGAGCACATGGACCGACATGCTCGGCGCGAAGACCAGCTCTGGCCAGCTCGGCAAGCCCGGACGCGTGCTGATCGCCAACGCCGAGGACAGCCCTGAGGCCGTCGTCAAGCCTCGCCTGGCCGCCGCCGGCGCCGACCTCGAGATGGTGGAGTTCGTCACCGTCACCGACGAGCACGGCGCCCGCGGCCTGACCCTTCCCGACGACCTGCCCAAGCTCACCGCGTCTATCGAGCGGTCGGCCGCGTCCCTGCTCATCCTCGACCCGCTCAACGCGTTCCTGTCGGGGAGCGTCGACGGGCACCGCGACCAACAGGTCCGGCGCGCGCTCGCACCGCTCGCCCGCCTGGCCGAGCAGCACCACCTCGCGGTGCTCGTCGTCGTCCACCTCAACAAGGCGCCGGGGACCGATGCGCTCTACCGCGTCGGCGGCAGCATCGGCCTCGTCGGCGGCGCCCGGAGCCTGCTCACCTTCACCCGGGACCCCGACGACCCTGACGGCGAGAACGGCAACCGCCGCCTGCTCTCCCACACGAAGTCCAACTGGGGCAAGCTGGCCAAAGGGCTGCTCTACGACATCACCGAGCACGAGCTCGACCTCGACGGGCACCGCCTGACTACCACGACGCTCGAGGAGGCGGGTGAGTCCGACGTCACCGGGTCGGAGGCCCTCGGCGCCAGCGACGGCCCGAGCCCCGCCACCCGCCGGGAGCTGGCCGCGGAGATCCTCGGCGACCTCCTCGGCGACGGGCAGCAGCGCCGCCGCGGCGAGATCGCCGAGCAAGCCGCCCGCCGCGGAATCAGCGACCGTACCCTCGACCGCGCCGCCCACGAAGTGGGGGTGCTCATCGACCGCCAGGGGTTCCCCTCGGTCACCTATTGGCGCCTGCCGCACAGTCCCGCCAACCCTAGTCCCGCCACGGTGGCGGGACTGGACGTGGCGGGACTGGCAGACCCGCATGAACACTGGGTTTCTGACGCCTCCGAGCCCCAGTCCCGCCACACCCCGGAGAGTGGCGGGACTGACACGTCAGAGCCCACCGCACAGGTCGTTTCGCTTCCTGCCTGGGCCAACGCCTGGGCCGACCAGGAAGGCGTCGCCTAATGGGCCGCCGCCACGTTGACGTCCCCGTCATCGCGCTGGCGCTGCGCCGCGCCGAAGCCGCGGCCGCGCTCGGGCTCAGCGTCGAGACCTTCGACGAGCACGTCCGCCCGGACCTCCCGGTCGTCCGCATCGGCGGCGTCGTCGCCTACCCCGTCCGCGGGCTCCACTCGTGGCTCGAGCGCCACGAAGAGCAGCCCGCATCCACGTCCCCACGAAGGAAGGCCGCATGACCGACCGCCAGACCATCCGCTTCGCCCAAGCCCGGTGCCGCCACCACGAAGCGCAACAGGCCCACCGCGAGGCCACGCATGAGCTCGAGGCCGCCGCCGCCGAGCTGACGTCGGCCGGCGCAGCGCTGGCCGAGCGCCTGCAGATCCTCGCCCCGTCGGTGTGGCCGTTCGATCCCGACCGGCTGAGGGCCGCGTGATCCTCTCCGACGATGCGCAGCAGCTCGAGGCGATGCTCCTCGACTGCGACGAAGGCGAAGTCGCCGCGCTGGTCCTCCCTTACGACCCGTCCGTGAATCGGGCCGCATCGCTTGACCGTTACGGCCGCGCGGTTGCCGAGCTGCGCGGCGCCGGCTGGCAACTGAAGTCCCGGGTCGGCCGCGCGAACAACGGCGAAGTGCTCGCCGTCGAAGTTGTCGCGTACCCGACCGCGGTCGGGGCATGACCAGCCCCCCTTCCCTCACCCTGCCGGCCGCACCCGCGGCCCGCACCTAAGACCACGATCGAAAGGCACCACATCATGTCCAACACGAACACCGTCGCGCTCCGCGACAAGCTGAAGTCCATCGAAGGCGAGGTCGGCGGACTGCGGGACCGCAAGGCCGCCGCCGTCCGTGACCGCGAAGAGGCCGTCGCGAAGTTCACGGCCGTCCCTGGCAGCCCTGACCAGTCTCATCCCTCGTTCAAGGCGGCGCGGCGAGCCGCCGACGAGGTAAACGATCTGAGCGTCAAGCTCGACGAAGCCGTGAGCACGCAATCCGGCGTGCTGAAGATGCTCGGAGAGCAGGTCATCGACGCGCCGACCGGCGATCCCAGTCGTGTCGACGTCCGAAAGGCCGGCGGCTGGCTGGCACGCGAGCTGCGCAAGTCGCTCACCACGGACAACATCGGCAGCATCGACGACACGGCGACGGTGTTCTTCGACCGCCTGCGCGAGACGAGCGTCATCCTCGCCTCCGGGGCGCAGATCCTCGACATCCCCACGACCAGCGTCAAGGTCCCGACCCTTACCGGCCGCATTCCCGCGGCCGAGCCGGTTGCCGAGCTCGACCCGATCCCGAGCGCCGATCCGCCGTTCCAGAACCGGCTGATCGAACCGCCGAAGTTCGCGAAGGTCGTGACCCTCAGCCTCGAAGCGTTCCGGGACGCGCGTCCCGCGCACCTGGCCGCCGTCGAGCGCGAGCTGGTCAACTCGATCGCCGACGGCTTCGACCAGGCCGCCTTCAACGGCGCCGCACTCGGAGTCCACCCGGGGATCCTTGACACCAGCGGGATCATCGTCATCGACGCCGGCGCGACCGTGAGCAACCTCGACGCTTTCGCCGACGCGATCGGCGCGTTGGCCGCCAACCAGGCGACCGCCAGCGCGATCTACCTCCACCCCGCAAGGTGGGCGGCCCTGACGAAGTTGAAGAAGGAGACCGACTCCAACGAGCCGCTCGTCTCCGCCGCGCTGGCCGCGACAGGCAGGCCCGCCGCGAGCCTGCTCGGCGTGCCCGTCTACGTCACCACGCGCGTCCCGACCACCAAGGCGATCGTCGCGCAGGCCGACGAGCTGCTCGTCGTGCGCCGCCAGAACATCGAGACCGACGTGGACGAGACCTACCGCTTCGACGAGGCCGCCGTCGGCTTCCGAACCATCGCGCGGATGCAGCTCGTGCTCGTGCAGCCCGCCGCCGTCGCCGCGATCACGCTCCCGGCGCTGGCCTAGTGCCCGAGGGATACATCACGCTTGTGGCCGACGGGGAGCAGGCCCGTCGGCACGCGGCGCTCCTCAAGGCGTGGGAGGACGGCGGCCGTGTCGGGCTGCACCCGCTCAGCCGGCAAGCGCGATTCGAGCGCGGCGAGCCCGTCGCGCCCGCGATCCACATCGCCAACCCGACGTCCCGGTTCGCGCGATGACAGATCTTCGGTGCCGGCCATCCTTTGGGGCCTGGCGCCGTCGGGTCCGGACCACGAGACGGACCAGCAGGACCGTGGACCCCGAGGCCGCTGACATGCCGGCCTCGGGGCCACGAACTCCAGGGGGGAGGGGCAGCATCACGGGGCGACCAGCCGCCGGTGACCCCCGAGTCCACCTTTCTCTCTCCGAAGTTCTCAAGGGCCGCGCGCAGCCCGAAGTGGACGCCGACCGTGACGACGCGTAGGGTGCGTGACGAAGTGCCCGGGCACCGCCGGCAAGCGGCCCCGGGCGTGACGACAGGGGACGAGCCCTGCCGCGTGCGCCACGCTATCCGCCCCGGCGGCTGCCTGGCCTCCTCGCCGCAACCGGCTGCGCCCTCGTTCACCCAAACGAGAGGAACGCACCATGAGCACCATCACCGCTGACGCCGTCCACCTCGACGAAGACGCGATCACCGTCGCCCGATTCGTCGTCTCGCTCCAGGCCGAGACCGGCGGATTCGACTGCAACGACTGGCCGGCGACCGTTCAGCTCCTGAACGCTCAGCGACGCTGGGCAGAGATCGCAGACGTCCTCGACGGCCGTCCCGTCCCGGTCGACGTCGCAGAGCTCCTGCTCCCGTTCGTCGCCGAGCTGCGCGACGAGGCGATCCTGCAGCTCGAGATCGACAAGGAGTCCCGACAGCGCGTCCTCGATGGCGACGCCGACTACGGGCGCCCCGGCGACACCATCGAGCAGAACCTCGCCATGTACGACCGACTGCACGAGCAGAGCACGCGCGACGTCGCCGGGTGCGACCGCTTCATCGCCGCCTTCCGTGAGGTGACGGCATGAGCACGACCACCACCGGCGTTGACGTCCCCGACAACCTGCTCGCGATCCTCCGGGCGCGGACGGCACGCGGCGTCGAGTCCGTCGCCGATGGCATCACCGCCGCCGACCTCGACGACCAGGACCTCGAGCCTTTCTTCGGCAAGATGGAACAGGCGATCGAGAACTACCGCCGGTTGCACGCCCCCGGCCCCTATGACGCGCGTGCGGTCGCTGAGATCGCTCACGAGGCGGTCATGTGGGAGGCGGGCAGCACCGACCATTGTTGGCCGGTCGAGGATGACGGCTCGGACGAGGAGGGGTTCGCGGAGCACATGGCGATGATTCGCCTCCGCGAAGAGTGCCGGCGGCTCGCTGGGGTGACGGCATGACGACCATGATCGCCCTCGACGACCTGCAGCTAGAGCTCGTGCGCCGCGAGACGATGAAGCAGGCCGCGTCCGACTTGCGCCACCTGGCCGAGCACCTCGACCAGCTCGCCCTGCTGGCCCCGTGGCCGTGCGGAGTGCTGCACGCCGACGTCCACACCAGCCGGTCGATCGCCGAGGAGTCCCTCGGCACCCTCGACGCGCTCGGCTGGCCCACCACCGAGGAGTCCTGATGGCCGACGAGCTGACAGTCGGGTTCTCGACGGACCTCAAGCCAACGTGCGACCGATGCGGCGCCGCCTTCACCGGCGGCGCCGTCGACCAAAAGACCATGCAGGCGGTCTGCTTCGCGTGCCTCACAGACGACGAGGCAGCGCGGCTCGGCGCAGGACGACCGCCTCTCGAGGAGACCTGATGGCCAGCGCGAAGCCCACGCCCGGGATTACGGCGCGGCACGGGAAGGGCTGCGCCTCGCGCGCGGCCCGTGCGTGCGACTGCACGCCGACCTTCCAGGCGTGGGTCACTGACGCGCGCCGTGATCGCGGCCAGGAGAAGGTCTACAAGACGTTCCCGAACATCGGCGCCGCGAAGTCCTGGCGGCAGGACATGCTCGTGGCCGTCCGGCGCGGTGAGATCGCGGCCACCACGCCGAGCCTGACCGTCTCGGGGCTAGTCGACGAGTGGGTCGCGGACGCGCGCCGCGGCGCCGTGCGCACCCGCGGCCGCAAGCCGTTCGCCGGCTCCACGCTAACCAGCATCGAGCAGAACCATCGCCTGCGCGTCGCGCCGCGCTTCGGCCGGCACCGCATCGACCGCGTCGCGCTCCGCGACCTGCAGGAGTGGGTCGACGAACTCGACGCGGCGGGCCTGCACCCGAGCACTATCGAGACGACCGTCCTGCCACTCCGCGTCGCCTACAGGCGAGCGAAGACCCGCGGGGACATCGCCGTCGACCCCACGGACGGCCTGGAGCTCCCGCAGAAGCCCATGCGCGGCTCCTCACGGCGCCCGCCTGCGGCCGAGGACCTCCGCGCCCTGTTGGCCGTCACGCCGCCGCAGGACCGTTGCGCGTGGACGACGCTCCTCCTGGCGGGCGTGCGCCGCGGGGAGCTACAGGGACTCCGCTGGGAGGACGTCGACCTCGAGGGCGGGCTGATGCACGTCGTCCAACAGTACGCCCAGGCCGAGGGGATCTTCAAGCCGACGAAGGGCCGTCGCCAGCGCAAGCTGCCGATCAGCGCGACCCTCGCCGCCGAGCTGCGCGCACACCGCCTCGCCACCGGCCGCCGCGACGGCCTCGTCTTCGGCGCCAACGGCACGAACCCGCTCGACGCCGGGAAGCTGCAAGACCGCGCCGACGCAGCGTGGAAGGCAGCGGGCGTCGACCGCGTCACGCCGCACGTCTGCCGGCACCTGTACGCGACGCTCATGGCCGCCGCGGGCGTCCAACTCCACGCGCTCTCGCGCTTCATGGGGCACTCGTCGATCGCCGTGACCTTCGACAATTACGGGCACCTGTTCCCCGGTGAGGAGGCCGCCGCCGCGACGCTGCAGGACGCGTTCCTGGCGGCCGGTTCGGTGCGCGGCACGGTGCGCGACCCCGCCACAGCCCTCTAGGACGCGCTCCACCACCGATGTACTACATCTGAGCACGCCGGAGCTCAAGCCCTGAAGGGCGGAAGCCCGGCCAGATAGGGTTCGCGCCTATGACCGACACGCAGCCGCCGCGTCTCGACACCGCCGACGGACTCGAGGCCGCTGGCGCGGACGCTTTGGGAGCAGATGACCAGCACTCGCGGCGCAGCCGCATCTCCCACGCGATGGTGGGACTCAAGAAGGAGTTCTACGGCAAGGGACCCACGAAGGCGAAGACGTTCTTCAACGACGAGTACGTCTTCGTCGTCATGGAAGGCGGACTGACGCGCAACGAGGAGACGCTGCTCGCCGCGGGCCAGCACGACCTGGTCCGCTCCTACCGGCTGCGCTTCCAGGAGGCGATGACCCAGACCACCGTCGGTGCGGTGGAGGAGATCCTTGGGCGCAAGGTCCTCACGTACCACAGTCAGATCCTGTTCGAGCCTGAGCGGGCCATCGAGATCTTCGTCCTCGACGCAGCGGTCGACTGATTCGGCTGGCGCGTTTGCCCGGGTAGACCTTTGGGGAGGCTGTCTTGCGGCGCTCGGCGTTCCGCGACTATCGCGGTGTGCCCGGCGTCCGCCGTAGCGAACGCGGCAACGCTGGAGCTCCCACAGGGCTCGCGTTGGGGTCGCGGTTACCCCCATCACGAACCACGAGGAGTTCCATGAGCACACCCGCAAGCCGTACGACGGACCGCGAGGCCGGCTCGAACGTCGCCCGCACTCCGTCGCGTCGCATCTCGACCGAGACCAAGGCGGCCTTCAAGACGACCGAGTTCGTCGCGTTCGTCGCCGTCCTGGTCGGCATCCTGATCGCTGCGGCGCTCGTCGACGAGACCGACGGCGGAGGCTACGGCGCCAGGCAGGCGTGGCTGTACGCAACGATCCTGACGTCGGCGTACATGATCAGTCGCGGCCTGGCCAAGGCCGGAAGCCGCGAGCCCTACGACGACGACCACTGACACGTAGAGCGCCCACACGCGCTTCGCCTGATCTGCTGCGACGGGCGCCCCAGGGCGCCCGTCGCTCGTCAGGCAACGGGCAGGTCGTGGTGTCGCCGGCCCTCCGTTCAGAACGGTGTCGTCGAGGCCGGACGACCGCTGCGTCCTGCATCCCGTGCAGCGCCGTCCGTCTGGTCGAGCCGCGTCAGGGCCGACGTGCAGGTCGCCGAGCTGCTGCATTCGCGGCCGCGAACAGCGCCTGCTTGTCGATCCAGCTCCACCACGAGCGCTCGTCGCGTAGCTCGGCTTCGCGGGTGGCGAAAGGTACCCTCAACGAAATGCTCCCAATCCCGATCGACGTTTCCGAGCTCGTCGGGCGCACGCCGATGGTGCGCCTCACGCGCATGGCGCCGGACACGATCGAGCTGTACGCGAAGCTCGAGTCGTTCAATCCCGGCGGGTCGGTCAAGGACCGCATCGGCAAGGCGATGATCCAGGCTGCCGAGGACGAGGGGCGCATCGAGCCGGGCAGGACGACGATCGTCGAGGCCACGTCGGGCAACACGGGCATCGCACTCGCCTTCGTCTGCGCCGCGAAGGGCTACGAGCTGGTCCTCACGCTCCCGCAGGGGATGAGTCGCGAGCGCGAGGGGCTGCTGCGCCTCTACGGCGCGCGCGTCGAGGTCATCGAGTCGCTCGGCGGCATGAATGAGGCCGTCGAGGCCGCGCGCAAGCTCGCGCAGCGCGACGACGTCTTCCTGCCCGACCAGTTCTCGAACCCGGCCAATCCGCAGGCCCACCGCGAGCACACCGGCCCGGAGATCTGGGAGCAGCTCGACGGCAAGGTCGACGTGCTCTGCTGCGGCGTCGGGACGGGCGGCACGATCACGGGCGCGGGGGAGTTCCTGCAGCACAAGAACCCGAAGCTCCGGATCGTCGCCTGCGAGCCCGAATCCTCCGCGGTGCTCTCCGGGCGCGCTCCGGGTCCGCACAAGATCCAGGGCATCGGCGCGGGCTTCGTCCCGCCGGTGCTCAACCGGGAGCTGCTCGACGAGGTCATCCCCGTCCCCGACGAGGCGGCGATCGAGACCGCACGCCTGGCCGCGCGCACCGAAGGCGTGCTGGCCGGGATCTCCTGCGGCGCGGCGCTGTGGGGCGCGCTGCAGCTCGCCGGGCGCCCGGAGTACGCAGGCGCGCGGATCGTCTGCGTGCTGCCCGACTCGGGCGAGCGCTACGTCTCGGCGAATTGGTTCTCTTACTAGATCAAACGTCTAGCTGGATGAGTCCTGCACCTGACTGGACACGCGAGGTCGGGCGCGATGACCGATGTCGGCATGCGTGAGGCCAAGACGCAGCTGTCGCGGCTGGAGGAGCTCTGGCGGCGCTTGGTGCACGGTGATTCGAACGGTCACGTCTCCAACCCCGAGACGTGACGCACGGATGATCGGATGCGCCTCCGCACGCTCCCAGGTCTCAGGCGTCGGGGGCCGCAACCTCCAAGAGGTCGCCGGGCGTGCAGTCGAGCGCGTCGCACAGGGAGGTCAGCGTCGAGAAGCGGATCGCACGGGCGCGGCCGTTCTTCAGCACGGAGAGGTTCACCTGGCTGACCCCGACCTGCCGCGACAGCTCGGCCAGGGTCAGCCCGCGCTCCTCGAGCAGGGCGTCGAGGCGGAGCCGCACCCGGTGGCCGGCGGGCTCCGGCTCCTCGACGGACGCGCGTCGCGCCATCAGACCGTCGCCGCGACGTCCTCGCGCAACGCAAGGCCGGAGCGCCAGACCTCGGCGAGTGCGAGGAGGAGGAGCCCGACTCCGAGCGGCAGGAAGCCGGCCTCCAGGCGCGCGTGCAGGCCGTCGAAGCGGCCGCCGGCGAGCGCCTCGGCGGCGAGGAGGTCCACGAGCGCCGCGACGTACGTGCCGACGCCGACCAGGAGCGCCAGTCGGCGCAGGGCGCGGACGCTCGTCGGCGAGAAGACGTCGCCGGCTCGTGCGCGGCGCAGGAGGCCTTCCACCGTCAGCAGGCCGCCGAGCAGCGGCACCAGGGAGACGGCGGCCGCGACGAGCGCGATCAGCGTCTTGGCTGGGCTCGGGTCGGGGATCGGCGCGAGGAGGGCGGCGTCCTGGACTCGGGCGGGCTTGCCCGCCGGCCCGCCGGCGTCCGGACCCGCCAGGGCGACGAGTGCTTCGCGGGCTCGGCGCACCCGCTCCGCCGCTGATCGGTCGCCGGCCTCGGCGATGTCGTCCTCGGCGCGCTCGCCGTCGAAGTGAGTGAGCACGACCGTCCCCTTCTGGCCGGTGCCGATTGCGACGCTCGCAGAGCCGACGCGTCCGTACCCGGCCACCGCTCCGACCCAGTCGGCCACGACCACGATGAGCGCGACTGCCAGCGCGAGCCGGCTCGCCACGAGCGCGGCGGCAAGCCACTCTGCGCCTCGCAGTCGCTGTCCGAGCAGGAGCGCGGCGACGAGCACGACGAGGGCCACCGAGACGGGGAGCAGAGCCATATCGACAATCGTTGCATTGATTGTCGATGTACGCAAGGGCGAACCGTCGCTAGGGCGCGAAGCTCCGCAGCTTGGCGTAGTACGCGAGATGACCGGCGGCCTTGGGGTGGAACGTCTCGTCGACGTCTCTCGACAGGCCGCGGATCCACTCCTTCTCGCAGACGGCGTGGCCCTGGAACTCCTTGCGCACGTCGATCGCGTTCACCTTCGCCCGTATCGTCGCCGCGCCGGTGACGTTCGCGAGCAGGTCGACGAGCCCGTTCAGCCGACGCTGCTCGGGGACCTGGATGCCGCGCGTGCCGCCGCACCCGGCCGGCCCGAAGAGCTGCGGGTAGCCCAAGACGACTACGCGGGCCTTCGGGGCGCGCCGCTTGATCTCCGCGTAGAGGGCGTCCAGCTTCGGCCCGAGCTTTCGGATGCGCAGCTCGGCGGCCTTGATGCCGGTGCCGCAGCCGCCGACGACGCAGTCCTTCGCGAGCTTCGAGAAGCCGACGTCGTTGCCTCCGATCGTCATGGACACGAACTGGGTCGTGGCGTTCAGCGGACCGAGCTGCTTGGCGCGGACGTCGTCGACCTTCGCGCCGGAGCAGGCCAGGAAGAAGAGCTTGACCTTCGGGCGGCGTGCGGCGTAGAGCGCGGGGTAGGCATCGGAGTCTCGCCGGCATGTCGCGCTGCGGTCGTAGTCGTCCAGGCCCTCGCCCGAGGAGAACGAGTCGCCCAGTGCGACGTACTGCAATCGCGCCGCGACGGGCTCTCCCTGATCGACCGCGGCCGGCGCGCTCCCGGGAACGGCGACCAAGAGGACGGCAGCGACGACGGGCAAGGCGCCGAGCAGAGAGCGTTGAAGGCGAGGCATGCGCTCAACCTACGAGTTAGTCGGACCCCGTGCATGGCCGTGTTGTCGCTAGCTCAGCCGTCTCCTTCGAGCAGGTCGGCCAGCGCGGAGAGGTCGCGGACGCTGCGTGCGCCCTGCGGCGCCACGCCCGGGAAGTCACGCTGCACCCAGACGGCGTGAAGCCCGGCGTCCAGCGCACCGGCCACGTCGGTGTGCAAGTCGTCACCGGCGTGGAGGACGTGCGCGGGGTCCTCGCCGAGCTGCTCGCAGGCGAATTCGAAGACCCGGGGGTGCGGCTTGCCGACGCCGACGTCATGGGCAGCGACGCAGGCGGTGAACCAGCGCGAGACCCCGGTCAGCTCGAGATCGGCGTTGCCGTTGGTCACGGCGAGCAGCGGGACGCGGGCGGCCAGGCGGTCCAGCGCGCCGGCGGCGTCGGGGTAGAGCGCGACGCGCTGACGCGCGGCGAAGATGACGTCAAAGGCCGGTTCGGCGAGCGCAGGCTCCTCGCCGGCCGCCTCGAGCAAGCGCCGCAGCACCGCCCGGCGCAGCCCGCCGAGGTCGTGGGCGAGGTCGTCGCGCTCGGCCCGCACGGCAGCCAGCGCCTCGGCGACCACCGTCTCCTCGTAGCGCGCCGCCGTCCGCGGTGCGTGCTCGGCGAGGAAGTCCCCGAGCGCCGCGTCGATCTGAGCCGCGACCGGCGCGAACGGCCACAGCGTGTCGTCGAGGTCGAGCGTGATGGCGCGGACTGATCCCATACGGGGTCTACGGAGAACCGGGCCGGCCGGACACGGTCAGGTGGCGACCAGCAGACCGGTGAGGTAGAGCGCGGCGCCGCCGGCGATGATCCCACCGATGCTCGCGGGGTAGAGGGTCCTCCCGGCGCGGTCGCGCATGAAAGGAGCTATCTGCTGCATGACTTGGATGACGGCGCCGACGCCGACGCCGATGAGCAGGGCGGCCAGTTCGGCGTTGAAGGCGGTGGCGCCGATGAGGGTGCCGAGGATCGCCGGCGCACCGGCGATGAAGCCCAGCAGCGCAAGGCGGCGGAATGTCGGTCGTTCGTTGCTGAGTGGCGCGACGACGGCCAGGCCCTCCGTGGTGTTCTGGATGGCGAAGCCGATGATGAGAAACGCACCGAGGGCGAGCGCTCCGATCGCGTAGGCCGAGCCGATCGCGAGCCCTTCGCCGAGGTTGTGCAAGCCGATGCCGATCGAGACCATGAGCGCCAGGCGCGAGCCTGACGTGCCCGCGGCCTTGGCGGCAGCTTTTCGAGTCAGCAAGAACCGGTCGATCGCGGTCAGCGCGAAGTACGCGACGGCTGCGCCGATGACGACGAGCGCCTTGCCGCCGAAGGCGCCTGAGCTCTCGTCGGCGATCTCGAGGCCTTCGAGGGACCCGTCGATGACCAGGAACCCCAGCAAGCCGATCGTCACGGCCATCGCCAGCTGCACCCAGCGCGCATCGAGTCGGCGCAGCAGCGGGAGGAACAGCATCCCGAGCAGGACGGGCAGGACGCCGATGTAGACGCCGATGAGCGCCATGAGCCCGAAGAAGCCACCGTCGGCGCTCGGGGTTTCGACGGCCGCCTCGATGGTGTGCTCGATCGTCACACCGGTCGCGGTTACCATCGTAATCGCGGCCGGTGAGCCGTCCTGCCAGGGGTAGTCGAGGGTGAGGCGCTGGGTGCCGAGGCGCCCGACTTCCTGCTTATCAGAGGTGAAGTCGACGTAGGCGTCGTTGATGAACACCTGCGCGATCCGGACAGGGTCGGGGCCGGTGTCGCGCAGCGTCAGGATGATCTGCCCGGGGTGCAGGACGGTGCGTTCGACGGCGAGCTCCTCGGCGGGAGGGCCGACGCGCTGGCCCAGCGTGGAGGAGCCGAACGCTGCGAAGGCGCCGAGCGCCCCGATGATCAGCACGAGCGGGACGAGGGCCAGCGTCCAGGCCGGCAACCGCTCCAAGCGCCCGGTCGGTGTCGCCGACACGCCGGTGGCGCTCATGAGCTGACCTCGAAGTGGCCCATCCAGCCGAGCTCGGCGAACTCGGTCTTGTGGGCGTGGAACATGAACGGCCCGGGGGTGGGGAAGCGCATCTCGCAGATGCCTCGCTGCCCCTGCACCTGCGCGATCGTGTCGGTCAGCTCTGTCGGCTGCAGGCTGGTGCCCGTCGGGAAGTAGTTGAAGAAGTTGCCGTGCAGGTGGAACGAGTTGATCGGGTCGAACTCGAGGACGTTGACTAGGTAGACGCGTACGAGCTCGCCGCGCTTGACCTGCACGGGGTTGTCGTTGTAGTGGAACGGGATGCCGTTGACGGCGTAGAACTGGTTGCCCTCGCCGTCGAAGGTGGTGTTGTAGCCGTGCTGGACCATCACCAGCTCGTCGGCGTCCGGACGCCCTTCGCGCGGGTCGACGATGAAGGTGCCGTACATGCCGCGCGCGATGTGCTCGGCCAGCGGGCCGGCGTGGCAGTGGTAGAGGTGCAATCCGAATGGCTGGGCGTCGAACTCGTAGGTGGTGCTCTGCCCCGGCTTGATCAGCCCCGCTCCCTGGCCGGGAACGCCGTCCATGTTCGAGGGGTGGATCCCGTGGAAGTGCAGCGTGTGCGGGTGCGCGGAGCCGTTGACGAACCTCACCCGCAGCAGCTCGCCCTCACGGCAACGCAGCGTCGGTCCCGGGATCTGCCCGTTGAACGTCCAGGCCGGGAACTTCACGCCAGGCGCGATCTCGATCTCCTTGTCGGCAGCGATCACCTCCCACTCGCGGAGCACCCGGCCGCTCGCCATCCGCGTCGTCTTGCCCATGTCGAAGTCGCGCAGGACCTCGGTGGGGTTGAAGCCGTTGGCGCGGTGATCGACCCGGCCACCCTTGCGGAAGGTCGGCCCGGTCATGCCCCCGCCGTGCGTCATCGCGCCTGGGCCGGCGTGGGCATCCTGCGCCGTCGCCGTGCCGCCGCGTGATCCCAGCAGCGCAGCTGATCCGGCCGCTGCCAGCACGCCATCGCCGATGAGCCTGCGACGGTTGATCAAGTTCTTCGCTTGGTCCATGAGAGTTGAGGCTAGCCTAAACTTATGTCTAGAACAACTGGAACCATTCGACCAGGACTCAGGGCGGCCTGCGTTGTCTTCGCCATCGTGGTCGCCGGATGCGGCGACAGCACAGCGCCGACGCAGGTGGTCCGGCTCGATGCGGCGCCGAGTGGTTCGCTGCGGTTTCAGCGCTCCACGCTGAGCGCGCGGCCGGGGCGCGTGGCGATCGAGATGCTCAACCCGTCGCCGATCCCTCACGCCGTCGCGATCCGCGGCTCTGGCGTCGCGCGGACCGGCCGGACCGTCGCCGGAAGCGGCCGGTCGCGCGTCGAGGCACGACTTCGACCCGGCCGTTACACGCTGTTCTGTCCAGTGGCCGGACACGAGCAGGGGGGCATGACGGCCACGCTCTTGGTGCGATGACCTCGCACCGTCGAACCGCGCGCGTGGTCGCTCAGGGCCGGCGCGTCATGACCACTGTGAAGAAGCTGGACGTCCAGACCGTCTCGTACACCTGCTGCTCGGCGTGCTCGGGCGCCGGCGCCGGGGCCGCCCCGGGTTCGAGCATGAGCAGCGCGACCAGCATCCCGAAGGCCACGAGCCCCGCGCCGATCAGGTAGGCGACGTGGTAGCCCGTGTTCAGCGCCGAGGCGACAGCCTCGCCGTCGGCCCGCAGGCCGGTCCGAGCGCTGCGCAGCGAACGTCGCCAGCACGGCCAGGCCGATCGCGCCGCCGACCTGCGTGCTCGTGTGGATCAGCCCGGAGGCAAGGCCGGCGTCCGCCGGGGTGGGCCGGGCGAGGGCGGCCGGCACCCGGGCGGTGCTGCTGTGGGCCGCGGATTGCGCCGCGATCGCGCTGGTCGCGTTCCTCGCGTGGGGCGTCTGGCTCGTGCAGCGGGACGGCTTCTTGTTGAGCCGGCGCGCCGGCGCCGTCGTGGCGGGTGGGCTGCTCGCGGCCGGCTGCGGTGGTCCTGGGCGCAAGACGGCGGGAGCGGACTGGGAGTTCGTGGGCGTCCGTGATCACGGTCGTGCGCTCGCGCTGCAGGCGATCTTCGGCTCCGGCACGAGCACCGGGGAGGTGCATGCCCGGGCAGCGGAGACGGCGTCGACCGTGACGGTCTCCGTCACCCGGACGACGTCGGAGGACCCCGCCGCAGGTGCCTGCGCGATCCGCGTCGCCCAGCGCGCTGCGGTCCGCTTGCGCGCTCCCGTCGGCGGGCGTGCCGTCGCCGGCCCCGGATGCGTGACGGCACCGTCGCAGACAATTGCGCGACCGTCCGGACGGGGGAGGAGCGGCCCAGGTCAACGAACTGACCAGCGCGCTCGGCGAGGCGCATGTCGAGCTTCGCGCGGTCCGGCGCGGTGATCCAGCAGCGATGAGCTTTCGCTGAGCTCGAGTTGCTCCGCGGACAGATCGGCCGTCGTCCGGTTCTGCGAGATCGTCGAGCTCCCCCGGGGCACCTACTACGCCCGCCGCGCTCGCGCCGGGGCCGAGCCGGCGGCCGGGGTCTGGCCGCAACCGGCCCGCGCGCTGATGGCCCCGGCGGCCCGCGCTTACGCGCTGGAGTTACCGCAGTGGGGGCACCGCAAGATCGCCGCGCTCATGCGCGCCGACGGCCACCACGCCCCCGAATCGACGGTGCTGCGCGCCTTGCGCGACGCGGAGCTGACGCTGCCCGCGGGCCACCTGCGCCAGAGCCGCAAGCTCGCGGGTGCGCGCCGCGAGGCCTTCCTGGAGCCGCCGAGCCGCAGGAACCGTGTCTGGCAGACCGACTTCACCGAGCTTGAGACCAGCGGCGGCGGCACCTGGCAGATCAGCCCGGTCTGCCGACTACGTCACCAAGCTCTCGATCGCCTGCCCGGTCACCGCGACCGCGCGCTGGCAAGACGCCGTCGCCGCCCTGGAGGAAGCGCGGGCCGCCGTCGCGGTCCTGCTCGGCCGCAGCCTGCTGGAGGACTGCACCGACTCGATCACCGGCGAGCTCACGCCGGTGATCGTCGTCACCGACAACGGCTCCTGCTACAAGGCCGCCGCCTTCGAGCGCTACATCGCCTCCCGCCCGGAGCTCACGCACGTGCGCACGAGCAAGAAGAGCCCGCACACCAACGGCGTCGTGGAGTGCTTCAACCGCGTCTTGAAGTACGAAGACCTCTACCGCGACCTCCCGGCCGACGGCCTCGACCTCACGCTCCGCGCCGCCGCCCACCGCGACCTCTACAACAAGATCCGCCCGCACGAGCACCTCGCCTGGGCACGGCCCCTCGAAGCCTTCCTCGCCGAGCCGATCACACCAACCTACGGGCGAGACGTTGAGCGCTGCGGTGCCCCGATGGTCTTCCTACCTCTCGAAGCTCCGCCTCCGCGGCCGCTTCCTGCGTGTGCCCGTCGCCTGCCCCGCGGTGACCGGTCAAGCATGCACGGGCACAGTTCAGCGCTTCACGCTCACGGCCCGGCCGCTCGCCCGCACTTCGACGACGTCGCTGCGAGTTCACTCAGGGAGGGTCGGGGTAGCGGCCCTCCACTCAGGTCCTCGCAGCGCCCGGGACGTGCAGGCGGACCTGCGTGCAGGTCGCCTCGTTCAACTGCAGGTCACAACGTCCCGACGACTGGTGCACCAGCACTCTCCGGTGACCGCTTACCGCACGACGCAACTCACCTGACCAGCCGGGAGACCGACGTCTTCACCGCGCAGCGCGGCGCCCTCGTGGCCCGCGGCGTTCTTCGACGACGCGGGGGTCGTGCCCTGGTGACGCTGCGTACCGGGCGCGTGGCCCCGCCAACTCGGGGGTAGTCGGGGTTTGTGCTCGACGTATGTACCGTCTGGCGGACGCGCGGGCCGTCGCGGTGACCCAACCCTGGTGGCAGCGCGGGGCCATCTACCAGATCTACCCGCGCTCGTTCGCCGACTCCGGCGGCGATGGCGTCGGCGACCTGCCCGGCGTCCTGGGCAAGCTCGACCACCTCGTGGACCTGGGCGTCCAGGCGCTGTGGCTCTCCCCGTTCTACCCGTCGCCGATGAAGGACTTCGGCTACGACGTCGCCGACTACTGCGGTGTCGATGGGCTCTTCGGGACCCTGGACGACTTCGACGCGCTGATCGCCGCCGCCCACGCCCGCGGGCTGAAGCTCGTCGTCGACTGGGTCCCCAACCACACCTCCGATCAGCACCCGTGGTTCTCAGACCCCGGCCGCGCGCACTTCTACGTCCGCCGCGAGGAGCCACCCAACCACTGGCGCACGCAGTTCACCCACGACGGACCCGCCTGGTCGCGCGACCCCGGTCGCGGCGACGTCTACCTGCACTCCTTCCTGCCGGCCCAGCCCGATCTGAACTGGGACGAGCCCGAGGTCCGCGAGGCGATGCACGCCACGCTGCGCTTCTGGCTGGACCGCGGCGTCGACGGGTTCCGCATCGACGTCGTCTACCGGCTGGGCAAGGACCCGGCGCTCGGCGAGAACGAGCCCGGGCGCCGCCACGACCAGGACTGGCCGTCGATCCACCCGCGCCTGCGGGCGATCCGCGCGGTGCTCGAGGAGTTCGGCGAGGAGAAGATGGCGGTCGGCGAGATCTACCTGAGCACGCAGTCGGACATCGCGCGCTACGTGGCCGGCGGCCAGGAGCTGCACATGGCCCACAACTTCTTCCTGCTGGAGGCGCAGTGGTCGGCGGCCGCCTACCGCGAGGTCATCGCTGAGTGGCTCGAGCTGCTGGGCGAGCGCGGCTGGGCGGCGTGGTGCCTGGGCAACCACGACCACTCGCGACTGGCCACCCGGCTCGGGCCGGCTCGCGCCCGCGCCGCGGCGGTGCTGCTCGTGACCCTGCGGGGCACGCCGTTCATCTTCCAGGGCGACGAGCTAGGCCTGCAGGACGTCCCCATCCCGCCCGACCGCGTCGTCGACGTCGACGGCCGCGACCCCGAGCGCGCGCCGATCCCGTGGACGGCGGGCCTGGGCGCGGGCTTCACCACAGGCGAGCCGTGGCTGCCGATCGACCCGGAGGCAGACCGTGTCAATGCCGCCGTGCAGGCCGACGACCCGGGCTCGATGCTGTCCCTCTACCGCCGCCTGCTCGGCCTGCGCGCCGCCGAGCCGGCGCTGCGCGAGGGGCCGCAGGGCTGGCTGCAGGCCGGTGAGGACGTCCTGGCCTTCAGCCGTGGGCCGGAGTTATTGGTCGCGGTGAACTTCGCCTCCGAACCGCGCACCGCTCGGCTCGGCAACGGTCACGCCGAAGTGCTCGTCGCCACCGGCGACCGGACGGGCGGAGTTGACCTCGACGCACTCAGCCTCGCACCCGACGAGGCGCTGGTCCTGCGGCGGGATGAGCGCGAGCGTTGAGTCCGTGAACGACTGAGGTCAGCGTCAGGACAGCCGCCGCTCGCCCTCGCGCCGCACGCGCAGCCAACGGTGGCCGTAGGCCTCCAGGCGCAGGTCGAGCACACCGCCGTCGCCTACGCGCAGGTCACGGTCGGAGATGAGGTCGTCGACGGCCACGACGTCTGCGTCCAGGGTCAGCCGCTCTCGGACCGCCGTGCCCGACAGGTTGTGGGCGGCGATGACCGTCCCGGTCTCCCAGTCGCAGCGATGGACGAACAGCGCCGGCGAGCGGGTCTGCACCAGCGTGCTCGTCCCCCAGCCGAACTCGGGGGTCTCACGCCGGCGGCGGATCAGCCGCTCGAGCCAGTTCAGCAGCGAGTCGGGGTCGCGGCGCTGCGCGGCGACGTTTACCGCCGCGACGCCGAAGTCCCCGTCGGGCTGCGGGCGCACGATCGCCTCCGGGACGGTGGTGAAGTCCCCCGCCGGGCCGGAGGACCACTGCATGGGGATCCGCACGGCGTAGCGGTCGTCGATCGCGAAGTTCTCCCCCATCCCGATCTCGTCGCCGCCGAAGATCACCGGCGTGCCGGGCAGCGAGAGCATGAGGCTCCAGGCCATTCGCAGCCGGGGTCCGTCGCCGCCGAGCATCGTCGCGGCGCGCCGCCGCAGCCCGTGGCCGTACATCTGCATGTCCTTGCTCGGGCCGAACGCGGCGAAGACCTCCTCGCGCTGGGCCACGGTCAGCTTGTCCAGCGAGAGCTCGTCGTGGTTTCTGAGGAACATCGCCCAGGCGTTGACCGTGGGCAGGGGCGGCAGGCTCTGGATGACCGTCTCCAGCGGCTCGGCCTCCTCGCGCGCGAGGCTCAGCCAAAGGTGCTGGTTGAGCAGGAAGGCGAACTGCATCTGCAGCCCGTCGCCGTCCGGCCCGCCGAAGTAGCTCATCAACTCGTGCAGCTCCGCGTTGACCTCGCCGAGCAGCATCGCCTCTCCCCGGCGCCGTCCGGCGAAGGCCCGCAAGCCGCGCAGCCAGCGCTTCGGGTCCTCGTCGGAGGTCTCGGGCAGCCCGGTGGTCTCCAGCAGGAACGGCACCGCGTCCATGCGGAACCCCGCCACGCCGAGCTGCAGCCAGAAGCCGACGATCCGGGCGATCTCGTCGCGGACCACCGGGTTGGCGATGTTCAGGTCGGGCTGGAAGCGGTAGAAGCGGTGCAGGTAGTACTGGCCGGCCTCCTCGTCCCATTGCCAGTTCGAGGTCTCCTTGTCCGGGAAGGCCAGTCCCTCCGGCTCGTCGGAGGGCTCGTCGCGCCAGACGTACCAGTCGCGCTCGGGCGAGCCCTTCGGCGCGCTGCGGGCGCGCTGGAACCACGGGTGCTGATCGGAGGTGTGGTTGACGACGAGGTCGAGGATCACCTTGATGCCGTGGGCGTCGGCCGCGCGGAGGAAGTCGGCGAAGTCCCCAAGCGTTCCCAGCCGCGGGTCCACCCCGTAGAAGTCGGAGATGTCGTAGCCATCGTCGCGGTCGGGCGAGGGGTAGAACGGCATGAGCCACAGGCAGGTCACGCCCAGGCCGGCGATGTAGTCCAGCTGCCGCGTCAGCCCTCCGAAGTCACCGACGCCGTCGCCGTCGGAGTCCAGGTAGGTCTCCACGTCGACGCACAGCACGACGGCGTTCTTGAACCACAGGTCACCGATCTGGTCCAGGCGCATGGGTGGACCCTCGCAGACGGCGCATCCACCATCGGGGCGTAACCGAGCTCGTGGCCGGAGCCATGCTTCTCCGCAGGCGCTCCTCCGTGTTGTCGACGAGGGTCTCCGCGCAGTCGCCGCCCTGCAGCAGGAACGCCTCGCCGCGCGTGACGTCGTCGAGGAGCGCCTGGAGGCGGTCGACCTCGGTCGGCACGGCGATCGGCAGCACGCTCTCCAGCAGTGTGCGCACCCGCATGGTGTAGTCCGGGTCGGGTACTGCGGGTGCTGAGCGGCGGACCGTTGAGCGCGGCCTGCAGCGCGGCGGCGAGCGCAGGCGGCATGGGCGGCAGGGGAAGCTCGATCCCCCCGACCCTGGTCTCCCACGCCCGCTGGCGATACCCGTTCGGATTCGTCACGCGCCCTCCGGCGCACTCACCGCGCCAGCGCCGGTCAGCTTCGCGACCTCGGCCTCCATCAACTCACACAACCAGCCTCACGGCGGTCGCGCAGCGGGTCTCCGTGCTCGCCCCCCATCGCCTTCGCGACGATGTCGGCAGGGGGTCCGGGCGCGGGCAGCTCGGAGTTGGCCGCCGGGCGCGCCGCGCCGTCGGGGATCGGGATGCGAGGCTTCCCGCATGACGCGGCTCGCGACGACGGCCCGGTTGACCGGCGGAGTTCTCCGGGGCCTGGCCGACCGGGTAGACCCGAAGGGGCTCACCACCGAAGCTCCGGCGACGCCGGTGACCACCGCGTGGTTGGCCGGACCCACGCAGCAGCTCTGGTGCGAGCCGGCAAAGCACGAATGGACGCGTCCCTCGGTGCGCGGCCGCAAGCCGACGGCCTGCCCAGACCACCGGTAAGAGCAATTCCGCGACGCGTCGAGAGCGCTACCGCCTCTCCCTCGGCGACCGCTGCTGCCTGGCGCTGACGGTTCGGAGCACTCCGGCCCAGGTCCTAACCGCTGACCGCGCCTGGGCCGAGATCGACCTCCCCGTCCAAGTCACGCTCCTGCGCTGAACCGACCGCCCCGTGAGACGTTGACTGGCGGGGCCGACCCCGGTCTTTGGCGTTGCGCTTTGAAGCGTGGGTGTGGTCGGGGCGGAAAGCGAGCATCTCAGGACCGATCAGTGAGACGTCGGCTGGAAACTCCCTTCACGCCGCGCTCGAGGGTGCGCGCCTCCCGCACCGTGTGTTCCACGACTTCCGGCACATTTTCGGCACGGCGATGGCCTCCGGGGGCGCCCCGCTCGGGACGCTTCAGGCGTGGATGGGTCACGAGAAGATCGACACGGCGCTGATCTACGCGCACTACGCGCCGACCGCGCGTGGGCCGCCGTCATCGGCGCGATCTTCGATGCGGCCGAGGTCGTCGACGTCCAGGCGATCGACAACCCCGCCGGATCCGCAGCGGCTCCTCGACGCGTGATCCTCGGATCGGCGTCGCGGTAATACCCATCGGTATTACCGCGCTAGGCTTGATGCATGCGCGTGACGAGCAAGGGTCAGGTGACCATCCCGCAGGACGTGCGCCAGCGGCTCGGGATCACCCCTGGGACTGAGGTCGAGTTCGAGGTAGCGGACGATGGCGTCCGTCTGGTGCGGCGCGGGGAGACCGATGGTGCGGCGCTCGTGGCGGAGATGCGCGGGCGGGCCGGCCGCGCGATGAGCACGGACGAGATCATGGCCCTGACCCGCCGTGGCGACTGAGGGCGCCTTTGGGACGATCGTCGACACGAACGTCCTGCTCGACGTCTTCACCGACGACCCGCAGTGGGCCGACTGGTCAGCTGGGCACCTGGTGCAGGCCTTCGACCGCGGGCCGGTCGTGATCAATCCCATCATCTACGCCGAGCTCGCGATGGGCTTCGAGCGCATCGAGGACCTCGACGGCGCGCTTCCAGCACGGATCGAGCGTGAGTACCTCCCGTGGGAGGGCGCGTTCCTAGCCGGCCGGGTCTTCCTGGAGTACCGCCGGCGCGGGGGAGCGAAGCGCTCGCCGCTCCCTGACTTCTACATCGCCGCACACGCAGCCATCTCAGGCCGCGTCCTTCTCACCCGTGATCGCCCGCGCTACGCCGACGATCTTCCGACGCTCCGTGTGATCACGCCGGACTGAACCCGAGGCGCAGACCGTCATCGGGAACGGCGTAGTACGTGCCCTGAGACAGCGAGCGATGCAGCTCGGCGAGCTGCCTCTCGGTCTCCCGGACCGCAGCCGTGACATGCGCAGCAGCGCCGGCCTTCCCGAGCGCCTCCGCGACCTTGCGCGTGCGGGCCCGCACGTCAGCGAGGCGCAGCAGCACCTTCTCGACTTCCTTGGACTCCTGCTCAGTCATCGTCGCCACGGTACGAACCATCGCGGACGCCGATGCTGCACATGAGTCCTTCCACGAAGACCGCACTTTCGGCGCGAACTCCGCAAATCTGCGCGCCTATGCGGGTCTCGGCGTGCCGCGAGCCCGACGCGCTCGAGGCCCCCGATCCCGGGGTTCCCTGCGTGAAATCTGTACTAATTGTCCCCGGTTTTCGCTAGAAACGCCTCTGAGCAGGAAAAAGAAAGGTAGCTGGGGGGGGACTCGAACCCCCGACCTCACGATTATGAGCGTGGTCCGGGGTGTTCTGTGCGTGCGGGCCAGTCCACTAAGTGCCTGCAAACGGGCGGTTTCTGCTTCAGGCTGGCGGACTGCTCCGCACAGCCTCGCACTCCGCAACGTGCCCCCCGTGTGCCCCCTCGAGCGCGTTCGGGACCTCCATCGCGGCGCCGACGCCGTCGTCGAGCAGGTGCGCGTAGACGGTCAGGGTGAAGGCGGGGGAGTGGTGACCGAGCCACCGGGACACCTGCACGATGTTGCGACCCTCGGCGATGAGCAGGGAGCCGCAGGTGTGCCGGAACGTGTGGAAGCCCGCCCAGGGCACGCCGGCCTCCTGGGCGGCGGGCACGAGAGTCCGCTTGCGCAGGTTCACGTCGACGAGCGGTGTCCCGGCGGCCGTGGCGAACACGAGCTCGCCGTCGCCGGGCCATTCCGTGTCGCGCTTGCGGACGCGCAGCTCGCTCACGAGGCTCGCGGCGAGCGGGACGGACCTTCGGGAGTGCTGGCTCTTCGGCGGGCCGTAGACGCCGCGCACGTACCCGCGGCGGACGCGCAGGTGCGGCGTGGAGCCGTCGAGGGTGAGGTCCCGCCACCGCAGGGCGACGGCTTCGCTAATCCGTAGGCCCGTGGAGGCGAGCAAGCGGAAGAACGTGCCGTGCCGCGGGTCGACGATCAGCAGGAACGCGGCGAGCTGCTCGCGGGTCATCGCCTTGGCCTGCGGCTCGTCCTGCTCGTCGTCGAGGCCGGCGGCGAATGTGCGCAGCCGGTCGCGGCCCGAGGGCAGCGTGACGTCCCGGGCGACGTTGAAGGGCACGAGGCCCTCCTCGGCCGCGGTCGCCATCAGGGCGCTGACCCCGGCGAAGATCCGCCGGACGTAGTTGTCGGCCATGTACGCGTCGCCGTCGCGGCTGGTCAGGCCGTCGATGACGCGCCGCAGGTCCGCTGCGGTGAGCGTCTCGAGGGCTCGTGCGCCGAGCGAGGGGAGCCAGAAGCGCTCCATGTAGCCGCGGTACTGCTCGCGGGTCGTGTCGCGCACGGCGCCCCTGCGGCCGACGTACCGGCCGCGCATCGGCTCGCGGTCGGCGGGCCGGTCGAGGTCCGCGCCGTAGAGCTCGCGGGCGTACCGGGCGAGCGTGAGGCGCCCAGGGACCGCCACGACGGGCGTGCCCTCGCGGGCCTCCCGCTCCCGGTCGGCTTTCGAGGCGCGGGCCTGCTCGAGCGTGTCGGCGCTTGAGCGACGCCGAGTGCCGCCTGCGTCAGTCCAGCGGTACTCGTAGCGGGAGCCGCGCTTGTAGACCCCCGGATAGCGGGTCCTCGTCGTGGTCGCGCCGGCCATCAGGACTCCTCGAGAGGCGGTCGTCCTGCGCCGAGCCGCGCCGCCTCGTGCTCCGTGAGGCACGAGACGCAGACCGCCTGCATGGTCTTCCGGTCCACGACACCGCCGGTGAAGGCGGCGCCGCATCGGTCGCACGTCGGCTTGAGGTCCGTCGAGAACCCGACTGTCGGCTCGCCGGCCATCAGGACTCCTCGGCGGTCGGCCAGCCGAGGGCGTCGAGGGTGCCGAGGGACTCCTCGGCGATCGACCGGCTGGTCTGGGCGTCGTCGTGGATCGCGCCCGCGGGCCACGGGGCCAGCAGGGCGAGCTGGTCGAGGTGCTCGGCCAGGTGGCGCAGGTCGGACGCGGCCTGCTTCATCGTCTCGCGGCGCACGATCTCGAGCTGCGTGTCGTCGAGGACGAGGAAGTGGACGGCTGCTCCGTTCTCGCGGTGACCGGTGACCGGCATCGGGCCGAAGCTGGCGAGCGCTTCCTCGGTCAGGTGCTTGAGCCGGTCCGCGGCTGTGGTGGCGCTCATGCCGCGAGCCGGTCGAGGAGGTCCATGCACGTGATCGCCGTCGTGAGGTGATTGTCGGCGGCGTCACGGACGTCGCGCAACGTGTCGGCCCCCGTGGCCGAGGTGAAGTGCATTTCATCTCCCGCCGCGACCTTGTCGGCGTCGCGCACTTCATAGGCGGCCATCTCGGCGGCGGCGTCACGCCAACGGGTCAGCCAGTGCCGCAGCTCCTCGACGGGGATGCTCGGCAGGCGGTAGGAGTCGCGGTCGTCCTTCTCCTCCCAGCCGAGGGCGTCGCAGAACGCGATGCGCAGCTCCGTCCGCCTGGCGAAGTCGCGCAGACTGTCGGCGTCGAGGTCCGGCGGATCGGCGTCGAGCTGGAAGTGGAGCCGATCGTGGAGCGAGTCACGCTCGGCGCGGGTGATGGTCAGGCCGGTCGGCGTTGCCGTGGTGGTGCTCATGTCGTCGCCTCACGGACGGCGGCGATGAAGCGGTCGCACCCGGCGACGTCGCGCGAGCTCTGCTCGTGCAGTCGGTCGTACCTGGCGAGGTTCTGCTCCTTGGTGTAGTCGGGGCGCCCGCAGTCGGCGTCGCCCTTGAGGAAGCGCTGGCGGGACTCCTCGTCGACCTCGAGCTGCTCGATTCCCTCGTCGCGCAGCTCTGCGACGAACGGGAGCAGGAGCTCTGCGACGTCGACCGGGACGGGGCGGCCGTCGAGGACGTCTGCGATTTCGGCCCAGCGTCGCTGCGCGTTCAGGGTCTGGACGGTCTCCGGCCAGTCGTTGCAGTCGAATCCGCCGGTCTCGGCCTGGAGCGAGACGACGAATCGGGCGACGGTGATCGCGTCTTCGTCGAGATGCACGGCGTCTGCGGTGGTGGTGCTCATGGTGCGTTCCTCTCGTTTGGGTGAACGAGGGCGCAGCCGGTGCGGCGAGGAGGCCAAGCAGCCGCCGGGGCGGATACGGTGGCGCACGCGGCAGGGCTCGTCCCCTGTCGTCATGTCCCCCGGGCCGTTAGCGCGGTCGCGGGGGACGCTTCGTTGCGCACCCTACGCCTCGTCACGGTCGGCGTCCACTTCGGGCCGCGAGCGCGGCGTCCACTTCGGGCTGCGCGCGGCCCTTGGGAACTTCGGGGAGAGAAAGGGTGATCGCGGGGTCACCGGCGGCTGGTCGCCCCGTGATGCTGCCCCCTCCCCCCTGGAGTTCGTGGCTCCGAGGCCGGCATGTCAGCGGCCTCGGGGTCCACGGTCCTGCTGGTCCGTCTCGTGGTCCGGACCCTCGCGCTCGACGGCGGCCAGGTGCGCGGGACGCGGTGAGGGTCGGGACCTTGACGCTGGTGGTGGGGATGTCGAGGATCTGCGCGCCGGAGGCGAGGATGACGCTGGTCTCGCGCAGGCGGTCGGAGAACACCGTCGCGCCGTGTCGTCGATGCTGCCGATGTTGTCCGTGGTGAGCGACTTGCGCAGCTCGCGTGCCAGCCAGCCGCCGGTCTTTCGGACGTCGACACGGCTGGGATCGCCAGTCGGCGCGTCGATGACCTGCTCTCCGAGCATCTTCAGCACGCCGGATTGCGTGCTCACGGCTTCGTCGAGCTTGACGCTCAGATCGTTTACCTCGTCGGCGGCTCGCCGCGCCGCCTTGAAAGAAGGACGAGACTGGTCAGGGCTGCCAGGGACGGCCGTGAGCTTCGCGACGGCCTCTTCGCGGTCACGGACGGCGGCGGTCTTGCGGTCCCGCAGTCCGCCGACCTCGCCTTCGATGGACTTCAGCATGTCGCGGAGCGCGACGGTGTTCGTGTTGGACATGGTGTGGTGCCTTTCGATCGTGGTCTTAGGTGCGGGCCGCGTGTGCGGCCGGCAGGGGTGAGGGAAGGGGGGCTGGTCATGCCCCGTCCGCGGTCGGGTACGCGACAACTTCACGCGGCCCTCGGCCGGTCGGGATCGAACGGCCGCACCGACGGGGCGAGGATCTGCATGCGTTCGGCCAGCGCTGCGCCGGCCGACGTCAGCTCGGCGGCGGCGGCCTCGAGCTCATGCGTGGCCTCGCGGTGGCCTGTTGCGCTTCGTGGTGGCGGCACCGGGCTTGAGCGAAGCGGATGGTCTGGCGGTCGGTCATGGGCTCTCCGAGTTGAGGTAGGCGTCGAGGTCGTCTCGGTGGAAGAGGAGGCGGCCGCCGTCGCGGCGTACGGGGAGCGCGCGGCGTTGGGCGAGCTCGTAGAGGCGCTTCGGTTTGCAGCGCAGGACGGCTGCGGCTTCGGCGGCGGTGATCAGGCCCGAGGGCTGGTCGGTGCTCGTCTCGAGGTAGGGACGCAGCCGGTCGGCGAGACGGCGGATCGGCTGGTCGTCGAGCTCGGCCAGCAAGGCGTCGATGACGGCGCTCATTGGCGTTGCCTCGAACTCGAGGGCGGCGTGCCACCCGGCGACGGTGATGACCGGCGGAGCGGTGTACCCCCACTGTCGATGTGTCCCACGGCGCTGATTCCTTGGCGTCTACGGGCTGTTGTGCAGGTGTACCTCGGTGTCCCGTTTCCTCTGCTCGCGTGTGCGTGCGTGCATGCGCATCGTCCCTTAGATGGACACCGAGGTGAGGTCGACGAGGACCGGGTGCGGGCAGGCGAACCAGAGGCTGAGGGCCACGCCGGCATGGTGACGGGCGCAGGCACTCAGGCTGCCATCGGCTCAGCGTCGACTACGGGCTCGCGTTCGTCGGGGTCGAGCAGCGCCAAGACGGCGCGCTGGCGTCGCGGGGCGGCCTCGCGGTCGTAGCCGGCGCGCCACGCCTCGCGGGTCGCGTTGAACGCCGTCAGCCACTGCTCTCGGTGCCAGGACGGGGCGTCGGCAGCGGCGGCGAGGATCGACGAGGGCCACGCCTGCTCGAAGCAGCAGCCCTCGGCTCGAGCGGCGGCGAGCAGATCGACAAGCCGGGCGGCGCTCACGACGTCACCGCTTGTCCATCTCGCGGCGCTCCTGGCGGACACTTGCGCCCGCTGCGGTGGCGCCGGCGTGCAGAACGTCGTTCCCGAACGCTGACGCCATCCGAGGGATCTGCGCGGCCATGCGGTCAGCCATCTGCGGCGCGGCGACCTCCACGGCGCCGCCGAGCTTGGCGCCGAGGTCCATGCGTCCGACGGCGGCGCCGATGTCGTCGGCGATGGGCTCGAACTCGCGGACGCCGGCCGTCTTGACCGTGTCGAACTTCGTGGCAGCAGCAGAGACCTCGGTGCTGCCCTTGGCCAGGCCCAGGCCCAGTCGCATCGCTTCGTCCTTCACCCGCGCCGCCGTCCGGCTGACCCCGCCGCGAGCCCGAGGGCGCGCGACACCGCGGCGGCGTTGCCGTAGTCGGTCAACTGCTCCTGACGTTCCCACCGGGGCTAGCCCTGGCAGGACCGGGACGACGTAGACCTGGCCCTCCCAGCAGGGCGTCGAGGCCGCATCAGCAGCTCGCGCGCGAGATCCGACATCACGAGCGGCTCCGGTGCCGGTGCGGGCGCCGCGTCCGTCACGGGTGTCCTCCCGCGCGGGCTCATCGCGCCCCAACCCCGTCGTGCTCTGCTCGCGCCAGCTCGACGAGCAGGTCAAGCAGGCCCAACGCGCAGGCGTGCGCGCCCGCCGAACGCAGCACGCCGCACAGCTCATCGAAGGCGCTGAGACGCACGAGCTCGTCGAGGCCCGCGTCGGCGAGCACGATGCGCGCCGCGTGCTGCAGCCGCGTCCGTGACGGAGCACCGCCGAGCTGTCGCACAAGGAGCACAAGCCGCCCACGAGCGTCGTCAGTCATCAAGCCGCGCTCCGAACTCCGCTTCGAACGGATCCCGGCGCGCCTCGCGGTCGAGCAAGATCCGGACGGCGCTCATGTTGCCGCCACGGGCCTTCTCGGCGGTGATCTCCAGCAGCTCCCGCTCCGATGGGACCGCCTCACCGGACACCATCGCGGCCTCGGCAACCAGTGCGCGAAGCAGCGCCGAGCGCGACAAGCGCCGCGCGCCGGCCAACGCGTCGAGACGCTGCAGCAGAGCACCCGAGAGGCGCACCGAGACCCGGTCGCAGCTCAAGGTGTCCGCCAATCGCTCGCACGAGCGTTTTCTTCGCGGAGAGGCGGAAGGTCACCGCAAAGGCGTAAGGCCGTGGTGGTCCTACCCCTGGGGGTCCTGTTCGTCGAGGTCATGTCGCGCCCTCGACTGCGTTGCCCGACGTAGCGACAGCTTCGCACGCGTGCTGCTGAGCGGCGATTCGCAGGCGACGGCGTTCCTTGAGGGCGTCCAGCGCGCTCGCCGGCCGAGGCACTGCGTCCTCGCAGGCCCTCGAGAATCGTGCTGAGCTCAGCGGCCAGCCGCGGCGCCGCTTGAGCTGCGGCAGCGACGTCCGTGGCTGCGACGGCGTCGAGCTTGCCGGCCAGGACGCGGGCCGTGGCGACGAGCACCGCGTCGCCTGGGCGATGCACGATGTCTGCGACGAACTCGTCGACCGCTTGGCGGACGCCGCCTGACGCGACGGCTCCCGACACGACGTCCTCCACCTCGGGCGGCTCTGGGAACACCGCCCGGCGCTCGCCGCGCAGCAAGCGGGCGACGTGCTCGGGCGTGACGCCGAACGCCTCGGCGAGATCCGCGTTGCCCCAGCCATCGACGCCCAGCCGCCGCAGACGGGCCACGTCCTCATCAGAGAGACGGCGCTCAGCCACGGGAAACCACCCCGCGCGGCGCGGAGAGGGATCTCGGCGATTGCGCAGTCACGGGGCGGTGCGGCTTGTGACCGGTTACGCCCGGGGTCAGCGGCGTCTGGCTCTTCATGCCGCTGTCTCACCTCGGGCGGCGGCCATCTCGTCGCCGATCGCGTCGGCCATCGCCTGCTGGCGTGCGACGGTATCGCGCATGGGAGTGGGGCTCCCTACTGCGCGGGCGACCTGGGCGGCGGTGGGGTGCGGCGTGGGCGGCTTGTCGTCCTCGAGCGTCAACGGCTGCTCGGCCGTCATGTGCTCCGTCACGAGCTTCTCGTAGAGCGCGACGCGAACCGATCCGACGACGAACGGGTCATCAGGCATGAGGTTCTCGGCGGCGATCTTCTCCTCGGCTGCGCGGCGACGGCGAAGGTAGGCGCTGTTGCGGTGGTCGCTCATGACTGCACCACGCGTCGGACCGTCGGGCCGCCGGGAACCTGCTCGGCCGGCGGGATCGCCTCGATGGTGATGCCGGGCTGGACGCGGCCGGTGTAGTCGCCTCGGGTCGGCGCGGTGCCGGCGGCGTCCTCGGGACCGACGGTCTCTGCCGGGTCGGTGGCCGGCGCCATCGGGACGCCGAGGTCGATTGCGTCTCGGGTGGTCGATCCGCCCTCGGTGTGCTCGAGCGGCTGGGCGGGGTCGGTGGTGCTCATTGCTTTCACGTTCTCCTTGGGGGTTGGGGTCATGCGAACTTGGACGTGCGGGTGGGCTTCCCGGCGGCCCGGCTGGCGGTGCCGTGGAAACTGGCCTCTCGCTTGCGCGATCGCTCGAGGGCGTCGGGGTCGGCGGGGGTCTGGATGTGCCGGTTGGCGACGGCTTGGGCGCCGCAGGAGATGCAGCGCACGACACGAACGCGGCAGAGGCCGAAGCGCGTGGTCGCGTCGCGGTCGGCGATCTCCACTGCCTCACGGTCCGCGCAGTCGTCGAGGTGCGGGATCTCGACGGTGTCCGTGGTCACCTCGTGCAGCGGCGCGAGGTAGGCGGCCAGGGCGGCGCGAGCGTCGGCGTGCTGCTCGCCGCGCGGGTCGCTCGCCGCGGCCTCGAGGCTTGCGACGTTGGTCGCGGCCACGGCGAGCGCGTCGTGGAGTGCCACCACACGCGCGAGGTCGGTATCGGAGAGGTTCTGCGCGGCGCCGAGCTTGGCGAGCTCGTCGGCGATGAACCGGTCGGGGTGGCGGTGCGGCCCGGGCTGGTTCTCCAGGTCGTGCCGCCACTGGTCGGCCGGCTTGAGCTTGGTCTTGGTCATCGGGTGTCCTCCGTGGTGGGGTGGGCCGGCGGGCCTGCCGCGGCGCCCTCGCGGCACCGGGCAGGCCCTGCGGTCGTGTCTCGTCGCGCGAAGGAGACAGCGCGCGACGCCCCGCCCTCGAGGGGGGCGAAGTTGGTTGACAGCAGCGCGCGCTCAGCGAGTGCCGCGCCTGCCACGGTGAGCTGTGCGCTGGCGGCTTCGAGCTCGTGGACGGCGTCGCGGTGAGCCTGCTGTGCGTCGTGATGGCGGACGCGGGCGGCGCGGAAGCGCTCCACTTGGCCGTCCTTATTCATCCGTGCTTCCTCGTCGTGGGCTTTGGGGCGTATGGCCGGTGGGCGGCCGTCTGCCACTGGCGCAGCTCGCCGAGCAACTCGGCGAGCGGCGGGTCGACGGGCGCGGGCAGCAGCCGGCCGCGCGCGTCGAGCGCGGCGGCGTGGCCGATGTCCTGCAGCGTCGCGCGCCGCGGATCTGCTCAGCGGCGGCGCGGTCGGCTTCGGGCTGGGCCAGGCGCAACGTCTCGTCGCCGGTCACTTCCGCTGTCCTCGTCGCCCAGAGTGGGGCGACGACGCGGAAGCCGTCCTCGAACTCCACGAGGCGGTTGCCGTTGGTCGGTGACTGCGCGCTCAGGATGCATCGTTGCCCGACGCGGTCGGCGAGCGGGCTCGGGATGCGCGGCGCGTTCCGGACCTGCTTCGGTCCGGGCGCGTCGGGGTCGGCGACGGTGCCCCATCGCCAGACGAGCACGGTCGGGGTCTCACGCTGGGCGTCAGTTGAACTCATCGGTTCTCCAGGTAGGTGTCGAGGTCGACGCGGGCGAAGAGGAGCCGGCCGCCGTCGCGGCGGGACGGGAGGTCACCGCGCTGGTGCAGCTCATAGATCCGCTTTCGCTTGCACCGCAGGAGGCCGGCGGCCTCGTCGGCGGTGAGCAGCGGGGACGTGTCGGCGTTCGCGCCCATCTCGAGGTAGGGCGCGAGGCGCTTGGCCAGGCGGGCGAGGGCCTGGTCGTCGAGCTCGGAGAGCAGGGCGTCAACGATCGCGCTCACGCTGCCCTCGCTTCGGGGTCCGGCTGGCGAAGGGGGAGGGTGACGGTCGGGGTGTCCCTGTTGGCCTGGCCCCCGTCACCCCGTCCCTGTAGGGAGGGGGACGGGGGGGACGGGGGGACACCACCGTTCCCGGTGACGGTTGGGTGACGGTCGGGGGACGGGGGGACGGTGGTGTTCTCGTCCGTCGATTCGCGGTAGGGGCGGAGGTGGTGATGGCGGTGGGCTTGGCCGTCAACGCGACGCTCGACGTAGCCCTCCGTGACGAGCAGGGCGAGCGCGTGGTCGCGGGCGGTGGTCTTGCCCTTCACCGCGTCGTTGATGCTGCGGACGGTGGCGCCTGGGTTCTGCTCGACGTGCTCGCTGATGCGCTCCATCAGGTGCGTGGGCCGGAAGCTCCCCGCCTCCCCGGCGTCCGGGACGTCCAGGCGCACGGTCAACCCGCCCTCTGTGTCCGGTTCGATGTGGGCGAGGGCGATGGTGTGGCTGGCGTCCTCGTGCTCGCGGATGCGGCCGTGACGGTCCTTCTCCACGGTGAGCTTCAGCAGGCCGGCGCGCGTGCGGCTCGGGCGCTGCAGCGCCTTGACGCTGTAGGCCACGGCGACACCGGCCAGCTTGTGCTGCCCTCCGATCGCGTACCGGCCGCGGGTCGCCGCGTCCTTGGTGACGTGGTCGATCTCGACGGTGGCAGCACCGGACCGCGCGAGCGGGCGGCCGAGACGCGCGCGGAACTTCGGGATGTCGACGTTGTCCGTGGTCAGGCCGAGGAGGTCGAGCGCCTCGGTCACGCCGTCGATGACCGCGAGCGCGAACGGGCCGCGGGCGAGCAGGCGGTCCATCGCTCCTACGGCGAGTGCCTCGTCGGGGCGCACGAGAACGAACCGCTCGACGACCGCGGCCGGCGAGGCGTTGAGCGCCAGGAGGCGGCTGACGACGTTCGCTGGCGTGTCCTCGAAGTCCAGGTAGAGCACGCGCTCGCCGGCCTCGATGAGCCGGGCGCTCTCGCCGAGCAGGATCCACGTCTTGCCGCTCTCGGGCTCGGCGGCGATGGAGTGCAGCTCGCCGCGGTAGAGCAGGTGCGCGCCGTCGCCGCGCGGCAGGAGGCTCGGCGTCGGGCCGATGGCTTCCCCTCGCGCGAGCGCGTCGACGATCGTCGCCAGGTCGACGGGCGCCCACGAGCTCGCCGGGCTTGCGGCACCCGACGAGACGGGTTGGGCGGTGTCGGCCAAGCTTGCGAGCAGCTCGCGCGCGGCGGCGAGGTCCGCGGTGTCGTGAGCGTCGGCGACGAAGTCCGAAAGATCGGCGCCGTCGTCGCGGTCGGGGTGCAAGTCGAGGACGCGCACGTCGGCGCAGTGCTCGGCGAGCGCCGCCGCCCACCGAGCGGAGGCGGTGCGGCCGGGGCCGTCGCTGTCGACGACGAGCAGCACGCGGCGGCGCCCGGCGGCCAGGCCCGCGGCCTGCTCGGGCGTGAGGGTGAAGCTCGAGCCGGGCATCGCGACCGCGGGCAGGCCGAGCGTGCAGGCGGTCAGATAGTCGCCTTCACCCTCGAGGATCCAGAGCTCGTCGCCGGGGACCTCGGAGGGGGTGGGGTAGACGGTCCGCTTGGAGCCGGCGTCGGCCTGCGACTTGCGCTGCCCGTTCGGTGCGCCGGGTAGGTAGCGCACCGTGCCGACGCGGATGCGGCCGTCGGCCTCGAGGCGGGCGCCGGCCCGCTTGAGCCCGTCGCGGGTGTAGAGCTTCGGCGGGTTCTCGTCGAACGTGTCGGGCCAGTCGAGGTCGAGCGCGGCGAGGACGTCGAGGGTGTCGCATCCGGCGTGGCAGTGCAGGAGCGCGCGGCCGTCGCCGCGTCCGATGCTCAGGGACGCTTGGCCGTCCTCGTGGGCCGGGCAGCGAGCGGTCGACTGGCGGCCGTTGCGCTGGTCGACGCGGTCCTCGACGTCGAGGGCGGTGACGATGCGCTCGTAGGCGTCGGAGCTGACCGCACTAGTTCCGGTGCTCGCGCTCATGCGTTCTCTCCGCTCGGGAGACCGAGCAGCTCGGCGCGGTCCATGCTCTCGCGGGCGACTTCGCGGTCGTAGACGTCGAGGTCGAGGTGCGCCTCGATCGTCTCGCGGACGATCGCGGCGAGCACATCGGGCGGAAGCGCCTCGAGCTGGCAGGTGCCACCCTGCCAGCCGCGCGACCTGGAGTCCGTGGCCTTCGCCGGCGACGTCGGCAGCGCCAACGCCTCGACGTGCTCGACGGTCAGCGCGACGCGCAGTGCGTCCAGGCGCGTGGTGTGGATCGTGCGGTCTTCGCGCACGAACGCGGCGGCGTCCTGCGCGATCGAGGCGAAGATCGACTCCCCGGAAGGGTCGAGGTCGCCGACGTGCAGCATCAGCGTCGGCGTGTTCGACTGCAACGCCCGGTCGGCGATCAGGCGCACGGCCGACAGGGACGCGAAGCCGCCCGCGGAGAACACCGGGACGCTGTAGGCGTCGGCGACCTTCGCGAGCTGCCCGGCCATGCCGGCGGCTTCGCTCCACAGCTCCAGGCGCCACGGCTGGCCGGCCTGTCGGTCGCGGCGGTACTGGCGGACGCGGCGAGCGGTGTCCTCGTGGAAGTCGTCGACGCCGGAGTGGTAGTCCGCGTGGAACGAGATCACGCCGTCGTCTCGGATTGCCTCGAACGGGATCAGCTGGGCGCGGCGAGCGCGGTTCAGGTGCTCGCCGAGCCGGGCGTAGGCGTGCTCGCTCTTGTCGAGGCGCTCGGCGCCGACGAGCGCGTAGAACACCTGGCGGATCGTGAGCGGCAGGTGCTCGCGGTAGCGCTCGAGGACGTCTTCGACGTCGGTCAGCAGGGAGCGCGTCGATGTCTGCGGGCTCCACTCGGCGTACCCGCGCGGGCGGCGCCGGCCGCTTTCACGGCCCGCCGTGAAGTCGTCGCGGCGGTGGTGCGCGCCGATCTGGCCGTTACTCTCAGAGCGTCGGGTTGATCGCGTCTGCACCGCGAACCTCCTGTGCGTCGACCCGGTTGCCCGCCGGGTCGACGCCGTTGTGGGGGCCGCCGAGGACGGCGAGGATGCGCGGCAGCACGTCGGAGTACTCGGGCTTCAGACCGCGCTCGTAGAGCGCGACGCTTGCGACTGAGCAGCAGGCCAGCGTGGCGAGCTGCTGCTGGGAGAGCGCGGCGGCTTTGCGGGCTGCGCGAAGGTCGAGCCGACCGGAGCTATCCCTACCGTTACGGCTTGTGGTGGGAGGCGATACGCATGAGCGGGGCACTGACCAGAATGCTGCCGACCGTCGCCAGCGCTATGGGGGCGGATTTCTGCGCCAGCGGGCGGCGAGCAGCGCAGAAACCTGCCCCAGCAGCGAGCTGCGACGTGCGTTGGAGACCACCCGCGCCCCGGCCAACGCGCCCGCGGTGATCCTGCCCTGGGGTGACCTGCTGCCCTGGGTCGGCCCGGGGGACCAACCGTTCCCGCCCGCGCGTCCCGGGCGCACGCTGGAAGGCGTGCTGCCGGCGGCCGGTCGCCGCTGGGAGGAGTTGTGGGCGGCCTACCTTCGCGATGTCGCCAACGTCGATGAGGCCGAGGTCGCTCGGCAGCTCGGCGTGGCCGCCAGCGAGGAGCGTCACGGCGCTGCAGAGCGGTCGACAACCGCCCGAGCGCGGTTCCGGCTAGGTCGTGGGCTGTATCGCCCCGCCGGCGTCTGGCCCTGGGCATCGGGCACGACGGGCGGTGGCGCCCGGCTTGTTCGCGGACCGGCGGTCGAGGCCCTGAGGCGCTGGGCGTCGACGGAATGGCCGGCCCCGCCCGAGCCGGTCTACGTACTTACCCTAAGCGGGACGGTCTGCGAACTCCCCGAACTGCTTGACCTGCTCGACGTGCTCGAGCCGCGCGCACTGCGGCTGGCCCAGGGCGGGTCGCTTCTCGTCGGCTGGACGTTGACGCAGGATGAGGAGACCTCAGCGTTCCACACGGTGCTGCATCCGCGACGCGGGGTCCTGCGGCACTTCCTCGATGGCTTCGGCGGCCTGGGAAGCGAGCGAACCGCCGTTCTCTTCCGTGACGCCGCGGTGACGGTCTGCGTGCTGGCGGACCCCACGCCGGCGCACCGCGCGTACTACCCCGCGCGCGGTGCGCCCTGCTCGAAGCCGCGCACGGCGTGGTCTCTCCGCTCGAGCGGTCCCCTGGACGTTTGGGTGCAGGTCGAGCGCGCCCGGACGCCGTTCTCGCGCGAACCGCGGGCGCTCAACGTCCGCGAGCGCGCGGTCCTCGCTCACCTGCCAGCGGTCAGCGGGCACCGCGGCATCCACTTCGTCTGAGGCCCGCCGTCGAAGCTTCCGGTGCCCGGCGAAATCCCGGGAGCGGTCGGCGTAGCGAGGCGGGGTCTCAGAGCCACTGCTAGGCGACCGTTCTCACGAAACCCGGGGCCGTCGTCCTCGCCGACGGCTGGGCACTTCGGCCACCCGCAACGTGCCCCCCGCGTGCCCCCGGCGTTGCAACGCGCCAACTCCGTCGCGTCCTGAAAAGCCGAAAGACCCCGCTTTGCAGGGCCTTTCGTTGATAGCTGGGGGGGGACTCGAACCCCCGACCTCACGATTATGAGTCGTGCGCTCTAACCAGCTGAGCTACCCAGCCAAGCCGCTTGATTGTCGCACGTCACCGGCGGGTGCCGCCGCTACGGTTCTCAGCGTGAGCAGCTCCAAGGTCCGCCTCGGGACGTTCGTAGCGGTGCTCACGTTCGTCGCGGTGGCGGTCGTCGTCCTCGCGCCCGTGTCGGAGTCCGCGCTGCGTGGCGCGCTCGAGCCGTTGGGAGCCGCCGGCCCGCTGGCCTTCGTCCCGGTCAGCGCGCTGCTCGGCAGCCTCTTCGTACCGGGGCCGATCCTCGCCGGGGCGAGCGGGCTGCTGTTCGGCACGGCCACCGGGTTCGTCGTCACCCTCGCCGCCACGCTGCTCTCGAGCGTCGGTGCGGTTCTCGTCGCGCGGGGAGTCGGCCGCGAAGGGGTGCAGGAGCTCGAGAGCCCGCGAGTGAGGGCGATCGAGCGGCTGCTGCAGCGCCACGGCGTCGGCGCGGTCGTCGTGCAGCGGCTCCTGCCCGCGGTTCCCGACGCACCCTGCTCCTACCTCTTCGGCCTGGCGGGGCTGCGCGTCTGGGAGGTCGCGCTGGGCACGCTCGTCGGCGTCGCACCACGTGCCTTCTCCTACACCGCGATCGGGGACGGGCTCGGTGGGGGCGGCGGCACGATCGCCGTCGTCGGCCTCGGGACGCTCGTGGTCACCGGCGTACTGGGCGTCGCGCTCGCCGCACTCGCGGCGCGGCGGGTGAAGGAGGACCCTGAGCCGTAGCGTTCGGCCCGTGCGCGAGCTCATCGCCGTCCCGAACGTCTCCGAGGGGGCCGACCCCGCGGTGCTCGCCGTGATCGCCGCCGCCTTCACCGCCGACGGCGACGCGCGCATCCTCGACGTCCACTCCGACGCAGACCACGGGCGGAGCGTCTTCACGCTCGCGGGAGCGCCCAGCCGCCTCGCGCGTGCGCTCGGCCGCGGAGCCGGGGCGGCCGCCGAGGCCATCGATCTCGACCTGCACGCGGGGGCGCACCCGCACGTCGGCGCGCTCGACGTGGCGCCCGTCGTCTACCTCGACGCCGCCCAACGGCCCGCCGCGCTGGCCGCGGCGCTCGCGACCGCCGCGGAGGTCGCCGACCGCGGGCTGCCCGTCTTCCTCTACGGAGCGCTGGCCCAGGGCCGCACCCGAGCCGAGCTCCGGCGCGGCGGTGTAGCCGGGCTCGCGCGTCGCGTCGAAGCCGGCGAGCTCGCGCCCGACTTCGGTCCGCAGCGCATCGACCCACGCGCCGGCGCGGTCCTCGTCGCGGCGCGACCGCCGCTGGTCGCCTTCAACCTGGAGCTCGCCCCACCGGCGACGCTCGCAGACGCGCAGGCGGTCGCCGCGCGGATCCGCGAGGGGGGCTCGGATGGCCTGCCGGGGGTGAGGGCGATCGGCCTCGAGCTGCCCGGTCGCGGCGGGATCGCCCAGGTCTCGGTGAACGTCGAGGACCACCTCGCGCCGCCGCTGGCGACCGTGGTCGCCGTCGTGGGCGGCCTCGCGCCCGTTGCCTCGGCGGAGGTCGTCGGGCTTCCGCCCGCCGCGGCCTTCGCGGGCTACCCGAGCGACCTGCCCACCCGGGACCGGCGGACGCTGGAGGAGGCTCTGGCTCGGGCTCCCGGTTCGTAGGAGCTCTGAGTCGCCGCGCGCGGACCCGCCGGAGTGCCCACGGCCTCACGGGCAGAGCGCGGTGGTGGGGTCGGCGGCACGCGGCGGCGGGTCCGATGGTCTCTAGAGTGCTCAGCCGATGGCCCAGCAGACCAAGCGCAAGCGCAAGACCAAGCACCGGGGCAACGCCGCCGGGATGATCGAGACGCGCGGGCGCACAGGCCGCAAGCCCACCGAGGCCGAGCGCAAGGCGGCCACCAAGCAGGACGCCGCTGCTCGCCGGAAGGAGCGTCTGGACCGCTCGCCGAGCTGGCGCAGCGCGGTCACCAAGGCCGCGATCGCCGCCGTCGTCTTCGCCGTGGCCGTCACGCTGCTCTTCCGGCGGCCGCTGGTCAACTCGATCATCCTGGCGCTCTTCACCTTCGTCATCTACGTGCCGCTGAGCTACTACACCGACGCGTTGATCTACAAGCGCGCGCAGGCGCGCAAGGCGAAGGCCTGAATGGACGTCGCCATGTTCACCGTCGGGCCGGTGCAGGAGAACTGCTTCGTCCTGCGCACGGACTCCGAGGCCAGGACGGCGGTCATCGTCGACCCGGGCGAGGAGCCGGAGAAGCTCCTGGCCGGCATCGAGGCGATGGGCGTGACGCTGGAAGCGATCCTGCTGACCCACACGCACTTCGACCACATCGGCGCCGTCGCGCCCGTCGCGCGCGCCACCGGGGCGCCCGTCTACTGCCCGGTGCTCGAGCGCCAGGTCCTCGCGGACATCATGGCCTACGTGCCGTACGCTGGCTTCGGCCCGTTCGAGAGCTGGGAGGCCGAGCACACGGTCGCGGGCGGTGAGCACCTCAAGCTCGCAGGCCTCGAGATCGACGTGCGCTTCACGCCGGGTCACTCGCCGGGTCACGTGTCCTACTCGTTCCCCGATCACGGCGTCCTGGCCTCCGGCGACGTCCTCTTCGAAGGCTCCGTCGGCCGCACCGACCTGCCCGGGGGCGACCACGAGGTGCTGCTGGCGTCGATCGCCGACCTGGTCGACACGTTCCCGCGTGAGACGACGGTGCTGCCCGGCCACATGGGCGCGACGACGCTCGGCCGCGAGCGGGCGACCAACCCGTTCCTGCAGTCCGCGTAGTGGCACCCAAGCTCCAGGCCCCGCGCGGCACCTACGACATGCTGCCCGAGCAGGCCGCGGCGCGCCTGGCGCTCGAGACCGTCGCGCGGCGCGTGCTCGAGGGCGCGGGCTACGAGCGCATCGAGACCCCGGTCTTCGAGGCCACCGAGCTCTTCTCGCGGGGCGTGGGCGCTTCCACGGACATCGTCCAGAAGGAGATGTTCACGTTCTCAGACCGCGGCGAGCGTTCGCTGACGCTGCGCCCCGAGGGCACCGCGCCGATCTGCCGCGCCTACGTCGAGCACGGGATGCACATGCTCCCGCTGCCCGTCAAGCGCTGGTACTCGGGGCCCTTCTTCCGCGACGAGCGCGCGCAGGCCGGTCGCTTCAAGCAGTTCTCCCAGATCGGCGCCGAGGCGATCGGCACCGACGACCCGGCCGTGGATGCGGAGTGCATCACCCTGCTGTGGACGATCCTCGTCGAGCTCGGCGTCGGCGGCATCGAGCTGCGGCTCGGGTCGCTCGGCACCCCGGCCACCCGCGCGGGCTACCGCGCGGAGCTCACGGCCTACCTGCGCGCCCACGAGGAGCGCCTCAGCCCCGAGGTGGCCGCCCGGATCGACTTGAACCCGCTGCGCGCCTTCGACGCCGACCACCCGGGCACGCGCGAGGTCATGGCGGGCGCGCCGATCCTGATGGACGCACTCGCCCCGGAGGACCTCCAGCACTTCGAGGAGGTCCGCGCTCGCCTGGACGCCGCGGGCGTCTCCTACCGACTGGACCCGACGCTCGTGCGCGGCCTGGACTACTACTCGCGCACGCTCTTCGAGTTCACCTCCGACGTCCTCGGCGCCCAGTCGGCCGTGGGCGGCGGGGGGCGCTACGACGGCCTGGTCGAGCAGCTCGGCGGTCCGCACACCCCGGCCTGCGGCTGGGCGGCCGGGATCGAGCGCATCCTGCTCTCCGCCGAGCCCCGCCCGCTGCCCCGCGAGCCCTGTGACCTCTACGTCGCCGGCACGGGCGTGCCCGCCTTCGCCCTGGCCGCCGAGGCGCGGCGCGCCGAGCTCAACGTGCAGCTCGAGCTTGCGGGCCGCTCGCGCAAGGGGCAGCGCAAGCAGGCCGCGCGGCTCGGCGCCGACTTCGTCGCGCTCGTCGAGGACGACGGCTCGATCGTGCTCGAGGACGTCGTCAACGGCGATTCGGAGTCCGTGCCGGGCGCCAGCGCCGCCGTCGCCCACATCTTGAAGGGACGCCACCTGTGAAGCAGCCACCACGCCCGAACCCCTACCGCGACGCGTGGTGCGGCCAGCTGGGCGCCGAGCGCGCGGGCTCCTCCGCGCGCGTCTCGGGCTGGGTGCACCGCCGCCGCGACCACGGCGGGCTGATCTTCATCGACCTGCGCGACCGCTCCGGCCTCGTGCAGCTCGTCTTCCACCCGGACACGAGCGGGCCCGCGTTCGCCGCCGCGGAGAGGCTGCGCGCCGAGCACGTCGTGAGCGCCTCCGGAGAGGTCGTCGCGCGCGAGGAGGGCAACGTCAACCCGAACCTCCCGACGGGGGCGATCGAGCTCGCGGTCTCCGCGATGGAGGTGCTCGCCGAGTCCGCGACGCCGCCGTTCCCGATCGACGAGGAGGTCGAGGGCCTCGACGAGACTCTGCGCCTCAAGCACCGTGCGCTCGACCTGCGCCGCGACGTGATGCAGGAGACGATGGTGCTGCGCCACCGCATCGTCAAGGCGATGCGCGACGTGCTCGACGAGCGCGACTTCCTCGAGATCGAGACCCCGATCCTCACGCGCTCCACGCCCGAGGGCGCTCGCGACTTCCTCGTCCCGAGCCGCCTGCAGCCCGGCAGCTGGTACGCGCTGCCGCAGTCCCCGCAGCTGTTCAAGCAGCTGCTGATGATGGCCGGCTACGAGCGCTACTTCCAGATCGCGCGCTGCTTCCGCGACGAGGATCTGCGCGGCTTCCGCCAGCCCGAGTTCACCCAGCTCGACCTCGAGATGTCCTTCGTCGAGGAGGAGGACGTCATCGAGGTCATGGAGGCGGTGATGGCGACGGTCTTCGCCGTGGGCGACTTCGCGGTGCCGCCCGCGCCGTGGCGGCGGATGGGCTATGACGAGGCGCTGCTGCGCTACGGCTCCGACAAGCCCGATACGCGCTTCGGGCTGGAGATCGTCGAGCTCTCCAAGGCGCTGGCGGGCTCGGACTTCAAGGTCTTCCAGGGCGTGCTCGACGCGGGTGGCGTGGTGCGGGCGATCAACGCCGGAGCGCGCGAGATGTCGCGCAAGGACCTCGACGGCCTCAACGACGTGGTCCAGCGCGCAGGCGGCAAGGCGGTCGCCTGGGCGTTCGTCGAGGAGGGTGGTTCGTGGCGCTCGCCGATCGCGAAGTTCTTCACGCCGGAGCAGCTCGCTGGCGCGTCGGCCGCGCTCGGCGCGAGCGAGGGCGACCTCCTGATCTTCGCCGCCGACCAGGCACCGGTCGCGGCGGCCGTCCTCGGTGCGCTGCGGCTCGAGTTCGCGGAGCGCTTCGGGCTCGTGCCCGACGGCGTGCACGATGTGCTGTGGATCGTCGACTGGCCGATGTTCGAGGCCGTCGAGGGCGGCGGCCTGACCGCGATCCACCACCCGTTCAGCGCACCCACCGGCGACCTGGACGACCCCGCGAGCCTCCGGTCGCGCAACTACGACATGGTCCTCGACGGCACCGAGATCGGCGGCGGCTCGATCCGCATCAACACCCCGGAGGTGCAGCAGCGCGTCTTCGAGATCATCGGCCTGGATGCGGCGGAGGCGGAGGCCCGCTTCGGCTTCCTGCTCGACGCCCTCAAGTACGGGGCCCCGCCGCACGGCGGCATCGCGATGGGCATCGACCGGATCGTGGCCATCCTCGCCGGGCGCGACTCGATCCGCGACGTCATCGCGTTCCCGAAGACGGCGTCGGGCGGCGACCCGCTCACGGGGGCGCCCGCGCCCGTCGACGCGCCACAGCTGCGAGAGCTCGGGGTCAAGTCGCTGTTCGAATCCGCGGGCAGCTGACTCAAGCCGGGAGCCGGCGCGGTCGAAGGGATGAGGGATGCAGCAGCTGTCTCGTCCTTACCAGATCGCGCTGGGAGCCCTCCTGGTGTTCGCCCTGGCCTGGTTCACCGTCCTGAAGCCCTCCGCGGCGGCGGAGGAGCCCGCGCCGCCGGCCGCAGCTCCCCCCGCGGCGCCGGGAGCCGCTGGGCTCGGGCGCGCCGTGGACAAGGCGAAGGGCGCCGCGGCGGCGTCGGACGCCAACGCCGCCGCGGCGGCCGCAGCTCAGGGCGAGCCCGCCGCACCGACGGCGGCAGCTCCGCGCGGTTCCGCCGGCGCCGACGGCAAGTCCGCCGCGAAGCGCAAGCCTGCCGCCAAGGGCGAACCCGCCGCGAAGGGGGGACCCGCCGCCAAGCGCAAGTCCGCCGCCTCACCGCGGCCCGACCCGTCCGCGCCGCTCCTGCGTGCCGTCGCGCGGGGCAAGGTCGCGGTGCTGCTCTTCTACAGCCGCGAGGCCGCCGACGACCGTGCCGTCCGGCGCGCGCTCCGCGCGGCCAATCGCCACGATGGCCGGGTCGTCGTGCGCGCCGCGTCGATCGCGCGGGTCGCGGAGTACGCGGCGATCACCCAGGGCGTCGACGTGCTCCAGGCCCCGACCCTCCTGGTGATCGGCAAGGACAACCGCGCCCGCAGCCTCGTCGGCTTCACCGACACCCGCGCCATCGACCAGCTCGTCGCCGACGTCGGCCACTTCAAGTCGCGGCGCTGACGGCGCCCTCGCCGCGGCCGATCGCGGGGACCGCCGCGACCGAGCTCAGCGCGCGTGTGCCTCGATCCAGTCGAGGTGGCGTCCGCAGAGCTCCTGGGCGCGACTAACCGCAACGGAGAACGGCTCAAGCTCACCCTCCCGCGGGGCGAGCACGAGCGGACCGAGCGGCAGGGGCTGCGACGTCTGGCCCCGCTGCCCGGGGGCGAGGCCGTCGTCGTCGTACTCGATCTCCACGCGGTGAGCGCCCCGGGTCAGGCGGATGCGCCCGAAGCGCATCATGCCGCCCTGGTTGTTCAGCCTGCCGCGCACGGCACCGGTCTTCCTGCCGTCGACGCGCACCGTCGTCGTGCCGCGCGTCGAGCCGCCGAGCCACACCGCGTACAAGCCGCCGGCCGGAACGCTGACGTCGGCGGTGAGCGTCCCGTCGTTCGTCGGCACGACGAAGCGCGGGTCGCCCTGGAGCAGGAAGCTGGGGGGCAGCTGCGCACGCGACAGGGACACGACCGGCGGTGCCATTCGCTCCACCGCGACGAGGCGCCCGCCCGGTCCCGCCTGCGCAGCCAGGCTGCGCACAGCTCCGCACCTCGCCTTGCCGCCAGGGTCGCTGTCGCCGCCGAGCGGCAGGTCGGCGACGGGCGGGGCGGGTGCGCGGACCGGACGCTGCCAGACGTCGTAGCTGACCCCTGCGCGGACGCGCGCGTAGGCCGACGGCGGGCGGCTGGCCAGCGGGCTCGTGCGCAGGACCAGGCTGCGGTACTCGCGCAGCGCGGTCGGGTCGAAGGCGGTGATGTCCGCCGCCGCCGACTTCGGCAGCTGGGTGCCGTCGCGCAGCGGGATGAGCCGGCGGCGCAGCTCCGAGGCGCTCTCGCCTGCGGCGCGGCGCAGGAAGTGGCGCGCGCCGTAGGGCTCGTACTCCGTCATCAGCGTCGGACCCTGCCCGGCGAGGAGCTTCCCGGCGCCCTTGAGCTCGGCGAGCTGCTGCGCCGGGGCGACGTAGGAGTTGGCGTAGCCGAGCACGTTGCTCCAGAGGACGCCGGCGGCCAGCGCCCCGGCCCCGGCGCAGGCCGCGCGGCGGGCAATGCCGCCGTGCTCGGTCGCCACCCAGGCCAGCGCGGCCAGCCCGGCGGTGAGGACTACGGGTGACGCCGTGGCCATCGCCTTGGCGTCCACCCACGGGGAGCCGCGGGAGATCAACAGCCCGCAGCCGACCAGCCCGCCCACGACGTAGCCGACCAGGGCGCCGGCGCGCCGCTGCACGCCCAGGGCCAGCCCCGCCGCGGCGGCGCAGGCGAGCACGACCAGCACGAGCTTGGTGAGCGTCTCCTGGTCCGGCGTCGAGCGGAAGTCCCCGGCGGGCCAGATGCCGAGCACGTGGGCGAGCGGCAGCGGAGCACGGAGGTTGCCGAGCTCGGTGACCGCGGTGAGCACGCTGCCGGACTTGACCTGCGGGGCGATGAAGTCCTTCGCGAGGATCAGCGACGGGATGGACAGCAGCGCGAAGCCCGCCGCGAGCGCCGGCACGGAAGCGCACAGCGCCCGCGGGCGCAGGCGCGCGGCCAGGACCGCCGCGAGCACGACCGGAGCCAGCCACACGCCTCCACCGAGGCTGAGCGCGGCGACGAGCGCGGCGCTGGCCACCGCCAGCGCCAGGACGCTGCGGAAGTGGCCGCCGAGCGTCGGCGCCAGGGCGGCGACGAGCGCGACGAGCAAGGTCGCGACCACCTCCTTCATCGCCCCCCACTCCGCGTAGGCGACCAGCAGCGCCGGCTGCGCCGCGACGAAGGCAACCAGCCCGCGCATCCAGGGCCGCGCGAGGAGCGGCGCGACGATCTCCGTGAGCGTCAGGGCGAGCAGCCCCGTCGTCAGCGCCAGGGTCGGCGCGAACAGCCAAGCGATGTCGCGCCCCAGGAGCAGCTTGTGCCCCACGCCGAGGGGCAGGAACGCACCGATCGGATACCCCTGCGGCAGGTAGCTGGCGACGGTCGCCTCGAAGGACGAGGCAGGGAGCCCGGCGAAGTCGCGGCCGCGGTCCATCGCGAGGTCCGTGATCGCCAGCCAGGTCGCGATGTCGTCAAGCTGTATGTAGCCCGTGAAGGTCGCCGCGCCCGACGCCAGCACCGGCGCCCCGAACACCGCGTACACCCCGAGGCCCGCGCCGGCCGCCCAGCGGTCCGGTACCCACGCGAGGCGATCCGGCGCGACGAGGAAGCCCGTGACCGCCAGGGCGAGCACCAGCGGCGCCGCGAGCTCCGCGGTCGCCCGCGTGGCGGTGGCCGCGGAGGCGACCACGATCACCGCCGCGAAGCCGACCGGCAGGACGAGCGGGCGGGGGAGGGCGCTCCCGCCGGCGCGCATGACCGCCAGGCCGCAGCCCGCGCTCAGGGCCAGCATCACCGCGGGGAAGACGACCCACGAGATCAGCAAGCGCGCTCCACAGCTCCCGACGGGAGAACCGCGCGCGGCGGTTGGCGCCCCGCTCGAGCGCGGAGGCCGGGCGGCTCGGGAGTGCTCATGCCCGCGGCATGGTACGGCGCTCCTAGCCCGGATCGTTCGTTAGGCGTTCTGGTGAGCGCGCGCTTGGGGCGGGGCTGGGTGTGATCGGGTTTTCGGTGGCTGGTGGGGCCAGTCGAGGCCGTCGTTGGTCCTCGCGAGCGGGTTCGGGC